>Ga0081526_100001_pt1 | contig 461086 bp, 673 predicted proteins | sample HotLakmasection2_FD_70991 | JGI IMG/M metagenome (GOLD analysis project Ga0081526, IMG submission 70991) | Hypersaline microbial mat communities from Hot Lake, Washington, USA - Section #2 (SPADES assembly) (version 2) | ecosystem: Environmental > Aquatic > Non-marine Saline and Alkaline >... | reverse complement strand
GACGAAATCTGGAAAACAGAAGAAGTCCTTAGGAGACTTTTGGGCGAAACTCGTGGATTTCAACCAGATTGATTCGGAAATTATCGACGATAACGTACGACTTCATAAGTAATAAATCGTACGACATGACCGAAGTTTACATCTAATCTCCAATATGGTATATTGGACATATGTCTAAGGGAATTAAAAATCCACGACTCACAGACCAGCCCTGGATGCTTCCTCAGCCGAGGAATGCAGTAAATACTCCAGATGAGCCGCTTACCCGAGGTCAGGAGTTAAAGGTAGATTGTATTGAGCACGGATTTGATTTTATTCCATGCTTTCCTAAACCGGGTGAAGAGCGTACGATTACAAGGATTGCTAATGGTACATGGATTATCTACCTTGGAACGGTAGAGTTTAATGGTGCGACTTGTATGGAGTTTATGACCAAAGAGGGAGAACAATTCTTCTATCTTGGTGATGGAGCCCTACGGCATCTTTTGAATATCCCGGTGAGGAAAATCAAGAAAGGCAACCCTTTTAGAAAAAAGAGCGGCTCCAAGGTTGGTCATCGGGGTGGTCAACGACATAAACCCCATGGTCGCAAGAAGCGTCCTGGGGAGGGATTGATCAATTTAGCTAGTGGCAAAGCTCGAACTAAAAAGGAACGTAGGAAATAATGACCGACTTTAAAAAGTATCAAGTGGAAGCTGCATGTTGGGAAGACTCTATTACTAGAATTTTTTTTGCTCCCAACAAGGAATCAGCTTTTAAAGCGGTCTTTAAAGAAATAAGCCGTACGCATCCTGGTTTTGATATCGTACGACTTTGGGGAGAAGGTAAGCTTCTCTGGACTATTGATGAAGGTTGGCTTAGGGAACACGAAGCCTTCTAATCTACCTTAGACTCCTAGGATGTATCCCTCCACCAAGGAGGCCGACACCCAACAGATTAAACCATTTGGTAGTGTCACTCGATACTCCAGTTCGGGTGTTCCAAGCCATTGGCTGGCTTCCATGTCGATATTCCAGCCGATGATACGACACATCCTCTGTCGGATGTCCCCAAACAGGAATGCATCCCGAATAAAGATTCTGGTGCCCTCTGGAAGGATGTTCAGTCCATCCAGCTTCAAAATTTGCTTAGCATTACCTCTCATTTGAGCCATCCTCACGGTACGGAATTTGCTTTTTGGTAAAGTCCTTGATCGAGCCATCATAAACGTATTCGAGGCCGTACGACTCAAAACAATGAAGCCAAGGGTTCGAGCGACCCTTTCTCATTCGTTTGATATAAACGAGATGTTCACCGGGCCAGATTACCCTTTGGATACTCTCAGTATAATCCCAGCTTTCATCCGACGGAAACACTTGCTGAGCTTGTTTGAAGAAGCAAATGTCTCCATTGTGAATAAAGTTTGGGTTCTTTTTCTTCGTTGCGAATCGCTGCTTGTGATACATTTTAGCTCTGGCTTAGCTCATCTGCTACAGCAATTAGCAACTCTACCCAATCCCTCGATTCGATAGCAGCTTCCATGCAAAGGGTAAGCAGATGGATCTTTTGTTCAAAATTCAGTGTGATAGGCTCGGTAACTTTATTGAGGTAAACGGTTACCTCTTTTGCTTTGTTCCATCCTGGCGTGTTCCAATCACCCAGCTGGAATGCTTCGGTTACCTTGTTCATTCTCTTTAGCGTAACATATTCGTACGACTATTGTGAACCGAATTTCCCATAAACCAGATGGTATCACCTTTGATACATCATCGGGCAGGGTTGCCGTTCCCCTCCTCCTGGAGTATTTTAAAGGTACCACTTCGGCTGACACTTTTAAACCGAATAAAAGAAAAGGCGGCCCCAGGGGTGGGCCGCCTTTCTAAAGGGTATCACTCAGGATTACCTGTTGGGAGGTGGAGTTGGAGGAGGGAGTGCCCCGTCCGGTCCGTCCTCAAAAATTCTGAGATACTTTTCTTCCTGGACATTGGCCTTGCAGTCCTTCTTGCGCTTATGCATCCAGCCGCTGCGTTCAATGCCCTCTACGATCTGTCCTTCCTGGTAGCCCGAGGGAACACCTGGCCCCCAGATTTCCATGTGGCAATAATCACACTCGACGTCTTCTTCGACGATCTTTTCGGCCTTATTTGTCATCGTTTCGTTTCCTTAACGTTTAGGGGAATAACGGCCTGAACAGGCCGTTATTTTTGTTTATGGCTCAAGCTTCGTCGAGGTCGTCCTCATCGTCGTCGTCTGCCGCTGCTGCTCGGGCCTGTTCGAAGCAGAGTCCCTTGGCAGTGAGATCGAAGTTGTAGAAGGTTCCGGCGACACCGAATCGGTTCTTGCGCATCTCGCAGACTCGCTCCTCGTACTCGGGATCATAGGACAAATGAAGGTGACAGTCGACGATATGCTTGATCGTCTGCTTACCTGAGAATTCACCCTTCTTGTTCACGTGACCGATAAGGAACAGGGTGACCCAATTGTTCTTGGCATACTCAGTAAGCTTCTCTAGGGCCATGATCTGCTGCTTGTCCTTGCCAGGCGGACGGCCCCGACCACCGGCCGGACGAACCGTAAGGCACTGGAGCGAATCCTGAATGAGGAAAAGCTGCTTGCCGGGGTGCTTAGCCCGGATGCGCTCGCAATGTTCGATGATATCCTCGGCGTCTCGGTTGTACGACGGGATGAACCCATGCTTGAGGCTGAGACGCTTCGTCACACGGCGCACCTGGTAGAGGGACTCCTCACCGGTGTTGACGATTACCTTGTGCCCCATGCGAGTCAGGTTGTCGGCCAACTGGAGCATTAGCGTGGTCTTGCCCGCACCGGGCCCACCGCTCACCAGAGAGACCGTACCGGCGATAATCCCATCGCCAGCGTAAAGCAGATCAATGTGCTGATGCCCCGTGGGGATCGCCACCTCCATCTGCGGGGGAACTTCGATATCCAGAATGTTGCCATCGATATCGACGGTGGGCTGTCCGATTCCAAGCTTCATGTTTCCCTCTTTCCTTTCGAGGCGACGCCGCCCCCTGATGTTGAATCGAATATAACTTATTCGTTCCGTGATTTAAACCGTTTGTCGGATTTTCTTTGTGACAGCCAGGTGACAGCCAAAATGGCGGCTGACCTGCTCGCTGTCCAGAAGAACGAATATGACATATTCCTTCAGGTATGTGAACCGGATGGCGGGGAAATTTGTAAGTTATTGAGATCGCTGAAGAATGCAGAAAAAATCCTAAAAGGAGTTCATACCCATGGATACCGTTGTTATTCTCTAACCATTGACGGGCCCTAGGGGGGCCGCAAGGCAAAACCAACGGAAACCAAACAAAACTTTGTGAGAAAAAGGTAGGAATCATGACTCAGGATCGACTTCGTAGCACGGGCCGCAAGCCCACTCTCGACGTGACCGGCATCCAGGCGCTCCTGGAGCGCTACATGGACGGCAGCAACGTCTCCATCTCCACCCTCGCCGAGGAGCAGAGCCTCACCACGGCCACCGTCCGCAAGTACCTCAAGGCGGCAGGACTCACCCTGCCCCGAGGCCGAGCCGCTCTCAAGCCCCGTGAGGTGATCAGCGTGCGCACCCTCATGAACCGTATGTCCGTGGAGGATCTTCTCGGTTCGGGCCGTGTGGAGCTTCTGCGCCGCCGCCTGGAGCTGGGTCAGAGCATGACCAGCCTCGCCACCGAGTTCGGCCTCAGCCGTGACCGGATCCGCAAGTTCCGGGACGAGTCGGGTCTGGCCCCGGAGGTCAGTGCGGAGGCCGAGGCGCCCGAGAGCCCCGAGGAGCCCACGGTCGAGGAGTCGGCCGAGGAGTCGGCCGAGGAGGCGGTGGCCGAGACCACCGAGGATGCCATGGAGACGGCCGAAAGCACCGAGCGGGTCTGAGCCAGACTTAGCTGAAAACTAAGAAAGCTTGAAGCTAGAAAACTAAGAAAAAAGGACCCTTGGTCGAAAGGCCAAGGGTTCGTTGTGTTTAACACTTGATAATAGTTCTTGATAGTTTTATTATAAAAGCTGTTCAGTAGTTGGACGTCCTGTGATAGATTTGTACTATGGCAAGATCACGAAGAATTTCCAGAAAGAAGACTCCCGAGGTTGTGATTGCCGAGGGTGTTCTAACGAAAACAATTCCTGGAGACCTTATCGATAGATTTGAGGTGCCAGAAGGCACTCGTGTTAAAATTGCACGTATTATCAATACGCCGATCGGACTACGTTTTCGTATCATTAATACGACCAGGTGGATCCCCCAGGACAGTATCAACTGTGATTTCGATCATAATCTAATCGTCGATTATGTAAAAATCGCAAATGAAAACAGAAACAGGAAATTGACTCAGTCTGGGGACGGCTTTAACTCTAAAGGGTACAAACCTGATAAGGAGTTTGTTAGAACTGACAGTGTCTCAAGAAGGAGACATGGTAAACAAGGAAGGACTAAAACCATGGATAAGAAAGACCTAAAAGATGCTATTGTAGCACTAACTACCGGGGACCGTGTCTCTGTGACGTTTCTTAGCACAATGCCTGGCGGTGCTTCAAACACCCGTTATGATGGCATTCGTGGCTTTGCTGGCAAGACCGTTGAGGCGACTCTTGTTGAGACGAAGAAGGGACGTGGCAAGGGCGGTTCCCAGCTGATGGTTCTCAAGACCGATGATGGTGAGAATTTTACGACTGGCACCCCACACTCTGATGTGATTCTGAACTTCACTACTCCTGCGGGTATGGTTGGTCATGAGTCCGAGGCGGATGCTCCGAAGTCGTTCGAGACCAATGCTGGTCAGGCAGCTGAGTTGAAGGAGCAGTTCAAGAACCTCGTGGGCACTGTTGGTGCCACTGTCCGTGTTCAGTCCACCGAAAGTGAATACACGGGTGATTTCACGGTAACCGAAGTGGAGCAGCTCCGTGGCCGACACGGTCAGATTAGACTCCATCTACAGGGTGACGATGGTCGGAACTTTACGCTCTGGAGCTACCGTCACAGTGGTGTGGTTACCAGTTTTGAAGTCCTTACTGAGGGCACCACACAGTCTGCATCTACGAGCACCGAGGCTGCTTGAGAATTGCAGTAGCAGACTCATAGGGTTTGATAGGTTTCTGTATCTTACTCTTTAGGGCAAGAGCCCGTAGATTCCCCGGAGGTTGCACCCAAACAGCACGGATAAGGCCGGGTGCTGACTTGGTCCAACGGAAATAAAATTCTGGCCTTAATAGTCTTCTTGGCCTGCCCCCACCTAGAAGATGAAGTCGCCTGGGGGAAGTCTTGGTCATGCGGGAGTGCAACCCTGATCTTGTCCAAGGCGAGCGCTCTACGGCCCTCTGAGGGCTTTTAATAAAGAACCGGGCTCCTGGCCCGGTTCTTTTATTTTGGCGGTCCTGAAAGCTTCTCAGACGTTCAAGAGGACCATCTCCATCGGGTGGCTTTCCGGGATCGGTCTCATCTCTGGGAGATATTCTTATTCCTTTGGGAAGAGGGTTTTGACCCTCTTATTCAAGCTGGCCAGCTTCATCATCTCGCTGTAGAGTTGACCCACTTGATTCTGGGTAGCAGTTTTATTGTTGATATCCTTGAGGTACTGTTCCAGCTCTTGGATCAGATTTGTCACCTGGTTGCAGACGGCCATCTTTCGGTTTGTCTGTTGAGCAAGTCTGCGGGCCTTTCTCTTTTCCTGAGCTTCGCCCCAATTACCGTTTTCCTTTTGTTCCTTGACCCAAGCCTTGCGGGCTTCCTTATAAGCTGGAAGAAATCGGCGTTCCTCTAGGACTTCAAGCTTCCTACGGGTTTTCTGCCAGTCGGGATGCCGATGCGTTTCGCTCGGACCATCCACCTCATCGGTCATGTATCGAAGATGGGGAGCGCCTTTCACCCAAACGATGGTCTTGAAGAAGGACCAGCCTCCCATACGGAGGAACACCTGGCCAGAAGGTGTAATTGCAAAATTAATCCTGGCATAAGACATGTTCTTAGCCCAATGATTTACTGACTTTTCGACCTCATAAGGCTTAAAATTTGGGTCGGCCTTCTCGGTTCGTTCTATAGCTTTCAAAAATTCACGGGATGTTCCAGAGAACAATCGAATGTCGTCGTAACAGTAAAGAACCCCGTGGTGTCGAGCGTACTCATTGGCATATTTCCAAAGGTCAGGAGCCGGAGGAGCCTTGTAAGACTTATAGCAGGGTAGCAGTTCGATTTCGTAGTTCTTTTTATTGTTCATTATTGCTTCACTTCCTTGGCGTTAACCGTAGTAGAGATTGAAAAGGTACGAAGTACAGTGCCCTCATAATTCGAGACCTGAACCACTACGGTATCATCCTTGAGCGAGATGACACTGGTAGGATAATTCCGTAGCTTTGCAGCCATGTGGTAATCGCATACCACTTTACCATTTCGACTCCCTTTTCTGGGTATCTGAAATATACGATATTCAAGGGAAAGTATGAACCAGATAACGAAAAAAGGCGCCTCCCTAAACGGGGACGCCTTGGTGGCTACTGCTCAAGTGTTCAGTTAGCCCCAATCCTCCAGCGCCTTCTTTACGTCTGCATGGTAGTCCCCCTCATAGGTACCTCTGCCCTTGTGTCCCTCATCGGTGGCCACCACATAGAGATCCTCTGAGCCGTTATTTAGCTCCACCCACTGGACAACTGCACCCAGGTAGGGAACCCCATCCCTGTCTTCGGTGGAATAATATTTCGCATCCTGAGGGTCCAGGGGAAAATAAATACGGTCACCTGGTCGAGGCACGATCGGATATCCAGCTTCGGCATGAACAGAGACGGGTCGGAAAGGATTTTCTCCCCTGAGCTTGGCCATCCTGATCTTTAGGTCTCGGTTGGCGAAGCCCTCATAATAAATAATATTAAGCTTATGCACCATCAACCTCGACAAACTTATCCGGGGGGTAACAAACCATCAACGAATACCCATTATCCCATTCTACGGAAATCTGCCAAAACTGTTGTGGAGCGCCGAGGTAAATTAGTTCCGCTGAGGTGACCGTTCCTTCGGTGCCAGGAGGGATACCCTCTGGGTCGTCCATTTCGATAAGACGAATTCTCTGTCCTGTTTTAACCATTATTTGTTCTCCGGTCCTGTGCAATCGCTTGCATCATGGATAAGGTCAGTATAGCAGTACCAGTCCCCCTGGTCAAGCTGATTATATTCGCCCTCGGAAACCGACCACGTAGCCGTTTGGCCTCGATAGGCAATGTCGACCGTCCAATACTCGGGATAGGTCGTACAGCTTGTGTGACCGTCCGAATCCGTAGTGCAACGAGTCTCCGGGGGGTGATACTCCTTGGAAGTGACCACACCCTCCTGAATATCAGTAAAATACTGATATACGGACAATCCAATCATTCCAACAATGAACAAGAAAATCCCGCCAATGGCTAGGTTGTGAAAGCTCGGCATTGCCGGTATAGAAGGCATTGCTGGCATAGAGAAATGCCGGCGAGACAAAGAATGCTTAAGCGAAGCCTTTTTTTCCTTGGTGCGACGAAGTTCCTCTTCGGCCTTTCGGACCTTTTCGAACATTTCCTCATCGTCAGCCTTGGCTCTCGCCAGCTCATCACGGAGCCTGGCGATTTCCTTTTCTTTGGCTGCCAGCGTAGGGTCTCTGTACATTAGCGCACCTTTGCTGAAAGGGGCCAGTACCAAGGGTACCGATGGAAATAGCCAGAGACGAAACCGCCCCTGCCCAGCTTTGGAAGCTTCATTCCATTTGGGTCGTCCGCCTCGTCTGGGGGATGCTGGCACTTGTGCCCGGCGATCATCAGTGCTTTTGGCTCCTCCAGGAGCAGAGACACGAAGTGTAGGTTGAGCCATCCAGAACGGTCAACATGGAACGTAAGATAAAAGGGACCGACTTTTACATCGGTCTCGATATCATGTCGCTTGCGGTTCATTTTATACTAGTCTAATAAGAGGTATTGAGGATGCACTCGTGAAAATGATAGTTCGATTCGGAGATGTAAGCCCTGGGCAATCGGACCTTCTCCTGGGCCATGTGCTTGCACATGGCTTCTTCGGCCTTTTCTTCGGAGCTGAAGACGCCCAGGAAAGTCATATCCTTGTCGGGGTGCGACTCTACGTAGGTAACTGCCCACACTTCCTGATCATCGTCCTCGTCCTGGACGTATTTGGTGGAAAAATCCTCCTGAAGGATTTTGCTCTTGAACTCGATGATACATCATCGCCCAGGACCGCCGTTGCCCGCCTCATGATGTAAAAATAGGATACCACATGGGCATCCTGTTTTGAACTCATTAACGGATTTTGCGGACAAGAACCTCGTGGAAATCAAAACACCTCGATCACGAGGACGTAGCGGTCGCTGTGCCTGGTATAGAGCTTGCTCTTGGCGTGAGCCTCAGAACGAGCCTTGGTACGCCACCAGTGCTTGACGCCATCGATGCTATAGTGTAGTTCGAACATTTCACACTCCCGTAAGATGTGCGAGAATCGTTGCCGTGGTACAGGGGTCGAACGACCCCAACCGCCACATGAGTTTAAACATCCAGAGTCGCATCCTTTCTTTTCCTCTCATTAGTCCTTATAAGGTAGCACAGCTAGAGGAAGATGTAAACCTATTTTAGGATATTGGTGATTCTCAGAACGTGGAGGTATCGATATAGCCACGACGGAAATAGTTGGCCAAAGCCTTGGTCTCATCCGAAGTGAGCTTGTCCAGAGCCTTCGCCACCAGGTTATCAGCGTCCTTACTGTAGGGGCTCCTGATGGAGTAGGTAGCACCGACCTCGGCTCTAAGAGCATCGGTCACAGCCTTGCCGCCTCGCTCCTCCAGTTGACAGAGGCTCGGGGCGACCCGCCACTTGGCTCCAACCTTGGTTCGACCGCCCCTTCCTCGGCCCTCCAGAGTCTGGACCAGCAAGGTCTTTCTGTTGATCTTCACGATCTGACCAAGGGTCTGTTCGCCGTTCGGACGTCCGAACGTGACCACATCATCGATTCTGAATCCACTCATTTTATTACCTTTCAGTCTAGGGGACCTTCCCCGTCATTGGGGGCAAGCCCTCGAAATTCGTTGCAGAGGTGGAAGAAATCCGTGAGACTATGCCGCTTTGCAAACAAAACTCGGTCTCCCACAAGGCCAACCTCGAAGGTACCGCCGGTATTTCGAGCGATGCGCTGCTCGAAGGTAACCCTACCAAGCTTATTCTGCTCGGCGATTTCCTTCACATCCTCATGAGTTAGACTTGCCATGTTTTCCTCAGGAGCAGTTAGGAACCTTCGGACCATCGGGTTTGGAAAATAGCGAGATGACTTCGAAATGGTCCGGATGTTGAGATCTTACTCCTGGACCTGGTGCGTCTCCTGGGTCTCCACAGCACGCTCTGCGATGCTCAGCCCCCACCAGATAGCATATCCGATACCACCCATGGTCGCCAGGCTCAACATGATACAAAAAGCGAACCAGAGCCCAAACCGAACCCAACTCGCTTAAACGTCCTGCCAAAATGATCTTCCCTCATTTTATTCCTTCTTCAGTTGGAAGCCGCATGGCTTCCATCTTCGTTCAACCAAGGGCACTTCTCGTTGTAGAGAGCCGTAGCCTTGTCGCCCAGCTTCTCCATGAGAGAGCGAATCTCATTCATCCGTCGATTGCCAGCTGCGTAGACGCTGTAGTCATCGGAGTAGTGGTAATACCAATCGTGATTGGTGACCAGGCGCTCGAACTTTTCCCAATCCGTCTCGATCATGGTCTCCCAAACCGTGAACACGTCATGGACAGCTGCCGGGTAGGTACAACCGTCGACCGACGGCAGCTTTCCCTGAAGCTCTCCAAGCTTACGGTTACGGGCATCACGGAGGAGCTTTTCCTCGCAGCGAATGTCCTCCGCACGGCCACGGTAGCGCTTCTGGAACCTCGGAAGCTTTTCCAGCTCTTGGATCCTTCGTCGGCACTCCTCGTCCACCGGAGCTGTCAACTTCTTCCAGGCATCGGACTTGCGCTGGTTAGCCTCGCCGCAGCGCTTGACGGCTTCCTCACGGAGAGCTGTGCGCTCCGTCTTGGACAGCTGCTTGTAATCCTCGAAGTAATAGCTCTGGCCATCGACTCGGACGAAATCGAAAAACTGACCGAAGGTGTGCCTGTACATTCGCTATCTCCTCTTTCCTTGATATGCTACGAATATAGCATATTGCCAGAGGGGTTTGAACCTATTAGCAAAAGGTTTGGGTTACAGTTATACTGGATTCTTTAGCACGAGCTGATCTTGTGTGGCTGGAACAAAATCACCCCAACGTGCTTCTGTGCCCAGGAAACGAAGCCCCTTGACCTGATCATCCTCGAAGAGGATTCGGAACTGATACCTCTGGACCTTGTCCAGATGCTCCCACTGGAGTCCAGATAGCTTGGCGGCCATATAAAAGGGTCCGCCCCCTCCAACATAATCTTCGGGCCATACGGAGGCATTCTCATCCTCCACCCACATTTCCTGTTCGGGGTCGTACTCAATCGTAACGAAATTCATGTTCGTTTCCTGTGCGAAAGGTGGAACTGGATTTACCTGTAAGGTCCAAACATTATGCTTTTTTTGGGTAACCAGAATTTATTGATATACCATCGGCTGATGGCATGACCTATCATGATTCCCAGGATAAACAACCTGACATGTAGCCAAGTTTTAAACAGAAATATTGCAATTGTAAGCATTTGATTTAGGCTCCTACCCGGCATTGCAGCACGAACCAAGTCGACATTGGTTCTCGGGATCTTCTGTGAGCAATTTCCCAATGGGAACACAGATGTTCTCTGCTTGAACTATAAGAGCTAGTGACCCCAACGGGATTCGAACCCGTATTAACAGCGTGAAAGGCTGCTGTCCTGAACCGTTAGACGATGGGGCCAAGCGTGTAGAAGTTGCGACCCACAGAGTCTACACCCTCTGTGCATGTCCAGCAGTGTCGGTGGTGGCCATTTGTAGTGCGGGCCTGTTAGGAGGCAACCGCCGGGGGACATTATTAGTTTAGCAGGAATTAGCTTGAATATGAACCCCATTGGGGAATTTAGTTATTCTCGGTTGTCTTTACAGCGATGACAATCATCACAAAGGGGTTGAATGTTGTCAACAGTGTTGGAACCGCCATCACTCATCGAGTGGATGTGATCAAGTTGTAAATTGAGATCAAATGTTCTGCAATAGCTGCATTTATGCTTGTAATCAAGCAAAATCTGGGCCCAGGCCCGAGATTGCAGTCTGCCAGGCAGTTTTCTCTTTTTTGCTCGTCTGTTGTGCCGATGAGTTCTTCGTTGGCTGTCAGCAAAACAATCGTAACAAATTTTGTATTGTCGTTTGTTTGCGACGCATTGCTGATCAATGGTATGTCCTCTGTTTTGTTTTAGGCAACAAAGCGCACAGTGCACCTTTGTCGTGTTGAGCACAACAATGGGAGGAGCTGACAGTGACATAACTTTATCAATTTACTGTAAAATGCTTCGCTTATAGGGCCGGTGGGACTCGAACCCACAAGGGCTTGCGCCCGAGAGATTTTAAGTCTCCTCTGTATGCCAATTCCAGCACGGCCCCGTGAAATGTTTAACTATAGGTCACCCAAAGTCCCTGCATCCACTTTGAAAAAATGGTGACTAAAATCTTACTCATATCATTGATGGGTCCAGAGGGAATCGAACCCCCAACCGTCGGGTTAAAAGCCCGCTGCTCTGCCGATTGAGCTATGGACCCAATACCAGGTTCTCCCACCATTGGGACATTGCCTGGCTAGAACATCTCTATGTTAGCATGCCCGAGCCCAAGTTTGAACCGATTTTAGTTCTTGCTGTTGCTCTTAGGCATGAAAGCCCAGAGGAACAGTGTGGTCACAAAGGCGTGCCAGTACGAGATCGCATGGGGCAGCATGGGCACCATAGCCGGAACGTACCAGGCCCAGAGCAGCTGAAACAGCCAGGCGAAGCCGAACAGTAGTCCGACATTCAGAGCGAAACCCAGGAACATGAACGTGGTCGCCTGCGACTTGGTTGCACCCTTGAGCCAGAGCTTCGTGAAGCCAAGGAGGGGCACGTGTACATTGTAATTGCTGTTGTATCCGAACATTTTCCATTCCTTCTTTTAAAGGCCCAGAGCTGCACGCTCATCAAAGGTGTGAACCGATTATAGAATATTGGTGGCTACAGTATAGATGTAATTTGATAGGGGCGGAAAGTTTCAGTAGGAACTTGCGAGTTCCTTGGCATTTGCCAGGATGGTGGGCCAGGGATGGTTCTCCAGTTCCTCTTGAGCTGCTAGGAGGAGGGCTTGGTTCTTTTCGGAGTTGTTCTTCTCCACGAGAAGGCGCAGGTCGTCGACCTTGCGGAGCAAACTCTCGTATTCCTGACGAGTCGGCTTGGTGTCGCCGTGTCCGGCCTGACAGAGGAAGCAGAAGTGCTTCTTCTTGTGCATGTAAATGCTTCGGGCAATTGGTGCTCCTCGATGGTAAGGACACATACCCTGCCCCAAAGCGTTCTTCATCAAGGAATCGCCACCATTATGCCTGTAAGGCGGCTGCTGGACCACATATGTCATATCACCGTCGTCGTTGCTCATTTGTTTACCTCTTGTTATAAACACTGGTAGGCTACCATAGATGCAGCCACAATTTTACCTAAATTAGATTGGCTTCCAATCTTCATCCAGCTCGGTTACGTGCTCCACATGGGTCTCTTCCTGATACATCTCGTCGAGTTCCCCTCGGCGAATGACTTCTTCCACCTTTTTCTGAGCTTCTCGCCAATCTTTGGCTTCGACAAAAACCTGTGTAGAAACCGAAACCTTATACTTTCTCTTAATCACTAAGTTCCTCCTCTGATGTTGCTGCAAAGCCAACACCTGGCATTCCAGTCGGTCTTTTCCGCACGAAGAGCCTTGAGCCATTTCTCTTCTTCTTTGCGGCAGTCCTTGAACAGGGTCACAAGCTCTTGATCTTTATTTTTGTATGCTTGGCCCACCAGTTTTTTATAAGAGGCCACACGGGCCTCTGAGGCCGCAATGTACCTAGAAAGTGTTTTGCCCCAATCTTCCATATTACTTTAGATAAAAGAGAAGGTTACCCTCTCTTTTGCGAAGAGGGGAAGTTTCTTCTTTGTTCTCGAAGTGGCAATCCACGCAAACATGTGCCTGTTCCGACACTCCTGCGAACCGTTGTATCACAGTGCACGCAACGAGTCATTGTCCACCAGAAAACGAGTTTTTTCCAAAGTTTCTGAAGCCAATACATGCTCACTCTCCAATGGAGAAACGCAAGCGCAAGACCCTCTCTTCTCTCGGAGAAAGAGTGCGAAGCAACTGTTTTACGATATTGGCCTGAGACTCAGACTCCAACTGCTCCTGGGCAGATGAAACCTCGGTATCTTCGATAAAATCGCCAAGAGAAGCATCCCCCTCTTCTCCAATGCTCATATCAAGCGACAGAGGATTTTTGATATATTCAAAAATTCGTACGACCTTATCTTTCGGCAGCTCCAAGAAAGCGGAGAGTTCTTCTGGAGAAGGTTCGGAGCCGTTGACCTCCATCATGAGCCGAATGGCCTTACGGAGTCGGCCAATGGTTTCCTGCATATGCACAGGAATACGAATGGTGCGAGCTTTATCTTGAAGGGCTCGACCAATCGCCTGACGAATCCAGTGGGTTGCGTAAGTAGAAAAACGGAATCCCTTGGTGTGATCGAACTTCTCTACTGCTCGCATGAGCCCGATGTTACCCTCCTGAATGAGGGCCATGAAGTCCATGCCTCGACCACGGTAGCGCTTTGCAATAGAAATAACCAGACGAAGATTCGACTCGACCATTTCGTTTCGAGCACGATCACCGTCTGGTCCACCTTTGAGTACCCGCTTGGCGAGCATAACCTCGCCCTCTCGGGTGAGAAGGTTGTCCTTCATTTTGTTGATATACACGCTTGTGGTAGTTTTGGTCATTGTTCAACCCTACCACATTTTAGTGCATCTGTCAATCGACTATAATTTATTGGCGGTTTAGTAAACCACCTTCGGCATCACAGTGTAACCATCTGGTGACAGTCGACGAACCCTTTCCTGTGAATTCTCATAACCTGGCATGGGCCTTGCTTCGATTGCATCAGCCCCACCCCAGTTCACGGTCACGACGAATCATCCGAGCGATATATTCCTCTTCCTTGGCAGTTCCTTGAAGCAAGCTCGGAAAGACAGGCTTGAGTCGCTGACTCAAGCACCGCTCGGTCGTAGTCTTCTCCAGAGTAGTCTGCCCGACTCGAAATTCGACCCGCTCGTTACCGTCAGCCATTGTTGCCTCCCATTTCCTTCAATACTAGCATGAAGTCGTCCGGGAGTGAACCGATTAGGATCATTTTCGAGACTTCTCGCTGTAGCTGAATCAGCCTCTCAGCCTCAGGAAGATTTTCGCCCTTCTTGCACAGCTCGATTGCTTGTCCAATCGAAATCCTGGTCTCATGGAGGATCTTCCTCCGCAAAACCATATCGAGTTGAGCAGGCGTCGGGTTACTGTCGCCCTTCGTCTTGTTGCAAGGCAAACAAGAGATAACAAGGTTCCACGCCCGGTGAGGACCACCCTTGGACTTGGGGATCACGTGGTCCACCGTCTTGGAGTCCCAAGTCAGAGACTCCCCACAGTAGAAACAACGTCCCTTGTCTCGCTTCCAGAGCGTGCGCTTGACCTTTAGTGAGGCCGACACTTTCTTTCCTCGGTTTAGCTGTTTGGATCGAAACCAGCGTGATAGATGTGATAGATCACATCCTCCCGCTGAGGAACGCTCAGTACAGAGTCATTATCCCAATGGATATGCCCCTGACAATCCTGTGAATTGCTCTTCACTGCCTCGTACCACTCGTCATCGTCCATCTGGACCAGGGTCCCAGGAAGAGCCTCGATATTATCATAAAACGGCACGACAGAATCGAGACTCGACCACCAGGCTACTAGCTCAGACTCCGACATCCCGGTGTCCCACCGCCAGTAACGGTAACCGTATTCCTCCTCTAGCCAGACGATAACGGTGTTGTTCATGTTTTCCTCAGCAGTCACGGGCAATTTTCATATCGATCTCGCCGATGAGATCGTGCATCTCTTCCAGCTCTTCCAGGGTACAGAACAGGTTAAACCCCGAGCGGTAACGGAGCTCCTGAAAACGGAGCGAGTGCTCCGTTTGGATACGAACCATTCGGAGCGGCTGTCCCTTATTGATCCCGGAGGTCATCGTGCCAACATGGCACACCGTCGAGGTGTTGCCGTAGTCGTACGACTCCGGAGCATCGGTAAAGCGGATGAAAACCTTGTCTTCGTTGTTCATGTTCTGAATATACCTTATTCGGAGTTAGAAATGAACCGAATATGAATTTTGTCGTAGGCTTTCTTGGCCTGCTTCAGGGTGGTGACAATTCCCTCCCTGGCTTGAGTGGCAACAATCACCCTGCTGAAGAGTTCCCGACGTTTGATCGGATCCTTGAGGATCTCACGGATATTGACTCGCTGCCTCATCGGCCACCCTGACGAGCGGTCCATTCTGCCTCGAACGCTTCCTCGGCCCGTTCGCCCACGTCCACAGCTACATCCCAAACCCAATGACCTGGATCGTCGAGCCAGTGATCGCAATCGAAGTGCCAAGCGGCATTCTCTGCAAGGCGGGTACAGTTGACCTCACCACCCTGCCAAAGGTCCGGGTGACTATGGTCGGAAAGTTGTTCCCGCATGAATTGGCGGACTTGTGTCTTGACGAACATTATTGCTCTTTCTCAGTAAATCTTGACCCAGCCAGCCTTTAGAGCCGGCTGTAGCTGAACGCCGTTAACCGGATGACGGTGGCCCTCGTTGAGGAGCACGAAATAATTTCCCTCGTGGTCCTTGACCAGGGACTGATTAACGTCACTGCTAACGTGCTTACCGTTTCGGTAGTAATGAACCTCGACGTAACGTACGTGCTCCATGGTTCCCATATTAGTAAATAAGTCATCAGGTGTGAACCGAATATGGATTTTATCCATGAATCAGACCCATATAGAAAAATACTGTTGTCCCCATTTGGTGACCGGCCTTTTTATTTAATTCGGTGCAAACTGAGGAAAGCCCGTGATAACTTAGAATCACGGACGCACTTGTAGAAAAGGCTCGTCGATTCGCCCTGGAACATCATGGGGACCAGAGATATGGTGAACATCCGTACAGTCCCCATCTGGGGGAGGTGGCTGATTTGGCTCGGCCCTGGGGTCCGGTAGCGGAAGCGGTTGCCTGGCTTCACGATGTGGTCGAGGATACGGACGTGTCGAGCTACGACGTGTTCATGTCTTTCGGGGATCCTGTGGCGTCCTGTGTCTGGATCGTTACGGATCCAGGCGGTAGGAACCGCAAGGAAAAGAAGCTCCGACTTCACGAGAGACTCAAAGAAATCGTAGCCAACGATGCTAAGGGTTATGTTCAGTACCGTCCAGCCCTCCTTGTCAAGGTCTGTGACCGCCTGGCTAACCTACGAGCAGGCAAGGCCGGCAATCCAGGGCTCCTGAAGATGTACCGTAAGGAGCATACTGCGTTCAAGGATGCAGCATATGTGCCAGGTCTCTGCGATCGGCTTTGGAACGAAATCGAAGAAATCCTAGCCGATTAACAGAAATAGGTTCAAACCTAGTCTAGGGCATGGTATATTCATAAGCATGAAGGTACACGTCAACAGCTTCGTCAAGCGTCAGACCCCGGAGTCGGAGTTTTCTCATTTCGAGGGACCTCCAGGTTGTGAGGACGTCTGGGAAAACCTCCGTGTTTCGATCGAGCTAATGATCGAGCAGGATCATGGCATCGAACCCGGTTACCGGGATGGCGTGATTCTCGTTCACGTGAACCCCCAGCATTTCTTTTCTGGCGTGGTTCAGCTCAAGGAGGGTGACCACCTTGTGGGAGAGTTCAAGGCCCGTCGACCCGGCGAGTCTCCTCGGAAGTCGATCGGCGTGGTTGGTGCAGAAAAGATGCCCGCCAAGACCGCTTTCGTGGTTCTCTACGCTTCCACCGTGCTTGCGGAGGGTGGAGATAACGAGCTTCCGGCCGAGGAAGGGAATTGGGAGATCATTTCCTTGAATGCCAGTCCGGTCGAGGGTGAAATGCCCATCAGTCCGATGGTGCTTCTTCACAACCACTTCGGTAGCGACGGTGGCACCAGTACCAACCTAAGCGATTCTGAGCTGGTCGCCATGCTCCGTGAGTCTTTCGAGTTCTGGAAGGACAAGGCAATGGTAGCCCCGAAGGGTTGAACATGTCCCAAAAAAGCCCCGAATATCGAAATGGATACGGAGACGCAAAAGCTGATCTCCTACGGCTAGTCAAGGAGGCTCTCAAGAGCCTCCATGAGGCTTGCCAAAATAATGGCTTCTGCGACCCCTCCGAAAAAGATAAGGAGCTTCTGAGGCTCCGTGAGGCCGAGCTACGCCGCATTAGGGGCATGATCAAGGCATTAAAGCCAAAAGAGTGAATTCTCTTTACCTGGGAAACCGGAAAAGGTAAGTTGTAGCACATGAGTATCCCGAATCGTCCGTTTGGTGTCGAACTTGAGTTCAACAGTGCACCTCCACCGGAAGTGCTGGCGTGGCTTCTCAGAGATAAGGGCATCAAGGCTCATGATGACGCCGTTGCCCGTGATCATTCGTTTTGGCTCGTGCATGATGATGCCTCTATCACTGGACCTGGGGTGCATATTGAGGTTTCTTCCCCGATCCTCCGAGGAAAGAAAGGTTTGGCCGAGGTTCGTTCAGTCTGTCGTTTTCTCACCAAGTTGGGCTGTAAGACGAATTCGTCTTGTGGGCTTCATGTCCACGTGAGTGATAGCAGAATCACCAATTCGACTCTGATAAACATTCTCAAGCGCTATGCAGAAAATGAAGAATTGATCGACTCTTGGATGACAAAGAGTCGTCGTGGAAACCGAAACCCATTTTGTCGTTCTCACAAGAGGGACTGGAAAGATATGGTTGCATGTCTTTCCGACAAGGAAGAGAATCTTAGATTGCGTTTTGGTGAACGTTTTGAGGTTTCTTCTACTGTTGGTGGTGATAAGATCAACTTCGATTCCAATTACGCCACCCTGGAATTCCGTCACCATCATGGGACACTCAACTCCACAGAAGTCTCCAATTGGGTACAATTCTGCCTAAACTTCGTGGAGGTTTCTGCCGATCTCACCCCTGGAACCCGACGAGCAACCAAGCGCACCAGGGACACTGGACCTCTGATGGGTTTGTCCACAAATATTCGGAATCATTTCACTTACCAGGCCGAGCGTCTTCGCTAACGAATAACAGTTATTTGGTGTAAATCTTAGAACGTCTATAATAGGATAATAACATGCTCATCAAGCTCAAAGACCGCAACGGAACCATCCCGGACTTCGATCGCCAGCTCGGGGAGGCTCGATACTGTCTGCCGGACATGGAAATGTATCACCGAGCCTGTCTCGTCCTGTACGACACCGAGGCCAACAAGTTCACCCTGTTCACCCGTGATCTGGTCACTTCGGAGTACATGGTGACTCAGGTGGAGGGAACCCGTCGGGGCTTGCAGTACAAAAAGTTCTGGGAAAAAGCTTCGTAATAGGTTCACAACCAGGCTTTGGCCTGATATATTAAGACCATGGCCAAGCGAAACAAGAAGAACGTCTCGGACGTGAAGCGACGCAGTGCCGCTGCCGTGGCCGCTATCCTCAAGACTGGTGCTGGTAAGCACGGGGACCGTCGCTTGAAGCGGATGAAGACCCGTGCGGCCCAGAAGCGGGCTGCCTTCCGAGACTGGAGGTGAGCATTACTGAACGGGAAGAAGAAGCCTTCAAGAAGGGCTACGAGCGCTGTCGGCTGGATATGGCCCGAGAGCTGGGTCAACTCATTGCGTATTACTACAACAAAGGTCAGACCAATGGTGGTGATGCGCTCCGTCATGCTAGCACCGTGCTGCGAGCTGTGAAGCCTGGACAGAAGCCTTGGAATCCAGATATTTGAACCGATTAATAATCGGTTCAAATATCGAGAAATTCGGGATAAGCTAAATTTAAGATGACCAAGCCCACCTTGATATTCTACACCACGTTCAAGAACGTTCCTTATTCCGATGAGGAGTGGGAGCGTGCCAATAAGTGGCGTGCCAAATTGGCCCAGGACAATCCGACCTGGGCTGAGAAGCACCCCGAAGACGTAGAGCCGCTGAAAACCCGTCCCGTTCATTCGTTCAGATATGGTCACGCATGTTTCTCTCACGAGGAAGCCCGTAAGGTCTGTGAGCAAGCCTTGGAAAGTGGTGTCCAGATGGTGACCTACTCAGCTTGGGACAGTAATAAGCAGGTAGGGGAGTGGTCTAGGCGTCAGGGTGGACATTGGTACCAGAGTAAATAATACTAGTATTTGGGTTCACATTCATCTTTACAAGCGCACCACCAAGCGCATTCAGAACTTGAATTCTGAGCTTCGCAGGCTTCGTGCCAAGGCTAAGGCTATGAAGCCGGGTCTTGACGACATCCATGCCTTGGAGGAGATGTATCCCGAAGAAAAGGCTATCATTTGGGGGCGTACCGAATACATCTGAGGTATCAAATATGCAGTTAGCCGAATTTTCTTGAAATAGGTTCAGAATCCAACAAATATAGGACATATTAAGAACATGAGTAACCGACGTAAGCGTAAGCAGGCCCGTAAGCAGGCTCGCCGTGAGGAGCGTAAGACTCGTTTGGTCGAGCTGGAGTCCCGTCGCCTCCAGGAGGAGGATGCTGGGCTGGAGATGAGCACTGAGCGTGTCTCCCCGGTTCTGGTGGACGAGTGGGATGACTTCGACCCGGAGTACGAGGAGCGCATCCGCAAGGACCGTGCCATCAAGGATCGTCGTGCCCGTAAGCAGGAGCTTCTCAACGAGGCTCTGAGCCGCTGAAAAAACCTAAAAAGGTTTAAAACCCCACCCTAATAAGGTATATTCTAATCATGGCAGACAACAGGACCCGTAAGCTCGACCGCAAGGCCATCAAGCGTCTCCAGAAGGCCATTCAGCGTCTCGATCGTCAGATCGAGCGGGAGATCGAAACGCACCCTGACGGAGCCGAGTCCCCGTTCCTCTTCGACTTGAACGACGTGAGGTGGGTTCTGGAGCTACAGCTACAGCGACTCGACCAGCAGATGGACCCTCCGGGCGAGTGGGACGATCGGGACGAGTCCCGTGAGGACCGAATCCGGGAGGACCGCAGCCGTAAGGCTTGTCGTGCGGACAAGCAGTTTTTGTTCGATGAGGCCCTGGGTCTTTAAAAGAAAAGAAGGTAAAAATGGACGCTCTAGACAAGATCAAGGCCATGAGGGGTGACGCTAAACTTTCTCCCAAGGTTGCCATGTGTTTGGCACGGGAAATGCACGATTTGCCGGATGACCGACTCAAGGAAGCCTGGCGAGAGCTTACCGTGAGCAAGGCCCTTGAAGGGAGTGAGCTTTTGCTCACTCTGCATCCTTACATCGAGGTACTGATGGTGAATTTGGCCTCGGGTCTTCCTCGCCCGACCTGGGAAGAGACACTGTCAGGCAAGGATCCTGCGGCTGGGCAGACCGTGGAGTGACACAAGGGCTGAATCCGTTCGGCTCCAAATCCCCAAAAAGGTTCAAACCTGGCCTGAATATGATATATTCAAGGCTAAGGAAGGGAGACCTACATGGGTTTTGAAATGCGTGACGAGTACATGGTTCGAGGTGAGGACGTGGACCACTGGTGCCCTGCTTGTGGTCACAAGATCGTTCCAATGGATACCTCGGATCGTCGGGGATGGTGGGAACACGAGAGCGTCGAGGCTTTCGGGCTCTGTGATGTGGCCGACGAGCTGGAGTCTCCGGTGATGCACGTGGAGTTCCTGCTGGCCTGGGACGACATGACCTGGGATACCGAGATTCTGGAAGTTCCGCCCATTCTCCACCACGAGGACTGCACCGACGAAAATCGAATCGATTGGTTCCATCGGGTTCATGGAGGTGAAGCTAGGTACAGGAAGCTCGCTATGGCTGCCGTGTACCATCTTCAGCCTTACGCATAGGTTTAGGTTGGGCCTCATCAGCCCATAGTAGGGGTGGCGAGTTCCCTATGAACAAGTGAGGTGATGCTCACAAAAAAAGCCCCTAGCCTCGGAGAGGCCGGCGGTGGGAGCCGTAGCGGGACCCGTGGGGCCTGAAAAGGTGACGAAGCGGTACCGTACCCACAATTCTATCCATATTAGGTTCAAACCCCAAGGGGGATAGGATATTCTAGGACCATGAAGACGATCACGAAGGCAGACCTCACCAAGATCCGAAGCAATCTTGCCCTGCACGCCCTACCGGAGGATGCGGTCAGCTACAAGTGGGAGCAGGTTTCCAGCGCCATGGGAACGGTTCCTATGCTTGAGACCGTTCGGGGGCTCAAGATCGTTCTGTTTCTCGTCAAAAAGGCCGAGGTCATAATGACGAGCGAGGTTGCTCTCCGGGGCTCTGAGGGCACCTTTGTGGGCTTCGAGAAGATTGAGACTATCAAGAACAAGGCCAATGAACTTTTGGCCGTTTTGGAGGGATGATTTATGGGTGTGTCGAGACGCATCTCGGAAATTGTCCTCCGTAAACAAAAAAGGGTTCAAAGATTAGCCAGACTATGGCATTCTAAGAACCATAGAGAGGGAGACAACGAATGACCTGGTACAGCAGCAAGCGAGCGACGACGGTTCTGGACGACGGTGAGGGGATGGAAGCGTGCGTCTACCACCGAACGAAGGTGGTCCGGTGGGGCCGAGGAACGGTGACGCTCAACTCTGGTGGACACGAGACGTACACCACCAAGAAGCGCATGAACGAGGTCTCTGAGGAGTACCGCCTGGGCTTCCGGGTCTTCCAGAAGGACCACCAGTGGTTCGTCAAGCTCCCCACGGGTTCGGTGGTGGAGTTCCGGGATGGGATGACCTTTTCCTACTGACCCGAAAAAAAGAAAAAGGCGGTTCAGAAAATAACCGCCCCATGCTATAACAAGAACATAGGCAAGAGGCTAACCCAAGGAAGGCAGGGCCGCACCATTGGACAAGTGACACCTAGCTAGCTTCGTTGTTCTCGTCGAGCTAGTATTAGGACACCCGAGAGGGCCAGTAAAACAAGCCCCCATAAGTTACCTACCCCATTAGGGATGGCAGGGGGTGCAAGCGAGGACTCGGGGAGAGCCAAATGGCCTCGGCTCTCCCTTAAAGGAACCGGCCAAAGGTTATGGGTCTAAGTGCTAGGTAAAAGACCTGAGGCGGTGGGACGTTGAACGTCCCCGGAGAGCACTCAAGCTAGGGTCTGCCCAGTCTACGGGGTCGTAGCTCAATTGGGAGAGCACCTGTTTTGCACGCAGGGGGTTGAGGGTTCAAGTCCCTCCGATTCCATTTAAGATGAACCTCAAAAAATTGATAATCGGTTCATAATCCTGACCAAGTCTGTGATTCTTAGAATCATGGAGGTTGAGGCTAGCTCCTAAAAAGCCTCCCAACAACCAACCAAGTTCACAGAGAAACCAAAGGAAACAAATCATGCCCAAGCTCACTTCCACCGGTCGCAAGCCCGCTCTCGATCTCACCGGCGTCGAGTCCCTTCTCGGTCGCTACTTCTCGGAGGACCAGCCCGGCGTCGAGGCCCTCGCCAGCGAGTTCGAGATCACCCCGGCCACCGTCCGCAAGTACCTCAAGCTCGCCCTCGGCAGCCTTCCCCGTGGCCGTGCGGCCCTGCTCCCCCGTGAGCCCCGCAACGTCAAGGTGCTCATGAACGGCATCTCGACCGAGGATCTTCTCGGTGCCGGCCGGGTCGAGCTTCTCCTGCGTCACCGTGAGGCCGGCGTCAGCCTGACCGCCCTCGCCAGCGAGTTCGGGATCAGTCGTGACCGGGTGACCAAGCTCGTCCGGGCCCACGAGCCGGAGAGCGAGCCGGAGGTCGCCGAGGCGTCGCCGGAGCCGGAGAGCGTCCAGGTGCCCGATTCGGAGCCGGTCTGCCTCGACGAGGCGGTGGCCTGACACCAGCCAAGGTCTTAGCATTGGCCGTAGCCCCCTTCTCCCTGACCGGAGAAGGGGGTTTTTCTTTTATTCGGTACAAACCCAGTCTCGGATATGAGATATTAGAACCATGACGAACGACACGCAGAAGACGACGACCATTTCCCCTGACCCCGAGCCTCAGAATCTCACGACTCGGCTCATGTTTGAGGATAGTTGCAAGACTGTCCCCTGGCCTGCTCTGAGTCAGAGTCTTTCTGGGCTCCTTGAAAGGGACTTCATTCGGTTGGACGAGAAGTTGCATGCGAAGGGCTGGGATCTCCTGGGCGAGGGACGACATCGAACCGGCTATTTTCACAAGAACGCCAATGGCGTTCTTAAGGTTTCCAGCAATGTTGCTGGCGTGAAAGCAAACCTGACCGAGCTGCACTATTCCAAGCTAGGCACCAAGATTTCTGTGACCTTGCCCTGGGCCGACTACAGGGTAGTAACCCTTCCCATTCCTCGGGTGCTGGGTCATCGACGAGTGGGACTGTTGTCGGTTCTTTGCGTCGAGCGAGTGCAACGAGTCTCGTACAGGGCTGCTAAAAATTTGGCCCAGAACCATCCTTGGATTGACGACGTGGATGAAGATGAAGATGGTCCCCAGGTTGGGTACACCAACGATGGACGGCTGGTCTGCTTTGACTGGTGTAACTTTTAGAATATTCGGTTCACTAGGCTAGCGGATTTTGGTATATTAAAGACTATGACGACGTTGGTACAGAAGTTCCTCCGTGAGCGCTCGCTGGCCGAGCTTGAGGCCGAGCACGGTGTCAAGGCTCGTGTGGCCGGGCACAAGTTCTCGCTCAACTACGATCAGATCGAGGCAAAGGACAGCGATCCGCTGGCACAGGAGTGCCGTGGCTTGATCCTGACGCCCGTTCAGGGTTCGATCGTGACGGAGGCTCCGCTTGGAGAGACCCGAATTCTGGCCCGTCCGTTCAACCGTTTCTTTAATCTGGGCCAGGAGGCTGCTGCCCCGGTCGACCTCGATCACCCGGAGACTTGTTTCTACGAGAAGATGGATGGAACGTTGACGATCCTCTACTTCGACGATGTTGTGGAGAAGTGGCATGTTGCCACCCGTGGGGTGCCGGAGGCCGATCTCCCGATCGATGGTTTCGGGCAGTACACCTTTCGGACGCTTTTCGAGCACGCCTGCCGTGATACCACTGGTCGTGACTTCAAGGATTTCGTTCGTTACTTGGATGTGCAGAGCACGTACATCTTCGAGCTGACGACGCCGATGAACCGTATCGTGGTTGATTATCAGGATTACAAGATCACCCTGTTGGGTGCTCGTGCCCGAGAGACCGGGGTGGAGTTTGATCCGGTGGACCTGGCACCGGTGCTTGAGGTGCCTCACGCTCCGGTGTACCGATTCGGCTCGTTGCAGGCAATGGTGGATTTTGTGTCATCCCGTAACCCCCAGGACCACGAGGGCATCGTGGTTTGTGACCCCTCGTATCGTCGAATCAAGGTCAAGAACGCTGGCTATCTTGCCTTGAACAAGGTTCGGGACAGTGTGCTCAGTTCGCCCCGTGGGCTCGTGGAGTTGCTTCTTTTGGAGAAGCTCGACGATGCTCTGCCTCTGTTTCCTGACCACGTTGTGGAGTGAGCTGAGAAGCTCCGAGATGCCTTCCGTGTACTGGTTCAGGATTTCCGCAAGGATTACCTAATCTGCCAAGAGGAGGCCGATCGGGGTTCCCCGGATGCACACCGCAAGTCTTTCGCTCTGGCGGTGCAGGCTCGGAAGCTTTGGATGGCTCCAATGATGGACGTGTACCAGGGCAAGGCTGACGATCTTGTGAGCTGGATCAAGAGCCGGCGCCAGGTCGACGGTGGTTGGCCTAACAGCTTCTTGGATCAGGTTCTCCGGCAGCTAGAAAGCAAGTGAATAAGGTATAATGGGGTTCAAATCCGGGCCCCATTATTTTATAATAAAACCATGATGAACCTGGATACGTCCAATATGGCTGACAGTCTCCAAAAGGATGTCCAGGCATTGCAGGGCCAAATTGAGGACGCCAGGCGGAACGTCGCCCGAGCCCAAGGGTGGGAAGAAGGCTACAGGGAAGGGCTGCGACAGGCTCTAGAACTGATCAATATCACCTTGCGATAAATCCAGAAAATCCCATAAAGGGTTTAAATCTCTCGTCGATTATCGTATATTCAAGAGTGTTGGGAGATCACGAGATGGAAGCGAAGTCTGGCATGGTCGTTTACGCCGTCCACGTGTACATGGACTACGAGTACAACGACGTGATTTCGATCCACCTCACGGCCGAGGGTGCCGAAGCAAAGCGGGCCAAGGTTCAGAAGGACGAGCCGTGGCACCACGGGGTCTATGTCCGGGAGCGAAAGGTGGAACTGTGAAATACGTTCGACGAAAGTTCTTCCGGGAGTACCGTAAATACGGCCTTCCCTTCATGGCCGCCCAGCGGCTTGCCAGGCTTCGTGCCATTGGCGGTTTTGCCTGCGAGCTTCAGGCAGAACTCCACAAGGAGGGTTTCGTGGTCGAAGTCTTGACCTTCTGTGACTGCTGCGGTCCCGAGGTCGTTCGCCTGCTCAAGGACGAAAAGACGTGGGATCTTCACTACTTCAGCCTCGCCCCCTGTTGAGCGAAAAAAAGTTCGCTATTAGGTTCAGAACCAAGGGCGAATAAGCTATATTCTAATCATGGGCCGAGGGACGGCCCGACCGGGAGTCAGGCCGGCGCAACCCAAGCACCTGACAGAAAGCAAAAAAATGGCCATTCGTTTTCGTCACATCAAGGTCAGCTCCACCATTTCTTACGAGCAGCGCCGTGAGATCGAGGAGCAGACGGGATCCAAGATCGGTTACCCCCGAATCCACCTGAGCAACCTCGACGACGAGGTCAAGCTCTCAATGAGCACCGGTCGGAACGAGTGCCTCGGGCTCTACTACATCGAAGAGGATGAGACGAGCCATGAGGGCCACGTGGTCGGGATCGAAGTCGATTACAACGTCCGCATCATGAGCGACGTTTGGGCCGATATCACCTATGCGGTGGTCTACGAGCCTACCCGTGAGCACACTGGCTGTCACTCCACCACGGTGGTGGATTACGCCACCATGGAAAAGGGACCGAAGGGGCCTTGTGGGATGTTCCGGCGTATCCAGATCGCCAACTCGGAATTTTCCGAGGCGATCAGCGAGATCACCCGTGCCGAGGTGGACGCCGATCCGTGGCTTTTGGAGGTCTACGAGACGTGGAAGGCTGCCCAGAAGTACGCCAAGGCGCTTCAGAGCTACAACCGAAGCCAGGAGGACATTCAGCGCCACCGGCGGGCCGTCGAGCGTGACAAGTGGGTCCGTGTGACCCGTGGTCGCAAGGTCGCCCAGGGGACCGAGGGGATCGTGTTCTGGATCGGCGAGTCCCAGTATGGGGACAAGGTCGGAATCGCCCTCCCCAGGGAGGGTGGCACCTTCCGCAAGGAAAAGAAGACCGGACGTTACGGCAAGGTTTACGAGAGCTACGCCGACGTGGCCTGGACCTACGCAAGGAACGTGGACGTGATCTCCGGCCCTGGTGGTCGGGTCCTCTGAGAGGGGAAGGGGCCTCCGGGCCCCTTTTTTATTCCTATTCGGTTCACATTTTGTCTACCGTGGGCTATTCTAGTACCATGCTGAACAAGGAACCGAGGGCTGAGGATGTTCTAAAGCGAGTTTTGGCTCGTATCGAGAAGAACACTCCCAAGTACCATCATCACCGAGATGTGAGTCGGACCTTGGATTCGATCTAGCAGATCCTACTTACGGAGCTTCGTTCTCTACAGAATCGAGACTGATACCATGTACAAGCCCCTGTCCTACCCTTCCCGTTTTGGGATGCACTGCACCTCTTGTGGGTCCCTCGTGGAAGCCTGCGAGCTTGCCAATGGCTCCTTGGAGCAGTGTAAGGAGGATGCCAGCTTTCATATCGAAGAGTCGATCCGAAACGGGGACATAGACCATCCCATTCTAGGGACTGCCCATGAGATGCTCTGCGACACCATCCTGAGAGCCCGTTCACGGGCCCTGTAGCCTCCTGGGAGGGCCAAAGTTTTTTCCCATAAGGGTTTAGACCTGGCCCTAAATCTGTTATTCTAAAAACAATCGAGGGAGCACAAAAGATGGATACCACGACTCAGGACCGAATCGCTCGCATGAAGGCTCGGAACGCCAAGCACAACCCGTGGGATCGCTGGTCCCCGTCGGAGCGTTCGATGTCGCTCCAGACCATGGGTGGTGCTCGTCCGATCAAGTGGACCACCGACGTCACCAAGGCGGGACAGGTCACCGAGGACGGTTTCGTGTGGGCCTTCGCTGGTGGTCCGGTGGAGGGTACGCCGCAGGCTTCGGTCAAGAAGCGTGCCGATGGCAAGGTCGACGGTCGCTCCAAGGGTGTCCGCAAGTGCGGCAAGTGCGGGGAGTCCGGCCACAACGCTCGCACCTGTGGTCGCCAGCGCAAGTCGATCGCCAGCCTTCCGGCAAGCCTTCGCAAGCCGGTGGGCGAGTCCGAGCCGGCCAAGGGGCCAGAGTCTAAGCCGGTGCCGGACCAGATTTCGGCGGCAATGGGTCTTCCGGTGATCGAGCGTCCGACGAAGAGCACGCCCTCCGGCAAGGCTCCCAAGCCCCGCACCATGGCGGACCGTGAGTCGGCTCGTGGCGAGTCTCGGGCGAGCAGGAAGGGTTCTCGGAAGTGCGGCAAGTGTGGTCAGTCAGGTCACAACGCTCGGACCTGTAGCAAGGGTGGTGCCAAGCCCAAGGTCAAGCACTCTCGGGCTCGCCAGAACACCTGTGGTCGCTGCGGTGGCAAGGGTCACAACGCTCGGACCTGTAATAAGTGAAGGAATATCTGAATAACCGAAAATCGGTTCATAATCCCACCCTAGACTGGTATTCTTTAAACCATGGACAAGCCGCTCACGAAGAACGACCAGATCAACATCTACCCCCTGATCGAGGACGGTGTCACCTACGGCTGGGCTGCCGAAATCATGCTCTATCCCGGCGAAGAGTGTTCCTACCAGGACCGGGAGTGGCTCCGACTCGGCTACTTCTCCGACAAGGCCACCGCCCGCAAGCGGGCGCTTGAAGCAGTCAATGATTGACAGTGGAAGGGGAAACAAAAGGAAGAGCACAAAGAATTCAGCTCGTGTTATCACGTGTGGTACGGCATCTGCCCCCATGAGGGCTGGGACATGCGCTGGTACTTCGTCCAGACCTATCAAACCGATGGGAATGCTATTGGCCGAGCCAGGAAGCTAGAAAAGGAAAGCAAGGCTGTCAGGGTCGTCCAGCACTGGTGGGATGGGAAGTCCTTCCAAGTCGAGGTAATTTACGAGAAAATGGGCAATACCTGAACATCCTAACAGGATAAGGAAAATAGGCGGCTAACCACATTTTTTCGATAATCGGTTCATAAAAGAGGTCTACTAGGGTATTCTCTTAACCATGGACAACACGCACCACGGTGCCCCCAAGGGCACGCACAAGCTCTCCACCGCCGCCGTTCTCCCCTTCCTCCTCGCCGGTCGCTCGCTGGTGACCGTCCTGAATCGCACCACCGATGGTCACTACACCTACCGGATCCAGGCCCCCGGCAAGACCGCCAAGGAGCGCCGAAACGCCTCCATCCTCTTCGTGTCCGTTCTCACTGGACCGGACAACGGCGAGCGTGGCTCGTACACCTACATCGGAATCCTCATCCGTCAGACCGGGGAGTTCAAGCTCACGGCGAAGAGTCGCCTTCCCAAGAGCAGCGCTTCTGTTGCCGGCTTCGACTGGCTCTGCCGTCAGGCTCGCCGGGAGAACCTCGACAGCTTCCCGCACGTGGAAGTCCGCCACCACAACGAGTGTGGCGCCTGCGCCCGAACCCTCACGGTCCCCGAGTCGATCGACACCGGCCTCGGTCCAATCTGCGCCAAGCGCCTCGGCGCCCATTGGGCCAGGAACGACCAGCGCAAGGTCGCTTGACCCAACATGGGGACCCCTAAGGGGTCCCCGCCCTTCAGGGCTTTTCTTTTGCTAATCGGTTCAAAAGGCAGTCCGGATCGGATATATTAGAACCATGAGCACAACGACCTATCCCGCCGCCGAGTCCGCCGCCAAGGCCATGCAGCTTCCGGTCACCGTCTGCAAGGTGACCCGTAAGTTGTACAACAGGACGGTGCCTGCCCTCAACGAGGAGCTGGCCGCCTCCCTGATCGCTTCCGCCGGGTTCCCTTGCGGAACCCCGGCCCACGAGGCCGCCATGGGTGTCCTTCGGGCTCGGTTCGAGTCCTACCTTTACAACAGTTTCTAAGGCCCAGGGGGTCCCCAAACGGGGACCCCAACCTTTCTCGAAAAAAATTGTCTAATAGGTTCATAAAAGGGTCCAGCTAGGGTAATATCAAAATATGCCGATGACGAAGACCGCTACCGACGCCTACCTCGCTCTCCTCACCGCTGACCTCCTCACCCGTGAGGATGAGGTCGCCCTCGCTGCCATCGCCCAGGACACCGAACACCCCGAGTCCGAGAAGGCTCGTCAGGCCATGATCGAGGCCAACCTCCGGCTGGTGGTCCACGTGGCGAAGAAGTACCGTGGCCGTGCTTCCAAGCTCGGCGTGTCTTACATCGATCTCATTCAAGAGGGTAACATCGGTCTCATGACCGCTGTCGAGAAGTTCGATGGTGACCGTGGGCACCGCTTCTCCACCTATGCCGTTCACTGGATCCGTCAGTCCATCGGTCGTGCCCTCCAGAACAAGGCGAGCACGATCCGGGTCCCGGTTCACGTCCACGAGGTCGTGGGCAAGCTCAAGTCCGCCGCTCGGCTCATCGGTGAGATGAACGGTGAGGGTCCGACCCCGGCTGAGGTCGCTTCCTTTCTGGAGCTTCCCGAGGACAAGGTTACTCGCCTGTGGCAGTACGTCCGCCCCTGCGATTCCCTCGATCGTCAGGTGGGTTCCGAGGATGGTGACTCCGTGCTCGGTGACTTCGTGGAGGACACCGGCAACAGCCTGACCGATGCGGTCGACGATGCCGCTTCCAAGTCGCTCGTGCACACCGTGCTCCGCACCCTGACTCCCCGTGAGGAAAAGGTGCTCAAGCTCCGGTTCGCCGTCGGCGCCTGATAGCAACCCGTCCAGAACTAAGCCGCTCTCCGGGGCGGCTTTTCTTTTTAATCGGTTCACATTATCATCAATTTGGGGCAATCTCTAACCATGCGATACACCCTCTTCATCAAGTACCCCGACGTCCCCTACGACTTCTACGAGGGCAATGACCTCGACTCCCACATGAAGGAAGCCAAGCGCCTGGCCAAGCAGCACCCCAAGGCCACCATCACCGTCTGTGACAGGCAGACCGATACCATGCTCTTCTCCAGGGAGAACGGTAAGGGGGGAGAGTGCAAGTTCTCCCTGTCCGGCATGTTCAACTAACATTCAAACCATAAGACTACAGAAGTCGTACGACTCAAGAGGGGTGAGAGCCCCCCTTTTCTTATGGGGGGGGCCCCCCCCTTTTCCCCCCCTATCGAACCCCCCATGCTTATAGGGGGGGGTCCCCCCCCCCCCCCCCCGGACAAGATCAGTGGGGGTCCTATACTGGCATATGAGGTGCTTGACCCTCAAAAACAATTTTTGGGAAATTTTGAAAATGAAAACCCTTTTCGCAATATTTGGCCCTAAAATGAAGATTCTAAACAAAAGAGAGTGGAAAATCTGGTAGGAGACAAGGGGGGGGTATGAAATCAAATTGGGAATTAAAATTTTTGGGAAATTTTGAATTTTGAAAAGGGTTGTTTATAGAATATTGTGCGGATATTAGTATTGAAGTAGCATTGAGTTGAGAATAGTTGCTTTAATGGTGGTTCTCGTAGAGGTGAAAACTGTTCACAAGAGCAAGGAGATAATTTTGGAGGGATTGCATTATCAAAAGACGGATGATCCTGCGTTTAGGGAATTTTATAAGGAACTTAGGGTTGGAGGGCTTTTTGAGGTGAGTGTCGATTATTATGAAACCGGAGCGTTCTTGGGAGGAGAATACTATGTGCTATTACCTGCTTTACTTCCAGGGAAGTCTATGATGTTTTTGGGTTGGATTGACTCTCCAGGGGAAGAGGTTGTTCTTAGGTCTGTTAGTGGATTTGAAAAAGTTTGGAAGCTTACAGGACCCAAGTGGCTCTTAGACGGCAAGGTATGGATACAACGTGTGCCTACAGGTATACTCCAGCCTGTTGTGGGCTAGAGATAGTTGTGGGCTAGAGATAGTTGTGGGCTAGAGATAGTTGTGGGCTAGAGATAAAAGAGAAAATGAGGAACGGGAAAATGAGTGGAAAGAAAAAAGGCGGTACAGATAAGCTTAAAGACTCTCCAGCTATTTCTAAAGAAGACAAGGGGCCTTATGATTCTCAGGGGAATCTTAGAGAAGGATGGGTACTTGACAGGGCTGGGAAACCTTGTTGGGCTCCTTTGTGGAACAAACAGGATGCAGAAGCACTTCAGTATTCTGTAGATGACACTCAGCAACGGATTGGGGAGTTGGAGTTAGAACTTGAGGCAAGTAAGCAACTAATCACGGAGCAATTCTTTCAGGCTTTAGCACCCGGTGAGTTGGTTGAGTGCACAGGCATCTGTGACAAGATAGGTATTTATTCAGCACCTACGATAGTCTCCGGGGGTTTTTCAGAATGCTTTGAAGTGTTCCCTGGGTTATCTCCTGGAGAAACCATGCTTTACTTGGGCTGGGCAGACCCTCCAGGGGAAGAAATAAAACTAAGGTCTAACCGTGGCACAGAAAAAGTTTGCATGCTCACAGGGCCAAAATGGCTTATAGGAGACCGAGTTTACATAGCATCGGTACCTATAGGATTGTTGAATCCTTATGAGATAGAGGTAGAAGATGAGTTCGCCCAAAAAATTGGAATTGATTTTAAAGTTTTAGACGGATAAAGTTTAGAATGGATAAAAGCAAAAGAAACTGAGGAAAGCAAAGATGAGTAATATTAAGACGCCTCAAGAAATTTCGGCAGAGATTTTCGAACGGGTCATGAAGGCATTTAATGAGGAATATGATAACCATCCAATCAACGAAAAAGCTGAACAAGTTTTTTTGAAGGCAGAAGCAAGTAGACAGAAATACCTTGAGGAAATTTTTAATCAAGTAGACTTTGATATGGAGAAGGGAACATTGATCAAGATTGATCTTGGTCCTAGTGATTCTTCTATCCGTGGTCAATGGGAGCTTGGAATAAACCGTCCTAGTGAGTTAGAGGAGGGAGAAATTTTACTTTACACGGGATGGTTTTCTCGGGAGGTAAAAGTATCTACTCAATCAAAAAAGGCAATGGTATCCAAACCTGAAGACACAGAAGTTTTCAAGAGGAAGGATGGTTCGATTGGAGTTCAAGTTTCTGAGACCAAGAAAGCAGAAATTAAGAAAGCAGAAGCTGAGAAAGAAGATAACAATGAAGATTTGGGAACCGCCTTTTCTTCTAAAATCCAAGTCTTCCTACGAGGAGGCAGGGAGGATGTGTGGACGGGTTTAATTCCTAGTTGTTATTATGTTACGGTGGCCAAGGGCTCTGGCGGCCCCTGTAAGGAGCCGTTATTTGTTCAAGAGCATGGACTAATATTTGACCCTGCCATTATTGGCAAGGTCAAAGAAAAAAGCAGAGATGTATCTTTGCCGAAGCTTGAAGAAGAACCGCCTGCTTTGAAGCAAATTATGGGTGAAACAGGCATGAAAACGGTTGCTGGGGAAGTCAAAGAACGCCACACAAAAGCAGAAATAGAAAAATTAGCTAAAGCTTTAAAAGCCAACTATTGATTTCGTCATTTATTTGCTTGCTTGCTGACAAAGCTGGCAGACTTTTATTGTCTGATGTGGTTTGCCTTCGTTTTGGGATTTTATATCTATGTGTAAGAAAGTGAATAAAAATCTCTGGAGTATATGTCATGTCTGGTCGCAACAAAAGGAATAAAGAAATCTTTAACAAGATATTCCGCAAGCTATGCAAACAGGTTAAACCTGAACAGTTGACTGCAAGCAGGAGGCGATGGGAGGATCGACATGTTGGGCCTAGATTGAATCAACCGATGACGGTATCAAAGTTTAAGCTTTTATCGAAGGAGACCCGTAAGTGGTATTTGAAGGAACCGAGGAAATTTGAGGCATGGGCTCAAAATTGGGATAGCACTACGAGACGTATCCATGAGTTGGATCGACCGCCTTATAAAAATAAGAATGTTATTGACCGCAACAAATTGGAAAAATCCCGTGAGGGGTTGATCACGGAATATTTTGAATCATTGAGCCGTTTTGTAAGTGGCCACGAGGGCGTTGACCCTCTTTTGAGGGAGGTGACGCCCGAGGCCCGAGTCGAAGCCGTATTGGAAAGGAGGCGAGCGAAGGTCACGAATAAAATGGCCCGAGGTGTCCTTTGGTCACCTGGGACATTGCTTGAAGTGAAGGACTTTCACAAACACACACATTACGGATGGGCCCCAACGATAGAGTGGGCAGGATGGTTTTTCCCGACGACCGACGTCAACTGGAAGGCCATGGTCGAAGCTTTTAGCGCAGGTCAATCGTTATTATGCATCTTCCATTACACATTCATTTAGGATGACAAAGAGTCGAATGACACTATCAAGAGAGCAAAGAAGAAACCATGATCCGCTAGAAATTGGCATTAACGATCTTCTAGCAATGTTGTTCAACCGCTTAGAAGGAGATTGCGATTTTGCTGCAAAAATGCAGTTTTCAAAAGTCAACATACCCGATCCAGCTATTCGCTGGGAAATGACGATGGGTAGAAATGGCAGTCCGGATTTCTGTGGTAGTCATAGCCATAAATTTGCCAATCGACGAGAACGTCGAGAATTTCTTGCAGAAAAGCGTCGATGGCTTCAGATGGCGATTGATTGGAAGATAAAAGAACATGGCCAATTCTTCTCAGTTGGAGAGATGATAAAATTCAAGGATGTGGCACAATTTTATCCCATAACTGATGACATGCGTCCTTTTGTTCAAGAAACTATTGTCAAAGAAGGTAAAATTACAGATTTGGCCAATTTCCATGGGACGAGGCACAGACTGTTTTATCCTCAGTATCTTCATGCAGAAGACACTGCTTTAGTTGTCAAAGATCAGATCTTATACAAAGAAATGATTTCCAATCCGGATGATTGGGCAGGAGTTGTTCGATTCCAACGTGAAGTAGAATTGTTGCTTACGAGTTTTCGGAGCACTAATCATGTTGTGCCGAACGATCCTATGGACAAGAATGCCGATGAATGGAAGACCCGTAGGGCAATTCTATTGCTTTCGCCACACAACGTTTCAGGTCCTGGTCAGCAAAAGCGGCTTTTTGAACGAATGAGTGCGTAAATAAATGGCTTTTAATAAAAATTTCAAAAATTCTGTTATTGTCACATATACATCAGCAGATTTTCAAAGAGAGAGTCGCTTTAAAAGCTCTGAAGAAATGTTTATCAGGCTTTCGTACACGATTGGCATGGGTAAACCCAAGTCTGTTGATGATTTGTTTGGTGATTGTTTTACAGAAAAGGATTGGTGGTCAAGGTGGTATCCATTACTTGAATTGAAGGATTGGGCAGATTCGAATAATGGGTACAATCAATTAGTTCCAGGGCATCTGTCATCAGAAGTAAAAGCAAAGGCTCACACAATGGTTGAAGATTGGTCTGATATGCTTCTTCAGCTCTTAAACTTGGCTCGTCAAAAATGGCAATCACCCGCAATTTCAGTGGGGCAATTTATTAGAGCAGCCGAAGACGTGAGTAGAGAAAGCCATTCGCTAAGCTATAGACAATATATGCACCCATCTTCTGCTTTTGTTTCTAACAGATATTGAATGTGAAAAACGTTGGCAGCAAAAATCAACAAGTCTACCTGATGGGCTTATTCCTGATTTGTGGTTTTATCGAATTGTCAAGTGTTTAATGGTTTTGGAAGAAACGCCCAAAACCATTTGTTTGTTCATTAATCCAGAGTGGTCTGTTGATGATTTGATTCACTATGGTTTTGCATCAGCTGTAAAATAGTGTAGAATGACGAGATTAAGCAGAGAAAGAATTCGCTCGTTGGATCCAAGGATTGTTCCTCCAACGCCTGAAGGATATAAAAAAGTTGTGCTTGACAGTTACGAATATTTGTCAACACTAACACCGGGAGATGTGGTATTTTCTTATTTTGCGCAATATTGGTTGCGGTTTGATGAAACAAATGATGGCTATCCTATAACGGGTGGTATGCATTTTGTTAGTCCCGGTGTCCCTTTGATGTATTTGAAACCAACTGAATGGTATGCGGCCGATTCAATGGAAATCATTTCCTCAGCTCTTTGGCTTGTAGAAGATAAAATTAGAATTATTAATCCACTACCCGAAATAGTTGCCTTTTGGACAGATGAAAGAGTTTATGACTTCCTAAGAAAGTATGAACTTGGTTTAGATGATATTTGGATTCTGGTAGACTAATTTCGGAGCTATGCGAGGTCTTTGTCTTGTTAAACACTATTGAAAAAACTATTGACAAGTTTTGCTGGCTATTGGTAAAAGCATTTCCAAGTAGAGTGAGAACAATTGAAGTTGAAGGTGATAAATACCTACTTCGTTTTTATCTAAAGCATAGCAGCAAAAGATTTCCAGGTCTTTATCTACATTACTTTTATCGAGGTGACCAAGACAGAGATTTACACAACCATCCTTGGACAAAGTCGGTATCATTGATATTGACTGGTGGTTATGTTGAGGAAAGACTCTCTAAGAAAGAGAAGATTGGACCAAACTACAAAGTTATTAAGAGAGTTGTTGGTCCTGGCTCTTTAAACGTGATTAGGTCTGATGATTTTCATAGAATTGATTTAATCGGTGGTTCTACTTGGACTCTTTTCACAAGCGGCAAAAAAGTAAAAGATTGGGGATTTATAATCCGTGAAACTGGAAAGTACATGGACCACGTTACTTACGAAAAAACAAAATTAAATCAAAAAACTCAATAGTAAATTCTTTCGACAAAACAAATCTACAATTTTTTCATGAGGCAAAAAAAGCAAACATACAGTGTCCAAATGCCTGATAAATCAGGTGAAAACAAAATATATTCAAAGATTGAAAACTTCATCAATATGATGTTTGATGATGAAGCTCAACATGACTTGATGGTCAAACATAAAAATCGTGCTTCCTGGGCAATGGACAATATACGTGTTGGTTCGTTATTAACCACAAACTGTTCATATTTGTTAAACCTTTTTAACAATAAAGCTGATGGTAAACCTTTTGTTTCTAGTTGGATGGAAACGTTGCCTAAAAGCAGTCAGATTATGTCGTTGGGTTATCAACTAATTCAAATACATCGCTCTAACGTAGGGGAACCCCTCTCAGAACCAACTTACGAAATCCGTCACAAGTGGTTAATAAACGACAAAACCTTGCTTTGCAATATTCATCCAATGAATTTTGAGGTATCACAAATGGGGGCAGGGGATGTTTGGCACGAATCTCTTCAAAAAGAACACAATAGAGCTACTCAGCTTTTGAATAAAAAATATAAAATCGACGATGAAGAAAAAATAACTTGTAAATTACTTCTTCCGCAATTAGAAACATTGGTCAATTTTTGGTCTGGTGCAATGGCAGGTAATCCAGTTCGGGTTGATGCTTTTGTAGATGATGAATAAACTTACGAAAGCAAGTGTTTTGTAAATGATCAACGACAAAAAACGTATTTATGCCAATAGATCAACTCAACAAACTCGTGTCGCAACTTGAAGATTTTGAGCGGCAACTAAAAGAAGTAGAAGAAAAACAAAAATTGTTATTTGAGTTTGTTTTAAAAAATGGTGATATAAAACCAGGTGCTGTATTTGAAGTGTTGACAACGCAACATACATTATGCCAAACCCAAAATGATAAAAATAAGAAAAAACACATCTTGATAAAAAAAGGCCAAACAATTATGTTTGTAGGTGTTGAAACAAGAAATGACAATTTGATGTATGATTGGTTAATAGAAGAGAAAGTTACTTCAATTCATCCTGGTAACATAGTAACCAATATTGGTTTGGTGAAAACCGGCGGGTCGAATGAATCTACATAATCCAGATAACTTTGATGAAAAAGTTAGAAACAAAAAAAGGCAAATCGTTTCTAAGGATGAGCTTGATTATAAGATAGAGTTGCCTGTGGTAGGTAAACTTTATCAGGTCATTGCCGACAATGAATTTAACGATAAAATTCAAGCATGTTTTGTTCAAGAATTTGAGGAAGCAGCATATGCTAATACTGTGGCAAATTTTCCTACACTATATCGAGTTCGAAAAACTGTAGACGTACCAAAAGGCGAAGTGCTGCTCCTTCTTGATTACATTATTGAAAAATTACTTTACTTGCAATCTGCTGAAAAGAACGCAGCATACTCAATATTGTCAAAGTTTCTTTGGCAAGAACGTGTGGTATACTTTACGCATTGGGTAACCCCTAAATATAATGAATTCTACAACAAACTTTCTCTTTCTCCTGGAGAATAATGATGTCTTCCAACTGGACTAAAGAACTGTCAGCATGGTGTCAAAAGAAGAGATGGTCAAAACCAATTTTTGATAAAAGAAAACAAAAACCAGCAGTTGTGCCCAAAAAGGGAATGTTGGTTCGAAAAAAAGAGTATTATATTTATTCTGATTTGTTACGTTTGCTTGACAGTGAAGACACTGGCAGTGGGCCGTTCTTTTGCATTATTGATTCTATTGTTGATGAAAGAGGAAGGTGCATATTCAAATATATTTCATCTGAAGAAATCCAATGGACTGAATGGATGACGGTTAAAGAATTCAATGAAGAATGGTACATACAAAATCCTTGGATTTAAACACGAAAAACTTTGAACGCAGATTGTAATACAAAGATTTTTAATCCAACTTCTGAAAACATAAGGTTATGTTTTCGGGCGAACGACAATAATGGATTATAAACTTGTTTTTTATCTTTTTATTACAATCAACAAACCAATAACAAAAGACCTAATTCGCAGGGTTTCTTGTTATCTTGCTAGTCAGGTAGTGGTACAATCTGCTTAGGAGTAAATTTAAACATGGCTAAGGAAACTGAAAGTATGGACAAGCTCAAAATTGATAATTCGGTTCAGGATGACGATGACCCCAAAAATTTTAAAACCGTTTCAAACGGAGCGGGTAGCCTTTTGCGGATCAAGCAAAATATTGAACATGTAATGAAGATTAAAGATCGTTCTTTTATTGAACTTGAAACAGGCGAAGGAGTTCTTGTACTTTATGATTTTCTAAATATAAAGACGGAGGAACGAACATTAATCTTCTTAATTGAAGAATCTCAGTATATGTATATGACCAAGGACTTTGACAAAGAATTTGAAGTTCTTCGTACTGGCACATACGAACATTCAAACATTGAAAAAGACTCAAATATAACTCAAGCCATTGAGGATTTGGAATGATTCCTAATGTCAATGAAGAAAAATTTGATTTTGCAAATGTAAAGGCTGGTACATTAGTTTTTGTCAAGGACACAGTCCCATGCTTCAAACCTCAAAACCTTGAAGACAAAAGCAAAAAAATTCTCATGAGTCCCCGCCATTACTCTGGCACGGTCAATTTATCAGGAAATGTTGTTCTTCTCACAAAAATTTCAATTGAAGAAAAAGAAAAGGACGAGCCTTTCTTTTCTGGGGCAGAAGCCCGACGTTATACTCTTGAAGTTCTTCACGAGGGAAAACTTTATTGTTGTGAAGTTGACACATATTCTCTCGTAAAAAGTTTGGATTTTCTTCACATCCCAGAACGACCGATAACTGACAAAACAGATTTGTGGCTAACCACATATTTCGGTGTTGATTGCAACCCCTTTAGGGTCAGGAAAGATTTCCGGGCTCGCCGAGGAAATAGTTTGGAAGATTTGAAAAAATATCGTCGTCGACTGCCAAGAAGAGACGATGCAGTCAAAACCTTTTATGTTAAAGAGGGAGAGTTGTGCATTTGCATTGGTGCTCGAAGATCAGCTGCTCGCAGGCTCATCATAATTGATTTTTTGTAAATGGCGTTCTGTGCTGGATTGAATTGGAAGAGACCAGGAAATCCAAAGCAAAGAGATTTGAGCAATTTTTTTATTCTCTGAAGGGAGCAACACCTTATGAAAAGGATCTCAGCACTGAAAGCCGCATTAGAAGCGAAGAAGGCTGTTCCACAGATTTCCACATCTAGTTTTAATAAAATTAGCTTAAATGGTGAAGGCTTATTGTTGCATTGCATCCTTCCGTTTGAAGGAAAATTTAAAAGAATAACAGACAAGAGTGGTCGAAATATGTATATCATGCCTGTAATTTCAAAGGATAGCGTTGTTCTTTTCTTAGGTTGTTGGCATTATAAGATGAAATTGAAGCCACCAGTGCTAGATGTCGTAGCTAAAAAGGAATTAACTTCACCAATTTGGACCACATGTTTGCGATTCCTGAGTGGACAAGATATAGTTAAAGTTGATTGGCACGGAAATGACAAACTTGATCAGTTATATCAAGCTGCAAGTTTTATTTATAAGCATTTCCGACTATGCGAATAGGTGAAGGAATGCAATGATTTTTATACTTTTTCTCGTGTTGCAAGTTGTACTTGGGTTGTTTTATGGCAACTTTATGGAATGGTTGCTGCACAAATACCTACTGCATAACTTAGGCAAAAGGAAAAAATCATCTTTTTCATTTCACTGGTTTGATCATCATAGAAAATCTAGGTTGCATAATTTCTATGATGATGATTATGAAAAAAGCATTTGGAATTGGAATGCAAGAGGAAAGGAAGCCGCAGGACTAGGGTTATTATGGTTAGCACATTCCTGGCTTTTCTTTATAGTTCCCGTGTTTGCTTTCACAATAACCTATTGCGTATTCAATTATTATATAACGCACAAAATAGCTCATGAGAATCCTGGTTGGGCAAAAATTCATCTTAGATGGCACTGGGAACATCACATGGGTAAAAACCAAGAAGCCAACTATTGTGTTACAAAACCTTGGTGTGATTACTTGTTTGGGACCCGTATTCATTATCGGGAAAAAGTTTTAAGAACTGGAAAAACAAAAATGATACCAATAAAGGAAAACTTTTTTAAATGACAACAGACGAAAGCAATTTCTCAAAAAAAGTTGGAATGACGCTTTCATTTGGTAGTGAGCAAACACCGTCTAAAGGATGGATACATTTAATTAAAGAAAGAAAAGTGCCCTCTGAAGCCCCGTGGAGAAAAGGCTCCCTAATAAAGGTAAATAACTCTCCAGCTCCCTCTAAAATTCTAAACAACTCAGTTGTTATGTTTCTCGAACACAGTCTCATCAAATATAAGGTTTCTGAAACCGAGTACGTTACTGTGGTAGAAAGCAAAGATACAGAAGATGAGTTAATGGTAACAGCACATGAAAGAAAAGAAACAGACCATCTTCAACACCGAATTACTGTCCTTTTTGACGAAAAGATTGTTAATCTATACTCACAAGAACTTAGAGGCAACTTTGGAGAGGTGGATAAACAAGAAGCAGGAACAAGATGATTGGCGGCAGGTTGAAAAAATTGTTAATGAATTTAATATACGAGGCTCGGATAGATTTTACGTTGTTCCTGGCAACTTATTGCAACTAAAAGACCAGAATTTTATTAAACCATCAACACTTTCTCCTGTCGTGTTTTTACCAAAACCTGGGTCCAAGCTTATTAAAACGCCCGAACCAGGTGACACTTTCATGGTTGTATCTCATTCTTTCTCTCAAAAAGAAAAGGGAAAATTGAACATAGAAATGCTTTGGGGGGACAGAATAGTATTGGCAATAATAGACATGAAAAAATACTCTGTAAGAGATGTATTTTTTATTATTTCGTCATCATCAGACTGTCGTAAAACCAAACTCTGAGCTTGGTCTAATTTATAAAATAAATTTAACAAAATCAAAAAACGTCGTTTACAACTCTGTTTTTCTTTGTGATACTCATTGAATCGAAATAAAACTTAGATAAAGTATTGTTTGAAAGACTTTTTTGAAGAAGACCGAGATGAAAAAAGGTAATAACGATATGCTCTTATTGAGAACAATAGCCAAGTTTGGTTTTAGCGATAGACCTTGGATATCAACTGAAATTCCTGTTGGTGTCATTGTAAAATTTGTACGTACAATTAAACCAAAAATATCAGCACATTCGCAATGTTATTATCACGGACACGGTTCCAATAAATGTCGACACATTGTGATTGAATGGGATGGAATCGAAGTGCCGACTTCCATTTGTATGGAGGACGCAGCGCTTCATTATTTTGTCGAGGTCAAGACGCAAAATGAGCAATCCTAATGGACTTGAAGGACATGAAGGAAAGCTTCTTCAAGTAAAATCCTTGATCGCCGGATACCCAAAGTGCGAAAATAAAGAGAAGTGGGAAAAATGGGAAACCGCTACACCTGCTAGATGGAGCGGCAGTCAGGACTTAGAAGCAGGTACAGTAGGCATGATTGTTTCTTTCGGGGTAGACCGATACGAACAAGCATGGCTTGATTTACTGACAGATGAGAAGGTTTTTAGAATCTTCTTTAGATACAACCGATGGATGGACCACTTTATCCCATGGCCACATGGTGCGTTTTTAAGAGAATAAACTCACTCTCTTAAAATTTCGAATATTTTGTTCGCTATTTAAATTGGCAATATGGCGTTTCCGTTTATAACAACTGATAAACGTTTTTTTCTTTTACAAGATGGTGTTGAGTATCTTGTACCCGATTCAAGCTTATTTGATGTCAACCAACAGCCTTTAGATTTTGATTTTTATAAGGTAGAACCCGGTGCTCAATCCGAAGAGTTGATTACAACGCTGTTGCCAGGTGACAGAGTTTTGAAAACTCTCAACTCAAATGGTGATGTAATCATCACACTCATTAAGCTAGATCCCGACACTGGTGATCGAAATCCTACATTCCAAAATAGAAGTGCCTTGGGTGACCCAGAAGGTACAGATTATTATCTATATGTTGGCGAAGGTGTAGATTTTAGTGGAGGCCAAAGCGGTCCCCCTGGACCCTCGGGACCTGGTGGTTTATAATTAAGCGAGTTCGGGTTCTATTTGACAGCTAATCAAACTTTACACTTTTACTATTCTATATTATCCTACTCAACAGCAACAATGGTAAATTCATGACTACGGATAATAAACAAAAGAATATTTCAACTAAGTTGAAAATTGGAAATCTTGTTTTCATAAAGACACACAACGCTTTCAGTGGCCACGGAAATAATTGGGCGACACAAACAACGGGTAAAATTACTCTTCCAAGTTATCAGCGTTCTATATCGCATAGAACAGTAACGGTTCCATATGTTGAACCGCAGACAAACACGGGAGGTTGGTACGTAGAATCTCTTGACATTGATAATCATTCATATGATTATAGTGAAGTAATCGATACTACTGGCAAGTTTTCTAGTGAAGAAATCAATTCTCTAAAACAACTTTATGATGCTTATCTAAACCAAAGTTCTGGCAAAGGTAGGGGTAATAGTGGCAACCTTGGGATGTCCACATGGAACAGACCTCCTGCATTTAGCTCGTCAAACAACTGGAAAATCACGACCGGTACTGCCAATGCCACCATTAGCCCAACAACTTTTGGAGGCACGGCAATAATATCCACAAGCCTTCCAACGCAGCTTGACGTTTCTTTTTATGCCCATGGATTTGAAAAAATTGAAGACTATTTCAAGGGTCGTGTAAAGCCTGTAGAACAAAAAGAAGGCTTTACTGAAAAGGAAATTGAGAGTTTGAATAAAACTAAAAACCTGTCGCTTACCTGGGGGAAACCGTTTAAGGGTATAATCGTCGATGTGTTTTCGCCCAAGTTAAAAACTGTAACTGGCGAAGAGGTAAATCTTGATGTAACCAAAATGCCAACGCTGTACAAAGTATTAATTGATGAAAACAATTGTCTTTGGTTTAACGCAGACGATGTTTACGAAATGACCGATGAGGAATGATATGAATCCGCCACTTAGAATGACCACTGGAGTTGAAAGAGTTTTTAGAGCAACCTTTGACGGGTTATTCCGTGAGGTTTATCTTCACTGGATTCACTTCTTAGATGAAAACAGCAACATAGTAAGAACAAAGCTTGATAAATCGGTCAAGGGTAGACTGTATAAAGTTGCTGGACCTAACGAGCACTCACAATATGGAGAAGTAGAATACAAGTTCCCAGACAGTGAAGAGCCGGTCCGCTTAATAGCACTTGGAATTGACCGTGAAGATCAAAGATATGGAAGGTTTTAGTCAAACATTTTCATCAAACGAACCTTAATCTCGTTTGGGTGAACTTTGCCTTGGCTGTTTCTTATTTCTACATTGTAATAAGCGGTCGTGGTGTAAATCTTAACGGTAACTTGTTTAGAACTACTTTTTGGATTCCAATAAGGGTAGTTCACAATTACACTTGTAATGTCGCCAACCTTTTCCATTGCATCTTCCGCAGAGGCAAGGTTGATTAGTTGGTATCCCGGTCCTTGTGAAGCCATCTTTGGTCTGAGATACCAATATCCATATCCATATGCACTTGCAAGATATGATTTTATAATTTCTTCATCGTAGTTGACTGGGACATTTCTATAAGGCGGGTTTGTAATTTTGTGCTGAACATAATCATTCAGACCTTCGACGACTTTTGTTTTGTCTACTCCGCACCCATCAACTATAAATTCATCCAGTACATGAGTCCCGTTTTCAAAACCAATTATGTTTTTTCTAATAAGTTTTGGTATGAACGCAGAAAAATATCCTGAGTTTGCTAAAGTTTTACCTTCCCTATTCTTAAGGCTGATGTGAATTTTTCTTCCATTTTTAAGAAGAAAATCAAGGTCTGAGATCATTTCACCAACATCAGTTGGACCTCTTAGAATTGGTCTCTTCACTCTCTTGGAACCGACGTGAATAATTTCTGCAACATCTGATGTCTTGATATTGAAAGCATTTAATAAAATCTTGTGAAGCTCTCCACGAGCTTTGTTGTTTTTCTTAACTGCTGCTTTTTGGCTTGCCTTAAGTTTTTCGATTGTTTGAGTTTCAAAATCGTGACCTCGGTTTGTGCCCTGACCAAATACAATGAAAAACTCAAACTCTCCATGACGCATTACGTAGGTGTTGAATTTGCTTGAGTCTGACCCTGGCGCACCAGGCGGAATGATCTTGATGACAGAAGCCCCAGCTTCTTTAATAATGTCGGCAAGTTCATCGGACGGCACTTCCACTTTTGAATTTTGCCTTTGGATTCTATAGGATTTACGTTTTTTACCACTCAGTCTAAGTCTTCCATTAGACAGGTCCACAATCCTACGAGCAATTTCAACTGGCGACCTAGCTTTGGTTATTTCCAGTTCGGAATTGGGCGTAATAGACACGTCTTCTTTGAGGGTTGGTAAAAATGTTTTGGTTAAAGTTTTCATAAAAATCAATCCTCAAGTGCTTCGTCAAATTCACCATAACGAGCATTGTCTTGTGTTAGAGCCGAGACAACATCAGTTTTAGAAACTTCTTCACGATCGTCAGCATCGTCGCCATGTGGTGTTTCTGGAATATTGTTCGACGAGGCAATGTTCAATTTAGATTGGTAATCAACTTCGGCACTGTCAGTAGTTTGTACACCATATCGTGTCTCTTGCTCGTTTTCAACTATCCCGCCAGCCGAACTTTCAATGTCATCACTTTCTAAAAATAAAGCTTTGAGACTATATTTTGATTGTTTCATGTGTTCTTTCCTGGTACGCCAAGCAATTGGTCTGCCACCTCTCATAATAGGATATCGTTTTCCCTTACTATTCTGCGAAGGTTGCCCAGACAAATTTTTCATAAAGCTCATGAGATCCATGCTGCGCTCATCGTCGTCCCCATCAGTTAATTCACGCTCAATAGCTGGAATCGCTTTATCAAGGTCCGTATCAAACATTTTTTTCACACCAAGCTTATTTAACTTTTTCAAGATACCAAGCGTTTTTTTGCTAAGCTCATATTTCCCCTTCTTATGAAATTTTTTGAGCTGGTTATCAATTATTTGTTTAATAATTGAAGAAAATTCTTCATCCAATATACCCTCTTCAAGAATAAGTTGGTCATTGATGCTTACAGATGCGAAAGTTTCTTTTAAGGAAGTTTTGGACATTATATACACTCTGGATGTATTTCAAGCATAATTAGACGTTGATAGGTTAATATGGCACGCAACGAATCATTCTTTCAAAGACTAATCGAAAGTCATGCTCTTATTCCCCTGGTGCGCAAAGCTCACATGGGCAAGTCTGGGATTTATTTAATTCACAATGTAAGAACTGACCGGTTTTATGTTGGAAGTGCTACCAACCTCTATACTAGAAAAAATGTTCACCTGACTCAACTAAGAAAAAATAAGCATCACAATATCTTCCTTCAAAGAGATTTTAATAAGACTAACGGTGAAATCAAATTTTTTGTATTACATTCAACAGAGAAATCATTACTGATTTCCAAGGAACAAGAAATTTTAGACAAGGTTTTTGGAAAGTCAGATTGTTATAACCTAAATCCAATTGCCAATAGCTGGTTGGGTCGAAATCACAATGAAAAAACCAAAAATTTGTTGTCAGTTATAGCACTCAAAAGAAAAATTTCAAATAAAACTCGTAAAAAAATGAGCGAATCTAAAAAGGGAATTCCGCTTCCTGAAAACCACTCAATCAGAAACGGCCACAGCGAAAAAACGAAAGAAAAAATCAGAAATTCGATGATTGGTCAGAAAAATCACTTTTTTGGCAAGACGCATTCAAAAAAAACAAAGAAAAAAATCAGTGAAAGTCTAAAGGGAAAATATTTTGGTCCCAAAAGCAAAATAAAGGCAACAAACATTATTTCTAGTGAAGTGTTATATTATGAAAGCATGGCCGAAGCTGCCAGAGATTTGAAATTAAACCAAGGGCATATTAGCAGTGTCTGCTCAGATAAATTTCAACAAACGGGGGGCTGGAAATTTGTAAAGGTGGAAAACAATGGCTCGGAATGAAAGTTTTTTCCAGCGTCTGACGAGGCTCTTTAGATCTGGCCCTGCAATTCAGCGTAGGATCAAAGGCCAGAATGTAGCTTCGTACTATGATACAAAGCTCATTCAGGGCAATTATGGATATCGTGCCCCTGCACCATTCGGCTTTGGCCGAGAAAATTCTCCATTTTCCGTGCTTGGTTCATACGGAATGCTCGATCGTATGGCTCGTTATGCTGAGTTTGCTGAGATGGAGTATTGCCTTCATGGGGATACAAAAATTGCAGTTCCTGGTGGATACAAAACCATCAAAGAGTTAGCTGAGCAGCATGGCCTTGATGGTGAGTTTATTGTTTACTCTTGGGACCACTCAAAAGAAAAAATCGTTCCAGCAGTTGGACGACAGGCACGGCAGACACGAACAGATCATGCGTTTAAAGTCACATTCGACTCAGGCAAAGAAATTATTGGAACAAGTAATCATCGCCTAATGAAGCGAGATGGTACCTATTGTGAAATTGGTGATCTGAAGCCTGGCGATGCTATGATGCCATTCTACAGACGTTCTGTTGCCTCAGATAGAACTGAAGGTCAGGAAAACCTATACCAAACAATCTATACGGTCAACAGAGAAGAAAATCCATATGGATGGACAGCTGAACATAAGTTGCTGGCCGAGTTTATTCTTGGTCGGTCATTGACTGAGGATGAGGTTGTTCATCATAAGAATTTCAAGGTACACGATAATAGGATTGAGAATCTTGAAGTCATGAGCGCAGAGGATCATCGTCGTTTGCATGCTGAAATTCTCAATGGTAAAAAATGGGATTACAAAACCAATTCTGAATGGATTGAAAACTTCAAGAGACAACATAGTACATGGATGAAAGCTAACAATCCTGCGGAGCGTAAAGACATCACGTTCGAACGTATCCTTTACTGGTGTGACACAAACAGTTTCAACCTATACAAGGTTGCACGTGCATTTGACACAGACACCAATACCATCAAGCGAAAGTTGGCCTCAAAGGGTTTCACATCCTGGATTGATTTTGCAACGGCATATTCTCCTGGCTGGAGAAGTGAAAGCTGGATCAACGCAGGAAAGCAGAACCCGAGATACCGATCCGATGTGTCTTTTGGTAAGATTTGTGACGTGTACAAGCAAGGTATGACCAAAAAGGCGATTGCAGAAGCGCTTGGAGTTTCCGTAGTGCCAATTCAAAATCGCTTGAAGGAGGCAGGTTACCAAACTTGGACTGAATTTGTGTCAAGTTATGAAAACCACAAGGTGGTTTCGGTTGAATACTACGGAGAAATTCCCTTATATGACCTTACGGTTGATGGGTATAAGAATTTCGCAACTGACAGTGTCATCTCACACAACACTCCTGAGATTGCAACAGCATTGGACATTTATGCTGACGAATCTGTGGGAGGCGATGAACACGGACATTCTTTCCATGTGTTTTCAGACAACGTTCAGATCAAACGAGCTTTAGAAGAGCTTTTCTATGATGTTCTGAACGTAGAATTCAACATCCGAGTTTGGGCAAGGAATCTTGTCAAATATGGAGATTTTTTCCTTTATAATGAAGTTCTGCCAGACATTGGCGTGATCAATGCACAGCCGATTCCAGTAAACGATATTGAACGTGAAGAAGGTTTCGACGAAGAGGACCCATATGCAATTCGCTTCAAGTGGCTTACTAGAGGAAACGTTTATTTGGAAAACTGGCAGGTTACACACTTCAGAATCTTGGGCAATGACTTGTTCTTGCCTTATGGTACCGCCGTTTTAGAACCAGCACGAAGAATATGGCGTCAGCTCATCATGATGGAAGATGCCATGTTGGTCTATCGAGTTGTCCGTTCACCTGAGCGTCGAGTTTTCTACATTGATGTTGGGAATGTAGCGCCAAACGATGTTCCTTCTTACATGGAAGCAGCAAAACAAACGCTACGTTCTCATTCTGTCATTGATAGAACATCAGGTCGTCAGGACTTGCGTTATAACCCACTTGCAATCGACGAGGATTATTATATCCCCGTTCGAGGCAACCAGTCAGGTACTAAAATTGAAACATTGGCAGGTGGCCAGCATGTTACTGCTACGGAAGACGTTCAATATATTCAAAGCAAACTATTCGCAGCACTCAAAGTTCCCAAACCTTACTTGAACTATGATGAAAACCTTTCCTCTAAGGCGACACTTGCACAGACTGATGTACGATTTAGCCGTACCATTTCTGCAATTCAGAAGATTATTATTGCAGAAATGTCAAAACTTGCAATGATTCACCTTTATGCCAAGGGGTTTGATGGAGAAGATTTAATCAACTTTGAATTGAAGCTCAGTAATCCTTCTACAGTGGCACTCCAGCAGAAACTGGAACTTTGGGCAACTAAGATGGACGTTGCAGGAACAGCTAAAGAAACTAAACTGGTTGATGAGCGTTGGATTCAGAAGGTATTGCTTGAACTAACGGACGACGACATTAATAAAATCAATAAAGGACTTTACGAGGATAAGATTCGTGAAGTGCAACTTGACCAAGTTGCATTTGAAGAAGAGGTCTTTAAACCAACCACAACGGATGAATTCTCACCAGCTGGTTATGGCATTCCAGGAGAGAATATTCCGAAGGGAGAAGTGCCATCCCCGCCACCTAGAGGCGGAAGTGAAATTGTCGGTCCGCCACCAAAGAAGAATCCATATAAGCTTGATTACAAACAAGGAACAACTCCGATTAAAGCTACGCCATTCTTGACGAGAAATCGAAAAAATAGAAAGAGAAGGGTTGGTGCTGGTGGGAGATCCAATACTGCAAACCCGGACTTTGGCGCAATGCTTCATCCAGGTAAGAACAGATCCCTAAGTGACATTTATGGTCGTCAATCTCGCATGGAGGGAATTGAAATTGATGGTGAGGAATTCGTATTTGGTGAAAGCAACGACTTTAAGCCAGAACCAGTTTTACCTGGCGAACTTAAGAGTATCTTTAGAAGGATGACAGAACATTTTCAAAAAAACCAACAAAAGAGGACAAAAATTATTACTGAAGAACTTGAAACTGATATCATCGAAGAAACCGACGAAGACCAAAAACTTATTGAAGAAGTGTTATCAAATGGTGAGGATATGGAAATTAAGTCATCCTCATTAAAGGAAACATTTAGCCTAGAATCAGATGAAGAAGTTGACATAGAAGATATTATTGAAATCGACTTAGAATAATGCTTGGATATTAGGGTCAAATGTCATCTATTTAATCATGCGTAAGGAACATAATACTGAAGCAAATGGATAGAAAATGCTGAAACATAATAAAAAAAGAAACGTTGGATTGTTAAACGAATTTTTTGCTCAATACATGGCAAATGCAGCAGTTGAATTTAGATTTGATGATTATGCCAAGGCAGATCGGCTTTGGAAGAAGCACTTTAGTGAAGGAACTGAATTGGCGAAAGAACTTCAAATGTTTGAGACGGTCTCAAGTGCAAATTTAAAGGACCGTACCATTGCTCATAAAATGCTTGAACAGGTAAAGAGGCATGTTAAAACACAAAATCAAGAGAGGCTCGATAGAGAAAAGACCAACTTGATTCATGAGATTAGGAATGAACTTTCAGACGACAACTTTTTTGACCGTCAAATTGGCGATTACAAAACAAATGCAACGATTCAATTGGTTTTAAATCACTGGAGAAACGGTGATGATGAACACACAAGAAATTTTTCTACCATTTCTCATCTAGAAGAAAAGGTTGTTGATCACATGGTTTCAGGGAAAGCTGAACTGCCACCATTTAACAACACCCTTCTCGAAACCTCGAAAGAAGATATTGACAAGTTGGTAATCAATGTCTTTAGAGAAAAGGTAGATGCCAAATATAGTGAAGTATTAAACGAAGATCAAAAAGAAATCATCGGTCTTTATACGTTTTCAAACGACAGTGAGGAGTCAAAAAAGGCTCTTACAAACAAACTTTCCTCAATTAAGGAAACCGTACTCAAGAAGATTAACGGCGAACTTTCTAAAACCAATGGAAAGTCTCCAAACGACAAACTAAATGAAGTTAAAAATTGTATTCAAGAAGAGAGTTACAATATTAATAACCCAGGTGAAGAAACAATAACCTTTTACCTTTCGGTTTGTTCGTTGAAACATGAACTTGAATCGGATTAAAAGATAATTATATTTTAACCAAGGGTGCAGCATGAAATTACTACAAGAGTTAACAGTTTTTGATTATGACCAAAGTCAGGTCAAAGAATCTATTGAGAAAAACAATGGTAAAATTATTGTGCGTGGAGTAATACAACGTGCAGACACATTGAATGCAAACGGCAGAGTTTATCCAAGGCATGTTCTTGAGCGTGAAATCAGAAACTATTTGAAGCTCGTAGATGAACGCAGGGCCACTGGAGAACTTGATCATGCTGATGACCCGGTTGTAAATCTTAAGAACGTCAGTCACGTTATAACAAAACTTTGGATGGAACATGACGGTACTGTCATGGGTGAAGTTGAAGTTTTGGATCAATTGCCAATGGGCAAGATTCTTCGAGGTTTGATTGAAGCTGGAATCAAGGTTGGCATCTCAAGTAGAGCACTTGGTTCTGTAGAACACAATGGCGAAGGCGACGTTGTTCAAGATGATCTTCATTTTATTTGTTGGGATTTCGTTTCCGAACCTTCTACGCCTGGAGCCTGGATGATGAGAGAGGGAAAGGAATATGGACCTGACATTCTCGAAAAAGTATTTTCTCGTGAAGATCGTATCTGGAGAGCTGCGAACGACATCCTTTCAGTTCACAAAAGTCTTAAAAGTTTTTAATCAAAAGAGTTATACTCAAAAACATAAGTGTGTTAAGATTCAATTATGACCAATACCATAAATGATAACACATTTGCTTCCGAGGTACTTGCCAGCGATCTTCCGGTTCTTGTTGATTTTAGTGCTTCTTGGTGCGGACCATGTCGCTTTGTGACCCCAATTATTGACAAGCTTGCTGAGGACTATAAAGATAAAGTAAAGATAGTAAAGCTTGATATTGACGATGCTCCTGATACAACTCAAGAGTTCGGTATTCGTGGTGTTCCAACTTTTGTTTTCTTCAAGGAAGGCAAAGAAGTAGAACGTTGGGTTGGCGCTAATAAATCTGACAAGGATTTCAGAGAAAAGCTGGACACTCTTTGAGTTTTAGATTTCTTCTACTTCTTTGAAGCCTTTTTCTTTGGCTTTGACTGCTTTATCATAGGTATGGATTTAGCTAAGATGTCAAAAATTTCTTGACCATATCGTTGAATTGGTTGCGGCAAACCTGCCGTAAAACCTGCTACGTCGCCAGCGATAATATAGTTTCGCATTTTGGTTCCAGAAATGTCAATGTTTTCCGCTCTGGCAAAACCTCGTCTTTCAATTTGATCATTTTCCATTAGCCTTGGAAAATATTTAATCAGGGTTTTGTCAGGGTAATACTTTTCTACGTCTTCGGCATCCCCGTAAAGAATATAGGTGTTGTCATTTGTTTCGTCATTTTCAGCATCACCCAATATTTGATAAGTTGTAGCTGTTGGATTTTTGACAAACATGATCTCAACATTGCCTGGCATTGCTTTGGTGAGATATTTGTCCCAAATTGTTTCCATTTGTTCATCCCAGAAAATTGGGAGTTCGCCTTTCCTCACACGGTTGCTAGTAGACACCAATAGCAAAATCTTATCTGCATCTCTTGCAGCTTGTTCAACTAGAAAATAATGACCCTTGGTAAAGGGTTTGAACCCACCGCCAACAATTCCAATATGTTGTCTCATTTAATCTACCTTAGAGTTTACGTCAATAATTACCAACGTGATTCCAAACGAGCTAAAAGAAATCATTGATTATGTTATCGATTATGCGAGCAAAAGCTCAAATGATTGGTTTCGAATCAAAAAAGAACTTATTAAGTTGTTTCCTCCAAAGGAAAGAAGTCGGTTTTCAAGAAGGCATTATTCAACAAAAAAACAAATAATTAACGATTTCGATCGTGAGGTGATAAAATATTGGGAAAAGCAAACTGGACAGAAACTATTCATAGATGAAACAAAGCTTCATTCAAGCTCATGGAAAAGACGACCAAAAGGTTGGGGATTAGCGGTATATAATGAAAAAAGACGCAGAGAAAAAGCTAAAAGTTCTAATTGAGTCATTGGTTGAACAATATATCAATGAATTTGAGGACGACATTGTCGCCCAAGACCCGTTGATTAAAATTTTTATCACTCCATTTACTGACGTTATCAAAACTGCAAAAGGAGAACTGGAAAAAACGGTTGCAGTTACAGCAACCACCATTACAAGTCTTGCCAAACAAGCTGCTGTTTTAGCTATACCATTTTTTGCTTCAAGTATGATCGATGATATTCAAGAAGAATCACAAAAAAAGTTAGAAGAAAGACTTTCAACAATTAATGAAAGGTATGCTGACGTCCTTAAGAGAAACTGGGACACAGTTCGTGGAAGAGATGTTTGGGGCATTACTTTCATGCTTGACCCAAGTTTTGGTATTGCAGAAAAATTTGCACTTAGGGCACCGTATGCTGCGCTTGGCGTCCTTGAAGTTTTGACCGGTGGGCATCCAAAAGTAACTGAGTTAAAGCAAAAGGCAAAGAAATTAGTCCACCATGTTACTCCCGATTACCTTTCCAGTGTGGGTGCTGCGACCTACGGCGGCGGCGGCGGTTTTGGCGGCGGCTTTGGCGGCTACGGCGAATATGGTGACTTTGGAGGATTCGGAGAATCTGTTAAAAGGTTGCGAGAACAACAAGCTCAACAAGCTCAGCCACGACAACAAGTTCAACAACAACAACAAGCTCAGCCGCAACAACAACCTACTGCACAACAACAAGCTCAACTTGAAAATGTAAAAAAGAGAATTGGAGCAGCCATTTCAGCACTTAAGCAAGACCCTGCAATACAGCAAGCCATTCAGCAAGGTCCGGTAGCGAAACAAATGCAAGCAGCAGCCTTGGAATCGATTCAGTCAGTGGTGCAGCCAGTTTTATCTGCAAGCACATACGAACAGCTTAAGAAGGCTATTGGTTCAGAATTTAACAAGTATGAGCAAGAATATATGAAAGAAATTCCTGAAGAAGTTAAAAATGATTCACAGGCATTAGAACAATTTCAAGAACAGTTAGTTCCGCAATTAAAGCAATCATATATAGCTGTTTTAGTGAAGCAACTACAACGTCTTGCCAAGACTCATCCAAGCATCGCCAAGCCGATGCAATCACTAATTCAAAAAATTAGCTAAACATATTCTATACACGACACTTTGCTTTATTTATCCTTTCTCATATTGGAGGATCATATGCAAGGACCGGAAAAACAACCTTCTGAACTTGGGGAACTCAAGAAAACAGTTGGAGAATTTGTCAGACGTTTAAAGAATGTGGAAAACGAGATGGAGTTGTTGAAAGAGCAACGAAAAGATCTTATTGAAGAATACAAAGAACAGCTAGACATGAAAACCTTGAATGCGGCAATTCGTGCTGTAAAAATTAAAAAAAAGGTAGCACATAAAGATACTTTTGATGTATTTGTCGACATTCTTGAAGAATATGAGACTGTTGACTAAAAGAAAATATTTGGCAACTTGGTATGTCAATGTTGATGATGTTGATCCAAGCCAAGTTTACAAGTATCTTGATGCATTTAAGAGTGCTATCGCAAGAGGAGCGGGAAGTCCCTGGTATGAACTAGAAGTATTTTTAGAAGCACCAGTTTTAGGTTACTTTATTCCCGTTAGAGGATCCGATACAAGAATAGAAGTTCAAGAAATAACGTTTAGGACAGAAGATTACAATGAAGAAGCAAGTAAAAATTCCAGTAATACTCTATGAATCAGAAGAGCAGGCATTGCCGTATATTGAAGTTGAACAAGAAGAAGAAATGCCTCACGCTTTATTCATCCAAGAGTACAAACATACTGGCGAGTTTGAACCTGACCAAGATGGGGAAGAAGCCCCCATTGTTGATATCATGATGCACATGTTTGTAAACATGACAACCTTGCAGGAAAAATTAACTCCAGAACTTAATGACAAAGTTCGTGTTGCCATCGGACTTCAACCTTTAGCCAAGGCAAAGGAAGAAGGGCGAAAAATCATGGACAAGGTCTATGAAAATGTTAACAAACGCATGGAAGATTCACATGCTAATAAAGAACAAGTTAAAGAAGAGCTTGGCCGTCATCTGAATGAAAAACTGACTGAGAAATTCTTTAAGACTGAGGAAATAAAAGAGGATTAATATGAAATTGCATCCAAGTGTAGTTGAAAAACTTCTGTATCTTTACAAGACCTACGGTGGTTTTGCAGACGAAAGAAAGCTTAAAGACCACGTTCAAGCTTTGGATCTAACCGTTTACGAACGTAAGACCACTGCCAATCAAGAAATGGTCCTTGTATTGACTGAAGATTACATTAAACAACTTAACCAGAACAAGTAATGTCAGATAAAAAACAACAATCTTTTGAAATTGGACAGGTGGTTTACGTACTATCTGATAAAGCTGAGGCTATTGTTCCTGCTGTTATCGTTGAGGAAATGGTGGTCAAAAAGCTTGATGGTAGTTCTACATCTTGGAAGGTGGCCATAGGACCGCCTGGCAAGAAGAAGGTTGTTGAAACTCATGATTTAAGTGGCGATGTATATACATCGCTAGATGAAATCAAAGAGGTGATGTCAAAACGTCTAGAAGAATTTGTTGACAATCTTCTCACTCAAGCCAAACAAAGAACGGAAGCTTGGTACGGAAAACAGATTGAAAACTCAGAGCGGGCTCAAACCCCCGAGGGAAAAATTGATCCTGCAAGTCTAATAGACAGTATTGAGGGTAGAAGTAACGCCAAAGAATTCATACAGTCGCCTGGACAAGAAGTTCCAACTGGCAAATCTCTTGCAATTAGAGCGCCGGTCAATCAAGGTCCGCTTCAACCGCAAGAAAATGTAGATCCATCAGATCCCAAGTCAGTTCTTAGGGCCAGGTTGAGAAGTATGGCCGTGCCAGACGAAGAAGAAGTTGATGAAAATTATGAAGGCGAATTCATCATGACTGAAGATGGTAGAAGAATTCCAGTAAAATACAATCAAAATCAGTAATATATGAGTCATCCAAACCAACCAATTGCTCCACAAGAACCAAACACTCAAAGAGTGGTGTTTAGGGAAACAGCACATTCAGAATTGTTGAAAGGTGCTGATATCCTTGCGCAGGCCGTAGCAAGCACAATGGGTCCAAGTGGTCATAGTGTCATTATCGACAATGACCTTGGCGCACCTTCTATCACCAAAGATGGTGTTACTGTAGCAAGATCAATTAATTTAAAAGACAGACTTCAATCTATGGGAGCAGAGCTTCTCAAAGAAGTCGCTTCTAAAACAAATGACCAAGCCGGTGATGGCACCACAACTGCGACGGTTATTGGACACGCTTTACTAAAAGAGGGAATCAAACAAATTTCAACTGGTAGAAGCCCAATTCATGTTAAGAAAGGCATGGAAATGGCTACCGAATATATCATTGATTTTCTCAAGGAAAATCGTATTCCTGTAGGTTCTAGAAGTGACATTGTAAACGTTGGAACCATATCTGCCAATGGTGATCGAGAGATCGGTGAACTTCTTGCTTCGGCGATTGAAAAGGTTGGTAAAGATGGAATTATAACAATTGAGCCAGCTAAATCGGTTCAGACTACTTTAGATGTTGTCGAAGGTATGCAACTTGAAAAGGGTTACATATCTCCATTTTTTGTTACCAATTCTGAGAAATCTACTTGCGAATTAGAAGATCCATATGTTCTTACAACGAGCAACAAAATTTCGTCTATCGGCGATATTATGAATGTTCTTGAAAAGGTTGCAAGAGCCGAAAAACCTTTGCTCATTGTTGCTGATGAAGTGGAGGGTGATGCGCTTCACACCCTTATTGTTAACAAAATGAAGGGTGTTATCAAAGTTTGTGCCGTGAAGGCTCCGAGTTATGGAGAACACAGGGCAGATATTCTTAGCGACCTATCAACCGTTGTGGGTGGTGAAGTTTTTGGAGCTACAAGTAGCGTAGCACTTAAAAGTGCAGACCTGAGCCACCTTGGCAGAGCCAAGAAAGTTGTAGTATCCAGAAACTCATGTGTTATTGTTGGCGATGCCGGCAACACTGAACGTAGGACAGCTATTCAAGAAAGAATTGAGTCTCTAAGAACCGCATTAGAAACTGATTCCACATTAGACGATTTAAGAATTAATCGTTATCGTGAGAGACTTGCCAAACTGTCTGGTGGTATTGCTATCATCAAAGTTGGCGGTTCCACTGAAGTTGAAATTCAAGAGAAGAAAGATAGAGTAGAAGATGCTGTAAATGCAACTATGGCTGCCACGCAGGAAGGAATTGTTCCGGGTGGCGGGGTTGCACTTTTTTATGCGTCACAAGCTCTTAGAGCCCAACTTAGAGCTGGAAAATGGAATGAATATCACGATGATACAATTAACGGTGTAAAGATCATTGCAGATGTTTGCGAATCACCTCTAAGAACAATTGTTAGGAACACGGGAGTCTCTGAAGACGTTGTTGCAAACCAACTTCTCGAAAAAATGAGATTAAATCCAGACTTCCGAATCGGGTATAATGCTGCCTCCAAAAATTACACAGATTTGATTCAAGAAGGTATTATTGATCCTGTGAAGGTTACTCGTTACGCATTAGAACATGCGACGTCGGTTGTTGGGCTCATGCTCACTTGTAATTGTGTAATTGTAAACGAAGAAAGTGATTAATATGACGAAGAAAGTGATTAATATGACGAAGAAAGTGATTAATATGACCAATCAAACTTATAATGCTACCAACACAGTTAATGTTGACGATGAGTCAGCTCAATTGCTCAAAGAGGCCGAAGAGTGGATGGCCGAAGCCGCAAAAAAACAAGAAGAAGTCAACAAGACAAGAACCGAACAAGGTTTGTTTGAATTAGGTGCAATCGACTTCTTATCAGGCAAGGGTCCCAATGCATTATTGTTTGAAAATTCAGTTGCATATTTTCAAGGGTACGATTTTGGTCAACGATTAAGAACAGAAATTTTAGAAGAGGCGAAAAAAAGATTTCCTTCTCCTGTCGATGGCCCGAAAGCAAAAGTAGGCTTATATGCAAATGCGTTAATTAAAAAAAATACGGAGATAAAAGAACTATGAAAGGTGATAGAGTAAGAATTGTAAATTCGAGTCACGTCCACGAGGATGAGAGTGGAGCATTGGCTTACGTTTATGGAGTGGTTCTTGATGATCAAGGTCGTCCAGTTCACAACCATGATGGAACTGTTCAGGTTTTTAGTCAAGGAGGCGTAAAGAATGGCTCAACTGGCGTGGTAGTTGGTCATCCAGAAAAATGTCACAGAACCCAACTCAAAGAACAGGGACAAGCTGTAGGGCTTGGTGCAAATGATTTCGTCAACATCATTCCAGTTATGCTTGACACCTACCAAAAGCTTGGTTGGTTTCCAGCAGATAAAGTTCGTGTTGTTGCAGGTGGAGTTGCACAATAATACCTACTTAAAGCGTAGGAGTAAAGAATGACAGTACCACCAAACCCATTACAGGCTCACGAGACTTTCCAATACAGAAAAGCAGGCCAAGCAAGTGTTCTTGAATATATGGCTAGCGGATTGCCTTATGTGACGCAATCTAGCGTGGGAACAACTCCTGAAAAAATTGAGTTTCCTTTTGTTACAAAGTTTTTTACTGTGAAGAATACTAGTGCAAATGACCTTCATGTTGGCTTCACAGAAAATGGAGTTCAGGGCACGAATAGATTCACCCTTTCTACCAGTGAGTCTTTTACTGGCGATATTCGAATCAGAGATCTGTATCTGCAATCAGCTGGTGGCACAGCCGATTTCGAGATCATTGCCGGACTAACCGGTATTCTACGCAGAGATTTCTTTATTTTAACCGGTTCTTTCGTTGGTTTTAGTGGAAGTCAGCAAGATTTTGGTTATCGTGCATTTGGTTATGACGGAATAGGATAATTTAAACATATGACCTCTGATTGTCTAAACTTATCTAAGGAGTTTAGACATGAAGAAGACATATGGTGGAAATGCTAATAAAAGTGGGATCTATAAAATCATCAACCATTCTAATGGACGATTTTACATTGGTTCCTGTAAGCGCTTTAAGCAAAGAGCATCCGAACATCACGGAGATTTAAGAACCAATCGACACTCGAATAAATTTTTGCAAAATGATTGGAATAAATGCGGGCCCGATTGTTTTGAATTTTTAGTGTTTGAGACTATAGAGAAACCAGAAGAAGAACGTCGTTTGCGAGAACAAGCGCTGTTGGACGAATTTTACGATGATCAAGTTCTTTGTTATAATATTGCAAAAACAACTGTGGCAATTCCTCGACGAGTTTTTTCAAACGACCCTGATATCACCAAAAAGGTTCTTTCCCAAAAATCTAAGGCAATGTGGGCCGATTCTGAGTTTAGGGCTAAGATGAAAAAAATATATTCTGACCCTGGATTCCGCAAGAAGCAGTCTGAAAATCAGAAAAAAGTTTCACAAGACCCAAGCAATGGAAATTCGGCCGAAACTCTTCGAAAAAACATGTCGAATCCAGAAACGAAAGCGAAGTTATCTAAGAAGTTGAAAGAAGCTTGGGCTAGTGATGATGGAAGTCGTCGCAAAAAGGCTTCTAAAATTGCCAAGAAAGTGTATGAAGCAAACAAAGAAAAAATTACTAAAGCTAGGGTGAAAGCTAGAGCAAAATATTACGGCAAGGTTGTTTCTCCAGAAGGTGAAGTGTTTGAAATATACAACGCCAAGTCTTTTATAAGAGAGCAGGGTTTTTCGCAGACGTTTTATGACTTTTTAAATGGAAGGTACGAAGCCTATAAGGGTTGGAAGCGAGTGGAATAGAATTAACGAATTCCGCTTCCCTCTTCAGCTTCAAGCTCGTTAGGTTTTCTAACGAGCTTTTTCTTTTCTATATCATGACCCTTCACTTGTCCGACGTCTCTTAAATCGAACCCTGGCATTAGTGCAATTTTTTGCTTTGGAAAGCTTCCTCTTGCATTTGCATAACATGCTTGTCCAACAATCTCGGTAAAGGCTGCTGGAATTGCTTTTTTGGGCAAGAGTTTAGCATGTGCATTGAAAGCGGCCACTTCCCCTTTGTCACTAAAATCCACATTAGCCAAGATGTGAACAATATAATCATGAACAGCTCTAAACTTCAGATTTTGTTCAGGTGTAAACACATCATGTTGATTATAATCAGTTGATATTTTCAAAACGCCAGTTTTTTTAACTTCTTCGGACATTTCTTTCTGCGAATTATAAGGTTGCCCAGGAACAAACTCAACCTTTACCTTGGAAAGCATTCTCTGATACATTTTCTCAATATGTGAGATTAGTGCTTTATACGATGCAACAGCCTCAGGATCATAATCTGGGAGTTCATCATATGCATCTGCTACTAACTCACAATATTTCTTGTAATTTGATAGAACCATTTTTTCTTGCAGGTGTCGGTCAAATCTTGCCTGGCTTTCATTTAGAGAATTGTGGACAACTTTGCCTGAGCGCTTATCAACAACCTTGAAATTGGGACTCCAAAATTTGGAGTAATCTGAAATGAATTGCTGCGGAAGGTTCCCATAGACAAGCTCAAGCACTTGTCCACGTCCTAAAACGATGGCAACAATTTTGTTTCGACCACTGAAACCAACTGGTTCTGTAATTCTTAAGGTTGTTTGCAGGCGCCACTCATCTTCTTTTGGAGGGAGCGCAAATTTTCTATATCTTTGTGAAAGCTTATCAAGAGCTTGTAAAAACTTCTTTTCTCCTTCTATAACATTAAATGTAGGGATTTCATTTTTCTGGTACATTTCTTGTGCAATTTCTCTAGCCTTTTCCCAATCCATCTTTTGTTCTAGGGCGTATTCATACGATTCAATATAGGCTTGCTTCGCCCTACCTTTCTTCATGTCAACGTGACCCAAAACTCTTTCCATGGCTGCATCGAAAGTGTCTTGCATCATCGCCTTGTCCATTGGCATTTTTTCACTTGTCTTGAGTTTGTTATGCAAATTTGTGGCGAAGTCGGACATAAGTTCTTTATAAAAATTTGGGTCAGCATCAATGGTGCCTTTGGCCATTGGCACCGCTAAATCTAAATCTCTAGCACCAAAATGTGAGCGTAACGCTTCTGCGAATGCTCGTTGTACAGGCATACGAACATCGTCTTCATCTGCTTTGGCAGATTGGGGCACGAGCTGAGCTACAACAATCATCATTCGGCTTTCGCCACCAGTTGACATGGCATCTCTAGCAGAGCTATAGGCAGTTACAATGTTGTCAGTCCAATAGCTACCTTTCAGGGAATGCATTGACGGGCTTAGAATGGAACTCGCTTCAAGTTCTTCTTCGCCTTTCCAGCGACCTTCGGTTGGGTCTGGAATCATTCCGAGTTGGTAAATTTTTGGCAGATGTTTTGAACTTGTCCCGTGATACATTATCACGGGTTTTGCCCTCTTCCGCTCAAGAAGAAAATCAACTTCTTCTTTTACCAGTTTTTTGATGATATTTTTGAGGTTATCGTTCACCCTGATAAATATGAACTATGTTTTAGTTTCGTTATCAACTTCGGACTTCATTTTATTGTCAATTTGATTTATAGAAGCTTGTGTATGATAAGAAGCAACATCATCAGCTAGCTCTGCTGTCCACTTTACCTTTAGTTTTCTGGCGTTGGGCACAATGGCTGTTGTTTGTACATGAATCCAATTTGGCAACTGGCTACGATAAATCTTTTCAGCTCGATAGAATTTGATCAAGTAAACTAAGTTCCTCATTTTTCAATTAACTTTTGTAAAATTTGAAACACTTCAAGGTCTTCAATAGTCTTATCAATGTCACATGAGAATCCATCAAATGGAATATTGGGTCCACCAAATGCTTTTAGCAATGTCAGGGTCTTTTTGGCAGCTTCTTTTCTTCTTATGGCTTCATGGTATTGTCTTTCGGACCGGTAGATGCAAACAAGAGCAGTAAATTGAAGTTCCTTCATTTACGACGCTTTCCTTTTTGGGGTTTTTTGTTTTTTTCATTCTGAATTTGGTAACGCTGCGGAATTGAAACACCGTTGAGATGATCGAATTCATGTTGAAATAACCTGGCTGCCCATCCTTCTAGTTGTTTTTCTTTCTCGACGAATTCGCCCTTCTCATTAGGTTCTACCCATTTAGCTGTGATCGTTTTCCAGCGAGTAATTTTGTATCCTTTTCCTGGTACAGAAAGACAATATTCAGCCATGTCCCATTTGCCATCATCGAGACGAGGCTCAAAGTTTGGGTTAACGTAAAGACGAAACTCGGAACGAAATTTGTAATCCCAGCCATCGCCATCCATTTCACGGCACAACATCACTTTTTTGAAAAGTCCCACTTGTGGAGCTGCCAAACCAATGCCATCCTCTAACATGCAGGTCTGTACCATTTTCCAGCCAAGCTCTTCAAAACCATCAAATTTTCCTGATTCGATCTCTTTAGCTTTTATTTTTTTTATTCGTTCCCAATGAAGAATTTCCATTGGCTTTGTTTTTGACGGGATTTCGTTTAAATCAAAAAGCATGCTAACTCCTTGGTTTAATATAGCATGCCTTGTTTAAAAACAAATCGATAAACTATAGAGTAATTCTACTTAGGTTTTGGTCCTTTGAAAGCTTGGAAAGGTACTTGATAGAGTGCTCTTCCGATCATCGATAAAGTAAGATCAAAGTCTTCTCTTAGTTTTTGAATTTCTTGATCGACGATTCCTTCATATTGGTCTTGACTTTCTATTTGATCGGCATAAGCACGTATGCCATTCTGAACGACTTGCATAAGTTGCTCTTTGAACCTATAGGCTTTGCCCATATGAACTTTACCATCGCTTTCAACAATCAATGATTCACGTACCGTTTCACGGATTAGTTTTTTGAGTTCTTCAAGTTTCATCAGAGGTAAATATGACAAAGCAGGTGATTATTATAGGAGTTACGGGCCATCGAAAGCTTGATCACGATAAAGATGTTGTTAAAGAAGTGATACGTGAAAAGTTACATCAATATGAGGCTGATGCAGTTGTCACTGGAATGGCACTTGGGTTTGATATGTTAGTAGCTGAAGTGTGCCTAGAAGAAACTATTCCATTTGTTGCGGCTATACCATGCAAAGACCAAACAAAATTATGGCCGCCACATGAGAAAATACGTTGGACCGAGTTGATGAAAAAAGCTTGGAAATATAAAATTGTTTCACCTGGGCCTTTTGAGACTTGGAAACTTTTTGAAAGAAATCGTTGGATTGTTGATCGTTCAAATATTATGTTGAGCTATTGGAATGGGGTACCCAAAGGAGGAACAGCGGCAACAGTTAAAGAAACCAAGAAATCTAAACGCCCTCACGAGAACCTGTATCCTCTTTGTGAATCCAGGTAAAGAAATCAAGACAACGCTCATGAAGATAAACAGTTTGGACTGTGTTGTCATAGGAAAACAACACTTTGTAGTATTTCCAGGCATTGTCAACCAAAGACAATATTTTGAAGTCTTCGCCAGTAGAAATCACTTCATCAGGAACTAATGATTCAGACAAATACATTGCGACACAAACAACATCTTTCGTCTTTTCAACAAGGCACCAACTGGCTTCGAAAACAGTACGTTTAATTTTGGGGTACCTATCTTTATATTCTTGTATTTTATCAACGGCAACAGTTAGGTACACATAATTTTTATCTACAAATCTAGAAGAAGTAGGGTCAAATATCTCTTTCGTTAGAATGCCTAAACTACCGAGCTTCATCAATTATTCTTATAATAAATAGTCGTTTGTTTTAGAGTCCCACCTCTAATTAAAAGAGGAGCGGTGGCACACATGAGAACTACTGAAGAATGGGCGAAACTTTATCTTGACGAAGTTGGTAGTAAGTACGCAAAAAAAATACATCTTAAATCAAAAGCTAATCCAAATTGGCTTTTGAAATTGATTGCACCTATTGTTAAAGTTTTTAACAAAACATTTATGACTGATTACATCACGACTCTCGGAAATACCATTTGGTATCCTGAGGGATGGTTGGAAAGAGGAGACGTAAAAAGTCGTTTAGCGATAATTGCACACGAGTGCATTCACATCAAACAAAGTTCTAAGCAAGGAAATTTTGTTCATGGTTTCCTCTACCTATTTCCCCAAAGTCTTGTAGTGTTTTCACTGTTTGCCTTATTGGCAATACCATTTAGCCTTTGGTGGCTTTTATGTCTCCTGTTTTTACTTTTCTTGGCGCCAATTCCGGCTCCATTTAGATACATGAAGGAGCTTGAAGCTTATCGAGTAAAACTTATATTTTTTGAATATGTGTGGAACAGTAATGAAGAAATGATGAAGCTAGCCAAAAACCACGTGGTAAAACATATGACAGGTTCAGATTATTACTTTTGTTGGCCGTTTCCAAATTGGATCTTGAAAGACTTAGATAAAGAATCAGCATTAGAAGAAGAGCAATATCAAGAAATAGTAAAATTTCTCGAACGCCACAACCTGTTGGCAGGGTAAAGCCTTCAGCTAGCCTTTGAGAACCCCATTGTCGTTAACTTTCAAGGCACGAGCTAATAGGTCCTTCAGGAGATCAACCTCGTGCTCCAACTTCCTGACACGATTGTTGAGTTCATTTTTAGCTTCTTGTTCTGGATCGACCAAAATGCCGTCCTTGTCCATTGCATCAAATAGGGCATCGACGGCTTTTTGGCCTTCTATTTTATTTTTGTATTCTTGATTTTTTTGTTCTTTTTTGCTCATAACAAATACCAGCGGTGAGAATAGACTAATTACTTCAGGTTACAATGTCCATCTACGAAAAATATATCAAACAACTTATCGAAGAAGAGATCAATCGAAGTCTTCTTGAACAGGATTTGCCAGTTGAAGAACCGGCAGACACGCCTGCTGATGTTCCGGCACCCGATGCTGGTGCAGCGGGCGAAGCCGGGGCTCCAGAGGCCGGTGGAGAGGAAATTGATTTAGACATTGGTGCTGAAGGCGGCGATATAGATTTGGACGTTGGAGGCGCTGCTGGGGGGCTCGAAGGAGGAGAACTGGGTGGCGATCTTGAGGACACTGAAGGCGTCGAGGGAGAAGAAGGGCTTGATGTAGCAGGTGGTGGTTTTGGAGGAGGCTTTGGCGGTGGTGGATTCTCTTTTGGAAGCGATGGCGAACCAGGACTGACTCCCGATGATGAAGAGGAGGCAGACACCGTTACAACTGTTGGTCCAGAAGATGTTGAAATCCCAGATGACCCATATATGGCCATTACTGACGAGGCAATCAATTTACTAAAAACAACTCGTCAGCCTGAGGTTATTCTAAAATCAGTTAAATCATCAATTCAGAGATATTTTGATGAATTTGATGATGCAACACCAGTAATTAAAACATTGTGGGATACTGAAGACATTACTCTTCGAGACGTTGCGAGAAGATTGCTTCTATTTATCAAAGGAAAATAGAAAAAGAGGATAAGATGAAAATTACTGATGACGAACTTAGATTGATGGTCCGTGAAGCTGTGCAAAAGAAAGTTGCGAAGCTTAAAGAGGCTAGTGATTTTACAGCACGAAGACAAATCGTTCACTCGGCTGAGAAGGCTTCAATGGATTTCGAAAAGGAAATTGTTGGACTTCTCAATCTTGTAAAACCAGATGAGATGCCACCTGCGCTTCAAAAACAATATTTCTACATTGTGGAGCAAATGAAGGACGAAATTAAATCTGCGGTTATGAAAGCAACACGTGATCTTGCCAAACTCCCGAAGACAGAAATGGGAACGCAGAAGAAACGCTAAACTTTACTATTTATCCTCACAAAGGAACTGACAATGAAAAAGATTAGAAAAAGCGAATTAAAGGGCATGGTCAAAGAGGCCGTCAGAAAAGGTCTGCAAGAGAAATTTGATTTTACAAACGACCTTGTTCCTGATGATGTTGCAGGATATTCACGAAAAGTTGATGAGTTCCTTAAAGACACTATCAAAAAGGCAAGAGAATTGCATGACGAAGGCGAAGAAATGATGCGGGCCAATATTCTTTCGTCGTACGGGGTTCAGGAAAGAAATCGTTTTCTTCTTTACAACGTAGGTTTTTTAAATAACCTTGTTGCAAGTTTGATTGCAAGACTTGAACACAAGTATCGTCAAGGGTAATCAAATAAAAATCTGTTATTAAAGCTCGGGGTTTGTAATTCCGAGCTTTTTTTTATTGACCTACTTATAGCTGTTATGAGTAGTTTTTTTGATGCAACGCCAGAAATCATTCTGATTGATAAAGAAGAGAGGAAGTTGGCCATTACTCAAAGCCAACCAATCTCAGGTTCTGGCATTACAACACCATTCTTAATTTTCGCAGGGTTGACTTCTTCAGGTTCTGCGACCTTTTTAAGAACAGATTCTTTTGGAAATTTAAAGGTAAAAGCAGAATAATTCAACCATGCCAGCATTCGATTCAACACCAGAAGGCATTTTGATTAATGAGGACGGCACAAAACTTGCTGTCTCTGAAAGTCAAACCATCAACACTTCATCGCAACCTGCGTTGTTGTTGGGCGCTCTTCGCCCAGATGGAACAGCAACTTTTGTTAATCTAGCAGATGATGGCGCACTCAAAATTTCTATTTCGGGCTCCGGATTGCTACCTTCCATTTCAAGCTCTACAGACAATGCAGTTGTTCGTTGGGATGGAACTACTGGCACCGCTATTCAAAATTCAAATGCAACTTTGTCAGATGCAGGAACCCTTTCTCTGGTTGGAGATTTGAACATTGCTGGCAACCTGAATGCAGTGGTCGGAGGAGATTTAACAGGTTCTTTACCAACACCACAAGTCATTGCCTTTACTTCAGGCGCTACGCAGATCACGTTTGACAACATAATGGACGGTGAAATACTTCAACGAGTCGGTGATTTGATTGTTAGTATCTCGACTTCTTCATTTGGCGGTGGCGCAGTTGATTCGGTTTTTGGTAGAACTGGTGCAGTTGTTGCGGTTGCTGGGGACTACAGCGGCTCACAAGTTACCTTTGTGCCTTCTGGCGACATTGCCGCAACGGATGTTCAAGCAGCAATTGTGGAGGTAAGAGACGACACTGATACCAAGCTTGCTGGAAAGGTAGACACAAGTACACAAATTATTGCAGGTGCTGGGCTAACAGGCGGTGGCGATCTTACAACAGATCGCACACTGGATGTGGTGGCAAATGGTGATGGCAGCATTGTCGTTAACGCCAATGATATTCAGGTCGGTGTTGTTTCTGATGCACAACATGGTAGCAGGGGTGGCGGTACGCTACATTCAGAAGCTACAACTTCTGTAGCTGGTTTTTTTGCTGCGGCAGATAAAGAAGCTCTGAACATAGTTGTAACATCATCATTGAACTTTGTCACCGGACCAGCATCTGCAACAGACAATGCTCTTGTTAGATGGGATGGAACAACAGGCAAACTTGTTCAAAACTCAAATGCCATTTTGACAGACGGCGGCTCTCTTTCAATTGTTGGCGATGTAAATGTTACTGGTAATTTAAATGCTTCTGTAAGTGGAGACTTGCAGGGTACACTTCCAAGTCCTCAGGTCATCGCCTTTACTTCTGGTTCAACACAAATTTCTTATGACAATATTCCTGAGGGAACATTCTTGAGAAGAAGTGGCTCGTTTGTCATTGGAGATACGGTTACCTCAATTATTACTTCCTCTTCAGGCATTTCCGTTGTTGATTCTGTTGGCGGAACTGCACTTGCATCAACCCCGTCTTGGACTGACGTTCCATTAAACTTTACCAACGCAAAATCAGATGATTTCAGCCACACGGAACCATCTTCAACCGTTCTTGTTAATACGACTGGAAGCTATCTTGTAGGTGGACATGTTACCATCTTCCAAAATGGCGGCAATGGGCGTTCCGCTGCTGAAATTAGGCTGGTAAAAAACACTGGCGATGGTTTTACCGAGGTAAGTGGAACACGTGGTGCAATTTATAGCAGATTAAATTCTCAAGGCGAAGGAACAGCTGGATTTACCGTGTTTTTGAATTTGCCGACTACGGCAAGTTTCAAGTTGCAAGCTAGAAAAATAAGCGGAGCGGGCAATCTCTTTTTAAGAGAAGATGGTTCTGGCCTTACCATTGTAAATACCCGTGGTGTAAAAGGAGAAAGAGGAGAAAAAGGATCGGCAGGTTCGGGAACTACAATAAATGTCAACAATCAAGGCTCCCCAGTTTCTGGAACTCCGTTTGACCTTCTTAATTTTAATTTTGGGTTTACTGTTGCAGATGGTGGTGGAGGCGAGGTAGATATCGAGGTGGATGATTCTGGCACGCTTTCAAGCGTTGAAGCTGGTGATACATCGATAGATGGCACAGCTGATGGCTTTGCTCGCAAAGATCACCAACATGCAGTTTCTACTGGAACACCAAGTACAATTATTCCTGATCAGGCCAACGCAGAAGGAATCTCAACAAATCTTGCAAGAGCCGACCACATACACAATGTTCCAGCAGCAGTGCCAGTAGACATCACTCCCGAAGCTGGCAACTCCGAAGGGGTTGCCTCCAGCTTCGCTCGGTCTGACCACGTTCACAACATTCCTTCAGGAACACCTTCAACAATTACACCAGATCTGCCCAATGCAGAAGGTACGGCAAATTCTTTTGCAAGAACAGATCACATTCATAATGTCCCTACTGATACAGCTGTGGACATAGGTGCAGGTGGAACCTCTATCGAGGGCACGAGCAATTCATTTGCTCGTGCAGATCACGTTCACAGGATCATTGATCCAAGTAGCGAGGCTAGTGCCACTGGCAACATTTCAACAACAAGCGCTTCGCCTACAACTGCTGCTGGTATGTCTATTACACCAGGTGCTGGCACTTATTTGGTTTGGTTCAGCACTTGGGGTTTACACAGCAGAAATTTCGCTGAACTGGCAATTGGAATCGCTGTTGCTGGGACTGATGTTGCAGCAAGTGAGCGAAGATGGGGTAACACCAACCAGAGCGATGGAGGCAGCGCCACTTTAGCAACGCAGGCTAGAGTAACTATAACAGCAGGCCAGGCTATCCAAGGTAGGTTTTGGAGGGCAAGCGGAGGGGGAAGTGTTGAAATAAATGATAGAACATTGACAATTCTAAAGGTGGACGGATAATGGCAAATATTATCTATAACTTTAACTTTTCAGATTTTCCAAGTGGTTCAATCGCCCCTGGAAAACTTTATGATCAAATGAATTCAACATACACAGCATCGAGATTTGACATGTCAACGGATGCAACAGCAGAAACAGTAGTTTTTACATTTGATGATAATTTTTTTGTACCAACTTCTAGTTCTATTTCTGAAAATGTTATAAATAGTCATGATGGAAAACGTTGGCCTAACTTTACATTGAAAACACTTACAGGGTTTGACAGAATAACAACAACTTCACGTGACTGGACCCCCATCAAACCAATGATAATTAAACCAGGCGCTCCTGGGAATTTTTTTGTAATATTTGATGTAAATGCAAGACACACAACAGATGATACAAAAACAGAATATGCCATATTCTATAATGACACCATGTTATCAGGATCCAAGAAAGAACTTGAAGTAGCTTCGGGTTTATTTTCTTTTCTTGATACTCATGTCGAGGCTTTCTCAATAACAGGACAAGCGTTTATCTCTGGAGCAATGCCTGATTGCACCATAAGTGTTAGATGGAAAACTACCGATCCGACAGCTGTGATTTTGGGAAGAAGCATGACCGTGCAAAGGATTAACTGAAATGACACTATATGACTACACGTACTCAATATCAGGTAGCTTCCCAAGTGGAAGTGTTGCTTCTGATCGACTTGAGAAAGAAATTAGAGACAGTTCAATTACCAAGGCTCTAAGTCACATTGATACTGCTGGCGATGATTGTGATATTTGGTTTAAGGCTTTGCTCACTACGGGTTCCAACAGTGAAAAAGAAACACTCGACGGCCTTGTTGCAGTCCATAGTGGGCAGCCTCTCATGGTAAAAACCATTAACACCTCTTCCCAAGGTTCGGTTGTATTTTCTCTAGAAAAAAGACAAAAAGACGAGGCGCCTCTTGTTGCATTGCAAGGTAGAATTGGCTCTGAAACTATATATGCGACGCACAATTTCTGTGATGAAACAACCTGGTATAATGGAAGTGTGCGTGTAACCAGTGCTTCTTTGGTTCAATCAGGCTCAATTTGGTATCACTCAGGCGTAGGATTTGGTACGCCATGGATTGACATGTACCACGGTAAAGTTTATGACGAAGAGGGCCTAGCCGAAGATCAGTTTATTTTCGCCTCTGCCAATGGTGAGGTTGGCCATGGGTACACTGTGCATGTGCTTGTAGACGGCACAGAAAAACAACAAAGAGCAGCATTTCACGCATCTGGTGGCGAATATACAGTAAATTATGCCTCTGGAGCAATTATGCCAGTATCCGGGCAGAATTGGTCTGGTTCGAATGTTGTGGCTTGTTTTTCACACAGAAACAGTTCCGCATGGTATCTTGAGCCTCTACCAAATAAAACTCTGGTGCTTGAAAAGGCCGAGGTTCAGTTTTCACACGATCTTGAGTTTAATTCCTCATTCTTAATGACGACAGAGGGATATGCGGCAGTATTTGCACCGCACTTAATACAATCAAATGGCGGACCACTGCCAGATAATGCTCGCATACCGATAGACAAGACTCAATACAAAACGCCTGATCAAGTTATTGACGAAGCCATCATGGCATTTCCACAAGTTCCGCCAATTAGCACGAATACAAATAGAGGTTTCAAATTCCCAAGAAACATATTTCAATTTCATTATGGAGCTGTCAAAAAGTTATATTCGTCGCTAGGAATGCGAATAGGAATTTCGGTAGAGAATGATCAACCTTGGGGTGGTGAAAGAGCAACGGCTACATTTTATTGTATTTCTGAAACAGATCCTGGTCAACTTGAAGCACTTGCAATTTTAGGTTTGATATAAAATATGGTTAAGTTTGATAAAGACGGAAGACTTAGGATTTATGTTGAAGGCGTTGAAGTTGGTAATGTTACTGGTAGCCCTGTTTCACTTTCTGTTTTTGTTGTCGGTAGAGGTTTGGGCGTGTAGTTGTTTACCTCTATTTACAATTGCTTGTCTGTGATGCAGGTGCAAGGAGATAAATTGTGGGAAAACGAGGATTGGTATTAAGTGGTGGTGGTTCCAAAGGAGCTTACCAGGTGGGTGTTCTAAAAGCTCTTATGGAAGAAGGTAGGCAATATGATGTAGTATCGGGCGTGTCTGTTGGTGCACTTATTGGAGCACATATGGCAATGTATCCGCCAGAAAAACAAGCAGAAAATTTTGAAGGTCTTTTCAAAATATGGACAGAGAGCGTCAAGGGAAACAAAAGTGTTTATAAACCCTGGGCTCCTTGGGTGTTGACTTATTTGTGGTCCTTTTGGAAGGGCGGTATCTATAGCATGAAACCACTTAGGGACATCTTAGCCAAGGAAATGAACACCGAAGAAATGAGAAAAAGTGGGGTTGAATTTGAAGTAGGCGTTGTTTCCCTTCAATCTGGGAAATATCGCTCAGTCAATCTTACGAGTGATCCTGGAAACAATCAATTAGCTGTAGATTGGGTATGGGCAAGCTGCATTTTTCCTGTTCTGTTCCCAGCTGTAGAAATTGGTGGAGAACAATGGGTTGATGGTGGCCTAAGAAATACAATTCCAATTCTAGATGTCTTGAAATACTCAGACGTAACCGAAATTGATGTTGTTCTAACAGGTCCTCGTGATGGTTTTATTCCGTCTGAAGATAAAAAATATAACTCTGCTCTTGACGTGGGGTTGCGTACCGCTGGGTTTTTAGCTGATGAAGTGTTTGCTACGGACCTTGATGAGGTTTGTTGCATAAATAAAGTAAAACTTAACATTTACGATCCTGTAGATCTAGTAAACGAAGATAGCTTCAAATTTGACCCGGACGAAATTGCTCGGTTGATCGAAAGAGGATACCGTGAAACTAAAACAAAACTAGGCAAATAGGAGGCGCTTATGTCTAGCGTACCTACCGTTGTAGTACCACCAGGCCCATATCTTTACGACGACCCAAGATTCATTTACAACGAACCGTGTATGTTTTACGACGGTGGGTTCGACTTACAATGTTTAATTGATCGGCAACGTGTAGTTCTTCCCAAAAAGGTGGGAAAAAGCACTGCTGCCGTAGCAAGAAGGCGCAAGCCACAACTTCCACCAGAAGATTGTCGCACGATACTCGATTTTATCATTAGAGCCGAGGTTGAAAAGGTAAACAATAAGCCGGTGGAACATAGAGAAGTTGAAAAAAAATATCACCTCGAATACGACCCAATTAAAGTTGAAGTACAAGAATTGAAGCATCGAGCAGATGATTTTGAGGTCTGGGCCTATGCTTTAACATCATCTATAGTCCAACCTAAAATCTGTCCAACAGATAAAGTAAAACTTATCCCAATTAAAACCATTGTATCAAGTTCACTCGAAGCACGATTAAGGAAGTCGAAGATTCTAATTAAGGGTGAAGTTATTGATAGAAAGAATAAAAACAAGAAATGACCATTCCAAAACTCAACCTCAATCTAAATGAAGAAAATGAGCTAGCTTTCAAAATCTCTATCGAAGGCTCTTCATCTGACATTGGAGCTACCAAGCCTAGGTTTAGACTTCTTGTGACCGAATCCGAAAATGGTCATGGAATGGTTTATCCGGCCGAACAAGGTGATGACGGCAACGTCATAGTTCGTCTTCCAAGCACTGAAACTTTTCTTGAGGAGACTAACTACCGTGGAAAACTTGAAGTGATTTTAGGCAATCATTACTTCGTTCCAACGGAGGTCGACATCGAGTTCATTAGGCCACTCAAAGTAGAAGCTGTTGTTGTAACAAACAAGGGCGGCTCTCTAAGGGAAGAAAAAGCTAAGCACGAATCTGCCGAGCCTTCCGTTTCCGTTTCTACGGTTGAGGTTAGAAACAAAAAGTCCATTAGAGAAACTCCTAACCCAGAATCGACGATGCAGAAGCCTAAAAAGCGCACTTGGAATGAGCTAACCGAAGCTGAAAAAAAGAAAGTCATTGCTTTCCGCAAAGAACAAAAACTCAAGAAGTTAAGAGAACAAAAAAGATTACAGGAAAAGAAAATTAGAGCAAAGAAATTTGCCGAACAAAAGGCTGAAGCACAATTGAAAGCTCAATTAAAAACTCTAATGTCGGATTCGCTTGAAGAATAATTTACCCTTTTGTGATTTTTTGACGCCTTTGTTGCATCACTTTTCGATACATTCTCATTTTCCTAACTCGATTCATTAATTGTTTATTTTCCAAAGCAAGTTTGTAATTGAGAATTAGGTCAAAAAGATCAACACCTTCAATTTTTATTCCAATCTTACTCAAGATTGCTTTCCAAGCCAGGGAAAATGTTTGGGAATACAAGATCAAATACTTCTTGTTGCCACTTTGACTTATTTTCTCTCACATATCGTTCTTTTCGATAAGTAAAAATAAGCTTTTGTAGTTTTTTGTTTGTTTGGTTCATTAAATTTATTTATTTTTTAACAAGCGGGATTTTGTTTGCCCTGGGAGCATTAGCCTTTATGTCTTGCATTAATTGTTTAATAATTTGTTCAGCTCTTTCAGCTCGATATTTCCTCAGAAGTTGTTCGAGCGTTTGACCGCAAATAACGATTGACTTAGAAGAGAAGCTCATGTTTCGATAATTAGTTTCTTCTCTTCGGTCAAATCTTTTCTACCCACCTTACAAGCTTCAACAATTGTTTTCATTGTTTCTTGATTTTCTATTTCAAGTGCAAGAAGATAAACAAGATAAAGTAATTGACGTTGTCCAGTTACCCCAAATCTTTTAATTTCTTGTACAATTTGTCGGCATTCATTTCTTTTTTGTGGAGAAAGAGTTAGTTCAAGATCTGGTTTGATGTATTCCACACCTTCTTCTGCTTCGTCTTCGTCGGTTAAGAATTTATCAAAACCTTCCTTTTCATTATTTGTCATTTTTGAACCTCATCTGCTACTTAAGCATGGTAAAATATTTTCAGAAAGTGTAATCGGAGTTCTATAATGCCAGCAAAATCACAAGATCAGCAGCAGGCCGCCGGAATTGCATTGCAGGCCAAAAGAGAAGGCACTGTGGACGAGCTACCCAGCGGTTCAGCTTCCAAAGAAATGGCCAAATCGATGACTAAAAAGGAATTGGAAAAACTGGCTGGAACAAAACATAAAGGGTTGCCAAAAGACATAGACGAGTCCAAAACATGGGCCGGCTCGTCGTTAGTAGCTGTTTTCAAGGAGGAAATGCAAGGCGTTTCTGACCAAGACGATGAAGAAGAACAAATCACAACACAAAAATCCAAGGTAGAACGTTTGAATGATCGAGAAATTGGCACCGGCAAAGGCACAGAAGATACTTGGACTTCTACTGCTGGAGGAACTGCACCAGCCATTGCCAATAACGCTCGTAGTCCGATGACTTCAAATACTGCCGGTGCACGTGTTGCCGAGCAAGTAAAACTTTCAACCGGCAAGGAAACATGTCCAGCATGTGACGGCACTGGCCTGAAGGATGGCAGAGATAACAGACCAGCTCCTATGTGGCAACCGGATCTCTGTCCTGTTTGCCTTGGAAAAGGCGAGGTAGAAACAGGAAAAGAACTTGAAGAAATTCATGCTTCAAACAAAATAAATGAAACAATTAATCTCAGCAGGTGGCAACAGCTTGCAGGACTTAAAGTTGTTTCTGAACTTTTAACAGAAAAAAAAGAAAAGCGGGTGCAAAAAGCCGTGGACTCAAAAGCAGGTCAGGCAAAGCCTAATAAAGCTGCTAAATCCGTAGCAAAAGAAAGCACTTCATTTGAAGAAGTGTTAAAATCTCTTTTTAAAGAAGGAACGACTACAGAACAGAGATATTTTGATACCAATCAGGACGAAATTGGTGAAGGCAGAAACCCAAATAGCCTTGACATCGTTTTTGAAATGGACACAGCTCAGGCAAAAAATTATGTTAGTCGATTAGCAAAACATGGCTGGTCCTGGGACAAGGTTGCAGAACAACTAAAAAACCAATATGGAGTCAGGCCATATGAGATCGACAAAGTGTTGTTTCCTCATTGGAAAGAAGTAACTGGTCAATGACAAAAATTAGCAAACGTCGTTTGATGGAATTAGCGGGGTTGGACATTGCCCCTTCGCCAACGAGTGTCAATGCATTTCATGCTCCGGGTCACATGGCAAAAGTAAACCAAGCACAAGAAATAAGAGATGTGCTTGGCCAAGATGAAGAAGATACTGTGCCCTCTGATGATATTGAAGAAGTAGAAAGTGAACTACTTGCTGTCGATTTTGACTAATCCATCAAAACGCTCAAAAGGTTCAATCTTTTGAAGACTGTCTGACAATATTGTCATCACTTTTCCAAAAATTAGGTCACCCTCACGTTCTTTTGCTAAAATAACTGTTCTACCCCATAGTTGGTTCTCAACGATGAATTGAACTTCTTGCCAGGTTGGTAGATCACATTCATGTCTTTCGAGAATGGTGACAAGTTTTTGTGGCATTGTCAGTTTGATGTCATCTATGGTTGAAATACTGCGGATTGAGTCTTTATTTAGAATTTTACTAAGGCCAACTTCATTAACTCGATGCACCGCTCCGCAGTTAGGGCACTGTGCATATGAAGGCTTTACTTTTGCAGTTACTTCTTCGAGTACGCTGAACACTACAAATTTGTGAAATGGCGGCTCTGCCATTCGTTTAAATTGCGGCAAGATACACTTGCATTCAACGAGATGTTTTACATACTCTGGCATTTGGTTAACTATAGGAATAAAAATAGCTTAACTATTATCGCAAAAAAAGCGCAGGTAGCCACTAAGCCAATGGCAACCCACGACTTTTTCTTCTTCAGGAGAGAGAGAGACTTTTGTCGTTTTTCGACTTTTTTAGCCTGCTCTACTCTCCTGAAGACGGCAAAGGGTTTTCTTCATCCGTGTATTTTGAAAGAGAAGTATCCAAACCTTTCATGAATCTATCAACATTACGTTGAAAGCCATCCATAATTGCCTGATCAACGATGTCGAGAACACGAGCCATTGACTCTGGGTCAATATTTTGGCCAGTGCGACGCACGGTTAGTACCGTATGATCTCGGGTATGTTCCCTGATTGTACGGACGAGGTGAAATACTTCTTTTTCGATTGCTGTTTCGAGCTTTTTTCTGTCAGTCATGCTTATCGCCTCTTTTGCTTACGTTCCTGACGCCTACGCTTTCGTGACTTCTTTTTTGTGTGCTTGTCAGCGATTGCGTGAGCAACATAAGACTCTGGCTTCAGCATGCACTCAAAACCCATTGATTGTACATATCCCTTAAGCTGATCTGAGAATTTTGCAGTAAATTCTTCACGCTTGTGAGAGGGGCTTGCGTCAATGTGCACCTCCGGCGAAACAGAAATTGCTTCCTGCATTGCCAAGCCAATCATGCATGATCGAGTAACCTCGTCAAACATTCTCATCTTTTGCACACCAACAGGAAACTTTGCACGAGGCACAAATTCCTTAGTATAAAAGTACAAACCACCCTTACCGACTCTGTGAACAGAGATTACGGAAATGAATTGGAATGCATGGCCAATCATCTGAGAGTCGGTACCAACGGCAACAACATAATCGTATCCCTTGTGATTTGGATCACGCATGAAGGAGCCAATGTGCTTAAACACTTCTTCAGTGCTTCGCTTTTCCTTGGAACCAGGCTCGTTCCATTGGACTGTCATTACTTGCTCTTGGTCATACATTTTAGAGTTACCTATTCCTTTTCTAGGTCAGTGCGCAATGCGCCACAACGATTACAATTTTTTGAGCTTTTGCGGTTACGTGCTCCGCACTCTGCACAATCCCACCTTTGATCATCCAACTGCTTATATGTGTTGGGAGACTCCTTGGTTCTCACCAAAAAATTCTTTTTTACGTACTGACAATAATAACCCCTGCACATGTCAGGTCGCTTCTCATAAATTCCGCACATTCCATTGTCCGGATTTAAAAATTTACAACCAAATCTAGGACCCATCGCCTGAATCCTCATCATTGGATACGAGGTAGGTTTTTGAAAAATGGGGTGACCATTGAAAAATTTTTCCCCAATAAGCTTACCTTCCTCGTAATCTATAACTACGTCGCTACGCTTGTAGTTCCACCCCTTCTTCTTAGCATATCTCAGAAAAGATTTAACCCATTTCTCCTTAACGGGACCAAGAACATGTTCTAAGTCGTCCGGATCAAGCCTGCAACATGCTGAAAATACTCCGGGAACTCCACAACAATTGGAAAGACAGGTTTCTGTTGCTACCTCATCTGTAAATAACTTTCGTTCACTTTTTGGTTTTGATTGCCACATATCGGCATGATTTAGCGACAACACAGGAAGGTAGTATTTATTTTCTTTTCTTGCTTGTGATAATTCTTCTTTTGTGTGTTTAATAGGCTTATCTTCATCTAATTCAGAAAATGGGTTAAGATCGATACGATCTTTGTCCATCGAAATAAGCTCATCCAAGCTCAAAGTTTTTCTATTTTGTTCTGACACGATTATCTATACTATTTAACTGTGAAATTGCAACTCAGGCCGGAGAAAATATGTCCTCGCTTAGACAAGAGTATAACAAAAGTAAAACTCGCAAAGAAAAGATTGTCTCGGAAGCAGCTATTAATTGGCTGTCAGAAAATGTTATCATTATAAATGAAAAAATTGATAGAACTACTGTTTCTAGATTGATTGACAGCATCCAAAAGTTTGAAGAAACTTTTGGCAAATTTGCCGCTCGACTTCCGACAATCAACCAATACCTTAGCGCAGCCGAAGCTGGTTTGCAACAGGTTATCACTGGAAAGGCTAATGATCGTAAAGCCTCAACAATGTTAAAGAAATTGACCATTCTTTATTTCACCTTCAGCGATTTCTTTTCAAGAGATTTGCCAATTCTTCTTAGGGCAAAGATTTTTGATGCTGCAAAGGAACAGCCGGATGTTCGACTTGATATGCTCAGAAATCGAAATGGCGCAACGTACGATCCACATCTTGTAAGAGATGCGCTTGCAAATGCTCTGAAACCAACAAAAGAAGAAAAAAAGCTTCTTGCAAAAATTTATCGTTCATCGCTTCTTCCAAAACTTAATGCCGAAGAAATTGCTGGACAAATGATGACTCTAACCTTTAACGAACTTCAAGAATTAACACAGGTCGGCAGAGTGCCAATGGCAGCTACTCCAGAAGAAATGACTGGTGGACAAGCTGGTTTGCCTGGGGAAGAAATCCCGCCAGCCGAAGTTCCCGTACCTGAAGGTGCCGTGGGAAAAGGAGAGGTGCTTACCGAGCAGGCCCTTAGAGAAGCTGCCGGATTGCTCAGTGAAGCAAAAATTGACGAATTGCGAGGAGCTGTTGCAAGTTTAAAACAACTTGTAGACTCAGCCGGACTCAGCAAATTATCGCCAAAGGTAGATAAGCTACAGTCAGATTTGCTTAGGGCAATGAATTCTGATGCATTCGTTAGTTATTGGGAAACTGTTAAGCAAGCAGGTAGCGCAGGCGGCGCCAGGGGCCTGGCATCACAGCTTGGTGCTTTGTTTAAGCAAAGCCCTCAAGCCCAAGAAATTGCTAAATTAATTGGCAGAACGAACGCAACGGTAGAAATTTTTAAGTCTATCGCCCAAGCATGGCCTTCTATTGAGAAAGCAATTGCGAACAAAGAATCTTTAAATGCTGCGGATGTTGCCAACATCAGAAAGATACTCATTGGTGCAGCACCAAAGCAAAAGGCAGGATTGGTTGGCATGGTTGGCAATGCTCTCAATAGGCTCGTTGGCAAAGACGCAACTGAACCATATATTAGCGTCGAAGAAATTGTTGAAGCACTCGTTGGAGAATTGCAATGACGAAAAATAAAAGACTCTCTGTGCAAGAACAAGACCAAACTGGAGTTGACGCTGCGGTCGCCCGTGGACAAAATCAAGTTCCTGATGATAAGTTTGAAGAGTTCAAAACCACGATGTCGAGGTTGTACCAGGCGACACAACAAATTGGTGGAGGCACTGCCGGCTCGGCGCCGACAGCGGCGGCTGGACAGACACAACCACCAAGACAAACTGGCGCTCCGTCAGCAACAGGTACGCCTGGTCAGACCCAAAGGGGTGGTTCACAACCTCAAGGTCGTCAAACACCTTTGGAACAACAAATACAACAAAGTATTAGCCAGCCTGCCAACGTTCAAGGATTTGTCGAAATAAAAAGAGACGCATCTGATGCGGCATTGACCCATATAGCAAGGCAATTAGGCGTAGAAGAAGATCGGCTCAAGAAACTTGCAATTGATGCAGACGTTAGGTTGTTAATCAATCCTGATCTTCTTAGGGTCCAGTGAATTTTACAAAGCCTGAACTTGTCATAAGGAGCATAATAGCTTTGCCGGCGAGCATTATACCACCGATGCTGCTAATTGCAGGAACTTTTTGAACCTTTTCTTGTTTGAGCCTCTCGCTAAAGTTTGCGAACACCTTTTTAAAGAAATGTTCAATTTCTTCATCGTTAATGGGTGCCGTTGTGAATTCCTCACAAAAATATTTTAATTCATTAACTAAATTTACTGTACCATAATGAAGCATTGTTTTGATCTGTCTCAAAGCAATATCAATTTTAACTCTTTGTTCATCATTTTTTGTAGATGATAAATTTGGCAAGTGAACCAAAACAGAATTTGATACCAGTGAACGGAGTCGTTTGTCAAACAACTCTTGCACTTCTTCGTGCAAAAAATAATTCTGCCTTTTTTGAAGGATAGATTGAGCTTGGGAAGCAACTGCTGCTCTCGTGCTTCCGTTTTCGATTGTGCATTCGTTCGAATCTAATCTCACTCGTTCTACCAAGGGCAGTTCATCATATTTTGTAAAAACAACAAGGTCACCTTTCATGGATGAAACAGGTAAAGAACCACAAACTACCGCAATATCATTGACAATGTTTAGCGAATCAATATCGGAAGGCACTCGCACAGGTTGCACGTCAAGTAATCCTCGCTCCTGGTTTGCTTTTAAAGTTGCGACGACCTCTTCAGAAAAACCATGAGCAATTATTACCATTGGTATTTTTGTTTCCAAACACTTTGTTAGTAGATGATCGATTTCTGAAACTTTCTCGACTAATCCATCTACAACTAAAAGCTTACAATTACGGCGTTCCCAGGTATTTTTTTCGAGCATAAATTTGAATGGCTTCAATTGAAAAGTGTAGCCTTCTTTTAGTTCAATAAAAAAGTTATCTTGCCGACCATTTTCTACGAAAATGCGACCTTCAAGACCAGCAAGATTTAAAGCTTCCCAAATGGCTTGAGCCAGAACTTTGTCGGACCCGCAAATTTTATCAACAACATCACGAATGTTGTTAGGGCTAGGAATCGAGGAGTTTTTTTCAACCTGATTTTTAAATTGATCTACAACTTTATCGAATTGCTGTAGCAAAATTTGGGCATTGGTTTTTTCCATTGAAGTTTTGATCATTTCATTGACAAGCGTCACTCCGAACAAATAAGCTATATTCGCTCCACCGGCCGAAAGAAGTTCAGACTGGTAACATGACTTGAAAAGTGTAGAAGCCAATGCACGGGTTGTTCTGTCCGCTGGAGCGAGCTTTTTAAGAAGCTTTCCAATGAAATGGTAGCTGTCCTTTTCAAGAGGGTACAAGTCTTCATGGAGAATTAAATTTATTTTTGAGTATAACGAATCAATATTGTTGATTCCTGAAAATAACTCTCTGTGAACTTGTTCCTGTGGAATAAATGTGGTTGCTGTCTTCATATTTAATAAATGTAAACTCTTTAGAGTAGAAGGTATCAAAAATAAATGTCTGACTCAGAACGTGATGAAAAAATTGATAAACTTTTAGAGTTGCTTATAGAAGCTCCAGCGCTAAATGGCGGATTCGCCAAATTATCTGATGCTGTTAAAAATATAAAAGATACCAACACTAAAGTTTTATATGAATTGCAATTGGTAAAAACAAACCAAAACGTTCACACGAAAAAAATTGAAGATATGCATGAATCACTTTATGATCCAGACAATGGTCTTTTTTCAAGAGTTACTGCCGCAATTAAAGACAATAAAGCACAGGAAGCTGGCATTGAATTTATTAAACAAAAAACAGAACACCTAGAAACGGCTCATACTGATTTTGCGAAAAAAATTGCCTTGCTTGAAGAAAAGCATGATGCAATAGAAAGAATTGCCGGAAAAGATTTACAAGAGCTTCATTCGACCATATCTATCAGAAAGAACATGTTGCGAGCGTTTTGGATATTTATAACAGGAACGATTGCAGGACTGGCAAAATTTTTATGGGACATATTCCCAGTATTGTTTTGATTTTTAGACACTTGTTTGATGAAAGAAAATAATTCAAGAATCAGGTGTTATAAAAGGAGATAAAGATGAGTGATGTAAAAACAGCTGAAGAACTCAAGGAGCTTTGGGCAGACCTTTGTCATTGTGTGGAGTCCATGGAAAAGGACTTAGAAAAAAATCTAAACAAAGGAAATTCTGCTGCGGGCCGACGAGTACGAGCACAGCTTAGAGATCTTAAGAAGAAGTCCGCAGAGTTGATCAGGGAGCTTGTAAAGCTCGATAAATCATCAAAGGACTGATATGGGTTTCAGAAAAGCAATTTATGATGTTGAGGAAAAGGGACTGGATCCTACCGTTCCTCATAACCAAATTGGTGATGATGGAAGATTGTTGTCTGACGTTGAACCAAGCGAACCTGCTGCTGCGAGTTCTCCAAAAAAAGAATCGCCAAAGGAGAAGTCCACCCAGAAACCATCTAAGGGAGTAGCAGCAAAAAGTCGTAAAAGGAAAGAGGTGGAGACTCCCGACAGCAAGGTTTCTGTAGAAATCGAGTTCAAGGATGAACCTCTTCAGGCGGCAGAGGAATTATCGGACAACGAACCAAAAATTGAAACCAAAAAGAGGAATAAGAAAACTTCAGCAAAAACCAAATCCAGAACAAGAGCCAAAAAAAAGACCTCTTCGCCCACCAAGAAGAAGATAAGCAAAGAAAGGGCTGGAGGTAAGAAGGAATCCTAATAGATGGCCAAGAAAACATTCGTACTTGACACAAACATTCTTTTAGCCGACCCAAACGCAATTTTTTCTTTTGAAGAAAACGAAGTTATTTTACCTTTTGTTGTTCTGGAGGAACTTGATAAGCATAAGTCCAACCAAGGAGAGATTGGCCTCAGCGCACGTGAAGTAAGTCGTCAATTGCATGACTTATTAAAGGTTGCCGATAGACAAACTATGAAACGTGGCATTTCGCTACCTAATGGTGGCAAGTTGAAAGTTGTTTCTTCCTCAGGACAATCCGATCTTTTTGACAAAGAGCTTGCAGCAGATAAAGCAGACAATCATATTCTAGCGGTTTGTCTTGGACTGAAAAACAAAAAAGTTATTTTAGTCACGAACGACATGCTTCTTAGGGTAAAGGCAGATGCCTATGGCATTGCCAATGAAAATTATAGAAAAAATGTCATAGCCAAAAACATTGAAAGCATGTATTCAGGCATCAGAGAACTGAATGTCACGAAATCTGTATTGCATGAACTTTGGCAAAAATATAGAGACAAGGACAGTTTAACGAATTTTATCAATGATAAAATTGATAACTTAAAACCAAATGAATTTGTTCATATAACAAACGGTGGATCAAATAAGCCATTTTTAATTCGAAAGCAAAACGATTCAATCAGGTTCGTACCCGAAGGCTTTGAATTGTCGAAAGTGAAACCTCGCAATCTAGAACAGAGACTTGCTTTTGATCTTCTTATGGACAATTCTGTCAACCTTGTTTCTATCGTAGGAAGCGCAGGAACAGGCAAGACATTAATTACTCTTGCGGCAGGACTCGAACAAGTTGTAGACAAAAAGAAATACAAATCATTGCTTGTGTGTCGGCCAGTTCAACCTCTTGGAAAAGACATTGGTTATCTTCCAGGAAGCAAAGAAGAAAAGATGGAGCCATGGATTGCCCCCATAAAAGACAATCTTCGTTTTCTTCTTACAAGTGATGGAAGAAAGTCTAGGAATAGCGAGAACAGTCTAAATTACTACTTCGATATGGGAATCATCGAGGTTGAGGCAATGACCTACATTCGAGGTCGCTCTATTGCCAATGCATATATGATCATTGATGAAGCACAGAATTTGTCAGCTCATGAATTGAAAACAATCATTACACGAGTGGGCGAAGGTACCAAGATTGTACTAACTGGCGACATTGAACAGATTGACAACATGTACGTTGATTCTGTTTCAAACGGACTTGCTGTTGCCGTTGAGAGGTTCAAGGAACATGACATAGCTGGTCATATTACCTTGAAGAAGGGCGAACGAAGCAAGTTGGCAACTTTAGGTTCAAAAATATTGTGAATCGTCAAAACGAGTCCTCTGATTTATACTAACTTTGATTGAAAGTTGTGTATGAAAAGGAAATTTAATGGCAATTCTGACAAAGGTAGAATTTATCGGATTGCCAATACTAAAAACGGTAAATTTATATTGGTTCTACAATTCTGCAAAAACTTTAAAAGCGTGCTTATCAACACGTTTTTTCTTTGAAAAACAACAAACACCAAAAAATGAAGCATGCATGGAAGGTAATGCTGCCGAAAAAAGAAAGCAACGTTCTCAAAAAATTTCCAAAGCATTGTCCGGAATCAAACGTTCACCACAAGAACATAAAAGAAAAATAAGTTATTCCTTGAAAGGAAATATAAAGGAGATAAAAGTCCACTTCTCAGGTGATGCGAAAACATTAGACTTGTTTCTCCAAGAGGTGAACAATTCGACTACATTGTCAATCTAAATAAGTTCTGTATTCAGAATGACTTGAATTATAAATGTATGTGGAAATTCCTCAACAGGAAGATGAAAAGTTATAAAGGTTGGCATCTTGAATAAATGTTAGTGATGATAAGACTAAAAGAAGCCTTGAATGGTAATTACCGAGTGTGATAGACGATAGCAACAAATACGGTCGAAATAGGAATCTATGGCGCAGGGTTTATAGTTTTAGGAGACGCAAACCTGTCAACACTCAATTGGTTGATGCTGAAACAGGTGTGACTTTCTCCTATGATCTTCAGCAAATCTTGCGGCATAGAGATTATTTTATTATTAAGACCACTGCCACTGCTTCAGCTGTTATTCCGCCCATACCACCTCCGTTACTCCTGGGAGAATACGATGAGGGTTTGGTGTTCTTCAACAATACAGATTCGGCAGTTGCTTCGTTTGATACTTGTTTTTCTGACACCCCCGATGCGGTTGTTCTTTCGGTAGAGCCAAGCCCTAATAATGATGATTTTATAATTCCGTATGGTATTACTTTTAATTCATGTTCAATGAGTATTGGGTTGTCGGCGCCTTATAGTGGTGCGGTTAGATATCGAGCAGTTTATTCTTCAACAGGTTACCCCATCAATGTCACCAGTTCGCTTGTGCCAGCCTCGGGTACATTTCAAGTTTCAGCTGGACACATTACAGCTTCGCAGGCAACGGAATTTACGGCAAGTCATCCTTCGGGCGGAAGCTTGGACTTTTTTGCCAAAACAGCCTGGGACTTTTTTGGCAACTTTGACAATAACGTATTTATATCAGAAGACAATGCAACCAGCACATCAACTTCAGGATCAATATCAGCGCCACTTAGCAATCCAATATATTTCATAGCATTCTTTTGAAGAACTATTTACCCTAGTCAAGGAACGTAATAATGGCAAAAGACTTTCGAGCCAGTCAAGTACAAACAACCCAAATAATCTCTTCGGGATCTTCCGGCACAAATGCAAGAATTGTTGTCTACCCCGTGGAGAAGCAGTCGGGTGCTAGCCCAAATCAGGGCATAATCGATCCTGACAAGTTTTCAACTGGTTCTATTGGAGTAGATACATTTATTTTTGTTTCTGGCGGCATCGGCGAGCGGAACACAATCAATAATTCTATTGCTGTATTCGGTGGTGACGTTCATATTTCTGGTAATCTTACTTCAGATCAACAAATTTTTGGCGAAGGAGAGAGCCTTTTTAGGTTGGGTGTTGTTGATTATGCTACAACTGAAAACACCTCTTCGAATCCGTTAGTTGCTGGACAAGTTGCATTTCCTGGTAATGAATTTTCCGGGTCTTCATTAACTCTTAGAGCAATCCTTGCCAATACAACTGGTTCTGGCATTGCAGCTGTAAAACTTTTTAACCTTGATTCACTAACTTTTGTTGATATTAATGGACCTTCCCAGCAAGAGCTTGCGGTAACTGGTACTACGCCAACTCTTGTTGAATCTGTCAATCTATTGAGTGCCTCAGGATTTACGACCGGGTCGTTGGCTCTTTACGAACTTCAGCTGTTTTCAAACAGCAGTACAAACACTGCGCAAGTGGGTGGAGGTGAACTTCGTCCTTCGGGCTCATTTACCGCCAACACAATTATAACAAGCAGCGTAACCGTCATATCTGGAAATTGGATAGATGACAATAGTCGTTTGAGAACCACTGCTTCCGTAGCTATTGATAGTGATGGAAATTTTGCCAATGAGAAAGGTTCCGATAATTATTTTTATGTTTCAGGAACTATAAATTCTTGGACTACAGCTTCGCTGTTTGGCAATCGCAGCATTTCTGTTTTTGGGGGAGATGTAAGAATCTCTGGTTCTGTAATCGGAGGTTCGGGTTCAGTAATACAAGACAATTTCCCCGGAGGGACAACTGGAAGTAATTCACCGTTCAACTTTATAGGCGGTGGTGTCAACCACACAATCACTCCGTTCTCAAACGGCCAGGAGACTAGCACAGCTGGGACAACTGCAAGAAACTTCATTGGTGCAGGTACGGCAAATACTATCACTCAATCTAGCGATTCCGCTATTGTGGGTGGAAAAAGAAACCAAATTTCCGAAGGGGTTCTTTCGGGTGCATTTATTGGTGCCGGCAGTTCCAACAGTGTTAACGGCAATGATGCTACACAAGTAGCCGGTTTTGACAATTCAGTTGGTGGCGATAGAGCATTTGGTGGCGCCGGCGACTCAAATGTTTCAAGTGCTGACGATGGTTTTGTAGGTGCGGGCGCAAACAACGTTGTCGCACTTGGAGCTAACCGCTCAGCAATCGTAGGCGGAAGCACTAACAATATTCAAAATGGTGATACCGATTCCTTCATTGGGGCAGGTACTTTTAACACTATTGATGCAAAAAACTCGGCTATTGTAGCTGGCACAAACAACATTGTTGATTTTGATGCAAACCATTCTTTCATTGGCGCAGGTCAAAATAACCGAATTGATACTCTCGGTGCTACATTATGGGAGGCGATCCTTGTTGGCTCTGGGAACAGAATCCAAGGATTTAGCGCAAATGCTACAAATTACTCTGTTATTCTTGGCGGTCAAAGCAATTTGATTGTCAACAGCGCTTCCCTTCTTTATGGATTTGATCTTACAAGTAGTTTTTCTGAGGGGAACACAATCCAGTTTGGTAGCCGAATTTCAGGCAAACGCCCATATAGATTTGTAGTTTCGGCTTCCAAAGGTTCCGTTTTTCACGGTGGATTGTCAGGTTCGCTTACAACACTAACCGATGGCAGCCCTTATCTTATTGCTGGAACCAATATTACACTCTCAACTGGTTCCAGTGGAGCCGTAACTATCAATTCTACCGGTGGTGGAGGCGGCGCCGACTCAGATTGGACTTTAACAGGTTCAACACTCTATACAACTTCATCAATTGTAGTTGGTCAACAAACCACTACCAATCCAATTGGAGAAGATGTATTTTTCTTTGTTTCAGGCACCTTTGGATCTGGTTCTGCTGTCGATGCAGTTTCCGTATTCGGCGGCGATGTTAGGATTTCTGGTACGTTAGCAGTTGGAACTGGTTCTGTTTTCATTAAGGATGACTCCATTTTCTTTGGTTCGGCCTCCATTAGAAATGTTGGAGGTCAACTCCAATTCTTTGATGATAATAATTTAGCTGGACAAACCTTGCAGCAGCTCGCAACTGGTAGTGGGGGAGGAGAAACATCATCTCTACAACAAGCTTATAATCTAAACAATGTTGTTACTACAAGTGTAGCAAGTGGTTCATTTACATTGTTCGCAAATGACGACACTCATTCTCCATTTGTGATTAGTGCCAGCGCACACTCCACTGGCGATCCTCCGATTATTGATATAAGAACTGGCACAGGAAGTCCAGAATTTTTCCGAGTCATCGATACGGCCAATAAAGAATTCATGACCATTGAAAAGGCTGGAAATTTTGATAGCCGTATTAATATGAGGTCAGAGGGTTCTTTTGGTATTTCATATGGCTGGCTCAACAACACAAACGCTGGAATCGGTCTTAACACAGACAATATACGGTTCCAGGTTAGCTCTGGCGATTCTTTTGAATTCGTTTCCACTGAAGGCGTCGTCGCCTTTACAATTAGTGCTGGAGGCAGCATTGCTGCATCTTCGATTGTTGCTGGAGTAAGTGTAGCTGTTTCAAGCACGCTCGGTGTTACAGATACCATTCGTGCCAGAGGCGGGCTTGCGGTTGATCCAGGCGCAAACATTAGCGAAACTACATATGGCACAGATGCTATCATGGTTGTTTCTGGAGTTGTTGGCGGCAAGGATTCTACTGCAAATTCCACTGCTTTGTTTCTTGGTGATGTTCATATTTCTGGCAACCTTACTGTAGATGGTACAGCACCTGGTGGTGGCGGAAGTTCTTTCTTCTATTCAGATACGGCTAACGTTATTGAACAATCAGGCTCGCTTGAAATGTCAGGCTCTGGGCTTTTCAAGTCTGGCCTAACTGGTGCCTTAAACGTGCTTCCAGACGGTTCACCGTTTATTGTTGGGGGTGGAGATGTTTCGGTATCTTCGGCTTCCAATGGAAGAATTACAGTAAGTGCAAATCTGTCAACATCAAGCAGCCTAATCCAGCTTTCTGTTGTCGATTACACAACTACGACTGCCACATCAAGCAATCCAGCAGCTCTTGGACAAATCATTTTTGACCCAAGTGATTATACGGGTAACATTATTCTAAAATCAGTTCTTTCAGCAGCTTCTTCATCAGTCACTGCTTCTGTCAGACTTTTCAATGTAACCTCTGGTGCTCTTGTTCACATTGGAGGAGCAGGTCAGACCGAAATTACCTCGGTTGGCACAACTCCAACAATCGTTGAATCAGTCAACTTGCGTAATGCAACCAACTTCTCTGCCGGGGCGGCCATTTACGAATTCCAAGCATTCACCTCGGATGAGTCTCAGCTTGTTACAGTTGGTGGTGGCGAAATCAGGACCAATGGTTTGGTTGATAAGAGCATTCCTATTACTGGTAGCTTGTTGTCATTTGGTATTGCCGACTATGCTACTACCAATAGCACTTCCTCCAACCCAGAGGCCGTAGGACAGCTTGTATTTGATCCATCGGAATACACCGGCCCAATTAAACTTAGAGCGGTTCTAGCGTCAACCACAGGCTCTGTGACAGCTTCTATGCGACTGTTTAACGTAACTTCGGGCTCGTTGGTTCATATTGGTGGTTCAGGCGTTACAGTGTTGGAAACAACAAGCGTGACACCGGAGTTAGTTGAATCTGTTAATTTGCGTGACGCCACAAACTTTTCAACAAACCAGGCCATTTATGAACTTCAGCTTTACACAACAACTGGTTCGCAATCTGCCATTGTTGGTAGTGCTGAGTTTAGAGTGACCGGCTCAGTTACTGCGCCTCCAACAAGACTTAGCCTTGGAAGCTATACTACTACAACAGCAACTTCATCAAATCCACAAGCTGTTGGTGGTGGTTACTTCGTACCTTCAGAGCATAATACCAACTTGTGTGTTTTCCGAGCTGTTCTTTCTACTACAACAGCTTCAAATACCGCATTTGCACAGCTTTATAATATAACATCAGGGGCGTTGGTTCATGTGGGCGGACCAGGAATAACAGAACTTTCTTCGTCGGCCAATTCGCCAACCAATGTTGAATCCGTGAACCTGTTTAACGCAACAAACTTTAACCCAGACACAAGCTCTGTATATGAGGTTCGTGTTTATGGAAGTGGCTCGTCGTCGCCAACAACGACGCTAGTAAATTCAGAACTGGTGTGTTCTTAATGGCTGGTAATAAAATCATAGTTCCTGACATTTTTGTATCTTCAAGAACTGAAGACACAAATTCAAATGCTTATAGCACCTTTCAAGGCGCCTTTAAAGCATGTTGGGATCACCTAAAATACCTCGAAACTTTAGGAATAACTACGGAAATTGCACGAAATCATGGGACTGCTGTAAATGGTCGTGGACCAGGAACCGGCTGGTGGGACGAACCAACACGTTTTGGTAACAACGGGTGGTCATGTTTTAGATGGAATTCAAACACTAATAGAAGCTGGGAATGGTACATGTTTATTCAAAATTGCGATACCGTTGGTCCGACTGGCCCTGGATTACCTGGCTATAGTATTCCTGGAGCTGGTAGTACTCGTGGATTTCATGTAGCAGCCGCTATTACAATTTCTGGTTCTGTTACATCTAACCCTTGGGGTGGAACCACTGGTTCTCTTGGTTCTGATGCCAAAGGCAGCCCAGTTTGGATATCTGGTTCAAATAATCACAAGCTTTTTGTTTTTCCTGAAGCCAATGGCGTTAGTGGTGTTTTGGGAGATGGAAGAACCAGCACCGATCGTGAAGGACTCGCTGTGGATAGCGACGCAGGTGGAAATGCCTCACATCGTAGAATAAGCTTTATTACAGATGATGATTCGTTTTTATATATCAGAAACAACGGTCAGGCTGATTATTCGATTGGATATTTGGGACTCTACGAGGCTTTTAATCGACAAAATGCTGAAGGAGTTGAGGATACTACAACGCCAAACTTTGTTTGTTATTGGGATTTCTCTCCGTCAGACCCATGGGAAGCGTCTAAAGACATTGGAAGTTTGACAGTTGAACCAGGCGACAATGAACAAGGGGCTTGTATTTTGCCGCACGAGCAAGATAGCCAAATGAGAGGAATACGACTTTTGACTATACCAGATAGTACAGTTGATGGTGTTCATGTTTTGAAATACGGACAAAGGCTGACCAAGCCAACGGTTGCATTGCACGATGCAACATTTTCTCTGCGGTCCGCTGGGGTTTTTGAGGCTTCGACACTATATCAAGGAACAGTCGGTAGGTTTGATCCGACTATGTTACAGGTTTCGAAAGGAATACCAAATTTTGCTCGTATTACAAATACAAGCATACCCAAAATGGCAATAAACCCACTTCAAAATAGTTCAAATCTTGCAACATCTTGGATAATTCCATGGCATCCAGATGCTCCATATCTGGAGAGGCGTGATCGATTTGGTGATAGAAGAAGATACGTTATAACGAGTAGCGGTTAAAATGGCAGGAACAATTAGAGCAAAACTTGACGGATATTTCTTTGGCGAATCCGACGACAACAATGCTAAAGCTGCGTTTAAGTTTGTTTGGGACCATCTAAAGGAGCTTGAAACACTAGGCATTGTGACCGAAGTCGCTAGAAACAATGGAACTAGCGCAGGCGTAGGCGATACTGGCTGGTGGAACGATAGCAATTCATTTGGCAACGATTGCTGGGCCGTATTTCGATGGAACGCAAGTTCCAATCGTTCATGGGAATGGTACTTCTATATGCAAGCTGCTGTTAGCTATACAGCGGGAGTGGGTGCACCAGCGTTAGTTCAAGGTGGTACAAGCATTGATGGTTTAGTGATGGCTGCGGCAATTTCTGCCAATACCGCATCGGGTGTCACGTCTAACCCCTGGGGCGGAACCACTGGTTCTCTTGGTTCTGATACCAAAGGTGATCCCGTCTGGACTACAGGTTCTGTTGGCGATGGTCTTTTTGTTTTTCCTCGTTCGAATAATTTAAGTGGTTCGCACAATACAAGCAAGCAAAATTTATGGCTAGCTTCTTCTGAAGCTAGCCATATGCGGGCTCATGTTATTACTGACGAAGATAGTTTTCTTGGCATTTTTGGCAACCCGGACGCAGAATCTGACTACTCTTCATATTCTATGAGCTTTATCGGACCATACAAGCCAAACCAAATTATATCTTCAAGCGTAACCACGCCATTAACTGTTGTACAGGCAACAGAAGATACGCTTGGCATGTTTAATCCAGGCGTAGAACATGGCGGCACAGCGGGATCTGCTGTTAATTGTGGCGGAGGTATAATTGCAGCAGATAAAATTTCAGTACGAAGTCTTAGAGTTGATTTTCCAAGACCTAATATAGGCAGTGCATTTTTACCCACTGATCAGTGGGGTTCAGAGATACAAGGACACGTTTCTGGTTCCGATGATGCGAAATGGATTCCTTTAGACCCATTTTTATTTGTTCATAATAATGAACCTGATTATCAGGGTTACGTTGGTCAACTTAACAATCAACTAATTAAACTGGTTCGGTATGCACACCTAACACATCGCTCATCAGATGGAACTAAAATAACCTTTTCTACAAACAGAAACTGGTTTGTTGATTCCATTGGAACTGTTGCAGATAATGTTGTTCTTGTTCCTTGGACTGGCTCTGTTGATGTAGGAAAAAATCTTGGGATTCGTGATGGTGTATTTAGTGGGAGCATTGGCTAATGGCTGACTACGAAGGTATAGACACAACTGATTATGAAGCTGAAGTATTTCAAGCTTATTCTTCGCAACCAGTTAGCTTAAGAAAACGTGACATTTGGGTGGCCGCAGAAACAGCAAGGCAGCCAACTACTACGACAGGTGCTAACGTTGTTAGACTATTTCGTGGGATAGTCGGAGGACAATTTGTATTTAGCACAGGTAGTCCTCCGACAGGGGCAACAGACGTCGTTGTAATTACTGAGGTTATAGAATAAACATGGCCGGAACAATCAAAGGAAGGTTGCTTGTATCTTTGTCTAGTAGCGGAGCTGGCGCTGATCAGAAAAACATCGCCTTATTTTACCGCTCTGTTTATGATTTTCTTAAGGTTCAAGTTGAAACAGAAGGCTATGTTACAGAAATAGCCAATGGCGGAAGCAGCGGAAGTAATATTAGCCCAGGAGCCTTTTCTGTTTGGCGTTGGAATACCAGTTCTAACAGAAATTGGGAATGGTACATGCTTATTCAGTTTACTTCTGGAAGCACTGTACCTTCAAGTCGTTTGCCAGTTAATATTGAAGGTTTCGGTAGCACATTTAACAACATGGGTTTTGGCGCCGCTGTTGGCATAAATCACATATCTGGTAGTTATACATTCTTTAATCCATGGAATGGAACTACTGGTTCTTTTGGCTCTGACAGTAAAGGCAACCCTGTTTGGGGTACGACCGCTTCAAATCCTTTGGCAGACGTACATCTTTCTGTTATGCCGAGGAGCAATATTAGTGGTAGTAGGATTATCAGTAACGCAGGAGCAACTACCTTTTGGGACGAACGTTCTGATTTAGCTGGATTTGCGAGTGGCTTTACGGGTCAGTACAACAATGGACTGATGTTAAACATGTTTGCTGACGAAGACAGCATCATGGTTTTGGTAAAAGATGATGATTCAAACGATCACGGTCATATATACATTGGCCCATATGATCCGCTACCAAGTTTGTCTGCTTCAGTTCCCGCCCCACTGATGATGTATAGGAAACTTTGGGCAGAGTCTAGTGACTTATTTGACAACAGTGACACTATTTGGAGCAATATAAGAGCTGGAACAGCATGTACTGTTTTCCCAATGAGCAACACTCTATCAAGCTCAGAGCTTTTCCTCCCAACTTGTGGGATAATGCCCACCTTTGCCCCCTTGTTTGGAACTATTCAGCCGAACAAGCAAGCTCAAATTGCTTTGAATACCACTTCAAGCTTTTATGAGTCAACACCAATTTTTATTCATAGACTCGAACGTCCATTTGGAATGGTTGGTATGTTTAGAAGTCAATTGTTGCGCCTTATTTCTGGGGTGGGAGGGGATACTTTTCGGTATGCCACTAGTAATAGTGGTTCCAGTGCGCTAAGAAGAGCATTTTTTCCCGTTGATAACATAAGTGAGGAAGCTGGCACATATTCGACACCTTGGTCGGGCTCATTGTTGCCCAACACTGGGTCAGGTGTTTTTACAACCATTTCTGGCGGATTCATATTTTAGTTTATAAATTGAAAATAATGAACGGTTCTGGCCTGGGTCCTAGCACCATCATTCTTACATGTTCTATGTCTTCTTCAGTAATTGAACCTCTTCGTCCATTGTTGTGAGGATACATCACTGACTGAATTTCTCTATCATGATGCAGTCCAAGTGCATGACCAAATTCATGTATAGCGGTACTTAAAACCCTGTCGTCGGGTATTCCAACGTGTAGTTGAATTTTGCTTCTTGCAATTGACATTTTTATTCCAAAAAAATCATGTCGAAAATAACGATGAGCCAAACCAAAAAGTTGGTAACCACATTCATTTTGCGGTAGCGGTTCTTCATTTATCCAAATTGTATTTTCTTCCATTGTTTCCATTGGAACACTTTCTTCATACGAAAATATATTTAATTCGGTTTCTCGATTCCAGGTTGCAATGGCCTGTTGCACAACTCTTTTTCGTTTTTCTCTCATAGAATAATCAACAATGACTCGTATTGGGAAAGCTTCTTGATTCCATAAAACTGGTTGTCCGAAGTCGTTTTCAATGACATTGGCAAAATCAGCAGATGGCACATTATGATTTTCATTGCAGTGCGAAGGTGTCGTTTCGGCATGTGTCGGAACGCAACCAGATGCTAAAGCAATAAATAAAAATGCAAAGTTTTTCAACATGTTCTTAAATATATAAAACCTACTTAATGAAAGCAATGTCTTCCAAGAACAAAAATAATAATTGGGAAAAGCAATTCCGTGAACTTGAAAAAAGGGCGGTTAGACATGAACAAATTTTACAAGAGGCTGGTTATGCTGGAGGCCCGAGTTCCGTTGATGGGTCTGCAACTTTCAGGGGAGGCCCATACGGTTTTGGAGGCGTAAATCAACTGGCTGCTGGTTTGTCTGAGCCGGTAAAGAAGTTGAAAAAACAAAGAGATGAGGAAGCGGTTTATAACATTGCAAGCCAACAAAGAATAAATCGTGGGTACCCGGCACCACAATCCGTCACAGGATTTCCCGGTGGTGAATCTAATTCCGGCATTCGCTCTGGACAGCATTTCCCCACAGAAATTGAACCAATAGCAGTTTCTTCCGACGACCTTTCAAAAATGGCTGCTGACGAAGATCCAACAGATGACTATTTTGGCTTTGATGATGATGAATTAGAAGACATGAAAGATAGGTCAGACAGAGGGCTGAAAGAATTTGGAGTATCAGGTGCTCAAGGAGCTATGAGAGGTGTTCCTTCAGACAAGAATTATCGTGACCTTCCTGGGTGGCCACGTCACAATTCGCTTGAGAAACCCGGCAACTTCGTTCCAGAAATTGAAGGAGACGAAGATGGGGATGGCGAAGAAGATGACTACTTGACCGATGAGGAATACGTCAATGACGTGCTGCGTTTGAATGGCATGGGGGTTAAACCCGGTCATCTCAAAAAATTGTTTGGTCAGGGTGGGCTTGAGGAATCAGCTCTCTATGAGCGCACGCTTTATCATGGAACTGTGATTGATCACAAGGACAGCATAGAGCAGTATGGCCTCACGGGTGAACTTGGAGACTGGGTAAAAGATGCTTACGGTTTGGAACTGGATGAAGAAGACTGGGAAGAACAACTTGGTGGTATAACTTTCGCTGCTCAAAAGAGCGACATGAGCATGGCTGTTGGAGCGATGCGTTTTCACATTGGCAAGAAGCTGGGAAAGTCACTGAGGGATGTAACAATTGAAGATATTCGTCGCTGGGGTATGTTGGTTGTCATAAAAGATGTCGAAGAAGAAGACGATTCATATGGCGACGGGTGGAAACAGCGTCCACCACATGGGCAAGAAGGCTATTATGATGAATATCCTGTTTCTGTAGAGCCTGGTGATTGGTTTACTAAAGAACAAGTGTACATCGATCATGTTCTTACAGGTGGTAAACTAATTGACTTCCTTCGTCGACATGGAGCACTCAGACATGTTACTTCGCAAGTAAAAGAAGACAAAGAAGCAGCTGCACGAAGAGAGTTGATCAAACTTGCAGTTGCTTATCATGATCCCAAGTATCGGGATGATATTGTAAATAAAGTAAAGCAGCTGTCTGGGAAAATGCTGCAAAAGCAACTTGAAAACTACAGAGATATTGAAGAAGCACATGAAACCATTGCTCAAAAGAGAGCGCAAAGATACGGCGGGACTGCGCAAAAGCAGCGAGGACAACAGCTAAAATTTGATTTTGGGGAAGCGCTAAGTTTGAAAAATGTATTTCTAGAAACGTATGTTGCTCCCCCCTATGGTCCAGAACCCGACAAAGGAACAGAGCATTACAAGCGTGGGAATTGGGAAGAAACTCCAATAGGAGATGATTGGCTTATTAATCCAGTCGATCATTCTGGTGGTCATGCTGAAATGCCAGCAGCAAAACATAGTCCTGGCAGACAAGCTTATGGACAAATAGGTTCTCCTAAAGACTTTGTACCTGAAGACTGGGAGCAGAGACATTCCAAAACAAAAGAGGAACCAATGGATCCAGAAGAACTGAAAAAATTTATCGAATCTGTTGTTAAGGAAGCAATCAGAGAAGAAAGAGTGAACGAAGAAGACTTGGTTGAAGGTTCGAAAAATGAACCAACCAATCCAGAACTTTGGTCTAGGGCAAAAGTAGCAGCAAAGCGTAAGTATGATGTATATCCGAGCGCTTATGCTAACGCTTACGCTAGTAAATGGTATAAAGACAAAGGTGGTGGCTGGCGCAAAAAGAAAAAACCCAAGAAAGAATCTCTTGAGAATATCATTCGAAATCTCGTTAAAGAAGAAATGGGCGTTCAAGAAAAAGTTCACAAAGATAGCGGTCTTGGAAAATGGTTTGGAGAAAAGTGGGTTGATATCTCCAGAAAGAAAAAAAGCGGTGGACATCCTGAATGTGGCGCCTCGGCTGACAAGGGTAAAAGAAAAAGTGATAGTTCAAAAGCATACCCAAAGTGCGTGAAGAAGTCAAAGGCGCAATCCATGACCAAAAAGGAAAAAGAAAGTGCTACTCGCCGTAAAAGAGCAAAGCCTAACAAACCTGGAAAGCCTGACAACACAGCCACAGACAAGACAAAAAAAGAAGCATACACTGGCATTGACGACAAAACAGGTCGTGGAGAACCAAAAGGTGGCAGTAAGGCTTTTCAAAAAAGTCGTAAAAAAGTTTTTGACTACGATGAAGAACACAAACCCAAGGGAATTGAGGATTTGAAAAATTATCACATGGATGATTAAAAAGTTAATCGCAAGATGTTGACAGTCTTCACTGAGTGTTTACCTTACAGCTGTCACAAGAGTGACAACATTTTTAGGAGGAAACATTATGGGACTTTTAGCAAGAAAAAACCTTAATTCTGTTAACCCAATTTTTAATGATAGCTTTTTTGATGATTTCTTTAGAGATCCTTGGGGTGTTTCCCTTGCTCGCCCCAACTATTCAAACGTTGCTCGATACCCAATTAGGCGTCTAAGAACTGACAATGGAACGTTTAAAGTAGAATTTGATGTTCCAGGCGCCGGAAAAGATGACATCGAAATTCATTATGATGAAGAAACTGGTATTCTCACCGTCTCCTCTAAGACAGAGGAAAATTCCAAAGAGTTGGAAACGAGTCGCACATTTAGCTACCAAGTTTCGGCCTATGATCTAGATACCGAAACCATAGAAGCTACCTGCGACAAAGGAATATTGACTATAATAGGCAAGCCTATAACAAAGCAGCTGACCCGAAAGCGAATTGAGATCAAGTAAAAAAAAGCCCCCGATTACGGGGGCTTTTTTTATTTATACACCTGTCTCTGTTGTGATTACCAGTTGATTTTGAAAGACTGCCAACCTCTGTTAGGAACACGAGCTGGCTTTGACTTTTCATTTAAGCCAAGAACTGCCTTCTCTTCCTCGGTTAGCTTTGCAAGGGCATTTTTCCTGAGCTTTTCTTTTCTTTCTTTTTCGGCTCTAATCTTAGCCTGGCGTTCTTTTTCAGCTTTCTCTTTTGCTCTCTTTTCGGCTGTAGTGTCAAGTTCAGCTAGCTTTATGATCCGAAACCCAAACTTTCCTTCTTTTTTCAATTTTTTCAGACGGTTGTAAACCCCTTTTTCAACATCTTTGACAAAAGGGTCGCCATATGGTCGAGAATAACATTCGGGAGTTACACCAGAAGGGTTTCTCCTTCTCACTTCTGCCCAGTAATTTTCGACGAAAGTTTTAGAATCATCAACTGAAAGATGAACGGTATAGCCATCAGGGCGCTGCCCCCATCCACTTTCAGACTCAAGCCATTCTTGAAGAACAACGGGGAAAGTAGTCATATCTGCCTCCTAATTTTAGTTTAGCTGCACCAGACAGGTCTGTAAACTACTCGAAACCATTTCTTAAATTCTTTTAGCGTTGCTTCAACATAAATGTACTCTTCTTTAAGAATTTTGAATCTGAAATGATCACGTCCACGTCGTGACGGCTGAACATCCAAATACATAAACAACTCCCCCTTTAAAAGGGCCGCTTCTTTTCCAGAACCAAGCTCTACTCCAATTAGGTCGTTTTCTATTTGAATCAACGCACCTGGACTTAATAGCAACGGGTCACGCACTGGCAAAAGAAAACAATCCACAAATATAACTATTTCTTTAGATGTGAACCAATTATATATCAACATAAGTGATAAATTGAGATGATTGTTTCTCAAGCTATTACAAACTAACATTAGGAGCAATTAATGGAAGATTGGGAAAAAAAATATTGGGCACAAAAAATGCAACAGCTCCAAAAAAATCCTCAGGAACTACCACATCATGAGCCGGCACACATAGCTCAAGATAGACAAAGGGCGCAACAAGCTGGAAATCATTGGAGAGAAATTGATCCTCTTACGGCCATGTATGCTAATCAACAGGGCATGACGTCTAGGGGAATGGGTCCTCAGGTGCAAGTTGTTCATTTACGTGAAGGGGTAGTCTACTACAAGAAAGTAGATGTAGAAGGATTTGGCACTACAATGCCAATGGTTCGCTCATGTGGACCAGCAGTAGGCGTTGTTGGAAGGGAATTTGAAATGCGCCAAGAATGTCATTGTTATCTTATTGACAATCTTGAAGTTGTTGATCTTGGAAATGTAAACCCACAAAAGATGTTAAAATTAGTTGAGGTTCGGGCACCATTCATTGGAACTATTTTGGTTGAAAGTAGTGCAGTTGTTGCACCTGGAGACAGGGGACCAAAAATTCTCAAAGGATAACAAGGATTATGTCTATCTTTCGTATCTGATGTGAAGTCAAGCTCCGGAAACATCATTATAGAGTAAAAGAAGCACTGTTCCTTGCGAGTGAAATTCGTTGGGAGAATATAGAACGTTGGTCAATTTGAAGTTGTATGTATTTGCAAATACAAATAAGTGATGTCTTTTAATAAAAATCCCGGATTGTCTCTATAGAATACAAGATCCATTTTTGGCTGTAAACCAAATAATATCAAGAAAGACCGACAATAATCCTGCAAAATTTGAGATTACTACTTATGCTTAAGTTTACCAGGACCGGAACCAATGACATCAAATTTTCCAATTTTATTAGATGATTTTCCAAATCCGTCAGGCAGTACATTTTTGTCTGCTACGGGTGCATTGGGTCACGCTGCACAACATACCAATATGAATGATGCCATTGAGGCCATTCAAACACGTATTGGTGTAACGGGTTCAACGGTAAACACGAGTCTTGACTATGAAGTTCACAATGTCGATCACGGTCATGATCATGATGGTATCAACTCAAGACCAATTGCTTTAGGCACCAGCGGTTCAGGTTGTACATTTGAAGATGGTTTGTTTGATTTTACAGTTTTCACACGAGCCGGTGAGGCAATTTGTAAAATAAACGAAATTCTAAAATCACTTGCGCCATCACCAGCACCCAATCTTGATGATCTTGGAGTTGTGGATACGGGCACGGCTGGCATTTTATCGTTTGGCAATACCCAAGGGGTGTCTGGATATGCGAATGTAACTGGAACTGGTTCTTTGCCAGCTGTCGATATCAACGATTTATATTCCGTGTCTTCTTTTTCGGGTGATCTTAGACGTGGATTGTTCAACAATTCTACGACGATAAATGGAATTTTGAATGATGACGTCGCCGCCGATCTTCCAAACTATCCTGGCAATGCTTTTGGAAACGCCGACCAAGGGATACTTCGGCTTGTTCTAAACGGAGCAACCTTGGTAACCATGAGTCTAACCTCTACTTCTTCATCCATAACATCCTCTACAGCCGATGGAAGTTTTTTAGCCGTCTCTTCATTGCAGACAGGAAGTTTTTCCAATGGTGACCCTTTTACACTATTCAAACATAGAACAGGTGTGTGGTCAGTTGATCCTGGCGACCAAAGAAACGGATGGAATGTTGCTCGTGTTTTTCATGAAATTGGTGGGACCTCTACCGAAACAAACAGGGTGGCCTGGGTTGTTGACGACAATCCTGCTGCTCCCACTGCACCGTCAGGTTCCTTACATACGTTGAACCTTACAGGGTTAAAATATCTCACAGGGGTAAAATACTTTACTGGTGGATCAGCTCTTTACAACACAGCTATTTCTGGAGCGTATAGAAATGCATACTCTTCAGGAAACGCTGTTACTTTTACCAATTCTACCAATATATCTTTTAGTTCACAACCTTTGTCTTCTATTGTTGTCGGTCTCGAAGATGAAAACAAAGTAGAGGTAATCACAAACAAGGCTGGCACAATCACAGCAGCCAAACTCTTACCAGGAACCATTACTGCGAGAGTTAACTGCACCAAGCCTATTGGTCCAAATCTCACAAACGGGGGAGTTTCGAGCATAGGTGAAATATTCTTAAACAGTCAAGCTGCAAACAGCACCGTTTTAAGAGATAGATTTAGAGATGAAAATTTTAGACTTGAGGTTGCTGATTACGATCTTCAAGCAGATATTCCAGCTTCTGGTTGGGATAGCACCACCAATCGTTCTGGTTCTTCAGCTCTTCCGTTAGTCGTTTTCGATGAGTGCTTAAGAGCACTTCCCGGTCTTCCGGACAGTGGCGGAGGGAATGGAGATTTCAGTGGGTTTGCCAATGGCCCATCGGCCAATGTGGACTATAGTGATTTCTCTGGTTCCCTAACATATTACCGTGAGTTTATAAACAACACTGGTGGTTCAAGATCAAATTTTGATTTACAAATAACTGGCTCTGGCACTTGGAGCACTGGAAGTGCAGTTTTGGGTGCTAATAATAGATTTTTGGTGGAGGTAAAATTACCAGAGAAAACAGGTTGGAACGTCTATACTCCGTTTCAAAAGGTTGGTGATCCGCAGATTCCAAATGATGGAGCAGGAATTTTAAATGGATCGTTTGATGAAACACTTCCTGCTGCAAACAAAGGAACGTTTGGCACCATATTTGTAGCGGACGGCAACTACATCGTTGTAAGAATAACCGCCAATGCACAGTGGTCTGGAGAAATCTGTGACATGAGATTGGTGTGGACGTCATAAAAGGTAAGGTATCTAAATGTCTCTAAACCAGGCACTGATTGCTTTCAAGAAGCTCTTCAATAGGCCACATACGTCCAATGATAAACAATTGCTGGCTAACGAAGGTTATTTTGTAGGCTTTCAACAAGACACTTCTACCATTTTTGCAGAGCGACCTCCGGCAAACCCGCCGGGTAGTCCTTTCCAAGTAAACACAGGTTCGTTTTATGCTAATGATGGCACCACTGAAAAGGTTAGACTAACTTTAGAATTTGTTTCGGGAACTGACACTTCTAATGGTAGACACGGTTTCCAGGCAAAATTACCTTCCGACTATGAAACCAGTTCTTCCAATCCAAAAGCTGGAACCGGTTTTTTTGTTAATAATCAAGTTCTACAGTTCACAACCGGTTCTGTGCAAATTGTTACAGAATTTGTTGGTGGTTCAGGGTACCAGGCACTTCTACGAAATAAAAATTTGCAACAAATTCCGTTGCTTGATCCCAGAGAATGGATTCTTTATGAGTTTGGTGGTTTAATTTATCAAGAAACGCCGCCAGCCGTTGGTCCGACAAATGAAAACCCAGGGTTTTTAGATTGTTGGATTTATATCGGCGACATGGCTTCAGATGTAACCAGTTCGGTTTCTGCATCTGGAATTACAACTAGAATTAATGGCACGAACCTCACTACCAATACGCAAGTTATTAATATAAGCGGCTCAATTGTTTCTGCATCGGTCACAGGCGGAACTGATGTAACTTATGCTTTTGATGCTCTAAAAGCTGATGACAGAGTTCACATACTTTTGTCTGACGGTGGACCTTTTGAAAAGTATCTTTCCGGTTCCTTCAGGGAGGCAATTTATATTAATAAAATTTTCCCTTCAGCTTCTGTTTGGTATGAGGATAGCTCTAAAACAAAAAAAATTGTTGAGAAGATTTGGTCATATAATTCAAACAAAACTGTGAATACGATAGTCAGGAACGTATATGCTACTGATGGTACAACAATTCTAACAACCGCTACCGACGCAATTACCTATGGCAGTGGCTCTGTTCCACCTATTGCAGAAGTAAGTCGCATAAGAAATATTACATAGAACAATATACTTAAGACCAACGCAGTAAAGGTAAAAACATGAGTCTAGAATCACCATTTTCAGTTTTGTTTGATTCCGAAGGAACAGAGCTTGCGGTAACCGCAAGTCAGTCTGGTTCATTCTTGGACGGCACACAGCCAGGATTTTTGGTTATGGGTTCTGGTTCCAATGGAGCACAGTTCCTCAGACTGGCAAGCGATGGTGCTCTTTTTATTACTGGTCAAGTAACTGACACAGTCGATATTACAGGTGCGTTGCTTATTACAGGTGCAGTTGCACAGGGCGACGCCGGCTCTATACCTGAATCGTGGTACGTTAGAATCACTGACGGCACTCAGGTTATTGGCGATAGTTTTTCTACTCCGATTTTTGTTACCGGATCTGTTCTTGCTGAATTGGATGGAGCTACTTTTGACGGAGGCGCTCTTCTTGTTACTGGTAATCTTGCACTGGATCCAAATTCTGTCGTTGTTGTTTCTGGTAACAACTATGATGCAGATGGCAATCTTCTTGTTGCTCTTTCAGGCGTTGCAGTTTTCAATGAACATCTACAGGTCACAGGTACTGTAAATGTCGTAGAACCTGTAACAGTTACCGGCTCCGTTTCCACAACACCTGTAAAGTGTCCCAACACGACAGTTACAGGATTTGATGCTAATACTACATCAGTTACAGTTCTTGCAACAAATACTGCCCGCTGTGGTGCAACATTCTTCATGGATGGAAACTCTCGGGCATTTATCAAGCTCGGCACAGGCGCCTCTACAACCGATTTCTCGATTCTGCTAAGAAATAATGGTTATTTTGAACTTCCAGCGAGTTACACCGGAGAAGTTTCAGCAGTTTTCAACAATAACGCAAACAACACATTGAGGATTACAGAAATCACAGAATGATAGCACTATAAGTTTGAAACAAAAAGCCACGTCTAACGTGGCTTTTTTATTTAACTAATTCAATTTCTATTTGAACCTCTGGAAATTCTTCCACAAGTTTTTCCGCAGCTTGTACATTAAACAGATTGTCATCGAAGAATCGTAGAATTTTTATATTTCCTTGTTGAAGCTTACCCCTCAGATATGCTTGTTTTCTTGCAGCGTTTAGCTCACCAACATCACCCGTAGGCGTGAAATCTCCAACTGCTACAACTTCAACGTCCGGCATTCCTTGTTGGGATATGAATTCAATAATTTCATTGGCCGCTGGTCGTGCAGTACAAATAGAAACCCCGTAAGGTCCTAGACGCTTGTAGTCGGCTTTCATTCGATCAAAATGAGGTAAAGTAACAGGATTTAAAATAACTCCAAAGTCTGATAAATCAAATTCTTCATCATCCTTAAGATGATATTCATGAAATTCGTGCGGCGATAGTTCTCTTGTTTTACCAGTTGTCTTATTTATTAAGTGAACAGTGCCTTCTGTACTGCAAAGTGTATCGTCAAAATCATAAACATTTAGCTCATTTGGTGCGTTATCAAATATTTCTCTCAATATTTTACTTGCATATTCTTTGATCAATATTTCTAATCTGGGCTTTGACATATTTTCATCCTAATTATCTCTGATGCTATGTCCACTTTCACAACAATAATCAGACCAACACCTTTCGGCTTTTACGACTCAGATCCAATTTATCAATTGGATGCTGATAAAATCATTTTTTATGTGCTGAGGAAACTGGGTGAGGATGTTCTTTCGGTTGAGCTCACCAAGAAGATGATATGGGCTTGTTTCGAGGAGGCCACATTAGCTTTTAACGCTCACATTATAGAATACCAAGCTAAGTCAAATCTTTCAAGTCTATTAGGACAAGCCACAGGTTCTGTTGATCCTAATAATCCTACAAATAACACAGCAGAACTAAACATCAACCTTACGGACAATTACGTTCGTCCAAATCTTGATTTCCTTGTTCGCCAAGCGGAGCCATACGCCGCTGAAATAGGCTATGGACAATCTTTAGATACTTTCAGCGGGTCTATCGATCTTCAAACTGGCAGACAAGACTATGATCTTTATACGGAATTAAAAAGCACCGCTGGGACACCACTTCTTCAGCTTATGCCAACAGGTTCTCGTGGAAGAATGAAAGTAGTCGAAGTTTTCCATTTTGGTCCTATCCAGTTTGTATATAACTCCAATCTTGCTTCCAATTTCATTGCTTCTGGACTTCCGGTGGAGTCCTATGTTCCAGATACACGTTTTTATGTTCTTCCCTTGTTTGAAGATATTCTCAGAGCAGGCATGCTTGAAACAGCTCAGAGAGTTAGACGTTCTCACTATCGTTACAGAATTGATGGTAGAAATCTCAGAATCTTCCCAGCACCAAGTCACCTCATACCCGGATTTAGCGATAAGCTTTGGGTCCGTGTAGCATTTCCTCCATCAGTAGCGCCAGGCATTGTTCCCGGAGGCGGTGTTTCAAGTTCAATAGGTGGTGACGTAAACGGTGAACTATTGCCTCCGCTTCCTGATGATACACTTTTTGGCGTTTCTCACCCAGCTAACGTACCATTTGGATTGATCAAATATCGTTCTCTAAACCCTTGGGCCAAACATTGGATTTTCCAATACACTCTTGCTCTTTGCAAAGAGTTACTTGGCTTGATCAGAGACAAATTCAAAAACTTCCCTATCCCAAATGCCGAACTTACTTTGAATGGTGCCGATCTCATTCAGCAAGCACGTGAGGACAAACAAAACCTCCTTACTGGTGATGGTGGGTTGCTAAGTGTTCTCGACGGTCTCACCTATGACAAGTTGGCTGAAATGAAAGCAAACACAGCAGAATTTGAAATGAAACAATTGCAAATGTTACCATTTCCGCCCAAATATGTTATTAGCTTCGGGTAGGGGACAAACGTATCCTTTCATATAACCTATGAGTGCAAAGCTCAAAAATATAAAGGGTTACAAAGTTGATTTGGAAGGCAAGAATTAATTTCTTGCATTGGGTTAGTAGCTCTACTTATCAGTAGTTTATTATGATTAATGTTTGGATTAATAAATGAAAATTTCCAAGAAACAAATAAGAACCTTGGTTCGTGAAGCAGTACGAGTGCAGCTTGATGAAATTTATGGCATTTCACAGTATGAACGTATGCTTGAGCTAAAACATCAATATGAAGACGACATTAAAGTTCTTGATAAGATTGGTCCCGAATTATATCAAAAGATCATTGATTTTAGAGAACAGGCAAGTGATTTCAATGAATTCAAAAGGCTTGTGAGGGGCATGCCCGTTCACATGGCAAAGAAGTTTTGGGATCGCCAAATGGGCAAAGTTTCAACAGAGCGACTTGTGGAACTGCGTGATGAATGGGAAGAACTTAAAGATCGTTTCAAAGAGATAGATGCAACAACAGAAGCTGACCGAGCTTATGGACGCAAGCGAACAAAAATTATTGATACAGAAACTGGTGAGGTCATTGGGACCGAAACGGACAAACGAGGCAGTCTGGGTTCCTGAGGAGTTTCAATGAATGCTCAGCTCGAAAAGCTTATTTGCGATATTCTAATTTTAGAATTTGCAGATCATATAAATGAAATAAAAGCAACAATCAACAGCGAACCTCCCACGTTTGAGCGTTGGTTGCAACATGTCGGCGGACTTGATTTTCTCGAAGATGAATTTCATGAATTTCGCAATGTAGATGAATTGGAAGACTCGGAAGCATATGAAGACGCTTTAAGATTTGCCGAGGAGGAGTATGAACATCTTTTTGATAAATTTATCAACTTCTCCAATCCAGAAACACTATACCGTTGCATTAGTGCTCCAACCATATAGGATATAAATTTGTCAAAATTAGGAGAGTATTGGTCAGTTTTTCCTTCGCATCAAAGTTGTTATCTTAGTAAAAATAAAAAGCACCCAAAATGGGTGGTAGCTGCAAATGTTCCATTGAATGGGATAAATTGGTATGAAACCATGACAGCTAACATGGGAACATTTGCCGCCGAACAGGAAGTGACTTTATACAAGCATGCAGAAGTAGAGGTGCTTTACATCCTTGACAATAATGGCAAAAAACATAAGCCAAAACAAAAAATTGGAATAATCTAATGACCTACCACAGCAAAAAGCATATTCAACAAATTATTGAAAGTGTTTTAGAAGAACAGTGGGGAGCAATTACATCCAATAGAATTTATGGACGACAAAGGAATGGCGGGAATGTTAATCCACCAGAATGGAATGACAGTACGCCCAAGGTTGTTGAATACAGAAACAAACTTCGAGACTTAGAACCAGTCATTCGTCAAAGTCAACAGTACAAACAATTTCTTGAAGATTTAGGCCACACCAACCCAAATGATCAATCTTCATTGTTTGGCATGTATGAGAACTTCTTGAGATATTTTGCTATTGATAAGCACGTCTTTCAAGATGGCGATAATGATGATTGGACAGCGGCAAAAGCTGTAGCCGAGTATTTCAAATATCATCCTGACCGTCTGAGTTGACTGGAATTAGTTTCCAATCAATTTTCATTGGACAGAACACTATTCTTTTATACACCTTGTCACTGACAAGCAAAGTAATAAAATCCTTTTGATCAAATTCGGTAGACGCATCCTCAAGAAACATAACTGGTTTGTCAAAAGAGTGAACTTCGTACTCTTTAGAAAAGAAAGGTTTCTTTTTCACTTCTCTAAGGACCAGATAGTGCGCATTCCAATATGAATCCAGATCTTTTTTGGTATCTTTGTTGTTGGACGGACGAATTACGTAGCCTTCGAATATGTCTGATGACACATCTTCTATTGACGTGCACTCTTTGGGGATAACCCAGTACAGTTTTCCCGGAATAAGATTGGGAACATCCAAACTTCGCTGCATCTCAGATAAAATGCTGTTGAGTGCATCAATGTTCATATTCTAAATAACCTCTTGGCCTACCTAATTATTGCTGAGAGGTAGGTCACCATCGCACGCTTATTCATTACGCCCCGTGAGCAGCAGCTAATCAACGACTGGACTAAAGAGTTCGTGAAAGACGTTGTTGGTCAGTACATTTGGTACTATCCAATTTCAATTCTTAAATCGGACGTTCATCCGGTGTATGATGAAGCGATCGTTAAAATATTTGATAATCCCATCAAGATTGATGCTTTGGTCGATCAACCAGACAGGGGGCAATCCATTGGCAAATGGACAGTGGAAAGCACAACTACTATTTCTGTTTACGTTCAAGTCAGAGATTTGATTGACAAGGGTTTTTCACCAGACATTGGTGATTATTTTGTTTATGGTGAAGATGTTTTTGAAATTAATGTCATTATGCAAATGGGTGATGCTTTTGGTCAGGCAGAATATGATGTATATTGGAAAATAGATGGCAAACTTGCTCGCTCGGGACGATTTGATCTTCCACAATTTAAAAAGCTTCTTGAAGATAGGAAAGTGTTTGAAGAATCGCAAGTTCAGAAAAGATTTGAGCAACAGCGTGGACTCAAGGAAAACACTGAGGACGGAGCAACTGGTGATGTCCGTCAGGTTAGAGAACGACTTGCTGACGACATGGCACCTATCGCTCTCAATGAAGGCCCGAGAACTGTAAATCCTGAAGATGAAGAAGATACCTCCGATACTACTGGTAAGAAGGCTTCATCTTCTTTTTATAATGAATAGTGTTCATTCACTATAAATTAAATTATGGCACAAAATTCTATAAAGAAGCCGTCTAAGCCTCGACGTCGAAGAAGCAAAAAGAAAAGCGGTGGGAGGGGTCACTACAAAACCGGTTATCACACTTCTCCTAAGTGTTCCAATGGCCCAGCAAAATATCGCTCTGGTTGGGAGAAAGTTGTTTGCGAAAGCTTGGATGCAGATCCGGATGTTGTAGAATATCAATACGAACCTTTTGAGATCAAATACGTTTCTAATCACAGAACTGGAAGAATAAGAATCTACATTCCTGATTTCTTAATCACATACTCTTCCGGAGATAGAAAATTGGTTGAAGTTAAGAGAGAGAAGCATCTTGAACGACCAACAGTCAAAAAGAAAGCGTTGGTTGCAAGAGCTTATGCAAGCCGTAACGGTATGGAGTATCAGTTTTGGACAGAAAAGAAAATCAAGGAACTCCAGAAGATGCTAAAGAGTTCGAAGACCTCTTTGACGAAAGCGAAGACGAACGAGAAATAGTAGACATAGGTCTCGATATTTCCACAAGTATTGTTGGTCTTGTAGTTTTGAATGCAACCACCAACGATCTTATCAAGATGGATGCAATTAAGCTCACCAGCAAAAAGTATTCAGATACCTGGGACAAGGGGACTCGTGTTGAAAAGGAACTTGCTAGGATTGTTGATCTAGAAAAGTATGTTGTCAACCACATTTTTGTGGAAGAAGCTCATATGAAGTTTACGCCAGGATTTTCTAGTGCAAAGACTTTGTTTTCCCTTGCATGCTTCAACGGTATTGTTTCATTTACAGCTTATAAGTTGTTTGGTGTGAAACCAAAAATGATCAATGTAAGAACTGCTCGTAAAAACCTTGGGATTAAGATCAACTATAAGGACAAGTCCAAGGACACTAAAACAAAGATATTTGAAGCGGTCAAAAAAATGAACCCGCATTTCCCGTGGGCTAAACATGTAGCTAAAGGTGGAAAGAAAAAAGGTCAAACTGTGTGGAGTAAACACAATTTTGATATGGCAGATGCTTGGATTATATGCGAAGGCGGTCGTCGAACAATAAACCCTTCTGGTAAAAAGAAACGCTAATATGGAACCTGGTGATATCGTTGTAGCAAAACGGTTAATATACCATGAAGGAATCAATATCAAAGGTGTTTGGTCATCTCCTAGTAGTCATGAATCAAATCTTGTTTTGGCGATAAAATTTCTGTTTATTCTCATAAAGAAGCTTATTTGTTTACCGTATTGAGTGAAGGGCGTACGTTAGAAAAACATTATTCGGGTTATGAAGAATTTTCTAAAGAAGTTCTTCATGTTTCTAAAATTAAAGGGATGGTAATTGACTTCGATCCATTGGGTTCAAAAAGACCCCATATTGAAGGAATAGCAGCAGTTTTAATTGAAGACAAGGTTTGGTGGATAGTTGCTGGCGATCTTCAAGTAGTAAAGTTAGGCAAGGGTAAGCAATGAGTGCAACCGGAAGAAAAAAACACAACTCTAAAGGGAAGGCCGAAGAACGTGATCCTTTCGATTATTATCCTACGCCAAATTGGTGCATAAAACGCTTTGTAGAAAAAGCATCGCACAGGTTGCCAGTTGGTAATTGGATTGAACCAGCAGCTGGCGATGGCGCAATCATACGTTCTATCACCTCTTATGGTAAGGGATATGAGAAAGTTCAATGGACTTCGGTTGAAATTCAAGATAGATTTAAAGAATCGCTTGAGGAAGTATCTGATAAAGTTTGTATTGGAAATTTTGCGTCTTATTTACATCCAGGCTCAAAAGCCGACGTGTGCATTACCAATCCTCCATACAAACTTGCTGAGTCAATGATTAAACATGCACAGACTCAGGCTAAATCCGTTGTTATGTTGTTGCGAATTAACTTTTTGGCAAGTGAAAAAAGACGTGATTGGATGGAACAAGATACTCCTGACATTTATGTTATTCCAAATCGTCCTTCGTTTCGTGGTAAAGGTTCTGACGCTACTGAATATGCTTGGTTTGTGTGGGACGATAAATCGTGTGGTAGAATTTTCATACTCGATTCAACGCCTCGGGGCGTGCGACAAGCAGAAAAGAAGGCTTTGAGACAAAAGCAAACTATTTAATGTTGCTGTGTTACTCAAAGAATATATAAACTATCAAGTTGCTAGTGTCTTGCTCGAAATCAGAGGCACGTTCAAGTGGAATGAATTTAAGGCACTTAGTACCCTAGACCAAAAACTTCAATACGCTCAACAACATCTCAAGGAGCTTGGAAGAGGTAGCAGCAGGGCTGCCTTCCTACTAAGCAATCGATATGTTTTAAAGATTGCCCTTCCTCAAGCGGCAGAAAAGGGAATGGGGCAGAACAAAGGCGAGCTTCAGGTCTTTGCTAATACGGCAAGCAAGAATTATGTAACCGCTATTCATGACGCTGGCGAAGATGGCCATTGGCTCGTTTCAGAAATTGCACGACCACTTGCAAGCACAGAAGAATTTCAGAAGCTCACAGGGGTTCCCTGGGAACAGTTTGTTTCTATACTGAAAAATCATGAAGATATCAAGAGTGAATTTAGCGAGATCGAACAGGGCATTCAAATGTGGTCTCGTCGTCTCAAAAATGCTCAATCGCAGGGTAATGAAGCGGGTATTGACAAGTTTACAAAGAACGTTCAAAACCTTCAGCAAAGAAAAACAAACCTTCAAAAAATGTTAAATTCACCAGTGGTACAAGGTGCTCTTGCTTTGATGAATCAAGCTGGTGTTATGCGTGGTGATATTCTTGAAGTGGATCATTGGGGCAAAACCGCTGATGGTCGTGTAGTTCTATTAGACTACGGCTTTACAGAGGACTTGGTTGACCTTTACCGAGCTGCATGATGAGACTGAAAGAACAAATACGCTTCATGGTTTTTCAAACACTTCATGAAATTAGGAGTAATTTCAAGTGGTCTGAATTTAAAAAGATAGATGATCACTTTGACAGGGCCTTGTACCTTATAAACACTGGTACTCAAGTATTAGGGGAGGGAACTTCACGTCTTGTATTTTTGTTAAGCAATAGGTTTGTGCTCAAACTAGCCCAACTAGCCCAACCTCTTCCACGTTCTCCTCGTAGTTTTGAGAGAGGGAAGGCGCAAAACAAATATGAAGTAGATTTGTCTACCGATCCAGATGTAAAACCAATTGTGGCCGAAGTCTATGATGCGGCCGATGATTACTCGTGGATTGTTTCGGAGTTGGTTCGACCAATAAAAAATATAAATGAATTTAAAGATTTAACTGGGTTTTCGTTCACTGATTTTCGCCAGGTTCTTAAACTTGTTTTTGAGGGCGAACTTGAAAATACCATTGAGAAACATCGCAAATTGCGACAGAGGTATATCGAAGAGATCAATCGACTTGACTCTGAAGATACGGCCGATAAAACAAATATTGAATACTACAAAAGCCAACTTGAGGCTATTGAAAAAGTTATTGAATATCAAACTGAATTACCCGAACACCCAATGGTACAAGCTGCTATTGAATTAATTTCTGATAAGGGTGCAATGGCTGCCGATATGATCGTGTTAGACCACTGGGGCAAAACTGCCGATGGCCGTGTAGTTTTGTTGGATTATGGTTATTCGAGAGATGTAGCTAGAAAACATTATGATGTTACGTGGATCTGAACAAACAAAATCATATATATTGTTATGTTAGTTGCAAATCTTAAAGAACAAATACATTTCATGGTGTCGCAAACTCTTTTAGAAATTAGGAGTAATTTCAAGTGGTCGGAGTTTAAAGAACTTGAAACTCCTAAGGGAATGGCATATTACCTAGAAAAAACAGGCACCGAAAAACTAGGCAGCGGGTCTTCTAGATGGGTTTACTTATTGAGCAACCGCTATGTCTTAAAATTAGCTGATCCTTTAAATCCTCGTAGGGGACTGGCCCAAAATCATGCAGAACTTGAAGTTGCAACCGACTCAGTGTAGCTCCATTCGTGTCGCAAATTTTTGATTATGATCCTGATGGTTTCTGGTTGGTATCTCAACTTGTTAGACCATTGAATAGCGATGAAGATTTTGAAAAACTAACTGGTGGAATCGACTGGGAAGCATTTCAGTATGCCGTACAAACTTTTTTGTATGAAGCTAGGGGGGATTTTAAAAAAGCTGCTGATGAACTTGAGTTTAGGGCATCAAGGAGAAATTCTGATCATTATGCAGAAGTATTACTCAAGGCTCTTTCATATCTTAAGACAAACAAGTGGGTGAGAAATTTTCTAAAAATGGCAAAAAAATACGATTTGCTTCCAGAAGATTTAACATTTTTAGATCATTGGGGCAAAACCGCTGATGGACGTGTAGTGCTTCTTGACTATGGTTATACGGCATTAGTTCATGATCTACACTACTGACAATTCTCTATTGTCTAAACAATTATTTCTAAAATGCGTTCGACGTGGGTTTACTTACTATTTACCCATATGTCCGGCAATGAAACTCGACAGAATATCCCAAGAGATCCAAGGAATCCTGAACCACATGTAGATTCTGGATATGAGGGTGACGATACCTCGGATACGTTTTTGATTCCGCCAGTTGGAATTGAAGATGCGGACATGACTCTGTTCAGACTTTTTGACAAAGATATTGGATTTACTGTTCGATTAGTAGAGACGGCAAACAAAGATATCCAGATTAAAAAGCCTTTTGTAATTTTCGCTACTGGTGAACGATTTGTGCTTGCAAAGCGATTGCGTCCACCAAGAGATAGAAACGACAAATTGATGCTTCCGGCCATTTCTATCCGAAGAACATCTATTGAACAAACATCGCTGGACATTACTGGCAGAGGTATCAATCAGTTTACTGGCAATCTTGTCATTAAGCGACGTCTTGAAAAGGGAGACAGGGATTACCAAAACTTTATTAATAAGCTGGGGTTTAAAAACTTAAAAAATTCTTATTCTACCGAAAGAGAAACAGGCGAACTGAAAAACGACGTTTCGGTGCAGCAAGGCGGGCTTTTAGAACAGAGAACCAGTTTGAATAACATGTGGGAAATTATCACAGTACCACAGCCACAGTTTTTTACTGCAACATACGAAGTAACTTTTTGGACTTCGTTTACCCAACACATGAATTATATGATAGAAACGTTTATCTCATCGTTTCTACCAAACGATAGAATACACAAGTTGGTAACCGACAAGGGTTACTGGTTTCTTGCTTACACGCAAGAACAGTTTGCGAATCAAGAAAATATTGATGATTTCACTGAAGATGAAAGAATTTTGAGGTACTCTTTCAATGTTCAGGTTAAAGGTTATATTTTCGCACCACAGCATCCAACTAATGCTGTTCCAGTGAGAAGATGGATTTCATCGCCAACGGTAGTTTTCGACGTAAGTTCATATTCTACCGAAGTGTTGGAGAAGGAACATCTAAATCGTCCACCGCAAAAAAACAAGGACAATCCGGAAAATTTCACATTGACAGACATTGAACTGGATCCCCAAACAAAACAGACTCCAACAACAAATGAAAGATTCGCTGTTCGAAAAGATATAATCGACCCGATCACAGGAAAGAGGAAGCGTCGTTACGTATCTATTTTAGAGTCCAATGAAAAAAAGGGAGAGACAGTTTACAGGGCATCCGACGTTGAAACATTGGAAGAGTTTATCAAGACACTCAAATAAGAAGATTTCTCCTCAGGTGGTGTCTAATTAGTTAGGAGTATACTGACAAATTGCCTCAGGTAATGGTAAAAGGAACGGAACATGGTTAGCCAAATTTTTAACTTTCCAGGCTTCTTCGATAGAGAAATCGATCTAACAGCCCAGATTCAGGAGCCAGTAGGCGTTCCAGCTGGTGTAATTGGTGGTGCCGAACGTGGTCCGGCATTCGTCCCATTCACTGTTGGATCATTTGCTGATTTCCGAACTCGCTTCGGCGATCTAAATCCAAGATATGCTGCGCCATACGCAGTCGATAGATTCCTGGAAAACAGGACAGCACTTACCTTCATCAGAATTCTTGGTGCGGGTGCCAATGAGACGTCAAGTGATATCGAGACAACTCGTTTGCAAGGAACAGTCAAAAATGCTGGATTCCGTCTAAGTGGAACTCTCAGTTCCGTTAACCCAGCTACTACTAATGGTGCTGTTCAATTCCTCGTCGCTCGCCACGTTGTTACTGCTTCAGAAGCACTCGGAATGCCGATGTTTTCTGACAATAATTCACTTCTTACCTCGGGTTCGAACGACGAGGTTTACCTTACTCGTGGTGTTATTTTCGCTGCGTCAGGTACTCGAATTCAAATTCTAAATGGAGATGACAGCAACGAGCAGTACAGCAGCTTTGTTGATGACGTTGCAACTGTAAACTCTGCAAGCAGAGAATTCAAAATTGTTATTTCTTCATCGGCTGGTGCGTCGTTTGGCAATGACGACGGATTCCCTGGCGTTAGAATTCTAACCGCTTCTCTGAATCCAAGTTCTGATAACTACTTTGCCAAGCTGATGAATACTGATCCAGAAAGGTTCAGCGACGAAAAACATGTGGTCTATGCTGATTATGCAGTCGATGCCGAACTCGCAAATGTTGGCACTGGAAGCGGCGATGTTGCTATTGCAAGCGGTAGCATTAACACTTCTTCTACTTCTGGCAACACCTCTCTTCCATTCCTAGAGGCGTTCGGTCGTTTTGACACCAGATTCACAACTCCAAAAACACCTTGGTTTATCTCGCAACCATATGGCAAAACTGAGTATGACCTCTTTTACATTGAAGCTGTTGATGATGGCGCATACGCAAATCAGCGTTTCAAGATTTCTATCACCAATCTTCTCAAGTCTTCAAATGTTCGTGATAAACACGGAACTTTCACACTTGTTGTAAGAACATTTGATGATACAGATGCCGAACCACAGATTCTTGAGCAGTTCAACAACCTTTCTCTTGATCCGGATTCGGACAACTACATTGCTAAGGTTATTGGAGATAAGCGTGCTCGCTTCAACTTTGACGCTGAAGCTGAAGAAGATCGTCGCCTTCTCACCACTGGCAAGTTTGAAAACAGAAGCCGATACATTCGAGTATTTGTTTCTGACCAGGTAGCACAAAAGAAGATTCCTGAAGATGCTGTTCCATTCGGCTTCCGAGGAACTGCTCCATTGAGCACCAACTCACTTCTTTCTGATACTGCTGGGTCGGCGGCCCTAGCAAGACTTGCTTTGTCGGGTGCAACTGATCCACGTCTTGCGTGGTCTATAGTACCTCCTCTTCCATACCGTTATAAGGTAACAAGAGGAAATGCAGCAACCAATCCGGGTTTCGAAGGTGCTCCAGGAGCAACCGAATTAACTGATGCACGTTATTTTTGGGGGGTCAAGACTTCTAGAAACACCAACGCACTGAATCCAAACATTGTCAATCTTCCAAACCAGTTGGTCAACAGCTACACTAAGTTTGCAGGTATTGAAAAACTTGATGTACTTGTTACAGGTTCAGCTAAAGATGATTTCAACAACAATAAGTTTACGCTTGCTCGTGTTGCGCTAGGAAATGCATCACTCAATGATGTTACATCATCAGCCGCAATCCACATGAAAGAAGCTGCTTATCTTCGTAACAGAACGCCAGATGGGTTCGAATACAAGATAACTGATGAAATTTCTGGTCTGGATAGAATTACATTTGCCACCCTTTACCAAAAGGGCACGTCTGCTGCCGACTTCAACAAGTTCACCAACTTTGCAAAGTTTACCTCTATTCTATATGGTGGTTTCGATGGCGTCAACATTCTTGATAAGAATGCAGCTACATTTAATGACCGTTCCACTTCAACAGAAACTGCTGGAAGCGAGGTTGGAAATGCAGCATCTACTTTCACTTCACCTGGACTTAACGAGAACGTAAACGGATTTGGTACTTCAAACCAGACTGTTTTCGCTTATCGAAGAGCTTCAGAGATTATCACTGATGCAATCGCATCTAACATCAATCTGCTTACTATTCCAGGTCAGCGTGATCCGTTGGTCACAGACTTTGCTGCTGATGAAGTTCGTGACTTTGGTCTTGCTTTCTATGCCATGGATTTACCAGCATATGACTCTGATGGTAACAGAATTTGGGACAATCAAACTTCAAGATTTATCGACATCGAACAGACTGCAAATAACTTTGAGCAGCGTGCTCTTGACAATGAGTTTGCAGGTGCTTACTTCCCAGATTTCGTACTTGAGGATGATGTAAACAGGCGCAGAGTAACCGTTCCAGCTTCTGTTGGAGCACTTGCAGCACTTGGATTCAATGACCGTGTTGCTTATCCTTGGTTCGCACCAGCAGGCTTCAACAGAGCAGCTCTTGATTTTGTACAGCTTACAAAGACAAGAATTAAGCAACCAGAACGTGAACGTCTTTTTGACATTCACATTAACCCAATCGTCAAATTCCCTGGCGAATCTGGTTTCGTAATCTTCGCACAAAACACGCTTGAACAAGCCGAGTCTGCGCTCGGCAGTATCAATGTTGTTCGAATGTTGAATGAACTCAAGCGCAGGATAATCGAGATTGGCAACCGAGCAATCTTCGAACAGATTACTCCGGAAATTTACACTGAACTTGATAGGAGATTCCGCAGCGTTCTTAACCTCATTTCGGCTCGTGCTGGTATTGAGAGATTTGATGTCATCGTTGATGGCAGAAACAATACAAACCTTGATCGTGAGAACAATAGAGTCAATGCTCGAATTGTGCTCGTTCCAACGAGGGCGGTTGAGTTCATTGCAATTGACTTCATCATTACTAGAAGCGGCGTGTCGTTCGATGCCGTATAAGATGAGCCAGGCAAATAGTTACATAGAAAGATTAGTCGACTAATCGGAGAGAATTCATGACTCAAATTAATTTCAAAAGTGCAGGAGTTTCAGCCAGGGTTATCAACCTTACTGGCCCAACAGCAATTCAACCTGTTGGAATCCCAGCTGGTGTGATCGGAACTGCTGTAAAGGGACCTGCATTTGTTCCTGTAACTTTTGCAACAACGCAGGACTTTACGGTTGTATTCGGACTTCCAGAAGACAACAAGGCAAATGGACCACTTGCTGTGGGCGAGTGGCTTCGTAATAGACAAGCAGCAACTTACCTTAGGGTTCTTGGTGCTGGTCAAGCCAAGAGAAGAGAACAATCTGGAGAGAATCAGGGTAAAGTTCAGGGTGCAGGTTTTGTTGTTGGTGACGAACAGCCACAAGCTGGTGGAGCATTGGATAACAACATGTACGCCAATGAAGGGGGACCTCTAGGGCGTTTGTATTTCCTAAACACCTTTATGTCAGAAGCAAACGGTTCGGGTTTTCTTACTGACGCTGGTCTCCCTGGTGAGGGAACGCCAATCGTTAGGGCAGTTCTTTTAGCTGCTTCCGGTGTTATCATCACCCTTTCTTCGTCACTTTCTGCATCGACAATGGTTCCAGGAGCAGCTCCAGCGTCAAACCTTGTTGCCACAGAAGAAAATAAGAGCGGTTCATTCCTAGGCTCCGTCAACCTCTCCGGCGGCAGACAGGAATTTGTGATGTTCTTGAATGGTCACAAGGGAACTGATCCTCTATTTCCCAATGTCATTACTGCATCTTTTGATGTTGACGCACCAAATTACCTTGGCAGTGCCCTTAACACCGATCCTTTCAACCTTGAAAAGGCAGGTTACTTGCTTTATGCCGATTACTCGGTTCATCCAAACCTTGCAACCGTTACTGGTTCTTCTGTGGTCGATACCACTACTGATGAAGTTGTAGGTGGAGGTTTGGCAGCTGGATTTGAACCAATCGCATTCTTGGCAACTGGTTCATTGTCTCGAAACTCCGGCTCAACCGTAGTACCAAGTTATGAAAACTGGGAAGATAGATACACTACGCCAAAATCACCTTGGATTGTTTCACAGAGGCTTGGCGGCAAGCCAAGAAATCTCTTCAGAATTCATCTTTTGGATGACGGTGCTTGGGGCAACGATCAGGTCAAATGGTCTGTTGAAAACATTGTTCCGGCAATCAATGATGTAAACCCTTATGGAACTTTCGACCTTCTCATCCGTCGTTTCAACGACATCGATAAGAAACGTGAGGCAACTGAGGCTTGGAGAGGGCTTTCACTCAATCCAAGCTCCGACAATTACATTGCTAGAGTGATTGGTGACCTCAACACCTTCTACAACTTTGATGCTGCCGAAGGTAACCAGAAGATTCAAACTACTGGCGAGTATCCAAACCAGTCCAAGGTTATCAGAGTAGAAGTCTCGCCAGACGTTGAAAACGTTGAGTTGGATGCTTCGGCTCTTCCGCTTGGTTTCAGAGGAATTCCACACTTGGTAACCTCGGGAACTGCACCATTGGCTCCATTAGGCGAAGCACTTGCAGACAGCGTTCTTATTACTGGCTCTTCTGATCCAGCTCACAATGTCGTACAGATGCCAGTTCAGTTCCGCAGAAGCCTTAACCTTGGTTCGGTTACCAGCCGTCGTGTAGACAAGGGCCTCTATTGGGGTATTCAGTTTACTCGTCAGCTTTCAGTTGAAGAGCCAAACTCAACAACCGAGCCAGAAAGAACTATTGCCAACTTCACCAAGTTCTTCCCTAAGCATCAGACTGATTGGTTGAATGTTGTCGTCAGCGACAATGAAGGAGTGGCAGATGCGGCAGAAACCGGTATTCTTGATGCGGATAGGTTCAATAACAACCTATTCTCTCTTGAGAACATCAGGATCGTAAGAGATCCGATCACGAATCTTGCTGACACTACCCAGCTTGTAAGTTGGAGTTATGTAAGAGCCGGAAACGTAGCTACCTCTGGTTCGGTTAGAGCATTGACAGCTGACGATTTGTCGGATTCATCTGTAAGGCAGGTTGCTAAGTTCAGCGGAATTATCCAGGGCGGATTTGATGGTGTTAGAATCTTTGATGAAGACACTGCCAATCTTACCAACCTCGCAATTATCGAAGAAATGGACAACACAAACAGGGGAGTGTCGAATGGTCCTACCGTAAAGGCTTATGATACCGCTTTGGATATCATTGCCGACGACACCGAAACTGATATCCAACTTCTTACCATCCCAGGAATTAGACATCCACAGATCACCGATGACGCTCTACAGCTTATCGAGGAAAGATTTGATGCAATGTACATCATGGATCTTCCAGAGTATGACACCACAAATCAACTCGTTACTGCTTCCTCACAGGATTTGAGCGTTAGATTTACCGCAAATCAGCACCGTGATCGAGGTTTGAACACTTCCTTCGGAGCAGCTTACTTCCCAGACGTAATCTTGAGGGATACACTCAACAACACTATTCGACAGGTTCCGCCTTCGGTTGCTGTTCTTGGTGCATTCGGTCTCAATGATGCAGTCGGATTCCCATGGTTTGCCCCAGCAGGTTTTGCACGTGGCGCCCTACAGACAACTGAAGAATCTACGCTTCCATTGTCCCGTGACAACATGGATGCGCTTCAAGATGTCAAGATTAACCCACTTGTATCCTTTGCAGGATCGGATGGTGTTGTAGTCTGGGGTCAGCGTACTCTACTTGCTCGTGATTCTGCACTTGAGAGAGTCAATGTACGTAGACTTCTCATTCAACTTAGAAGAGATGTTCGCCGTGTTGCTCGACGCTTCGTATTCGAACCTGGTCGTGCCGAAACGCTTGCAAGATTTTCTCAGTTGGTAAACCCAATCTTGAAGAGGGTGCAGGACCAGAGAGGCGTGGAGAGATTCCTTGTAAGAATTGACACCACAACTACTACACAAGCCGACATTGAAAACAGAACGGTTCGTGGAAAGATTTTCCTTGTTCCAACCAGAACTTTGGAATTCTTGTCCATCGACTTCGTCGTTACCAATCAAGGCAATTTCGTTTCATCGCAATAATTGAATAAATTTCCCCATAAGAGAGGTAAATAATGAAGGGTCTACTCCACCGTTTAATAAATCTTTTCAACTCTGAGCACTGTTGCTGCTGTTGTGGCTGCTGTCAGTGCCGGAACTGCAAGGGCAGCTGTAAGTGAATGATAGGGATAGAATACAAGGATTCATTTCTGACTTAGTCAAAGAAGAATTGACTGAGGTATCTCCTGTATTTTATCCCACAATCAAAAAGGGAATAGAAGCTGGCCGTGAGGCTTCTCGTAGACAGGCTTCGGCCTACAGGGGAAGGCACGGCCAAACCTTTTCTGATGAACTTGCTCAAATACGTCGAGATTCCAAGCGTAAAAGGGATAGGCATCATAAGATGCTGTCGCTTTCCAAGCATCTGAAAAAAGTTTTCGGAAATAATGCATATGGTGGCTCTGCACTTGCCACTGTAGAAATTTCTAACGATTTTAAAGCTGATGTTAAAGCTGAATTTGTGAGCGTTATGGGAATTGATAATGTCAAGTTTGTAGTTTCAATAAAGAAAAACGGCAAAGAAATTCTTACCAAAGAATTTGTTGCTGGATTAGGGGCAAAACAAAGTGTAGCAAGGTTCATTAAGAAATTTCAGGAAAAATTGCAAGAGGATGCAGCAATGAAGGTTACGAAAGCGCAACTAAAAGAAATGGTCCGCAAGATCATTAGAAAAAAATTAACAGAAATGGATCTTGGTGAAAAAAGTCGATCTACTACAGGGGCTGACAGGAGGATGAGTCCATCTCAACTTGAAAAGCATCTTGAAAAGGAAAGAGAAAGATCAAAACAAGCCAAGGTTGTTAAAAAACGACAAGCAATGAAGCAATCGGCTCGTGGTATGGAATTAGAGAGTCGCATAGATATTGATCGAGATGTTGACAACGAAGAAATGGTTGATGCTAAAGAAGAAGAATATCTTACCAAGCTCGAAAAGTTAATTCTTCAAAGTGAAAAGGAAGGGCTTTGCTAAAATGACTACTATAAAACAAATAATTGAAGAAGCTGTCAAGGAAGCACTTGACCCAGTTGGGAAAACTGAAACGGGGAAAAAGGTAGGGGTCGGTCAAATTCGTGACATCGACAACGATGGTGATATTGATAGTTCTGATGCGTATCTTGCATATCGTCGAAAAAAAATTACACAGGCAATGAAAAAAGAAGATCGTGAACTCAATGAAAAAACAATGACTTGGGGTGATCTTCCATCGGAAGATGTTTTTGAAGATTTAATGGATGGCAAAGCTTTCAACATGAAACTTCAGGGTGCCGACTCTCTTGCGTTTGAATATGCCATGACTCTATCTGATAATCCAGGAGCGGGAAGTACAGCATCTGCGGGCAGTCTTAGAGCTACCATAGAAGCCCTTATCAACGCTCCAGAGCCAGACGAACTTTCTGATGACCAATACGAAGAGGTTGAAAATGTTCTTGACGAATGGAACGACAGATACGGGGATGTGAGCATTGAAGAAACTGCGTGGTCTTTGGCTTCTGGTATTATGGAAGTCCTTGGAATTGAATGGATTTGATAGAGTAAAATGCCAAAGAGTAAATATCCAAAAAGCGTACAAGATCTACCAGAAGACGACTACAGTCAGTGGACGGCAGTTTATCACAGTGCACGTGACGGGGGCGACAGCAAAGAAACCGCAGCAAAAAAAGCTTGGGGTGCTGTTAAGGAATCCGGCTTGCAAGAAAGTGGTGAAGATAATCCATGCTGGGATGGTTACGAAATGGTCGGTATGAAAACCCAAAACGGGAAAGAAGTACCTAACTGCGTTCCGAAAAATGAATCAAAAAAACCTGTACGTATTTCAAAAACGCAGCTTAAAGAAATGGTAAAGCGGGCCGTTAGAAATCAATTACAAGAGGCTTCCACTGTTCGAAAGCGTCAAATGATACTTGATCGGTTTAGAACCGAAGCAAACCTTTCAACTTATGAATTGCTAGAAGACGTCCTTGAATTCATTGATGAAAAGACTTGGCAGAAAGTATTGCAGGGCATTGGTAACAAATATGGTTATCGACTTTAACAGAATAAAACAAAGACATAATAAATGAGCAGAATAATTTACCTATAGAGCCTTTATACGGGAACAGGTAAAATGAAGCTTAATAGAACACAATTCAAGAAAATTTTAAAAGAGTGCATCAGAGAATTAATAACAGAAGGTGCATTTGACAATGTAATCAAAGAAAATGTTCAACCAGTTGCTGCAACAGCTAGGGTTGCTCCAAATGATTTTGTAGGACAGGTTACTAAAAATTCTACCACGGCGCAACCACCATTCTCTTCTGTTGGTCATATGACACCAAATGAAAGACTTAGGGAACTTTCTCGTATTGCAGCTATGCAGACCGCTCAAGGTGACCCAAAACAAGCTGCAATGATGGAAAGTATTTTTGCAGACACGGCAATGACGACCCTACAATCGCAACTTGGAACAGAAATGGGCGGCGGAGGTGGTGTTTATCTCGGCGAACAAGCAAGTCCAGAGGTAGAACAGATTGATCAGGCCCAACTAAATGCTCTTAGTGGCGACCGTCCAAAAAATCATTGGGCAGCTTTAGCATTCGGAAAGTATGAGAATAAGTAAAAGTTTTTAGTGACGTAATATTTAGTAAGCAGATAGTAAGCAAGGAAACAAGCAATGCCATTCGAACAATTCAAAGTTGATGTCCCATCCACTACCCGTGGAAACGGTTCTTCTGATACCGAATCACTACAAACTGCACACCCAGGTTCTCCAATTTACCGTAATGAAATTAACGATGCTCTATTGGAGGAACAGGCTAATTCAGTTTTGATTGGTCCGCTTGATGCTTCAGACCCGATCGATTCTGGAAGAGGTACCGATGTTCAGGCAATTGCTTACTGGGATCTCCCAACAAACTATGGCAGAGATTATGAGCTTGCACCAAATCTCGATGAGGTTGTGGTTGGCGGTGGTGGTCTACCAGGTTCGCCGTATGCTCCAAACATCGCAGTTCCAGCCGAAGGTCAAAACCCAGCTGATATTCCAGCAGAAGGCGTTGGTGTAACTCAAGCTGCCCAAGGCGGCGGCGGGCCCTTTGGTGGAGATGGATTAGCTTCTCCATCCGACACAAGAGAAAACGTTGGTCGTCAAACCATTGGCTCTCTTGGTCTTGGCACCTCGACTCCTTCTGGTGGTGGCGCCTAATTCACTTAAGGAAATAGAATGACAGATCTTTTTACAGAAGCAGTAAGGGACGCTGAAAAGCTTAAGGAAATCGCAGAGGCCGATGCGAAGAAAGCCTTAATTGAAGAACTCACCCCTTACATTAAAAAAGTAATTGCGAAGGAAGCTATGGGTTCCTCGGACTTCTTCTTTGAACAGGAAGATGAAGAGGAGGTTTCGCCTCAACTACCACCAGACCCTCAGGGTATGGGTGGTACACAACCAACCACTGCTCCAGCCGGCACAACTGATCCGACTCAAACGGTTGCAGGAGAGCTTGGCGATCAAACAGTGGACGCCCCAGTTCCTGCACCTGGCGGTGAGGATTTGGTTGGTGCTTCTATGCCAGATGAAGATGGAAAGATCGTTGTTGATTTCGAAGATCTTTTTGTAGACGCTGACTCGGATCAGGTTACAATTACGCCTGGAGAGGCACCACTCCAAGCAGCAGGTGCTCCAGCAGGTGCACAGCCAACTCAGCCGACAGAGCCAGCTGCTGTGCCAGCTCCAGAAACTGCTGGTCCAGCAGCACCAGTTCAACCAGCTGCTGGTGAGCCAACTGAAGAAGAAGAGGAAGTTGCACCGCTTCCAACAGAGGCGGTTTCTTATAAAGAATACAATAGGGTCCTTAGTAATATTTCTGAACGGATTGATCGAGCTTATTTCTCAGGACGAGTTTCTGACATCACGAGAAGTTCTCTTAAAAAGAGACTTTTTGATTTAGTCGAAGCTTTGGATGGAATGCGAGATCGGGGCCTAATTACTAACAAACAAGCTCGTCTCAACGAAAACAAGTTAGAATTTTTATTCTTAAAGCTGAAAGAGGCAGGTTTGGATAATAGTTACTTGAAGAAAGAACAAGGTAAAGGTACCGATATGACAAGTCTCAAAGAATTTGCAGCAAAACTTTTCGAGGAAGATGAAAACCTCGCTAAGGATTCTGCTCACACTGGCGAGTCCGGTTTGAAAGTTGATGACGAATATTCACGTCACGCAGCTGATGTATCTGGTGTTGATCCACATCTTGGTGGTCCCGAAGACGTTGAAGTCGCTCAGGAGGGCAAGCTTGCCGAAGAGATGAAGGGTGGAACCGCTGGCTCTGTTGATGCAGATGCAATTAGTGGCGATGTGCACGATCGTCCTTGGGATGAGGCCGAGCCTGTTGTTGATGAGGAAGATCAGGATCAAACCGTTACTCGTTCAATGAATGAGAACAGCGCAGACGCAAACACTGATGCAAATGATGACGTTGCAGAAGGTGCAGCTGGCTTTGGTGACACTAACGAAGAACCAGTCGCAGAGTTTGAAGTTGATGACGCCGAACTTGCAGAGGCAGTAAGGGCAATCCGCAAGGAAAATATCAAACGTAAGCTTGATGCTCTTAGAGAAGCTTCCGACGGCAAAGAAGCAGAGTCATGGGAAGATGCCGAACCAGAAGGTGGTGATGACGGTTCCCATGAGAACCTTGAGGACAGGAAACATAAGAGCAATCTTAAAATGAAAGAAAGCATGTACGAAATGGATATGATGGAAGATGATGACCTTGGTGTTGATGATGCCGCAGATCTTGTTCTTTCGGTAGACCTTCCGCCAGAGGTTGAAGAAGAGTTGGCAGCACTTGGTGTTGATGATCTTGACGTAGACGTTGATCTCAATGTAGGTGCTGAGGATGAGGAAGTTGAAATCGTTGATGACGAGGATGACGAAATGGATGTTGACCTTGGTGGCGACGTAGACGATATGGAATCCGCAGAAGAAGACATGGTTCTTGCAGATGAGATGGAAGAGGCAATGCACATGGAATCCCGTAAGTTCAAACACCTCGCACGTAAGAACAGACTTCTTGAAAAGAAGCTCGCAAAGGCTGTCAAGCTTCTTGAAGCAAGAGGCAAGCAGGTTGAAGGATTGAACAGACAGCTCGCAGAGACCAACTTGTTCACTTCAAAGACAGTTTACTACAGCAAATTCCTTCAGAGAGCACTCTCTGAAAAAGCACTCACCAAGAAGGCTCTACAGCAAATTGTCGAGCACCTTGACAAGGGTGCATCCGTAGCCGAGACAAAGGCTATTTACACAAAAATTAAGCGCAGGCTCGACGAGCATGCATCAGCTTCCCGCAAATTGGGTGGTTCTTCCTCTAAGGTGACCAAACCAGGGAGCGCAAACCTCACTGAGGCCGCTCAGCCACAGGCAGGTCATGATTCCAATGGCCAATCCGCAAATCGCTGGCAGGTACTTGCCGGGATCAAAAAGGTTGACTAACGGAAAATAGATATTTTAACACATACTTAGAAACAGGAGATTTGAGGAGAATACCATGAAGACTTTCACTTTAGAGCAACTCGCAGAAGGCGTACACCGTCGCTCGCTTGGTGCAGACTCACCACGACTCGTAAAGAAGTGGGGAGCAACTGGTCTTCTTGAGGGCCTAAAAGGCATGAACCGAGATGGCATGGCACGTCTTCTTGAGAACCAGGCAGCTGAGCTTCTCAAGGAAACCAACGCTTTGTCCCTTGGTGGTGCTTCTTTGACCTCAAGCGGGAAGATTGCAGGTTTCACAAACGTTGCATTCCCAATCGTTCGCCGTGTTTTCGCAGGTTTGATTTCAAACGAGATCGTGTCGGTTCAGCCAATGAGCCTTCCAACCGGTCTTCTTTTCTACCTCGATTACACTTACGGCAGCTCGGTTGGTGGTGACGCAGGAACCGCAGCTAACCAGTTTGCAACAACTAGCGTTGTAGATCCATCAACTTACACCAGCCAGGATTCCGTATACAACAACCCACGTGGTGTTGGCGTACGTTCTGGTTCTCTTGCAACCGGTGGACAGTATGACCTTGTAGGTCATGGTTACTCCAAGGTTCACAAGCAGAGCCGTTTCCTTTCTGGTTCAACCGACTCTGTTGGTTACTGGGCATCTGGCTCCATTTGGACCCCAGGTGGCACAGTAGACACCGCTGATGACTTCGAAGGTCTCAACGCACGTTTCGTCATGTACGATACTCGTGTTGAAAACGACCTTACCGATGGCGTACTTGATTACTGCTTCGTGTTTGTCAGCGCATCTGAGTTTACCGACAAGATCAACGGTGCTGACCTCAACAACCTCAACCAGATTGCACTCACCGGTTTCGGTGCAGCAACCAACTCTGCTGTTGAGTGGGGAGAGAAGTATCAAGGTGGTCGAGGCGTGCTTAACCTTCGTCAGATGAACCAGCGTGGTAACTGGAACTCAGCAACTGGTATCTTCACACCAGATCCGCTTAACGGTTCACACGTGCTTCACGTAGTTCGTCTTGCAAATGCAGGTACCGCACCAGCACCTGATGGAGCTGTCGGTAATGCAGTAACTGCTTCGGCAGCTATCGCAGACGCACTCAGCGTAAACTCTGACGGTTCAACTCTTACGATTCCAAGCTTCGAGTCTGACTTCGCAGTCGACGCAAGCCCACGTATCCCAGAGGTTGACATCCGCATTGAGTCCACCAGCGTTACGGCACAAACCCGTAAGCTCAGGGCTCGTTGGTCGCCAGAAATGGCTCAGGATCTCACAGCATTCTACTCAATCGATGTAGAAGTTGAGCTTACAAACATTCTCTCCGAGATGATTACGCTTGACATTGACCGTGAAATCTTGAACGACCTTCTCACCCAGGCAGGAGCAGCAAACCTCTACTGGTCCCGAGCACCAGGTAAGCTTGTCAACAAGTTCACCGGCGCAGAGGCTCTCCAGAGCAGCACGCTTTCTCCAGGCCCAATGGCATTCGTAAACATTCAAGAGTGGTACCAGACCCTCCTTGAGACTGTTACGGACGCAGCAAACACCATTCACCGTAAGACACTCCGTGGTTCCGGTAACTTCATTGTTACTTCCCCAGATGTCTGCACCATCCTTGAGCACCTTGTTGCCTACAAGCCTTCCTACAGAGTAGATGCTGACGGTCAGGTTCGTGACAACATGGTAATCGGAGCAGAGGCAGTTGGTACTTTGAACAACCGTTACACGGTCTACAAAGACCCATATTTCCCAAGCAACAAGCTCTTGATCGGATTGAAGGGTAACACCTTCCTTGAGTCAGGATTCATCTACGCACCATACGTGCCACTTATCCTTACTCCAGTTATCTACGCTCAGGAAGACTTTACTCCACGTAAGGGCGTCATGACCCGATACGGTAAGAAGATGGTCAGAAATGACTTCTACGCAACCGTAACTGTTCTTGACATGGGTATAATTTAAATTATTCCTGCCCTCGCCGGCAAAAAAACGAAAAAGCGACCACTTGTTGGTCGCTTTTTTCTTTTAAAATTCCCTTGTGTTTTCAAGGCCCACCCGCTATTTTTGATATTGTTACTGTGTTAGATATGGGGGTATATATCCTGCCCTATGCGCCCTATTCTATAGTATAGAGTGGAAGGCAGTAATGAAAATATTTTTACACGGATATGCAAATAAGCGTGGTATTTATAAAATTACTAATACAAAAAATGGACGTTATTATTATGGATCCGCTTCTCGTTTAAAAGAACGAGCTTATTCTCATCGGGACGATTTGCGCAGAAATAGGCATGCGAATTTGTTTTTACAAAGAGATTATAACAAATGTGGCGAAGATGCATTTATATTTGAAGCAATAGAAACAGTAGATGGAGCCAGGGAAGAACAACTCGCTAAAGAACAGGCTTACCTTGATAAATTTTTTGATGGAGGAAACGAATGTTACAACCTTTGTCCAAAAGCAGAAAGTAGAGAAGGTAGCAAAAATGTTCGTCCATTTAACCCAGAAACAGACGGGCGAGTAACATCACGAACGCCAGAAGTGTGTGCTATTGTAAGCAAGAAAAACAAAAAGACGTGGAACACACCAAAGAAAAAAGAAGAAGCTCTCAAGAACGCTCAAAAGCGTTGGGATAACCATTCTGCTGATGTAACCGTCACCAATAAAAAGACTGGTGAAACTGTTACCATTGAAGGTTCTGTCAGGTCTTGGTGCCAAGAAAGAAATCTCTCTTATAAGTCATTTCATTTAATGCTCAAAGGCAAGACTAAATCTTCAGGCGGTTGGTTTCTTGGCACGGAAGAACCGACTTACGTGGAACGCAAGGGTGAAAAAAGAAAACCTTTGTCGGATGAACATAGAGCCAAGATAGCGGGTGGTAAATATGCTGGTGTTGTCTTGAAGAACAAGGTGTCTGGTGAGATGTTTGTGGTTGGTGAGAATGCCAAAGCTGATTGCCGTGAGCGTGGCATTTCATATTCAAGCTTTGCAAAAATGATGAGTGGTAAGTGTAAAAGTGCTTCTGGTTGGATAGTCTAAGTTTTTACTAACAAGATTTTAGAGCCTCGTCAAAGACGAGGCTTTCGTTGTTAAAGTCACTATTTATACTAGTGAACAGTAACCTAAAATCGTTATTAACCTTTCTTGAATCCAGTGCTCAACATGAGGCACTCGAATACGGAACGGAACCAAAAGATGAGGTTGCTTATCCACCATTTATAAAAAAGCTCGCCAAAGAAGTGGAATTGTTGGATAGAAAAGTTCAAAAGGCATATGAAGAGGGGGATCCCAATGCTACAGAACTTGATGTGTTGTTTGCAATGAAGCAAGAACAGTTGGAAACTGCCTTATCAGAGTTAGAAGACGAGCCGAAAGAAACTGACTTCGAGGATGAATTTCAAAGTGGCGGGCAAGAAGAAATGATGAGGCAATTTGCTTCAATCTACCGACATTGGCATGAAAAGATTCCTTATCAGGGTGTCATGTTGGACAAACAACAACTTCTTGAGTTTCTTCGTGCTTGGGCTAGAGATTACGGCTTTAGACTTGGTGGATTCAAGGAAGAGACAACTGACGAGCAGCTTTTAGATGCAGCCAAAGATTCATATGAGCGCATGAAATATCTAATCAACAAAAAGCAAGTTGTTGAACACAAAGCGTTGAATCTCGAATCTCTCTTGTCGGTCCTTGAACAAGCCGAACTTGAAGCGTGTTTGGACGAATAACGAAGCTTGAATTCAATAATTGTTGTGTCACATTGCTCAAGAGAGCATACAAAAACTTCATACTAAAAAAGTATGATGATTACTTGGAGTAGAAATGTTAACAGAAAGACGTCTTAAGAAACTCGCTGGGCTTATAAAAGAATATGAAGAGGGTCTAATGGTCGGGGAAACGTATCAAAGCTGGCTTGACGAACATGGCAAATTACCATCCTTGCCATCTAAGGCAGCAGACAAAATCGTGTACTCGCTTCATGACCTTGAAACGGAAACCGATACAGAAGGATACGACGAACTTCAGATAAGCGTTGGTCGCTTACCTAAAGATCTTAAGTTAAAGATTGGTGATGAAATCCTGGTAGTTCCATCAGGATGGTATTATTCAACTGAGTCAGAATGGGGCGGACCTAATGTACATGGCCCGTTTGATTCAAAAAAAGAAGCTAGAAACGCAGCAGTGTTTGGCTAATTGATTACTGATCAAACAGGTACTCTAGGAGTCCTTCAACTACTGATTTTGGTTTCTTTTTATTTATCTTCTTTTTCTTCGTTGGATATTTGCCATGAATGTTTGGTGGATTCTTTACGGCTTTCCAGATAAACCAAGTAACAGCTTGAAGTTCTTGTGGAGTCAATCCAACTAGGTCTGCTACTTTTCTGTAATCATGAATGATAGCTTCTCTTTCAGCCTTTGTTGGTTGTCTTAGATCTTGGAGACGTGTTTTAATTCCTCTCCACACATTGATTGCATGTCCATCAAGAACCAACTCTCTTTCGACTCTGTCGGGATTCAACAAAGAATGAAAAAACACGGAAACCTTTGGACCTGCAACAAGACCAACATCTCCGGTGTCGAGGATCTTCAAAGCTTTATAAACGTTCGATTTGTATGCAGGAACTTTTTCAAGTGGCCCCAAATCACGTTCGCCTTCAAGCATCAACCAGTTTTCTATTAGCCTCTGTGCGGCCAAGAGATTGACTTTCCAGCCAAGGTTCGGACTGAGAACGGCAACAACGGCAGCGGTAACTGGCAACGGCAGCTCATATCTTTCTGCTAATTCTCTTACGTGTTGATGAGCATGTTGATACCAGTTGCTCCAGTAGTCGATTTCATCTTTGGTTGCTTTTTTCAGTACAGAAAGAATATTATGATAACTTTCGTTTTTTTGAAGATTCATTTTTTCATGAGGGATTTTTTTCCTACTTGGTTCATTTAGAACGAAGTCTAAGCCGAATCTTTCCCTCTCATCATAATCGGCTTCAAGGAGCCATTTTAATAGTCGTTCAACGTTTCCCATGGAGATAACTATTTCTTTTCTATTCTAAAAACCAGTGGTCTCTTGCAATTTGGACCTTTAATAACCCTGTGCCATGTCTTGGATTTAATAAACAATGTTCCTTCCATTAGCTTGGGTATTTCATTGTCGTATTGGAACCACCAGTCATCAGCTTGCATTACTTCAACAATTCGGTCTTCTTTATCTCGGTGCCAAACCAACTCTTCCGAATCGACATTTGGGTCGAACTCACGGATTACAACATTAGTTGATAACGTCTTTTCTTTGAACGGAAACATTACCACCAACGATACGATTTAGATGCGCCTGTCAATGACGGATAACGACCAATTCTACATGACCAGTAACCTGCGGTACAACGATCGTTTTTATCCTCACAATTGTGTCTAGCGGCAAAAGATTTTCGGCGTTCAGGATCTGATACTTTCACACTCATATCTGGTGAACCAAAGGAGATTTTCTTGACTTTATCCCCGCATTTTTGATAAACATAAAACTTTTTGGATCCACCACGCTTTGGTTTGCCAAGTTCAACATCTTTTCCTTGATACTCGGCCTCATCAAGCATTTCGCTTCCTTCGATCATCGGAATGCCGAGAGGAACTTTTTTGTTTTCGTAGATGGCAAACTCACCAACGCCTTGTTCGATCAATTCTTTTTCTTGTTCAGAGAGTTGAATTTTGCCTTCGGTGTAAAGTTCTTTCATTTCCCTCATTAGGGAAAAGAACGCTTTCGACTTTACACGATAAATGTTGTCATAAAAACTGATACCATTTTCAAGATGAAATCGCATTCCCTCTGACAAGACACGCCCATACTTGTTCTTTTCAATCTCTTCTTTGACAAGCTTGTTAATTTCTTCTTCCAGTGTTTGTTTTGCCACATTTATGCTCCTGATTGCTAATTATTCGGGTAAAACTAGTTGGACCAAATGAATCTAATAAAACCAAATGTTAACATCTGGTATCATGGGACGGAAAAGGGAATTAGTGGACCTTTGCGTTCAATATATCTAACACCAAGCAAAAATTTGGCTAAGCTGCATGGCGATGTTTACGCATTTAGAATTGATCCTAACGCTAGGTGGCTTGATATTGGCGAACTTTCTTGGGGCGTTCCAAGTATGGATACTATGGGATACGCTGAAGGGATGGATGAAAGATTTCGTTCTAAAGGCTTTGATGTGGTTTGGGATCGTTCTGATTATCGAAGAGGCCACCAACAAATCTACGTAGTTAACCCTGAGGTACTGTCAATGGTTGATAATATAAACGAATCCATTAAGCTCAATAAGCTTTTGATGTTTCTTGAGGCCATATCTCCAGAACAAGTGGAAAAAATCGCATCAGCAGAACCAAATGATGTAATCACGGTATATCATGGGACCCCTAAGTTCAGACTTCCTCTTTTGCTAAGTGGATTTGATGCAACCCAAGACATACCAAGAGATTATGGCGGGCCTGTTCATAGGGGCTTGTTTGTTACTCCAGATTTTGAAGTTGCTAAGAACTTTGGTGGTGGTGCCATTATAGAAATAAAGGTTCCAGCGAAGTTCATCCATGGAACTAACTACAGTGGTTTTATTGGCCGTAAACAGCAAAAGGAAAAAGGTAAAGAAATATTCGACTGGATTAAAGAAAAGTTTCCTAACTCATTTCGTCCGTACATGAGTCACACAATGTTGTCGTCGGGCGCAGAGCCTCAAGGTTTGTTGATAGGAGTTGTAAAGCCAACCCAAATTACAAAGGTCTGGATTTACGAACATGAAAGTAACCAATGGGTTGAGTACGATCGTAAGGAATATTTGAAAAAACGTGATGTTTATAATCGACGTAGAGTTTTAGATCGATACGAAGAAGAAACTTTCTTTGATCCAGAGATACACATGGCTGACCCAAATTTAGATCTTCAAGATTTTGTGAAAGCCTTAGCTAGGTTTGAAAACCGAGAAGGAATGGAAGAGAAATACTTGAAGTTTCTAAAAATGATGGGTAGCGTAGGAAGAGATAGGCTTGAAGAAAAACTAAGCATGATGGAAATAGGCGGTGCTAAGCTTGGCAAGCTGGCCATGAAAAACATTATCGATCAAGTGATGGAATTAGTGGAAAAGGAAAAGAAACCTAAGATTGAGTCAACATTATCAATTGATAAGCTTTTGCACTACTTAGAAGGGTGAGCACGTATGAGCAATAAACTAAGATGGAAAAAATTAGCAGGACTTCTTACTGAAGGATATGAAGATCGCTGGCCTTCCCGTGAAGACGAAGAAGAAGAATTGGCCGATCTAAAATCAAAAGCAGAACCAAGACTTCCTCGAACTGTTGTTGTTGATGATGAAGAATATATTGGTGGTCGTCGGGCACCAGCCTGGATGCGTTCGGACTACGATCCAAAGAGTGATTCATATGCTTTTGATCTTGACTACAACCCGTATAAAGAATTAGATGAGCAAGTTGACATGGTTGCAGATATGAATGCGCCAGTTGAACCAGTAATTTCTGGACTTGCTCCTATCTCAAGTTTGGAGCAACAAAGAGATGATGTCAGAGATGAAATCGATGATGTCAAGAACTGGCTCGCTGGATACGTTTCTTATCTTAGAGCAATTCATCTTTGGTTTCACGCAGCTCATCATCTTACCAAAGGCACTGGATTCGCTGGTGACCATGAAGACCTTTATGGAAGGATATATACTGAAGTCCAAGATGAGATTGATGGCGCCATAGAAAAAGCTGTCGGTGTTACCAACGATGAATTGCTTGCTTGCCCTCTGATGATTACAAGCAACGCTGTTGAAATAATGGAAGAAGCAGGTTGTAAGGTAAGCGACAGTGCTCACAATATCGCAAAAGCCGGACTTCGTCTTGAAAAAGCTTATATAAAATTTGTTGAGGAAATGTTTGCAACTTTGGAAGAAATGGATGCCATGACGCTTGGTTTGAATGATCAACTTGCATCATCAGCCAACACTCACGAGACGTATGTTTATCTTCTTCAGCAAAGAGTTAAGGATAGCAAAAAATTGTGATAATTAAACTACTTTTTTAACTCTCAAAGCACATCTTTCTGGTTTCAAACCATTTAACCAGCCTCTTGATGTTTCTACAACATATTTGACCGGGGGAGTCTTGTAAAGTGTTTGTGTTCCTGATTTCATGGGAATAAAACAAACCAAATGGCCATTTTTATCAAATCCAAGCAAATCTAAATCAAACATTACATTATTCATGTGAAAATGGCGAGAAGATTCTTCATCAAACAAAAACAATAAGCCTTCGCCTGGTTTTGGAATGTCTTTTTCGAATTGATATCCGCAGGCTCTTTCGGCATCGGTGCTAAGCACACGCATTTTAATTGGTGCGTCACCAATTCTTCCATGACAAAAAACGTGCATAAACGTAATTAGGACAAAGTAAGACATGGAGTTCGATGATAAACTTTTTTATTTGACTATTTATATCTACAGGATTTCATACGAATCTTCAAAAAACCGTTGCAACCACTATTTAAGCAAAGGAACAGTCGGAGAATAAACAATGGCAGAGACACTTACAGTAACAGATATGCTTCCTACTAAGTTTGAACCACTTGCAAAACGTAGGTTCTTGCTTGCTATTGAAGGCATTGACTCCTTTATCGTAAAAACCGCAGCTAGACCAACATACACCACAGAGGAAATTACAGTCAACTGGATCAACCACACTCGTTACCTCGCAGGTAAGACAACCTTCAGTACAATTTCAGTAACTCTTCACGATCCAATCGCACCTGCTGGTGCGCAGCAAGTTATGGAGTGGGTGCGTCTTTGCTTTGAATCTGTTTCTGGCCGTGGTGGTTACGCTGATTTCTACAAGCGTGACATCCAACTCAAGATGCTTGACCCAGTTGGTACCGTAGTTCAACTTTGGGACATCAAGGGTGCATTCATTACAGAAGCAAACTTCAACGACGTTTCCTATGATTCAACTGCTGACCTTGCAGAAATCTCATTGACCATTCGCTTCGATAACGCAGTTTTGCAGTTTTAAAATATATTTGTTCGCAGTACACAAATATCAAACAACATGGTAAACTCTCCTTAGAAGACAGTTCAAGGAGAGTTTTGTGTTTAAGTGCCCTTTGTGCAAAAACCAATATGAAAAACTTATTTCTTTGTCTGTCCATTACAGAAAAGGGCACAAGAAAAAGTCAAAAGATTTAATTGTTGACTTGTATTACAATGGCAGAGAGCCCACGTGTGCTTGTGGTTGTGGCGGGGAAGTAAAATTTCTTGATATAACTCGTGGGTTTCGTGAATTTATTCATGGACACGCAGCACGCATACCAGAAAAAAATAATTTTGTTTCAAACAAAGCCCAACAAAACAGCGCTAAAACACGTAAAAAGATGATTGAAAGTGGAGGCTGGAAACCATTTCACCTAAAAGAAACTAGTGAACATTGGGGCAAAGGTTTATCAAAAGAAACCGACGACCGCATAGCCAAAATGGCTAACTCCATTAAAACAAATAAAGTTGAAATTGAAAAACGTTCAAAACGTATGCGCAAAGGACGTTTAGATGGAACAATACCGACACTTCACAAAGAGAACCATAGCCAATGGAAAGGTGGTATCAGCCCACTAAATCAATATTGTCGTAGTAGTATTAAACTTTATTCAAATTGGAAATATCCTTTGCTTAAAGCGGCAAAATTTCAATGTGTCATGTGTAAAAAACCTGGTCCTGGCTTGGAAATACATCACAACAAAGAAACAATGTCTTCCATAATTCGTAAATTTGCTAAAAAATTTAAATGGGATCATTATTACAACAGCAATGCACCAGCAAATGATCAAAATTTGATTAATATCAAAGATCAAATTGCAGAAGCCGTTGCTGACTACCACATTCAAAACAATGTGTCCGGCGTTGTCCTGTGTTCCAAATGTCACAGTAAAGAACATAACTAATTTCAGCTTTGCAACCCAGAAAAGACCTGGCCAAAAGCCAGGTCTTTTCTATTTAAGCTTGTCGGAGTATGAAATGAAAATAACCAAGTCACAACTTAGAGAAATGATCCGAGAAGCCATCAATGAACAGGTTGGCGGAAACGATATTCTACAACAAGACTTAGGAGGAGAAGGAAAAGAGCTTCTCGATACTTTTATTCAATCTATGGATGAAGCAGTACAAGCTTGGTACGCATTACACTATTGGCTTGAACCGTCTGAAGAAGCAGATGTAGCAATGTTACAAGAGTTAGGTAAGGAAGTCGGGAATTTTATTGTTGATGAGAACTTGACTGCATGGCTTAACAGCCTTGCAGAAAAAGCAAAAGCTGACAAGTAAGACATTTTGAATCTAATTGATGTTTGCCATACTCATAGTATGGCTTTTTCTTTTAAAAATTCCTGGAATATTTTTAATGTTTAGTTCTGAAGGTGTGCTCAAGTATTTCATAATTGACGAAAGCAATTATAAGCTAACGCTTTTGGTCGATACGGAGATTGCTCGTTATTATCGTAATTTCGTTCCAAAGTCTCAGAAGTGTCGGCCTGGTCGTTATGCACCTCATATTACAGTTGTTAGAAATGAACGACCTTTGAATATGAAAAAGTGGGGCTTGTATGAGAACAAAGTGATTAGCTTTGAGTATGAACCCTACATTTGGTATGATGAAACTTATTGGTGGCTTAATTGCCACTCTTCCTTCTTGAAAAAACAAGAGAAGAACTTGGATTACCAAAATGGGCAAAGTGGAACATGCCTCCAAGTGGAAAAGCTTGTTTTCATATGACAATAGGCAATTCAAAATAGGAACAACCATTCAGTATCCGCTAGTTAAGCTTATAGGATTATCGTGGCCAAAATCTTAAAAGAGCGATGGATGAAATTGGCTGGCTTACTCAAGGAAGCTGATGATTTGGAAATTGATATACAGGATTCAGATGATTCATCTTCTGAGTGGCAGAGAGACAAAAAACGCTCTGATGAAGAAGAGCCTGGTTGGGATCCTGCTGATGAAGATGAATGGCTTGCAGAAGAATTAGGTTCTTGGCATTCGGAAGGTTGATATGAATAAAATAAACAAAAACAGATGGCAACAGCTCGCTGGACTCAAGGAGTCTTCTGTAGGAACAGAAGAAAGAGAACGGCTTAATGAAGGTTTTATGAATCTTGGAATGGCAAGTCCAGCACCAATGGGTAATCCATTCGGCAATCGTCCTAAACAACCGGAATACAATTTTGAGGGAATTTTAGAAGAGATGGCTCCAGAATTGGATCCTGATAAAATTGAAGTTGAGCCTGATGAAGACCACGAGGGTTCTATGGCCAGAGGTCAACTTGAAAAAATCCGCAAATATTCCAAAGAATTGCTTTTAAAGCTTCCAGAAGATGCGCAACTTGAAGCTTGGGTGCAAAGCAAGCTTACTCTCGCAGCAGAAATGATGGACGTTGTAGCACACTATCTTCAAGATGAAGCTGGCGATGATCAGGATGATGAGCACGGCCTCGAAAAAGATGTCAAATAAAATAATAAAAGAGAGATGGCAGCGGCTTGCTGGTATTGTTAAAGAATCGTCTTATCACATGGCCAAACATGACCATGTTGCAAGTGTTGTTAATAAACATGTGGCTGGCCTAATCAAAGACCTTGAGCTTGATCCAGTAGATGCCCCAGAAGTCTTCGATGATCTTACTCATAACATTAAACGATATCTCTCTTCCGTACTAGGAGAATCAACATCTTCGATAGCTGAAAGAACATCACCTGAAGCGGCCCAGGACGTCGCTGCTTACTTTGGAACTAATGATTCGGTAGATGGGCCATATAAAAAAGTTTCGGCTTTACAGCCCTTCCAAGACGCCAAACATCGTAAGAAATTTTTAAAAGCCATACATGCAGAAGGTGCCTTGGGGAAAGCAAGTATCCGGAGACTGCATCGGAATATGCCGAGCTTCTTAACAAGCAGTCAAAAGGACCATTTAAACTAGTTGTCGATCCTTCTCATTGGGAACAATATGACGTAAGAACCGGTGAAGATTTAGCAAAATATTTGGCAATTGAGACTTATAGGGATGTATACAAGGATGTTTACGGAATTCGTCCTCGGCGTAGTCTGGAAGACAAGTCTGTTGAAGAGATCGAAGCTATGATTGATTCTTTGTCGGAAGATTTTGAAGAAGACGACGATTCATGGCTGCGCAATATAGACTAAATCAAGAACTCATCGTATGCTAATCGGTAATTAGCAAACAAAGGCAAGCCGTGCAAGATACGAAACAAACCTTTTTTAAACAGATTGATAGATACTTTAATCGTTCACTTGATGAAGTTGCCTCTAATTTAGAAAAAATTGGCAGCAAACGAACCGATCCAAATTTGAATCAACATGCATTTAGAGGGGAAGTAACTTTAGAAGAAGTAGTTCATATAAAACCAAAAGTTTCTAAATTCGTTCCAGGTACTTTGCTTACATCTCCAGAGGGTATTGACAACTACGAAGAAAACGATTTTGGCGTTGGTAACTTAACGTGTGCCAGTTCAGAAGAAATGGAAGCAAATATTGTTTTGGGTCCCACGAAAGAGATTTCTGAAATTGGGAAAACCAAAAGATTTCTTGTTCCAGAAACTATCATGATTACAGATGAGTTCATACAAATTCGCAAGCACACAACGGTAAAAGCAGCAGAAAATTTTGAAAAGTCTTGTCATAAAAACATCGTTTTTTATACCGTTAAACATGTTTTACATGTTTTAGACAATAAAAACAAGCTTACTATACCGACTAATATGTTTAAAGAAGACAATGGACAATTCAGCTCAGATTTGGTAATGTTTGATACATTTGATTATGATCTTGTAATGCATTTATATGACACTGCCAAGCCTGAGGAAATTGTGAAACCGTTGTCCATATTCAACAAATAGACACGGCGGCCGAATGGCCGCCTTTTTCTATTTAAATGCATGCTTCAGAAACTTTCAAAACTTTTCACCGAACATCCAGGAGAACAGGGAGAAACTTATTGGCAGCACGCTAAATTTGCCCTCGGTGTTTCTTTTCATTTTTTTATTTCTGCTATTTTTTTGATTTTGCATGCTTTATTTCCTTTTGTTTGCCCACCAAAACCATTTGAATTATCATCGACAATAAACTACTTAACCAAGAAATGCGATAATCGCAAGGCCGATAAAAGTGGGCCGCCGTATCCATAGTATGGATTTACCAGATTGGTTCGAGGGAAAAAAAATGACAAAAATTCTTAAAGAACGTTGGATGAGATTGGCCGGAGTGTTACAAGAAAAGACCGAGCCTAATCCAGGCGAAGACCGCCTTAAGGATGCTAAGCATTATGTAAGAAATGCTATGGAAGCACTTCAAACTGCCATCGAAAAAGGCTTGGATGAAGATCAAGAGATGGCAAAGGAAATTGAGGGCCAGCTTTCAACTGCTTACAAAAAGCTTACTGGTGCCGAAGAAAGCGACCGAAAAAACATTGGCGAAGCACAGTTTGCAAAAGATGCGTTAGAAGACATTGAAACACTTTGGCAGCCTAAGCCAGGTGAAGATTATGAACTCGGCGTAGATTATCAGCAACCTCCAACAATGATTGGTTCGGTTCAAGATGAAGAGTTTTCTTTAGATGATTTTGATCCAGAAGATGAAGGGCTTACCATCAGAGAACCAGGTTACGAGACTGATCCAGAGTATGATGAGGATCAACTAGGCGATCTTTATGGTTCTACGTGGGAAGAAGAAGAGGAACGTACCCATTGGGGGGAACCGGTATTTAGAGATACAGATATTGGCAGAAAAAGCGACTTCATTAAGAGAAAAAGCGACTTCATTAAGTCAGAAGATGCCACACAGGCCGAGGATAAGCAATGGAGCAAGTCGGATTTGCAATACGCTGCGCAATATTTTTGGACAAGCGTTAATCGAAGAGGGAATGATTACGAAGACGCACTAAACTTTGCAAGTAACAATTTCGACATTCCAAAAGATGTGCTTGAAAAGGCATATGACGATTTTGAAAAGGAATATGACACGATGTACATCTTTTGATAGATTAGCGTGCAAATCCCTTTTGGCTGCCCATGTTGTTCATGGGCAGCCTTTTTTTTGCAGGTTTGTCCTCTTTTAGTGGCTGAGTTTCAAAGGCTCCCTCAACCCACCCTTCTAAAAAATTTCTGCTGCAACAAGCTTTTCTTTGAGTTTTTTGTTTTCAATTTTTAATTTTCTTAACTCCAGGAGGAGTTTTCTGTGTTCACCAGAATGTTCATTTCTATTGAGAAGCTCAAGATTTTCTATCCTATTATCATCTTTAACTCCATTGATATGATGAACAACCTCATTTGATAAAAGAGGTCTTTTGAGGCTTAGTGCCATAATAGCTCTATGTTCAAGTATTTCAGGATTTCTTTTTCCATTATGTGTTACTGACATTGGTTTAAGAATTTTTTGTTCTTTTTCTGAAAAGAAGTCAAGTAGACATACAATGTACCCAGAACTGTTATAGTGTTTTCCTACCATACCTGTTTTACTTTGACCGCTCCTTATAATTTTCGAACATAACAAACAGATTGACATTTTTCCTTGTCTGATTTTTCCTATATTTACTGTCCTAACCATTCTCCATTGTTTGCAAATACCACACCTCAGACAGAAAATTCGCCTAATTGAGTTCCCATCTTTAAATCTTTTAGTTTTATCCCAATTTATGGCTGCTCCATTAGGCAAGTTTTCAATACCTGAATTTATTTTCTTAGTCGATGAAGCAAGTCCTAAATTTTTTCGTTTCGACCAAACACTTGAAGTGTCAACATTTAATTCTCTTGCTATTTCAGCATTGTTTTTAGACCAGTCAACTTTAGACCAGTCTACTGTCCAAGATTTTTTACCCATACAATTAAATATGATCCACTGGATAAAACATTCGACGTGTTAATTCGCAACTGTTATTAACATCTAAATCCCTTTTTTCCAATATGATTTAGATTTTTTGGCTGTTTTTGGTTGTTTTTTGCGTCCCTGGGTTTAAGCCCAGGTGAACTAAAACAATTCACTAGCAATTAAACATCCACGAGATACTGCACGAAGAGGATCTTCTGCATGGCGAACCTCTTTTAGCTCAACAGGGAAATTGTTTTCTTTAAGTTTCTTCTCAAGCATGTCGACAAATCCCTTTGCTTTTGAAGTGCCACCAGCCACAACAACTGGAAGTGGGTCTTTGAACTTTGGAAGTGCTGAAGAAACTGACAAATGTGCAGCTAACTGTTTTGTAGTGTAATCAATCAAACGAACGTAGCTTGCAGCTACAGCCTCAAGAACCTGATTTTCGTTAGCTTGACCAATAGTAAACTCGCCGTTTTCTTTTTCGGCCTGCACGATAGAATCTGGCTCTCCGGTTGCAACTGCTGCCATACGATCAATCCAGTCACCAGAACGGGTTGTTGAGAAGGTAAGCACTGGTTCGCCATTCAACATTACGCAGCAATTCACCATTCCTGCGCCCCAAGAAAGAGCAACACCAGTATAATCATCATTTTCAAGCTCGGAATAACAGAGAGCTTCTGCTTCATTAATAGCACGACAATCATAACCTTGCTCGGATAAGATTTTTGTCACAACGTCTTCATGATAACCAACATCAAATTCATCATCTGCTTGGTCTACAGGCTGTGCTGGCACACAAAAAACAAGCTTCTCTCCCTTTTTCTTGGCTTTCCCTACCACTTCTTTAAGAAGGAACGAAAGAACTCGTCGAGCATCCTTCTCTTTGGCAGAAACGACACCACGATACATTGGCCTTTTTGCGCTATCATTTCTCTCGACCGCTTTCTCAATAGCATCCTGTCCAAGAAGAACAAATGAACCGTCTGCGTCTTTTACGAATGTTTTGCCTTTCAAACCTTTTTCAATCATTTTGGTGGCGATTGGAGTTGATGGTTTTATCACGTAAAACGCATCACGAATTTCACTGTATTCAACAGTACCATCTTTTCCATGAGAGGAAAGAATTACAAATGATGTACCAACATCTAAACCCTTGCTCATATTTTTTACTCCTTGTTTCTTTTCAATTGACTAAGTTTTGAAACCGACGAACTGATATTATCTTCTGATACTGTTCTTTCTCCCAAATCTTCGAAGTCTTTTTGAAAAGAATCTGTATTAATAGTTGTTACGAACTTACTTTCGTCTATAGAGATCTTGGGAGGTTCGATCGTCGGTGTATCGTCGTCAATCACGTTTCTTTTATTGGTTTTTTCTACTTTTATTGGCCCTGCAACCGCCTGCATGGTTTCGTGCTTGTCTTTTATAGTCCTGTGAATTAGATCGACTCGACCAACAAGGTAGCCAACCACAAATAAAAGAAAACCAATTGTTATTTCAATAATCATGAATTTAATTAGCAAAAGAGGACCCTTGGTCCTCTTTTGGAGAATAATAAACTTTGTAGTAAATGTGTATTGAACACTATATTGACAATGCTATTTATGTAGACTACTAGTAAACTTATGAAATTGAACAAAGTCGAACTTAGAAAGATGATCAAAGGTGTTCTGCTTGAAGTGCTTACTGAAGCAGAACCTCGGTCTATTCCACAAACTCAACCTACCGACCCAGCTTTTGTGGGAGATGTGCCGGCCAAACCTGAAACTCCTGCTGAAAGGAAAAGACGTCTTCGACAAAAGTTCAAGCAACAATCAACATCTGAAACAACAGACATTGGCACGCAAGAAGGCAGAGAAAATATTCTGGACAGGGTATACCAAGATTACGGTGATATAGTTGCTCGACTCAATATTATAATGAGATTGGCCAATCAGGCTATGACTGCCGATACACGACAAAACTTCAAAACAAAGCTCATCCAAATTTATGAAAATCTTGAAGGTCTTCAACAAAAAGAATTGCCAAAAGTGCAAAAAAGCTATACGGAAGTTCTTATATTGACAGGACTCAAAAAGATACCAATGGCAGAAATGAACTTGAATCCTGATACGCCAGTAGGAAGAAGAAATCTCGCTCGAAATATTTTGATTACTGCCAGTGAAGTAAAAAGCATTGCAATCGAAGGAGAGCAAATGCTTAAAAATGCTAGAAACGTTACTTCAGTTTCTGTCTTCCTAAATGAACTAAAGGCTCTTGGTAAGATCTTGAATCAAATTTCGCAAAAGCTTATTGAACTCAATAGAGTTTTTGTTGAAACTTTTAAGGAATATGAACGCCAAAGAGGGCGATAAATCAAATCTTAATAAGAATAATGTTGGAATAAAGCTAATTACAGCTAACTCCGGAGAACAAAATGAAGATCAAAAAATCACAACTTCGTAAGCTTGTCAGCGAGTCTGTCAAAAGAGAATCGACCTCCATTGCACTAGAACAGAAACAGGCTGCGCACTATGCTTTAGTTTGCTTATACAATACACCATTTCTTAAAGAGCACAAGAAAATCAACAGCAAGAAACAACTGCTTGAATTTTTCGGTCCGTTTAAAAAACTAGGCGTTCAAGACTTGGAAAGAATGGGTAAGGAAAAAGGCGAAAAAGCGCAGGCTAAAGCGCAACAAAGAGACACCAGGGCCGTAATGCAGATGGCAAAAGGTGTTGAAAAAGCAAGAAAAAATCTTGCTGCAACAAAACTTACCGATGTAAGAGCAGTGGAACAAGCACTCAATAGCTACATTGATCAACTTTATGATCTTTATGAGCTTCAGAAAGTTGCCGAAGTTGATTCGGCAACAAAAGAAGAGCTAAGCAAACCATTTGCGGCTGCCGCTTACACCCTCCAAAGCCTTTCGCAATCATTGAATGATGCTGCTGACAAGCTCTTTCAGGCGGTACCACGTGGCTCTGGAGTTTATTCCGCAGGCCGTGAGGCAGCTGACATTGAAAAGGCGCAAAAATCGTTTATGATGGGCCCAGGACAACGTCTTGTGCAGATGGGCAAGGATATTGGTGGCCTTGGTGCCCGAGGCATGGGCATTGGTAGGGGCCGTCCTCGCTAATCATCTTTCAGTAGGCACTTCAGTGATATACTTGAGAGGATACCAGAACTTTTTTTCTCCGATGGCAATCTGGTAATAATTCTCTAGGTTGTTGAGATCCAGTATCATTACAATGGGCGTAGGCCCATATTCAGAAACATAAAAGTCGGTTTTAATCCACTTGTCTGGATTTATTACCGGCTTTTCTGCATCAATGAGCATGTGTTTTGTAAGATCAACCTGAACGAGTTCGCCAGGTTTGAAAATCTTGGTACCATCAAGGGTAGTCTCTTCGTGATTCCAAGCCATAAATCATTATACCATAACGCAAGTCTAGAATAAACTAAATCCGAAAAATTAATTCTAATGTGCTTATTCCAACAAAGGTAAATAAATGACAAAAATATAAACTTTTTAGAATACCAAATTTGTCTCTGCGGAGTTTACATTTCCATATTATAACTCAAACAAGTTAATGCAACGTGTGCTATCGTTCAAGTTTATTGGAACCAAGTTTGATTAGTCAATGCTATTTATACTCGAAATGTCATTGTTTGCAAATCCCGATCCATTCCTCGTTGAGCTTGAAGTTGAAGAAGCTTACGAATATATGAAGGACAACAAAATAGAAGACATTAATCACGTTTGGCTTAGATTATTCTTGAGAGAACCGTCTGATTATGAAGTGAATGCAGTCATCAAACGCATGCAAGAGGGCGGTCCGGTACAACTTCAAAATATTCTGTTCACCAGACAAACAAACGAAATTGCCGATGCTTATCGCTATCATTATGGCTCCTTCTTTTCTATTAGAAAAGCTAATAAACTATGCAAGATTTTATTCGGTAGATTAATTGGTTTGCATGAAGCTATTGAAGTCAAAGAATTGATAAAGCAACCCGAACCATTCGAAATAAACGATCTTTATAGGCGAATCGCTAAGCAAGTAAACATGATTCAGAACCAATGGCCTAACAAAAAATTGGAAGAAGTGTACCAAGAACTTGTTTTGCGCCCACCATATAGATTTGAGATTCAGTATCATAATGAAAACGTTTGAATAATTAACTTCATGTACGGTTCGGACCCAATGGGCTATACGATGGAGCAATTGGTCAAAGCACTCGCTGCTGAGACCATGAGTGAAATTGAAATGGATGAGGCTATTGTTGAGCCAGAAGTTGAAGATTCAGCTCCGGGAATGTGGGAACATATAGCCAAAGTTACGATTGACGAAATCGAATCTATGTTCGGCGAACAGCATATACATCCATATGGATATTACGCTGATGAAGTCGTATATACAATGAGGCCACTTCTCGAACCCTACAGTGCATATCCAGCAACACATAAACTGCTAACGGCCATAGAAGAACAAGCGAATAGTTGTGGTAAAGATCCAAGAGCATATGTAAATCTTGTCTTGAGAATATTTGACAATGATTCTGCAAGAGAATGGAAAAACAAAAGGGCGTTCAGATGAAAATCAAAAAATCAGAACTTCGGAACATAATACGAGAAACTATCGAAGAACAACTTGGCGCACCTGGAGTCACGTCTGAAATAGAGGATGTTGAAGAATTGTTTGGTTATATAAGAGAAAAGCTTCAAGACAAAGACTTTACCATGGCAATGAGATTCATTGAAAATTTAAAAAAAACTGTTGAAGAAATGGAACATAAAGCGTACGCTCTTAGAGCGTACGAAAAGGATGAGCTATGATTGATGGGCACACCAAAGAACAAAAGTCAGCCAATAAAAAAACTGTAAAAGTTGGCGGCAAAGAAAAATTGTTATTGTTTGACAATGAAGAACAGGAAGGCGAAAAAAGCATTTCAGAAAACGATTTACGGGAAATGATAGGCCATTTGGTTGCTGAAGCTCTTGAAGAACTTCATGAACAGCCTTTGTATGAAGGTTGGCTTGATGAGGCAGACTATCCTCAAGGATTTGACACTGAAGAATTTAAGTCGCTGCCAAGCTTTCGTAAAAGAGTAGCTTATGCCCGTGAGCATCTTGGCAAACTTGGTGGGGGCTCGGCACGTGTTGTTTTCGCCGTAGATCCAAACACGGTGGTCAAGATTGCAAACAACAAAAAGGGACAGGCGCAAAACGAAATCGAAGTAGATGTGTCGCACATTGGCTACAATGTAATTGCAGAAGTCAAGGACTATGATGCTGACAACTATCTTTACATTGAAATGGAACGAGCTAAAAAATTAAAAAAGTCTGATTGGGAGCGGCTCACTGGTCACAAGTTTGATGGTTGGATGGCCACTCTTAACAATTACATGATTGATCGAACAGGTCAACGTGGATGGAAAATGCCTGTTCCTGACAACTATGAAGAAATTGAAGAATCAGAATTGTTCAGCGATGTTGTCACCATGATGGCAGATTTTGGAATGCCTTCTGGTGATATTATGCGTATAAGTTCTTGGGGTGCGGTCAATAGAAATGGCAGAGAAGTTCCTGTTTTGGTTGATTACGGCTTAACGCAGGATGTTTTCAACCAGTTTTATCGTCGTTAATCATTCAGAAACTTGTTTAGGAACTTCCATGCCTTGTTTTTCTAGCGAGGTTCTAAATTCCTTGATGATTTCAGGTAAAAATTTTTCAAAGCGAAATTTTTTACTTGTAAGAAGATTGTATAATTCTTCAAATGAATTCATGTCAGACCATTTGACACCTTTGCCGAAAAGAATTTTGGCAAGATCATCAGGGTTTGAAGTTACTACTTGGTCCGATAGCTTTTCCTTTTTAGGTTTTTTTCTTCTGCCACTTGGTGAAATTACTTTGATCTTCTGTCGCTTTAGTCCGTCCCTGAAATTCATCACATAACGAAAATACTCATTGTCTGAATCGCCTTCTATGCTCCATTGAACTACTGAAGCTATTGACGCAAGTAACATATTCCTATACGATGCCTTGTATTTGCTTGATTCTGGCGCACCAGAATTGATATCTTTCATCCACTGCAAGTTTCCAACAAACACATCAATTTGAATTAACGCAGGTTCGTCACTTCTGCTTTCACCATCTGGTAAGAAAGCTCTAACCTGTTCACCGGAACTGTCAATAAGTGGAACCAAAATATGAAACTGCTTTAGGCCCTTGATGATTGAATATTTTTCAACGTTAGATCTTGCCAGATGAGTATTCAGCTCATCCCAAAATTCTTGAGTACCTTCAGGAAGACCAAGGTAATTCAGCAAATCCGTTGCATCAATAGCAACGTCAATGTCATTGAAGAATGGTTTAGTTTTGTTGCCAACTATTTCAAATTTAATTCCATCCAAATTGGCTAATACCATCGCTCTTTCAATACTTGGTTCAAGAAGTGATTTTGGCACTACAGAATTCATCTCATCAAAAACATTTCCACCTTCATTGAGTTCAGCTTCGGTAATAAAAACTGATTCAGAAAGCGATTTCGCATTTTCGGGAACAACTTGACGATTGTTGAAGGCAGCAATAACCTCCTCAGAAGTTTGCCCAGCATCAAGGCGATCTTTCATCGCTTTTATCATGCCCAATGCAAAGTCAATTCCATTTTGCGTATCTTCAAATTTCTTTCGGATCGTTATGTATTTGTGCCCATTTTTATCAAAGTCTTTTTGGATGTCCTCTACTTCTTCTTGCCATTCAAGCAGATGTAGTTCCAAATCTTGTGGGTTTTCTTTTATCCTTTTTTTGAAATCACGCTCGGCCGAAATTAGTTGATTAATGAAATGCCAGTTTCTTTCTTTTCTGGCAGTGAACTTTTCTGTGTCAACAATTTTTACTAATTTCCCCCCTGGTCCAGAAATAACAACGCCCTCTACTTCCGGGCCAAATTTGCTTGATACTGGTACTTGTAGAGCTTGCCTCTTGGCTTGTTTTCCAAGCTCTGCTATTGTCGCCAACAGTTTGGCTTTGAGTTCCTTGGCAGCTTGTGTTCTGGCTGGCTTTTTTAAAAAGTTACCGTGTTCTTGAATAAGAGCTTCTAAATTTACGATAAGATCGTTATCAAATTCCAGGTCGTCTAAACTTACCTGTGGTACAGAAAAGAATTTAACTGAGCTGTATTTGTTAACCTCTTGCGCAAGGTCAAGCCACATTTCTGGATTGTGAACTCTTCCACTTTTTTCTTTGCCCATAGTAGATTTTGTATTAAAAATAAGAAAGATACCATCCCCAATTTTTGCCTCATCATAAATAACAATGTTGTGGTCGAACGATGGAATGGCCTCACCCTCGATTTCAAACGTTCCGTCAAAATCAAAATTCCACTTTGTAGCCATCTTAACAAAAATTTCATTCCAAGGAATGGACTGAAGCAGATTGAAGTATTTCCTAAAGTCGTTCATGAAGAATATATTTGGGACATCATCGGCAGACTCAAATGTTTTACTTTTGCTTCTCAAGTAAAACTGACCATTGTCCACCCCCAAAGCCATGTAATTGCCATCCATTTTTTCTGACACATGGAACCTGGCCTTATCTAAATTCCACCCTCTAAGAAACTCTAAAAGCTCTTCTGGCTTGAGTTTGTCAATGTGGACGATACCCTCAGTGAGCAATCGCAAAGTTTTTCTTACTTCTTCTTTAATCAATTTTTTCAGAAAAAACGCCATCACCTTTGTCCCTTTTGAATCCTGTCGTAAATAGAATCTTCATCAGTAAGCAAATCTTCTTCTTCTTCAACTACATCATCAATCATTTCAGCAAGTTTAATAAGCTGTTGATTTGATTTTTCCATTCGTTCAAGATACTTGGCTAAGGTTGGGCCATGAATGGCATGCTCATTTGGATTGTTGTGAACATCTTTATAGAGATCACCAAACAAAATATATGCGTTTTTGCGATCCGTAACAGAATTTTCATAAATCTGTTTCCATAGTGCCTTCTTTTTATCTTCAAGTGAAGATAAAGAATCAAGCAATGAACTAAAGTCTTTTAGTTGTTTGTTGATTTTTTTATCAAGTTCTTTAGTTGGTGTTGGCTTAAAACTTGTTTCTGGCACTTGTGGGTCAAAAGATTGTTCCGTATATTGATATGGTTTGTCTTCTTCTGCCATTTTATCTGACAGCATAGACTCAAAATCGTCTAGCAAATCTTCATCTGTTTTTTTATTTGTTGACATGAGAGTAATTATCCTAAAGAATACATAAAGGCAGTTATGGGGCGAAAGTATCTACATTTTACAGACTTAGAGGGGGCAAAGGCTATTTCTGGTTCTGGTCAATTGTGGCAAAGCAGTTATGGGCCAAAAGGAGCCGTGTTTGCAGTTATTGAAGGTGGTGCTTTTGTACCCAATGTCCAAATGTCAAATTTGGGCCGAGCCAAATCCAGAAGTGCTGTTGTTGTATTTGAAACTAAGTTATTACCAGACAATGCTTTTCCTGAGGAAGTTATGTGGCATGTCAATTCATTACCTGTCAAAGTATTGGAGGTAATCACACCCAGTGTAGCTAAAAAAATGCTCAACGATTCCATACCATTCAATGAAGAGGTCGGCAAGCTTGAAATCCCATTGCATCCCGCATTTAACGATTGGGGCGATTGGACAAGAATGCCCGAAGACTTCAAACCTTGGGTTCCTGGACAAGACAATAAAAAATACTTGGCTGCACATGAGCTTTGGTTAGAAACCAAAGATGTAGATGGGCTTAGGGAACTTTGGAATGAGGATGAAATCGTCAACAACTTGTCTGCAAAACTTAATGAGATTAAGAACTTGATTAAAAGCGTAGTTTTTGAAGTTCTCTCATAGTCCAAATCTCGAATTCTTATGTAAAATATACATACTGTTATGACTAGAACAGGTGGCGGCTTAATATCGAGACGGCTAACTGGTGCTGGAACCAGCAACCAGATAGGCGAGGACATTGCTCGTTCAAGAAAGTTCGGGCAAACCCCGACAATGCAAAGAGCAGTTGTGATTGACGTAATCATGGACCCAAATTTGCTCTCGGATGATCAATTAACCAGAATAAGAAGAACGGTTAACAATCCAAGATTTGCCGACGTTATGCCGGTAAATGCAATAATTGCAAAATTGTCGAGCGATTCACAAGGTACAATCCCACGAACAAACACAATTTTATTTCCCTTTTTCTCTTCTCATTTCATGCTGCCTGTTCAACCAGGGGAAACAGTGCAGGTAGTCTATAATGATTTTGCTGGTGGCGGTCAACAGGTTGGTTATTGGTTGACAAGGGCAAGCATGGAGAGAACAGTTGAGGATGTAAATTACACTCACCATGATCGTCGGTATCAGCCGTTCAACAATCCTAGAAATTTTACTACAGACCAAAGAGACCGACGTCGTTCAGATCAGCCTTTACCTGGATTTCCCAATGGAGGAAATACGCAAGATACATTTACCATCCCACCATCTGGCTCAGCTCAAGAACGTCCATTTGAAATAATAATTCAGCAAGCCACTGCATATTCAAATGCTATCGACGGCATCAGAGATTTCTCGTTCCCTGATAACGGCAGGGTTGTAACGCCAGAACCAGTTCCACGTTGGCGAAAGCGGCCTCAAGAGTTTGTGCTGCAAGGCTCAAATAACACACTTATTTGTCTTGGAGAAGATAGAAGAGGAGGGCCGCTTGGAGCTTTGTTGGACAATGAGCCTGATGCCAAGGGTCAAGCTGGAACAATTGACATTGTCACTGGTCGAGGGCGTTACTTGCCTGAAGACACTCAGGACCCTAATGAAGTTTTTGATGGGAACACTGCACCATTCGTAAATCAAAACGAAAGAGGCACGAGAGAAACCTATAAAACGCCGTACCTTAATCAGGGTGGGGTATCTCGATTAAGCGATAACCCGATTGAAGGTGATCCAGATTACATGCGTGATGCAGCAAGAATATATGTGACAATGCAATCTAATGCCGATGTCAATTTTGGCCTCACCCAAATCGAATATACGGAAAATTCCCTTCCAGCAGGGGATAGCAAGAATGAGATTATCCAACCAAGCGAAGATGCTCAGCAAACTGCAAATAAAAGTTACATTATAAACAAGGCTGATCATATTAGATTGATAGCCAGAAAAGATGAAGATAATGGAATTGAGGGCACTGTCTTAATTGTTCGTGAAGGCGAATCAGAAACAGATTTGTGCCATCTCTTCATTTCAAAAGATGGTGTTCATGTTGATGGTCCCAAAATTATATTGGGTCGTGGATTGGCCGATTTAGCCGGTGCTGGTTCAGACCCTACGCCAGGTGGAGAACCGTACATTCGTTGGTCTAAATTTAGAGATACAGTAGATCGATTACAAGATGAAATTGAAGAACTCAGAGACAAGCTTCAGCTGCAACATAATGAATTTCTGTCAACACTTTCAAATGTTGTTCAAAGTGTAGAAATAGCATTTGCTTCAGCAACTGCTATACCGTACTCTCCGATTGCGTCATTACAGGCAATTGGTTCTGCAACTACTATATCCAATACATCAATTAGCCCTCTCAGGGCTCAGATTACCAGATTGGAACAACAGGCCACACAAGCAGTTGAGCAAGGCACATCAGACACTAATGATTTTGTAGAGGCAGCCAAGTCAGAAAAAATATTTGGGGAATAGTTGATAAAACATGACCCTCGTTTGTATTTGCAGAGAATGACAACATGCCTAAACAAAGATTTGGACACTAGAAATTCATAGAGTCAATGTAAAAAGACAATTTGTAGATAAGGCATGTTTTATTTCAATACTGATGATAACATTACATAGGAAAACAATATGGTTAGTAGAGACAAATTAAATGGACTCATTCAAGAGCTTGATCAGCAGTGGGAAAATTCAACAGAGCAAATTACACAAAGAATTCAAGAAGAAATTGCTCGACGGGGTGGAATTCAAAGAATTAACCCTGAGGTGTTGACCGAAGCAGCCGTCGGCATCGAAGCCGAATTAAGATCACGTGCTATTGTAAACACTGTTATTAGAGCGCTGTTGCAGCAAATAGAAGATTTACAAGGCCGGGTTGAAAACTTGGAATCAAGATTGCAGGCATTTGGTTCCGCAGGACCGACAGGAACATCAACGTCGTAATTTTACTTAGCAATACTTATTCAAAATGGCAAGACGAAGTTTCAAAGGAGTGGGTGTTATTGCCCAGCAACAAAGAACGAACGTTCTCACAAGAAATCGTTCCACTATACCAATTGGAATTAAGACCCCGCTTCAGTTGGTCGGTGGCAAAACCTTATTCGAAATGAATACCGAACTAAGGGATCAGATTAAAGACAACCTTAGAAATCTTCTTTTAACAAATTGGGGTGAGAGAATTGCCTTAACACAATTTGGAGCAAACCTTCGACCATTATTAACAGAATATTCAAACAAAGATGATTTCGACACAGAGGCGATGGTTCGAATTAACACGGCAATTACAAGATGGATGCCATTTGTCCAACCAGTTGCTTTTGATTCAAGGGCAGATTTTGACGATAATCAATTTACAGGAAAAATTAGAATTTTCCTTATTTACTCAGTGACGCAACTAAACATCATAGAAGAAGCGCTGGAGCTAGAACTGTTCATCATCTAAGGAGAAACAAGTGACACCAGTTAATAGTAAAGATAAAATATTAAAGCAGGTAAGGGAGCGTCGCTATCTTAACAAAGATTTTAATTCTCTAAAAGCTGATTTGCTTAATTACGCACGTACACACTTCCCTGATGTCATTAGAGATTTCTCAGAAGCAAGCCTGGGAGGTTTGCTCCTTGACTTTGCTGCATATACAGGTGATGTTCAATCGTTCTATTTGGATCACCAGTTTCATGAGCTTTCAATTGATACGGCAGTAGAAAACGTTAACATAGAAAAGATAATCAGAAATGCTGGTGTTCCTATTGTAGGAGCTTCTCCAGCTGTAGTGACTGTAAATTTTTTAGTAGAAGTACCCGCATCAGGAATACCGGCTGTTCCTGATCCTGAGTCTTTGCCAATCATTCATCAGGGAACTGTTGTTCGTGCTCAAAATGGCACACAGTTTGAACTAACTGAAGATTTGGATTTCAGAGAGAGAGACAACTCAAACAATCTTGTTGCAACCGTCAGAGTCGGCAACAGAGATTCAAACAATAATCCTACCACCTTTATTCTTTCTCTTGCTGGTGTTTGCATTTCAGGATTTCGACAAGTGGATTCTTTCTCTGTGGGGGCATTTACTCCGTTTCGTCGTTTTGTTCTTACGCAAGAAAACGTTACCGAGATTATTTCGGTTCGTGATTCATTGGGTAACCAATATTACGAAGTAGAACATCTTACACAAGATACTGTTTTTCGAGCGATTGAGAACGGTTCAGATGATTCTGACATAGTTGCGGAAAATCTTGTTCCGATTCCCGCTCCATATCGCTTTACTACGACTACTGCTTTGGAATCAAGATTAACAACACTTACATTTGGAGGTGGTAACGCTCAAACAACCGATGATGACATCATTCCAGATCCGTCAGAATTTGCAGTTCCACTTTATGGAAAGAAAACGTTTTCAAGATTCACAATCAACCCAGGCAATTTGCTAAAAACCACCACGCTTGGCGTAATTGCTCCAAATACAACATTAACAATCGAGTATCGCTATGGTGGAGGTTTGTCGCACAACATTGGGGAAAGGCAAATTAGAGGCTTTAATTCAATCGTAATAAGTTTCCCAGAAAATCCACCACCAAGCGTTTCACAATTTGTCAGACAGAGTATTGATGCTCAAAATTCTTCGCCCGCATCTGGCGGGGAGGATGCTCCTACAATCGATGAACTGAAATTAAGAGTGCCCGCAGTGAAGGCGTCACAGGGTCGCATCGTAACAAAAGAAGATTTGTTAGCACGTGTTTACACCATGCCAAGTAATTTTGGTCGTGTATTCAGAGCTTCAATTCAACCTGATCCAAATAACCCACTTGCGACACGGTTGTTTATTATCTCAAGAGATGCCAATAGTCGATTGATTGCTTCTCCCGATAGCTTGAAGCTAAATCTACAAAGATTCTTAAATGAATATCGTCTTGTATCAGACGCTATTGACATTCTTGATGCACAGGTAATTAATTTTCAAATTGAGTTTTCTATTGTTGTAAATCCGTCGTTCAATTCAAGCCAGGTTCTTCAAAATGTTATTAACAAATTGAAAGAATTTTTCAACATCAAGAACTTTGAAATTGATCAACCAATAGTAACTGCCGAAGTTCAAAACATTATTTTCAACAATTTAGGAGTTTTGACAGTCAATTCCATTGACATTAAAAATATTACAGGCACTGTCGGAGATTCAAACCCAAGAGAATATTCTGATGTGCAATTTGATGTAAGTGCCAACACAGACAGAGGAATCATCATTGGACCACCTGGTTCAATTTTTGAACTTCGTTACAAAAATTTTGATATTGTTGGAACGGTGGTATAGACAGGGACACTGGAGACCTCAGACATGCTTATCTCTGCAACAACGGAGATAAATCATGAAGAAAGAATTTAGAGGGAAATCAAACAAAGGTGGAGTTTACCAAAATCGAAATTTGAAAAATGGGAAAATTTATATTGGAAGTGCTAAATGCTTTAAAAAATGAGCAACGCAACATCAAAGCAGATTAAATGTAGAAAAACATGCTAACAAACATTTGTTAGCTAGTTGGAAAAAGTGGGGATCAGATAATTTTCTGTTTGAAATATTGGAAGTTGTTGATGGTGATAAAGGGGAACGGCTTAAGACTGAACAAAAATATATTGTCAATCTTATCAAAGAAGATAAATGGTAAAATACTTTCAATTTCAAGAAAAAACTTCGCAAAAGGAACGAAGTTGTTGGTCAAAAAATCCTCAAAAAACAAAAGCCAAGGTAAAAAAGTCGCTGCAGCAATATTGGGATAAAAATCCAAACCGGAAGAAAAAATTGTCAAAACTTATGTCTGGTACTAATAATCCAAGTTATGGAGGACATAAAACAGACACAATCAAAAGAATAAAATTAGCTAGAAAAAACAAAAAATGACAAATGGAATTCCAGTTGTTCAACTTGGGGAAAACAAAAAAATAATAAAGACATATCCGTCAGCTTTGGCAGCTTCAAAAGAAACACAAATATTTGCTTCAAACATTACTTATACTTGTCAAGGTAAGAGAAAAACAGCAGGTGGTTTTCACTGGGTCTATCTCAAGGATATGAACTAATGTATAGAATACTTTCAGCATCAAAAGATACCTATATCACAAACAAATTCATTGCGGGCAGTCGAACAACTGGTTCAAATGTTGGGCAAGCAGGCACGCTTGATCTTTTTAAGCTTTATAATGAAACCACTATTGCTAACGTTACTGGTTCGATTACCGAACTAACAAGGTTGCTGGTTGAATTTGACTACTCTGAGCTTCGAGCACTAACAGGTAGTATTCTGGATTTTGCGAGTGCAAGTTTCGGAGCAACTGTTGTCTTAAAAGATGTATATGGTGGGCAAACTACACCATCAAATTTCACTGTTGAGTTACTGCCATTATCAAAATCTTTTGATGAAGGTCGGGGCATTGACGTTGTAGCATTTAGAGATTTGGATGCTGCCAATTGGATCACTGCTTCTCTTTCTCCAGTTGTAACTTGGAGTCAGCCTGGTGCAGGAGCTACCGGTTCTCTTGGAGAAGATGTTGATGTTATTGTCTCTGGGAACATCGGCTCAGGCTTACAATACCTTGGTTCTTCGCAGAAATTTAATCGAGGTGACGAGAACCTAAGAGTTGATGTGACACATCTTGTTTCTGCAAGCCTTGCTGGCATTATACCAAATAATGGATTTAGACTTTCGTTTACGGCACCAGAGGAAGAGGACACCAAAACAAGGTTTGTTAAACGTTTTGGCAGTCGTCATGCATTTAATAAGAACCTCAAACCAGAACTGGTTGTGGAATATAGTGATTATATCAACGACCCAGGAGGACGGCCATTTTTTGATGTTTCATCAAGTTTGTATGTTTATAACCCTGTTCGTGGGCAAAACCGAAACTTTTTTTCTGGCAGCGTTGCTATAACTGGATCAGACAGTTTATTAATGACTCTAATTGCTTCCAAGAGTGTAAAGTTTACAACTTCAAGTTGGAGTCCATCGCATAGTGCGAGCATCAACTATCTTACAAGAAGCCTGGTTTATGTGTCACGTTCATTTTCAGGCAGCCAGTTCAGTTTTGGTAGTTTGCCGCAAACCGGCATATACTTTGCTCCATTTCATCTTTCTCTTGTTGAAGACCAAGGTCTTCGTTCTTTTGTTTCTAACTCAAATCAAGTTTATTTTGATGTTCTTTGGAGAAGTTTGGACCAAACTGTTCAATACGCCAAAAATGGTGTAACGTTTAATAGAATTCAGGGCCAACAACAAAATGCTATGGATATAAATTTGGTTGTTAATATGACAAACCTGAAAGACCAATATAATTCTCAAGAAATTGATAGAATCAGAGTATTTGCTGCTGATTACAACCAAGAATTGCCAGGGTTCAAAGTTCCTCTTGAATTAGATTCTGTTGTTGTTCCTGATATGAGGTGGCGAGTAGTCAAAGCCTTTACAAAAGAAGTTGTTATTCCCTGGAGTCCGTCAACTAGAATGTCAACTGACAAGGATGGTATGTATTTTGACTTTTACTTTAAAGACCTGCCGGTTAATGAAGTTTATGAATTTGAGTTATTGTGCGTGACGGATATCGGACGTGACCTTTCCATTACCGACAGGGGATTTAAATTTAAAGTTATTCCATAATGATAGACCAGAGAAACAATACCCGAAACTTAAATTTGAACAGGCCAGGTCTGTTTACGCCTACAGTTGTACGTGGACTTAGGAATGGGCCTTCTAACAATTCGGTAAATTTCAGCAGAAGTAGTAATGAGTTAAGTGATAGCAGTGTCAATAACACATCAAGTTTCAAATACACAATTGAAGGTACTGGTTTACGCAATACACAACAGCTAAATGTTGATTGGTCTAACTTTGTTAATCATACTTTTTTTAATTCTGCTCAGGTTAAAACTAATGTAGCATTTGAGAAAGTTTTCAACGAGTTTCCTTTTGATGGAACTAAAGAAGAATTTGAAAACTTCTTTGCCAGCCTAACTGGATTTGAGAAATGGGCATACGACAACTTTCCTAAAAATGTTGGTTATTTGTTCTTTTCGGGCTCAAATGGGGAACCTGATGATCCTGGTACATTTATAACTGTCAAAGATATTGCCGGTGCAGCCTTCCCAACTGTATCGACAAATCGAACGGGTCAAACTTTAATCAATCCAGACATTGACCCAATGACATTAGAAATGTGGATTTATCTACCAGGCCAAGAAAATTCAGCTTCAGCCATTATAGACAAACATGTAAACCCAAATGCTTCGTTGAGTCAACAAGGATTCTATGTTTCTCTTTCTGGTTCTGCTTCAACAACAACTGGTTCTTTGAGTTTTCACGTACTCTCTGGAACAAACGCCGACCAAGTAACACTAGAGGTTGAAAAGGGAAAATGGAATCATGTTGCTTGGGTGTGGAACCGCAATCAAAGCGTTAATAAAATATTCGGGTTTGTTAATCAAAGATTTTTTGCAAGTTCTTCACAAGCTATTGAATTTGGTCCGATAGCTTCGCAGACAGCAGATATGTTAATTGGTTCTGGAAGTGCTATTACATCTTCTTTCGGTCCGTCAGTTCTGTTTACACCTGAAACTACATTTTCTGGCGCAATAGATGAGTTGAGAATTTGGCATTCTGTAAGAACTGAAAACGAAAGAAATCTTTTTAAGGAGAAGGCTGTTTTTGCTTCGGATGACCTGGTACTTTACTTTAAATTTAATGAACCATCTGGCAGCAATTCGCCTATCGTTTTAGATCACTCTTCCAATTCTTTGCATGGTCGACTTAATACCAACTCATTGGTTCTTGGAGTTCGTGAAGTACCGACATCTTCTATTGCTGGACCAAGTCCTGTCATATATGAAAAAATAGCTGACTCACCTATCTTGTTTCCTTCACAAGAAAATCTTGCTGCATTTAGAGATAGACTCTTACTTTCGGCTTCATTGTATGACAATGACAATCCCAATCTCATTACTAAACTTATTCCAGTGCATTATTTCCTCGAAGGTCAATCGGAGGAAGGACTCGAAACGGAAACTGGAGCTATTGTAGATGCTCTACAAAGTGGAGATGACCCACGTTCGGTTCGTCTTGGAGCTACTCAAACACTATTGTTACTACTGTACACTTGGGCAAAATTCTTCGATGAGATGAAGCTCTACATACAAACATTAAGCACTTTGAATCATGTAGATTATGACAATACTGATACTGTTCCTGACCAATTTCTACTATCCCTAGCAAGAAATCAAGGTATCGAACTTCCTCCACTGTTTGATGGAAGTTCGCTTGAACAGTTTATTGAGGCTGAGAACATACAGAGTGACATTAGTACCAACGACCTTTCTTTGCTTGAAATTCGAAATCAGATTTGGCGAAGAATCTTGATCAATCTTCAAGATGTTATTCGTTCCAAAGGAACCCTTCATTCAATAAAATCTTTCATTCGTTCTGTGGGAATTGATCCTGACAACAATTTTAGAATCAGAGAATACGGTGGACCTTCACGTCTCCCTCTTACGTTTGCAAGAGACAAGAGAAATGAATTTTCCACGATGTTGGACTTTGTTTCAGGTGGCTTTGTAACCAGCCCTTTCCTTACTGCGAGCAGTAGGACAGAGCCAGGGTTCCCTGAACCTGGTAGCTCCACTCCGACGTTTGACGACAGGCTTTTAACTTCAGGTTCATGGACTTACGAGGGCACTTATAGAATGCCCGTAAGAGATTTTGGATTTACTTCACAAAGTTTAATACGTATTCATACTTCTGGAACTTTATCGCCAGCGGAGAGCGTTATAACAAATCTTGTGACCGTAAGAGGAGGCCACACTACGCTGTATGTTCGACAAAATACTTCTGCGAGTGTTGATCCGCTTGCACTGTCTATCACCGGAGCAGATATTTTCGATGGTAGACAGTGGTATGTTTCATTTGGCAGAAACAGAAATGATCAAGTGGGTTCTGTGGTTTCTTCGTCTTATTTCTTACGAGTGGCCAGACAAGGTTTCGGAGAAATCCTTGAATCATATGTAACTTCAGCATACTATAACGACTATAATGGCGACACAAGTACCAGCTTATGGCAGAACACTACTGGCTCCGTAAACATCTCTGGCTCTTTTCTTGTTTGGGGTTCTCAAAGTCTGGGAAATTTTTCAGACACTTTTTTGAATTCGACAGATTTAGATTCAACTGGAGTGGGCAGCACGGCAAAAGTTACCAATTTTGTCGGTAAGGTATCACAAGTACGGTTCTGGTCGAGAGGATTGCGAGACAACGAGTGGAAGGAACATGTTAGAAACTATCGCTCGGTTGGTGTTGACGATCCCAAAACAAACTTTAATTTCAACACAACGAACACCGGCTCTTGGGAGCGTTTGCGTTTGGATGTTTCAACAGACCAAATTGTTACCCAGTCCGATTCTGCGGGACGTATTTACTTTACTGATTTTACGCAAAATGACTTTACTTTGACTGGTTCTGGTTTTCCAGCTAACTCATCCGTTATCGTTCCAGAAAGGTTCTTTTTTAGTTATCTTTCACCAAAATTTGATCAAGCAGCTACTACTGAAAAAGTACGTGTTCGAAGTTTTCAAAACTTTGATCTTGTACAAGAAACTCCATGGGCCGAAGTAGCTCCTGTTTATGAAACACCGCCCTCTGAAACACCGACTGACAACAATAGATTTACTATTGACTACTCAGTTGTTGATGCCTTGGACCAGGATATTGTTACAATTTTTGCGTCACTTGACGAATTAAACGATGCCATTGGCTCTCCAGAATTGTTATTCTCTCCTGATTATCCCGATCTTGAATCTCTTAGAGAGGTGTACTTTAATAAGTTGGTCAACAAGATGAACTTGAAATTGTTCTTTGAATTCTATAAATGGTTTGATACCAACATTGGTACATTTGTTGAACAACTTGTTCCAAGAAAAACTCGTTTTCTTGGGACAAACTTCGTTGTCGAATCGCATATGTTGGAACGAGGCAAAGTAGAATATCAATTTTCGGATATCTATCTTGGAGACAACACAAGACATGCCCTGAAAGACACAATTCTGCTTAGACTGATCACCGGCGAATTTGCCAAATACTGAATGCCCAAAACGTATCCTTTGATTTGTACTAACTTTGATTGAGAGTTATGTATGAAAAAAGATTATAAAGGAAATTCTAAAAAAGGTGGAATTTATCGGATTACCAACATCAAAAACAACAAAATTTATATTGGTTCTGCTAAATGTTTTCAAGTGCGTGCTTCGCAGCATGCCTCTTCCTTGAGGAAGCAAAAACATCAGAACAAACATCTTCAAGCTAGTTTCAATAAACATGGCGAAGATGCTTTTTTGTTTGAAGTTGTTGAAGTAATTGAAGGTGATCGCCTAGCGAGAACAATCCGAGAAGAGGAATTGCTCAAAGAGCAGGTTGGTTTAGGAAATTGGGATAATTGCTTTAATTTTCAGAAAAGCCGAAATCTAGTAAAAGAACATGTTGGTCAAAGGACCGGGATGGTTTTTCCAAGGTACATAAACAAAAAATTTCTCAAGCGCCTAAAAAATTCTACAAAAACAATCCTACAAGAAAAGAAGCTCTGGTTAAGAGATTGTTAGATGTGAAACCAATTAATTCTGCTGCTAAAGTATATTACACATCATTACTTTCTCCAAAAGGAAAAAAATTTACTAAGATAGAAAATCTAGCCAAGTTTGCAGCTAAACATAATTTATGCAACAAACACTTGTCTGAGGTAATTCAGGGTAAACGAATACATCACAAGGGATGGGTGTTAGAAGAAAATAAAGAATATTGCGGTGTTGAAAAAATACCCATGAGTAATGAAACAAAAGAAAAAATTTCTAAAGCGAACATGGGGAAAAAGCACTCAAAGGAGACACTGAAAAAGTTAAGAAACCAAAAGATCGGAACTAAAAATCCCAATTTCGGCAAACGAATGTTGTCAAAAACAAAAAAAGCACTTATCAAAGCAAACACAGGAAGGCGAATGCCAAAACACGTTGCAAACTCTCTTATAGAGTCTAGACAAAAAACCTATGATATAAAAATCAAAGATCCAAATGGGAATGTTTATGGACCGATAACAAACCTTTCTAAATTTTGCAGAAAACACAATTTAGAAAGAAGCCTACTTATCAAGGTATTTCAAGGCAAAAGACGACATCATAAAAGTTGGGTGTTAGTAGAATAAATTGAGGTGTAAATGATTGCTACTATTACAGAGAATGACAACCTACCAATTGGTGAGTTTACACCATTTAATGATACTGATGGACCACGTATCCAACAGGCCGTACAGGAGTTTGGCGCTACGCAGGGATATGACACCACTGTCATTGACAGGTTTCGTCAAGGTGTTTCCTTGCGAATGCCAAGGCACTTATATCAGTCAATCCAACCAAAAATTTGGGGCGGACGTCTTGACCATCAAATACGTGTTATAACCATTGGACAAGCAAGAAGTTTTACACAATTTGAAAACTCAGGTATTTTTGAAGAACAGCCAGAATTTAATCCAGTTTGGTATATTGAAGATCCGAATTATCCACTACCAATAGTTTTTAACAATGGTCCCCAACAAGAAGAAGAAGCAATAATCGAACCCTTCACCATACCAATGCGTAAAAACACAAACGAAGGGCCTTTCTACCCACGTAGCGTTAAGGGTTCTTTGGAAGATGGTAATGGTTTTGATGATTTACTTGGCGGAAACAATGTTGTAGAACAATTTATTGACTATAATGCACCGTCAGATCCACGATTCTTTTTGGATGAAGGTCAAGAGTATTTTGGCTCAGTTATTATTGAAGGTTTTACCCCGGTTATTATTAGAAACATTGATCCATTTGATGATACTAGAGATGAGAGGATAATAGAAAGACTGCAAATCGATAATCAAGATATGCTTGACGCAGTAAAAAGATTGGATTTTGATTTAAGTGAAGATATAAGAGAAACGTTTAGTAAGAAATCAGCCACCGCTGGTGGGGATGTTTATGGTCCCGAAGCGGCAATTTATGGCACAGATTCCATCGCCTATAGAGGATTGTTCAGAGGAGCCTAATGGCAAGAATAAATAAAAAAACTAGAATAAAAGGTTTGCCACCAAAGTTGCAACTTCAACAAGAAGATGCAACCACGGGCAGCTTTCCATCACAAGTAAGGATCTCTTCTGACAACAGAACTGGAAATTATGATGTCCTATGGAATGACACCAATGCAATAAACTTTCTTCGTTACTCCAACTTAGAACTTGGAATTGGTATAAATTCGGGTAGTCAATTTATCAAATATCCCTCTGAACAATTAACAGATATCACCACAACCGGCTCTCTTAGAAAGGGTGTGGGAGATCAGATTGCACATTTTACACCTGGCCAAGGTCTGACTCCTTTTAGAGACTATGACAATCCTGCTGTTGACGGGAAATCAGACAATAATTCTTTTTACGCAACTGGTTCTAACCCGCTTGTTTTTGGTGATGAATTAAAACAACCTTTGTGGTCAAAAACAAAATTAGAAATAGACATAAGCGTAGATTCTACTTGTGGTGCAGCATTATTTGTAAGTGGTGCAGATTGGGGCAATGCAACTCGTCCTTCCACAGCAACAGATGGGTTGAGTTATGAAATGCTTTATTACAATTTCGTTAATAAAACCTGGCAGGGAATTGGAACAGGTACACCTACCGGATTTGTAAGTCAAGGAGCAGCAAATATTGCTCCACCGGTTCCGTTCGGAAATCATATCATGTATGGTTTTACTCCGGGAATAGTTGCTTCAAACAATCTTATTACAAGTGCATCAGTTAGTGGAGCCTTTGCTTTTATGAACAACGCAGGGCGACCAACAAATACATTTGGGTTTCCATTCCACGGGAAGTACCATGCAACATCTTCACAAACATTGAGCTTGTCAAGTTATATTTCCGAACCTTTTCTGGTTGAAAAAATAGTTGTTGAGCTGAGTGCTGCGTATACAGTATTTTCAAATACGATGACAACAGCTTCTCTTGGAGTTACGCACATAACACAATCTGTGATACCAGCTGCAATTAACAATTTCTTTATTTTAAACCAAAGATCATTTGCGAAATATAGGTATGTTGATTCATACCAAATACTCGGGAGAGATGACGGGACACTGGTGACAGAAGTGCCAACGGTCGTAACTTTATCTGCCAATGGAACAGCGCAAACAGTTTCTACAAACAGAGATATTATCACCTGGGGCGGCATTAGTAGCTTCGCTGCTAATATATCCACCAGTTCTCAACGATACCCTGGCACATATTACTTTGGTAATGTATCAACATTCCGTGAGGACAACCCCAAGTCACTTATGACAAGAGATTTTGTTTTTGAGTCAAATGAGAATGCTGAGAATGATCTAAGCTCACTTTCTTGGGCTGGTAGAGTTAAATTAGAATTGCTGGCCGGATCACCGAATAAAGATTCAATATTTGACTCTCCAGTTATTGACCCTATAAGTGGGGTAGACTTATCTAGGTTTCTCATGCGATTTCAAGCTGGACCAGGAACATACAGAGAGGGTATTGCAATTATAAACTACGGAGGTCCATATGTGAATTATAAGAATGGCAATCGAAATGGGCTTGGCCTTTTATTTCCTACGGGTCGCTCTCGTTCATCTGAGATAGCGTCACTTCAAGCAACAGCAATAAACGAGGATTTATCTACATCCACTACTATCGTTGAACCAACGCCTGATAATTTTCTACACATCAATCCATACCTTCTATTGCCTTCGGATCAATTAGTGATTGGCTGGCAGCAACCAATTACAGATTTTGTAAATGGGGAAACAGCATTGCCAGGTGCGGTCTTGAGTGAAATTAACTTTTTACCAGGCGATGCTAAAATCACTATTTATGGTTCACCTCTTAGGCAAGACAGAGAAGAGCATGATACGCTTAATCAACTATTGACGTCTGAGTCTGTACACGAGGTGATTGAGTAATGACAATCTTTGATCAATACCGTACCGAAACTAGACCGACTTACAGTGGTTCTTATTCAAGCCAAACTGTCAATGGTAATATCTTGTCTGAAGATGCTGCCACATTTAAACGTAGTCGAGCAGTTGTAGCTGAAGCTTCAACAGGTTTGACCAGTCAATTTTTTGAAAAAAAGTGGCTCTACGACACATGGTTGGGATTTGTTTCAGGCAATTATAATAAAAAAAGTGTTCGTATTGTTACCATAGGCACATCTGACGAAACGTATCTTGATTCATGTGCTCCTGGTGTTTTGGACATATACAAAGAATACAACGGTGGAGAATTTACTCTTTTTGAGAATGGTGTAAGTGGTTCGGCCGAGTTTAATATTCCATCAGTATCAGACCCAAGGGTTGTTCCTGGTGCAGCTACGCATCTTATTAAAATGGAGAATATCCCAGGTCACACAACAACATCACGGTGGCATGTGGAATTTCCATTCCAATCAAAAAGAGGTTTGAGATTTAAACCACGTATCTTCAATCCTGGCAATGTTTTAATAAACTCGTTAACAATTGTTAGCGATTCTGGCGGGGGGACGTTGACCGTTCCATCTAGCTCTAATACTATTTCTTTTATCATGTATGGCAGCAATGATTCTCATCGAAAACATTTTGTAGCCAGCTTACCAGTTCATCCGACCGCTGCCTTGCCCAGAGGCGATTCCGATATAAAAAAATGGGAAAGTGTTGGACTTTCTTCGGAGTTGTTGCAAAAAGCATGGTTTGGAACGGGAGACGGTTTAAGAATAGTAGGCAACCTTGCATCTGCTGCGCCTAGTGAGGACAACAGAACTGGTCCGTTTGTTCACCTAGGGGGAAACCTGCCTTCATATCGTGACATTAGCACTAGTGGACTTTATGACGAAACTGATCTTTTTTTAAATCCTCCTGCTGTACTTTATGGACCAATAGTTAGAGGTTTCAAATATGGTCTCATCAATTCGTTACCGCAAAGATTTAATGTTGTATTTAGAAGTGATAGATTTGGACAACTTCGTGACATTCTCGAACAAAGGCCAATTTCCGCAATTTTAAATCAAAACAATAGTAATGTAAGCGTGTTCTATCCCATAGAAATACAATTTGTAAGCGGAACAACTTCTTATAATCGGTACATTGATTACTTAACTGCAAGTAATCCATCTTACAACCCAGATGATTCAGGAATATACGACATTCATTACAGAAGCGGGAAACCGTTTTCAGATTTGAGATAAAATTGAGATAAAAGTTAATAAGTTCCCCAAAGGAGGGTAGGGTCATCGCCGGTATATTAAATTCAAAAAATAGAATCTTCGACACGTTTCTAACAACGGAAGGCCGTAAACAAATTGCACAAGGTCGTCTGATTGCAGAATTTTATTCTTTTACCGACTCGGGCATGTTCTATAATCAGGATACGATTGTTAGTGGAGGTCTTGATGACACCTACAGAATTCAACTTGAGGCAACTAATCTTCCTCAGGATACAATTACGCTCGAAGCAGATGATTCTGGAAGGCTGACCGGATTTCCAATCTCTGGATCGGATCGATACATCATTCGTGGCGGACAAATTTTGTCTTCCTCATCCGAAAATGAAACAGTTGTAGTTACTGGTTCCAAGTATGCCAGTCTTTCTGAACGACTTCTCGACAGTTCAATTGACAATTTTAAAAAACTCTACATTTTAAGAAGCCCAGACCCAATCGATTTTAGGGAGCGTCAATTTATAGTTGGACCAAAAGAAGCTACATTTTCCATAACAGAAACTAGACCATTTTCTACAGCTTCTATTTCTACTGCCAATCTTAATAATGTTGAAGGTTTTTTTCAGGACAAACGGTTAAGTCACATTCCAAATTACCAATTTCTTCCACCAGTTAATAAGCCAAGGCTTGGCACCACAGAAGCCGAACCTTTGGGGGAATTTATAAACCTGAATCAAGAACCAATTCTTACATTTGAAGATGTAGAACGTGAAATTCGGCAATTTGAAGATATGGGCTATGCCCAAGAATTCTTATTTACTGAAACTTCTCGCCAAAGCAACATTGTTGGTCAATTCTTTGAAAGTGCTCAAAATGAATTACAGAAACTTGATGTAATTGACTTTGGTTTGTTTACAACCAGTGAAGGTGTGTCAAAACATGTATTCTTTGTTGGGAAGATTTACAATGATGATATGGGAGTCGATACATTCGTACAGTTATTTACACTTGTGTTTTCTTGAGTACGAAAAACCGCTGGTGGGTTTCAATGAAAGTATGAATGATCTATTTATAATCAATTATGTCCATCAAAACATTGATTGAATTGCTTGTTGATGAAGAGTTCCAACAACTTGCAGAAAGTTTGGATGGGGCCGATGTTAAACACGCTGCTGATTACATAGAGTGGTTAAAAAATCTGAAATCAAAACAGAACAGACCTACAGGTTGGAGAGTTGGCCGACTTAAAAAAGAAAGAGTTGGTAAAAGCTGTGCCTTTTGTGGAGAAAAAACTTTAGTTGGTGTCGAACACATCATTCTACGCTCTCTTGGAGGCCCCAAATTTGATAGGTGGAACCTCGCCTGGTCTTGTTATCCATGTAACGATGCACGAGGTTCAGGTTTAGGTCTCCCAAATAGAGACGTTCCTATGATTGGTTGGTTAGGCGTGGCGTTGGGTAGGCGTGATCTACCATCAGAAAAAGATATTATAGAGTATTTCAGAAATCAACCCATCAAAAAGCGACGCTTTAATAATATTGTAAAAGAGGTTATAGACGGTTCGGAAATTAACGACCCTCTGTATCATGTAACTTACTTCAACCGCTTAGGCGGCATCTCAGAGGCTGGATTGAGGCCGGGGATGGCTAGGTCTATCGGTGCTGGTGGTTATGATGCTCATTCTAAGAAAGGTGTCTTTCTGACAGAAGATGATGGTGTTAGTTTTTGGTTCAACAGAGCAGAACAATTTGCAGAGCATAATAGTGACAATCCTCTTGAAGATGGATTGGTGCCTGTGGTCTTAAAAATCGACCCAGCTGCATTCCTGGAAGACGATTTATTTGACGACGAGTTGGGTTCTAAAGACGCAGTCGCAGGTGCATACATTATTCCTGATGGAATTGACGCTGATTATATCGATGTTTGGGACGGAACTAATTGGATTCCGGTTGATGAATGGGATAGTATTGATATTGAGCAATCATTCGACAAAGAAGAGATAGAAGATGAAGACGGCGATGATGATGCCTACTTCATGTTCAAGTATGATAATCCTCTACTTCCTTAATAAGGCTTATGACATTGCCAAACAACTGATACGTTTTAGAAATTTCAGTATGAAAATTCCTCTGTTTTTCGCAATTCCCTGTAGTGTTTTTTAAGAGACGAAAGTACGATTGACAGTTGCTTACTTGACAATCCCGTGATTTCTCTAATGTAGAGGAGAACCGCTCTTTTTGAAAGGAGATCAATATCATCAAGCCGATCAATGATGATTTTAATTGCTTCAATCGTTGCTTTTTCGTTGTCTGTTCTCGTTCGCTTTTCAAGTTCTCCTACTATATCACGCAGGAATTTATTCATTTCCTCTTGTGTCATCACCTCGTCAAAACCAGGAATAATGTTTTGACGTTCGATAGCATCCAAGTCTGTTTGTGAGATGCCTTCTTTGTAATCTAAAGAAATGTATTGCTTTAGTTTTTTGGCATTCTGCTTGGATTTGATCGTTAGCCAATTTTTGGCAACAACATTGAAATATGAGAAAGCCTTTGAACCCTTAGTGGGATCAAATTTGTGAACTGCTGTATAAAGAAATTCAAGACATTCTATCTTCAAGTCCTGCTTGGATTCATGCATTACCTTGAATCCGTAGACGTTTATTAGATTTTCTACCAGTGCATCAAAAGCAGGTAAAATTTCCTTAACATAAATTACATCTTTTTCAGCTTGAACTGCTGAATTTTGATATCTTACGATAGCATCTTGCGTGTCTGACGTAAAATACTTCTTGGTTGGCTTCGAGCCTGGTTTTCTACGGGAAATTTTCCTTCTTTTTTTTGGTTTGTTTTTTAAAGTCTTGCGACCAATAGCTGCACTTGCTTTGGACGCATCATTCTTTTCTTTGGTGTTGGACATCCAGAACTATACCTTCATTTTGTAACATTTGTAGCGGATTTGGTGTATCCGGCGGCTGTCCAGGAAGTCTCGGAATTATTCGTTCATCTCTAGTGGGAATTTCAGTGTTATCATTGATAAAATAATATTGCTGTTTACTTCGAGCTGTAAACCGTTCAATCATTCCAAAAATTTTAACTCTGCAAATTCGAACTTCTTCCAAAATTTTGTCAACCTCTTTTCTTACCTCGGGACTATCATAAAATATTTGCATTTGCAATACTCCATTGATAGTGTCATCGACTTCATTTAATGCAGAAACAGTATCACTTATATCGTCTTCAAAAACCATGATAATTCTTGAAAATTTTATTAAGTAATAAACACTGAAGCCCAGTGTTACTGCAAGCAATGCAACGATGCCAGTAAGAACCCAAGTCAACATTATATTATATCTTTTAGAACTTCCGAGTATCTATCGCTGATGGCCTTAAAGCTATGCGTTTTTTGTAGCTTCGTCGCAAGCTCCTTTGCCCATTTTTGGGGCAGGCCGGGACTGCGGTAAAACTTCTGAAGTTTTCTTTTTGCATCCGACTCGTCAGGGTTTGCCCACTGCATACCAGAGAAGAAAATCTTATTGTCAACCCTTGATTCGTGGATTGGTCTAAGTCGGTAATCTACCTTAACATACTTACCTTGTCCGAGAAATTCAGTGTGTGCACTCCAATTCGTTACAATAACTGGAAGTCCACAAGCAGCTGCTTCAAGAATTGGTAAGCCAAAGCCCTCACCCCTTGTGAGGCTAACGAGAGCTTTTACTTTATCATGACGATAAAGTCCTGCCACTTCTTCATCTGACATGTTTCCGTGAAGAAGGTAAAACTTTGGCCCTGGGCCTTTTTTGGTTTCAAGGAGGACTTTTGCAAGAATATTTGTTGTGTTTAGTTTGTCAAGCTTGGTGTTGCGACCAAAATTTGTTTTTACTATTACTCCGACATCGGGATTTTCGGCGAATACTTCCGACATCCACTTAATCGTGTATGCTAAATTTTTTCGATCATTGTCAGGATTGTTGCCACAAAATTGACCAAAAACCAGAAAATTAAATTCGGTTTCTATGTTCGAAAGATTTATCACTGTATCATAGCTTCCGTTTTCAGAAACATTAAGTGCGTCATCCAAACATGCGTCTGTAAATGCTTCTGGCACCACGACTATTTTTGTCGTAACCTCAACACCAGCATTGTGGATTACAGATTTTACAAATTCTGATGGAACAATAACCATGTCCATTTGGTTTACATGCTTTACCCATTCCTGATTGCACTTATCTGTTTCAACAGCAGCAGTAATTCCGATGTTGTAATCAGCTAAAAATGGATTCCACTCGTTGGGAAGTTGAAGTTGTAGTGACACATCATAATGATCTGATTGGGTTGAGTGCTGAACCAATCTACCAATAAGTCCATCATAAGAATCAGTATTTACAACCCAAGGAGTAACACCCCATTGTAGCGGCTCAACAAATACTTCAAGGTCATCCCTTTGGTCCATTTGATCAAACAACCATCGAGCAACCTGCCTAGAATGCACACCATAGCCCGATTGTGTAAGCACAGGAGCCCTAAGAATAACTTTTTTGGTTTGTGTGCCTGGATTAAATTTGGGTGCACTTGGACCCGACAACAACCCTTCCATTGGAGGAAGTTGTGCGCTTTCAATTTTTCTTTTGTCGTCAGTCATATTACTTCCTTTTCTTCCTCTTTTTGTTGGATTTTTTTGTTGTTGTTTTTACTGAGTCGTTTTTAGGCTTAGCGGTTGATTTTGTAGTAGAAACTTTCTTCCTGCCCTTCGAAACAGTCTTTGTTGAACCTGCTTCGGCACTGCCTAATGATGTTTGCATGAATTGTTGAGTTTTAACTGCATCAGCTGCAATCTGTGCTTGCTTTGCTTGTTCGAGCCTGCTAGGATTTCTATCAACAACAGCTTCTTCACCCTGACCAGGAACAACTGGTTCAATTTTTTGGATGCTCCACCTATTGGTGTTCCCAGACTCAAAATTTTCGATACATTTTGTTAATGTCTCATCCCATCGTCTTACGATGTCTTCATGATTGTATTCAAAATCAACGTAGTCCAAAGCCTTTTCTCTAAGTTTGGCCTTCTCTTCAGGGGTGTAATCATGAACCGTAAGGAAGGCATTTGCAAGCTCTTCTGTTCCTGCAAAATCTTCATAGATATATGGGACAAGTTGTGAACCTACGAGACAACGTTTAATCGGATCGAGCCCAACTCCAATTTCAGTTCCATCCCTATAATCAACAACTTTACGTGTTTCTCCTCCGGTTTTTAAGGCGATAATCGGTTTGCCGACTTGCAAAGAAATAAGAGTAGAAAGTCCGAATCCTTCATTTTTTGAAACGTTTACTACAGTATCAACAAGATTGTGCAGAATATTCATTCTATCAAAACCAAGCTTATCTGTTGAAAACCAAACATTGTTTTGAAGACCTAGCATTTCTGCCACGGCAAGTAGATTTGGGCCCTCGGCGTCACCTGGGTCTGTATGCATGATCAAAACAGCGTTTCGATGACCATGTTTTGCCTCAAGTTTGTCTAAGAAAACTTTCCAAGCACTAAGAACATCGGCTGGTAATTTACGAGTTGCATTTCGGTTTACCCAAAGAGCTTTAAACCAATTTGCTCTTGGTCCAAAATTTTGAGAAGCAAGGTTGTCAACCTGTTCTTTTGGAAGCTCATAATAAACATGCTTTGGAAAAGCATGTGGGATGTAATGAGTCTTTTCAGGAAAATGTGGTTTGATCAATTCATAAGTCTTGTAAGAGAGGCAGTTGATTAAATCTGTTGACTCATACCAAGGTCTGTTGAAAGCAGGATATGGATCATTGTCCCATACGTGCCAGTAAGTAATCGGACAAACTTGATGAATTTCATCTTCAATTTCCCATAACCAAATGAATTGTCTTGGATCTGTAAAAATAATAAGCGCATCTGGCTTTTCAGTCACAAGCAAACTACGAATCATCTCATGAGTGCCAAAACCATCTACTGGTTTTATGATAAAATCATCGTTTACTTTTATTGTTCTATAATCCTGGTGCTTGATCGCACCACCAAGGCAACGAAAACTATATTTGCCCGTGTTGATTAAGCCCTCAATGAGGAATCTTGCCTGAACACCCACGCCTGATGGCGCAAGCGGATGATCAGACAACATTAGGATCTTTTTCTTTTTCTTTGGCTTGATGAAAAGATCATCGCCAAGAAGTTCATTATCTACAGTTAGTAGTGATTCGGTCATGGATACTTTGACTTTCCTTCTGGTTACTATTCTCTTGGTTATTGCTATTTTTGTTCAATCCGTACTTGTTATAAACCTATTTCTTTTTCAAGATCGGCCTCGTACATCAATTTAGCAAGTTCTTTGAATTTGATTTTAGGCTCCCAACCCAGCTTTGTCTTTGCTTTAGTTGGATCACCCAAAAGAAGAGGAACCTCGTGTGGGCGGAAATATTTCGGGTTAATTCTAACGTGTTTGTCAACGTCAAGACCGGCATGAGCAAATACTTCGTCGAGAAATTCTTTAACAGTATGTGTTTCACCTGTAGCAAGGACATAATCATCAGGTTTGTCCTGTTGAAGCATTAGCCACATTCCGTATACATAATCAGAAGCATGGCCCCAGTCTCTTTTAGCACCAAGATTACCAAGCTCAAGAATTTCTTGTTTGCCAAGTTTGATTTTGGCGGCAGCTTGAGTGATCTTTCTAGTTACAAAGGTTTCCCCCCTGCGTTCTGATTCGTGATTGAACAGAATTCCGCAAGAAATGTGCATGCCATATCCTTCACGATAGTTGCGACAAAGATTATGCGCAAAAAGTTTTGCACAAGCGTATGGCGACGCAGGAGTCATTCTTGTCTCCTCATTCTGAGGAGTTTCAGGATTATCTCCATACATTTCAGACGATGAAGCCTGATAAATTCTGGCCTCGGGAACAATCTCTTTACAAACATTTAAGAGCTTCATTGTTCCCATTGCAACTACGTCAAGCGTCTCTTCAGGAACGTCAAATGAAACTCTCACATGAGACTGAGCTGCAAGATTGTAAACTTCATCTGGTTTCCACTTGGTTAACACTCGCCATAAAGAATGGCTGTCGGTCATGTTGCCCCACTCCATCCAAAATCTTGGATTATGATAGAAGTGCTCTACTCGTTCAGTGTTGAAAGTGGAAGTTCTACGTCTTAGACCAACAACCTTCTTGTAGCCTTTGTCTAATAGAAGTTCAGCCAAATATGAACCATCCTGTCCCGTTATTCCGCTAATAAGCGCAGTGCGTTTGTCATAAGGTTTGTACATGTTCACAGTCTCTATCTAGTTGAATTAAATGTTTTACTTAACACCACGTACATCAGGATATGTTTTTTCAAACCACTCACAAGTAATTTCCAGCCCTTCTCTTAGAGGCTTGTAGTCATGGTTAATTCTGCCGGCACTACTTGGTTTGCGATATTGCCCAGCGGGTTTGGTTGTGTCCCAGTTTATTCTGCCTTTGAATTCAAAAATTTCAGTTACGGTTTCTACCAATTCTTTGATTGAAGTTTCAACAGATATACCAATATTGCATGGAATTGAACTATCGTACATTTCACCAGTAGGACAACCTACCATTTTTAGGAGACATGCAGCAATATCTTCTGAAAAGGTAAACTCACGGAGAGCTGAGCCATCGCCCCAGAAAGTTACATTGGTTCCTTTTAGTTTGGCCTCATATATCTTACGGATAACCGCTGGAACCACATGTCCATCTTCTAAATCGAAGTTATCATGAGGTCCGTAGATGTTGTTTGGAATAGCTGTTGTGTAGTTTCTACCCTTTTGCTTTCTATAAGCTCTTGATTGAACTTCTAGCATTCTTTTTGCATAAGCGTATCCAAAGTTTGAATCGTGCGGTGGTCCTTTATGAAGCTGTGTTTCGGTCAACGGATAGGTTACCCACTTGACATCTGGATACACACAAGTGCTCAACATTGAGACAACGTGTTGAACATCATATTTGTCAGCAGCCATCAGCACATTTGTGTTTATTAAAATGTTCTCATTAAAGAATTCTGCGACCTTCTCAGTGTTGGCTTTTACACCACCAACTTTTGCTGCTAGGTGAATGATTTTTTTTGGTTTTAGCTCTCTAACCATTTTTCGAGCTTTTGTTGGGTTGGTTAGATCGTAATCTTTCGAACCAACAAGAGCAACGTCAAAGTCTTTAGGGAGAAGTTTGCGAATGGCTTGCCCGACCATTCCGGTGCCGCCCGTAACAAGCAAATCAGCCATCATTTTTCTCGTAATATTTGATCATGTCAACAATGCCATCTTTTAATGTAATTGAATTTTTTGGATTCCAAAATTTACACAATGTGTCCAAATTTGGTTCAATCCTGCTGTCGTTTTGTACCGTATCCTCATGAGGAGCTTTTATAATATCTACTTTGTAGTGAGCAGCAACCAATTCTGCCACTTGACCAATAGAAGACCAAACTCCGTTACTAACATCCAATTTTTTATATTTTTTAACTTCATCAAATCGTTCAGCAAGTGTCAAAAGAATTTCAGAGCAGTCTTTAGCATGCAAAAACTGCCTAACTTCCGAACCGTTAGTCAACATGTTGATTACGCCGGTATTTTTTGCCTTTTTAATAAAATCAGTAATGACGTGCGCTCTCATGTCATCATGCTCTGGTCCATAGATATTCCAAAAGCGTGTTGAGACACCACCCAGAGATTCTGTAAAATGCTCCCCAACTTTCTTGAGATTTCCGTATGGAGACCAAGGCATTTCAGCCATTGATGAAGAGGCAAAAACAAATGGTTTTTTGTGAGTTTCAAGCATATCAAATACACTGGTCATTATCTTCATATTATTCATTAAAAATGTGCAGTCATCTTGTTTTAATTTGAGAAATTTAGAACCACCAATGTCGAAAGCTAAAAAATAAACAAAATCTACTTGAGACATCCAATACGATGCAATATTTTGTGAGTTTCTTAAATCATGGTCTTTGCCAAGAACAAGATCAACATTGTATACTTTACACCCTCGCCTATACAAAAAGTCACAAAGAGGCCGACCGATTTGTCCAGAACCCCCCAACACCATTATGCTTTTACGACAGGGTGTGACGTTTTGATGTTTTATCATTTTAATTTTCTATCCATTCAGACAACCAGCCATCATCGGCCTTTATAAGGCGATTTGATTGATACACATGTTCATATAGTGTTATGAACTTTGCAATATTAACATTCAAAGAAAGATGGTTTTGAAAACGTTCGGCAGCTTTGTTTGAAACAATTTTGTAATAGTCTTTATCCTGCACAAGCTTTTTCATTGTGTTGACATATGCTTCCAAACTGTCTACCACAACTCCAGCTTCTCCTATTGTCTCCACGTGGCCCATTGCTGGAGCGGCGTGGCTTATTATCGGCAATCCATAACTCATTGCCTCGCTGATAGCCAATGAGAAAGTTTCTCCATCTGAACGTCCGTGAGCATAGGCATTTAATGTGTTTAAAAACTTTGAAATACTTTGCTTGTCTCCGGTATGAGGAAGCGTATGAAAATTTTGCAATTTAAGTGTTGCGGCCTGTTCTCTATATCTGTCGCTTCCACCAAGTAATAAGAAAGCAACATTATCAAATTCGACTTCAAGCTTTTTGAATGCTGTTAATGGAATTGGAGAAAAAATTCCATCATCGACTCTCTGATGTAAGCCAAACACAAATTTATTTTCTAATTTAAATTCCTTTCTAAAGTTCAATTTAGGTGGTGTCGGAAGCTCATCAAATAGTGGGATAACTTCAATTTTACTAGGATTTCCTCCAGCTTTGACCCAAGTTTCTGCTTGGTGCTTTGAAATATGAACAGTTTTAACTACATTAACTTTGTTTTCAGCCATTCCAGGCAATGTGACCAAGTCCACTTGAGGAGTTGAATTTATTTGAGTAAAAGGATATTCTGGATGACCTGCTCGGGCGGTTTGAATGATGTCATACCTGTTTTCATCAAACATTTCCCAAAAATTAGTATCGATCCATTTGTGTGTTGAATCTCTCACGTCTTTATAGGCGACACTAAATTTTACAAGATTCACATTTTTACTTTCCATATAAGCTTTTCTATATGGATCAGTGTCGGCATGTTTGTAATCCGAACCAAGGTATGGTGCAGCGTCACAATAATAGTAATCTACTTCAAATCGATCCTTCGGAAGATTTGCCGCAATGGTTTGCAATGCCTTTTCAGTTCCGCCTGCTGCCAAACCACAAAATTTAATGAATGCAATTTTTATCTTTTCCATCATTATTTCTTTCTAAAAATGCGAACATGCATACAGGTAAGCAAGTCTTCATAAGATGAATCCTTCTCAAGGGTATCTCTAACTGCCTCTGAAACTTCAATGATTCCTTTGAAGGAACTTGCGTAAGTTGGGATTTTTTTAAAATTACTAGCATCATCCACAATCATAAAACCGCCCGATTTTAAACATTTATCATAATTTTGATGTCATCAACAGTTGCCTGATATGAGTGATCTCCATCGATATAAACAATATTAAACGGACCTAAATTATTTACTTTTTCAACAATCTTTTCATCTTGTGACTTTCCATCAATGATGGTCGTGTTTTCCATCGTAAGTGAAAAGTTTTTAAATATTCCTTCAATATAAGGCATGCGGTTATACTTGGCAAAATCAGGATCGAAAAGTGGAGTTACCCCTACCATTTTGGAATTTTTTTCTGTTTTATTTGCACATAACTCAATTAAAGATAAAATTTGACCTTTGTAAACTCCTATTTCTAAAAATGAAAAATCAGATGGCATTTGGTCCACGATCAGTTTCCACATGTATTGCAAACATCTTGCTCCATGTCCATAGATGACTCCCTTTTTATAAGATGTTTCAATAAAATCTCTGTGATTTTTTAACCAAGAAACAGAATCGGTTCCTAGATTAAAGTCTAGAATAATTGAACTATTGCACAGTTCCGTATCTTCGTATTCTTTTATATATCCTGTAAAGTTTTAGTCTTCATTTTAAATTTCTTACCTTTTCTCTAATGTAGGCTTTAATATTAATAGTTGATTTCCATCCAATCATGTTTTTCATGAGAGAAATATCAGCACACGTGTGTCTAGGTTCCATCCTTGGTGCAATGTATGTTATGTTCTTAGAAATAAGTAATGCTAAATAATTTAGTTCGTGTGTAGTTCCTGAACCAATGTTAAAAACATTATATCCTCTCAATCCAGCTTCGGCAGACATAACATTTGCTTTCGCTACGTCAAGCACGTTAACAAAATCTCGGCTTTGTCTACCATCTCCTGTTATGGTCAAAGGTTTACCTTCGGCAAGCTGTCTAAACCAAATACCGATTACAGGCACATAAGCGCCAACAGTAGGCTCTCGATTTCCATAGACGTTAAAGTAACGAAGGCAGGTGATGTTCATATCGTATAGCCTACAGAACAGTTCTGCATATTGATCGCCGATGAGCTTTTGTAAGGCATAAGGACTCATCGGATCAACAGGTTCGTTTTCATCAGTTGGAACATTTTTGGCGTCGCCATATACTGACGATGAAGACGAATAGATTATATTTTTAACTCCCGCTTTCCTACAAGCTTCAAATAGGTTTAGTGTTGCTGTGACATTCTGTTCGTTTGAGCCAACGGGGTCATGAATACTCGGCTCAACTCTTGGCAATGCAGCTAGATGAAACACAACATCAATTTGACCAAACTCGGTCAACATTTTTTTAAAAAGCAATTTACTGTCAAGCAAATCTAAATTGCAAAATTTAGCTTTAGGATTTAAGTTTTCAGTATAACCAGTAGAAAGATTATCTACCACGATAACATCATGGCCTTTCTCTACTAGAAGATCAACAACGTTTGAACCAATGAACCCTGCGCCACCTGTTACGAGTACCTTTTTCATGAAACACCTGTCGTTGTTCTAAGGTTATACTTCAGGAGTTTATTTGTTTTCGGCGTTAGCGATCCTCCGCCTGAGATTTGACGTTGACCAGCTATGGTCTCTGTTATGCCAATGTATTTCTATACTGAGATCTGAACCTGTAAAATCTTTTTCTTTGTAATCACTGCCAAGAATACGAACATCTGGAGAAATTTCTTTAAGAAGTTGGTACAAATCATCTTCTGATTTATATATAATAACTTCGTCAACATAACGAATTGATTCTAAAACCATCAGCCGCTCTTCAAGTGTTTGTATGGGTTGGTTTTTTGAGTCTCTTTCTGTGGATGGATCTACATGAAGAGCACAGACAAGATGCTCACAAACCGTCTTGGCTTCTTTGAGCATTATAATGTATCCTGGATGAATCAGATCAAAAGAACTAGCAACAAAACCAATTCTTTTACCCAAAGTCCGCCATTCGCACACATTTACGGCTCGGTCGTCAATAAACAAATCTGCATGCGGCTTCTGATTTGTGATTAATTTGTGGTATTTAAATCCCCATTCATTCAGCTGTTTTTCTGTCAATTCTGTATAATCAACATGAGATACACATCCTCTTGCGGTCATAAAAATGATGGTGTGTCCACAGTCATACAGATTATTAATGCGTCGTAACATATCAGGATAAGGCTTTGCGTTCAAATACTTGCCAAGTGTATTGGTGCAGATTGTTCCATCAATGTCAAAACAGAAAGTTGCCATTACTTTACTTCCATAATTGAGTGCAAAAGAATTTGATGAACACATTCTACCACACCGTAGTCTTGGCTTTCTACCCAAACATTTAACTTCCTATACATGTAGTTGGTTCTATGAAGTTTGTTGTCGTGATCTTTGCCAGACAAAGCTACCCAAGCCACTCCATCAATCTCACAACGATTAGCTGCGTTCGTTATATTCTTGGAGTTTCCTGATGATGAGATCAGGATCACTAAAGTCTTTCCAGGAGTTGCGAATTCTTTTACAAATTGTGCATAAGCTCTATTGCTACCGTAGTCATTTACATAACAAGTAAGTCTAGAAGCATCAGTGAATGCAAATGCTTTCTTTTTTAATTGCTTGGTGTAATCGACAGCCATGTGGCTAGCTATGGCACAACTTGCTCCATTGCCAATTAGAATGATTTCCTCATGGTCTTCTATCAAGCTTTTAAGCGCACCAGATTTAGAATACACCTTTTCTATTTCTCTTATCAATTCATCTTTGTTCATTAAAACCTCTGGCCAACTACTCCAGTTTCGTTGACTCCAATTGGTATTGCTTGTGAACCATTTATTTGTTTAGGCGCACAGCCTTTCTTACATAGAGCTAGAAAATAACCACCACCACCAGCTCCGCAAAGTTTGATTCCGAGAACATCTTTGTGCTTCTGAAACTCTTCATTCCACTTCTGAAACCTTTCATCATCTGCGATTAATGGTGACGTTGTCTTTTTAATGTCCCAACCTCTGTTGAATATTTCAAGGAAACCTTCAGTATTTTGTTCTTCTATGGCTTGTTCGAGATCATCAACCATTGTAAGAAGCGGCAAGCAACGGTCTGTGTTTATCGTTTTTAAAATATCATTTGAGTCTCTTGTTATTTTTGTGTAATAGAGAGCCATGTCAAAATTGTCTCTAAGAAAATCACCATCTAAAAACGAAAAATTGGGACGTCTATCTTTGATAAAGTTGATGCGCTTGAATCCTCCAACGCCACAGCCATATGAATCTTGATAGCCAGTCTCGGGATTGAACTTTCTTTCAAGTTCCAGTGCTTGTCTACAAACTTCAAATTCAGTCAACTGTTCACTCTTATACATTGTTACAGCTTTCGTTAGCGCATTCATGTAAGCTGAAGAGGAGCCCAGTCCTGAGCCTGTGGAAATAATGTCTGAAAGAAACGAGACAGTAATTGGTCCAGTGTTGTAGTGACCAAGAACTATTCTTGCAGGCGTGTTTTGTACTTCATATAATTCATCTACTTCTTCGTTCTTAGAATAGTTTAGGACATATTGACTTCGGTTGTTATCATGAATACTAACATAAACATAAAGCGTTGAAGGGAAGCTAATAACTGAACCTTTGCCGTATTTTTTAATAAAATTATCAAGGTCTGTCCCTCCTCCAACAAGAGAAATTCTCAAAGGACATTTTGCTACATACATCATTCTAAAGTGAGAAATTCAGCCAAGTTACCAACAGGAGTGTGCGTTTCATCAAAAAAGTGTTTAAAAATAGTGGGCTTAAATTTTTCAATCCATTTATTTCTGTCAGGGACGTAGTTTGCATCCCGATGAAAAAAATAGTTTGGCAACGTATTCTTCCACTTGCCGATTACGTAATCATGTGTGATAACCTTCTTTACCCTTTCAAATTTTTCTTGAACAAATAACTTTCCAAAAAACTGTGCAATTTTTTTAAATTCTTCTTGAGGTTTATAAACAAGCTTTTCATATTCAATTATTAAATCAGCATTCCTAAGCCATTTATTTGTATTGTATTTATAATCATTAACTCTATATTTTATAAAATTTTCTACATTAACATCACACGCTTTAGCCTCGACATATTGACTTTTATATAAAGAATACATCATGTGGCATACATTTTTCCTGTATAAAAACATACATGGTGTTATAGCCTCCAAGCAATGATCATGATCATGGGTCCAGAAGCATATAATGTTTTCTGGCTTTAACCTACCATCAATCCAAACATTAGCTTCAAAATAACGTTGAATCAATTCAATTAGATAATGATTTCCGACCCTGAAAAACCCCGTAAAGATGGGAACATCCTTTGTTCTAATGGGAGATTTATACCAAGGTGTTTCAAACGTATTTTTGTTTGGATGACCCGAAGTCGGGTGCAAAATCCATGTATTTTTTGCCACCAAATTCATTTACAACTCCTTTAGGTAAAGTGCAGTGATGTTTCTTGAGTGTCCAACTTGGCCACCTCGCTCATCTTCATAAGCTTCAACCGTAGAGAAACCGTGCACTTCGAAGAGCTTTGATAATTCTTCTTTGTTGGGATGGAATACGTGAGTTTCCTCCCAAGGATATGAATGCTTATCAGGCAAATTTATCAGTGCATAGCCCCCTACTTTAAGCGAGGTAAAAATATTACGTACACAATCATCAACATCTTCAGGGTAGATGTGTTCTATAGTGTGGAAACAAATAACAAAATCAAAGTAACTGTCGTATTCAATTTTTTCTGTTAGGTTTTGACAGTGAAATTTTAGTTTTGATTTTACTGGTGAAACTGCTGCAAATTCTTTTGCCTTTTTAATAGCTTCTTCATTTATATCAAAGCCAATAACTTCGTTTACTCTTTCCATTTCTGCGAGATGGATATCAAACAACCCAGTATTACAGCCAAAATCTCCTATTTTGCCTTGAAAAAGTTTTCTGTAGTGCTGAAAAAGAACATTGGGCATATATTTTTTCCAATGATCTTCAAGGTGAACATAGTTTTCTTTTTTATATTTCGAATTCATGTATTAAAGTTGGTACTTATGGTATTTATTGTTTATGTTCTCTGCGATGTAATGCTCGAATTTCAACATTTCCATGTGTCGCTCATTTTTATTTGTGAACATTGAAACGGCAAATTTAAATGGCAAATCATTTACTCGAACTAAAGTGCCAGCCTGAAATGGTCTACATTCCAACATGACTGGGATTGGTTCATCAACCTTCCAAAAGTTTTTAAACTGCTGTTCATTTGCAGTTTGCTCTTTATATTTCCAAGTGTTTTCTTCGAAGAACCAGTCTGGAAATTCCATATTTTCATAATCTTCATAAGATTGAAGACTTGCATCCCAAAACAGACCTTCCACCGCCTTCTTTGGATTAATCCAGGGCTGCACTGGTAACTTTGGATTGTCTATCCAAAAGTCTTTTTTAACATGCACCGAAGGGTGTTTATAACTAAAGCGAATGGCATTGTCCACCACGTCAGCGAACCAACGATGATTGATGTATCCGGTATAATTTGGGTCTTCAACACCACGTAGATGCTGTGCAACTACATTAGGAAATTCAATATATCCACGCTTGGCAACCCGTTCCATCTCACGACAAACTGCAATCGGATCACGTGTTGAAACGATAGCATCGTCAACTATAACATAATCAAACTCTTCATCAGCAAAAGGCCAAGGAGTTTCTTCGAGCGGCTGCGTAAACCAAGTCCTTTCGGAAAAATATTCCGGAATGGTTTGAACCCAGGAATTTGTTTTGCTGCGTTCTGCCCATGGACGTGGATCAATAACAACATTAGCACGTCGGAACGGTTGACGTGATCCGCCTACTTGCAACACCTTCCAATCAGATTGTATGATGTCGTATTGAACGTGAATAAACTTCATACTATTTCCAGTATGAATAAAGTCTTTTATCTAGTTCAATGTCCATCTTTTTAACTTTTCTGTTTGGTTGACCTTCTGCCCAAACAAACATTTTACGAATAAGTTCTTCTAGGTCGGTTTTATCCTCAAAATCTAAAAGTTTCTTTGCCTTGCTATGATCACAGTAGGCCGTATGAACTTCTTTTCTTGGCTCAGCATGTTTGATGTTTGTTTTGTAACCGTATTCGAAAGCCACTTTTTGTACCAACTGTGCAAGCTCTAGGATGGTTACTGGTTTATCTGCACCAATATTAAATGTTTCTGCTGAATGTTCGAACATTAACTTCTCAATTGGTTCCATATAGTATTTTACATCCGAAAATGCTCTAATTTGTGAACCATCACCATAAACAAGCAAGTCCTCTTCGTTGAGAGCTTTTCGTATGAAGATCCCAATTACGTTACGATAGCGATCCCATATATTTTGATATATACCATGTACGTTATGTGGGCGCACAATTGCATAATCTAACCCATGGCGCTGGTGGGCATCTTTTAAATCAAGTTCAACAGCCATTTTAGCTATAGCATATGGGTCTGAGGGATTGTAAGGCATGTCCTCGGTAAAAGGCGGTGGATTATCACCATAAACGGTCATTGACGACGCAAAAATGAATTTCTTGACATCAAAGCGAATGGCTTCGTTGATTAGATTGGCAGACGTAATGATGTTGTTTTCGTAGTTAAAAATACGAATAAACGGCGACAATCCACACGCTGCGTATGCCGCAAAATGAACAACGTAGTCCGGTTTGTGTGCTTCAAATACTTCGTTGACGCTAAAAGTGTGTTTTATATCCCAGGGGTAGAATTCTACACGTGAATCTACAAAGTCTCGATAACCACCAGACAGGTTGTCCATTCCAATGACTTCATAACCCTTATCACAAAGATATTTGCAGTAGTTAGCACCAAATAACCCTGCGGCGCCTGTAACAAGTGCTTTACTTTTCATAACGCTTTGATACCTCACAAATTTGTGGCACATGCCAGATTTCTAGGTTGCGGAAAAAATCTACACCATGAATTTCAAACCAGTTTTCTATTTCCTTTAAGCGCCAAAAAGAATAAACGTCATCTTGGTAAGATATTTTTGGTAGTTTTACGCCCTCTTTCCAATTGTCGGGCAGTGGCATTACTACAGCATCTTCATCTAGTGTTATCCTATATTTGTTATTGACATTTTGTGCCGATTCTGGATCTTTGATAAATTCAGACATTCGACACCAGCACTGTTTGATTTGAAATGTATCCCAGTTGCTAAATTGAAAGTGCATTACTGCACCATACTTTGGATTTAATGTCAAATCTTGGTCATGATTCGCAAATCGACCCGGAGTTCGTGGAGTATGCATCCAAACTTCTGGATAGTTGCTTTCGCCATCATCCCTAAAAATGAAATCTTTATAGTTGTTACTCCATACACTATTGTCATCTCGGTAATGGTCAACGGATTTCCACATTGCTAACCATTGCATTAAAACTTTTTGACCAGGCTCCAGTTGTCGGAAAACTTTGGTCGAAACTCCCACAAAGGGGCGAGTAAACGTTTCATCAGCATCTAAAACAATAAAATGAGTACCTCCAGCCTCACGGCCCAACTCCAAAAGTCTTTGCCGGATACCCAATTCAGCCCAACCGAACTTCATTCTTTCTTTGTCCCAAGAATAAACGTCAGCACCAGCCTTTTTCATAATTTCTACTGAATTGTCTGTGGAACCATCATCAATTGCAATAATCTTTTCAACCAGTGGAGCAACGGTTGAAAAATAAGATGGAAGCACATGGGCTTCATTTCGAAATGGCAATAAAGCCATAATTCTCATTTTTTCTGTCATGCTTTCCTCTCAGGATTTGGCCAGCTTGGTGTTTCTGTGCCGAAAGTTTGAATAGTCCGGAACATAATCTTCAATTCGGTGTGCTTTATTATCAAAGACTAGTTTTTCTACAATGTATTTTCTTTTGTTCACTTCGGGCATCCAACTGTGAACAAGTTTATCCAATATTCCGTATCTCATTTCAATCAAGGTACGTTCAATTGGTTGAATGCTGTCACCACGTGTTGAAGCCCCCCGGCCTTCGTCAAGGTAGTAGCCAAGCACTCCGTGCGCTATATCAACTTTACCGTGTATTGCCAACCGGATTGCAAGATCAAAATCAGCTCCAGACTTCAATTGCTCGTCAAATTTTCCTGCCTTGTCGCAAAGAGATTTGCGCCACATAAAAAATGGCCCAAGAACCATACTGCGTGTATATTCTTTTTGATTGAACTTGTATTGACTATGATCAATCATCTTTCCCTTGAAATGGGGAAATGAATTAACAATAACAAAGTTACCATGCACAACATCAACATCTTCATTTTCTAACAAGACATTAGCTTGTTTTTCAAGACTATCAGGAGTGCGTAAGTCATCAACGTTCCAAATGGCAACAAAATCTCCATCAGCCAAATTAATGCAACGGTTCATTGAAATACCAATTGGCTCTACCGGATCAACCACAACGTGTTTGATAACTCCAGGATACTTTTCTTCAAATTCTTTAACCCAGGAAAGTTCTTGTTCAGTTGGTTCATTATGATCAAGCACCACTTGTATTCGATCAAAAATAGTTTGCTCCGGCAATCGATCCAGAAAGGTTTTAAGGTATCTCTCCATGCGGAAAGATGGGGTTATGCAAGATACTAGTGGTTTTTCAGAGTTGTTCGCCATTGCTTGTTCTCAACAGGTCAAAGTATTTTTGTGCTGCTTCTTCAAGAGTGTGTTTATCTAGGATATAGTCTCTTGGATGAAAATTATCAATATTTTTTAAGAACTCTTTGAAGTGATCAAGATCAACGTTGTTGATTACGTATCCGCAACGTTCGTCAAAATATGGCACAGAAGAAGCTACTGCTGTATGTTTCCCGTCTTCAGATTTCCAAAGTGGATTGTTAAAAACATAACAAGGTAACCCAGCCGAAAGTAACTGCATGTAAGCAATACCTTGACTCTCTGTTCCCGTGCAAAGAATAGCAAACTTGGCTTTTGTTGTGGCTGACTTATGCAGATCCTGTTCTAGATAACTGCCATATTTGAAAAGCTCATACTTTAAATCAAATTTTCGACAAATCGCTTCAACAACAGCTAGGTCTTGGTCGGAACGATTTTTAAAGTAAACGATGCAATCTATATCACCTGTTTTACCTTGCTCGGACGGTTTCCAAACATCAGTGTCAATACCAACAGACCAAACATGAATGTTTTTTCCATTCATCAAATCAAATTCTTGATACGTTTTTTTCACCCACTCAGATGGCACAACAAAGTGCTGGAATAGCTTGCACAGAGATGGATTATCGGTAGGTAAAACAAACAAGTTCGGGCCCATGAGCATAGGGCGTCCAGTAGATGCATAACTTGAAATTAATTGCGGCTTACAAAACTGTAAGCAACCTGTGTACTTCCAAGGGTGGCCACTATATTCAGGAATAACCGAAACACCAATCTTCTCAAGGCCAAGTTTTAGATTTTGAACCACTTTGCCTGGTCCACGATGCGAATCATTTTCGTAGATTAATGCTACACTTTTTTCATAATCATATGGTTTGGACATGACACCACAGTCTAAGCCAACATATTACCAGTTTATATCAGTCTCGGGTTTTATGTCTGTCCGGTACCAGGTCGTGATTGACCTGTATCATTATCAACACCAGCTTGTTGTTGTTCGTTTTCAACTTCTCGAAGAACATCAAGCGCTTGTTGAATGCTTCCAATAAACGAACGATACTCTCCCCAGGCGTCCGCTGGTCCAAAGCTAATTTGCGTTGTAAAATCTCCTTGTTTGAAACTATGATCTATGCCAATTACTGAATAAAAGTTATCTGCTGTAGTACCTGATTGAAAATCAATAAAGTATTGTTGAGCATATTGCAATAAAGGATTTCCGAAACATTCAACAGACAATTGAGTTGGTATAATTTGCATTGGTAAGCCGCCAGCATCTTCACCGTTTGGTGTAATGCTTTCTTCTCTTCTAAAGCTTCTGATAAGGTTAACTGTATTCAAAGCAGGTTCTTGTAACGAAGCTAATTGCGCATTTTTTACTGTTGTACCAGCAGCACCATAGATGATATATGGTGAATTTTGCATGATGAATTCTTTCAGTTTTTGTGGGCCGCCTATTAATCTATATTGAACGTCAACTGGCGAAGGATGTTCTTGTCCAGGCGGAGAATTTGCTGGGATTTTTTGAACAAGTCCCGTGGCTTCAGCAGCTGCTAAAGTCGTGTTTGCAATATCACGTCTGATATTTATAGCACCTGTATTACCACCTTGGATGGGAGGGAACCGGCCAACAGATTGCAGTGTTTCGGTTCTGGTAGACCTCAAGAGGCGTCCTAAACTTTCATATGATGTGCTTTGCCGATCAAAAAAATGAAGCCGTAGAATCGTTTTTCCATTATTTGCTGATGTATCTTCGCCGTCAGCTGTGCCACCCAACTGAGGCAAGGCTTCAACATACAGTTCAATTTGAGGTGCGGCAAATGTGCCGTCAGGCGTTACGCCTTGTAAAACGGCCTGTAAGCGTGTTTGGTGATTGGGAGCTTCGTCTACAGCTCTAGTTCCTCTTACTCTGCCATCATCGTCAACAAAAGCTTCAAACAGCGGACCCCTTTCGTCTTTCAAGCCATACGAAGGTGCAGCTGGATCATCTACTATGGTATCTCCCACGAATTGCACAAATTCTCTAAGAGACATAACTGATGACCTGCCAACATGACTAAGTCTATATCTTGCCAATTCGTCAGCGAAATAATCTGCATCAACAATAAAATTTCCTATATTTAATCGATTTGCTTTACCAGCCTTTTCATTGAAAGGATAAAAAATAAGCTGAATGTCGTCGTACTGGCCAGAATTCGCTAAAGGCTCGCCGACAAATGCAAGCAGTAGCTTTGCCAAAGAAACAGGCTGTTGACTTGTTAAGGTAACTTGTAATGCACTGCTCTCAAATTGACGCAAGCGCCTACTTTCGGCAGCAGAAAGCCCTTCGCTTTCATTGGCAGCTAAAAGTCTCCTTTGTCCCATTTCAGCATCATTAACAAGAAACGGATCAGGACTACTTTGAATGACTGACATCTTTCTTCTAACACTGTCAGCAATTGTGTTTCTCAATCTTTGAACTACAGTTGGTTCGCCACTGGAAAGTCTTGGTTCTAAGGTTTCACCTCGCCGACGGCGACGTACATCATCGCCGAAAATACTTTCTATTCTTTGAACAAGTTCTCTTGCGCTTGGATTGGATGAATTTTGATAAGCTCTTCTAAAATCTCTTAATGCTTCACGTAGATCATTTGTAAGATTGGGATGAGACATTGCATCCTGTGCTGCATCTAATATTTGTCGACCTCTAATTTCCCTTTGAGTAGAAGCTGTACTTGGTGGGAAAACTCTTTCACGGAGTTCTGCAATTGTGTTTTGCAATTCTTCAATTTCCTGAATTAAGTTTCCGAACGTTTGATTATCGCTTGACATAAGTTCAGTATTAAATGCTGCTGCGCCTCGCATTGCGATATTTAATTTAATAATAACCTGACCTGAACTATCAAAGTTAAACGAAGAATTTACCACCATATATTTTTCTTTAACTCTCATTCCATCGATAAGATCTCCATAAGGATTTAAAGAACCATTTCTTGAGGTGGATATTCCATTTACTGTGGTAACAAGGCCGCCATCTGGATGGGACCATCCATATTCAATTTGGATTTCATTTTGTCCATAAAGATCTGGCTTAACAAACCTTGCAACCTCTGGGAGACGTGAACGATCATGCAGAATTATTGTCATTTCACCTCGTTTGAAAGCCATCATTCCTGCTGACGGTGCTACGGAAATGGTCAAATCTTGTAACGACATTAACGGTCTGAATTTATCAAGAACCGGATTTGACCTTTCTGCACTTGGTGCAGCAGATACGTCTGCATTCACAAGGGTTTGTGGTGAAGTAAACAATTCCATGCCAGCTACCGAATATATTTCTGGAACTGGCTGATCCGGTTCTGCTTGCTGGGTTGACACAAGCGTACCTTCTGTGGTGTTTGCCTGTGTCATAAGTTCTAATGGACTACCTTGCCTAACTTCTTTAGCGCCTTCTAAAAATTTAGTCAATGAAAGTGTTTGCATCCTATCATTTGGTCCTGTTGGAGGCGCTGGGAAGAAGAAGTCAATATTAATATACGGAACAGCTCTTGATAACTCAATGTTTGGCACCCCATTGAAGAAAATGGTAGAAGCACCGACATTTTGACTCTCAAGAGAAACCCTGGGTGAGTTAGATAAGACAATTGACAACCCAGGATGTTCTTTTGAAGGTTCTGTTGGTCTGCTGTTGATTCTGGTTTCGTTGTCGCCGTAACCTAACATTTGACGAATCGAAACTCGTTCTACCTCAGTTATTGTTGGAGAATCGCCATCACCAGATTCTTGTTGTTCTGGAACGTTCACCTCTTCGGGGTCAACCAAACTAATGGGTCCATTTGGACCATTTGCATAGTGTATTTGAACAAGCCTTCCAAAAGCTTGTCTCAATTGTTCGCTATCCTCTGCGGCATTTATTTGTTCATTGAGATCATTAATAAGTTGATAGATTGTTCGCCCTCCTTCAGAAGTGTCGAACATTAGTTCTATAAGCCTTTTTTCTATATTTGTAGGAGCAATTGCTGTTGTTCGTTGGTCATCACCAGAACCTTGACTTTGTGCGCCTCGACCCTGACCATCGCTAACCGAACCATCAAATTGATCAAGAGCAATTCTTGCAGCAAGATCGCTTACTGTGTGAATCCCAAAATATTTGGATAGCACGTTTACTGCCTGTGCGAGTCTTTGTTGACGGTTGATCATTTCTTAGGTAAATAGTGTAGATACAATATTGCAAATTTGTTCGCTTATATTCTAATAAGTGTATATCCTTTGGTAGACGCTCTTTTGCCATTTAAAATATTACATACGTTTAAACTGGCTGCTAACAAATTAGGATATGTTGTATCATTTAAGCCACGTAACGTGCAACATCTTCAAGTTCTGGTATGCGAATCAACGTTCCAGGTGGTGCTTGTAGTTGCCAACCAATACCTGAAGCGGCTGCAATAACCCAACTTAGTCGTCCATCCCCATATGCTTCACCAGCTAATATATCCAAACGAACTCTTTCATCCAAAATTATTTCAGAAAATCGTATATTGCCATTTGCTATATTTTCTCTTATTGCTGGTATGGCAAAAGAAGTAGCATACCGGAAATTAAGTCCAATTATTCTTGTTCTTGCATAGCGATTTAGGGCCATTTTATTATCCTAAGAAATTAGCCAAAGCGTCAGGATCTATATCCTCTTCATCGTCCAGGGAAACAGAAGCCTGCCTATTGTTATTTACGGCCGCTGCCAACTTTTCAGCATCCCGATTTCTTGTAATTTTAATTTGATCAAGTATAGTGCCGATGTTATAAGGAGCACCAATCATATTGCCATTGGCATCAAGTCCTGGGTTGATGTCGTAAACCGGTGCAAATGTAATATCAATTGTGCACCACTTTGGAGCCCGATTGTTTAAACCTTCAGTCTCCCAAATTGCACCGTCCCAGTTGAAAGCAAGACTTTTTATTACACCTGCTAAACCTTGACCTCTCGTGGAATCAAAAGCTTTGAATATTGGATTGGCATCTACAGCTTCTGCATCCCTGTCTGTTGTTGCAAAAAAGTTTCTAACACTTTCGTTGTTGTTAAAATCTGTAATTTGCTGATCAGTTGCCGTGCCATCTTCTTCTTGTAAGACCTGTGCGTTCCTTTGTGCGTTTTCAAGTAAAGATATAGGGTCGGGAATTATCATCCCGGCCGACTCCCCACTGAAATCAATTTCATATTGTGTGCCGCCATCAGTGCCTGTAAGTGCAGGAACGAATATAATACGATATTTTTTCTGCGCAGCAGCTTCTGCACCAACGACTCTGGCTCTAGCACCAACAGGTATGCTTGGAAGCCTTGTTCTGTTATGTCGCTGTCTTCCTCTTTGTCTCGTCCTTTCCCTGAATTGTTGTTCGTTTTCAATAACTTTAATAATAGACTCTGGCGAACTTCGGGGTACGGTGGAGCCAACTTGATCAATTGGTCGAGCAAAAGTAAAAATATCTCCGACTTGAAAATTGTATAATTCAAATTGTATTCGAGCTTCTGTTTGACCTAACCTTAATCGTTCTTGCGCTTCTGCATTTTGCTCTCTTGCCTGCTCAGAAAGTTGGAAACTTTCTGTTCCAATGCCAAAAAGTCTTGCCAGATCAAAATCGCTGTAGTTACTCTTGATGAGATCTCCAACCCTAAGTCGAATCAAGGGAGTTGATGAAGGTATTTGCGAAAATGGTTGAATGAATTTTTGGCTATCAAATGACACCGAACGACCCGCTGTGTACTGTGGATACAGCAACATAACCAGCTTATTGATTTTATACCACATTTCGCTAAAATCACCTGGATTTGTCGATACGGCCTTGAATGAAAGAGTTATTGTTCTATCGGTGTTTTGGTAACTGTATACTTTACCAATTCTTCCATACCCTTCTGATTCATTATAAATGACATCATACGAATCAGTTATGTTTTCTAAAAATGCATGAAAAGATATTATTTCGTTTGTTCTTAAATCATGAAAATAAAATGGAACATAATAAGAATCAAGTTCTCGCTCCATTAGTCTGACTTCTGTTTGAGACAATCTACGCTCTTTTGTTAATTTGACATTTCTATTGCCTGCAAGCCTAGTATAGTTGCTTGTCTCTGGACTATAAATGTCTTCAGCTTGTGTAATTTTGTCATTCAATAAAAACATAGAGCGAACCGTGTTAGAACCCCAAGCAAGCGCACCTCTAAATTGCGGCTCCACTCTATTGGAAAGACGATTTTTCTTATGCAGAGAAGAAATATTAACTATTAATTCTGGCTCGCCTTCTTGCTGATTCGGGTTTTCGATAGTATCTCTTATAGAATCAATATCAGAAATGAGCGTTCCTTGTCTTAAAGCTATATCCCCGATCGCAGCAAGAACATTCATAAACTTTAAGAACTTCGAATCTCTCAAAACATCTATGATACCAACCAAGCTTGTTGGATCACTCGATGGCCCCGTAATGGGGTTGACGTTTCCCGGATCAGATGCCTGAAGACTGAGATCTTCACCGGAAAGGGAAGCAACACTTCCAGCAATATCAAACAGGGGATCCGTCACTGCACGTGTCAAACTTCTTAATATTCCATTGTAATATCCCGGAGTTTCTACAATTTTGGTGGCTGCTGATGCAACGCCTGGAATAAAATTTTCATTACTCAATCCAAAAAATATTTTTACACCTTGCTGCAATGCATCTCTATATGAAAATTGTGTGTCTGTCAAAAAATTAGCATTATCAATACCCAATAAAGCAAATCCCAAATCTCCTGGATCACGTTCCAGATTTGGATCTTCTTCTGGTCTCTTTGGAACGTATGAACCTAGGCGTCGTCTTCTGGTGGCGATTGTATCCGAATCTTCGGGTGGCTTTCCATTTTCAATACTGTTTATTTCTGACAATGCTTCACCAGTTCCCCTCTCAAAGGAAAGGATTTCTGATAAAAGTATAAAAATTTCTGAGAACGTTATAGCCAGTAGTGTTCCTGCAACAGCACTGGAAAGCCCGGTGAGTATTCCATCGAATGGTACGAATGGATTGTTGAACGAACCATAAGATCCCCGTGAGGGTGAGGACAAATCTATATCCACTCCAGGCTTGATTAGATCGGGATTTGTATTTGCTTGGAGTGTTTGCAACGCTCCAAACCTGTTTCGATCAACTTTGAAACCTAAACGTGCAGCACCAGGAACCGCAGCCGTAGTTCCTCTGGCCGCCAAAGCTTGTTCTATGTTTGATGGGTCCGATGGAATAAATACTTCTCCAGAAGCTTCTAATAAAATTTGACCGCCCAAATTTTTAAGTTGTTGTATTGTTAGGGTAGGTGTAATCCCTTCTTCGACTTGGACATTATCAAATAGTTTTTGAGGTCCATGAGTGCCAAATTCTGTTTGAATTAGGTGACGCCTTGTGCCTGCGACTTCTTCAGTAACAAACGTATCTTCGGAGTTTTCTGAATTTGAAATGTACTTTTGATTTGGTCCAAATGAAGCATTTTCACCAATGGTGTTTTCAACCTCACTAGCAATGAATCCTGGAGTTTCGTTTACAATGTCCAATAAGGCAGAAGCCTGTATTTCATTTTGGCCAATTCCAACTACTGCCTTACCAGGCACCACATCTCTATTAAAAAATCCACTTTGTGATTGCCTTTCAAAGGCTACTCTTTGTTCATCAGGTCGTTTGGCGATATATGAATTGTTTGAGTCTTCCGGATTTGTTTCGTTGAAAATTTCCAACTCAGGCCCGTCGCTGATTTGAGCAACACTCCGTTTGTTTTCTTCTTGCAACTTTGTTCTAAAGAAATCACCGATCGTTTGCTTGGTCTCTTCGGCATAATCATCTTGCTCGAATACGACCAAAGCACCTTCAGAGGTTGAGCTTCGTTCTTCTTCAGAGTTTTCTAGCAGAATTTTCTGCGGAATGTCATCACGATCAATCATGGTTAGGTGTTAATTACTTGCTCAAGTAATTCTTAAGCGGAGCATAGACTTCGTTTTCAAATCTTTCTGTAATTTCTTTAAGAGATTTGATCACTACAACTCTTTCATCCTCCGGTAATTGCTCAAGAAGCTTCTTATATTCTTTGTCTTTCAAAAGTCTATCAAATAATTTTTCAGTCATTTATATTCCTATCAAGTTACAGTATCACGTTTTGTTTGAATCGTACTCCCTTGTCTTTCCACAAGTGCCTTTTCAAGTTCTTCAGAATCAAGAGTAATTCTCCAGCTAACATTGAATTGAACTGGCTGATGGGCAATTTGAAGCCTACCCGAGGAGCCTAGATTCAATCTATTGTTTACAGCTTGCAGCTCTGAATTAATATTGAATCCTCTAACACCCCTTAGAGCTTGACCAATTTCATTAATGTTGGTAACCATTGAAGTGACTGCATCTTTGGTTTTGGTCAACACGGCTTCATCAATTTGGCTTACATTTTGGAACACTTCTCCACTGTAGACTCTGTCGACAGCCGTGATTGCTCCCTTTGTTAGACGCATTGCTTCTATAAAATCAGGTAACGCATCAGACAAAGGCTCTATTTTTGTTCCTATGTTGTTGAGCCCTGGAAGGATGCCATCGATAAAACCTTCCAATCCCATCTTATCACCTACTCCTGATATCAAGGTGACTATTGCTCCAAAAGCAGTAGATAATGCGTCTCGTCCAGTTAAAATCTCTTGACCTGCGGCAGCGCCTCCTCCTAAGCCTTTCAAAGAATCGGCAATGCCAGTGAATTGACTAATTGATTCAAGGACCGACTTAACAGCTTCCATTCCACTTTTCACATTAGAAATTTGTCCACGGTCAAGACCACTAAAGTTTTCAACTATGGATGTTATAATTCCCTTAATGTTATTACCCACCCCATATGTTACAGTATTGGCCATTCTGATCATTTGATCAATATTTTGTTTGGTTCTCTCAGGGTCACCTTGCACAGCAGCGCCTAAACCAACATTGCCTAGCAATGTTGATATACCTGCGATAGCTGTAAATGCTGACTGAATCATTGGTGTAAATTGCTCAACACGTCGAGCTTCAGCTGGAGAAACGTCTCTCATTCCATCAAGAATGAATCTGATCACCCCTGCCATTCTTGAAAAAATGTTGTGACCACCTTGGCCCACAATAGCCGACATCATGCTTTCAACCACTGCACCTAATTGAGGTGCTAGTCGTCTCAGTGTATCTGGATCAGTTGTTGCATATTCACGTGAAATATAAACAGTCATGGCTCGGCCAATAAGACCAACCGACTGAAGAATAGCTCCAATTGCTTTTGCCGCATCCAGTGATTCTGCTGTAAACCCACCTGCCTGGGCAATTTGACTAAATTCTCTTGTAATGTCAATAACAGAATTGTGCAGTGATTGAACTACGCTGGTGACATAATTTGTCATTTCTCTAATGCGACTTGAAACGTCCTCACCTCCAAACTGCTCTATCCAGCCAACATCCATGATTTCCTCAGGCGGTCTAAGATTTCTTGCCACACTTCCTATTGTTGTCAGCACCCCGGCAATAACTTCTACTTTGCGTAGATCTTCTTCACCCCCTCCAAGTATGTTTGCTTGTTCAACTACCGTTCTAACCATTGAACGCAACTCGCTACCCATACTTTGAACAAGATTGGTAGTTTCTTTCAAACGTTCGGTCATCGGTTCACCGCCTCTTATTAAATCAACAAAACCAGGTGATGTGGCTTCGGTGATGTGAGCAATGTTGCCGGCAAATTCACCCATCGAACTTAAAACAATTGTGAATGCCTTTAAGCTTCTCATGTCTGAAGTTGTGACCCTAACAGACTTGACAACGTCAATAACCTGCTTTATTGTTTCGGTCATGCCAATCATCATGGCGCCAAGAGCTGCAAGTCCAGCCAAAACAACGGCCGCAGCTATTCCCGAGGTTGCAGAAATTATTGCTCCTATTACTCCAGCACCAAAGGTAACTGCAATGGCTGCCAAAAAGAATGCTGCCGTAGCTCCCATAATTTTAACTGCATTATTAACCTCGCCTTCACTATAGCCTTTGAACAACTCAATCATACCCATTGCCCCAAAAGCCATGGCAGCACCCACTACCCCAACTGCCGCAACACCAATTAATACACCTTGAACTTGCGATTGAATTGCTTGACCGACAGCAGCCAGTATTGCTATGGTGCCGGCCAATTCAAGCATGATTGCACCAGTTGCAATCATAACCACAGCAGCGTTTCTTATGTTCTCAGTTGTAATGCCTCTTTCTTGTATCGTATCGGCCAGTTCGACCATGGCTACGCCAATCGCAATTAAGCCAGCAGTAATTACAAGAGCTATTAAGGCCATCTTGCCTACATCGCCCATACTAACCCTTGTTTGGCGTGCTGCATTCGCAGCATCTCCTGCTGCTTTTGTTGCACCGGTAAGAGCTGCTGCGGATCGACCACCAGCTGCTACATCTCCAGCAGGTGCTCTTCTTGCTAATTTTTGAAATGCAGACCTAACGAGACTTGGACCTCTTTGCACAAATGATGCTGTTGCTTTACCAGTCGCTTTTACCAATCCAGCAAGTAGTACAGTAGATAGTCCACGCAACCCTCCAGTAATAATTGCAGGCCCGAATGCAACGCCTAATATGTAAATCATATTTTCTTTTAGAAAATCTATTAAAGGCGGCTTGATCTTTTGCCATGCTGTTTTCATTAATTCAAGGAATGCTTCTTTAAGTGCTGGCCATTCGTCTCTCAATGCTTCCCAGGCAGGCTCAAGCACTTCCATCAAAAAGCCTAAAAACCCATCGGTTGCTTGAGTAACTCCTCCAATAACTTGACTAGGGTTTTTAATGAAGTCAATCATGAATCTAAATGCTTTTGTGGCACCCTTCATTGCCTCCCTAAGCAACCCAGCAAAAATTTGGCCCACAGCTTTAAAAAATGATTTAAACCCTTCTAAAATCTGACGCCCGGCTGGTTCACTGGTATTAAACCAGTTAAAGAAACTTTCTTTTAGTTTGTTAAGCAATTCAGGTAATGCGGTTCTTGGGTCACTAGACATTGCCTTGAAGAAAGTTCTAAATGCACTGGTAACTCCATCAAGCATTTTTCTAAATCTTCTTGGATCAAACAACTCAGCAATACCCTTTAGGATATCTCTTACCCCTGGGAAGTATTCAACGAACATCTGACCAACACGCACGCCAGCCCATCTGGTTTCTCTCATAGCCCTACGAAGATTCCACATGAGTCCCCAGAATTCTCTGGTCCACTTGATTCCCCTCATAAATCCCTGGAGGAAGATATCAAAAAAGCCTCCCTTCATCGCTTGTCCCGACTTCACTAGCCGTTCGATAGAATTGGACAGCTTTTCCATAGCTTCAGCTTGAGAAAGCTGTTGTTTTTGAGCATCCTCTCCACCCTTTTGAATGTCTTCATAGGTCATTCCTTGTTTTTCGGCTGAGAAAACCAGAGAAAGAGTCTTTTGATCAAGGCCAGTGTGCGTCGCCAACAAAGCACGCTCCTGTCTTGTCATTTGTTCAACAGAACGACCAGCTGCAAAGAATGCTTTTCTCAAACGTTCAATGTTCGCTGCTGGATCCTGTTCTTGAACCATTTTTAGAGTATCAAGTTGAATGCCAAATGCCTGAGAAAGTTGTGCTACAGACTCAGCTGCCTTATCAAAATCTGCAAACTGATCAAGCACACCAGTAAGTTTTTCAACTTCTACACCCAACTTACGAGCGTATACAGCAACTTGAGCCAACTCTTGAACACCAATATTGCCAAAGTGTTCAAAGTCGTCAATCATGTTTCCAATCTCACGGCCAATCAGTTTGCCGTTAATACCAAAGGATTCACCCATGGCAAATGCAATAGAGGTTATTTCCCTGCCCATTTCTTGAACAGATACACCACGCCTTACGGCTTCTTCGCCCATCGCCCGGAAGCCTTCTTCTGTTAGTCCCAAACCTTTCTGATAAGCATGCAGTCGCTCAACAGCTTTTGGACCCATAAATTCGTTCGTTACACTAGAAAATATAGGTCCAAGCTGCGTAGCCATCTCATGAACACGCTTAAGCGATTCAGCCATGTTGCCCATGGTACGCCAAATAGAAAGACCAGTTTCAGCTAATTGTCCGCCAAAATGATCAAGCTGCCTCCATGACTGCATGACGCCCTTAGCTTCGTTTTGATATAAATCACCGAATTCTTGACGTACATCTTCGATAGCTTGACGAAGTTCCGACCCTCCTCCTTGAGCAGCCATTTCCATCAGGCCATTGAGCATCTTAAACGGCACAGATATAATCGATGCCGCTAAATTAAACATAGTGCCGACCAAACTTTGGCCAACAGTTATTAACCCTCCCATGACATTCATGGAAAAGGTAAGTCCAGCACCTAATCCCTCAAGGGTAGCTACTACCGGGGCAAGTTTTAATAATTTTTGTCCGAAATTTTCAGCTCCTGCTGCCAACCTTTCAAGACTATCATCCATTTCTTCTGCAACTCTATTAATTTGTTGCATTGTTTGCTGACCTTGTCCGAGTTTTTCAACTGACTCAGCAGCACTGTTGACAGCAGAATTAAGACCTTCGATATTTCTTCCAACTCTTTCCAAATCTAAAGAGCGCAAAACGCTAACCATTTGCTGCATCATGCTTAATTGACTTTTGATAGCAGCATTCTGCTCATTGTACAGCTTTTTTTGAGTTTCCAACAACTCATTCAACTGTTTTGTCTCTTCAATACCCATAATTTAGCGTTTCGTTCGGACTGGTGATAATTACACAAGAATAGATTTTTTAGAAGGACCAAATATGTCTGACGCCAACAAAAAAGAAATGCTTGTTGAAGCGCCAATTAAAGTAAAAGGCGAAGAAAATGAACAGCCAATTAAAGAATTTAAACTTAGCTGGGCTGGTAAGATTTTTTTCGCTGGTGCTGCGGCGTTCATTTCAGGTAAGGCTGGTAGAAAACAAAAACTGCCCATAAAGGTCCGTGGAACTCCACAACAAATGAAAGCAGTAGTTGATGCTGTTGTTAGTTCCAAAAAGTTTCAGCAAGAGTTAAATAGACCAGGCGCAACAGTTGATAGCGTAATTGATAAACTACGCCTAAGAAATATAAGCAAGAATCAGTTTCAACAATTGACTAATAAACCGTGGCCGTTGTGAATATACAAATATTACCTCTCATACTAAATATAAAGTATGAAAAGAGTATACAACGGACATTCAAACAAATCAGGCGTCTACAAAATAATCAACATATCCAATGGTCGCATTTACATTGGTTCCTGTAAAGTATTCAAGCAACGTTCTACCGAACATCTAAAAGCTTTGCAGGAAAATCGACATTCCAATCGGTTTCTACAACATGATTTTAATAAATGTGGTGAGTCTTCATTTGAATTTCATGTTGTTAAAGTTGTATTGGGCGAACAAAAAGCAAGACTTCTAGTTGAACAACAACTAATCAATAAACACTATGACAGTCAGCAAAAGTGCTATAACATAGACAAAAAAACAAACCGAAACGGACGTTCGTGTCGTTCAAAAACTCCAAAAGAAACTCGAAAGAAGATGTCAATTTCAATGAAAAAAAGGTGGAAAGACCCCGAATATCGTAAGTTTCAAAGTGAGTTTCAATCGAAGAAGACGAAAGAGCTTTGGCAAGACGCTGAGTACCGAGAGAAACATGTTGAGGCCATCCGAAATTTTACACAGAAGCCTGAGTACCGTAAAAAGCTGTCTAAAGCTGCTCAAGGCAAAGAGGTTTCAAAGGAAACACGTAAGAAGATTTCTAAATCTGTATCTAAGCTCAATAAGAAGCTTTGGCAAGATCCTGAGTACCGAGAAAAGGTAATTGAAGGTCGAAAGCGTTCTTGGGCAAAAGATGAAGCACGAAAAAAACGAGCTTCAGATAGATTACGAAAATTAAAACAGAAGACATATAAGCTTCGCAATCCAGAGGGTGAAGTAGTTATTATCACAAATATGCAAGAGTTTTGTGCGAAGTCTTCAATTAAACTTATTCCTCAAGTAATGAGCAGAGTAGCCAGAGGAAAGCAAGAAGAATATAAGGGTTGGACAAGTATTTGATACTTAATGCTGCCACATTATGTTTCTTCACGATGACATCTACTTTACTAAATCTTTTGAAAATTATTCGCCTAAGTCGTTGATACCAACTGGCGATGTTGCTGCTTATCAAACTTTTTTAAAATATCGCTGGGTATACAATAAACTTGAACTTTACCAAAAACTGGGGTACGAAGCGTTTCCTCATGGAATAACGCCAAACAATTTTCCTATTTTTAGCAAGCCGATCTATAATCTCTTTGGTATGAGCATTGGAGCGAAAGTTGTTTGGTTTAGTCATGAGTGGGAATATACAGCAGGGCATCTATGGATGCCAGTATTTTACGGGCGACACACGTCTACTGACTATGCGTTACTGGATGGTGAGGTGGTTTGGTCGTATTCCATGTCAGGCCAAAAAGACAAAAATGGTAGCTTTACTCATTGGTATTTTTCTAAAGGGTTGCACCAGAATGAAATCAAATGGATTCAAGAGCATTTGAATGATTTTACCGGTATTGTCAATGTAGAATCGATAGGAGCAAAAATCATTGAAGTTCATCTAAGATGCTCCACACAGTTTGTTGATTTTTATGGTGATGACTTCATACCATCAATGATTAAATTGTATGACGAAAAGGCATGGAATAAATCCAGCGAAAACATCCCCGGATATAGTTTTGTAGTACGGGTTGCCAAAGATCAATGTTCGCCTGATAAAACTTTGCATTTGAATTTTGATTCAACTGATGAAGTCAAGGTTCACTATACAATTGCAGAAAACAAACCACTTTCTTCATTTGCAGATAATGACTTGAACACTTATAGGATTGCAATAGTGAATGGCGAGAATGAAGTTCTTTGTCGGAAGACGGCTCAAGCCATTGAAGCGGACATAAAGAAGCAGCTTGGTATATAGTTCTACTTACATCAGGAGGAAACATGACTTTACCAAAAGAAGCAAGACTTGAAGTTGTTTTGCCAGGAAAAATTGCAATTTATGATGTCAGTGACATCTTACCAAAGCCAACAAACCCACGTTCAAACCGCAGACCAATTGGAATTAAAATCGTAAGAGTTTTCTTTCACAACTCTGGAGCTTATGGTGCTGATGGCTTCGAGGGAGCTAGAAATTCAATACGTTACGTTATTCAAAAAAGAAACTTTGGTGCCAGACCATATCATTATTGGTTGTCCTATAAGCCCGAGTATGATGATGATGGCAACATGATTATCTACAGACTAGCTCAGGATGATGAAAGAGCGTGGCACACCGGTCAGCGTTGCAATGATGAAGGTGTCGGCGTTGTGTGGCAGGGAAATTTACACCCTGGAAAAACTGGGCAGCCATCTGATGAACAGTTTAAGATGGCGGAAGCCTTGACTGACTGGCTTGTTGATCGTCACGAACTTAATTTGCCTGATGGTCTAAGTTTTCATGCCGAAGCTAAGCAATGGGGTGCAAGAAAAAACAAGGCTACATGTCCTGGGCCATATGTTGAAGAATGGGTCGAAGAACGCAGAAACAGGCTCAAAGTTACCACTCCTGAAGTACAACAGGAGCCGGAACCGAAACCAAAACTTAACAAGCCTAAGGTTAATAAGAAAAAACCAGCCCCTCAAAAGAAAGGCTGGCTCGATAAGTGGGTTAGTAACCTCTTTACCGGAAAGAAAAAGAAGTAACTAAAATCCAAACGCTTCCAGTTCTCGAATTGTTTGCTCGGTGTTGATGTGATGAATGCAAATACCACCCGCATTTCTAAAGGGAACGACGTATTTGGGTAGATCGTCGATCAAAACTGGCATAATTCCTTTTTTAAGCATTGGGCGAACTTCTTCATGCTTTGTATGCGTGATAATAATTCGATCTTTCCCCAGACCAAGCTCACGATTTACCCAATCTTTCTTACCCTTTTTGGAATTGGGACCTTGGGGTCCTGTAAGAATAATTGGATTATGTCTTTTGATGTGATTCCATAGTTCACGGCCATCTGGCATCCAATCAAGATTAACCCACCACTGGTAGTTGTTAGAAACAAGGGTGTACATCAAAGAACGAACCTTTTTCTTTTCCGTTCCCTTGCCGACATCGTGGTATTTTATTTCAGTACCAACGTAGCCTTCATCAACATTACCACCCATTTCGGCAATTGCTTTCTTTGCAGCCTTATAAAGGTCTGGTTTTTCTGTCTTAAAGCGATTCGGAGCTGCTGCGACCTCTGCAACAAATTCATTCATGGTCGGCAAAACGCCACCCATGTAATCTACAAGGACTCCATCCATGTCCACAAAGAGCTGGTATTTAGTTTTGGTCATTTTTACCTATGTTTCTAACGTTATCACATAGTTATCGATGTTTGAAGAGAAAACTGGTAACCTTTACAATATTATTCTTGCAATCGAGAAGATAAAAATATTTTCTCTAAAACAAGGATGAATTACGAAGAAAGAGTTTAAAGGAGATGCTAACAAAGGTGGAATATATAAAATAACACATTTAACAACTAGCAAATTTTATATTGGAAGTGCGAAGCGCTTCAAAGTTAGAGCCTCACAGCATCAAAGCAGATTAAATGTAGGAAAACATCATAACAAGCATTTGTTGCATTTATGGTCCAAATATAAGCCAGAGGAATTTTTGTTTGAAGTTATTGAAACAATTGAAGGAACAACTCTGAAAAGAAGAACTGTCGAACAACAATATGTTGACAAATTTTGGGATGATTCAAATTTTTTGAACCACAAGAGAAAAGTCATTCAAAAAGAAGGTCCATGGTCACAAACTCCCGAAGAAACAAGGAAAAAAATATCAAAAACTCGTAAACTAAAGTTAGAAACGGGGGAAATCATTCCAACCAAACATACAAAAGAACATAAAGAAAAACTTAGAAAGTACAACCCAGGCGGAAAAGCAACTTCGAAAGAAGTTTTACAAATTTGCCCTCAAACAGGTAAAGTTATTAAAAACTGGCCATCGACCAGACAAGCTGGTCTTGGAATTGGATATAAAAGTTGGCGCAATATTTCCTATTCCATCAACCAAAATCCGCATCGAACCGTCGGTGGATTTTATTGGCGCTGGCCTGATTCAAAAGATATTGTCGACGATAGGCTATCATCTCATGCACAATTAAATGAAAATAGAAAATTGTGTTACAATAATGCTAAACCTGTTAAACAGTTTGAACCAACAGGCAAACTGATCAAAGTTTGGCCAAGTATGAGCGAAGCCGCACGACAAAACAATTGTCAATATAATGGAATTAGTTTAGCAATAAAATACAATAAATCATACAAAGGTTATGTTTGGAAGCTTCAATAGTGCTGGTATTTAGTTTTGGTCATCAGGTGTACCTACGATTTCTTTCCATTTTTGTACACCAATTCCTTCGACTGATCCTGTTCCACCAGGTCCAAGCCATAACTTGGGATCGGTGTGACTGTGACTATAATCTCCATTAGCTTGTTTATTAAGCAAATGAACAAGCTCATGTATTGCCGGCTGTCCTCTTTCAGATACAGTTTTAATATATTTTGTACGTATCACAGCCATTGGTAGAACTTTAATTCTAAAATCTCCCACCAATTCTGTAGAATACGCTGCTGCTCCTGCTGCCCAGGCTTGCCACCATTTTGATCCCGCTTCAAAGGTAGCATCTGTGCTGAATAAGAATACTACCTCACTCACATCAGCCTTTTCAACTCCTTTTTCTTTAAAAGCTAGCTCTGTTGCTTTGATTGCCTTAGCACATTTTATTGCAAGATCATTGCCATAGTAAAACTTACCATTTAAAACCCAAGAAATAACACTACCATCTTTGTTTTTGATAGCACCTTCAAGGTTTTTATCAATTATAACAATTGCTTTATTACCTTTGTGTTCTGCTACAAATTGATGGCCTTCTGGTAATTTTGGTCCCTTCAAAATCCTCACAAGCATGTAAATACCGATAGCTACGAATGCTGCTATGGTAGCAATTAATATGATTGAGCCTTCCATGTTTTCTCCTTTTCCACAATAAGTAGACAGCAAAACCTGGAAGGCTGTGTGCTATGTTTATTGACGTTAGAACCGAAGTGACTCGTGCCGTAAAGCCTCTTCTACAAGCATTTGGCAAACCTTGTCAATTTTTTCTACTTGAGGCTTTTCAGGAAGTGGAGAAGTCTCGTATAGTTTTTGCATTTCTTTATCTTGTTTGTCGGCCCATTCAATTAGCTCATCATAAGTCCATGCTCCCTTACGAATAGCCATGAGTTCATCAGCATCCGGTCGTCGAACGTAAACCTTGCCTTCACTAAGAATTTCTCGACACATTCGCATAAGACGAACTAGATGACCAGCATGTTTGGTGTTGCCCTGAATTGCCAGCTTACCCTTCCGACGTGTGATCAAAATCTCATTAGGTACAGTAAAGCAAACAATGTGGCGATCAACAACTTCTTCACTAGTAACATGACCGTATTTGGTAGCCACAAGAGAATCTGTTGCCTCTGGATCGCCAAGATATACCTGATACATGCCGTCCTCGTAAGGCCCCCAAATTTTAGTGGGCCTTCCCGCAATGACCCCAAGTGTCTGGACATCATTAGCCAGAGCTTGCGAAATTGTGTAGTAAATGGAGCTATATTTACGCTCTGTGCCGTCCCCAGCAATCATGACATTCAACAAGCTATTTGCTTGTTGACTTGACAGGGTGGTGATCCACGGTGGCAGTCGTTTGTTCCTGGAATATTCGCCGCACCATTCAACAACCTGTTTGGCTAAACTGCGGTCAGCCAAGGTATAAATCAGTTCATTATACCCCTTGTCTTCACGAAAATGGGTGATTTTCCGCATTTCGGTGCTCTCACACAAGGAGTCCAAAAACACCTGCTGCCTATTGGATTCCTTTTGCGAGAACCTCAAGACAGATGGTGCGCCGTTCTTGAGTCGTTTCCCAACACAACCTTCACTAACATAGGTACCCACGATCCAAAGAAGGTTTTCAGAAATTTCTGTGTTGTCTTTGGTTTGATGTGCCGTCAACCGAATATGATAATGGCTTTTATACTCATTGAGAAGCTCATCTGCTCTTTTGATTTGCCACTTGGCAGTCTGCTGCCGATACCTTGTTGAAAACCCGTTTTTTCTGCTGCGGCACATGGGAGACACCAGCATTCTGTGATTGGGAGTTACAGAGCACAGACTATCTTGGGTTTCGAAGTGAAGAATTTCTCCACTATAAGGCTTTCGGACTCGTTCGCTAAACTTCTGGAACTCCAGTTCCCCTGTTTTTTGACGAACCGTTGCCAGCTTATCTGCTTTGGTGATTTGCTCGTAAGGCAGCCAACCACGTTCCGTCAAAAATTCTGTGTCATCCAAATAACAATCATAACCAAAATCAGCTTCAAGCTTTGCTCGCTTTTCGTTACGAGTGCGCTTCCACTTTTGGTATTGTTCCCATTCACGCCTTGCACTATAATACTTCTGTTCTTTGTGAAAGAGTCTCATAATGTCTTCAGCCAATGGGGCACCATCGTCAACCAATTTTTGCGTAGCCCCGATTTCTGACTGACTCATCTTACGTTCAACAGGAAGACCAAATTCTTCTCGGGTCGGCTTATGTGTAGGCGGCTCCAAAAGCCAACGCTTGTGACCCTTGATTCGTTTTAGCTGCTGATTTGCATATCCACTAAACGTGAATCTAGCCTTTTTGCTTAAAAAAAGATCACGATGCTCCCAAAGTTTTCGAAAAATAACGGTGTCAACAACCCAATCATCTGGGTCGGTAAATAAAACTTCAATGATGTTTGGGTTGCAATTCGAAGCAAGCTTCATGAACTTACGAAGACCATAAATAACCATATCATATGGTTCCTTGCCTTCTGCTTGCTCAAAATTCTTTACAAAACCATGGAAATATTCCTTGGGGGGAATAGCCAAGCCTTTGACATCAATGTCAGATTCAGGCATGGAGGTGCCATAAGCTTGTGATCCATGCACAGTTACGAAAATGGTTCGCTTCTCCAACCAATCAAGATTTCCTTTGTAGCCTTTAAAAGGATCAAAATTCCATTTCTTAGCCATGATGAACCTCCAATATAGGTCAAGTTACCATATCACAAGCTTATACGAGTTTTAACTTATTTTCGAGTTTCAGTCTTCTGGTTCAGTTTTGTAAGTTTTGCAACATTGTTGATGCGCAAATTTGCGACCTGTGTCATCACCCGTGCCTACAAAGGCATCATTCCCACCTATAGGTTTGTTGCAAACTGTACACATCATTGCATCTGTAATTTTACCCTCTGAGAGGTTCAGTCCCAAAAGGGCATATCCAACAATGTCTTGATATGGACTTTCACCAAATGCATCTTTTTTAGTGGCGATCCTTTTCATCTTATCAAATATTCGAACTACGCAAAGCATATCTGTGTATTGATCTGGATTGATGCCATCAGGATATAGAATCTTCAAAAACTCTCCAGCTTCGCCAAAAGAATTTCCATAAGCAGCATTTTTTTCATCAACGAGTTCTCCGACTCTGTTTCCAAGTTCTTTAAACTTACTCATGATAGAAAGTATAGAACACGTTTCAATTTGTTGAAACCGACAATAAAACTCTATTTACAGTGAGAAGTGATATCATGGGCGACTATAAAAAAATAAACGAAAAAAAGTATAAAATCAAGGATAACCTTTCTGGGTACGATAAAGACTTTATTGTTAAGACATTTCGTTTACCAAATGGCATCATCGAGAACTTTTTTATCGATGACAATAAAGATTCCGTCCAAATTTTTGCAGTAACAGATGACAATAAAGTTCTCACGGTAAGGCAATTTAGACCTGGTGTTGAAAACTATTGTATAGAATTACCAGGTGGTGGGATGGAAAAGGGTGAAGATCCTATGGAATCTGCCATCCGAGAGCTGAAAGAAGAAACCGGATATGAAGGTGAGATTCATTACCTTGGTAAGCAAAATTACAATCCATATTCTACTGGAATGCGACACATGTTCGTTGCACACAACTGTCGCAAAGTTGATGGATTAGAACTTGATGAAAATGAATTTTTGCAAGTAGTTAAGTGGCCACTTGGTAAATTCAGAAATAACATTAAGAATGGAAGTATAAGAGGGTTTGACTGTGCATATGCCGGCCTTGATTACTTGGATTTGTTATGAAAGAATGCGATCTCTGTATCTTAGATCAAAAAACACGTTGGTACTATGAAGACGATCTGATTGTCATTTGTGACTGTCTTTCATGTAGAGTTCCCATGATAGTTCTTCGCAAACATACAGTTAGAATAACGCCAAAAATTATTTATCATCTGGTTGATGTCAGTCAAAGAGTTTTTGGTAAAAATATTGAATTAAGAACCCAGCAAAGAAATATACCAGACCATCTACATTGGCATATTTTTAATTTATTGGAGTGAAACCATTCGGATTAGAGTTTCCTCCACTTCGTTGGTTTTCAAGTGATTGAATTCTAAAATCTCTACGAATGGATTGTTCACGAAGCGTCCTCAATTCGGCCTCAACACCACGTTGCCATTCTCTTCTATCGGTTTCAATTTGATTTCTAAGGGAAGATAGCTCATTTCTTAGAGATGTAACTTCTACTCTTTGAAGTTCAAATTGGTGCTTTGTCTCAGCCTTAAAACAAAATACCCTGTGACAAGACCACCAATGGTGATTACTATTGGAAGCCAAGTTTTTATAAAATCTCCAACTTTACCGACAACATCCGGGCTTTTGTTTTGATTATCTGGCATTACATTCTCCGTTTAAAGTAAATAGAATGCTGGCGCTCATTCCTGTTTATTACTTCCACTTGTATAGGAGTAGTCTAAGTAGAACAGCAAACCAGAAGGAAGACTCATTGGTTGGACTGATACAACCTGCTGTGATATCAGTGTTGGGCTAACCTTTCTAACATGCGGGAACTGAAACTTGTTTCCAATCTTCGCCCGTCGGTATTTCTTTACTAAATTTGAAAGTGTTTTGCTCATAAAAAAGCCTATAGTTACATACTATAGGCTTTCTTGAATAGGATGGATATCCTTGAGCTACGTAAACCGTCTCAACTTTGCGGGAGTTTGGGCTCTATGTTTGCCAGACAGCGCTCTCATGTCTGGAGTATTATGATGTGCGCCTCGTGACGGTACTTGCGAGCCACCTTGTTCATTTGCTTTTGCGGCTTCTTGTATCTCTCTTTGTATTCGCTCAATGAGCCATCGTTTGTAACTGATTGGAAACTTATAATAATAAGTGTCCCAATCCATGCCGAAGTAGTACCCGAGCAAGAAAAATGGTTCAAGTAGAACCGCTTCTCTATGTTCGGGCATTAGGCCAAAAAAACGATGGACCCATGGGCAGCGTGATGTCTGCCACATGGTCACAATTTTGACAAACGAATTCAACAGTCATATTAACGCCAGGTTCATTGTCGTCAATATGCTTCCTTAAAGAAAGTGAATCGAGTGCCGGCATATACTGAACAAATTTAGAGATTTGGTTTCTATCAGTTACCCCGTCAATTTCAACAATCGACGAAAGAAGTCGAGTGGTTACGATGTTGTCGTTTTGAATTCCTTTTTTCTTTTTTACTTCCATGGCTTTAAGAAGTTTTTCTTCCTCTTCGCCCGTTAGAAAACGAAAACCAACGGTTTTCCCGGTTTTAGGAAGTTTGAAACGAAATAGGTTAGTAAAAGCTTCTGCTGGCTGTAATGATAAAGGCTTAATTGGAAGCTCGGCAAGATTGATATTGAGTTCATTCATGGTTTCACAATTAGGGCAAGTGTACTGTGGTTGGTAGTTTGCACCATAGCCGGAAATACGAATGGCAATCATCAATGCATTGCGATCACCAGAAATCATTGAGTTTACATCTACGTTTCGGTTGATTAAACATGATTTGATAAGTTCGGTAATAACCGTACCACGCTTGATATATGCACGGCTCATGAGAATATCCTCTTCACGAGCTGTCATTGCTCTAAATTCAACTCTCTTGGCGTCATGCAATGCGTGACCTGCTGGATAAATCTGTCCAGCGGATGGAAGTGGAACTGCATCAACCGGAATATCAAGCCCAAGCTCTTGCTTTGCGTATTGCTCTCTCGATACTTCAGTCGCTCCTTGCGCACCTTCAGCTGCTTTCTTAGCGGCGAAAATTGAATTTCGCAACTCTCTTTGCTGTTCTTCAGTCATTGTTTCTTGTTCGGACATTCATCTCCTCCATATTGCAAGATCTTGTTTTCTTACATATGTGCTCATTCTAATTTTGGGAATCTGGACCTTTATGTATCATTTTGTCTTTCCGCTACCGCTCAAGAACGTCGGCGTAACAATCAATGGAACACATGGGGCATAAACATAACCGGTATCTACTAAACGATTGTGATCCTGCTTCCTAAAATGGACAAGAGTGCGGTATCTTTTGCAAAGATCAGGTAAGGATTTAGACTCTCCGCAAATATAAGGCGTCACCCCATGTTCCTTCAGGGGCGGCTGTAAGCACTCTTTGGAATCCAAATTCGCCAAGGTACTCGTCGAGGTCTTCAACCAAGCAACAACCTTTGTAAACATGTTCAAAATTAACTTCTGCATATACTGCTCTAATAGGAACTCTATTCCAGATTTCACCAAAGCCTTTTAGAACTTTTAATTCCGCACCTTGTACATCAATATTTACAAAATCATAAGAGTCTAAATCGATTTCATTTACATTCTCTCTCCAAAGAGTTTCAAATCGTTTGGTTTGAACCTGTATCCTTTCCGAGATGGTGATATGGGGATACATAGTTGCATGAGTTCCAAGTTCAAGGATGGATGTCGATTGCTCGTTATTGGTAACATTTAGAGTTACTGTTTCATTATCCCTGTCTGAGAGGGTTGCGCAAAAGTAGTGTGACTTGGTAGGCACATTGCATGTTTTGTCATAAAGGTGCTTCATCATTTTCTTGTTGGCCTCGACCCAAAGAACTTCTTTCACGCCATTGTTAGCATAGTCTTCGGCCTCTTGACCTCGGTGCGCACCGATGTGAATAATTCCACGTATTGGATGACCAATTGATTCAATACATTGTTTCATTGAAATATACATTAATTACACTTTCTCCATCCCTTGTAATGATTTCTTTGACCTGAAATGACTCTCCACATTGATCTTTGGTCCAATCCATGTTCATTACAAAAATTTCTAAGACCAATTCCTTTAAAATTCTTTCCTTCGGGAGATAGAAGATTGTATGACTTCGCTCGTGGATGTTTTTTTCCTATTTTACCATACATTCCGTTTTTCTCACCTTTATTCTTTTTTGCAATTTTTTCTTTAGTTTCTTGTGAACGAGCCTTTCCCCAATTTGGGTTTCCACTTGTTTTTACAGAATTGCTTATTTTTAGTAGGGTTTCTTCGGAATAGATATTTGTTTTTCCCTTATTCCAAGGTATTTTGCCAATGTTTTCGATGAAACCATTTCCACAATTAGATTGTTTTAATAAATTATAACACAAATTCCATCTATCTTCTAGAAGAAAATTATTAAGATATTTTTGTTCTTCTTTTAGTCTACTGTCTCTATTGCCTTCAGTCACTTGTAACACTCTAAATTCAAACGCTTCTTTGCCGTACTTGTTAAAAGCACGTTGTAAATGTTTGTTGTGATGTTTCCCATTTCTCAATGCGGAACGATGTTGGTAAGCTCTCTTCTTAAAGCATTTGGCACTGCCAATGTAGGTCTTTTTATTAATCTTGTTTGTGATTTGATAAACACCACCCTTATTAGCATTTCCTTCAAATATACATTTCATGTCCATTAAATATGATCAGGTCTCAAAAGCACCAATATGAATTACTCCTTTGAAAGGCGTCCGCCTGCTTCTTGAATACAACGTCGAAAATTAATGTACATTTTATCCTGTAAATGCTACTTGCATATTGTAGCTGCTATCATCTTTAAACTTAAGATCGATTGGCACATGAACCGTGTTTGGCTTTAAACCTTGATAAGCATCAACATCAATTGTTCTACCTTCAAGATAAAATTTATTCAACTCTTCAACTGTGTATCCTTTTGCATATCGATTTTTATATGCACTTTGAACTCGATTGGCTGGAACATTAATAAGCTTGGGAGCTTCTGGATAACAACAAAGATATGACGGTATGTTTGTTTGATGCTTAACTGAGTCTAGAGCCGCTTCAAATGTATTTGGATTGTAATAATCAAGACTGTCAACAAAAGAAGAAATGAAATCAGTGTTGTAAACATTGCCATCTACTGACATTGGATAACCCCAATCGCCATTACATTGATCCCAGGCCCAAACAACATCTTTTACAAACCGTGGTACGTTTTGAATTTCGTTTGTTGCGTAACAATGATTTACTCCATTGTGAAGTCTTAGACTTATGCCAACGATCATTGAATTATTACGAATAAGTTCAAATTGTTTATCAGACGTATTGACGTCATTGACGAAAATAATATCGTCCACAAGAAATATTGTGAATTGTGACGGTGCCCATGGAAATCCATGCACTGCCTTAACGGTCTGATGTTTGAAATCCTTCTCGGGAGCCCAAACAAAATTATCAGTTTCTGGAAACGACTGTTTTAGTTTTTCATATCCATTGTCAAACTCTGGTGTAGATGCCTTGTAAATAATCGTAGTTGTTGGTTCTTTATCACTCTTGAAGTGTTTACTCAGGGACTCAAGGCAAGCATGTAACTGACAAGCTCTGTCTTTGCTAAAGATTACAAAATTAGTTTGAGTTTTATTCATCTACGCTGTCCTATTCGTTACAGTGTATTGTTCGCTGTAAATTGCTTCATTGTCTTGAATAATAGCAACAGACATATGATGATGAGTTAAACTATCAGCTCCCATACTACTTCCGTGATATTGCAATCTGAAATTGAGATTCTTATTCAGGATGTGTTCAGCTCCCGCTCTCTCGATAAAAGGTATAAAAAACTTTTCATCTAGTTTGTATATGACCTTCATATCTTGTCGCATTTCTGGAGAAGTATTGAGATAAAACCAAGTTCTTATCCGTTCATTCATTGGCCTTCAATTTCCCCAAATTCGAAAAGTGTGTACATTTCTGGAGCTGTTCCATTTTTCCAACCAAACTTTTCCAAGCGAGTACAGCGAAGACAAGGACAGCCCGGATCGTTTTCAGGATCGGATTTGACCTTTATAACCTCATCTTCCTTTACAATGCCGAATATACGTCGCCTAACAGATACACGTCTGAACAGCAAGTTTGCTGATTCTGATTGGGAAGAGACATGTCGATGGTGTCCATGACCATCCACTTTGATAACATATCCATAAGCATGACGTCTGAGTTCAGATGCCCACCCACCTCTTGTTCGATTTTTCCAAGAGAAGTTTGTTTTTTCCATATCATCACGCCAGTTTGATGCAAACTTCATTGCAGCCTCAAACTGTTCTTCAGATAGTCCAGATTGAATCATCAATCTGTATCCTCTTTTTTTTCTTCTATCCATAACAATACTTTCAAATACTTTACTTTTTTCTTTAACCATTGAAGATCAGCATATGATTTGGTTACCGAAGATAGGGCGCCTGTAGGTTTGAGGGTAGATATCTTCAATTGTGTAGCGAACTTCAAAAGTGCATCTTCAAGAAGTCTTATTTGCAAAGCAGTTCGTTTGATTTCACGTTTGAGTTCGCCTTTGACCATTATTCAAATGGTGGAACGATTACACCATTGTTGTCTACAAATCCAAAAGCTTTTAATGTTTCGTCAAAGTCTCCTGTTGCTTGAACCTGCTCAAGCATTTGTCTTGCAAGATTACAAATTTCTCTTTGTGCATGATTACTATATCGAAGATTAATAAAGTGAGCAAAACTTCGAAAATTAAACATTACATCACAAGTAATTTGATTGCCATAAGGCAAGTAAAACCTTGCACACTCTTTAGCACGTTTTCGAGCATTTCGCTTATCAAGTCCTTCAACTGAAATATAGTGTTCTGTGAGAGACTTTAATGATCTGTGATAATTTCTGTATGTCTCTTCCATGTGACGAAGATAATTTTCTTTCTCTTCTTCTGGCCATTCCAAGGGCATGTAAAGCTTATCATCTTTTAATTCTTTGTATCTTGCACTTTCTCCATTGACAGAAACTCCTACACGATGTTTCAAAATATGAATGTGGCTTGCGATATCTGAAGTCACTAAAAAATGCAGTGAGCTTTTTTCAAAGGGAGAATGATGGCCCTCAGAGGCCAACATGTTGAGTAATGCTGGAGCACGTTCTCGTTTTGTTTTGCCGTTTTTGTCTACCGTGTCAAGATCACGTGAAGTGGATGTCCAAGCGGACAAGGCATGAGTCAGGTCTGATCCATAATACCCGATCAGTTCAACTTTATTGTCAACTCCAAATGTGTTTTCGTTAGCATCATTGCTCATTTTTTATTTTCCTCACAATCTCAATTTCATCTTCTAAGAATGTCATTCTTCTGGTTTTGCCAGGCATATCTGGACTTGATAAGGTTACTATTTCAATTACTCTAGAAAACAAAGGAGCTTCCATTGTTTTGTTAAAAGAAATTGTGCCCACAATTTCTCTTTTAGAGGCTTCTAAGGGGTTTAGCCTCATTAATGATAAGTCATGTCCACTGACAATTCCAATATCGGGAGGTGCTTTAAACTTAATGTAAACTAAATCGCCAGGAATTAGCTCTTTTAAAACTTCCCTTGTCGGTTTTTTTATTTTCTTTTTAAAGAATTTACTTAGGAATCCCATTGATCGAGTATACCAGGTATCCAATTTGATGTAACTACTTACTTGTATGCGTAAACAACAATCGTGGGAAGAGAAGTGGAAACGTTTTCTTTATGAAGGAATATCGCCACAATTGGTAGACGCTGAAAAACTTAAGAAAGTATTCGGGTTTTTTCACATATCATCTGCAAAGCTGTCTACCGAGGATTCGTTCACCTTTACTCCAAGATTGCCACGCTATCCTTACGAAGATGATGAAGGGAACATTATAGAAGATGATTTTACGAGTCGAATTTCTGTAGCACCTGACGTGAAAAATGCACTTGAATCTATTGAAGGACAACATGCCCCAGGTGAATGGCTACATTTATATGCAGGATTTGGTCAACCGGATGTTAAAGCAAAACAAGAAGGTTGTCCTAAAACTGATGACATGCAGTACAATACCGATTTTGCGATGTCAAAATGGCTCGAAGACAAACTTGAGGCTGGTGAAATTAAAGCACCAGCTAACGCAACCGTTAGACAGTGGTTGGACAGAGGCCCTCGGGGTCGTGGTAAAGTAACGCCCGCTGGATTGCCGCACTATCTTTCCAGTGACTTCGAACACTGTGTTCCAGATGCTGACGAAACAAAAGAAAGTTGGCTAACAGAACCAACTACTTTGGTTTATGTTGGAGAAATAAATACGAAAAACCAAACAGTTCTTCTTTCCAATGTCGGATTGTCAATTATAGAAAAGGCGGGGTTGGAAACTACTGATTACTAACCTTTTCAATGACTTTTGCCATTGGTGCCATCAAAACAGTTGTGCCTTTTTGTTTGTTAAGCCATTCGATCGAACCAATAGGTTGAACCTTGTAAATATTAGGACTGCCAGTACCAAAGGACTTGGTAGCTCGACCGGCATATATCTTTGCACTGCCTTTGTCCAAAGTGAAAAACACCTTGTCCAAGTTCTTTTTTCTTCCCTTTTCAGAAATTTCACCAGTCTCAGCAGGCGGCAAGATGTAATCACCCGGAGCAAATTCTCGATTTGTTCCATGGTAATATGTTTCAGTCATCGAGTAAAATTCACCTTCAACACCTGGTTCAGTTTCGTGGTAATTGACGGCTGGGTCGTGCGGGTAATACTCTTTTAGAGTACGCCACAATTCATTTGCAATATTTTTATTTTCTAAAATTGAGGTTGGTACCGCTGTCGACAACCAATCCCTGACTTTGTTTTGTGGCATCTCTCCAAGATCTTTGTATGGTTCCGGTGTTGTTAGAGCAAGGTCGCCAAGCTTTTTAAGCTTTCTTCCTGCTGCATCGTTATCAGCAACGACAATTATGTACTTTTGCATTGCTTTCAACCAAGGACGAAGGAGCTTTGGATCATTGGTCAAAGATGCTATCGCAGGCAAACCTTCGTTTTGAAGTTTTATAGCATCAAAGATGCCTTCGGTAATAAAAATAAATGGGCGCTCATCAACACTTTCAAGTCCCCATACGCCTAATGCTTTTCTTTTGTTTGTTTCACCTTCACGTGAAATCCAGGTAAAATATTTAGCTAATCTTGGATCCTCGCCAGCCTTGGTTTTTTTCGACCCTGATGGCAAATACTGTTGGTAACCAATTAATTTACCCGAGAGGTTATAGAGCAGAAACACTGCGGTGTTTGTAGCAATGTCTATAATAACCTTTGTTTTTTCAGGGTCCAAGCCTCGTTTTTTCAAATGTTGCTCGATGTTTTCACTGCTGTCAAGAGCAGCCTCAGAAAAAAGTTCGTTCTTGAGTGATTCCCATTCTTCTTTGATTGAAACAAACATTGTAGCATCTGGTTCAGGCATAATACGATCACGGTTGCCATGATTTGCGATCCAATGCTTGATTACCTGCTGCATCATATCTTCAGAGCGCCGCCAATTTGGATCGTAGGGCGCCAGATATACATCCATCTTAAGATCACCTTGACGATCAGCAATCTTGGCGTAGCCCAATTGTGAAATACGATGCTCACCTCGACCATCAAGATATTCAGGTTCTTTCCATTCAATTGGGTCTTCGGGATTTTTAACGATACTTACTTGTCTTTTATATTGCGGATCCATGTGATCGATGTGAACATCAATCCCGTTTTTACCTTCAACTTCAGTTACGTCTAGTTTTTTAACATATTCTTTATTTTTCTTGATCTTTTTTTGGTCAATACGAGGAGCATCGTCTCTATCCCAAGCTCCTGGTGGGATATTAGAAGCTTCGATTGCCGCAGTTGATAAAGCATTAAACTCTTTGAGAGAAGTTTCGTTTGAATTTGCACTTGTGTTCTTGCTTTTCGCCTCAGAGGCGTACCAGCGCTTCTTCTTTTTAGTTTTTTTCTCAAGGTTATCAACGTCAAGAAGACTGTTATCTTCATTCCATTTCCTGGCCTTTTTCAAAGCCCCTTGATCCTGGAGTTTTTTTGGCAGAGAACGACCTGTAGGATAGTAATAAACAGGAGCCCCATGGAGCGGACGCTCATCAGCATCACCTTGCGGTACAATTCCCTCACCAAAAAATATCGATTTAAGACTCGGCTTCATCCTCTTTAAGTAGAGAAAAACTTTGAACAACGTCAGGATTCCACACACATCATGATGCTATGTCCCAACTATAATATTACATATACTCAAACTGCCGTTCATAAAAATATGAATAAATTTCTATTCATGAATGTATTTGGTTGCAATGTCAAAATTTTTGGCACACTTCATTCTTTCCAAACGGTTTCACAAGAGTGCCAAAGCCCTTCAGACTTCATTTTTTCTTTTTTTTAGGTCTTTTAAGTCCTACAACCCCCGGATCTCTCGTTGGTTTGCCATCATCGGTTCTATTGTATAGATGGTCAGGCAAAGAACCCCCAATTTGGAAATAGCTTACACCACCTCGTTTTCCAATAAACTCTTCATCAACCTTTCTTGAGTTTGCTTTCCACTCTTGCCAAGTGTAGATGTCAGCTTCTTCGCCCGCAAAATTACCCTCTTCATCTCTTTCAACATCAACAACATATGCTGGTGAAATGAACCCAGGATCAATCTTTCCTTTGTATCCAACTGCTTCGAGTTTCGAATCCAACACAGAACTTAAATAATCAGGCATGCCAGCCAATAATTCACCGGCGGATAACATACTGTCATATTGATTTCTCAGACGGTCTTCATCAACAATAAGCTTTTCTTTATCTTTTAGGGCTTGCCCTGAAACCTTCAAGACAAGACCTGGTACTCCAGTTCTAGCCAATAATGTTTCAGCAATTCTTAGTGCATAGTCTTCATCAGAGGTCAAATATACTGCGTCTTGCAAATGTAGATTGAGCTGTGTCCAACCAGTGCCTTGTTCAAACTCCTTTGATGTTAATAGTCCTTTTGATTTTATTGAATCTAAGTTTTTAAGGCTTGTTGCATGATACCAATCAACATCATCTACATCTTCCAAGACTTCAAATTTGAACTCAGTGTATTCTACTTTATCATCGTCTCGTGACCATTGTGGCGATCTTCCAGAAATTACTTTAATCTTTGCTAACAACTCTTTAGGGTTACCCAAAAATTTGTCTTCATCATACATGGGGGATTTTGATGCCAAATAAACTTTGAAGTCGGCAAGCTCTGGAATATATTTCAAACTCGTAGAAAGTAGGTAAGCTAGTCTGGGATCCCTAAGGTTTGTAAGAATATCTATCTTTTTTTCTTTAGGGTAGGCTAGTACCAGTCTGGAAGGTCCACGCAACATTGATGCTGGTCCCCATATACCTTTGTCTTCAATGTCCAAATTATGCTCTTCATATGCTTCTTGAGTCAGTGCGTGAGGTGCAAAAACCATCTTGTCTGCTGTTTTTGAAAAATGCTTCCACCAGTGTGGCCCTTCTATTGGATGCAGCCCCCAATTGTATTTGCCAGGCATCCTAACTTGCTCATCAAGCTCTCTTTCTTTCATTTGATAAGATTCACTAACCTTGTTGGCAGCGCCTTCTTTGGATAAGTGATACCACATCTTTTTTGAATGCGGAGTCAAGAAATCACTTGATGTTAAAGGAACTCCAAATTGTTTTTTTGCTTCAACATTGGCTTCCTTGTAAAGTTGTTTTCCAATCCCTTGTTTATGATACTCAGGGACAACGAATACACTATCTAAAAATGCAATTTTACCATCAAACTTTATTGCTGCTGTAGCGACTTTTTCTTTTTTTTCATTATATACTTTAATTCGAACCTGTTCGTTTTTCCTCGTTCGATTTCGTGATTCCTTATGCACGTCATACCAGCGTCTAGGTCTTTTCTTTTTCTTCTTCTTGGTCCCCATTGTTTCATGGTCAGGTTTCATACCAAGAGGTAAGGTATAACCTACAACAGCTCCAGTGCCAATAGCGCTTATCTCGTCGAGATCGTCTTCCTCAAGAACCTCTTCTTTTAAACTTCTTTTCTTTTTTTCTGGCTCGTCGCCCGACCACATTATTTCATGTTGATCAGACATATCTCTCCCAAGAGGGTTTCCCCCGGTTCCACTTACTTGGCCTGAAGGTTGTAAAGAACCACCACCAGCAGAAATAGCATTAGCCTCATCCAACGCTTCCTTTGCAAGCTCTTCAATCAATTTTTCAAGTGACTTGGTCATGTAGACAAATACCCTTCACGCTATTGCGCCTTCAAATTAGCAATCAACTCTTGCAGCTTTTGTATAGTTTCACCTGGATCAACATGTAGTATTGCAGTACCCCCGGCGTCACGGAACTTATTTACATATTTTGGTCGGTCATCAATAAGAATATCCCACTCATTGTTGGCAAAATTATGTTTGTCCTGGGTGCAATGAAACTGATCAAACAAACCTGCTAAATGCTCGTCAACCCACTCTCTTTTCTCTTCTTCGCATCTGGAATGACTTTCCATCGGAGCTGTAAGGATGTGTGGCTTTTTTCTAGTTAGATCAGCTGCTGCCATCATCATTTCTTTAGCGCCAGGTAAAATATCAAGATTTTTAAAATGACCAAGTTTTCCAGCAACGGCATATGAAGCATTGCGTTTTTTATTCCAAAGCTTTTTTAATTTAGCCATCACCGGATCTTCTTGTCGGCCTTTGAAGATGTCCTTTAAATCGTCAGTATGTACTGAAAGCAATTCCGGCTTAGCTTTGGCTGCTAAATTTTCAAATTCTTGTTTGGCTCGTTGATAGGCAATGTCTTGCTCAACTTTACCCTGGAAATCAGCCAGCACACCATCCATGTCAAAGTAAACCGTAGGCTCCTTTGAACTGATAAGTTCGTCAAGAACTTGTTCTACCATCATTTTGATTAAATGTTTCATCCGTATTGGTGCTTCATCTGTAGTTTAAGTTGAATTTCTTCAAACTTCTTTGCATCTATAAACCTTACATCATATCGTTTATCTAAACCATACTTGTAAACAGTTGCGATGATATGCCCGGAATAAATATGCGCTTGTGTTATTCCTTTAAAGCCTGGGAACTCACCCATTTTTAATTGCGCTCGCACCTCTCCAGGAAAATCTTGAGGACGTTTGGTAACCGTTACGAGCAACCTAGAACCTTCGGGAACCCTGAGTGTATCATTTTCAACTACCCACTCACCTTCGGAGCGATATGTGCGCATACCAGCAATTACAGCGTCAGAAACCACTCGTTTCCACCACTGTAAAGGAAGTCGTTCTCTTTTTTCTCTGTTAAATTGGTTAGAACCTTCCAAAACTCGTTCTCTAACATGCTCCGCAAGATCTGTAACACTGTTTATTTCCGGTACATTAGATTCCAGAGAAATGTAACCGCCTGTAATTGCCGAGCCAATAGAAGAAATGTTCCTGTCTGAATTCTTCTTCAAAATTTCAGCAATCCTATCTGATAAATTTACTAAAACACCTCGACGACCCATCGGGGTTCCATGTTCTTTGTTCCAAATTCTTGACAACAGCATCATATCGTTGTCAAGCAAATCTTCAGGTTCTTCGTAGTCAATTTTGTATATGTCGTTTAATTCAATAACTTTTGAAGCAGGCATGACTAAAACTGCATTCCTTCCTATACCAAGGAAATGCATGAGAATCTTTTTATTGTCGGAAATGCCTTTAACGCCTGGCAAGATTCCCGATGCAAGCTGCTCCATACGTTCGGGATTTCTATTACTAACTCCTGTCACCAGCCAAAATACATTTGGCGACTTATTGATAGCTTCAAAAATAATGTCCGTAGCCAAACTTTCAATTAGGCTTTTTAGTTTAATATTATTCATTCGTCAATCCATAATCAACTACAACAATGCGTCCAGATGTTGTCATGCCCCAGTGGTCATAGCGATCGATATCATCGATGCCCATTCTAGTTAAGTCAAAAAATTTTTTATACAGCTCTAAATCAAGCGAATTTAAATCTTCTTTAGATACAGATTTTGGACCCTTTACGTAGAAATCAGCATAGCTTTCATTATAGCTTTCAAGTGCCTCTTCTAAAACTTCCTCAAACGGAAGATTGTTTTTCCTCATCCGAAGCATAAATTGAGTTAATATTTGTTCGGGTAAAGTAAATTTGTTACGTAAGTGTGCATTATCAATGATAACCTGCACACCTTCAGCTATTATCCAATAATAATTCTGCTGATCGAAATCGAATATCTTGGCAAGATACGGTCGCAAATTTGGATTATTGACATACACTCCAATCTCTTCTTTATTTTGAAAAGTGTTATGATGGGAATGAACTATCTTTATTACTTTACCAGCTTTCCAACCGAAAACTTCTCTAGAGGAACCAGCGCCGAGCCTAGGAAGATATTTTCTGGCATATTCTGTCATTTCTCTTGGATATTCTAATCGCTTTAACTTTTCTAAATCAAAGCCTCTGAATGATTCAAGAATTGAAGAAACTTCTTTTGTTATTAAAGTTTCAAGTAAGCTATTAGACGTGTAAATCACGCATATAACTATTCTTCAGAATCTGGCAATGAACAAGAAGAAACACTTGAATCGCAAGTTGTTGGGTCTTCTTGTTCTTCTAAATTGTTCATTGGTAAAGTAATAACGGTTTGAATGTTTTGCTCCATTAGCTGTAACAAATCATGACTCGACGACGCAACCCCCAGATCCGGTACTTCTCTAACGTATTGTATGGTGACACCAACAACATGCCCAAAGTTATCAATAACAGGGCTACCAGAAGCCCCTGGGGCTACCAAGCCTTGAAATAAAATGCGACGCCGTTCGTCTGGAAAAACCCTAATTGAGGAAACAATTCCCTCAGACAACAACCATATTTGATTACTCGGCATACCCATGGTGTAGGTTTTTTCACCTACATTAACATCAGTGGCAAGTGAAAGCCAATGTCTTGAACTTTCTTCTTCTTCTTTTAACTCAATTAGCGCAATATCATTTTCGGGATCAACTCCAACAACTGTTGAATGCCTTGCTATTGGATCGCTATTTGAATCAAAATTTTGAATAAACCTACGATGTTCTTCCCAATCTACAAATAAGACTTCACGACCAATTACTGGTTCAGATTCTGCATCTTCATTAATTTGTATTATAATACCTGGTGCTACTGTAGCCATTTGAGCAGTGGAATTTTGAACACAGTGAAGAGCTGTTGCTAATCGTCTAGGTGACACATAAAAGGCTGTACATTGTGGAGTGCTCAATCTACCATTTTCATTTTTGTTTACAATAACAACAACAGAGTGCTGTAGATGCACTACATTATTGATATTGTCAATGTATCTATAACTACCAACTGATGAATTTGAGCATCCAACCGATAAAATAAAAGCAAACAAAAATGATAAAAATCTATTCATGTAAATCCTCCGAAAGTCCAGCATTTTCATCTACTGTTTGAGACTCACGCTGGGTTTCAAGGGTATTCAATTGAGCTTGGATGTATGTAGCAGGTATGGTTATTGTCAATATGTTGTTACGAGAAATAGCTACGTTTACACCTATAACTCTTGCTTGTCTATCCAAAAGGACACTTCCTGAAGAACCTGGCCCTACTCTCACTTGATGAAAAATTCTGACCTTGTTTTCTATCACTCTTACTCTGGAAATGATTCCTTCGCCGAGCATAAAAGTTTGCCCAACGGGATCACTGATGGCAAAGACTCTTTCACCTACAAGCACAGGCTCTTGTTCAAGATTTCTCATCTCAAACCAACTTACCCAATCCTCTTCGCCGTCAATTAATTCTAGGATGGCAACATCGTTTTCTGTATCAACAGCAATAACTTTTGAACGATGGTAGTTTGGACCTCGGCTTGGTCTGTGTTCCCTGCTGAAAAAGTCTTCTTCATCTTCGTATGACACGAAAAGAATTTCACGACCTATAGTTGGTTCAGGTGTTACGGGTATTATTCTGCGTCCTACGCCTGGTGCAAATTCAAGCACCTGTCCTTGATCCACAACACAGTGTTCGGCGGTCACTAATCGTCTAGGAGAAATAAAAAAACCAGAACAATTTGGACCAACCATGTTCCCACCCGAGGTAAGTTCTACGAGTGCCACGGTAGCATTTCTGTAATGCTCATATTGTTCTGGATTGCCTGGACGGGATAGATAGGATAGTGAACTACCACACCCCATCACAAGGGTCAGACTTATTAGTGTAGCGATACACGTTAGACTACTAAAAAAATGCCACCTTCCCACACTGCTTCCTTCTGAACCTCAACATTGGTACAGAATATAAATAGGGGAAGGTGGCAAATTGTTACAACAGTGGACTAGTGCTTCAAATTACCCACATTTAGAATAACCACATGACTTACAAGTCAAACATCCTTCTTGGTATGCGAGTTCTGCTGAACCACATTCTGGACATTTCTTTGTTGAAGGTTTGGTGCCATCCTTAATGTACCTTTTAAGAATTCTCATCAATCCCTTTGAAAGAGAGAACATATCATTTTCTTTATCAGCTCCCTTTTCTATTTGTTCAACAAGATATTGGATTGGAACACCATGTCTTAATGAAAGAGATACGGTTCTAGTAAAGGCACTTTCAGTTGGATTTTCAAAAACCGTGGCCAAGTCTTCAATCTTCAATTCATTTTCACCATCTCCAGTGTAAAGATTGTAATGACCATTCTTTTTTATAACACCATTCTTTCGACTTCTTGGCAGATGAATGTGTTTTGCTCTTCCTGCAAAGATTTCATAAGGTTTGTCTTCATACAATCCAACAAAGAAATTCCACTTCTCACCTTTTACTTGAACATGGTAAATGTCGCACGGAAGAACTTTTGGGCGCTTCGGTGCATGATTCTCAGAGAAATTCTTTTTTTCACGTGAAGTAGAAGAAGAGCTAACAAGAACACCGCTACGACTCTTATCACGGTAAACAGTTACACCCTTGCATCCCGTTTCCCACCCAGTCATGTAAATGTTTTTAATGGTTTCTATGGTAGTATCTTCAGGCACGTTTGTTGTGTTATGTGAAGTAAACCCATTGGCCAGGTATGCATTTCCGTTTGGAACAGAAAGGTCATAAGTTTGAACCATTCCTGCATCTTCAACAGATTTGATTGTCCAAAAAATCCAATTTTGTGATATAAATTCTTCCGGCAATTTCAGACCCACGTCTGCCATTTCCAAAAGCGTCTCACGTGAAAGCTTCATACCATCCTTTGATGGGTGAGAAAGACTCTGAAACTTTTCATACAATGAATTTGATTTGAGTTTTTTAAGCGGACCTTGTCGGAACTTCTTACGAAATTCAAAATCAGGTACCTCGCCCTTCAATTTTAGTCTAGAAGATTTCTTAAAGAGAGTTTTTGCCTTGTTGGTTTTATCTGTCTCTGCAAAACCGACTGCTCGTAAGAAACGTGCAGCTTCGGCACTGTCTGAAATATATAAAGACCAAGCCGGTTGTGTATTGCTTACATTTCCAGATGGGAACGTAACTTTTCCACCATTGTGAGTTTTGATCAGATTTGCCACTATGCCCATGTTCAACAACAACATTTGAACTTGCTGCAACATTGGTTTACTAATTGATGTTGCAACACACAAATTGTCCTTAGTAACATGGCCATCCAAGGTCAATCCCTTAATGAATTCTTTGACATGGCTTTTACCAGCAAGGCGCACAACTCTTGGAACTTCAATTTTGTCATGCTTGGTTATGCCAAGCCATTGGAAAAATTGTGAAAGTTCCTTTGAATTAACCCGATAAGAATGTAATGTTTTCGAACGTTTATCCTTTGTGACAGTAGTTTGTAATACAAACAAATCAGCAATCAAATTCTGGAAATCTTCGCTTACATTGTTTCTACTTTGCGAAAGACCAATTCCGGTTTTGGTTACAAAACCATCAGAGCACATATAACCAAGAAGTCGGGCAAGCTTTTTGCTCATTTTCTTTGGAAATTTAATTGATTTGTGTTGCATGTTTTTAACAAAATTGAACTTGCTGCCGTTCAGCTCCTCTAATGTTTGTTCGCCAACCTTAGAATTCCAAAGTTGATGTCCCTTTTGCCCAACAACAATATCTCCTGGGGATAGTTCGTCTGCTCGTTTCCATATTCTATCTCCATTTAAATTGAGCGTCACCAGTTGATGTCTTGGAGTGCATTGAATTTCATAACCCCCAACGCATTGAATTCGCAAAGTTTGTTCAACCCCATTATTGTATGCTTCGGTTATCTTTGCGACCAGACCATTTTTGTTCCTAGAATAAAGTTCATCCTGTTTGATTGGAGCAAATTTTTTAACTTTAGCGTGCTGAGCTAGCTCTTCTATTTTATAAAGTCCTTGGTTTGTCATTATGGACGTATCGGCGGAGACACAATTAGAAATTGAATGACAAATCCATTTTTGGGCTGCTGCCTGGGCTCGAACTTTATTAACCCAGTTGATATCATTAGAGGTTGCACCATGATATGGACTTTCTTCTGGGTTTGATTTTCCGGTAACCTCCATCCATTTTTTAAATCCATGGTGATAGACCTTGTATTCTTGCCATTTATCACCAAGGTCATCAACGAAATCAACTCTTGCATCTACATCATCTGGATTAATTTTTCGTCTTCTGGTGTATGAAAGAAGAAAGGCTGGCTCAATTCCCGATGTGGTTTGTGTTAAAACTGAGACAGAACCAGCTGGTGCTGTCGTAGTATTTGCAATGTTTCTCCTGCCATACTTTTCCCACATTTTTCTTAGTTCTTTATCTTCATCCATTATTCTATTGATAAATGGATGATTTCTTTCAAGCTCATAATCATACACAGGAAAGGCGCCACGTTCTTTAGCCATACGTACCGACGAACGGTAGGAATTAATTGCAAGATTCTTATAAATTTCATTTACCATTTTAACGGATTCATCGCTTCCGTAACGAATGTTGAGTGCAGCCAACGCATCACCAATGGCTGTAACTCCAAGTCCGGTTCTTCTTCCGTCAGCTGCTGACTGCTTTATTTTGTTCCAAAGAGCTTTTTCTAAAGCTTTGACGTCGTCTGGCTCCGGGTCCTTTTCAATTTTGTCAAGAATTTTGTCAATACACTCAAGTTCAAGATCGACGATATCGTCCATCATTTTTTGAGCAGCTTGCACAACTTCGGCAAACAATTTCCAATCAATTTCTGCCTTGCTGGTAAAAGGTTCTTTAACGAAAGAAACAACATTTACCAGCAAAAGTCGGCAAGAATCATAAGGAGAAAGGGTGATTTCGCCACACGGATTGGTGGAAGTTGTACCAAATCCGAGTTTTTCATAAGCGTCAGCAGGAGACCAGTTCCTGACAGTGTCCCAAAATAAAAGTCCAGGCTCTGCGCTAGCATGGGCTGATTCAATTATTTCATGCCAAAGTTGTCTTGCGTTGACTCTGCCTTTGACTGAGGGATTTTTCTTTTCTTCAACAGGCCAACGTAATTCGACGTCTTTGTCGTCTTTAACAGCTTGCATGAATTCATCAGAGAGGCGAACTGAAATATTTGCACCTGTAACTTTTCCAAGGTCTCGTTTAATGTTTACAAATGTACGAATCTCAGGATGGTGTACCGAAATTGTTAACATTAATGCGCCTCGGCGACCGCCCTGTGCAACTTCCCGGCAGGTGTTGGAATATCTTTCCATGAACAACCCAATGCCATCGGTTGTTTTTGCGGCATTAGCTGTTAACAACCCTTTTGGTCGAATTGAAGAAATGTCAAAGCCAACCCCACCACGACGTTTCATCAATTGTGCTTGTTCTTGATCAGTCTTGCAAATACCACCATAAGAATCATATGGAGATTCAATAACAAAACAATTAGAAAGTGACATCACTTGGTATGGGTTGCCAACACCTGCCATTGGCGACCCTTGCGGAACTATATATTTAAAATTTTTCAAATACGAGTATATTTTTTCTTCACTTAACGGGTTTTCGTATTTGGCTTCAATTCTTGCAAACTCTTTTGCTAGCCTACGGTGCATATCTTCAGGCGTTTTTTCCATATAAACACCTTCCGGCGTCTGTAAAGCATACTTCTTAAGAAAGACTTGCGCCGCTAAATCGTCTCCGTTGAAGTATGCAAGTGATTCTTTCAAAGCCTCTTCATAAGTTACCATTTTTTTCTCCATATATTAATACTGATTAAATCTTGTTACTTCTTACTCTGGATATCTTTAAGCTTTCGACGAAGAAATGATTGCGTTTCGTCATCTTCTTCTGTCACAGAGTCTCTATCTGCAATCTCTTCATCAGTCAAAACACGCAGCTTTGATTTAGAGGTGTCTAGATGAATTTGGTATTTGATGCCGTCCATCCCAGCTCTGTTTTTCGCAATAAAGATATTTCCAAATCCCGTTGCTTTTTGTGCTGATTTACGCATCAAACCAAGGACGAAATCTGCCACGTGCGCCTGGGAGTATCCTTCGGCCATGTTAGTAAGATCGACGATATCCGCTTGGGCACCTTCTTTGTTTGATTGAATTGCAGTCCAGAGAGGAACATCTAATTCTGTAGCAAGGGCTCTCAGTTCCTCCATAACTTTTTTGAGTTCCATTCTTAGTAGCTCGTGCCTATCTGACGAGCGCATAATTCCAGCATAATCTACTACTATAACATCTGGAATAAACTTCTGTGTGGAAGCAAGCTTGTCAATATGAGTCCTAAGTGTCATTGCAGTTGCTGTAGACGTTGGATAATATTTGATACGAAGTCGACCAAGCTTGTCTCTGTTTTCCTGATAGTATTGGTTAATTTCCTCTTTGCAATCGTAACATTCAAGAGAGGCAATGTCCATGATGTGTGAGTCATATCGAATACCCATTGCTCTTTCATTTAACTCAAATGTGTAATGAAGCACGTTTTTTCCCTGTAGGATAGCTTGGGCGCCTACGTGAACTAACACATGAGACTTGCCAACACCTGTTGGTGCAACAACTACACCTAGTTCTCCAGCACCAAGACCGCCGTTCAGAATTTTTCTTTGATCCAACTCTTGAATTCCGGTCGGAATTGTTCTGCGATAGGTCTCTGAGTATCTAGCTTCGACATCTTCAAAAAGATCAAGACCTGGCGAATGATGATTGCCTGCATGAATTGCCTCACGGACCACATCAACAATTTTTTCATAATTTTCTTTCTCAATGAGATCAACGCTGTGCTCCAATGCTTTCTGCAAACGGACCTTTTTACAGAAATCTAGCGCCTTCTCTTTTACCAATGGTAAATCGCCCAAATCTTGGTTTGTTTTAACTCGCTTTAGAAAAGTCTTAACTTGATCTAAGAGAACACCATCTTTGTCGTTTTTTAACTCATCTTTCAATTGAGTGATGAGGAGTTCGACTGATGGAAACTCTTTGTATTTAGTGTAATATCGAAGGTGTACTGCCGAAACAAGCTTCAGATAACCATAATCAAAGTAATCAACATCCACAACCTCAGCGAACTGTGCTCCCCATTGACGGTCTACAAGCATTGCTTGTACGATCTTCTCTTGGAAGGCTTTATCAAATGCGAATTTTGTAGTTTGTTCAGGCATTTCTTCTGACATCATATCTCCTCAATATTGTACTGTAGGGAAAACTTTACCATCCTCGTAAAGGTGTATAAACAAGAGTTTATTAGACAATAACCTACGAGCAACAAAATGAGTGGTGCTGAAGCATCGTAGGTTAAAGAGATCTTCGAGTGAGAAAATTCCGGTTGAGTCTTTAAGAAATTTTTATTAGTAACTCTTGTATTTTCAGGGAAAAAATAGCTATTTATATACAGAGTGAGTGCAAAACTAAAACAGTTAATAGAAATCGCACTTTTTAAATTTCTTGAAGAAATTTCTGACAGTGACGAATCACACCTTCTTCCTGATAAAGAGGGCGAGTACCATGCTACACATGGCAATGATCCGAGATTCTGGGGTAATCGTGGAGCTGGGATTCTTCTCATTGCTAAAGACACTGGACGTTTATTATTGACTCTTCGAAGCAAATATGTAAATGAGCCTGGCACGTGTGGTATCCCTGGAGGAAAGATCGACAGGGAAAGCGAATCACCAAGTTCAGCTGCCACAAGAGAGGCAAAAGAAGAACTCGGTTACTCGGGTTCTATTCGTTTGATACCTGCTCATGTTTTTAAAGCAGGCAACTTCAAATACTATAACTTTATTGGTGTGGTTCTTTCCGAATTTGAGCCTTCGTTAAATTGGGAAAGTTCCTCGGCAGACCGGTTTGAGTTAAAAAATTTGCCAAATCCATTACATTTTGGGGTTCAATTACTCTTGGCTAATTCTGGCGAAAAGATAATAGAAATCATTCAGAGTCGCTAACACTTGCCATCATTCTCATTTGAGTTGAGAATGTATCGTAATCAAATGCAATTGAAATGCCATTAGCTATCACTTCCTTGATGAGATTTACTTTATTCATCTTAGGCTCGTGACTCTCAACTGCATAATTGATTTTTGATATCTCTTTTCCGGACAACATGTTCGATGACAGAAACATCAACTTCCAATTTCGTCGGACTATCGACTCGGATTCCTTGATCTGTTTGAAAACCTTTTGTTTAGCTTTTGATGTTATTTGTTCATCGCATGTTTTCAATATGTCATCAACATTTAAATCACGAGTTCGATCGGCAACATCGGGAAAACGTTTTGCAACAGTCTTTAGGCCAACCCCTGGAACACCTTCAATGTTGTCGCTCTTATCGCCTACAAGAGCCCTGGCCAAACAAAAGTTTCTTGGAGCTATGCCGAACTTCTTAAATACCCAATCACCGTCTAAGAGCGTTTTACGAGCAGGATCGTAAATCTTTACGGTATCATCATCAAGTAGCTGATAGAAGTCTTTATCACCTGATACGACAATTTTTTCGATGTCACCATTATTACTAAATTGGTGTTTTACAAGATATGCAATGATGTCATCACATTCAGTTCCACTAACGAACACCTGACACACTGGCGTGTTTTTCAAAAGCTTGTAGATAAGTGAAAGCTGCTTTATCTTACACTCTTCATCATTAGCAAGTTGATCTCGAATCGATGCTGTTCCGTTGTGAATCTTTTTTAATTCTTTTATTTTGCCTCGATCTTTTTTGTACTCTTTGAATATGCTTCGACGTCTTGCCGAACCTCCACCAGACTCCCAAACCACAAAGACTTTCGAGGGAGTCATTACTCGGGTTATGTAATCAACAAATTTCAAAAAGCCAACAGCACCCCCAATGGGCTCACTTTTTGAGTTCAGGGTTTCGTTTACAAGATAGTGGCGAATGAAAACGTTAAGACCATCAATAAAAATATAAGGTCGCATTGTTTTATGGTTCATAGCATCTCCAGGATAATGTCCATCAATCCTGGATTGTGACACAGAATTAATTGTTTACTAACCTGTTTAGCTTGCAAAACGATCCATTTGATTGAACCTTCATTTAATATTTTGTGAAAAACGTACAACTCATAAAAATCAGATCGATACATATCATAATGTGCTGGTTGAATAGCTATAAAATTTTCTCCAAGGGACATACCAAGACATTCACCGTTGTCAATCAATCCCCGTGCAAACCAAGTTTGAACATCTTTAAAGAAGGATTCTCCATTACTCCTAAGAGTGTTATATGAAATATTTGTTCTATTGGTTATGTGAATAGATTTATTGGAAATACATTCATTTACTTTTGAATTTTTGTAATAGGTATAGCAAAATCGTTCTCTGTCGTTTGGGGTTATGATTGATTTTACCAATCGTCGTTGTTCAAACTCCCATCCGTTTATACAAAAAACGACTTTACCACAGCTGGTAACTTTCAATCCTTTGATTAAAGTACCTGGTGCTATGTTTAGGACTTCCCCAAGTGATTTTGCCATTACTTAAATTAAGTAATGGCATTGTTCACATTCACTCTGCAATTGATAGTGTTGGCTATCTTCATTTAACTCCCGTGGAACCAAAACCACCCGTTCCTCGTTCGGTGTCATCGAGCTTTTCAACTTCGAATACTTTTAGCTGTTCAACTTTTTTGATTACGAGCTGTGCAATTCTATCACCTATTTCAATTTTAAAGTCTTCTGGCCCATGATTGATTAAAATTACTTTTATCTCACCACGATAATCAGCATCAATAGTTCCTGGAGCATTTAAAACAGTTACCCCATATTTTGCAGCCAAGCCAGAACGAGGGCGCACTTGTGCCTCGTAACCATCGGGCAGTGCCATGGCAAGGCCAGTTCCAACCATTGTAAATTTACCCGATGGCAACACAACCTGCTCAACTGAGGCAACATCCATACCAGCAGCTTGAGCCGTTTTATATTGTGGTATCTTTGCTTGCTCATTGAGCCGTTTGAACTCTACTGCCACGTTATTACCTAATAACGCCCTATTCGTTGGCGTCCACCAATTTGGGTCATCCGTTTTATAGTCCGCTCTGTAGCTTACTTTTATTTTCTTAGACATGTGTTACCTATCAAAAAACATCAAGAATCTCAATTAAACCCCAATGTTCAACTTGTCCAACCTGCTTATGTGGTTTCTTAGAAGTCTTTACCTCAATATGGGGCACTCCCAGCAAAGAAGGATCTTCAAGCGTAACAATTTCTGTTCCATTTCCTGCCAAAGCCACTAAGATTTGGTTTTCTGGGATACAGTTCGATTTAAAGATCGCTATTTTGCTATTGAGCACACCCATCTGTTTAGCATCAGAAAAATTTACTCCGACATCCATTTCTTCTTCCTCGGTCAAGAAGGGACGATAAGTCACGCTGGATTCCAATAATACAAACCCAAGACCATTAGACACTAGGAAATTAGCTGGAAGCTGAGGGATTTCTTGTGTATCAAAGTGGTTGCATCTTTCACTACTTCAACTAATGTTCTATTCCACTGAAGAGGATCAGATATTGGTAGCTTCATCATTTGTTCACCACTGAATTTATCCACAAATTTACCTGGGAGTCGTGACCAATACAGCGGTTCGAATGCCGGGTCTTGCCTTTTCAGGATATTCTTTACGGACGTCTTTTTCATATTTGACTCACATTAATCACCCTGCACCGCTTCCGCTTCTTCAATTGAATCCGAATTGATTCCAGAGAAGGTTGGGTGTTTCATATCGTTTGGATCCATTCTCAATGCACTCTCAAAAAGTGCATCCATGTACTTTTTGTACTCAGGCTTATAGAGAACATTCCCGAAATCAGTCTTGTAAAACTTCTCTTCAATCAATAGTTCTCCAGTGTCAGCATCCGTAACTGTAAAGTATTTCCAAGCAGCTGTTCCATTTACCGAGACATAAGTTTTCTCAAACTCTACTCCGTTATTTGTCGCTTTCTGCACAGCATCACAATGACTTCTAAAGAGATCAAATACTTCTTCGGTTTCTACAACCCCGACGCCGAAAATGATTTGAAATTCACATTCACGGAATGGTCGAGCAACACGATTTTTGATCGTCTTAGCTTTTACTTTGATACCGATGACGTTATTCTTTTTATCTTTTATTTTGGTTTGCCCTTCTGAGGCAATGCGAATTCGAACTGACGAAGCATAGGGGATGGCCATGCCACCTGGTGTAGTAGTTGGATCACCAAACATCACACCTATCTTTTGTCGTTGTTGGTTAATGAGCAGCAAGGTAACATTTTGATTGCCGATGATATTGACAATCTTGCGCATTCCTTTACCCAACACACGTGCCTGTAGACCAATGGTGTTTTGGTCATAATCACCTTCGAGTTCTGCTTTTGGCGATGAAGCTGCAACAGAGTCCCAAATGATTGTAACTGGAACATCCTTGATCATCGCACGAGCTTTTAGAATCGTTGATTCTATGATTGCAAAAATCTCTTCTGTGCATGCCGTTTGACAAAATACAAATCTTTTTGTAACATCAATTCCCAGTGCTTGAAGATTATCTAAACTTGTGGCATTTTCTGTATCAATGTAGACTACAATTCCACCCTGCCTCTGTGTATCTTTGGCAGCCTCAAAAGCAATGTGACTCTTACCACTTGACGTGGGTCCTTGAATCTCAATTACTCGCCCCTCAGGAAGGCCGCCACCTAATTTGTTTGCAATAATAAAATCAAGCTGTTGAGAACCTGTACTGATCCACCTTTTGATATTGGTGGGTGCATCATCCGACCTTAAGTTAAAAGCAACTCTTTCGCCATTTTCTTTATTAAGTTGCTTGATAAGGTTCAGAGTAAAATCATCTTTGTCTTCTTCATCTTTTTTCTTTTTGGCCACAGTCTACCTCTTATTCAATGATGGTAACAAGCTAAGTTTGAAGTATAAACAGTTGAGAAAAAGAAACCCAGCTTTTTAGGGCTGGGCTCTTATTACTCAGTCTTTACCGAAACTCAGAATGGTGAATCTTCGTCATCTAAGTCATCGAATGCATCATCAATACTCTTTAGAGCCTTTTCATCTTCATCTGATGAATTTCGTCCCCGAGCGACGCTCAAATTGTCAGAACTTGTATCCTCATCATTATCATCCGATGTTGAACCAAGTGTCTTTGCTACGAAATTCTCTACTACTTTATCAAGATACTCAGGGTCACGAACCATGCTCTTGAAATATTCTTCAAGATTTGGAACAGAGTTAACAAGTTCATCACGAGCTTTTTGCGTTGAAGCAAGCTTGCTTGGCTTGCGTCGTGGTTGAATATCGTAATTCTTGATTGTGTATTGGTTGAACTTCTTACCCGAATCAGTAACGTTGAGCGTAAAGTCGAAACCATTCTCAACATCCATCATGTTTTCATCCGCATAATCGGGATGCGCTAGAACCGAGTAAATATCTTTGAGAATTTTAGCATTCAATTCCCATACCTGAACACCCCTATCTTCTTCACCACGAACAAGAACTGGTGCATAAAAACGGTCTTTTGGACGAAGCGTTCCCCAAAGTCTCCAAGACTCACGGGTGCCTTCTTTTCTAAGTTCATCAAGTAACTCAAAAATAGGGTCCTTCATACCGAACTGTGCAGGAGCAACAAGACGATGTTCATGAAGCTGCTTGTTATCGTAATAACTTACTTCTTGAAAGGGCTGCTCGTTTGCATCTGTGTATGGAAGGAAACGAATCTCATACGAGTTTGGAGAATCACTTGGACCAAGACTTGGCTTGAACCAAGCCAGCTTAGGTCTGTTTGCTCTTTTCTTGTCACCAGGTTTACGACCGCCATTGAGGTCAGCGATCTTCTGCTTAATTGCATCAAGATTATATGCCATTTTATTTTCTCCTATTTATTTTTCTTATTTAAAGTTATTGTATTTATTTGTTATATTAGTTTATTAGATTTGAGAAATTACCATTGAAACGGTTGTCTCTCAGGTACTAATAAGTATTGTACTGCACCCTCTAAATGCCTAAGTTGACGAATATAAACTTAAGATTTATCCTCAATGATTTCAGGCACTTACGAGCGTGTAGAAAAAAAATTTACCCACAAAAAGAGGGTAATTTTAGGCCCTGTTTCATCGCTTAAACCACTCCAAAATTCTTCCAAGAATAGTATTATTTTGCAGTTTTAGCGGTTCGATAGAATGTTAGCAATACTGCTACTAAATTTCACTACCCTTCTACAGGCTAAGTGAAACTTATACTCATAAATGAGCTTGGGTAGTTCATCCCTTGTCAAGGACAGAAGTTTTTCCTTTGCCATTTATGCACGCAACACGGACTGCGGTCTGTAGAATCACAGACAACATCGGCGATTCATAGACTTCGGATGCATACATTTGATTCATATGATGAAGGCTAGAGATAGCTGCGACTTCATCTAAAGAAAGAGGACACCCAGCACCATTTAACCACCATAACGAACGTTGGCAGACGGGAATCCGTGAAACTTCAGGATTGAAATCATACATCATACCAAGTTTTGTTCGGTGCCAATCAGATTCCTGTTCTACGTAGTAGTCATTTTCAGTGTCGCCGAGCTTTCCAAGGTCATGAAACAAACTCGTAATAATAAGTGAATCCGTGTCAATATTAGCACCGAAAACCTTGTTTAGATCTTTGGCTATTTTCAATACACTTAGACTGTATTCAACCAAACCACCAGGATATGCTCCAACATAGTCTAAACGTGTAGAAGCTGGTGCCGCTGCCAGTCTATCTTTTTGTTCGTTACACAACGCTAGAAGCGCCTCTCTGGCGTCTTCATTTTTAATTCGACCTACGAGACTAACGAAAAGGTCATAGTTCTTCTCAAGCTTTTCAATAAGTTCTTGTTGACTCATGTTTACCTCAAGTTCATACTTTCATCGCATAAAATAATGTTAAACCTACAAGCTTAACTTTTTAAATGAAACAGGAACATCATCCGGGCAAAGTATTGAAACTTCAGCTGAATACCCTCTTTCGCTAAGTTTTACCGTTACTGGCCATGGTATTTCAACATCTTCATCAATTGGTGAAACTTCTGCTGTCCACACACCTGCGTTGACCCATTTGGGAGCATAACGCATTAAAACATGAACACCTTGCGAATCTTTGCCGGCTGATGCCTCAGTCCAACCAACGGTTATTAGTACGTTTTGATCATAGCAATCAACTTCTTCGGAAAAGTGACCTTCAATTTCTACCAGGTCATCCGAAGCTCCATAAATCTTTAAAACCATGTCGCCTCCTATTGTAAAGCGCTAGCAACATAACCAACAACAGCACCTATTGCTACCGAACTGATTACGATAAGACCATATTGTAATACCTGACCGAAATCTGTATTCCAAAATCCACCAGTTTGCTCTTCAATATAATCTTCATGTATTTGTATAAGTCGTTGATTTTCTCTTTGAAGTCCTTCAATTGCAACTTCACGTTCTCTTTCAACCGTTTGCAATCTAAGATGAAGTCGACCAACTTCTAGCCTCAATCTGTTCATGTCAGATTCACGTTGCAGACGTAATGCTGCTGTAGCTCTAAGCTGATAAGCTTCCCACTCCGAAACAATAAAAGCAATAGCCTCTGGATTAAGCAGAAGTCCTGCAAAAGGCGCAGGTTCGCCATTTGCAAGATATGTTTGTCTTTCACCATTTTCACCATTGGTTCTATGCGGCGGGTCTAATTCTACTTCATCAAGTGGAGCAGGTTCGTAATCAACCAACACTTCTGTTTCGGGTTCGTTCGATGCTTCCGTGACTACTTCTTCTGTTTCAGTCCCAGAGGTTTGTTCAGAAACAGAAACCTCTGGGGTTTGAGCGATAGCTGGCGCTCCACAGGCTGTGACAAACATGGAAACAACTGTAAAAAATATTAATAAACGTGAATCTTTCATAGGATCACTCCACGGGAATTCCAAAGACACGCCTAACTTCATCTGTTAGCGTAGTTGGGTCCCTATCATGGTCTCTTATGATGGTAACACGCCTACTTTCCCTTGAAGACTCAATTCTCTGAATTTCTTGTTTGTATTCTCGTTCGATGCGATTCATATTTTCAAAGTATTGATGAAGCTGCCTATCCAGCTCTTCACGTTCAGCTTGTTGAAGTTCACGCAACTCTTTTAATTGTCGTTGATGGTCAATACTTTGCTCTTGATATTGCTCAAAAAGAGAATTATATGTTTGAGTTCGCTCGCAACCTTTTGCAAAAAGTGCAGCGACTGCAAACATTAAGAATAAAGGGAGCCAGTTGCTCTTGAGCCATTCCCAAATGGCTCCGAACATCTTCTTTAAGAAGTTTAGAACTTTTTTGTTCCCTGACTCCTTTTTTTCTTTTGGTTTAGTTTCTTTACCTTCAGTAGATTTTTCAGTTGAGTTCATACTTCTTTGTTTTGAAGTTTAGACTCATCGAAGTATCATTGTCTTCCTGCTGACCAATTCCTTGATCAAGGATATACATGAGTTCCTCATGGAGTGTGGTTAGATTTACAATCTGGTCATTGAGTTCATGAACTTTATCAGTCAACAAAGTTACTTTAGAGCTTAACCCATAGACTACATTTTGCAACTCTCTTATCTTTTGAGAATCATTATTATCTGTAAACTGAGCAAGAAGATTTTCATAAGTTTGCTCACCTCCTACAGAAAATTTCGATTCTTCATCCGAAAGTAAAATTTCGAGTGCTTTTACGACCTTGCTCTTAAGAGTCATGGTTCACCCCATTCTTTTGTTGTTCATCAAGTTCTTGCTTGATTAATTCATAAATCGTTTCAGCATCAGTCGTGTTTGCACGACCTTTACCACGATGTATATCCTTGTTTAATATAGCTTCATCCAAGATTCCCAAAATGCGGGAATCTCTCATGGAAACTAACTCTACTATATAAGTTAGGAACTGTTGTGGGTTGAGACCTTTCGCAAAAAGGACTCTTCGAAGTTCCTTGAGCGAATCAGCATCAAAGTCAAAAACTATTTTTGTTTTTTTGATGGACATTTATCCACCCATGGGGCCGGTGACCGCCGTTCGTGGTTGAGGATATTCTGAAGAAGGAGTTGAGCTAGTCTCTACAGATTCTGGCCTTAGATCCCACTGGTTATCAAGAATGCTCATCATTTCATTAGCCGTTCTTTCATTGTAGTTGCTTCTGATGTAAGCTTCAGCTCTGTTCAAGATAAGCGTTCTAAAATCTATTAAAGATTGTGCATTGTTGACAAGTCTAGCAACGCTTCTTGTAAAGTCTTGTAGGTTTATTTGCGGCGTGTTTACCACAGGTTGCTCGGCGTCATCTCCTTCACCTGCTGGTGGGGTTGCATCATCGCCAAACCCAAGGTCTTCGCCGCCTGCTGGATCAGCATCAGCTCCAAGACCCAAATCACCGGCTGGAGCGTCAATGTCAAGCCCACCTTCATCACCTGCTCCAACGTCTTCGCCCTCTGGTTCTTCTATATCCTGTTCAAAAAGATATCCAATTAGCTTGCTTACATTACTTTCAAACATTTCACTGGTAGGAATAGATTCACGTTCATACTGGACAAAATAGCGATCTATGGCCTGATCCAACGAAACGGGCTTATCTTCAGTTGGCGCAAAGTCAGCCATGGACTTAGGTCTTTCAACTGGTTCGGCTTCATTAAGAAGTTGCTCCAAGAGCCTCTTGAGATTTTGGGTGTTCTTCATTGCTGTGGCTCCCGTCTAAGATTTGGTGCAATTACTTCAGGTCCAGGTGGTGAAGTGCTAGGTACTTCCACTTGTCCCGAAGTAGTTACTCGGTCAATGGGTGGAGAGGTGGCAGTATCTAGCATCTTTTTAGGTTCCATGTTATAAACAGGTTTAATCATGTAAAGAGCACTTAAATCTGAACGTTCTGCTAAAACCATCCTAGCTTCTACTACGTTCCAGTTTATTTCTCGCATCATTGCAACAAGATAATCATCTTTATTGTTTTGATAATCGTTGTAATAAGCATGTTCCCACATGTCTATTACTAACACAGGAATGGTGCCCAATGGAATGTTTACATTATGAAGGTCAACAATAACGTTCATGTAAACGCCTTTATATGGTTCGTAAACAACAAGTCCCCAACCGTTTCTAGCTGATTTGCAAGCAGCCATGAAGTCAAACTGCCATTTTTCAAATGTACCAAAATCCCTTGAAAGACGCATGTAGGGGAGAGAATCAACTCCAATCTCTGATGACAAATCAGAGATGTTGTTGAAATAAAGCTCGTGAAGCTTCATAGCATTGAGATTATAGGTTTCATCATTTTTTAGTGATCTGTAATCACTTCGATTTGCGTTTGCATCATGAATGTTAACAGCATCAAGTCCAGAGCTTGACCTATTGAATTTCTCAACATAACCCTGATAAAGTTGTTCGTGTGCTCGTTTTGTTTCTTCAGAAAGTCGCTCAGTTGTAAGATTGAATGATTGAGGTGTTGCTACAAGTGCTTCCTTCAGAACTGGCTGTGGCTTTTTAACAGCCTCTTGAAGCTTTGGCTTCTGAGTTCTGTTGCTTTCAGGAAGCTTTCCTGACTTTCTCAAGGACTCCTTTACTGAAGTCTCAATGATCTTTTTCAAATCCATGTTGGTCCTCTTAGGCAACATGAATAAGTATGGGTTACGAATAGATAAAGGAAAAATCCGACTATTGTCAGCTCTTTTTATTCTTTCTCTTAAAGAGTTTTTCTTTTTCAAGAGCCTTGGACAACTCTGAATTTTCTTGTCTTAGAAAGGGATTGAACTTTTTCAATATGTCAGGAATTATTGGTTCAACACCAAATGGGACCATACAAGCCTTCATTGCTTCAGAACGAATATAAGTTGCTGCTTCGTAACTTGGGTTATATGAATTAAGATCAATCTTATCCGGCTGCTGGGTGAATCCATAGCTGTGATTATGCTGGGTACTCTCCATAGCGGCTTGAAACTTTAATGACTGAATCGCTGCTTTCTCCGTCGACTTTCTAATCGAGAGAATAATGTCATCTTGGATTGATAGTTTTTTTAGTTTTAATTCTTCAACATAGTCATGCTTCTTTTTTACTATGAAAGAATATTTGTTAAAACTCTTAATTTGGTGTTCTATTTGACTTCTTCTGTCGAATAAGTTAGATTCTTCATACCAAAGATCAAACCATAAAGTGGCCAAATCAACTTTTTTAAAATTAACATCATATCGTATTAGCTTTTTCTTTTTTTGCCAATCTATATCGTATTGGTTGTTTCGCCAACTTATATATTCTTTATCATCTGGATGGCAACGAACTTGCATTGAAAAAGTGTTAATAAATCCTAAAAAAACTGCAAATTTTTTATCTGCGGTTGCATAAATGTTGCCAACATTCAATTGTTGAAGTTTGTATTCAGGTTTTGATTCTCTTTTAAGATAATCAAGAACCGATTGATGAAAGCCGGTACCGATTCTAATCAACTTCATTGAACCAAGCACTCTTGCCCAAATCCATTCTCCTGGAATGACCCCGCCTAGTTGCAAACCTTCGTTTAAGACAACCTCAGTAAATGAATCTAAGCCCATTTCAACGACATAACCATTAGGAAGGAGCACTAAAACATGATCAGAATTTGTGGAATAACGTGAACGACCAACGAACCTAAGTCCCTTCATTGGCTTATTTGGAAGGCTAACAATTTCTTTCTTTGAAGCGGCCTTACTATTTGGCACGAGAACCGTACAGTCTCTTCCGAATACACCGTTAAAGTGTTTGTCAAAATCACCATTGTATTTGTCATCACGAAGATCCCACTCAAATTTAAAGTTGCGAATCTTTTTCTCTGGAAGGTAATTTACCGTTTCAGGAATGTCAGATTTCAGTATCATTTCTTCGCCTTTTTGAATTTATCGTGCTTCGTTTCCCAACGTTCAAACATTTTAAAAGGTTCTGAACGTACAAGCCCCGAGCCGAACAATGACATGTTTGCGAGAGCAGCGTCAAGTTCAATCAAACAAGCATCATAGTGCCGGAGTATGTCTGGCTTATTTTTAACGGTCGACTCGTCAAATTTACTTTTGTAATTTACAAATTGTGGATTGGTTCTTCTGATTCGTGCTTTATGAATTAAAGTTTCGGCCTTCCTAACAGCTATAGAACGAATGGCTGTTACAATGTCAAATGGAAAGTCAAGATGGTATCCTTTAACTTCTTCAACATAACGATGAGTTTTATTTACTTGAATCTTATTAAGTTTTTCGTTTGTTATATCTTTGAGTAATTTCTCAAGTAATTCATCTTGAGTTAGTTGACCACCAGACCACTTATTAATATTAATCAAGTACCATAAGGATGCTAATTTTTGTGGTAAAAATCGTACTCCAAAGTCCGCAAGTGGTTCTAAATTGATTCTTTGAAGATCCAGGATGGACCAGTATCTTTTAGCGTCTGATGGTAAATCCACCTTCATAGTTTCGGTAGTAACAAACCCAAGAAACAAGCCCGTGGTTCCCGCAGCAGTTTTATAAACTTTTCCAACGTCCATTTGTTCCATAGCTAAGGGTTTACGAGAACGGTTTTTAACTTGTTTGCAGATGGCATTATAGAGCCCAGAGTCAACTTGAACCAATTTAACTCTTCTGTTAACAGTAGCAAACACATATTTCCCAGGCAGCTTTCCGCCAGGTCCTAAACCACCTTTTAGCAAAGCATTGATAAAAACATCTTGACTAATAGAAACAGAATGTCCTGAGGGCAGTTGCACCTGGGCTTCCAATCTTGTTTGCGATTTTGTTCCTTCGTCTTCATAACCAGCTAGCTTAATTTCCACTGGTTTATTTTCATGAATATGAAATCTATGGTCTTTTTTATAATTTTTCAGTTCTTTTTTAGTTCTCACTATAAAAGGATATGCGGGTATCGTTTCAAATTGAAACTTTTGCACATCCTTTTGACAAGGATGTGCTTCAGGTAAATCAAACCAATTGTTGTTGGTTATAAAATATTCATCCTCATTTGGCAATACCAATCTAAAAACTATTTCTTTTGGAAAGTTTGCTACAAAGTTCATGACATATTAATCCTATTTGCGTTCAAGAACATCAATACTAGCATAGAAACTTGAAAGACCAAAATCACTTTTTTTGAACTTGCCAATTATCAAAGTGTTGTTAGGGACTATGCCGTGCTGCCCAGGCTTGTATCCCCAAACGAAACAATGCTGTTCTTGGCCAGATTCACCATAAACTTTCATACGAAGGTATGGTTTTCCGTTTCTAGTCTTGGCTACCATGCTTCGCTTTACCACACACCATAGAACTTGATTATCAAACTTCCACTCATCAACCGAACCAATTCCCTGTGACTCAAGATAACTTCTGATTTGCTCTGTTAGAATTAAACTGATGTCCACAGTTCCTGATAGATTTTGACTGTGTTTGATCTTTTCATCAACTGACCAATCTTCAAGCTCTTGAGCTTCCCTTATAAGTTTAGCTAGAACTTCTGGTGGTCTTGGCGCTTTCTTTCTGTTGCAGGCTCGCTTAATTTCATCAACCTGATCAACCAAAACATAGTAAAGTTGTCGATAGTTTTTGAATTCTTTATCTGGTCCAACCAGTCCCATAGAATTGAAAGCCTCTAGCTTTACAAGCGTAGACATTGCTCTCTTGTTGAACTTGCTATGACGCCAGCTTTCATCAGGATTCCACAAGAGGTCTTCAATCTTTTCGTATGGGCGATATTGATCAATTTCTCTAAGGGCTGGCAAACCTACATGTTTCAATGCTTGGAAGCTGGGCACCAGAGTCTTGTCTTTTACCTGGTAATCAATCTCGGACTTATTGATATCTGGTTTACCGATCTTAAAGCCCAACCCCTTAGCCTCTCCAAGTGCTACCGATAGAGGAGACTCTTTACCTGTAACCGTACCTTTTTCTGTGGCACAATAATCAATATAAGAAGCAACCCACTCCTCAGGGTAGCGTGTAAGCAACCATGCACACTGATATGATGTAATTGCGTATGCTGTAGCGTGAGATTTATTGAATGAATACGCTACGAATGTGGCCATTTCCTCGAAAATGTCATAGCTGGTAGACTTAGGAATATTATTAGTTTCAAGTGCTTTATTAGCAAATTCTTCTCGTAATTCACGCAAGTATCTTTCTTGCTCTTTCTTGTTAGACTTGTCCTTCTTCAAGAGAGCTTTACGAATGCCATCCGTTTCTTCTAATGGAACACCCGCAAGCTTGTGGTAAATGAGTTGCAACTGCTCCTGGAATACGAGAAGACCGCAAGTTGGTGCAAGAACTTCTTCGAGTAGTGGATGCTTATAAAGGATGCTTTCAGGGTTTTTTCTGTTTTTCAAATACATCTTATCAGCGCCAATACCAAGCGGACCTGGGCGGAAGATAGATGTTGCGGTTGCGATGTCCAGAATGCTTTCTGGTTTCATTTTCTTTACGAACTTTTGTACAGGCGGCTGTACAAACTGAAAAACACCAGCCCAATTGCCTTCCCAATACACATTCTTGTAGACTTCAATATCATCAAGCGAGTTATTGTCTGGATGGAGATTTTCATAGAACCACTTATTAACTTGACGGAAAGTTGGGTACTTAATACCCTGCTTCTTCAAGATTCGCTTAATGCAGTTCTCAAACATGCGGAGTGTTCCAAGGCCAAGGATGTCGAACTTTAACAGCCCGAATCCCTCAAGATGACGGAAGTTAAGACCTTCCTGCCAAGGCGTTTGTAAAACACCGCCACTTTTGATAATCGGCATGTGTTGTTCAGGACTTTCAGTGATAATGACACCGCCAGCATGTCGACTTACATTTCGCATCTGCTTGAAGAGCACTTTGATGTGTGTCTCTAAATCCGGGTATTCCTTCATAAGCTTGCGGAAGGTTTCGGATTTATCATCAGCTTCATCGAAAGTCAAGGTCCACTGCTGTGCGTCAAATCCTGGCTTCTTTTTAGCTTCTGAAAGTGCTTCAGCCTCAATTTTCTTCGTATATTTGTTCACCTCATCAAATGGAACACCGTTCAAGCGACACAAATCCTTAATAAGGGAACGCAATTGAAGCTGGTTGAAGTTTGAAATTGGAATGACGTTTTCTTCTCCAAAGTGCTCTGTGATTAGCTTAACAGCCTTTTCTCGATCAGCAAAATCAGAGTCGATGTCTGGGAAGCCCTTCTTAAATCTGGTAAGAAAACGCTCGAACAAAAGACCATGCTTGATCGGATCAAGTTGAGTCACGTTTAACACGTATGAAAGCAAAGACCCGCCGGCTGAATTATGAACACCTAAACCTTCAATATTGTAAGAGTGGCTTTCACTTACGGTAAGATCGTGAACTTTGCCCTTGTATTGAAAGGGTGTTTTTCTAACTAATTTTGCCAATGGAGTTCTCCTTGTGCCATTTTCTCGCCTTCTTGATTAGGTCTTTTGAAAGGTCTGTATCAAATACAAGTCTATCATAAAAGCTATTGCTTCTGCACCAAACTTTCAATGCTTTGTTTTTGGTAGCGCACAATTCTTTATGTTTGTTATAGATGCTTCCTTTACCTTTATCCTCTACTATTTTGTTTTCATTAACAATGAAATCAGAATAGTATCTATGCTCTTTGCCTTCCCACAAATAAGGAATACCTTCCAAATCAAACCGTTTAATGTCGTTGCCTTGTTCAAGGTTCCACATTATGAAAGCAAGTTCATATGAACTCTGATATTCAATTTTCTTGTAAATACCAGACATGGTTATGGAAGAATTTTTGATTACTTTTTTACGATAGTTCTTATCTTCCCACAGTTTTAGCCCAATTTTTCTATATTTTTCTTTCATACCAGGTTGAGCATGTCGTTTCTTCTGCGAAGCTCTTTGTTTGGCAATTGTTTTTGGGTTATTTTGGGCTATTAGCTGTGCCTTACTGTTGTTCTGTCGCCACTCTTCATCATAAGAATATTGTGTTTTATAACATTCATCACAAACTGGAACTTGGTATTTTCTATTAACAAAACCAAAAACTATACAAACATAATCTTTGCCACAAGGGCACCTTATATAGAGATTGTTTTTATTGTATTTGCTATGAAGTTTTGGGTTAGTTTGAAACTCATTCCAGGAATAAGCAAATGTTTGGCTTAAGCCAGAACGTCGTAATCTACGTTTAAATGAATGCCAAGACAAATCCCATTTTAAAAGATACGGTTTGAGTAATTCTTCTGTGAGACATGGATCTTTAATTGCTTGACAACTTTAATTTGTTCGTTTGTTAACTTAGGACAAGTTACTTTTCCACCCATATTTTTAATTATGCTTGTTTATTGGAAACACTCCTGGGGGTGTTTTACCTATTAATTTTACCGAACAATAGAAACAGCGTTTATTAACGCTTCAAGTGTTTTTTTCTGGTGTTTAAAGTTTAACTTCTGCCACATTATCTTCTTCTGTTAGATGTTGAGCCTCTACCCAACCTCTATTTGTCGTTAGAATTTCATGGTCCTTCGTGCATTTAATCACTCTGCCATCATCAAATTCCAGTTCAATACACTCTTCATCCACATCGTATTCAAATGTGTTTTCAACTGTCTGCTCCTTACCAAAGGCATCTATAACTTTGTCTCCGACAAGAATATTTTCAATTTCGGCAAACATTTCATCTGCCATCATAACACGAGAGCCTGGAAGGAAACATCCACGTGCGTTACCAATAAGCATGTGTTCAGAAACTATTTCCATAATCTTGGAGTAAGTCAAGAAATACTTGGAGAATCCAAGGTACTTCACGACACGTAACTCGTGTTTGAGCCTATCAACATATTCTTGGTTATTTGCGAGTCCACGAGACTTGATACCAGCTATTGCCTGACGTTTCAATTCTTGAAACGCAATTTCATCATCGCCAAGTTCTTTGCCGTACTTGCTTACGATTTCTTTCATGCTGCATTCGTCAACCATTGATGAAATCGAAGGTAGTTTCACAGAAGTGTCAGGATCTATGGTGTCAATTTGCTCGTGAGCAATAATGTGCGAACGTTCAATTGCTTCTCGGACTACATCATCATCATAAAAATCCCACCCTTTTCCATCAGTGTATCGCTTGTATGAATCCCAAACTTGTTCAGCATTCTTGGGGTAAAGTTCACACTTAAGCTCATCGATTTTCTGGGGCAGTTTGGATTTGTCCATCGCCTGGCCCTTTGAAGACCAAGCCATCATCTTGTAAATTTCTCTTTCCTTCCAGTGGTCAGGGTGGGAATAGTGAGCATCAACCGTGCAAACTAATAGTGTGTTGGTTCTCTTGCTGCATTCAATAAGATGTTGATTTACCAGATGCTGCGCACCAAGTGCGTTAAACTGAATTTCCAAATAGAAATTCTCATCACCGAGAGCCCATTTGAACTGGTCAGCCATTTCTTTCAAATCTTTTTGAATCAGCTCGAAGTTTTCTTGCGTTGGTCCCCATTTTTCCCAGTCGGGTTCTGTCTGGTGATCAAACACCTTGCGAGCTGGAACACCAGCAATACAGGCTGTAAGTGCAATGATGTTTCCTTTTGAATACTTCTTAAGTAGGTCAAGATCGATTCGAGGATAACGATAAAAGCCGTTTATGTAAGACTCGGTGACGAGCTGGAATAGTGCTTGTAACCCTTCGTTGTTTTTTGGGAGAAGAACAAGGTGATTGCGCTGTTTAATCGGGTCTTTGAACTTGTTGGATTTTGATTCTTCTTCGTTTTCAACGACTGTGCCTCCAGCCATGTCTTCATCCATCTGTTCTTTTGTTTCGGCAAATGGATCTCCTAGAAGTTCACCTTTGCGCTTTAGCGCCTCCAAGGCATCTTGATCCCCCTTTTCAGCCAGCTTCTTGAGTCTTTTCTTTTCTTTATCCGACTCGTAAAGTTCACGCCACTTTGAAAGTGAATCAACAAAATATGCTTCAATTCCAGGGATGGCCTTGAAGTTTATGCCTTCTTTCTTAAGTTTCTGCCCATGAAAATATTGATGCGAATATCCGTTCATGTTTCCATGATCAGTAAGAGCTATCGCATCCATGCCGTTTTCTCTGGCAAAGTCAATATGATCTTGAGGCATGCCGATAGCATCCCCAATCGAGAATGTGCTATGGCTATGAAGCCCAACGAATTTCTTGGGGTAATTGCTCATTAATATCCTTTGCGCTAGGTTCAAACAGAACCATAAGTATCAACCTGTATTTTAGTATAGTTCGTCCGCAAAAGAAGATAAACAGCAATTTTAAGAAATTATCTATAGCTAAGCAATTAGCTTGATGTCTATAGATTTTGTGGCATTATCGCATTTGGGCCATTGAATAAATTTTCAGGCCACATACCACTACGTATAGCATAGACACGGGTACGATCGTAACGATTGCCGCCATCAAACGTGTCATGCCATCTACCATAATTGGTCATTCCAAGCGTTTTAATTAAACGTTTGGGCCATGCAGAGGTTCCATCGGGTTTTGAAGCAGCGAGTCGCCTTCTGGCTAGGCTTGGAGCATTTGGTGTAAAGCTGTGATAAACACACCAAGCGAGATCATGCTCATCTGAGATATTTTTACCATGAATTGCAGCAGTTGGATGACTAACCCCTACTGATACCTCATAAGCCTCTTCTTCATCTCTTTTATTGTTAGAAACAAGATATTCGATAGTTGAATTGACCTGAGTCTCATAAGTTGCTTCATCAGAAAACAGATCATGAAAAAGAATTGCCCACTGCTTGCACCTTTCCCAATCTGGGCCACTGCGTGGTGTTCGTCCATTAGGCGGTGCTACCAAATCTCTAATAGCTTTAGCAGAAATCAATTTCCCTGATTTCCATTCTCTCAGGTAGCCATCTTGCGCAACGTACATGTTTTCTTGTTTAAGCGCATCCCAAAGGCGATCAAGAGCAGTGCAAGGTGCATTTACTTCCATTTTTCGAAGCAGACCCCAAAGCGAACCTTGTTTCATTGTTTTGGGCAGAACTGCAATCTTGTGTTCAAGTCCAGCAGAAATACCTGCACCATCATATGATTGAACAGCACCAAATTTGCCACCACCTTCGACTTGAGCCGTAAGCCAAACAGCTCGCCACATATGACGTTTTTTCTGTTCTGAGTTAAGCTCAAAATCTTTTACTCCGGCTATCTTTGCACCGGACCATGACCTAAATTTTCTCCAAGTTACGTCTATCATATTTTTTCCCAAGCATTTAAATATCAATCTTTTGAAATTGACTCATTATTTCTTCTTTTGTCATCTGTGAAATGTTGATCCATCCGAACTTCTCGCTATGTCCAATATAAAGTCGTCCACTAAATCTTTCTTCAGGTACTTTGTAAAAGACGAAATAATATCTTGGATTTTCATTATCCTTTATCCACCTTCTTCTCCAATTGGAACCTGACATTCGATAGCCCTCGGTACGAATAACCTTCATGCCTTTAGCTTCTAGCCTTGCTTTCACTTCTTTTAAATCTTCTGAGAGTGAACGAACCCGTTTAACGGTTGAAGTAACCCAAAGATCTGCTGAGATGAATATCAGATGGTCGCCTTTATAAACTTTATAATCCTTCTCCATGCGCTCTTGGTAGGTGGCGTTTGGCTGTTTGGTTCTATAGACTTTGCGAAATCTGCCATTGAATTGGTAAAGCTTTCCTACTTCTAACCCAAATTTTTTCAGATTTTTAACACGGTTTTTTCTAGTCTTTCCTTTGGAACCTTCTTCGTTGTCGAACATGATAGAAGCATTACGCAGTCTGACGTTCTTTGTATTTCGTTTGTACAAATTGTTTAGTAAAACCGAGCCTTTCAGCAATTCTTATCGTTCTGATCCTTGTCTCATGAACAGCAATTTCGTGAACGATCTTGTTTATGGTTGACTTTGATAGGTCCATTTGCCCACTGCGGAACTGCCACAACACTTCAACAAAAAGCGCTTTTAGCTCTGCAAGCTGTTTTTGATAATGATCGAGTGAATTAGAAAGTGATATAAGCATATTTGTAAATACGTTTATTCAAACGTATTCAGTACAGCAATAAAGTCAATTTGCATATTTCCAAACAAACCCACCAGCTGTTTTTCTTTGCTTTTTACAGCATTTCACAATACTTGAAATAGCAATTTTTGTGCTTTGTGAAGCTTTTGAAATAGAAACAAACTCTGCAATTAGATTATCATTAATATCCATTTGATGGACCTTTTTTGACAATTTAAGTTTCGTTTCTATAGAATGTTTTTTATTTTTCCAAGAAGGCGGCCTTAAACCCTTTTCTTTCATTGTTTTGCTAATTTTCTGTTTTACCTTTTCAGGTTGTTTTCTACCGGACATCACAATACGTAAATGATTTTTTTCCTTTTCGGTTCGTTTCTTTTTTGAATTTGCTTTTCCTATTTTTTCTCTTGTTTCTTTAGAGTGAGGGCCTCTAACTTTGCCAAGTTTGGCCATCCTCATTTTTAATCTTGTAAGTTCAGGATTTTTGGACCAGGGACCAACCTTTTGATTTACATGTCTATTCAAATTATAACATATTTCCCAGTTGTTGAGGTATTGATCAATAAAATACTGTTCTCGCTTTCTTCTCTCTCTTGTGGAACCGTTTACAACTTCCAAAATCTCAAACAGAAAAACATCTTCTCCATGTTTGTTCCAACTTGCTAACAAATGCTTATTGTGATGCTTGCCTGCGTTTAGACGACTTTCATGCTGATTTGCTCGTTTTTTAAACGACTTAGCAGAACCAATATAAATTTTATCATTGGTTAGGTTGCGAATTTGGTAAACACCACCCTTATTCGCATTTCCTGCAAACTCTTTTTTCATTTGTCATCCTTCTTTATTGCAAGGATAACTATGTTTTAAGGTCTCCAGTTTTTCTTATTGTTTATTTTAAACTATAGTGTAGAAGCAACAAGTATTCAATCCGACTCTTTCAAAATGTCACAATCCCTCTAAATATGCAGGGTTTGTCGTCGTTCCACGACGATAACAATAAAGTGGGACCTTCAAAATACTTGTTCTCTGGAGCAATAAAGTCAATTTGGTGTTGAAATCGCTGTCTTCTGCTTTTTGACAACGAAGTCCCATGTTTCCCGGCATGAATTTCATTCCATGTGTCCAAAGTTGTTTATAAAACAATGCGCTAGCACCATGAACTTCATACTGCCCAGTAAAGTAGTGATTAATGCCTTGGGTGTAATATCCGGTAAAGACGCTTTTCAGAACCTCTTGATGGTTCATGACCATATCTTCATGAGGTCCAGGGCTTTTAATGAGGCGACTCTCAGCTTTATCCATTTCTTCTTGAGAGCCACAGTTATAAAATCCACAAAGCGTATGATAGCTGTTCATTTTCTGCATGACTCTTAGCGTCCATTCTAATCTTTGCGGTGTAGAAGCGTCGTCTGCGTCCTGTGTGGTTATCAATTGCCCCGATGCTCTCTGTGCAATAGCTTGATTTAGTGCGTTCCATTTACCAGTATTTTTGTCAAGGAAAAGCGGCTGAATGATTCGTTTGTCTAGTTTTATTAGTTCAGTGATAACTTCCTTGCTATTGTCAGTTGAGCAATCATCAACGATGACAACCTCAAAATTTTGATAAGTCTGATTTAAAAGCGATTTAACTGCTTGTTCGATGTATTTTTCATGATTGTAATTTGCTACAATTACTGAGATTTTTGGATCGGTCATTTGCTATCCTTATTGGCTGTGTCTCTTACACCAATCTTTGATAACTGGTGGAATGTCACACTCCAGAGTGACATGATTTGTTTTAGTGCCATTCCAAGGCGTGTGAAAAATATGCCCACCAGTTTCAGTAGCCAATTTCTTTCCAAGAGCTTTTATTTCTTTAACTGAAGCTTCTTCAAGTGATTTGTCAGCGAAAAATGGATTCCAACCCTCAGGTTTCTTTTCGTTATAGAGTGACAACCAAGAATCATTCCAAAAGTGCTTGAACTTTAGAATCTTTGATTCAATTGAAAACCATGAGAAGTGATGTGTCACTGGAAGGTGAGTGTTAATCATATTAAACCAGTTTTGGTAGTCCCTTGCAGCATTTTCATCAGTGATAGCTTTACGACGTAGCTGCTCGACTTCCGGTGTCACAAAATTAGAAAATGCAATTATCTCTCCCGTTTCAGCATGGATGTAATCGCAACCATCTGTGCCTTTCTTGGCATACAAAAGCCCATTCTCAACTTTTCTCAATTGCTTAGGGATTCCATGGGTAATATAAGGAAGATTCTTGCTGAGTCGCCATTTCCATGGGTTTACATCGATTCTTACTTTGTCCTTTGAACCCCAATATTCTACAACTGGCAATGCAATTATTGGGCTTTGATCCATAAACGGAGCTGCTTGGTTGATTAAGCTTTCAATTTTCATTCTTGAGCCAGGCTCAACGATCTCATCAACATCTAATTGCCAAAGATAATCTCCTGTGCATTTAGAACGAGCAACAGCTTTCATTTGGCCGTCGTAAATACCATGGTTTGGAGCATCCCATGGAACATCCACATGAACTACACGTAGTTTAGAATGTTTATCCATAAGCTCTTCGAGCTTATTAAGCGTGTTATCTGTACCGTCTGAACTGTCTGCTACAACAACTTCATCACAGAAGTCCAGCAAGCTTTCAATTGCTTCTACAAATGGGTAATCCATCTGAACACAATTCCTAGTTGTGCAGTATCCCGAAATTTTCATTTATTGCCTCAGTTATTTGCTTAAAGCAAAATTTTTAGTGTTTTCTTGTAATAGTCTAATTTCTATTAGAAAAGTTGTTAAATTGTTTATTGCCAATTCCAAACATGGATTATGGCATCATTGTGAATGTTTTTTATGAAAATTCCAAATTCGACGAAACATTTGCCAATGACTCAAAATTAAAAACAACAGAACCCCAACTGCGTACAAAATTCCTAAAGAAGAAGATAAGAATACCAACAGTGAATTTGTCGGTAAATTTATAAAAGAAATAACAAAAATAAACAGTGATAGTGGTGCTAATGTTAAGTTCCAAGCTGGAGAGAATATCCAGGTCCACTTAACTGTGTAGGTTAGTCTGATTTTAAATACTATTAATCTACTTTTAATAACAAGTAGATTCTTATGGACAGTGTTTTGTACCCGCATATTTGCAGAATCGACATGACATCTTATTTTTAATATGCATTCCTGCTTGAATTTGGTTGAGACAATCATGTAGCGTTGTCAACGCTTTCTCTATAGCTTTGGGACCAACAGACACAGGAAGAATATCAATTCTTGTTCCGTCTTTCCGTGCTCGTCTACGCAGAAAAGCAAATCCGCAACGAACTTCTTTCAGGTCAATTCCATGTTTTGCACACCAAAAATGCTTGTAGAATATTAACTGCATGTGTTTTTGGAAAGAACGCTTTTGTTCAGCTCGCCAACCCCAATTGGTTGTCTTCCAGTCAATAATCCAATAAACCCACTCCCCAGCAACCACTTCACCCTTAATTCCACTTAGTCGGGTTCCCTTACCCTTCTTCTTTTTAGGTACTTTGATAACAAGATCGATGTATCCCTTGAAGTGTTTGTTTTTTTGACCTTCAATTGGCTCAAATAACATTTCTTCAGCTGATACGAGTTTCCAACCAGGAAATTCCTCATCCAACCACTTTGGAGCTTGTTCCAATATAGGTTCTACGACATCAATAAACTCTTGTGCCTCCTCTGCTGTAACTGCATTCTCAGTGAACATAAGCTCAGCTATGCCGGCTTTAAGTTTTTTAACTGTCTCATCAGTCGAAGGAGTTTTGCCAGTTTTTACATATTGTTCTAGAGCATCATGAAGAACCGAGCCAAAGGTGGTGTGAATAGACGGACCGTCTAGATCAATTTTTTCTACATGTTTTAGCTTGTGTCGATAAGAACATTCATACCAATCAGATAGTTCAGAATATGAAATATGAAACTTTTGTGTTGGTAAAATTGTAGTATCTTCGAACAGTGAAAGTTGTATTTTATTTGGATTTTTTGCAGTCATGTTATTCAATCATCTATATCCGAACTTACATTTCTCGTGAAATTCATTTAAAGTTAATGAGTTTGAATAAGAGAAAGCACTCCTTAGGCCACCAGCAATAAGAGAAACAACTTCATCTACATGTTTATCAGTTTTCAAAGCTAGTGTTTTGCCCTCTGGTGTAGGCAGCTCATCACTTAGTCTTACATTTTTCATAGCATCCAAAGAAGCCATGCCACGGTATACACCCGGATGAGGTGCCTCGGGGCAACTTGCAAACATGCGTCCGCACATAACAAAATCTGCTCCTGCACCAAGGGCTTTGGCTATATCGCCTATTTCTTTTACTCCACCATCAGCGACAACCACTGTCTGTGGGTCTACTGATTTAGCAGCGGCGGCACAATATCTCACAGCTAAAAACTGAGGGATGGTAACTCCAGTGACATTTTTAGTCGTGCAAGCTGCTCCAGGCCCAATGCCAACTTTTATAGCATCTGCACCCCACCTAACAAGGTCTTCAGCGCCCGAAGGTGTTGCTACATTTCCTGCCATAACATATGCTTCTGGCAATTCCTTTCTAAAAAAGGAAATCATTTGCTTCATCAAGAAATGATGTCCGTGAGCAATATCAATGACAAAATATCTAGCGCCGGCCGCATATAAGGCTTCGGCCCGTTCTCTTGCTCTCTCAGAAACTCCTACCGAGACAAGGCAGGGCATTCCTTTGGCTTTCACCCACTCTTCAACATTGTCACCAATTGACATAAAACGATGAATTGCACCTAAGGCGCCAGCTTCTGCTATTTTGAGCGCCATATAGCCATCAGTAACAGTGTCCATATTTGCCGAAATTACTGGAACTTTAATAGTCGTCTTGCGGTGTTTGGGGTCTAAAACTGATGTTGTATCTACCCTGCTTCTCGATGTCACATCCGAATATTGTGGAACAATATAAACATCATTATATTCTGGCATACAATCTCCTGTTAGGCAAAATTACTCTATACCAACCAGATCATACTTTAAACCACAGCTCGAACAACGTGTGCATTTAAGTTGCCAGGACGTATAACCAGAACCGATAAAATCGGGACGTGAATTTACTTTATGAAAAACATGTTCTAACGACTCTGAACAAACCACACATTTTCTTTCCAAGCGTTGCCCACGTAGTTTTGAAAATCCTGAATCGATATCATAATCACCTGGTAATTTTGGCTTGTCAAAAGATTTGACAGCTTTTTGACCCTCCTTTAGCAATCTTCTGGCTTCTTCTTTGGATAGTGCTTGGGGAGGTGGTAGGTTCTTGTCAATTTTCGAGCTTTTAGATATCTTTTTCATTTACTTTATCCCAAAAGAATTTGGTTCGGTCCTTGAGGTATTTTTCGGTGCAATTGATAGAACCACTAAACCAACTCTCGTCTTTATGTTGAACATTATCATTCAGTTCAAGCTCAAGTCCTAGAAGCTTTGCTTCAATAACGAGTCGTGGACATGTATCATATCCTGCTGGTCTAAATACCAGTCCTTTCATCGTAGAAAGCTTTTCTAAAAAACTTGAATGTGTGAGGCCGCCAATTAAATCATACTCTAATCCTTTGCTTTCACACCACTCTATAGTAGCTCTTTCGGCTTTAATCCAAGAACCGCCGCTCATAATTGCCCAGCGCTCGTTAGGTTTTCTAGTTTTTCTCAACTCACGCAATTCTTTTAATTTGTCAAGTGTCTCGTCTTTAAATGTGGAACTTTGAACAATAAAATTGTTTGGCTTTGCTTGTGGGAACAAATGGACATACTCGTTCATTTGCGCTTCGGACATGAAGAATACTTTTTGTGCCCTCTGATAAAGAGCACGAACAAATATGCCGTGCTGCTGAGTATGACAGTTACATTCTTGTTTTTCCTGAAGCTTGTGAAGGTGTGAAGAGCGGTGTTTGCAATATTTGTAATCACACTCAATTACAAAAAACTTTACCCCCGATGCTACCAATTCTATTAGACTGGTTTTTGACATTTGGGAAAAGTTTCCGATAATCCACACTTTCTCCTTGTGATTCTCAATCAATTCAGTTGTAACAAGCTGTGAATGTAGCTTATATACTTGGCCTGGGGCTTTTGACATTAGAGCTTCGAGCGTTAACTCGGCGCCGCCTGGGTAATCTTCAGCAAACATGTCACTGACAACTACATAATCAACTTTTTGAGGAATATAGAAAACTTTAGGTGCAATCATAACAGTTCAGTCTAATTCGTCATTTTCTTAAAGACTTCATCGATTTTATCGATGTTTTCGATAAAATCACGACGTTGCTTAACCCATTCAGGCAATTGTTCTGTTGGAATTGGCAGCTTAATTAGAACATCAGTGTTTCTAATACGTCTTTCACAGCGCTCATGGTTTTTTTCGTTTCCAATTACATAACCAGTCCATTCCGCTTTATTTTTTACTTGAGCTACCTGCTGCATATAGTTGTTTTTTGCCAATGGGACTCGTCTATACCATCACATTCATCATACTATTTCAAGACATTTAGAAATCGATTATCAGCTAAACGAAATATCATGTCTAGTAAAAAACTCGTTTACAGTAATGTTTATCAAGCATCATCTTCATTTTATTTGTTGAAGAGATGGAAGTTCATTTTAATATATTCGACTGGTTTAGTGGGTGCTATGACAAAAGAAGGTAAATACACATTTTGACTCCAACGTTTTTTCTCTGCGATATCATTAGCATGAATATGAACAATACCAGAATTGAGAAATTTGATATACCTTCTTCTAACCTCAAGTCTTCTAAAAAGAGAAGATTGCAGTCCCGAAATTTTCGATAATTCATTTGGCCAACTCATATCACTCCATAAAAAAAGACGGGATCAAGCCCGTCTTTTTTTGCACAATAGTGCTCGCCCCGACCACCCTGCGAATAGGAGCACAGGGACTCCATAGCTAAATTGATTAGGTCAATCACACCTTAATTTTTAAGGAATCGAGTTTATTCTCGGGGCTCTGGCGAGCATTGCTTTGTGGGCGATGACGGATTCGAACCGCCGACCTACTGCGTGTAAAGCAGCCACTCTTCCACTGAGTTAATCGCCCGAACATCTTCTTATTATATAGAGCTTGGTTTTTTTGTAAACCTCAATAGCTTTAGTCATTGTTGATAAGGCACATTTTGTCAAATAAGTCACCACTATGTTTAAATACTTCAACAAAGCGACAGTCTTGGTAAATAAAATGACAAACTATTTGGTTGGGCAATTCATATGTTACAACTCCAAGGTCTTCAACACTGTACAACAACAACACAGCATCTTTAGGCACTGTCTTTACAACAGATGTCGTATGAGCAAATATCGAACTTAATTTAGTGTTTGCTCTAAATAATTTTCCAATATGTGGTTTTACTACTGAAAGGGAAGCATTCATTTATATCTAATGTGTTGTTTAGAAGGTCGTCGACCTAATCGTTTCATTGAAACTTTTTTAAAAGCTTCTCGCATTCTCTGCAAGGCTTCAATTCCATCTTTTCGAGCTTCATATTCTTCATTAGTAATGAGGTCTTTTCTTAAACTTTTCCAGTTTTCGTAAGAAACCTTGTGAACTTTCTCATCTATCAAAAGCTCAATTTTCAAAAGATCTTTTCGGCCAAGACTTTCAACTTTTGCTGAAACTATCAGCAAGGGCTCGTAATCGTTGCTACGTCGGTGCATAACTTGTCCGACAAGCTCATTTAATGCTTCTTGAACAGCATTGAAGTATATCTTATCGATATCTTTAATCGGTTTTATTTCATTCGGTTTCTTCATCAAATCCAAATATTTTTAGCGCACTTTGTCGTTTTTCGTATTCTTCTTTTGTTAGGAACATATTATGAAATTCATCTATTGAGTCAACGGTGCAATCATTAGTTTTTGAGTCAATAAGATAATGTATTTCTACTCTTTTGTTATAAGAGTCGATAACTTCTACACTGGAAATCAGTACAGGTTTGCCATTTTTAAAATAAAGACCGCCCACGACATTTTTCATGACATAAGAGAAGGCTTCAAAATAAAGGTCTGAGCTACGAGTGTCAGCTCCCATTTTCTTTTGCTTTGTTCTCTTTGTTCTGAATTTCATTAGATTTTTCATTTATCCACTTCACAAGTGAAGTAGTGTCACCTTGCCATCTTCTTATAGAAACTTTTTCTTTTATGAGTATTCCGACGTAAATTAGATTTTCTCTTGCGATTTTGAATTTCGTAGTAAGCCCAATGTTGTTGGGAAGCTGAACTAATCGACCAGTGTAATGTTCATTTAAGAACTTTTGTCTCTCTTCGAGGGTCATCTATTTTGAAATAACTGTGAAATTGATGATTACTGAATACTCGCAACTTTTTTATTTCCCCATCGAGATAGAAAACTATTGTTATAAAATAGGGTTGTTCACCTAAACAAACTTCGGATACCGAGACAATCATTACAGGCTTCCAAAGCAATGCAAACATATTAAACTTGCTATCGTATTCAATACACTTGTACCAAAGCATCTGACCAAGATAGGATCTAATACTTTGACTCAAGCGTCTTATTTCTTTGAGCACGTTATTATTGACTGACACCTTCCACAACCTTTTCCTTGCGTGCTAGGTCGGGTGGAAGATCTTGCATTCGGTCAGCCATACGCTTTACAGCGTCAAGCGGTACACCATGAACGTTTCGGGATGCAGCCACATCAGCGGGCGTATTAAGCCTCACGAATTCGATTTCGTATCCTGCGCTCTTGGCTGCCATGATGTAGGGCTTCATTTCCCACATCTTCGTGTTGGTATTGTCGACGACGACGAGCGACTTACCTTGTTGTAGAGCCTTTTTGAACTTGCGCTTGCATGTCTCGTGTGCTGCACCGAGCTTACTCGGATCAAACGAGTAATTGCCCTCGTCATCATAGAAAAAGTGATCTGCCGAGCACACATATGCATTGGGCAGATGAGATTTGATGTAGGTGGACTTTCCTGAACCGGATGGACCACGCATGATTACAACTTTACGTTCTGTCATTTTTATCTCCTGTACAATTCAGGATAGCACCATTTTCGAATACTTGCACTGAGTTACCAAATTTCGAGACATATTATGCAATTAGAGCAGTGATTTCTTGTGCTCTAAAAGCTGTCATAAGCTGTCGAAGTTGTGATTCATTATACTGATGTTCATATTCGTACATGCTTTCCTTGAAAGGAAGTAAACCAAGCTTTTTGGCTAAGTGATCAGCTGATCCTTGGTTGCAAATCAAATTCTCGTCATTCCACAATTTGATTGGCGTTATTACCACATAATGTGTCATTGTGGATGCGTCGAATCCAAAAGCATAGCAACATTCGTTGAAGTCAAGCGAAGGTTCAATAGCACTTTCAGATACCTCTTTCGAAGTCTCGGACGTTGTAGAATTTTCTTCGATTCGTTCAACAGTGCCTTCACGTTTCGCATCTGCGCTTCCGTCATGTCTTCCAGCCGAAGCGGTACTATTTCCGGAGTTGTCTTCTTCTTCATCTTCAACCTCATCGACTTCGTACTTGATGGTGAAGTCATAATGGCTGGAAACACCAAAAGGTTTGTCATCCCTATAAAGGATCTCTGCAAAGCCCAGAGCCATTCCAACGGAAACGTCCTGAAAAGAAATTTCTTCAGTTAACTTAGTATAGGCGTTTTCGCATTCCATCCAATCTTCACCCTTGTGGATCTTTTCAATTCTGTAGGTATTTGCGTAGAATCCATCAGGCTTTACAACTCCCAATCCGATAATGTCATTCTCTTTGAATTCATCAAAGAGTTCTTCAGTATCTTCTTCATCAACGATGAGCTGTCTTTCAGACAAAAGATCAAGATCAGCTGGGGGAAGGGAGGTTAGAAGTTTTCTACCTGCCTCAAGGACTTCATGAGTTGAACGGCAAGGATATCGTGTTGCATTTGGATGATCCTTACGTTCCACCTGGATGGTATGTTCCTGAACTTTCATCGTCATAAGTTTATTTCTCGCTTTCGAATTCAGACAAGTCTAGTGTAAGTAGAGTTTGTTTCTCATTACAAGAGTTGCTCAGTTTGTTTGCCTGTTTAGGTAACTTGCTTGCTTCATAATGAAGGAATTCCAGATTAGTTAAAAATCCAGATCCATCACAGATCCTGCAAGATCTAGCATTGGTCTCACAAGCTGGACATAGCCAAACTTCTCCAGTTTTGTTCATGAAGGCATGATACCATAGTGTTATGAGCAATTCAACCTGAATTTGAACCTGGAATTCCTACCTCCAGTAGATCTATAGTTTAATTTAAACTTGTTAAATTAATAAATTAAGATTTAAAACGAAAGATTGATCGGCTATAGTTCGATTAGACTAAGAAATACTCTGACTTGGCAGAGGAGTTCTGTCTATAAGTTCGATTCGAACGAATTGACGAACGATCTTGAGTTTAATTAACAGAAATTGAAATGGATACCTTGTGGTTTTCTAAGTAATTGAAACTAGATCACTTTTGGATCATTGGAATCCAACAATGGTAACAAATGTGGCTCCAACTGGTGGAGATCCCAGGGAAATTACGTAGTTACTTCCTACAAGCCCTCGATAGATGGGCGTCAGTGTTGTACCTCCACCTACTTGAACTTCCTGAGTTATAACTTCGAATTTGGCAAAGGTATTACCTCCAATTCCGGTATTTGCTTTAGTATTGTCACTTGACAATATCAAAGAAAGAGAGCTACTAACCGGTTCTGCGCTATCAAAATTTGCCATAGTTTAAATTATATTGTTGGATCAGTTCCGTTCCAAGGCAATGCCATATCACCTAATCTTATAAAGTCTTTTGAGCCGGACGCTGTGGTTGAATAGGTGTCCCCGGTTGATCGATCTGGACCAGATGGAATTTTAAGTAATGAACTAACGCCTTTGTAACCACCAGGTCCCGTCGGGTTTGAATTAGCTGATCTAAACCATATTGCTGGCAAAAGATCATCTTTACCATTATGACCATTTGTTGTTCCACAGCCGTCAACAAATTCACGCTGAAGGGTATCGTACAGAGTATATATCAGCAGTCCTATTCCACCATAAACTTCATCAGACTCACCCTTGCGAGTCCAACATGCCGGGCTTGTAATGGCTGAAGCTGTTATGGAAAGAGCAGGTCCTCCTGTTGATACCTCGCCGCTTAATACACTAATATCAGCCCAATATTGCACATATGGATCATTGTCGCCTGGCGCAAAAGTACCGCTAAGCATTCCATCAACTAATAAACAGTTGCCTGGATCGCCACCACCATTAGGAAAGGTAACCCAGTAAAACGAATGTGGCGGTTCTTGATCAACAGCAATATTAAGTCTATAGGTGCCATCTGTTAAAAGTGTATTAGAGTCAAATGCAAATGAAGGAAGCTCAGAGCCGATTAAACGTACTTCATCAGCAGCAGTAGGCATTGTTGTAGCATTAGCACTACCTGTGAAACTTGCGCTATAAGAATATTTTGCTCTCCAGGTTCTTGAAGTTGTTCCACGTTGAAAAGCATATTCTCGCTGTACACCGCCATGAGACGAAGTAGCACTTTGTGGCTGACGAACAATGAACCAAGCATTGTTGTTATTTAAGTCCGCAGAAGTGTTAATAATATCGCCAGCCGAAAGGGAAGAACCATCGCTTGATGATGGAACAGTAAAACCAGCAGCAACTAACGTTTCTTTTAAAAGAAAAAAGCGTCGGCTCCATTGCCTGGCGATAATGATGCTGAAAAGATATAGTTTGACATTGTTTATTCTTAAATATCCTAACCTGGTTCAATCTTTCCAAAGCCAATTAAATTGCTGCCAGTACGGATCGTTATAATTTTGAATTTTGGAGTTTCGCATAGATTTTGCTCTCGCTTGATCGAGAAAACTGGAAAGAGAACCGTCGGTCATAACTGGTGGCATCGGAGTTGAATTTGGAGTTGGGTTTGAATCCATAGAGTTGTGTGCTACAGACATACCTGCGATCATGGCTTTGGCTAAATCGTCGTTACTATAAGTGTTTGTACCACTAGCTTCATATAAAGAATTACCAATAGCAAGAGCCATAACAAGGTCGTCATGATAGCCCTTTTGCGCCATTGGCTTATTACCTTTCCAGATGAAGGTTTGGAGTTCCTCATAGAGACGTTTAGAATATGTTTTAAGTCTTCTGTTTCTTAGTACATCTTCAAGTTTTACAAGTGCTTCTATACGAGTTTTAGGGTTTGTATCAAAGCCTGGTATTTCGTTTTCAGTGTCCATAGTCGAATAAACCATGTAAATATTCTTGTGTAATTTGTCATAATAAAGATTCGGATAGTTGAGTTCTTTTAATTTAAGAACGCAACCGATGCCAATAGAGTTCTTCTCAGGACAGATCATTGCCATGTTATATCTCATGCCAACTTGTACAAGCATTTCTGCTAATTTATCCGGTGCAACTTTACCTTTGAATTCAGCTACAACCTCATCCGCATCTATATCAATGACATGAAACGCTGAAAAATCTTCGCCATCGCCCCTTGCTACGTCAGCAGCAATTACATATTTGTGATTTGTTACTGGATGCTTCCAAATCCACGTATCTTTTTTGGCAACACCTTCTGGCCCCCAATAAGAAATTGGGTCTTTGATGTCAACATATATTTTTTCCATGACATCGCTTCTAAGAAACGTGTCACCTGATGCTGCAAAGGAACATAGAAGTTCTTGAGCTACGCCACGCTCTCCGTGTGCTTCAATAATGCCTCTTCTTTGCTCTTCGAACCATTCTTGATCTCGTTCAGGGTGAACAGTCCAAGGAAGTTCGATAGCGTGGAAATCATTTCTCTCCTCTTTAGAGGCTGTCCAAATTTTGTGGAACAGAGTACCAACACCAGAAGGTGTTGAAATCAAGATAGATGAACCACCAGTAGAAAGCGTTGGTTGTAGACCAAGCCAAATATCATCAATTCCTTCAACGTGCGCAGCTTCATCGACAATGAGTAAAGAAAGGGCTTCACCACGACCAGCTCCAGGAGATGTTGGAATTGCTTGAATTTTACTACCGTTAGAGAAGATGATATATCTAACGGATTGTGCTCGGATTTGTGGCATAACAAGCCAATCCGGCAAACCGGCAAGCATAGCCTCAACCTTTTTGATGAAAAGTTTTGCCGTCTCAAGTTTAATAGCAATAACAAGAATGCTCTTTTCCTTTTGGAAAAGAGCCATCCAAAGAGAATAAGCAGCTACAATTGTTGATAATCCTAACTGACGACTTTTGTTTACAATTACGTTTTTATTTTGTTGAAATGCTTTTAAACAGTCATCCTGGAATGGGTATGTCTTAAAGGGAATCATTCCCTTAATTGGATGTGGGATTTTTACATAATTATTGATGAAGTAAGCAGCATCTGAGCCACACTTCACAATTTCTTGCATTTGTATCTTTTTGGAAGGAGCCTTGCTCTTTCCTTTGTGATTTTTTCTCCTTGGCATTACTCAAGTAAGTATGTGACTTGAGATTTTAGTCAAACTTTGCTAAGATTTCATAATCATAATCATTAATGCTAAAGTTACTAACGATATCGGCGAACTTATTTATACTATGCCCTGGTTTGGACCACCAGGGCACTCGGTATGGATAAAAATCATTTTTGCCCTTTTGGGCATCGAAATAAAATTCTTTGAAGACTTTTGCTGATTCCACCTTGGAAGTATTTGCAGGTGTAGAAACCATCAAAACTTTAGAACTTGGCGTCAACGCCGGAAATAATGTTTTTATTATTTCCTGTGCGGTATCACACCAGGCAAAATCAAGCAGCACCAGTATGTCAATAGATTTTCCACGAATATTATGAAATGTCGATATTGAAGAATGACATGTTAAGGTGCTGTTGTTGGCAATACATTTGATTTCTCCAACTTTTGTAGACCAATGACCGTTAGGACTTTGTTTGAAATACTTCCCGTATGAGATCCAACGATCAATTATGGACATAAAATATTTAACCATGTGATGTCCTGGTACAACAACCAACACATTTATATTAGGTTTAGACTGTATTTCCCAAAAGCAGCGAGCAGCAACTAAACTGGTAAAACCCATTTGCCTAGGTGTAACAACCACCATTTTTTTCTTATTATCTAAGAGTCTGGAAACATATTTTTGGTAATCAAATAGTTTAAATGGCACTTCGCCTATTTTAAATGGCACTTCGCCATAAATCGGTGATTCGATACTCAGTGAGTATTCACAGTAGAATTCAAAATCCTTTTGACATTTTTTATAAATTTGGTTATTCATACCATTGGAAATTATTTTATTCGTACTAGAGTATTAACTCTATAAAAAGCCCGACTCAAAGCTGTGTATTGGGAAACATGAATAAACTCTGTGCTCTCTTCAAGAGCTTTATCATCCATTTCGTAACTTATTTCCTCGTCAAATCGAGCTTGATAATCGTCTTTGAAGCGATCAAGTGCTCCTTTGATCATAGCAACAGCTTCATCTCTGTGTTTGCGAAGTCTTTCTCTCATCATTTGATCGGAACGAAAAGTAACGGTCATAATACAACGTGCTTTCAGTAGCCCGCTGTCGATTGGATCAAGCCTGACATTCATTCCGCTTATATGTTGGTATCCAGGTCCATCAGTACCAAATGTGTTATTGAGAACTTGTGAGATTCTAAGAAGTTTCTTGTAATCGGTTTCCATCTTTATATCCTTGGCTCAAGATAATTAGAGCGTGACATACAAGTAGTTTTATTATTTGAAGTTTATTACAGGTTTTTCAAGTATCAGTCTGTGTTCAAGATATTCTCGCCAGTCCACAGATGATTTATCAGGTCCTTCAGGCCACGTCACCCCAGGTTTTGAAGTCCAACGATTATCGCATTTGCTACAAACGCCATATTTACGATAACTGACACTATCATCAGTAGTTCTCATTGGAAAATTACAACAAGAACAAAACAAAGGAACAATACTAGATGTATCTTCTGGTCCAACAACGGCAATTTTTCCATTATATAATGTTTTAATTTTTTTGCCGTCTTCAGTTTTAATCCAATCATTCATGTTGTTAGTTTTAGAAATAATATTTAGTTATGTCCATGAAAAAGAAAGACCTTGTATATTTGATTGAGGAAGTGCTTGATGAAGTCATGCTCGAACACCGTGAGGAGCTATCGCAAGATTACGTTAATCACATGAAGAAAAATTTTCCCGAAATTCATGATGATTTGACTAAACTTGCTAAGTTTTCCGTGTCATCAGTCAGGGGAGGATACTCTCCAACCAAGAAACTCGACCAGTTGTCAGGCTTGCTTAAAATGGATCCAGATATGGACCCACGTCAATCCGGTGATACGCACGGAGTGCGTCTTTATATTGATCATTTTGTAGATGACAACAAACTTGCTGGACAGGCAAAGCGCTGGTACCAATCTACCATTGATCAGTTGTTAAAAAAACATTACACTGTACCTCGCAAAAAACGGGAGCGCAAGTTTAAAAAATATTTGCAGAAAAAGCAACCTTCGCCACTGGATCAGGTGCCAAAAAAAGACAACCAAGAAACTGAGGCTAAAAACGAAAGCGTTAAATGGCTTATTGATGAAATTTTAAATGAAAATTTCAATTTCTTAGTTGAATCAGTGCGAAAGCCCTTTAATATGAAAATACCTGCTGACATTCAAAGATTATCACAAATCTTTTCAAAAGCTGGACATCAACTTTACGTTGTAGGTGGAGCAGTACGGGATGCATTGCTGGGTAAAGAACCTAAGGATTATGATGTGGCCACAGATGCTAATCCTAATCGCATTCTTGAAATAATCAGGAAATTCCCAGAGTACAAAACAATGGAAGTTGGGAAGGCATTTGGTGTTATCAATGTTATAACCCCTGAGGGCAATGAATATGAAATAGCAACTTTCCGTGAAGATTCATATTTAAAAGATGATTATGAAAGTTTCGTTAAATTCATCCAAGAAAAACAGCCAGAAAACTGGAAGAAAAGGCTGCGTCTACTCGCTCGTATGCCCAATGACTAATGAGGTCAGATATGTTGGTAAAACTGTATCAAAGCTAAACGTTAGACTCTCTAAGCATAAGCATCGAAGGAACAAGAATAACTCGCATAAGAATAATTGGTTGCGATTATTGGAGAGAAAAGGATTGCTCTCCAAACTGAGGATAATTGCCATTGAAAAATGTGAAGAAAGTTTGTTGACAGAACGAGAGCGGTATTGGATTCAATATTTCAAAGACAAAGGTTGTGATTTAACAAATGTCACTTCTGGAGGAGAGGTTGGATCTCACGGTTATAAGCACAGTGAGAAGGCGAAGCAAAAAATAGCACAAGTTGCTAGACAGCATAAGGGTCGAAAATTAACTTCTGTACACAAGAAAAATATTTCCAAGTCACTTATAGGTAACACCAGAAGACTTGGAAAACCTTGTACAGAAGCACAAAAGCAGAAGATTTCTAAAGCTCGTAGAGGAAAATCAGCTTGGAACAAGAAAAAAGTAATGCAAATGACTTTAGACGGTGAAATGATCCAAATTTGGGAAAGTGTTGATAAAGCTCAAAAAGACTTGGGAATTAGAAACATTAGCTGTGCTGCCAGAAACAAAAAGTACAGGAAACAAGCTGGTGGTTTTATGTGGAGATATGTTGATGACCAAGTATGAAGATTTACCTGCAACCGTTCAAAAGGCTGGAAATGACCTTCTGGCTAAATTGAAGACTGCAAGAACTTGTGGTGATACTGTTATTGTAAATGGCTGGTTCATTGAAACTCATACACTCGGATGTCGATATGAAGCAGGTACACCCGAAGAAGATTGGTGGGATGAACACTATAAAATTTTCGATGAGTACAGCACTGATAGTATCAGTGTCGTGGAGGGTGATCCTACAGATGGTATCTTTATCACATTTACCCCAACAACCACAAACAAGTTGACAGAGTCGGCTAATTGGAAAAATAAAGCCGCACAACTTTTTCCAGAAGAATATCGAGAATTTAAGTCTTTGGTGGGTCGACGACCCGATGCAGTTGAGTTTACTACTATTGAAAATGATGTGAAACGTCGTGATCTTACAATTAACGCACTTTTTTATGACATCGACAGTCAAGAAGTTGTGGACTTGGTAGGCGGTCTTGAAGATCTAGAAAAAGGTGTGGTTAGAGCTGTTGGAGATCCCTCAGAAAGATTTGATGAGGACAGACTGAGAATTTTGCGAGCTATTAGATTTGCAGCTCGTATGGGTGCTGGGCTTGATAAACCGACCGAAGACGCCATTAGGGCAAATAATTCCTTAGAGGGTGTGTCGCCTGAAAGAATCAGAGATGAATTCTTGAAAAGCATTAAGAGTGCCCAATCCGTCAGGGCCTTACATCGTCTTTATGACTCTTTCAATTTATGGGAAAAGATTTTACCTGGGTTAAAGCTAAACACGTGGTATGAAGAAACAAAGAACATCCCAGTGCAACTTGCTCTTCTTACACGAGATAACAATCCTAAAGTTTTGTCTCAAAAGTTAAACAACTTAAAATACAGTGTAGTTGAAACTAGGCAAATTGCTTTTCTTAATCTTTTTCAAAACCTTTCTCCCGAGAATGCTTATCATTTGAAAAAATTGTGGAAGCCGACACGACTTTCTCCTGAGGACTTGAAGGAATTTGCTCAACTTAGTGGTGAGCCGGACATGAATTTGGTAGATGCATTTATTAAATACGAACCATCCGTGAGTGGACAAGAGTTGATGGCTCAGGGTTTAAAGGGACGAGAAATCGGACAAGAAATTGAACGACGTGAGACTGAGCTGTTTACAAAACTTGTAAAGTGATCTAATCTCCATTATGTCTGAAATAGATGTTCAGTCCAAAATTGAAGCTAGAAAAAGGTTGATGCTATCAGCTAAATCAGCGAAGATGCAGGGCATCTCCAGAGATGCGTGGGAAAACGCACAGGTGATACGAGAATTCGCTACAAAATCAGCCCTGCACAACGATATCGTTGAGCATATTGCTGCCTGGGTTTGGACCTTTAGGCGAAAATAATGAAAACATTTACGATAAAAACTATCCAAGTTCAAGAGACTGATGCAGTTTACTGCAACAAGTGTGGGAGTCAGTGTGACCATGAAACTGAGAAAGATTACGCCTCCTTAGAGGTTCATTGGGGATTTTGGTCTCGCAAAGACATGCAAAAGCATGCTTGGGACATTTGTGAAGATTGTTATGATCAATTTGTGGCAACTTTTACATTACCTCCATCACGCTATGAATATAGCATAAGCACTGGAGAAATCCTTGGCGAATTGGAAGACAAATAATAATTACACAAACCTTTGGAAGGTAAAGCGATCCGGGTGATCGCCGCCGTCTCGAAAGCGGATGGACGGTCAACAACCGTTGGGGTTCAAGTCCTCTGCCTTCCGCCAACTCATAACATGAGAAAGTTAATACGAGATAAGATACCTAAAATTATTGATGATAATGGCGGTCTCTCTGATAACCTTGAAATTATCTCGTGTCATGACAATGAAAAAATCCCTCTCTTACTTGACAAGGTAATTGAGGAAGCTTCTGAACTTGTTGCTGAACCGAGTTTAGAAGAAATGGCTGATGTGATAGAAGTCGTTTACTCCTTGGCTAAGGCTCTTGGACACAATTCTGTTGAAATAGAGCAAACTAGAATTAAAAAATTACAACTTCGAGGCGGTTTCGACCGAGGATTGGTACTTCAGTCTAAGTGATCGCCTCTTTTGGAGAAATCAGTGAACCATCTACTGCAAAGTAATCATTTTGAGACTACAACCCATTCGACAGGGATATGGTTGATATGTACTTTAGCAGGAGAAAAGGTTTATGAGAAAAGATTTCAAAAAGGTACTCTGCGAGGAACCTCGCTATCAGGGTTGGATTAACAAAAAAAAGCTCTTAATAAAAGAAAAGGTTCTAAAAAAAAGATTCAACAAGCTACGAAAGGTGACTACGATGAGTGGTCCCTTCCTCGTAAGGAATCTATGTTTGGCAAGCGTGCCCGTGGTGACAAGTCTTTTGGCGAACACCTTGGTCCTCTGGTTCGATTTTTGCGTAGTTCGATTGGCCGTAAGTGGGATGACGTTTACTCGGAAATTCGAAAGGTTTGCCCTAACGATAATGCTGTGAATGCACACATTTATCAACATCTTTGGGGATATGTTGATCGTGTTGCCTATTACAAGGATGATGGCAAACTCTATGCGCTTGACGTTTGGGGTTTGGAACACGAGGTAATCGATCGTGGTCGAGACAATTCCTTTTATGTTGATTCTGATGGCATCCTTCGTCGTGCTCCTCGATTGCCAAAAAGAAAACCTCGCAAAGATAACCCTGACGTATTTAAATATCAGGGAAAGATTTACGTTCGTAAACACGGAATCTGGTACAAGACCGCTCTAAAAAAGATTCCCAAGGCTGAATCGTACCAAGATCGACGAATCGGTTACGGAGGACGGGAATTTGTTCGTGAAATGTGGCGTCATGGAGATTTTTACGACGTTTATCTCAAAGTTTCTAATTTTACTGAGGGATATGATGGACGTGAGGGCGCTCGCAAGTGTGAACAGACTTATGGAAAGAGCGTATATTGTTGGCAACTTCGTCAAATTAGCTCCCGAGAATTGAAGAAGCTCAGACTGAAAGAGTGAGGAATCTTTTAAGGAGCGAAAATTGTGAAGGTGTCGGTTGGACCATTGGCATTGATCGGCTATTCCTAAGTTTGGAACAATAGAGTAAAAGACAGTATACTTATAGGGTACGCTGTCGCACGCCCAGGTAGCCCAATGGCAGAGGCAGTCGGCTCAGAACCGGCACAGTGAGGGTTCGAATCCCTTCCTGGGCACCAACAGGAGAAGAAAATGTCAATTATCGTAGAAATCCGTGCTGCTGAGTGTGATAACTCGTACAAGCTTGTACAAATCAGCTTATTGGATTGGCTTTGACCTTTATCTTCCATTTATAGTTGCAAGTTTTACAAATCATACGTTGAGCTTGTTTGACACCAGCACGTCCACGATAGAACCCATTACGAAATGGTTCTTCAGAAGAACATTCAGGACATGGAGTTGGTCTGGTGTTGATATCTATTTCCTCTCTCCAAATAGGAGAAAAAAATGGAAAGTATAATTGTAGAAATAAGGCCCGGAGAGGGTGGTGCCGATGCCCGTGATTTGATACACGTACAATTTGGAATTTATGGGAAAGCTTGTAATCTTATGAATTTTTCTATAGAAGAAATAACAATTAACGAAAATATTGTTGTTTTTAAGGTTTCTGGAAAAGGAGTAATAAGATTCTTTGAAAGTGAAGCTGGTGGCTTGCGTTGGCAACGTGTACCACCAACCGAAAAACGTGGGCGAGTACATACCAGCACTATTACGGTAGCTGTGTTACCTGAGGCAAAGCAGCAGGAAATTCATATAGATCCTAAGGATTTAAAAGAATCGTTTACTTGCGGAAGTGGGCCTGGTGGCCAACATCGAAACAAGAATGCAACCGCTGTTCAGTTAACACATCTACCATCTGGTGTTACTGTAAGAGCTGAGAGTTCAAAAAGTCAAAAAACTAACCGAGAAAATGCTCTTGCAATCTTAAAAGCAAAGCTCTTAAGTGAAAAGAAAAAAATATATTCGAAAAAGCGTGAGCAAATTCGTCAAGAACAGGTCGGCTCCGGAATGCGTGGAGATAAGATTCGCACCATCCAGGTAAAGCACAACATTGTAAGTTGTCACATTACTGGTAAGAAAATATCCTACAAAGATTATTATCGTGGTAAAATAACAGGATTAAAGTAATCCTATACCGTATACACTGAAGAATATCATCAGGCTATTAAATGAGAAAAGTTAAAGACGGGGTTATCTTCGAGAAAAAGATGCTCAACAAAAAACCCGGATACAGAGGGGTATGTTTTGGTCTACAGATGCAGTTTGGGATGGTCATGTCGGAACTGTCGTAGCAGAGATTATATCTATCCCAACACATTTGACTGGTGGTTTCACTATTGCTTATTCATATCAGATGATAATCCGGGTATGGTAGTACCAATCAATTATTTTGGTATAAAGTTTGATGAAGACGATCAATAAATTAAAACAAATTCTAAACCCTCATCGCATGTACAAGTTTTGTTTGTTTATGGTTGTCCTGAACATGATTTTTGCACTTGTATGTTTTTTTATCGGTTTATCTCACGTGTATGCACAGCTTTTTCTTGCCAATGGAATTTGTTTTCTTATGGGTGGAATCGCTAATTGGTGGATGATTCGACTACATGAAGCAAAATCGAACAAGTCTGACAAATGAGCTAATACTATAGAATATGAAGTTAAGAATCATAAAATCTCACATGACAAAAGCGTTGATGTGGTATACAAGTCAGCTTTATGAAAAGCATCTTGGACAACTTCTTACACCTGCAAGAATAGAGTTGATTATACGTGATTTAGAAGCACTGCAAGAAAAAATGCAAAAAAAAGAGTCTAACTCTGTGTGGAAAGTACCTGTAGGCGTATCTTACGATCTATCACGCAATAACTTTGAAGTTGTTGTGGCAGATGAAAGCAATGTGTTATATCTTCATGAAGAAAAACGTTAAAATTTATGTGTGAGCGATACAGTTTAACTGTCGGAGTTTTGATGAAACGATTAAGTGCCATAGTTTATTTTGTTAGTTTTGCAACACTAATATTAGTCGTAGCCTTGCCAAGTTTAGCCCAGGAGGACTCATATTCAAATGAATATGTTGAGGCTCAAGGCTCCCCGAGATCTCCTATTGACAATCAGAGAGTTTTTCTTTTGGGAAATTCACAAGTCGCTGGTTCTTTTGGAGTGGCAATGCTTGCACACGTTACTGGCGCAGGTGCTAGTTATTATGCTCGTGCAGGACAACCTGGTTGGGGCGTGAGAAATTGGTGGGTACATCGACATAATATTAATCGTTTTATGGGGAATCATCAACCTACTTTAGTTTTAATTGAACTTGGTGGCAATGATTGGCAACGGTCCAGAAATCCAAATTATCATAATGAGGTTGAGCAGCTCTGGGAATATATTAGAGAAAAAGCTGAGGCGAACAAGCCATCGGGGCAAACAGTTAGTTACTGTTGGATATCCCCTGCTGTAATTGTCGGAGATGACGAACGAGCGAGAGAAAAACAACGAGGCAGAGATCAAGCTGCAAGAATTATTCATGAGGTAGTTGGACCAGAACATTATATTGAATCAAGAGATATCACCGGAACTTTTGGTAGAACGGGGGATGGCTTACATTTTACTTTTGAGGGTGCAAACGATTGGGCTAGTAGGGTAATCCCTCGTATTGAGAATTGCATTCTCAACCAACTTAGGTGAAATATGAAAACTTTTCAAGTGGCAATGACTGCCTTTTTGACAGTTGTTTTTACCACGTCAATTGGAGTCGCACAGGCAACCGAATGTGATGAAAGAAGCGGCGAAGGATGCTATTCATACGAATATGAAATTTCTGAAATAGATCAAGCTGAATTTGCTGTGGATAGGACGCTTATGACAAATGCTGTTCTGCAAAAACTAACAGTGTGGACTAGACCGGCAGATGATAGTCAAATATACGCTAGACACTGTCGTCAACTAACTTATGGTTGCGAAAAAGAAATTTCTGTGCTGGTTGACTACATTTTTGATGTGTCAATACAGGCAGGATTTGATCCTTGGTTACTTGCAGCCATTGCCTGGCATGAATCTCGGTTCAATCCATTTGCTGAATCTAGTGAAGGCGCTGTGGGTTTAGTGCAGATACTTCGTCGGTCTCGCTGGTCTCAAGGGCTTCAATTCGTTCGACAACGTTGGTATAGACAACAATGCCGTAGAGAATTTGGTTCCTGTCAACGACCGATTGTAGAGCGAGCAGTGTATTGGCTTAAGCGTTCTATCGAACATTGTGGCTCCGTTCATGATGGGTTAAGAATGTACAATTCAGGTAGATGCAATGGACCTCGTCGATACCCCAGAGCCGTATTTGCTGCCATGGCAGATATTACAAACCGAGCAAAGGCGATTGTAGAAAATAATTTTTTTGTTTTTACGCAACCGAATAATGAACGCATTTTCGTCAAGGAATGATTTAGAAGAGTATTGGTGTTCAACAAGATCAACATTGCATGATAGTGTGGTCGCCAGTTATTAATGCATATGAGAATTTACATGAAAAAAATTATGTTGATATTGTTCTTTTTAATACCATCGACGACATTTGCACAAGTCGGTGATGACCCAATGGACACGATGTATTCATATAATCAAAAAAACAAAGCAAAAGAAGTAGTATTGAATCACCTAAGGTTGCCCAATGGTGAATATATGAATTTTTGCAGAGACGAATATGCGCCAATGGGCTGTGAAAGTCGTGTTGAAGCTTTAGTCAATTTGATTTTCAGAGAGGCGAGGCGAAACGATTTAGATCCATGGCTTTTGTTGGGATTAGCTATTGAAGCTTCTAATTTTAATCCATTTAATATTGAAGAAAATTTAGCAAGCGGAATTATGGGGATTCCCTTTGATACAAGTTATCGACGATACGATCGATTTTTTACTAGCATTGATTATAGACGGACATGTCGGCAGCAACCGGATGCTTGTCAAGAGTCTATCATTGCAAATTCTGCGACAATATTAAGAGCTTCTATTGAACGCTGTTCAAACAATGTTAGACGAGGTCTTCAAAGATATATTGGTGGTCGTTGTGGAAACTCTCCTCGTTTTGCAAGGCACGTACTGCGAAACATGAGGGAACTTCAACAAAATGCCGAAGCTATTGAAGATGTTGATGTCTGTGAAATACATCCGCTAATGTGTGAAGATGTATTATATGGAATTGAATTTGATCTTTAATAATTTGAAATATTATACCTAAACTTTCATAACAATATATTTACCTCAACAAGAGGTAAAAATGGGAATTTGGATCAAAAATACTGAAGGTGAGCCAAGTGCTTCCTTGACAATGTCGGTTATTTCTTTCGTTACTGTAACTTTTTGGTTATTAGCTTGGCTTATTGCATCGCCTTTTGGCGTACCAGTACCAGCTTTTGACGCAGCAACTGCCATGGCTTACTTGTCACCCATTTTAGCACTTTATTTTGGTAGACGATGGACCAGCAACAACGGCAAAGTCACAGCTGAAGGTGTCGGTGAACGTGAGCGTGGTCGGAATTCCTCAGATGACGACGTAGCATAACTATAAAAATAACCCCTTAAGAAAAGGGTTCACACCACGATACTTATGAGGTATAGTGCGTACCTCACTGAGAAACGGGGAAAGGTTATATGGCTAAGAAGACTCCAGTAACAACACTTCGCAATCGTATTGCAGAACTTGTCAAGGAAGAGGTTCAGAGGGCTTTGAAAGAAGACGTCAATCCCCTCTTTAATAAGGTGCCTAAATCTCAAATGGGTGAATTTAAGGCATGGATCATGAGGCAGTATTTTGATCCTGTCAAGCATGAAGATAAGCCTTGGTATGATCCTTCTGTAACTCAGAACAATGTTTTAGACTATATTAGTTCTGCAAAAGGTGGTAAACTTTTCCCTTCTTCTCCAAGGAACTTGGTTAATCTCTGGAAGGCCAAAGTTGATCTTACAGCTAAGCTTGGTTCTGCTGCTGATGATCTTGACACTCGGGATGAATCAGAAGAAGATGATGAAAAGGCCAAGTATCAAACTGGAGATGTTTCACTCAAGGATATTGGCAAAGAGCTTGGTGGTGTTACACCTACTATGATTAACAAGCTTGCAACATCTGGTATGGGTAAGTTTGCAAAGCTTACAGGTGGGAAACACCCTGAAGATCTAGACGATGAAGATTTGGAAGCATTTCTTCGTAAGATCAAGGCAGCTCGTGCCGAAGGCGCAGCTGAATTTGCTGAAATGTTAAAGTCTGCGTCTTCGGTCGCAGAATTTCTTCGAAACCTGGCTAAAGGCCAGGTTCTTACTCCTACGGATCTCAAGATTATCGAACCCGAAGAACTTGAGGGATTGGAAATCCTGAAGTCAAAGCCACTAGAAAACATCATGCTCATTCTTTTGCAGGACATCGAGGATGATGATAACCTCTTCAAAAGTTATCAGTCCCTCGTGTCCAAAAAGGTATTCCCTCCTGGTAAGCGTGGAAGACCTAAGAAAAAGAAAGATTGATATGAGCGAAAATTTATCGAATTTCGATAAAAAGCAAGGGTGGCAGTTCCAAGCCACCCTTTAGTGTTTTAAAGCATTTCAATTTAATGTTGAATACGAAGCAAAATCTTTCCTTGTAAAGCTTACCAAGATTAAAACCCACAAGGAAATTCATATGCAGGCTTCGCCATCCTATAATGAAAATATCGTTGATGTTATGCTCGTATATGAACCAATAATGAAAGAAAAAGTACGAGAAGTTCTAATAGAAATAGAAGAAATTTATCAAGAATTTTTTTGATAATTCATACTCATACACATGCCCAAAAAAGTAAATTTAGATGGTGAAACTTACATAGTAAGTGAAGATGTTGATTTCGAACAACTTGATACTGAAAACATGGTTGAAAAAAACCAACAGGTCGAGTTGATTGTCAAAAGTCCCTACGCTAATTTACTGAGCAATCAATTAACTAAAAATGAAAAAAAGTCGGACCAAACACAATCCCGACTCAGACCTACTATTACGTTCGTTCTCAAATTTGCTAAACGTGTTTATTATTTCAAGGGAGATTACCGCCGCTCGGAAGTAATTGAGCATACTAGTTGTTACAAATTGATGATGCGATTTACTGAGGCCATGAAACTTCAACAAATTATGTTAAAAGCACAAGCTCGCTCGGGGGTACAAGGAAAACGTATATTATTACTTAAATCTATTATTGAATGGAATAATGGAGAAAAATTTGAACATGTTCCGCCTAAAGGAAGCAAGGGAATAACTTCGCAAAAATTAGAGCGAGTTAAGATTTCTCCAATGTGTTCAAAACGTCATAAAGATATTGCTTACGTGGAAATCGTCTTTGGATCAATCCATTGGTAATGATACTTATCAAAGTAAAATAAGGATTTGCAATGAGCGAACTCAGAAAAGAGTACAAAATTCACAAAGAGCGACGCCAACGCTTTATTAAAAACATGATCGAAGAAGCTGTAATAAATGTATTGGCGGAACAAGCTGCAAATCAACCAGTCGCTCAACAACCCGCAGATCAACAAGTACCTCAACCTGAGGTCGGGGACCCGCCGCCGGTAGCTACGCCTGATACTGAAGTTCCCAACCAATATACTGTTGATGATATGATAGACGAACTAAATACTATCAGAGGTGGTCGTTCGTTTACCGACCCCGAAGTTTATGGTACGCTTGTCACGTTCTTTAAAAATCTAGAAGAAGAGGAAAAATCAAATCTTGATAATCTTCTCAGTCAAATTGCTAAGCTTGTGACCGGTGTAGATGATATTGAACAACAGACACAACAAGGACAGGCCCAGCAGCAACAACCAACACCCCCAGGACCACCACCTGAAGCAGCACAGCAAACTGCTCCAATGCCTGGAGCACAACAAGCCGCCGGAGCCGCCGGAGTTGGTGCTGCTTGATTATTCTTTTGTTATGGTATGATTCAATACTTCTAATGTGAATGAACGTTGGAAATTGTTTAAATCATGGATTACAAGCGATCGGGTGCTGCTTGTAATAGCAATATTGCTTATCCTTTTTAATTTCATTGATGGTGGTCTTTCTTGGTATTTGATCCTTTTTAAGGGAATTGCCACCGAAGCGAACCCCGTAATGGGCTTCCTTATGGAAAAGGGTGTATTATGGTTTCTAGGCTTTAAACTTGTAATAATACCTATCCTAGTTGCTTTTCTTTATAAAATTCGTTCTCAACCTTTGGCTACATTTGGTATTGTTTTCACTTTTGTTTTGTATGCTATATTAATGGTGTGGTTTGTAGCAAATTTATTGTTATTTGCAACATGTGGATATCTCTAAGAAATTTTTTGGTTCACATCTTAGGTGTTCTGGGTTATTCTCCAATCATCTCCTTCTTAAAACAACAGGAGCTAGCAATGGCTGAACCTAAAAGGAAAGTAGAACTTCGTCGATTTCGCCTCAAGCGTAATGAAGATGAGAGTGGTGTTTCGGGCACTGGTTATGTAGCCGAAGGTATCAAGTTCTCCGACGGACAGTGTGTCATTAGTTGGCTTACTGATACTCGGAGTATTGGTATTTACCATAGTACAGTGGAAATGATCCACATTCATGGACATGGTGGAAAGACTGTAATTGAATGGATTGATGCTGAAAGCGAATCGGGTTCTGGAACAGCAATTGAAGGCTCGGGAGAGCATGCTCAACGTCAATTGACAAAAACTGAAGCCTGACTCAATACAAATAAGGCGTCTAAGTTGTCATAATCCCTGTGAGAAATAAATTTTCGATGAAATCGAAGAGAGAAAAATCACAGGGGCCGGAAAAAACCGGTTGACATCCTATTTATAACGTACTACACTGTATCTTACGTTCTTGAAACAGAGAACGATTTTACACAATCAAATCTTTTTGGCCCCATCTAACTAATGGTAGGTGGCATGCCTCTCAAGCATGAGGTGGCGGGTTCAAGTCCCCCTGGGGTCACTAAAATCTTTTTATTTGTTTGTAGCGCTTCCTGAGGCTACAAAAGTATAGTTCTCTTTGACAACTGAATACGCTTTTGGGGCGGTAGTGTTAATTGGTAGCACGTCTAGCTGAAGCTAGAAAGTGTTGGTTCGAATCCAACCTGCCCCGCTAACATGGGTCTCTGGCTGAACGGTTGAAGGCACCTGGCTCTTAACCAGGCGGGTAACCAATCCCCATTTAGGGTTCGAATCCCTAGGGGCCCACTAAATAATAGGTCATTGGTGTAATTGCGTAGCACGCCGGTCTCCAAAACCGGAAGGTCAGAGTTCGAGTCTCTGGTGGCCTGCTAAAATACCTGTCGGTCAATAAACCGCTAAAAACCTTTATGGAGCTGGATTGGATAGTGCAGTCCTAATCTGGGCAGGTTTTTGTCTCTGAAGCTCAATTGGAAGAGCCACCGGCTTCTACCCGGTAGGGTGTAGGTTCGAGTCCTACCAGAGATGCCAAATTTCCCAGGTGTCCCCGAATATCAGAAGCGGCAAGTTGGTTACAAGTCCTTAATGTTCATGCCAAGTCGTGACACTTCAAGTCCAATGGGTAATGGAATGGGAAATTTCAACAGGATGTAGGCTAATTGGTTTGAGTCACCCGGTTTGGAGCCGGGATCATGTGGGTTCGAGTCCCGCCATCCTGACTAACTGGTAAAAGATGGAGAACATCTACCTGATCAATGAGATCGATTGATTATAGGTCATGTAAATGGTAAGAGTTGCCATAGGCAACCACCTGACAGACTGATCATCTGTTATAGGTCATGTTTTGGGGCCGTAGCATAATTGGCAGTGCGCTCCCCTGTCACGGGAGAGGGTGCGAGTTCAAATCTCGTCGGTCCCGCCAGGTTCGAAAGTCGGTACGTCCCAGCAAAGGACCCTTCAAACTTTGAAGGACTCCCGAGCACTAGACTTGACACGTCGGAGAGACGATGCAAATTCAAGCAACGAAACAAGATGGCTGCCACCATCAAGTTCCCTCTTGGCAGAGAGGCAGTCTGGCGGTCCCCCTGGGGGCATGGCTTGACGGTTGCAAGTTTTTTGGGGAATTGGTGCTAATTGGGAACACACCGGTCTTGCACACCGGAGTCAAGGGTTCGAATCCCTTATTCTCCACTAAGTAACTCGAATGAATCAAAATGGCTAGAGTGCTTACTTTGGAAATGTTCACTGCCAGGATTCCATGACTTCTCATGAGTGAACTTTCGTTTCGGTCGTTAGCATCAAGGCGATGCACTGGACTCTTAATCCATCAGAGCTGGGTTCGATTCCCAGGCGACCGACCAATGTCGCCTTTACAACACATAGCTGCAATGGTAGAGCGGGGCTCTATGAAAGTCCAGGTTGTTGGTTCGAATCCAACTGTTGTTGTATTGATCCGGCATATCGTTCCGTCGTCTAATGGCCTAAGGGCATCGAACCTCTATAGATTTATATCCAACTATGATATAGTTATGCATTGAGGTTAGACGATGGCAGAATACAAGTATGTAAAAGCATGGCGTGAACGCACCATTAAACGTCTCAAAGAGGCTTTTGGAAGTAAATGCGGAATATGTGGATACAGTAAAACACTAAAAGCTTTAGAATTCCATCATCTAAATAAAGATGAAAAAGATTTCACATTTTCAAAATGGAACAAGGTAGCACGATGGGAAAAACTAGTAAAAGAAGCAAAAAAATGTGTTTTACTTTGTGCAAATTGTCATCGTGAAGTTCATGACGAAATCACAACAATCCCAAAAGATATTGTTAGATTTGATTTTTCTTTTGAGAAATATCGCAAAGAAAAACATATAAATCTAACACCTTGTAAACATTGTGGTAAATTGAAATCTGATTTGCGAAAATATTGTTCGCAGGCTTGTGTTGGCAAAACTAAAATCAAAGGTAAATGGGAAAAGGTTGATTTGAGTTTAGCTGTAAAAAACAAGATGACCTATACAGAAATAGCCAAAATTGTCGGTGTGTCTGACGTTGCTGTAAAGAAGAAACTACGCCAACTTGGATTGGTTGACTGATAAAGCGAATATGGAAGTTCGATTCTTCCCGGAACGACCAAAATTTTTTCTAAGAAAAGAATAATGCCTAAAGACAACTATTTACTCACAGGCAGATTACTGCAATCGGAGTAAACACAATGGCAAAACTTACCTTTAAACAGCTTAAAGAAATGGTCCGTGAGGCCGTACGTGAGCAAATTGATGAACAAATTTCTGGTTTACCAGGAGCTGGACAGCAGCGCAGTGGTTTTAAGCCCGGAGGCACTCCAGGCCGTGCCCAGGCTGCAAAAGCAGGCCAAAATCCTTGGTTGAATGCAAATATGAATCTTGATCAGCTTCTTGCAGCAATGAAGGGTGAAAAAGATCCTCAGCAAAAAGAACTTATCAAGCAAGCAGTACAGGCCAAACTCAAGGCAGCAGGCTGGTAAGAAATTTGAAATAAGGTTTACTCTCAAACCCTGGGATGTTATCCTTCCTTAGCCTTAGAAATCCCTAAGGAGGAAACATGTACAGCAACTTTCAAATTAATACTGCTGATGATCTCGTCAAGGGATTCGCAATTGCCATTCGAGATGGGCGACTCACCGTAGGTGAAGTTCATAGTTTTGTATTGGAATGCACGGATGGCGATGAGCGCCTCACAGGTGTTGTTCTTGAAAAGACGCTCATTCAGCTTGAATGCCTGAAGTATTCTATGCAGACTGCAATGACAGCAACTACTGTCTGAGTCTTTTAAATTTCTTCGTTACATTTTGAGACGCAATAGGTTTCAACTGGAAACGAGGTTGAAACTGGCGCCGACCTAGGGTAGAATAAGAGATTCGCAGGGAATGGCGGGCGCCCCGACGCCGAACAAGCGACGCCGGGCAATACGTTTCGGATGTAATATTCCGGTGGCGACAGCTTCAATAAGCTCCACCAAATAAACTATGTAAATTTGGGGTGTTAGCATCAAGGCGATGCAACGGCCTTTTAAGCCGAATGAGCTGGGTTCGATTCCCAGGCGCCCCACCAAGAGAAAACCAATGTTGTTTCAAATCTGGGAAAATGAATATGATGGCAGCATTAGTCTATCACCCAAAGACAGTTTCGAGTGCCGTAGAAATCGGCTAGAATCGATTGCATACCGTCTTGGATTTTTCAAAGAAAAGGTTCAGCTGATTGCTGAATATAATGCAAAAACCAGGCTGGAAGCAGCCCAGAAAAGAAACGAAATTATGGGTTGGGAAGAATATCAGCCCATGAGAGATGAAAACGGAAATGTGTATCCTGAAGATATCGAAGATTTAGACAAAAAGTAAACAAAATAACATAGTTAAAAATATTGGGCAGTACACCCTCCGTCTGATGAAACTATTGGCCCATAGTAGAGCGGTTTAGCACGCAGCTCTGATAAAGCTGAGATCTGGGTTCGATTCCCAGTGGGCCAACTAAACAGTCTTTTTATCTCATGATAAACTGTTAACACCATGAGATACAGAGAAAAAAGAAACGAAGATTTGTCAAAGTTGCAAACAGGAGTTTCAAGCGTTACAGTAGTTGTAATACTGGATTAGGTCTTTTCAGGGATTCTGTGGAGATTTTAGAAAGAGCAAAACAATATTTACAATCCGTCCGGTAGCTCAGTGGGAGAGCGCTTCCTTGACACGGAAGAGGTCACAGGTTCAATCCCTGTTCGGACGATGATATACTAAGTTTCTTCCTTGAAAACTGAATAAGGATTTCCCTTTGGCCCTATCGTCTAACGGCAAGGATACGAGTCTTTCAATCTCGTGATCGGAGTTCGAGTCTCCGTAGGGTCATTATTATGAAAACATGTATAAAATGTAAGATAGAAAAATCTAATAAAGCCTTTCATTCAAGAACGTACAAATCTGGTAAAAAAGGTTTACAAGCCTACTGTAAAGTTTGTGCTGCGAAAGCAAGAGTTGATTATTATAGAAATAATCAAAAGAAAGAAAAGGCTTATGATCGCAAACGAAAAAAACTTAATAAGGATTTTTTGTGGGAGATAAAAAAATCACCTTGTGTTGATTGTGAAAAAACATACCATCCTGTTTGCATGGACTTTGATCATCTTGGCAATAAAAGTTTCGAATTGTCAGATGGGATTGTAAATGGTTTCTCTCAAAAACGACTTTTGGAAGAAATTAAAAAATGTGAATTAGTCTGTTCTAATTGTCATAGGTTACGAACTTGGAAAAGAAAACAATATAGATGACCCGTCGAGGTCACTAATCATAACGAATATTGGAAGCCGAAAGGCTGATGGCGTGAAGCGGGTATCAATATCCACACTGACGCCCTGGTGCGTCAAACACCAGACAAGTTATGAAAGTTTTTGGAGGTTCTGGACTTGAATCCAGATTAAATCGCCCTAAATCGGGGTAGCCTCATATGGCCAGGTGGGGGAATTGGCAGACCCGCTGGACTAAGGATCCAGTTCCAGTAAAATGGAGTGCGAGTTCGAATCTCGCCCTGGCTACCAATATTTGCTGCCTTAAAGCAGCTAAGGAACGAGAGCCTAGTTCTCCACAACTAGGCTCCCTGGTGTGGAGACCAGCAGTCATGTACCCATGAAGGGTAAGGTTGGCGGTTCGATAAGTTTTTTGTTGCGGGTTGGAGAAGTGGTCATCTCGCTTGGCTCATAACCAAGAGACGGGGGTTCGAATCCCTCACCCGCTACCAAATGTCAAACATTAATTTACCAGCATCTGACAAATGTAGATTGTATGAATCGATTTTAAGACAAAAGTATGTTTATACCTTGTTAACACTGCATATAAAATGCAAATATATCTCTAATGGGGGCGACGCCGTAACGGTACGGCAGCGGGCTGTAACCCCGTGGCCTTCGGGCAAGTAGGTTCGATTCCTACCGTCCCCACTAATCTTTGAAAATTGAATATCGAATGGGTTCCTTTCCTCACGGCGGTCTGTAAAACCGTTGTCAAAAAATAAGTGGGGTTGGTTATGACGACTGGTTCAAATCCGGAGGGACACACTAAACGTGTGCCATATTTACTAACATGGTACACAACTATTATGCAACTCTTGATCGTGTTGTCGATGGCGACACTCTAGACATTACAGTAGATCTAGGATTTAGAATTTGCACCAAAGTGCGAGTAAGACTTGCTGGATTAGATACACCAGAAACATATGGTGTAAAGAAGGAATCCGAAGAATACCAAAAAGGTATGGCTGCTAAAGAATTTGTGGAAAACTGGTTCGCTTCCAAAGCGCCAAACAGATTCTTGATTGAGTCCGAAAAGCTTCAAGGTAAATACGGAAGATGGATAGTAACCGTTTCGCCTGAGGATTCTTCTGAAACCTTAAATGAAGACCTGCTAAAAGCAGGACACGCAGTAAAAGTTATCTACTAACGTCACCCTAGCTCAATTTGGTAGAGCGCTCGGTTGAAGCCCGAGGCGTACAGGTTCAAGTCCTGTGGGTGACACCAACCAACCCAAGCAGTTAGGGGCCACGAACGTGGTGGTTTACAATCCCCAGATCATGGGTATTGCTTTCGGGTTTGTTATTTGGGGTGGCATGTTCCAAGGGGGCGAGGACGCCTTGCAAGCACCGTGTGAGGGGTTCGATTCCCCTTCTCTCCACCAAACAAATTAATGGGGCCTTAGCTCAGTTGGGAGAGCATCTGTATGGCATACAGAAGGTCAAGGGTTCAAATCCCTTAGGTTCCACTAATGTGCTCTTAGTTTAGCCGAAAAAATACCGCTAGAGAATCCATGGTTACCTCTGGAAAGGCTTGGTTCGGCAGGAGAAAACGCCCTTTAAAAGGAGGGAGAAATGGGTTCAAATCCCATAGAGTACATGATATGGTACACCACCGACCAAAGGCGTGGACCAGTGTTTCATAAGCACTTGGGTGAGAGTTCAATTCTCTCCGGTGGTACCAAAAGGAATTCAACTAGTTTATTTTGGATTAGTTGTTCTGAATAATGAGGTACAAACGACAATAGTCATTGATATCCTGACAAAAGATATAAAGTAGATAGGTTACCTATTGTTTCTGCGTATGGTATACGCAATATTCTGGGATAGCTCAGTTGGTAGAGCGGGAAGCTGTTAACTTCTTGGTCGGGGGTTCGAGTCCCTCTCCCAGAGCTAGATTTTTCGGGGTTCGTCCAACGGTAGGACAATGGCCTTTGACTCCATGAATGGGGGTTCGATTCCCTCACCCCGAGCTAAAAGAAACCTCGTGTCGGCGTAAAGTAGGCATTTTAAAGATTTCTTTTGATATTCCCAAGTGGTCTAACGGTTTATGATACTGGTCTCTGAAGCCATGTGATGGTGGTTCGAATCCACCCTTGGGAACTAAATCTTTGTCGCCCTGAGAAACAGGGCGGGTAGACGGTGCAACTCCGTCGTCACTGGAGGTCAGTGGAACAAATCCCTTTTCAGGGGCCTGAAGGTTGAAGTCCTTCCCGAGCGACGAAATTTAGAGATTGAAACTATTTAAATCATTGCTGGCATAGTATAACGGTCACATTACACTCGCCTCGTAAGCGAGAAATCAGGGTTCGATTCCCTGTGCCAGCTCCAACTTTCCTCCGTAGCCCAATTTGGCAGAGGCGCTGGTAGTAGGGCGAAAGCTCGAACCCGGTCCAGTATGGGTTCGAGTCCCATCGGCAAACTAGATTTGCTGAGGATAGTTATCTTTGCTCCCATAGCTCAAAGGAAGAGCATTTCTATGAAACAATATACAGAAAAAACGCTAAAAGAAGCGGTGAAAGTTTCATTGAGCTACAAGATGGTTTTAGATAAATTTGAGCGCAATGCTTCTAGTTCTGCGTACAAAACTCTAAAAAAGAAAATAAAAGAATGGAATATAGACACTAGTCATTTTTTAGGTAGAAAAGAAATGGCAAATTATTTGTATCAGACAAAATCTCTAAGCAAAAGAGGATACAAAGATATATTTGTAGTAAATTCTACAGTTGCAAGATCTGTTCTTAGAAATAGGATTGTCAAAGACAAACTAATATCTTACACTTGTTCTATGTGTCCATTGGATGATAATTGGAATGGAAAAAAGATATCATTGATTCTTGACCATATAAATGGAATAAGAAATGATAACAGATTAGAAAATCTAAGATTTTTATGTCCAAATTGTAATGCGACATTACCTACACATTGTAAAGGCGGATATAATTAAAATGGGCTGTTGGTGAAATTGGATTATCATACTTCCCTACGAAGGAAATGTTCTAGGTTCGAGTCCTAGACAGCTTGCTAAGGCTCCAAGAGCGCACTTTGCAAATGGAGGCAAATATGAAAATAGAAGATGAAGGATACCTCAATCATTAGGTAAAATTGACCGAGGATATCGGTAACCCTGACAGTGATTTCTACCTTGAAAAGGGTAGAATTGGTCACTGCACAGCCGATCTAAAACAATATGATGTGTTTGCGGTTTGGGTTAAAGAACCTGTGGGATACGATAAGAAAGGTAAACCGATATATTGGGTTACTTTCCGACCTTGGACAGAAAGAGAAAAGTTTGACATATGTAAATGAACGTGTCGCCCCATATTGGGGATTTGCGGCTAAAGTATTACGGTAGTACAACAGCTTGCCAAGCTGTGAGCGTGGGTTCGACTCCCACTAGCCGCTCTCAACAAGAGAAATCTTGTGCTTTATACGTGCCAAAGAACGCTGTAAATTGAAGTCATTTGGCAGTTGACGACACGTGTAAAGTTAGGGACTTCATTGGGTTTCAAAGTTTATCTTATTACCGTGGCTGCGTAGAATGGCACAGAAAACATTTGCTGTCGAAAGATAAGAGTTGAAGCCCACTATAGGGAGATAGCTTAACGACAAAAGCCCGGCGTATTGAGCCGGAAGTTGAAGGTGGAAGTCCTTCTCTCCCTGCTAAGTTTGCTACCTTAGTATAACGGTCAATTACACGCCCTTGGTAAGGGTGAGATTCGAGTTCGATTCTCGAAGGTAGCTCCAAAACTCGCTGTACAAAAGTAGGCCGATGGAAGTACAGATGACTAGTTCGTATCCTCAATTTTGAGGAGCCTAAACCCCGAAAACGCAGGCTAGACCCCGTAAGACGTGAAGATACGAACGAATAAAACTCGCAAGTCGTAACGAAGAGACTTTCATATTGGATAAGACGAATTGTGACTAGTTGATTGGGAGATAGGGTTTCTCTTCCAGACCTCGAAATATTGCGTTTGACACTGCCAAGGTTCTTTTCCGAAAGACATTGTAACAGTTCTCTCTCAAAAAACGATTTGAGCCTTAGGCTCTTTTTTCCTGGGTGGCTGAATGGTTTAAGCGGCCGGCTGTTAACCGGTGATCCGAAAGGTGTATGTGGGTTCGATTCCTACCCCAGGAGCTAAATCCTGTGAACGGTATGATATGATTGTCAAGAAAGACAAAACTCTGAAACTTCAAGGCTCGCTTGAAGAAAAAGTAAATCAGATGATGAAACAATCTGAAGTCGTCGAAGATTTAAGAAAGTTTCATAATCTATATGAAGATACGATTAGAGCGGAGTTAACTTCCTTGCTCGAATATAGCGACAACTTAGCAAAGAGAATCAACAAGTACAACAACTTTCTTAGAGCAAAGCTGCCAGAGCTTTGTGAATAAACGGGGTGTGGCTCAGCTTGTGTAGAGCGCTGGTTTTGGGTACCAGAGGTCGTGGGTTCGAATCCCTCCATCCCGACCAAATAATCATCAGAGTGTAGCTCAATCTGGAAGAGTACCCGGTTTGGATCCGGGAGGCTGTAGGTTCGAATCCTATCACTCTGACTAACATAACAGGGTATAGCTCAGTCTGGTTTAGAGTGCCTGCCTCGGACGCAGGAGGCCGCTGGTTCGAATCCAGCTACCCTGACCAAATTATGGTGTCCGTAGCTTAATTGGTTAGAGCGCTCGGTTGTGACCCGAGAGAGTGCGAGTTCAAGTCTCGTCGGACACCCCACGCCATCAGGTTACCTAGGTAACCTGATGACAGATGAAGTTTCTCGTACGAGCACTGTAATGCGAAAAGCTCAACGGGCTCACCCTCACCAGGTGATGGAAAGTTGGTTACTTTCAAGATGCGGGTATGGTGTTTAACGGCTAGCATGCCTGGCTTCCAACCAGGTGGTGAAGGGTTCGAATCCCTCTATCCGCTCTAAGGAAAAAATATGAAAGAATGGCAATGTCATATTACTAGAAATCATGAAGAACACAAAAGAAAATCACTTTGTGACAAGGATATCCGAAAGGAGTTTCATTTCACTAGCATAGATCACTGGTATAACAACAATAGAATGGTTGGTAGGCTTGTTGGGTGCCCAAATTGTTTAACGGCAATTGAATCAATCCTAAAAGAGGAAATGCATGAGTCTAGATTTAGAAAGCAGAGTTCTTGAGCTTGAAATCGAAAACGAACGTCGCAAGTGTTACTGGTATAGTATGTCCATTATATTTTGTTTGCTGGTTGGTGTAACGATATTAGCTCAAGGGCAAATTTTTAGCGGAACAGCCCTTTTAATTGTTGTTTTTTTAAACTTGTATTTTATGTACCTTTCATTGAAAAAAACTAAAGCTCTTAGAGCAGAGCGTAAGAAATGAGCACGGTGGGTCCGGCTGGGGAGGCACCATCCTTACAAGATGGCTTAGACAGGTTCAATTCCTGTACCGTGTACTAAACGTCGGAGCCTGAATCAATTTCCACCATTATGGGGATGGAAATTAATGGTAACTCCTTATATGTGACGTGTAAGCCAAGAGGTGAGTTCGCCTAGCTGATAGTCAACGAGTCCGATGGTGAACGCCGACGTTTTATTTGCCGGTGTGATGGAATGGAAGACATGCTGGTCTTAGAAGCCAGTTCACGAAAGTGAGTGCAGGTTCAAATCCTGTCGCCGGTACTAACCGTTCTGCATAATGACGTCAACGTGTAGAAATAGGGACTTCCCCGAATGAGAAGTTATTGCCTGAAGAAACAGGATGACAGTACGGAAAGACATACATGCGCTGCAGACTGCTGAGACGGTCGCCTGGAGCTTATTTCCAGGAGAGTGAGGTTCGATTCCTTATGGGCCATTAGGAGAGTCTTGGGAGAAGTGAAACGCTCCTGGGGATGGCGTCGGATAGCTACCGACGGCGGTTCGATTCCGCTGCTCTCCGCTAACATAAACAACACTCTTCTTTAAGACAAAAAATTATGTTGTAAATTGATGCCCGTGTATGCTAATCTGGCAAAGCAGCCTAACTCAAAATTAGGTGAATGTGGGTTCGATTCCCTCCATGGGCACTAAACTAAATTGAGGCTATAATGAAAAAAGCTGTATTAGCAGCAATTGCTGCACTATTATTATTTTTTGTCACTACTACTGCTTATGCTTGGTGGCAAGCAAATGTTCGAGTTGAAGTAACTTCTGGAAGAGTCGTAGGTGCCATTTACAATGGTCTTGATCGCCCGATTGTTTGTCGTGGCAGAGTTATTGGCCAACTTCGTTCTGGGCATCGTCTCTGGTCAGACGCTGGGGGCGTTGTATACCCAGGAAGAGTTGCATATGTTTTCGTCTATACAAATGACCTATGGAATCCATTTGTGAATGGTTGGTCCAATGTCAGATGTAGAATAAGATAAATTTTGCGAGTAACCTTCTGAAATAATCAGGTGAAAACGGATCGAAATGTTGGAACGCCAACGGACACAATACTGCATGAAAGTTTGTTAGTAACAAACGCAAAGGCTTAAAAAACCATGAGCCAGGGGAAGGGCCTGGACAGGCTTGCAAGTTAGTAATGCAGCGGAACACGAAGTCGGGCGCCTTCAGAGTAGTGAAGTGAGTATCCTTGTTGAAGTAAGTCGGCGAAAGCCGACACACGATAGTGTAATGGGAGCACAGGGGCCCAGCATTTGCGTTTAGTAGGCTCCTAGTCCGGGTTCGAATCCCGGTCGTTGTGTCGTAAAATGGGGTCATAGTTTATGTTGGGTAAAATCTCGGTCTTGCAAACCGAAGAATCGGGCTCGAATCCCGATGACTCCACTAAGCTCGATGGATTACGAGCTTTGTCTGTAACCGAAAATGACTGAACTCAAGGGTTTATTCATTCAACCAGCCTAAACGCTGGGTTTGAATAATACGTGCGATGGAAGTTCCCGTGGGGCCTACCATTGCGGGTAGGTATTGAAGGTAACGGTACCTTTACAGACAAAATTTGGGGCTATAGCATAATGGTGAATGCAACCGGTTTATAACCGGCTTAAGGTCTGATAAACCTGAGATGGGGGTTCGAGCCCCTCTAGCCCTACCAAATATGGTATTCGTCAATAAGCGCTAACATTGCGCTTTCATGGCTACGGCCGTGCTGGGAGACATTGTGGGACCGCTACCGGTGCCTGACGAGGCAACTCACAAGACAGGTTCGATTCCTGTGGATACCGCTAAATTACTATTTGTTGCAAGGTGTTCCAATGGAAGGATTAGTGGTAGGTTTTACTGGCAGACGAGAAGGTTTTACAGAAGCTCAAATCGAAAAACTCAAAGAGCTTCTTGTTCATTTTCTAAAAAACCACAAGCTGTTATGTATTCACAATGATGGCGAAGGTGCCGACAAAATGTTTAGAGCTTTAGCGGCGGACCTGGGAGCTTCTACGGGCGTAACCCCATACAACTTAGGGCATATGGCTAGAAATCGGTATTTGGTAGAAGTTTCTGATGTTTTGATTGGATTGCCTCCAACTGACAAACTTTTACAAAAAGGTTCTGGCACCTGGGAAACAATCAAGTACATGTGGAAAAAGCCAGGTGTTGTGTATATAATTCTTTCTGATGGTACTGTTAGACACACCAAGGATGAAGTTATATCTGAGGAACAGCCTATTAAAGTGATGATGGAAAAAACGTATGAAGAAAAAGAGTAAAAACGGCAAGACATACAAGATTCGTATCTTGACGGCAGTTATTGAAGTTGACGAAAATGGGAATGAGGAAGTGATACCAACAACTTTAGAAATACCCGCTGCTGCCGATAGTGCTTCATCTGCTGCCAAATTTGTACAAGACGCAATTATCAATTTAGTTCCGAAGTCAATAACGAATGAGGCTACTGTAGATCTCGTGAAGATAATGCAACAGTATCAAACAATACAACAATATCAAAAGCAACATGCTCCGAAAGATAGGGACTATTATTGGGAACTAACAAAAAGGTTCGATCACAGACATCGACCAGAAAATTCTAAAGTTCTTTCGAAAGAAGTTGAGCAACAAGGAAAAGATTTACTTAACTGCATTAAAGAAAAATTACTCTGAAAGCAAAAAATAGGTCGGTAGTTTAATGGAAAAATGCTCGTCTCCAAAACGAGAAGATGTAGGTTCGACCCCTACCCGGCCTGCTGAATCACCGTATAGGCTTAATTGGTAAAGTCCAGAGATTTGAGAAATTAGGTCAAAGTTTGCAGGTTCGAATCCTGTTCGGTGCTCATTTGTCCCCGTAGCTCAAAGGAAGAGCACCTGGCTTCGAACCAGGTGGTTGGGAGTTCGAGTCTCTCCGGGGATGCTAAGGAAACTCACAATGAATAATACGTACACTATTGCAATAAAACCAGAATTTAGAAATACGGTGGTGATCACAGAAATCGTTGATTTTTTGACCCCTGCTTCAAACGTTGAACTAACTGGCGTAGGAAAAAATGTGCTTCATGTCGAAGCAGCAGAAGATGCAATCTTCAATATTAAAGAGAAATTTGGGGAAAAGGTTCACGTGGAACGTGTAATTTCTCATCATCGTCTTGATGAACAATTGTCTCAATAAGGGGAGAAGCAATTCAATAGTGTGTTATGTGGATTGTAATTTCAGACAAATTAAAAATGTTAGACAGAATATACTTTTCTCGAAAGGTCATATAATGAAGTATTATGCATATGGTTATACAATAGCTATTCTGCTTGTAGGTTGCAGTGATAGTTGTTCTGGAGAAATTGCATCTACAGATTTTGAAGATGCAAACTTGCAAGTAGAAGATGCTGGATACAGCTTTGATGCAAGCATCTATACTGATGCAAGTATCAGCTCTGCTGACTCTGGAACAAAAATTTTAGATGCCTCAAATAATGAGAATGATGGCGGTTCAGAACTTTTATCTGATTCTGGATTTGACGAACACTTTGATTCGGGTTTTGATGCTGGATTTGATTGTGATGAAGACGTTGACGAAGACTTCGATGAAGACGTTGATGAGGACTGTGATGAAAGTTTTAATGGTCGACGCAGGGGTAACCGCAGACACGGCAGATAACATCAACAAAGATATTTACTTAGATGGAACCGAAGATAACTCTTACAAGAAGAATTAGATTCTTAGCTCCAAAAGAAGCTCAGTTGACGCCAGAAGAAGTAACACAAATGATCACAGAACTGCTTAGACGTGTGAAATCAGTTGATCGTCAAGTTACTAAGGAAGGAAAAGTTTACGCCTTTAAAGATGAGGAAGGCAACCTTTTAAAGGAAATTCATGAATCTAAACAAATTCATCCTTTGTGGCGAGAAGCAATTCGTCGGGTAGAAAAAAAGATAAAACAAGTTAAAAGAAAATCTGCATAGGTTATGATTCCAAGGAAGGCTGCCTGTACCAGCATGCAGGTCTTCGAGAAACCAGGCTAGCGCCTTGGAGTCATTGCTGACAGGTGGATGTATTTTGAAAAATTTCACGTCAACGGTTTAAATTCGATCTGGATCACCCATAAATTTGATTAAAAGTTATGGCGGGGAGGAGAGACTCAGTCTCAAGCAAAGCTCATAATCTTGCTCATGTCTGGTGCAACACAACCCCGCAACCAAGGAGACTTTGATGGGAAAACCTATAGATGCATGGGAAGAATTCACGGTATATGCTTATGCTGATCACCTTGAGTGTAAAATACCCATGTGTGGCCTTTGTGCCAACTCAGGCATTGTCAATACAACACAGAATGCTTCTTGGAATGGTAAGGATATTGGCGTTGTAGCTTATTGCATATGTCCAAATGGACGGGTAAAAAAGAAGAAACTGACCAAACAATCAAAATGGGGTGGCAACTCTGTCATCAGAACAGGAAAAGATGTATAAGCATTGGACACAAGCTCTTGATCATGCGATTGTTGCGACCTATATTTGGTCCGAAACCGCAGGGGTTTCTATGGATATAGCAAGAGAACATATTCTTATAGAAGCTCAAAATAGGCACAATGGTGATTTGGAAGACTGTTGTTGGACTATAAGTTTTAGCTCAACTATTAAAGTTCCATATCACCCAACTGTTGAAGAAGTATTAACCCCAATGCTTGCCGAATATGGAATTTCGTGGGAGCAATTTATAAACCACAATAAGCTAGCGTAGCTCAATTGGTAGAGCACGGCTCTTGTAAAGCTGAGGCTAGGGGTTCGACTCCCCTCGCTAGCTCCAACCTAAAAAGAATTATGAAATGAGAATGATTGGTATTGTTATGGCAGCTGCACTACTCATGGGAGTTGAATGTAGTGGAGGAGAACGAGTTTGTGATCCTGGTGACACAAAGACTTGCGTTTGCCCAAATGGTGAATCTGGTTCTCAAACTTGCTCGTATGATGGTGAGCGTTGGGGCGGTTGCACTTGCAGTACAACACCTCCATCAGTAGATGCTGGTACAACACCTCCACCGCCATCTTGCCGTCCACCTGGAGCAGTTATTCTAAGTTGCGGTTGTTGGGGTCCTGCATATGAGGGTCAAATTAGAACCGCAACGGGATGTTGCTCGGGCAGAGCATACTCAACCGCAATAGGATGTTCTGGTTATTGCGCTGGCAGTACAATCCCTTGGGGTAATATTTGTCTTTGACTTTATGTTCATAAGGCAGTAGAAAACAATTCTAAGGGTAGAAAATGAAACTCATATATGCACAGGAGCCGCTGCCTAAACACAAGGGTCTCAAGATTGGACAATCTGTATTTTTAGCCGGTCCCACCCCAAGGGCCGATACTCCATTACCATCTTGGCGACCTGAAATGCTTTTAAAGCTCAAGGACTTGAGGAGTTCGATGGTCACTGAAGTTCTTATTCCAGAACCACGAAATGGCATTTGGAACAAAAATTACTTAGATCAAGTAGATTGGGAAGAAGAAGCCATTAGGTATTCTGATATTTTAATATTTTGGATTCCTAGGGACATTGAAGGTGGCATGCCTGGATTTACAACGAATGTTGAATTCGGTTGGTGGTTAGATAAAAAAAGAAAAATAATTTTAGGTTACCCCCCTGGTGCTGAAAAGTGCCGATATTTGGCATATAAATTTAACAAACAATTTCCACGTAGAACGGTTGCAGTTTCTATGGATGAAGTGATACAACAAGTTAAAGATTTGTGCAGAGTTTAAGATGACCGAAGACAAAGAGTTAAAGCTCAATGAGCGCAGAGAAAAGATTCGCCAGGAACAACAAGCACGTGAAGAAAAACACCGTCGATTCTTCCAGCAAATCAAAGAACATCTAGATGAGGCGAAAAAACTTCAGGCTGATCTTGATGACGATTGGGGTGTTGCCGATATGTTTTATCGTTTCTACCATTGCAGTTTTAAAACATATCGCTCACAAGAGCTAACACAACGTTTGGTCAATTTCTTCGAAAAGATTGCTGGTGATGAGTGGGAACTTAATCATTGGTTTCGTGAGATCGTTAAAGCTGGTACTGGACATGATTTTGATCTCTCACATAATTCAGATTGGCTCAAGCACACTCGCCCACAAATAGAAGCAATGCTTCATGCAAAACTTTTTTTGGATTTAATTGTCAAACATGGTGATAAATTGACGGATCGGGATGAACCTCCTCAATTGTTGGATAGTGGCTGGGCAGCAGTCCTCTACTTATTTAACGAAAGATAACATGTGGGTCACCATTTATACGGATGCGAGCTGGTTTCCTGAAACAAAGGAAGGCGGATGGGGATTTTGGGCCAAAAGTGATAGAGGCCGGATAACCAAGCATGGAAAATTGCCTAAATGGGTCAAATGTAGTAACTCTGCTGAGATTGCAGCGATACTCATTGGTGTTGTAGAAATATTTGAAACTTGGCGCAATGAAGAGATAAAGGGTGTTCTTGTCTGCACTGATTCTCAAGTTGCAATGCATTATTTGAAATATCGCCCCAATGGTGTCGAAGGTCTCAAAAGAAATGATTGGTTGAAAATTCGTGCAATTCTTTATGAGTTGCTGGACTCTCAGGATTGTTTGATAAAGATAAGACATGTGAAAGGCCACCAAAAAACTAATACAAGGCAAGCTTGGCTTAATAACAAGGTGGATGAGTTCACAAGAAAGTTCTAATCCATTCGGCGACCTAAATATTTTTGAGATCATTATGAAATATGCATTAGGTCGTGTTCACATTCCCGATAGTCGGGACAAAAATTATCCAATTTCCAAAGCACTTCCTCCCAAAGGTTCTGCCCCTGAGAGAGAATATCGTTACTGGTGGGATTCTGCTTGGTGGGGTGACCAAGGTTATTTGCCACATTGCGTTGCATTTTCTTGGGTGCATTGGTTGGAAGATGGTCCAATTACGCATTTCTACAAGAATCGTGACTTTGATCCTTCCTACCTTAATGAATCTCGTCATGAAAAACATCAGCCTCTTTTCAACCCGGCGAGCATTTACAACGAAGCTCAAAAAATTGACGAATGGGTAGGTGAGGATTATGATGGTACGAGCGTTAGAGCAGGTGCCAAAATTCTTCGACAATTAGGTGTTGTTTCAGAGTTTAGATGGGCATCTACCTTAGATGAAGTTGTCCAAACGGTGTTGCACCTTGGTCCAATGGTTGTAGGCACTTGGTGGTATTCAGATATGTTTTATCCCGATAAAAATGGACTTATTAAAGCGACGGGTCATAAAGCTGGTGGCCATGCATATGTTATCACTGGTGTTAATGTAAAAAAGCAGCGCTTCAGGATTAAGAATTCTTGGGGACGTTGTTTCGATGATCAAACGGAAATACTTACAGAAAGTGGATGGAAGCTTTTTAGAAATTTATGTGTGTCCGACAAAGTTGCTACTCTAAACAGTCAAACTGAGCAACTTGAATTCCAAATTCCTAGTGAGCATCACTGCTATCCTTACGTCGGAGAAATGTGAAACTACAAATCACGTGACGTTGATTTGGCTATTACACCAAATCATAGGATTTATTACAAGCCAAGAAGCTCAGAAGTTTGGCAATTAGAGGAAGCCAGAAAAATACCAATTAAGTTTTTTCACATGAAAAAAGACGCACTTTGGCAGGGCGAGGACATTCCCACCTTTAGAGTGGGAAAGAAGGTTGTACCGACAGAGGACTGGTTAGAATTTCTCGGGTATTTTCTTTCTGAAGGGCATTGCAGTAAAAATACCTTTATACGCAAACCTCGAATAAAACGTGTAAAACATGAACGATTCATAACCAAACCTGGACGAAGCGTAACAACTGGTAGGTATTTACTCGGTCAAGACGAAAAGGAATTCGTCGAAACGACCACGTATAACAAGGCAGTTGTCGAACAGCAATTTATTACCTCAATATCGCAAACTAAAAGTAGGGCAAATATTGAAAAAATTGAACAATGTTTGCGCAGGCTTCCTTTCAATTTTTGTAGAAATGAAAAAAGTGGCACATGGACCTGCGCCTCCAAAGAATTGTACGAGTATTTGATTGATTTCGGAAAATCACATGAAAAGTACATTCTAGCAAACATTAAAGCGCTTTCGGCCGCAAAATTAGAGGTATTGTATCAGGCACTGATGTTGGGCGATGGCTCTATTAAAGAAGGAAAAAACGGAAGCATTAAAAGAACATATTACACTTCCTCAAAAAAATTGGCTGACGATTTTCAAGAGTTGTGCTTAAAAACAGGACGTTGTGGCGATGTTTCTTTTGTTGATAGAGTAGGTCGAAAAAACAAATCAGGAACAACTCGTTTTGTTGAATATAGAGTTGGTATTAAAGAAATACAAAGGACACCAAGTCCTGGTTGTGGTTGGGTGCCACAGAAAGAACAATACAAGGGAAAGGTTTACTGTGTCAGTGTTCCAAATCAGATTGTTTTTGTGAGACGAAATGGTAAAGCTGTTTGGTCTGGAAACAGCTGGGGCAAAAATGGTCGTGCATATATTAGTTTTGAAGATTTTGACAAACTTCTCAAGGATTACGGAGAAGCTTGTATGGCCTTTGAAAAAAGGCTTGAAGAATAGCCAGGCATGTGGTAAACTGATGCACATAAAGCGTTATGATTGAGTAAGAAAGAGATGACCAAACAAACAAAATACATTGATCCATACTCCCATCCCAGCAATGAGGAACTTCCTTTACGTGAGGCTGCCAAACTTGCTTCTGAACAGTTTGTAGAACAAGAGAATGGCGAATCAACTGGAGTTAGAGCTGTTGGAATTGGAACTGATAGGATTTTTTTCTATGTCAAAAATAAAGAAGTTGGCGAGCAACTCCCCAAAATCTTCCGAGGACATACTTGTGAAGTTAAAATCTCTGGAGAACCAAGGCCATTCTCAAACATCACTTGATGCAATCAAGTTTTTAACAGAAGACAAAGAAATAAAGCAATTTGCTATCTTTGGTTCACTTCTTGCTATTAGAACTAAAAACATTATATTGGTTTATAGAAACCACGTTGACTATGTTCAACTTCGCAAGATTTTTGAAATAAAAAAAGAAATACGATGGGTTTGGGAGGATGAAGTCACAGATAATCGATATTCTGTGTCACTCTTTCAGGCCAACGAAGCTGGTTGGAATTATGCGTTAGGCTTTATCCGCCAATTCGGTGGAGCAGGTGATGTGTTTCTATTTTAGAAGCAGAAAGCTGTTCGTCTTTTAATTTATTAGTTTGGGGCTTTTAGCAACGTCGTTGATTTGTGAGCATTCAACAACGAACGAGAAAGTTTTGGCATGCTGGTTGAGGGTGCTAACAGAAAGATGGATGGGTAAATAATTCTAGACACGGTCTGCGTAACTACTTGGTTGTTTTTGTTGACAACAAAAACAACTTATCATTCATGTATCAGCCAACAAGGGTTTGAAATGTCATCACAAAACTATGTGTGATAACCTTACTAAAAAAGGTGAAGAAGAGACTGACCAAGTGGGCCTTGAACAAGTTTTAGCAGAAGTAAATCTTGAAGTAAGCAAACCTACAGAAGGCGAGTAATAGAGTTTGTAAGAATATAAACGACTGATATGATACATGTCAATGATAATTTTGGAAGGTTAACCCGGACGGCTCCGGGGCCTGTCTTGAAAACAGTGCGCAGCTTCGGCTGTGGGGATCGACACCTCAACCTTCCACCAACGAGAAGATAGCTTACTGGAAAAGCGGTCCCAGTGAAGGATGCCACAAGTGCTACATGACTCATAATTGTGTGAACATGTATGTTCTTGACTTCCGTATCCAACGGATGATAGTAGGTTCGATCCCTACCTTCTCGACTAAGCAAGAAAAAGATGCTCAAGCAGAGAACGTTTGAGTTGTAACTGTATCTTAGATGCGTGCTCAATGTAAAATCATTTGAAGAACAATCTGTGTTTTTGATTGAAATAGTGGACCACGATTTGCTTAAACTTACAAGCGTTATTGTGCTAATGCAGGGTGTGAACTATCTATTCTTTCTTTGTAGTCCCATACTTACAAGGATACGGCAATGATGCTTAGTAATTTCTGTGAAATTCATTTGAATAATTTTGGAGAGTAAGCCCTGACGGTGATGGGGGCCGCCTGGAAAGCGGTGCGTGCGGGTGAGAAACTCGCATCTGGTTCGACTCCAGTGCTCTCCGCTAACGTAAGAATAAGCTCTTTAAAAGAGTGTATTGTTATTGAAAACAAACAACATGGAAGGTAATCCTGAACGGTGACAGGTCCCGCCTGCTAAGCGTGGAGTGGTTTCGGCCATGGGGTTCAACTCCTCTGCCTTCCGCCAACACTGGATGAATCAGACAAGCGTGCTGACCACCTCGTGGAGAGGTGCGGTATGGGTATGGTGAAAGCAGCTCCAGTATTCAGGAGTGAGGATATATCCGTATGTGGTGCAAGTCCACCTTCCTTTGTTAATTTCCAAAGCTGGTAAACAGCTTTTTCATAAGATGATATCTTCCATAGAGAAAGTAGGAAGACACATATGTGCGGAATCTTTGCGTATAAGGGCATAAAAATCCCTGAACATAAACTTGTAGAAGCTGCTTCAAGGTTAAAGCATCGTGGACCTGACTTGACCACGTATCAAAGAGTTAATGATGTTTTCATTGCATTTCATCGTTTATCAATCATGGATTTGACGTTTCGTGGAAACCAGCCATTTGTTGATTACACTAACGAAGCATTCGTAGTTTGCAACGGTGAGATTTACAATGAAAAGCATCTAAGAGAGATGTATTCTGGCTATGATTATCGATCTACTTCTGATTGTGAAGCACTGTTGCCGTTAATAGCTAACGTCGGTATGCTTCGTGCGGCCCAAAACTTAGATGCTGAATTCGCACTGGTTTATTATAATGCAAGTTCTGATGATCTGCAAGCGGCACGAGATCCAATTGGTATTCGACCTCTATTTTACGGAGTCAATCCAGATGGAGAATATGCACTAGCATCCGAAGCAAAAGCATTGACTGATCTATTCGAAACGGTAATGCCGTTTCCGCCAGGACATATCCTCATTAATGGACAATTGAAGCCCTTTCGGTCGATGGTAGACCAGCATACGTTTCATCGGCCTATTGAAGAAGTGAAGGATGGAATTGCAACCAAACTTACAAAAGCTGTAGAAAAGCGTTTGCATTCAGATGCACCGATTGGTTTCCTGCTTAGCGGTGGTTTAGATTCTAGTTTGGTTTGTGCCATCGCTTCAAAACTTTTGAAAACTCCAATTAGAACTTTTTCGGTAGGATCAGAGCTTGATGCTATTGATAACCCATGGGCTGAAAAGGTGGCCGAATATATTGGTGCGGAACACACAACCGTAACTTTCACTCAACAGGAAGTTATGAACACCCTTGACGAGTTGATTTATCAGCTTGAAACTTGGGATGTAACAACAATAAGAGCATCTATCGGAATGTACTTGGTTTGTAAATGGATTCGTGAGAATACTGATATTAAAGTTCTTATGACTGGTGAAGTTTCTGATGAGCTTTTTGGTTACAAGTACACAGACTTTGCACCGACTCCTGCGGCTTTTCAGGAAGAGGCTCAGAAGCGCATCAGAGAGCTTTATCTTTATGACGTGTTGAGAGCTGACCGTTGTATTTCTTCACACGCTCTAGAGGCTCGTGTGCCATTTGGCGATCTTGAATTTGTTGATTTCGTTATGTCAATTGATCCACAGGTTAAGATGAACACAACAGGCATTGGAAAGCACCTTCTACGTTCTTCTTTTGAAGAATTCAAACTTCTGCCTAAAGATGTTTTATTTAGAGATAAAGCAGCATTTTCTGACGCAGTTGGACATTCAGTTGCTGATGGAATTAAGGCATATGCAGAAATGATGATTTCTGATAAAGAGTTTGAAGCATGGAGTGCTGAATATAAACATGTACCTCCACTAAGCAAAGAAGGTTTGTTTTACCGTCAAATCTTTGACAAACATTATCCTGGTCGTGACAAGCTTATACCTGCACTTTGGTTGCCCAACCAAGAATGGGAAAATTGCAAGGTTACCGATCCAAGTGCTAGAGTGTTGCCTAATTATGGAAAAAGTGGCCAATAGGGTTTACACTTTAGTGATTGCCTGCTAAAAATATAAGTCTAATGACGAGGTTGTAGCTGGGTTTGCTGCCGGCGGTCTGCAAAACCGCATGTTATTAGGGTTCGATTCCCTACCTCGTCTTCAAATTTTGTGGTGGTCGTGGTCTCAATGGTTTAAGGCGCCCGACTGTGACTCGGGAAATGGGAGTTCAATTCTCCCCGATCACACTAATATTATTAGGGAAACAATGACATATTCCAAAAAATTGGCAGACGTACTACTCCGTCAAAAGCGTATTTTAGTTGTGCCGGATGGCACGAGTGCCACTCCAGCAAAAAAGCTTATTTTCCTTTCCGGCCTGGCTTCTCTTGGTTATGAACCAATTGATACGCACAAGTATGCTGACACTGTTCTTGATAACCATTCAAAGATTATCAACTCACTTAAGAAGTTAAAAGCTGGTCATGTAGATTACGTACCGCTCTTTTCCGGTTTTCCCAACAAGGTTCCTTCGGAACTTGAGCATTTCTCAAAGAGGTTTTATGGCCTTATGGGAAATGTATTGGGATTGTTTACCAACGGTCAAACGCTTGATTCGGGCGTAATTATACCTGAATGGCTTTTTGATCTCAATGAGTTCGGTGTTGACCCAATTACTCAATTTCAAGATCTTGGTCTCTTTCTCAAGGGAATTGATAACCAAAAGGCCCGTGAAGAAGACACGGCCAAGTCACTTTCAAAGCTTCGTTTTGTTACGGAACATGAGGCTTGGGAAATTGGGCAGAAGTATCTAAACGATATTTTGACAGCAAAGTCTTCCATCAAAGAAACCATCAGGGAAGATATTGAAACTCTGCTTGACCTTTATGGCGCAGATTACATTCCCGGTGACCAAATTTCCTTCAAGGAAACGAAGGCGTACGTCCAGAAGTATTTCTGGAGCAAGGGGGACTATGAGGCTGCGCTAAATCTTGCGTCTGCCCCGACAGATCTTTTGCGTCTTTTTGCTGCACTTACAGATAGCGACATTTCGCTTTCTGAAAAGATTAAGTTTCCAAAATTTTCTCGTAGGCAACGACGTTTGATCATGGCAACCTTGGATAAATTCCCAGGCTTGGCAACGGATATGCAGACTTATCGTGGTCTCTGGATCGCAATTGGTCGTGGTCTTCACTTTGGTGAATACATTGGCAAATACAAGACAGCGGTTGCTGGTTTCGCTCTAATCAGCGAGAAAAAGCTTGCCACGTGGAACAACACAATCGAAATGCTTATGTCTGCGGGTTCTTATGATCTTGAGATGCTCAAGCAGCGTCCGGGTGAGTTCGCTCGACGACTTCACGCAGTTCTTCGTCGAGCTTCGGCTCATGGTGGTGAGGGCGAAGTTTTAACTGCTTTTGAGCAGGTTGCAGAGCGTGTCCCACTCAAAACCCTTCTTGTTTTGGAGCGTTATTTCTGGACAGTTGATGACTGCGATTATCGTACTGTTATCAATAAAAAGGGCAAAATTAAGATCTTCAAGAACGAGCTTCCAAAGCTTGACCGCACTGGTGTAGCTGCTGGTGCTATCATGGCTGATGCAATTAAAAAGAAGATTGCACAGGAAAAGGAAAGCTGGGCCGATAAGAAGGTTTGGGTTGACCCGATTTTGAAGAGCTTTGTTGTGCCGCTTCAACAGCGCAAGGCTTCTGATTCTTTCTTGACTGTTGGTCGAGGAACTCGTCTTAAGTTCGACGATTCAAAAGTTCTTCGTCTTTTCATTTGGTGGAAGCAAAAGAATACCTGTACAGACCTTGACCTTTCCTTGGTTCAGTTTGACGAGAATATGAATTTTAGGGGTCATGTTAGCTACACCCGTCTTTCGGATTCTGGCATTGTTCACTCCGGTGATATCACCTCTGCTCCGTATGGTGCATCTGAATTCATTGACGTCAAGATTGATGTCTTAAAGAAGAGGGGCGTTCGTTATGTTGCACCACAAATTTATCGTTTCGCTGGTGATTCCTTTGCTGATATGGACGAGTGCTATGCTGGTTGGATGTGCCGTAAAAAGGTTGATAAAAAGTACAAGTCTTTTGATATCAAGACGGTTGAAAATGCTTTCAACTTGAATGGTCGTGCCGCATACAGTCTTCCAATGATTGTAGACTTGCACACTAATGAAATTGTCTTTGTAGACCTCTATGTGGGGAATCGTATTCTTTACAACCGAGTTGAAAATTCGCTTGAATCGGTTTCTGCTATTACGAGAGAAATCTCCAGGATGGCTGAGACGAAGCCGAACATGCTTGACCTTGCCTTGTTCAATGTTCATGGCCGAGGTGCTATCCTGGTTCAGGACCGTGATGAAGCCGATCTTACGATCGGTGTTACGGACTGCGACTTCAATGCAACTGAGATTGAATCAGTTTTGAATGAATTCCTAGCATAGGAGATTAACTGATACTTATGCCAGAGGCTTAAGTTAGAGCTTCCTTCTAAATTGTAATCTTTAACCAGCGCTGCTGATTTCCTCTGTGCATTTTTCACGATGACAATACCATAATGTTAATAGGCTTAGGTTGTAGCTTCCTTCTATATCTGGAAAAAAACCAGCGACGCCAATTTCCTATTGACATTGTGGTATTGTCATCGTTTTTAATTGTTATCATGCTTTCGAAGTGATATTTCACATACTTATCTTAGATGCCAAAAGAAAAAGATGTTGAAGAACTCAATGAAGCTTTGATTCGTTTATTAAATGAAAATGCTGCTTGGCGTAAAAAGTTTGAAATGACTTCGGCAATTCTTAGCAGAAGAGCACCTAATGCTGCGGGACTTTCTATTGAAGCGTCAGTTAAAACAATTATAGACGAAAGAGATGCGTCAGCTGATCGTGTACAATTCTTTAGAGAAGAGCTTAGAAATATATTACAGTATCTGATTTCTTCAGAAGATGAAGATAGTAAAAAAGCTAATGAACTTAGGAAGAGGATAAATCTTTTTCTGTTCAACAATCCAAGGTGAGCTGCTATACTTGGTAATAGTTCAGGACGTGAGGCCGATGGTTCAAGCCGGCAGTCTTATAAACTGTGTCGTCACCAGGTTCGATTCCTGGGCGTCCTATTAAATAAAAATGCCAGAAAAACTCCAAAGACGAATCGAAGAAGCAATTTTCGAATTGGAAAATCTTGCAAGCAAAGAAACTAATTCTGATGATGCAAGAGCTTATCGTAAAGTTGCTACGAATCTGAAAAGAGGAGAGTGGGCAGCTGCGTATCGAAATACATGGCGCATGGACACCTATCCAAGAGATGGCATTTCATATCAGACATATAGCTTGATTTGCATTTTGGGCGGTTAATGTTCAAAACTAAAGACCAAAGAATTAGTAATTTTATTGTAAAATATGGGGACGATAGCTAGCGTCTAGTTTCATAATCTACATTCGATACGAAACGGTATTAGAAATACTTAAAAGTAGTGGCAAAATCAACTAAAAATAGCAATTCGATAGTTTTTGAGTATGACGACCCTCTTATCTCAAATAAGAAATTTTATATTGATATCACACCCAAGCTAAAGCCAGGTCTTTCCGAAGAAGAGCTTTCAGCCATTGCTGATGCAGTGATGAACCAGGTTAAAATCATATCCAGATACCGTAAGGTGTTAAAAGCACTGGAATTGGATAATGAAGAACTTCAAGTCTGAAGCAGAAGACCTTTGGGAACGCCTGAAAAATCATCAAAATCTATTGGACGAGTCCAGCCTCATAGAAATGATTGAACAATCATTAATGATGGTCGTTCAAGATTATGTAGCTGAACAAAACTTTAAAGATATAAAACTAGTCGCAGGGGACAGAGAAGCAGAACTAACAGTTTTACTCCAAAAAGCCGCAGAACATGCCGAAACCTGTGATGCTTATTTAGAGTCTGCATTTCTAGCTACATGTGAGTTAGAAAGAAAAACCTCTGAGGATCGTTATATAGCTGCCAAATTAAATTTGGTAGATGTTGGCAATTCTGCAAGAATACTTGATAAGCAAATTGCTTTTGTTATGAAACAGCTGAACCTGGAGAAAGAATGAAATACATTTCATTAATCACATTCTTGGTCATAGTGCCAAATTTTGCATTGGCTCAAGCCACTAACGGTACCAACGAACAAAATTCAACGGAAGAGTCAGAAAATAATGAACCCCACTTTCCCGTATTGACATTAAACGGCGGCCTCGGTCTAATGTCGAGGCATGATTCAGCGGGTGTCGTTGGTGGTGGTGGATTTGATTTCCAATCAGATTGGGCATATGTGGGATTAAATGTCAACATAGGTGCTTTAGGTAACTCTCCTAATGATTGGTTATTTACAGAGGTTTCAGGTTATGGACATCTTTTAGCTATTGGAGTTTCTGATATTACCTACCGTCGATATCTTGATGGTGATGAACTGAGACTGTTGGCTGGCTTTTCGTATACTCGTTCACACGAAGACATTGTTAGAGTTGATGTAAATTTAGGAGTAGATTACTTTGATGAATCATTGAACAATGTCAATCTTCAAGAATGGGGTATTCAAGTAGGTGCAAGAATTCGAGCCAAGTTTTGGCGGTTTGAAAATTTTTTACAGGTCTCTGTATACCAAAATTTGGAAGTGGGCACCGGAGAAATTGATTTGTCAGGAACAGAAATTGTTTGTGACAACTTCGACGAAGTTCTTGCCGGTGGCGACCTTATGTGCGAGGTTCCGCCACGTGATCCAGAAGCTGAGTCTGGCGGCGGTGGTTTAGTAAATTGGCAGACCACTGGTTTTCTTATCCAAGAGCGATTGTTTTTAAATGTTCACGATGAAGCAGATGGTGGTCGGTGGGGTCCTGAGGCTGAAATTCGTTTAGAAAGAACACCATTAAGAGATTTTAATTTCTGGGTAATGCTTAGCTTCCGCTATTATTGGAGCGCCATGGAAATCTGAAATGGATTAAAATAATCCTATGATTTTATGAGCTGCTGACATCAAATTAAGCTAAAAATGATTTAAAAGTTCAATCTATTAAGTAAATAAAAATGTCTAAGAAGGTTCTCGTTATTTATAAAAAAAGTGCCTACCAGTTGGCAAAAGAGCGAAAGAACGAGAAGCTTCTCGACCTTATCGAAGCTGGAGATGAAAGTGTCGCTTCGATATTGGTGACGCATGAAGCACACCAGAGAACTTTAGAAATTGTTAAAGAGAATTTGTCAAGTTTCACTCTTGATAAAGTTGATGTGCGGTATCGTGCTAATGCTGTAAAGATTGACAACTATGATATTGTCATTACGGTTGGTGGTGATGGCACATTTTTATGGGCATCAAAATTTGTTGGCACAAAAGTCCCAATAATGGGAGTAAACTCCGCACCCGGCAGTTCTGTTGGATTTTTTACTTGCGCAGATGCCAATAATTTTAAAACTAAATTTAGACTTTGGAAAGGTTTCGGCCCCCTTGCTTCTTCCTCATTGCCAAGCAAACGAGTAAAGCGATTCAAACTTGAAATAAATGGTGAGCTGATTCAAGATCGTATTTTGAATGATGTACTGTTTGCAGCGTCACACCCTGCTGCTCTTACGAAGTATGTTTTTAGAATTACTAAAAATAAAGAGGAGATTGTAAAAGAAGAGCATCGTTCTAGTGGAATTTGGATTTCTACAGCTTGTGGCTCCACTGGAGCAAATTTAAGTGCTGACGGTCTTCCTTTGTATTTAGAAGATGACAGAGGTCAATTTGTTGTAAGAGAGCCAGTGAAAAATTTGGAACGAGGTATGACTTTACGCTGGACAAGTGGTTTCTTTAAGAAAGATGAGTCTGTAGAAATCACTTGTAAAACTAGAAAAGCCGTGGTATCATGTGATGGTACTACACTGACTTTCCCGGTAACTACCGGGGACCGTATTAAAATTTCTCAGTCTGATGACTTTCTAAATATTTTGGGCAAGTGATGGAAAAATTATATCTTGTATTATATTTGATGGCAATGTGCCTTGCGATTCTTACAAGTCCTATTGGCATGATCATAGGTGCTATCGTTGGTGCCTTTACTGGAGTCACAAAGGGGTTTGTTGCCTGGGTTGCCTGGATTTCTCACACGCTTTTTAAATACCCTTGATTTGCCTCATTTGAACAAACTTGTCAATAATGAAAAATTTTAAAGAAAAAATGTTATTAACACTTGTTGTGTTAACAATTCCGCTAGGAATTGTCATAGGGATTGTTTTGGGAATTATTCTCGGAGCCATTTTTGGACCACTTTTTTGGGTGTCCCTCTTAACTGAAAAGCTTTAGACATGGTATCGCAATTTTTGCCGAAAGATGTTGGCGTTGGGGAGCGAATTCGTCATGGATGGATTCGCTCGATTCGTCGTAGTAAAAAAATTACTTTCCTTGCTGCAACCGATGGCAAGGAGGAATATCAACTTACCCTAAAGCACAAGGGCGACGATGAAGATGCACGAGTTCTTGGTGAACTCAAGATTGGAGCCTCTTTTGAGGCCGTGGGAATGGATTCCAAGACTCCGAGGGGTTCGTATGAATTCCTTGTTTCTTCCTTTGCAGTTGTTGGAGCTTCCGATGACGATTTTCCTATTCAGCCAAAGGAACATTCCACAGAGTTTTTGAGGTCCATTCCAGGAATGCGTGGACGCACCGCAGCAACACAAGCTGTTTGGCGAATTCGTCACCTGTTATCAATGCGAATTCATGAAATTCTAACAAAAAGAGATTTTATCCAGTATTATGCTCCACTGATTACCGCAGCTGATTGTGAAGGTGCCGGAGAAACTTTCAAGGTTTCATCCGATTGGATGGATAGTCATCTAACGGTATCAGCTCAGTTGCATGGTGAAGTTGGCATGATGTCATGTGGTAAGATTTATACTTTCGGGCCTTGTTTCCGTGCAGAAAAGTCCACTGGTCGTCGACATCTTTCTGAGTTTTGGATGGTTGAGCCGGAAATGGCTTTTTATGATCTAGAAGAAACGATGGACCTGGCAGAAGAATTGATACGAGCGTCGCTAGCGTCAGTTTTGACGCTTGGGCAACCCGAACTTGATAAGCTTCGTACTGACCAAAAACATCTGGAAAAGGTGTTGTTCACCAAGACCAAGTCTTGGCCCCGAATTACTTATGATCAAGCTATTGATCGTCTTGGTAAATCTTGGGGTGAAGATTTGAGCGCCGAGGGCGAGCGTAAGCTTGTTGATCTATATAATGGTCCGGTGTTCATCACACATTGGCCCAAGCAAATGAAGCCTTTCTATATGAAGACCGAAGGTTTGTATGCCGAGTGTTTTGATTTGATTTTTCCTGATGTTGGCGAACTTGTTGGAGGCTCGGTCCGTGAAGAAGACTATGACAAGCTAAAGAGTGCCATGATTGAAACTGGTATGGATATGGAATCGATGAACTGGTATTTACAGACTCGTCGATGGGGTACTGTGCCCCATGCTGGATTTGGACTTGGCATTGAACGACTTGTAATGTTTGCGGCAAAGCTTGAAAAAGTGCACGATGCTATTCCGTTTCCTGTCCATTTCTAATTTCGAAACCACGCAAAATGTAAAACGGGAAAACTTTTGAGAAAATACTTCTTGGAAGTACCCTCTGTCAGAGGTATAAATGGAATACAAGTTTTATGATCAAGCTGGAAGTATGGTTGTGATTGGTCAGTCATGCAACATTGGCAACAGACTGAAATACACAGCCGTTTCTTGTAAAACAAGAAAGTTTGCCCACCTTTACCCTGAAGATTTTTGCATTTTTCTTGGTCACAGCATAGATGAAATGGTTGACCCGAATTACCCAGGGGGTAGGTCTTGTTATTATGAAGTGGCCATTGTTGAGAGAATTGGTGAAGTCAAATTGGCGGTTGGTGTTCTTGAACCATTAGAAGTTGGGGAAACAGGTGAATAAAGCACGAATTCCATCTAAAGCCAGAAAGCTGACTTTCAATGACCAGACTTGGCATTGGTTGGTTGGTGGATTATACGGTTCGGAGGTATTGATCTGGTCTCCAGAACGACAAAAATACTCTGTGCCAAAATATAGGATTTTAGGTTGGGATAAAGCTCCATTTGATTGGCATGATATTCCTGATTCTAGACAAATTATCCTTCCAGGGAACGTAAGGAAATACATTGAAGAAAAGATTCTTGGAAACGATTCCGAATTTGAAAGAGATGAAACCGCAGTCGTTGGTAAGTTGTATGTTTACAGGCACCAAGATAAAACTTGTGGTCAAGCTCCTGTAGTGTCAACTAACAAGATCGAACCACCTGGGTTAAAGGCGTCCAGAAATTTTCTAGATCATATTGCTTTCGGCAAGCCTGTTTTCTTGGTTCAACATTGGATAGATAAACAAAACAAGACTTGGTATTATAAGGTACTTGTTGAGACTTACATGGTAACTCTAAAATTAGAGTGGCCAAGAACATGGCGAGGGTCATTTACAGAAGCCGACCCGAGAAAACAATATGAGCAAAAATAGAACATATTATCGAGTAGAAAAATGGCTAAGCCATTATGGGGATGATGGAACAAGTTATGAAGAATGTTATCGACAGCGTACCTTTTCTTCTCTAGAAGAAGCACAAGAATATTATGACAATGCTTCATCTGTATACAAGGTTAAACTTTATGAGGTTGATGATTTTTTGTTAGGCGAACGTGAACCATTTGAAGAGCTTTGGGAGAAAGAAGTCAAAGCACGGCTTAGAAAAACACTTGAGTCAATTGGTGATAAATTTACCGATGAAGAATGGGAAGAGTTTGTTAATAAGGTTGAAGAACAATGTGGGCCACAGAATACATAAAGAAGCTCAAAAGCGGTGAAACAGTAGAATTCCGACCTAGGGGCAGCTCGATGAAGCCGTTGATTGAGTCTGGTGACCTTGTAGTCGTTGAACCTATTTCAGAAAAAACTGAATTCGACAAGGGCGATATCGTTCTTTGCAAAGTTAAAGGAAAGCAGTATCTGCATCTTATAAGTGCAATCCAAGGCGAAAGGTTTCAAATATCCAATAATCGTGGGTTCATTAATGGTTGGATTTCAAAAAATGCTATATTTGGTAAACTTGTTTCAAACCGAGGTCAATGAGTTTTAACTCGCTCATTGAGCTTTCAGGGCTTGATTTAATGCCTTGGTGCTACCACTCTAATCTTATAAGACAATGATGGTTTGGAGCATGATAGATTGTTGAACAAGTTTACAGTAAATAGTAAAAGTTATCAAAATAAACTTACATTGGGTACCCTTTACAGGGTAGAATCCTTACTGAATGATTGTGTCTTAGCTTGGAATAGCGATTCATTTGCACCTCTATGGAATGTGCATAAAGGTTCTTTACAAGAAGCAGTTGATCAACTCAAAAGTAATATCGTGAGCATCCCAAACAAGGACATTGTATTGTATTGCGGCGATGCTGCGGGATATACGAATAGAGCAGGCAATGGAATTTATTTAAGATTTTCCCATAAAGAAAAGATTGTTTACATTTCTAGGTTTCAGCTTAGCAATATTTGTTTCTATAAAACAGAAAATGAAGCAAACACAATTTTTATCTCTTCTTATAACCGTTAGGTTTTGAGGAGAATATATGTCTAAAACATGGAGAAATCGTCACGCTGTTCCAAAAGGTTTAAAAGTTCGTGATGGTATTGGTTGGGCCGCATTCGATTCTGAAGGAAGACAATATTACTTTGATACTCGCACGCATATTGATATAGTTTATCGACGTCCTGTGGTTTTCAATCCTTATTGGGGTTTTACTATTATCAAACCTTCCATTTTTGAACGGTGGAAAATGGAAATGTTTAGTAATACCAAGGTTGCAGTAGAAAAACGTTACGTAAAAAAATTTCGTAAATCTCAGTATTCAAAAGAAAGTAAATCTTGGAAAAAGTTTGACCGTCGCCGTCGGCGTGCAAAAGAAAGAGACTTGTTAAAACAAAATCGCTGGGATGATTTTGAAAAAGAGATGGGAACTTGCGGATGGAATACGTGGTAAAACTAATTCCCGGCAAGGTATATCATCTAGAACGAAAAACCTCTAGAAAATCTAATGACAGTTTGTCGCCATTTCTGGCTCGTGATACTTCCGTTCAAATCCCCAGAAATAATAATGATGAAGTCAGCAGTGAAGGTTATGATTCGGGATGATTTCCATTCCAGATGAGTCATTGTTAGTGTATGTTGGAATTCATTACTATGAGACAGTAGTGTCAAAATCACTTAAAAAAGTTATTGAGTCATATTCTTTTCTGTATGAAGAAAAGCTAATACTTTTTCACAAAAGTCAAATAGACAAAGACAACGCAAAGTATTTAACGATACTGATTTAATGCGGGTATAGCTCAATGGTAGAGCTTCTGGCTTCCAACCAGATGACGAGGGGTTCGATTCCCCCTACCCGCTCCAAACTTAGCTCAAGTTTTGACCCGTTTAGTTCAACGGTAGAACGCCCGACATAACATCGGGAGACTGAGGGTTCGAATCCCAGGGTCAAACCAAAACCAAACCGAGTTTATAAACCCGAACACATATGGTAACGTAGAAATATCTGCAAACTTTGTTTTGTAGACGCAGGATAGTATCGTTGCTAACCCGAAAATTCGCCGTGCGGGGCGTTATGGCCGGCAAGACGAGAAATCCCAAGTTTATTATTATATTATTGAATCCGCACTTAGTTTATTTTTAAAGTTATTATTTTAACCCAACGGTCCTATAATAGGACCGTTGCTTTTTGGGTGGTCACTACAATGGTAGTGCAACAGTCTCTTAAAATGTTGGTTCTGGGTTTGAATCCCAGGCAACCCACTCGGGAGAAATATTATGCAAAAGTTTTGGTCTGCAACATTTAGTGAAGATTTTGAATTTCCTTATGCGATTGATCCATCTGACCAATTGATAGTTGAATTTGATCAAACCAAAATTTGGTTTGCTGTTCCTAGAAAAAATATCAATGATCTTCTAGAAGAAATTCGGTCATATCAACTAGAAAATAAGAAATCATATACGATTTTTCAATTTTACATTCCGGAGCAATACATGGAAGACCTCGTTTCTTTGGCTATCAACCCTGAAAATGGAAATGTTGTTACCGGGCATGTAATTGAATACTTTGAAACCCATGCAAAGGAAAATTTGTGACAAAGTTATGTTCTAAGGCTATTGGAAAAAGTTTCGGAAATACAACTTGTGTGTATTGTGAAAAACCCTGCTTTCAACCATTGCATGGCCGAGCTTACCATCCAAATGAAAGTAAAATAGCAACAAAGCCAGACTCAAGATTTTGGCTAACCCCGCAATTTGCAATAAAAAATCGAATTTACAAGGATAAGGATGAATAAATGAGTTCTGATAAAAAACATCTTGCTCGTCATGTATTTACCTTTAATGAAAAAGACAATGGCGGCGAAGCTTTTTCGTTGGTTACTGACTTTTGGGATAATGGCGATGGTGTTTTTAGGGGATTAAATACCACCCAGCAGTTGGAATTGAATTCATACCACAACGCAGCCAAGTTCCACCTGGGTGGAGTGGAAATAACACCAGAAAAGCTACGCAAACTTGCAGATGAGTTGGATACGGTTATTGCCCAAATTAAAACCGAAACAATGATGAAAGCTCGAAAAAATGAATATGGTAACGACAAAAGCAATGTATGACATAAGTCTCGCTGAACAATTGCTTGATGCCGCCCTAGAAGGGCGGGAGGTTTTTGTACTAGATGGATTGTACCTTATCCATTTCGAAGCTGTTATGACTTCTCGTGGACAGTCCTATGGGTGCTTTAGAGACCAAGGAGGCTTGACTCTTTTTCACAATGGAAAGAAAGGTAAGTTGGTCTGGACCTAGACTTTGTTTGCCTCTCCAAAGAATGGTGGAAATGGTATACACTTCGCAACTTGCGCCGCCTGTAAAGGTATTCTCGGTTCGAATCCGAGTTCTTTGTGAAGCAACAATGAAGCCACCTAGGTGGCTTTACATAATTTGCTCTAGTGTTGATACTTGAGTGATATTGACCAACACCTTAAAAGTAAAGTAACCTTATAGGTGTTTCCTTGACACTGAAAAGTTGGTCTAAAATTGTTAATAACACACGGTGGGTAATGTGCTACCTTTAAACAAAGAAGAAATGGTATTAATGAGAGAGTCTTGCCGATTAACAGCAGAAACTCTCGTTTTGGTTGGCGAACACATCCAACCAGGGATCACTACAGAAGATATAAATGTTTTGGTGCATGAGTTTATTACAAGTAATGGCGCTTATCCATCTCCCTTGAATTATAAGGGCTTCCCTAAGAGCGTATGTACCAGTCGTAACGAAGTTGCTTGTCATGGAATACCAAGCACTAAAGAAAAACTAGAAAATGGTGACATTATTAATGTAGATGTCTCCGTTTTTTTTCCAAAAAATGGAGGATTTCATGGTGATAGCAGTGCTATGTTTTATGTTGGCACGCCTTCTCAAGAGGCAAGGCTACTTGTTGAAACGACCCGTGAAAGCCTCAAGAAGGCTATCGAGATTGTAAAACCTGGAATTACTGTTGGGCATATTGGTCATGCGATTGAAACGCATGTTACTTCTAAAGGTTTTAAAGTTGTAAAAGAATTTGTTGGGCACGGAGTGGGTCGAGAATTTCACAGTAAACCGTCTATTTTTCATTTTGGGACACCTGGCCTCGGAGAAGTTCTTAAGCCGGGCATGATTTTCACAATTGAACCCATTGTAAACATGGGCAATGATGGATGCTTCATTGCATCAGATGGATGGACGGTTTTAACTTTAGATGGCAGTCTTTCAGCTCAATTTGAGCATACCATTCTTGTTACAGATGAAGGTTGTGAGGTGTTAACACAACGTAATCAAACTCTGAGAAACTCAGAGGATCTTGAGTAAGGATTATTTAATAATTTTTTCTGTTGAATTAGAATTGATTATCTGGTAAGGTGTAATAAACAGGAGCTTACATGAAAAAAGTAGCGGTTTTAAGTGTGTTTTGCATTGGTTTGTTTGCGTGTTCCAACCAAGAAGGAATACCACTAATACCGCCACTCTCTGATTCTGGATTGATGTCTATAACAGACACGGATGCTGGACCCCCGTGTGAAAGTGATGATCTTGCTAGACTAAGAACTGATTTCAGAAATTGCGGGGGTTGTGGAAATTTTTGTCCGATTATGGATTCTGACCAATGCATAGATGGCTCTTGCAGATGTGGTAACGGGCCACCATGTGGTGAAGGTGCAGACTGCCGTATGGGTTCTTGCGTCAGATCAGATCGTTTTACTGAATGCGAAAATACTCAAGACTGCAACAATGAAGAAAGTTCTGGTGAGCAAGAATGTATCACTGATTCCATTACAGGCAATGGCTATTGTGTAGATATTTGTGAATTTGATGATATGTGTCCAAGAGGATTTGCATGCATTGAAGGCTCTTGTACTTTTTTAAATTGCGTTCCAGAAGATTGTGATGACATTGACAATGATTGTGATGGTGAGGTAGATGAAAATAGTGATTCCACAGGGCCTTTATCACAATGGTGCTATTCTGGGCCTAATATAGATTCGATTATCTCACCTTGTCGAAAAGGACGTCAAGTTTGTGAAACCGGAGGAACTTGGTCTGAATGCGATGGTGAAATTCCGCCGGTGCCAGAAGTTGGTTTGCTTGCCTGTAATAGGGTCGACGATGATTGTGATGGATGCATTGATGGTGCTTATGAAGATGGGGTGTGTATAACAATAGAACCAAATGGTTTTGACATTCTTTATTTGATCGATATTTCTGGTTCAATGTCTTCTACAATTGCAGCTGTTCGTGAAGCAACAACAACTTTTTCAGCACTGTATGCAGGAAATCCCGAATTTAGGTTTGCATTGGTTCTTATTTCTGGCCGAGGCGCATTAGACAGAAGAGCATTTGTAGAACTTGATTTTTCTGATTTCACTAGCTTTAATAGTAGGCTATCTAGTTTGGATGCTGATGGTGGTGCACAGGAGCCAACTTGGGATGCAGTTTATGAAAGCGCAACTGGTGAAATTGAACACGGTATTGATTCAAATGGTGATGGTATAGCTGATATGCTCTCACCCACCAGAAGAGGTTTATCTTGGCGGGAAGGTTCAATTCGCATTATGATAATGTTTACTGATGAAAGAGGGCAAACATATAGAAGTTCTACAAGAGGTTTGTCAGAAGTACGTGAAATGGAAATGTGTAATTCGTTTACGCACGGAGAATCATTGACAGTCTTTGGGGCATCAGTTAACAACACAGATTTTGATGATTGTGCTACCTTTCATCTAATTTCTACAGACCCAGCGGTTATGGTTGAAAGACTTGAAGATATTATTGTTAATCCATGTTTATAGCAAACATTTGCGTCTGTTCTTTCTAAAGTAAAAATCTACTCGCAGACCTTTATTGTGGACTGAGGAATGCGACTAGGCCAGGTCATTGGAGACTCCACAGGTCTGCTGATTCTGGTCGTTCTAGAGTAGCTCAATGGTAGAGCGATCGGTTGTGGGAATCGGATAAAGCTTGTTGCAATGCGAATCCGATGGTTTCAAAGATAGCTGATTAGTCGGGGGTTCGAATCCCTCCTCTGGAGCTAAAATAGCTAAAGACAGGTTCGAATGTAGTTATTAAAAATGCCGTTTGGCGCTTTGGGATAAGATGAAGTATAAAATTATTTTTAGGCCACTTACTGACATTTCAAATCGGTGGGCAGTAAAACAGGATCAACATACAAAAGGTGCTGAAGAATCACACGAAGCTGTAATCGATGCTGAAAATGAAAACCATGCATTGCATATCTTTATGAGGTTGGTTGAACATTCTGGGATGAAAATTGCCTCTTATAGAATAGAATCTCTATATCAAAACAATGGTAACAATCAATAAAATTGGAACTTGTCCGATGTGTTCTCGTGAAGAGACATGTCTTACTTTTCATCACCTGATTCCACGAACTCTTCATTCTAAGAAATGGTATCAGAAAAGGTACTCAAAGGAAGAGTTGAATCGTGGTGTAGACATATGTGAAGATTGCCACGAAGCACTTCACGACTTTATTACCGAAAAGGATCTTGGCAAAGAATACAATACGCTAGAGCTTTTAATGACACATCCAAAAGTTGTAAACTTTACAACCTGGGTTTCAAAACAAAAAAGGCGTCGGAATAAGACACGAAGGGCAAATGTCAGATGAAAATCGACAGTTTTACTGATGACTTTAGCTTTCTTTCAAATTTCTATGAAAGCCCCTTCATTCATGATGGAATTGTCTATGCAACAAATGAGCACTTTTATCAAGCAATGAAGACAAACTCACACAGCGAAAGAAAGCGCATTGCCTCTCTTAAATCCCCAGGAGCTGCAAAGCGAGCTGGAAAATCTCTAGATTTGCGCAAGGATTGGGAATCTGTAAAAATACATGTGATGAGAGAGGGACTTAGACTTAAGTTTGCCGAAGGATCGATTTTTGCCGAAATGCTAATTGCTACCGAACCAGCCATTTTGATTGAGGGAAATACGTGGCATGATCAATTTTGGGGAGTAGACAATAAGACAGGTCAGGGTAAGAATTGGTTAGGAATTTTACTCATGGAGCGCAGAGCTGAATTAAAGCGGATAAATATTGAATAGTTAGACAAAATAACCAGCAGTACCCACAATTTTTATATGAAGTTAATATATAACGGTTGTTCCAATAAAGGTGGGGTTTATAGAATTTTTAACCGTAAGAACCATAGAGTTTATTATGGTTCTTGTAAATCTTTTAAAACAAGAGCCTATAAACATAAACATGCTCTTCTTTTGGGGAAGCATGGCAATCGATTTCTTCAATCTGATTTTTCTAAATGTGGATCAGAATTTTTTATTTTCGAAGTTCTTCAAGAAGTGAATGATTTGAACAAGAGATTGGAAATAGAACAGCGATATTTAGATAAATTTTTTGATTCCGGAAAAAAATGCTATAATTTACGACAAAAAGCCATTTCACGTGAAGGAAGTTTTAATTCAAGAAAAACTGTTGTATCAGAGGAAACTAAAAGAAAAATTTCTTCTTCACTCAAAGGTCGATTACTATCAGAACAACATAAAAACAATATATCTAAAGCACTATCCGGAAGAAGTCTATCAAAAGAACATGTAAAAAAAATAAAAAATGCAAATAGGGGCAAAAGACCATCTAAAGTTACCAACTTGGCAGCAATCAAATCAAATCAAAAATCTTATAAGATTGTTTCTCCTGATGGAGAAATAGTTTCAATTACAAATTTATCGAAATTTTGCAGAGAAAATAACTTACATCTTTCAAAGATGAATCAAGTGGCAAATAATAAACGTAACACATATAGAGGTTGGACACCTTATATTTTAAACAAAATGGAGAGAAGAAATGAACTCAAACAATTCAGCACAAGTGCCTAGCATGACCACAGAATCAATGATTACTGTTAACGGAGAATCTGTTGACAATTACTCGCCTGCTGTAGAATATGTATTTGACCCCAAGCGTGTCTTTGTATTATATTCAGATGACCCTGACAGCAAGGAAGTGAAAAAGAGAGCCCGTGATCTAAAAAAATCCTGGGAAAAGGTTTTTGGTGAAGGAACTTGTGAAGTTGCAGTTTTGAGCATTAATGAGAGAGTTGAGACACTTGCATAATGAGTTTCCTAAAATCGCTTTATAATAACAGTAAAGATGGGTTGCGAACTGCGTTAGTAGCAGCAGCAGTGATGGTTTTATGTCTTTTTTGTTTATATGTCATTGAACAAGTTGATCAATTGTCGATGCGACTTAGAATGGCTGAAGGTCAAATTGAGACCGTGAGATTGATTCAAGAAAACAATAGAGAAATTATTAGAATAACTGAAGAGTTCAATGACGTTCAGCAGTTGAGACTGGAACAAATGCATTCAACAGAACTTGAACGTGGTTTCAGATTAAGTTTATTAGACCATCAAACATCACATTTAATGCGCTATGTTCAAGCAACACATGCTTGTTTTTTTGGTGAATGATTTTGCTCAAACTGCTGAAGACATGTGCACCGAAATGGGCGACGTTTATTACTGTGACGTTTGGTCAGTTTTTGAAGAAAACTGTATGAGAGTAGATGAAGAAGGAAACTGGGTTCTTCCGCCAGATCCAGGCGTGTACAATCAGTTGATGTCTATGGTCAATAGACAAATTGGTCGAACGAATTAGTAAATGGGAAACAAGACCGGAATACAGTGGACTGATGCCACATGGAATCCTTTGAGAGGCTGTTCTAGAGTTTCCAAGGGTTGCGAAAATTGCCTGGGCCCAGATACGCCTGTTTTAATGTCCGATATGAGTTGGGTGCCTATTGGCGAGATTAAAGAGGGTGATAAAGTTATTGCTTTTACTGACAATCCTAAAGTTGGACAAAATAGAGTTTTTGAAGAGGCTACGGTTGTTAAAACTTGGAAAACCAGGAAAGAAGCGGTAGAATTATATTTTGGTTCTAATACGATAGTATCAAGTGTTGACCATTTGTTTTTATCTCCACATAGACCATATTGGAGAAAAGCTGAAAAGATTAATTTAAACACAAAAATATCTAGTATTGGGTTTCCAAAGTGGTTGCCAGATATAAATTCTAAACCCTATTTGGCAGGATATATTGCTGGAGTTGTTGGTGGCGACGACACAATTAGAATTGAAGGTTCTGGGAAAAATGGCACTCTTCAATCTTATTGTCGTGTGGCAGTTTTGGCAACAGATAAACCAATTCTTGAACGCTTAAAAAAAGCATTGATCGAATTTGGCTGTAAAAATATTAATATTCGCTCCTTTAATGGAGGTGATGCATTTCTTTACAGGGAAGCCAACCTTCCCATGTTGAAAATTGAAACTCGGATTATGGACAATCTCCTAAAAATTAGGAATATTATAATACGGGAAGAAAGTGACTTTAATTGGAAAGCTGGGTTTCTTGCTGGTTTTTTGGATATGGATGGATGTTATAGTGGCAAAAATCTAAGATTTAATCAGACCAAAGAAAACAATTTATTGAACATTGCTCATCGTGCAATTGCTGATTTGGGATTTAAATCCAAATATGAACAATATTCTACGCAAGTAAACAAAAGTGAAATACTCCTGGGAACCATTTCTGATAAAATTCAATTTTTATCTACAATTCAACCTGCATTACAAAGAAAGACGGTTGACTTTCATGGACGAAGATTTCCATCAAAACAATCAATAAAATTTGATGGGATTAGACGAATTGGTAAACGCAATTTGGTAGATATACAAACCACCTCTGGTACATTCATAGCATTAGGAATGGCTGTGCATAATTGCTATGCGGAAACGGTCGCACATAGGTTTTCTGGGCCTGGAGAGCCTTACCATGGGTTAATTGCCGTCGGCAAAAAGGGTCCAAGGTGGAATGGCAATATTATGCTTGTACCAGACAAGCTTGCAGACCCCATTCGTTGGACTAAGCCAAGAATGGTGTTCGTTAATTCAATGAGTGATCTCTTTCATCATGGCGTCGCTAATGAATACATTGCTGCTGTCTTTGGCGTAATGGCAGCTGCACAAAAGCATACCTTTCAGGTATTAACAAAAAGACCAGAAAGAGCAAAGGATTGGTTTGATTGGGTTGCCTTGCAAGTCCCATCACCAGCTGAATATTGTGCCAATGAGGCTAGAAAGCTTACCGGTCGAAAAGAAACTGATAAAGTTGACAAAACGTGGCCGCTGAACAATGTTTGGCTCGGAGTGTCTTGTGAAGACCAGTCAACAGCAGATAAAAGAATCCCAATTCTGTTGAGAACTACTTCAAAAGTACGCTGGGCAAGTTACGAACCAGCCTTAGCACCCGTTGACTTTTCTCCTTGGGTCAATGACCTTGATTGGATTGTTGTGGGCGGGGAAAGCGGTTCAGGAGCCCGAGCTTTTGATTGGATTTGGGCAGACAACGTGGTGAAATGCGTCAATGGTACATCAACTAAAGTATTTGTAAAACAGCTCGGTTCTAAGCCGATATTGACAGGCTTGACCATGTCGAAGTTGAACAGTAAAAAAGGTGATGATCCTGTCGAGTGGCCAAAATCTATTCAAATACGAGAGTATCCGGTGTAGAGTAGTAATACTTACAGGTAAAATTGTCATACAGTTTATCATTGTGGTGAGTTAGACCGATATTCGGAGTGTAGCGCAGTGGTAGCGCTCCGGTTTTGGGAACCGGCGGTCGGGGGTTCGAATCCCTCCACTCCGACTAAATTTGGGATCAGGGGGTCACAGGTTCGAATCCGACAACAAGGTCCAAATACATTTGCTCGGATGTGTAATACTCCTAATCAAAGGAGTTAATAATGACTGATAAAATCCAACGATGTCCAAAATGTGGTTACCCAAACATTTACCTTGGTGCAACATCCATTGAATGTGGATACGTTGAAACTTGTGAAAATTATACTGAAAAACAGGCCGCAGAAGTTCAAGAGTTCTTGAAAAAGAAATTTCCATCAGCAGCTGACGTAGAAGATAATTTTGATTGGGCCGATGATGAAGATGTGACACAGCCTTATGGCATTCCGCTGCCACTTTTCAACGATTAATGCAATTTCTCATAATGCACTTGACTTTTCCTTACTTAGATGATAAGATGAAGTGTCAATGTCATTTAGTGAGGAGGGTATCATGTGGCACACCAGCACTGGAATTATTAAGTATGACCCGCCTCGACCAGGGATGAAGAGGCGTACGGATTGGTGGGCAATCATCATAGTTGATCGTGAAATTACCAGGTATTACCGCTGGTGGGTTTGGCGTCGTTATATGATTGATCTCAAGCAACCTGCATGGGATGCGCATATTTCTATTATTCGTGGTGAAAAGCCTAGAAAGCACTTGGTCCACCTGTGGAAGAAGTATGACGGACAAAAGGTAGAATTCAGCTATAGTCATGAAGTGCGTCAGGCTAAAAAGCCTTACTTTTGGATTGTTGAAGTTGATTGCCCGATGGTAAGGAAAATCCGTGATGAGTTTGGTATTCCAAGCAATTGGAAGTCTCATTTAACCATTGGGCGCACCTACGACTAAATTGCCTCATATGAGGCGAAGAAAGCGCAGAAAGGGAAGCATGGCCGGTTACGTCTTGTTTTTAACAAGACTGCCGGCCATTGCTGTTTCGAACACCATTAGAGCTGGTTGGGAAGCTCCTCAAAGATGGTACAACCTTATTATCAAGAGAAAACCTTTTTGGTCTTATCTGAAAAGTAAAAAATAATGGAACCAACCGAAGAAGATCTTAAGTTTGATTGGGAATGTTGGGGCGATACAAAACCCTGGTATTGTCCTAAGTGCAACACCTTGCTTGCTTCGGATGCATATCCGTTTTGTGACGGGACCGATCTTGAAATCTCTGAGGAAGATTGGACGCCGCATGACAAAATTTTCGCCTCAAATCCAGTAACTTTTGAAGAATTTTGTTCCATACAGAAAAAATGGAATCGACAAAGAGTAAATAGTAGAAATGAACAATAATCTTTTAAAGACCGGTGCTTCTGTACTGTTTGCAATTATCATATTTATGAGTTCTTCTATTGCTTTAGCTTGGTGGCAAGCGGAAGCAGAGGTGGAAATTAGTGAAACAGTAGTTACAGCAATCATAACGAATAGTAGAAATAGAAGTATATTCTGTGAAGGCCGTGTTTATGGAAGAACCCAGACTGGAATTTTATTAGAAAATTGGGGACAAACAACAATTTTATCGGGTCGAAGTGTGCAATTGCGAGTCGAAACTGATTCAACCAACTCGTTTATCCAAGGATGGGCCAATGTACGATGTCGATAGAAAATCTGTTTAGATTGAAAGGATGAGTGGTAGCCTCTTTATAGAGGAAATGTTATGATTGTAGTCACAACTCCACCCCCAACTCCTTGTCAAGAACTTTTAAACATTGCTCAAAAGGCATCCAGTGGAACCACATGGGCAGTTGGTCAAGGTTACAATAATAAAAATAATCCAATTTGGTATTTGTATTGTTCAAGCAAAAAACAATTTAAGAGACTTCCTCAAACCTACAGAGGCCGACCTATCCAAATATTTCATTGTCCAAAACCAAGATTGATAGAGTAAACTCTATTAGTTGTTTAGTATCAAAGGATAAATGAAATGAAAAATGCGTTAATAACATTATTTTTTGCTCTTTTTGCTTTCGGGTGTGGTCACGTATCTCAAGATGAAATGCGAAGAGAGTTGAGAGCAAGTCAAGATGAACTAAGACAAGAAATGGCTGATGGAGACACCGCCTCCTTAGATTGCAGCTTGAATCTTGGTGTTTACCAACAAGCAAATGCGCTTTGCAGGACCATGGGTGCGTATTGTAACGTAGTTTCTGTTTACGAAAACCATTGTCTACGTGAAGGAGATGGCGTGGAACTCTTGCCGCCAATTGTTGGTGTTGGTGAAGCTGTCAGGCAAGCTGCTGAAGAGTTCAATGCTGCCATGAGACAGCAACAAACTCAAGAACAACCAGCAGAGCAAACTGAATAATGTCGACGACATGTTTATAAAAAACTGTGCATTGAGCACAGTTTTTTTATGTCTGGTTTATTTGGTTAATGTTTTGGTTTATCTTCTTTGGAAGAGTGGATAATTTATGATATTGTTTGACAGAAAAAGAGCTAGAAAAAAAATCTTAACAATGCCTTTAGTCTTATTGGTTGAAGTTGGAATAATTCTTGCTGCATTCTTGATTGCTTTGGGTTGCGTTGGTTGTGATAAACCATACCTTCCCTGGAATGCTGGGCCAAGCTGGTCTTCAGCTGGAAGCGAACAACCACGACAGGTTGAACCGCAGCAAGTTATTCAAAGAGATTTGGAGAATTTTTGTGAAGATAATCGAGAGAGTGTTGAGATATATCGACGCTTTCTTGAGCCAGATTTTGATTGGAATACAACTCCATCTGCGGAAGAGAGGCGACGCCGTTATATGGAACAATTTATTAGACAATATGATGCCGAGTGCAATTAAAGATTCTTAGTTTAATTAATCGATAAACAATGTAGTTTATAGAAGAAAAAGTAAAAGATAGAGTGAATTCATGAGCGAATTTAAATCTATTGATTGGCTCCTTGAATTAAGAAAACTTGAACGGTATTGCAACCAAAAAGGGTACGCAGTTTTATACCAGCCTGTGCCACATGATTCCATCAATTTCATTGAAAAAAGAATTGTTATTGGCGATCATCATTCTGATGAAGTTTCACTTTACTGTTTATTGCACGAGATCGGTCACTATATCACTTTAAAAAAGAAAAGATATGACGTTGAATACAACGAGATTTTTGATGGATTTAGCAGATCTAGTGCAACATATAAATTAGCAATTCTTCAGGAAGAACTTGACGCATGGCGTGAAGGTCTTAAATTGGCTAATCGACTTGGCATAAATGTTGATAGACGCAAGTTTGAGATAACAAAAACAAAATGCATAGGCACTTATTTAGCTTGGATTAAAAATAAACAATGAAGGAAACCATGAGCGGTAAAAGTAAAGCACATATTAATGATAAAGATTTATTTGTAGAGTACGCAAAGCTCAAAGGACTCGTAGAGAAGAAGATTTTGGATCAAAAAGATTCAAAGGTTATCAAAGTCAGAAACAGTCTTGCACGCAATAATCAAGCTTTAGTTACTTACATAGTAAACAAATATTATTCTTCAAAGAAAGAACATAAGAAGTATCGTGAAGATCTCTTACAAGAAGGAACAATAGGACTGCTTTCGGCTATTGATGGTTTCAATGTGGAGCTTGGTTACAAGTTTTCAACTTATGCGACCTGGTGGATTCGACAAGCTGTCAATAACTATCTTATTAATATTGAGCCAATGATTCATGTACCAAGCCATGTAAGAACTCAACATAATAAAATAATTCGAAAACTCAAAGAAGAAAACCAGACCTTTCAAAGTTTAATTGAGAGTGGGTATGACAACATTGAAGTTAATGGCGAAAGCGTATCTGAAAAAATGATGCGCTCAGTGCAAAGTGCAATACGTTCAAAATACATATCATCCATTGAACAACCCATTTCCAATGGGAATGAACAAGACTCGGGAACGCTTAAGGATATTTTGCCAGAAAATAAGCCAAGTCTTGACAGGCTTTTCGATCAAGCAAAGCTTGTTGACATAGTTTCTGAGGGTCTTAAGCTTCTATCGGAGAGAGAGAGGCTTATTTTACTTCTACGTTTTGATGTTGTTGGCGAAGAAGAGGTTGATTCTCTAGTAGAGAGTGAAAAATATGAGCAAAAAGCAGGATAAAAATTACGTTAACTTAATACTATCTACCATCCAAAATGATAAAGATGTTACTTCATTGGATTCAAAGGCTGAAACAATAAAAACAGGAAGTTTAATCGTTCCAATAGAAGATTATTTAGAAACAATAGCTCCTGAACATTTTCACCTAACAAGTGAACATAAAATAGGCAGTTATCCTGAGCTTTTTCAAATTAGGGGACTTGAAAATGATAGGGCGTCAACAGTCCCTGAGCTTAATATTTCTAAGCCTGTAAAAATGTTTACAGCGCTTTATAAAGCAAATATTGAAAGCATTCTTACCAAAGCTAAAGAAAGACAGAAGCAAACAAACTGAGGGAATATGGCAAATAAACAAAAGAAGTATGTGACCGTTGAAGAAGGAACCGATTTTCGAACGATTGCCAAGATTATGACCAATAATGGTTATAAGATGAATCATGCTACTGCTCGTAATGTTTTGATTTCTGCAATTAAAAAGCTACTTAATTACTCTGCTGAACGTGTAGGAGTAAAAATTCCTGAAGCGGAGATGAAGGCATTGGCCAAGGACCAATCTGTGCATACAGCACTTGCCGATGTGCTTTATTTAGCCCAGAAAGATCACCCAAATGGCAATTGAAGTAGGAAAACCTGATTATTATGTTGTTTTGAAAAAGAGACGTAGAACAGTTTCGGATTTCCTAGCACAGCATGATATTAATACAAGAAAAAAGCTCAATGAGCTTATTCAATTCCTTGAAAAAGAGCACTTGGTTACAGATGTTTTTCGCAAAGAAGCGGAGAAATATCTTGCTAAAGTTGAGTTGGAAACAAAGCAAAAAAAAGTTGACAAAAAGCCGGAACTTGAAGAGATAAATTCTCTGGAGGGGTCAACAAAAGAAAAGTCTGAAACCGCTGACAAGCTCGACGAGGAGTCTGTGTCAAAACCCAAAAAACGCTCAAAACGTTCAGCAAAAAAGTCCAAAGTTAACCTTCTTGAAAAAGATTCTAAAGGGGACAACTTTGACAAATAGATGTAAATTCTCAATGTAGAAAAATCCTATTTGGTTTAAAACGTAGTGCCTCTGTGCTAAGCTTGTTTAGATTCATCTTCTAACCACCAAGGAATAGCAATGTCTAATACAAAGCCTCGCTTTACGAAGGGAAAGCTGGTTATGCTATCACGGAAGAACGTCAGGTCTGGCGCTATTCCCTTCTACGATCCTGCTAATGATGATAAACGTAAGTCATACGGTAACTTCGTAAGTCAGCTAGAACGTGGTGTTCCGATTCTACTGACGGCAGATCCAGAGTTTCTTGATAAGAAGAAGATTGGCAATCTTCCTCGGCACCTTCAACGTTACCCTGATAAAGAAATGTGGAAGGTGTCCTTCCTCCTGGAGGAAAAGCTCTATTTTATGTACCTGACAAACAGACAATACAACCATGAGCTTGTCAAGGCAGTTCCTCGCCGCTTGACTAAGGACTATGGTAGTGATAGGACTAAAAACTGTTCGTGAAACGATAAATTTTATATACTGCAAAACCTTCAACTTTGTTGAAGGTTTTGTTTTATCTAACAACCCTCAAAATATTTTGCTTAATAAAGCAATTGGTATGAGTTATAAATTGCTGAACCAAGAACGAATTACTCGTGAACTTAAAAGGGCCCGTGCCCTAATGTTAAAGCATTATAAAGTCAAAGAGGGCTCGTTATTGCGAACCGAAATTGAGATGAATGCTCGAACTGAAATTTCCATGAAAGAATATCGTCCAGATTGGCACAAGATTCCTGAAAATTCTATTGTGATGTTTTTGGGTGTTGAGCATGACCAAAATTATGATGCAATTACTTTGAAGGTTTTGTGGGACCAAAAAATTTTTTACATTTATAAAAACGCAAATTTCAACGGCTTTAGTACGGATTTTCGTGACAGGTTTAAAGTCTTGTTGTGATGGTGTCTAAGGAAGAAATAAGGCAAAGCCTTCTTGATTGTTTGGCCAACAGGGGTATAGCACCAGGTCGTCTTTTAATTGCTAAAAATGGTGCAACTTTACCCTATGTTCGTATTACTATTGAACAACTTCAAGAGAAAATAGAGGAAATATCAACGCCTTTGGCAATGGAAATGTTGAACGGTCCTTTGGCTGAAGGAACCATCTTAATGTTCATAAATGCTCATGGTATTCGTCGAAAGGTTGACCAATTTTGGGATTTTTGGTATGAATTTCTAATAGAAGAGCAAATATTTTTTGTACCATCATCACGTTTTGGTGATTGGAAAATCAAAAATGAGTTCGAGGTAAAATGAATAGAGAAAAAATAAACTCAAAACTTGAGAGCTTGGGCTTCAAGCAAGGTCAGCTACACAAGCTGAAATCGAATAATAAGAAGATTTTCTGGGTTGATGGACCATCGCCAGCCATTGTTCAATACCTAACTGATGAAAATGAATCAGTTACTAAAGAATATGTTTCTGGCAGAAATGGTTGGGAAGCTGTGAATCCTGGCGAAGTTCTATTGTTTCTTGGGCCAAGCGAAGTTGAAGTTTCAGCTGAAGATGCTGAACACAAATTCCTTCAGCAGGAGTACCAAGTTCTAAAGTGGCTATTCCATAACAAAATTCTATTTTGGTCATTAGATGGCTTGGATGGGGAGGCAAACTCCAAACTAGAGGAAATTTTTGAAGTTGTCGGAGAACAAGAAATCCCTACTTTCTGAATTAAGAGCACGAATGTGCTCAGTTGATGCTGAGCCCGGTGTCCTAGTTGAGCGCCTCCCTTACAGTATGGGAGATACGATAAAAAATTCCTTTTGGACCAGAGAAGATAATTTGAATTCAATAAGCGTAACAAAAATTGAAGTTAAATTAGGAGAGCTTCTGTTGTATCTTGGTATGGAGGAAATGAATGACGACGAGGGAATTCTTTTTCAACCTGGCCTTCACTTCGTTCACAAGTTCCTTTATGGAGAGTTAGTGTTGCTCTTTCCAGTCACCCAATCTTCTTTCCTTAGAGATTTTATGCGTAATGTTCGTGTAGTTAAAGAGAAGGAATAGATGGCTATTAAGCACAAACATATCAAGCGTTGCCAAATGATCATGCAGTGTATGGAAAAAGACCACAACATTGGTTCGGGCACCTTGTTCGTGTTTAAAGAGCCAATGTATTTTGCCAAATATAATGTTGGTGTGGATGAACGTGGTGTTGTGGTAGCTGTGCCACGTGGTCATTATTTTCAACATTATACCGTTCCTGCGGGTGAGCCTACTCTATTTGTAGATGTTGTTTATGATCCATATATGAGAAGTCATCTTCTTCGGTTCCTTCACAAAGAAGAAATGGTAGCCATTGTTTTCAAAAAGGGCGAGACTATTAAAAAGTTGAAGTCAAGATTATTAAATGATTTCTCGGACGAAGGCGATGGCGGATGATAATCCATGTTATAGACGAGGGGCTCTCTGGAAAACCAGAACCAGAATTGAAGCTCATGTTGATGGGTTGTCATCAAAAGTAAAAATTCCACGTGGCGAATTTATTCTTCTTTTGTACTACGAGATGAACATTTCGTACGAAGAAAATATATCCTTTCTCTGGAGAGAGCAAGTTTATTATGCCCAAAAGGTTGACACTGGATTTGAATTTGAACTTGATCCTGATGGTGTCAATACAGGTTTGATGAATGCTTGAGATTGGAAAGTTATACAGGATTAATTACGATCCCGTTAGTGAGCACCATGTCAGATGGAATTTGTTTACCATTCCTTCAATGGATGCGGTGCTCTTGTTTTTAAACTGGGAAGTTTCGCCTTTTAGAATGTCTACACTTTCGAGAAGAATTCCTAACATAAACTCATTTTTGTCAAGACCATTACATGGCGAACAATGGTATTTTGAGATTACGTTTAAATTTTTATGGGAAGAGCGCCTTATAAAAGGTAGTATAGTCGTAGACATGCCGGAGCATCAAAAATATGTCATTCCACGATGTGACAGCGCAGATTGGTATGTGTCTGCTAGTATAGCACAAGAAATATGGGAAAGTTATGAAAACTACTTGCCCACAAAACTTAAATTATTTAAGAAGGTGAATGAATCGTTCACCGAACAGGGCGACATAATGCTTGATCAGTAAATCTGCTTGACCTTCATTGTTTTCGTTTGAATTTCGTTGCTTTAATAATAGGATAGCCTCGGCGCAAATTGCAAGCCAATCATCTGTTATATCAGTTGGAACAGTCCAAATTTTCGAATATTCAGAGATGTTAGAAAAATTAATTGGACTTGATGAATTTCCTTCTTTAAAGGGAACTTTCTTTTTTAGAGTTTGTTGTTCTTTTATGTGTTCTTGTTGTGATTTCGCAGCACATAAAATGTTATTAGCCAAGTCCTTTATTTCTTCATTTTCTGGATTGGAGTTCAGTAAATCTTCAACTAAAGAAATAAGTTCCTTACTAGTTTCTTCTTCAAAGATGGGTTCCTGCTTCATAGTCCAGGTTTTATGGTCTTCCTCAGGGGAATTGCTAACAATTCTACCATCCAACCAATCATAATCATTTCCACCAACAAAAAAGATTTGATTTAATAATTGATGTCTATACTTGTATAAGTGAGGCCAGTCTTTGTGTGTTTTCAAAATCATTTCTTCGGCGTTGGGCGGTGTAGTGTTTCGATGGGTTTCAATGAAGTCAAGACAGTGTTTCATTGCCTTATCTAGGCTGTCGTTCATTTCCAATCCAAGGCTCACTTTTTCTTTTTTTGGATCATTTAAATTGGTTACCTGAACCACGCACTGAAATCTGTCACCAAACTCCCATGCTGTAGCTTCATATTTTTCGTCTACTTTTGTAGTCCAAAACCCATTTTCGTTGTGCCAGATGTAGCCGTACTTTTTTAAAGGTGAGTTCGCCATGCTTTATGTATAGTTTAGTCTGTATAAAATATAAACTAATAAATTTGTATGAAATTGGTTACATGGTCTACTATGTGGAAAGGTTGATATTCACATATGTTATAAAGCAACAATGTTTTATGTATATTTTGCAATGTGACACACTAAGGGCAAAGCATTGACAACGACAACAAATAGAACATTTTATATTTTGTTACTCTTTATATGAGTGACAAGTTTAAAACCAGGGATGCTTTTCAAGGCAATAGGTCGTTCTTTAGCCATGAAGACAGATCCCTGGGGAAGATATGAAAGAACTATCACACACGTTGATCATGCTCTTATAGAACCAGAAACCATTGTTCTGTTGATAGAATTGCTTGATATTGGTGGAGCAGGGGTTTATATTTGGCTCCTAGGTGCTAAAGTAGTTTGGCAAATTCTCAGTAAGAAAGATTTCAATAAATGTTGGAAAATGATTCGTTAAAACAAGGAGGAGTTTATCAGTCGGTAAAAGCTGGCTCTGGTATTGTTTTCCGACCCGATGAATACAAACAAAAAACATATGAATTTGTTGTAATGGAAGCAGACGATAGGAAGTTTGTTATCAATTTTCCTGCTAAAACTAATATGTTGGTTTTAGATTATTGTCAATTGCCTCATTATTCTGCTAATATTTGCGTGCAAGCGTTATTAAATCATCATGTAGTTTGGCTTGAATACCTGGACGAAATAGAGTTTCTTTATTGTTGGAAGCCCCTCTCCAGCATTATTGACAAATGACTTCAATAAAAATAGGACAGGTGTTTCGAGCACGCAATGTGATGTCCGTGTGGACAACACATCCAGATGATTTTCGAGAAATCCTTACAGGGTGTCAAGCTAATAAAGCTGATATAGATTTGGCTTGGACTTTAACAAAGTCAATATGGTATGAACGGGATCTAGAGCCAGTTATCGGCATGGTTGTTTACATGGAGCCAGGCATTACATTTGATTTTGTGGAAAGTGACTTTATAAAACAGAATTATACATTTGCCAATGTCATGCATTACATGTTGCTTATTGCAGATAGAGTGTATTGGCAGTCATTCAAGTGCGAACAAGATTTTTTTAGAGTTTGGGAAAATTTCAATTGAAACCTGTAGTCCTATTCAGAGCTTCCTTAGCTGAAGAACATGAAATGAAAGTTTGCGAGGAGTATTTTCCCGTGATTACCCAGCGAACTCATGTTAAAAACGATAACCTTGTTATTCCAAGATTTTCGGCACTTCCATGGTATAAAGAACTCGAAGCTGACGTTGAGTGTATGGGTGGAAAGCTTCTCAACACTTATAGGCAACATTGTTATGTTGCTGATTTGAGAAATTGGTATTATGACCTTGGTGAATACACTCCACGTACTTGGTTTTATCTAGACCAAATTCCGACCGAGGGTCCGTTTGTCTTAAAAGGGCAAACAAATTCAATGAAATTCAATTGGCGCACACACATGTTTGCTAAAGACAAATTTGAGGCTGGAGAAGTCTACGGCCGCCTTGCTGCTGATGGACACGTGGGAGCACAACAAATTTATATAAGGCAGTATGTTCCACTTAGGAAACTTGCTGATGGTCTTCAGGGATTGCCTATTTCTGAAGAGTACCGCTTTTTTGTGCTTGATGGGCAGGTGATTTCAGGAGCTTTTTATTGGTCTTCGCACACCGAATACATTGAAGAAGAAGTGGGATATAAACCAGACGCAAATCTTGTTCCAAGGGACTTCTTAAACAAAGTTATTTCTATCATTGCCCCGAGGGTTCGTTTCTTTGTGGTCGACATTGCAAAAACTGAAAACGGCGAGTGGATCGTTATCGAACTCAATGATGGTCAGCAATCAGGGTTGTCTGACAATGATTCACACGTGCTTTATTCTAATATGGCAAAGATGCTAAAATGAATTTTTAGCAAGATTTTGAAGTAAATGACACCAAAAAGAAAGAAGTCAAGCAGTTTACAACCTAATACTTACTAGGTATACTCTCAAGGTATTGTTCTTTGACATGGGCCCGTACTGGTTTCGACTTGGGGTAAGAAGAAAAAATGGCGTTACGGTGGGTGTTTAGAACCACTTAAATCCAATAAACGATTATAAATGCAGACAATGCACCTCTTGCTCTCGCTGCTTGATGAGAGCCGTCTTATAGCTTGAGTGTCCTTGCATTCTATAAGGCGTCGTTATTAGGACTGGATTAGACTAGAGTTAGATTTCTATTGGCTGTCTGATCAAGATTTCAAATGAAAGAACCCGGTTGGTTGTCTGATACCTCGGACCGGTAATCTGAAAATCAAACTAGGTAACGTAGAAGTTTTTTTAGGCGATCTTGAGGACATCGGTTCAATTCCGATCGGGTCCAATAAATAATAGGCCACACCTATATGGTGTGGCTTTTTTATGGAATAAAGCATGATTGTAGTCAAAATTGAATTGTGGCCCAAGGGCGATGCCAATAGAGCCAAAGAACTTGGCAGAATATATATCGCAAATACCGGTGGATTGAAAACTGATAAAAAAGGCGATTACAAGGTAGCAGTTTGCCGTAAAGGTTCAACAAAATGCCCTATGCCGGTCAATGGAAAGGCTGCGATAAAAGCTGCTCGTCTTGGGGAAGTAAAAAACTTTCCAAGGAAGTCGTATAGTGTTTGGCGTCTGATTAGCAGAGCATTGCTGTCAGCTTTTCCAGAGGAAAATAAATGAAGAGGCTAATTTTTGTCTTGGGTGTCGTATTTTCACTACCTGTGAACGTACAGGCACAAACTGTTGAACTCTCGTCCATCGAGACTAGGTATGGGGACTATGGTCGTTACCGAGGTCGAGCACACAACATTAGGCGAACGGCAGAAATTATCTCGACAATCAGGCTTGAACCTGGCGAACAATTTTCATTTAATAATATTGTTGGTGAACGAACACGTTCAAGAGGCTTTCGTCAAGCACCTGTGATCATTTCCGGTAGAATGGAACGTGATTATGGCGGTGGAATCTGTCAAACTGCTAGTACGATTTACGCAGCTGCTATGTATGCTGGTTTGACTATCATAGAACAACATCCCCATTCTAGAATTAGCACCTATATTCGACCTGGCTTGGATGCGACAGTTGATTGGGGTTCGAAAGATTTGGTAATTGAAAATCCCTATCCATTTCCTGTTACGATGACGGTATCCACCCACGAAGGAACTCGGGAGGCTGAAGAATTTGTAAGAGTTGTTTTCACTGCTCCAAGGGCAGTGCCAGAAGTAACTGTACGAGTATTTCGTCGAGTTCTTGAGTCATACAATACAGTTGAAGAGAACGACCACAACCTTGACCCAGGTCAGCGTCGTGTAGAAGAGCCTGGGACGCCCAAGGTTTATGTTGTAGTGCGTCGCAGCTTTGAAACTGTAGAAGGCTTTACAGAGCGTGCAAGAGAGCGTAATGCGCTGATTTACGAGGCATCTGATCGTATTATTCGGGTCGGTCCAAACGATTGATTTGAGGAATTATGGATAAGAAAATACTTGACTATATTAAGACGCTTACCAAATCTGATGAGAAGAACCTTTCACAAAAGGCTTTGAAGACCTGTGAAGAAGTTGGCGAGCTTGCAAAGGTAGTTCTTCCATACGATAACGCATTTGCGACCAATCATCGTTTTGTAAGTAAGGCTCGAATTCTTGAAGAGTGTGCAGATGGGTATCTTTGCTTGCAGTCGATTGTGTATGACCTTGATTTTTCGGACGAAGAGTTCGAAACGATGGTTAGCCACAAAATGAAAATATGGGCAGACCTACAGGCAAGGGAACATAGACTCAAATATCCAATTCCATACGAAATTCATGTCACTGTTGATATTGAAAAAAGTAAGCCCGTTTTCACTTCTGATGGCAATGCTTTTATTTCAAATGAAGAAATTTCCAAACTACAAAAAAACAATCTCGAAACACTGCAAAAACATACAGTTGAAGAATTTAAAAGAGATTGCAAGGATGCTGGTGTAAAACCAATTTTGCTTGATCTTCACCTTAGCGGTGGCAAGGTTATGAAAGATTTAATGACGTCTTCCACTTTCATGGGTAACAACCGTGAGGCTTATGAAGAAATGAAGCGCATCACACATTCTTTGCGACAAGGCGGCTGGGAAGTTGTCCGTGAAAAGATCGAAACTATTCCCTGGCATCCGGCTGCGCCTTCGCAAAAGCATGAAAATCCGGTAATGCCGCCCAACTGTTACTTTGAGAGTCATCTCAACTGTCTTTGCACAGAAGAAAAATTAGAGATTCTTAAAAACCATTGCTGGTAAACATGGGGCTCGTAGAAGTTCAAATGTTTTCAAGCGATATGATGACGGGACTTTCACTATTATGGTGACTTATCGTAACTACGAGATGTACTACGAGGATTTTAAAAAGAAACTTGAAGAAATCAAAGCTGAACTTCACCAGTTTGATTTTCAAATCGAAAAAGAGATTGTTGAATTGTCGATTTACGACACTAAAGTAAGTCATGATGCAGCTTGGATTTTACAAGAATAGCCTAAACAGGTTTATCTAGCATTGCTATTCTGCTACTGTAGGAGAAATAAATGAGTGGACTTACATTAGAACAACTAGTTGCAAAGCTTGGAAAGCAATATATCACAATAAGCGCCCTTCGAAAGGGCGATGTCGTGGTGGCTGACTATGGTTCTTGGCTGGTTGATTCTGTTTCACAAGAAGCAAATGGATTTTTTACAGTAGTCGACGCAGAAGGAACTGGTTTTGTAAATGTGCCAGGTTCGGATGTTTGCGTTATCGTACAAAGATCCTGTTACAGATAATCAAATGAAAGAATTATATTTTAGCACGGACATTGAAACCGATGGTCCATTGCCTGCAATCAATTCATTGCTCAGCTTTGGTGTTGTTGCTTTTACCGAAGATGGGGAAGAATTAGATTTTTTTGAAGCAAACCTAGAGTTGCTTCCCGGTGCCCAGCCAGATGCTTCCACCATGGAATGGTGGAAGCAATTTCCAGATGCGTGGAATGCTCACAGGAGAAATCTTCAGAAACCTAAAGATGCCTTTAAGGCATTTGATAAATGGGTAAAAAGATTATGTGGAAGCACATATAAACCTGTGATGGTTTGTATGCCATCCGGCTTTGATTTTCTTTTTATGTACTGGTATATGAAGCATTTTACTGGTCATTCTCTTTTTAGTCATTCTTGTGTAGACGTACGAACTTATGTGATGGCAATGAGACAAACAGGTTACAAGAAAACAAGCAAACGCTTTTGGCCAAAACGGTGGTTTCCTAAAAATATGCCTCATACTCATGTGGCAATTGATGATGCGAGGGAACAAGGGCTAACCTTTATCAACATGCTGAAAGAAAACAACAAGCGAAAAAAATGAAAGTAAAGGTTTATAAATCATAAGAAGATTTGCTTAGGGCACACCCCAAAGCAAACTGGCATGAACATGGTCCAATTCACAAGCATGAAGATGAATTGCATGTCCAAGTATACTTTGGCCAACATGAATGGGGTGTTGTTAACGTAGAAGATTCCACAAAAATATTTTTTGATCCTGGTTGGGAGGGCACGGAATATGGATGGGGATATATTTCCGAAGCTGATGTAGATTGGGGCAACTGTCCACAAATAGAAATTTTTCCACCAGAATGTGAAGGAAAGCCAATCACGAGTGATCAATGGCTGCTTGCAAGGCCAGATAAATTGGTTGAATATCTTGGCCCTAATGATCCACTTATCGCTAAACTTAATACTGAAAAAGAATAGTGATGACAAATAGAAAGCTCAAAAATCCTTATGAGGATGAAATTCCATTTTACCCAGATGGTTCTGTTCCTTGGCGACGCCCCAAGCGAAAATAAACACATTGGCCTGGAAGATACGATTGGACCATCAACAAACGAGCCGATGGCGAGCCAATTGAGTGGAGGAAAAATAAGCCGTTCAAAGCCGCTCTGAGATTTGATAGGGTTGTAAACAAACGTTCGTCAGTTCAGTTCTTGATGAGAAATACGGAAACAGAGGCCACTTATTATGTTGGCGAAGATCTTTTCAATGAAATGATGGATAAAACAACGTGGATTATGGGTGTTTGTCTTGGCGAATGGGTTTTTCATAGTTATGGTGGCTTTCTTTCAATAGTTCCTGCCGAAAAGGCTAATGAATTTAACAATGACTGAAAAAGACGATAAAAATTTTTTGGTTCCTCACGTGGTAGGAAAGCATGGATGTGTTCCACGTCAATGCCCCAAAAAAGATTCTGAAACTTGCGACATGGCGCATCCAAATATTGGAGGGTATGGCTACATTCGCAAATCCGAACCAATTGAATGGAAAGAAAACAAGCCGTTTAAGGCAGGGCTCAGTCTTTCGCATCTTTACAGTTCAAACCAGAGTACGAGTTGTCAAGCAGTTCTTCATGATACCGAAAACGGTTATGAATATGTCATGAAGGAAGAAGACTTTGTTCAACTACTTAAAACGCTGCCGGCTATTGCTGGTGTGTTTGTGGGTGAATGGGTTTTCCGTAAATCAGGACGATACCTAAGTGTTTGCTTAGCCTAACGCTACCTTGGCTGGAAAGTGTTTATTTAAACATTTTCCTTTCACAAGCACAGGATATAATCATGTTGCATTTCTGGTAAATATATAACCGAGGCCCACCTCCTAAAACCGACTTTGTTTTACCAAAAAGTTGGTGTGTTACTTTATAACAAATTTAGGAGGATGATAAAATGAAGGCATTTACGAAAAAAGACCTTTACAAGCTAAAAGCTGCTATTAATGGATTTACCGACGAGTCTCGTAGAATTCTAAAGAAAGAAATTAATTCTAAGCACCTTGAAGGAAAAACTTATGGGTGGAACAGAAAGCGATCTCTTGGTTGGCATTCGAGATTACACCAGCTAGCATATGCCCTAATGTTGGGTAAGCGGTATGATGACGTTGAATCAAATAGGTCACTTTATTTTAATGACTGGCAGCTCAATGAAGCTGTTAGGAATATTGCTTCTATTTGTATAATCTATGGCGGCTATCGTGTTTATTGGTCTGAAAATGAGTTCAATGAAGACAACATCCTTCATTGGTTAAAGACTGGCGACAATGTTATCTTTCGTTGGGAGAAAAATCCTAAGAAATTTAAAGTCTCTTGCCGTGTAACTAAAATCCTCAATAAAAGCGGTGAGGTGGCATGATGCAAAGTCAACCAACAATGAAAATGTATGTATTGGTTCGCCAGGACATTTCGCCTGGCTATCAAATCGCACAAAGCATTCATGCCAAGGATCAGTTTACACACGACTTCCCCGAAGAGGAGCGAAAGTGGTATACTAATTCAAACACCATTGTAGTTTTGGGAGTTAAAAACGAAGCGGCATTGAAGGCATTTGTTTGCTTGACCGAAAGCCAGGGACTAAGGCATTCACTTTTCTATGAGCCTGATATCAATCAGTACACAGCCTTGACAATCGAGCCAAGTGAAGCAACTGCTAAACTTTGCGCAAACTTGAAAGTAGCAGGAAGGGGTTACAAAAAAATAACAAGTTAGCATACAAGTTCTGTTCCTATCTGTTTTTGCCGCACGGCGATATGACGTACATAACAACTAGTAGTTGGCTCGGCGACAGTGGCAAGTGTTCCCGGCGCAGGTTCAATTCCTGCTGGAAGTGTGTGGCTTCCATGAGATTATGAAATGTTGTTAGTTCAAGTGGCCATAGAAACGGGGGAAGGACCCGTCAAAGCAGATAGGACAGTTTGGTCGTCAGTCGTGGGACAGCCAGGTTCGACTCCTGGGGCGGCCACAAATGGGACCTTGGCAGAAAATTGGTAATGCGGCCGGCTTTAACCCGGAGTGATGTGGGTTCAAATCCCACAGGTCTCGCTAAAAAGATGAAACAAATTGGAAAGCAAAAAAAATGAAACAACTTGAAAACGTGCAAATTCTCTGGCATTTGGATTATTGGGATGGACCACTTAGTGGAGTTTTGTTACATGAAAATGAAATATGCTATTTTGATTTGCTTGAAGAATTTGTATCAGTAGCCGAAGACCCTGATGATATTGATACAGAATATGATTTTGGCTGGTATCGTAAATACAACGTCTATAAACTGACAGACGATGATAAAATTCGCTTAATTACTACACATGCTTTATGGCAAGGGCACATGGGGCTGCATACAGATTATTTCCCCTTCAACGGCAGAGGTATTATAAATAAAAAACTTAAAGATAATAATGAAGGAAAAGTCCCAAATTTGCATTATGGTCCTACTGGTCGATCAGATAAAGCTTACGAAGATTACATTGAGCTAAAGGAAAAATGGGAACAGGATTGCGGCAAATTTGAAAAGGATAAACAAGAACTCATTGGGTTTGTTTATTATGATCAGTTGTTTGGAGAAAAACGTGAATCATAATAAAACATGTGAATATATTGGTATCGCATGTAAACATCTTGCCCGCCAAGGTCTTTCTTGGACATATTCATGTGTTGCTGAAACAAGGCAATATAGTGATGTTGAAATTGGCGAGGGAGAGATGATCGTCTACTATCAAGGATTTGATTTTCCGCAGTCCAATCACGGTAGAATTTCATTCGTTATGGAAGACGATGATGTTTTCATGCTTTGCAGTTGGGGTGTTCAGGGCCCAGGAGAACACTTCAGGATGGATATGATCACAAATCCGTCCGAAGGCGTTGTTGAACACGCCATTCAGCAAATTGCTGACTATCTCCGTAAGGTTCGCATTCCTGTTGATCTTTCAAAATGATATGGTATGTTTTGGCCATCAAAAACAGTTGCAACTCTCCAAAGTATGTTGGCCAAAAGTATGGCAAGTGGGGAAAAATATATTTTCCAAATGATTATTTGGGAGCAACGGTCCTTTTTAAGGACAGAGAATGCTGGATGACAGAAGAAGATTTCTGCCATCTGAAGATGGTATAATGTTATTTTGCCTTGTATTTGAGCATACTTACGAAGGTTTAAATTTTCAAGGGCCTTGTGATAGTCTAGATGTAGCTATTGATCATGCACAAGCCATTCATTGCTCTGTTGTAGCAGAGGTTCATGAGTTGCCTATTAGAAATACCTTCGACGAAGGCGAACCAAAACTCTCCGGGGAAAATGTAGCTTGGACATTTTTTGGACAAAGTGGCGCAATATGAAGTTTTTTACTAGAATCGCACCTTCACCTACAGGCCCTACTCATTTGGGTACAATGAGAACTGCTTATTTCAATTGGCTTGCCGCCAGAGCTTCTGGTGGTAAGTTTTTTGTTAGGATTGATGACACCGATCTTGAAAGGTCAGAGCAGAGATGGGCTGACCAATTTTTGAAAAGCCTTGAGTGGCTTGGGCTTGATTGGGATGGTTTAGACTACCAGAGTAAAAGAATGGAGCATTATGATGCTGCCGTGTCGTTTCTGGTAGACAGTGGCAAAGCCGTTCGAGATGGTAAGCGAGTTCATTTAAATCTTGTTGGTGATTTTCTTTCCAGAAGTTATTGGGTTGATGATATTGCTGGCAACATTCCCATTCGGGCGGACAATGTTCGGGGGTTTGATAATCTAACATTGATCAAATCTGACGGTAGTCCCACTTATCATTTTGCTTCTGTAGTTGATGATATTGAAATGGACATCAATCATATAATTCGAGGCGTGGACCACATTACAAATACAGCAAAGCAGGTTTTGTTGTATGACCTCCTTGGCGGCGTTTTGCCAAAATATAGTCACGTTGGACTTTTGCGTCATCAGGGAAAAAAACTCTCAAAAAGAGAACAAGCTTCAACATTTCAATTGTATATTGACAGTGGATATGATCCTGATGCAATGCTTAATTTCTTGGCAAGGCTTGGATGGGGTCCCTCGAAAGATGACAAAACAACCAAAATTCTTACAAAGGATAGAATGATTGAATTGTTTCTGAGCGGTGGAACAATGAAAAGCAAGGATGCAAATTTGGATTTGCGTCAGTTAGAATCCTATGACCGAAAATATAAAGGTCGAAAAGATAGGATGGTTAGGGGGCAGCTCGAAACAAATGAATAAAAAAAGTGAAGATTATCAAATCCCATGGACCCAAAAGGGAGTCCCGTGGACGTGCGGTAAGAACGTTTCCGTCGTTAGTTACTTTGACTATGTCAACAGAAAAAGATATAATAATCTAAATGTCACCTGGAAAGATAATTCTCCATTCAAAGCCGCTTTCAAAGTTGAACGATTTATTAGTTGCAATTCCACCACTCAGTTAATTCTGGAACATACAGAAACGAAACAGTTGTTTTATATTCGTGATTCCGATTTTCTCCATGCTCTTCAAAAGTCTGCCTGCACTTATGGAGTTTTGCTTGGCGAATGGAAGTTCAAGAGAACTGTCGGCAAATATTATGGTTTAGTATATGTTGCTTAGCTGTTAGCATATAGTAGTCTTTGGCGGTTACACTACGGTTCGTGAAAAATATCAGAGTGCTTTAGTAGCTCATTGTACGGCTGATTTTTTCCAGACGTGGAGGTCCCTAAGATCCCGATGAATGGTGCCACATACGCTCGGGGGAGGATGACCGGCACAAAGTGGGTATCAATCCCATTAACCGCCAAAATTTTGGGTAAGCATGTATAGAGAAATTGAAAGTGTAACTTTTCCTAAAAGTAATAACATTCATGTAAACATGATGCCAATTATTTTTGGCGATCCCAACTCCGTTCCATCTTTCCTTAGTCATTATCAATCAATGATTGATAAATGCCCTCTAAAAGAGGGTTCGATTGTTTACCTAACAGTTCATGAAGGTATGGTAAGAAAAGACAAAACTCTTCGCAGGCCAGGAATTCACACAGACGGAACCAATCGAGCTGGTTGGGGTGGTGGTTGGGGCACGAGCGAGGGAATTTATATGGCGTCAACTGACGGTCGCTGCCGTGTTTGGGATTGTATTACCTATGATGTAGATCATATGGGCAGTTGTTCCCAGCCCAATGCCAAAAACGAAGTAATGAAACCGAATTATCTCTATTGGATGACAGATAGAACGCCTCATGAATTGTTACCCGCAGAAACGACAGGGCCTAGGCAATTTTTTTCGTTTGGTTTCAGATGGTGTTGGTGTGTGGTTTGCAAAACATTCCACCCCAAACCCACTTGGCATTAAACCAAATTGCCCAATAGAGACAAAAGATAAGTTTCAAGCGAATTATCAAAACAAAAAAGCTTAAGCACCAAAAGCCGCTCTCGAAAGAGCGGCTAAGAGAGGTATATGATTAAATCAGAGTACGCCTGAGGTGTGAAGAACATGCCAAACAAATGAGCCATCGTCGTCACCTTTAACAGCAAGTAGTTCAAGGTGTGCAAATGCATCATTCAATACTAAAGTGTCGGCAGCGTTCATTGGGTTGGTTCCTGAAACAAGAACTGTAGCAGTGTTATCATCCTTCATAAGAAGAACACGAGTTCCAACCTCTTCACTTCCAACGCCAGGAAGAGAAGCGGTAGGGGTAACTGGAGCAATGAATAAGTTAGTTCCACCAGTTACGGATATAACACCTGAGCCTGATGTAATGGTTCTTACATTTTCACGTGGAGACTCAACATCAACAACGAGTACGTCGCTGGTACCTGCAATTCTTTCGGAAACAACGCCTTTTGGTCCGATTGTAGTCTTAATAGCCATTTTATTAAACCCTCTCTCTAAGGTAGTTCCCTCTTAAGTATAAATGAGTTTGTGGCTTTCCCAATAAAGGAATAAAAATATGTTAGAGACTTTTGCATTAGCTGGTGGTGTTTTTTCATTACTTGCTTTTGTTCACTTTTTTGCTGATTGGTTGTTCCAAACGCATGATGAAGCAACCAACAAACACCATGACTTCTCTGTCCGTGGAAGACACTGTATAATTTACACAGCTGCATTTGTTCCATTTATACTCTTGTTAGGTATTGGTGGATGGGGCTTACCCATTTCGTTGTTAACCCTCTTTCTCTCTCATTTCATCATTGATACCTATATACCGGTTTTTTTGTGGGCAAAGTTCGTAAGAAAAGTTCCAGAACTATCAAAGAACTCAGGCCCAGGAGAAGACCGGTATTTGTCTTCTAAAAAGATGTTTGGTAAGTTGTTCAAAGAGTCGCCTGTACATGCAATTTTGTTTATTGCTGTAGATCAAATTTTACACCTAACTTTTCTTTGGATTATTGTATTACTTGCATTGTTGTGATATGAGTACAAAAATAAACATTATTCAGGGAGACAATCTCCTGTTTCTTAAAACGTTACCCAAAGAGACTTTTTCTCTTATTTATATTGATCCTCCTTATAACTTTAGGTTATGTGCGTACATATTAATATGCACAAGCTTTATAAAATCATTTCATCGAAAAGTCCTAAATTTTATATCGGAGTTACAGGCCAAACTTTAGAAAAACGGTTAAAACAACATTTTTATGATAAAAAACGTAAAAGAAAGTTGAATTGGCTTAAAAAATATAAAGATAGTATATCAATAGAATTAATAAAAGAGTTCTCAACTGAAGACGAGGCTTACATAGCTGAATTTGAATACATTCAACAATTCTGGCCGAACTTAAATATGATTAATTCTGATAAGGGTGGTCGAGGTGGACGAAAGGGAGTAAAGACTTCTAAAAAAACAAAGGAAAAGCAGCGTAAAAGGAAATTGGGTAAGAAGTTACCCCTAGAAACTTGTAAAAAAATCGCTGCAAATAGACCAGGCAGTAAAGCAGTGATAGCTATAAATGTTAAAACAAAAGAAATAAAAAAATTTGCCGCACAAAAAAAAGCAGCAAAAGCTCTTGGTTGTAACGAAAAAGCAATTAGAAATGTTCTAAAAGGTCGTGCCACATATGCTAAAGGTTGGACCTTTGTTCATAAAATGGAAGATGTTGAAAAAGCTATGTCTCGTGCACAAAGCCCCAAACGAAATAAAAGACGAATAGTTTACATTCGTTCCGATGGTTCATCCGAATTTTTTGAAAGCCAATATGAAGCAGCAAAAGTATTAGGAATTCCACAGCCAGTAATTTCAGCTATCATCAATGGCAAAAGAAACAGTAAAGAAGGAAACTTTTTGTATGCCAACAATTAAAATTTATCAAGGGGACAATTTGCCAATATTGCGATCGTTGCCTGATAAAAAATTTAATCTAATTGTAATAGATCCTCCGTTTAATACAAAAAAGGTTCAATCAAGTCATCATGGTTCATACAAAGATAAATTCGATGATTTTATAGATTGGATAAAGCCAAGAATTGAAGAAGCAAAAAGATTGCTTACAGATGATGGTTCATTTTTTATTCATATGGATTACCGTGAAATTCACTATGTAAAAGTGCTTTGTGATAAAATTTTTGGTAGAGAAAAGTTCAAAAATGAAATAATTTGGGCGTATGATTATGGCGGAAGACCTAAAACCAAGTGGCCCTGTAAACATGATAACATTCTTTGGTATGTAAAAGACTTGAAAAAATATACTTATAACTACGATGCGATAGATCGCATCCCATATATGGCTCCGGGTCTTGTTGGTGCCGAGAAGGCTAAGCGAGGCAAAACACCGACAGATGTTTGGTGGAACACTATCGTTCCAACAAACGGTAAAGAAAGACTAGGCTACCCAACTCAAAAACCAATGGCTATAATCGAACGCATAGTAAAAGTACACTCAAATCCTGGAGAACACCTTTTGGATTTCTTTGCGGGTTCAGGCACTCTTGGCGAGGCGGGGGCTATGCATGGACGAAACGTAACATTGGTTGATGAAAACCCAGATGCTGTAGCAATTATGAAAAAGCGTTTAGATGGCTATGGCACTTTACAGATGCAAACTTTCCATCCGTGATCCATTGCTTATAGTTTTTGAGGCTATAAGTAAAACTGATTTTGTCAATCCGATATTAGCCGCTCAGCGAAAAGAACCAGTTGAAACATTGTCCATTTTTGGACTCGATGAAGATGAAACAATATATTTGGTCAACACAGAGTTTTTGCCGGTTGAGTACATTTTTACCGACTTAATAGGTCTGGAGTTAAGAAAGGTTCAAGTTGCATTTCTATCAAGAGAACATGAACCAGCTGTTGAATTACTAATAGGAAAAAGAAAACTAATATTCTTTGAGCAGGACTTAGAAGAGATTAGACATGAATAAAACAATTAATACTGATACCCAATCAAATTGGAAATCACCGCTCCCCGGATGCACTTGGGCATTGCCCAACGGCAAATATCATCCAGCAGGTTTCGGAGCGAAGCGTCCATATAATCGTCATACTGGCGTTGATTTATTTTGTGATCATAATCAACCACTCGCCGCAGTAGAAGATGGAATTGTTGTAAGCATAAGAGATTTTAGCAAACATAAAGAAAACAAACCCTGGCTCAATAGAACCAGGGTTATTTTAATTGAAGGCAAAACTGGTGTTGTTGCTTATTGTAACGTGAAGGAGAGAAATGGTCTAAAAATTGGCCAAGAGGTAAAAGCTGGGGAGATTGTAGGCAACGTAATCCGAATTAATAAGAAAAAGCGACGAAAAGATACCTGCATGCTACATCTAGAACTATATTCCATTGGAACACGAAAGCGAGTTACTTGGAGTTATCAATTCCCAAAACCTCCACAGCTGTTAGATCCAACTCCCCATTTGTTATCAACAATTGTTGACCAACAAGTAGTAATACGACGCCGGTCAAGATAATCACTTCAAAAAGTTTCACTGGCTTGGTAGGTTTGTGGTAAACACTCTAACCCTTAGAGGGGTGGAACATGTCGCCAAAAGAAGCTACCAAAGAAATTCATATTATCGGTGGAGGAACTGTTTTCCATATCAGGCCACATTTAGCGCTAAGCGCTCCAGCCTACGGCAAAACAGCGAAAATCCTCAGGAATTTAATCCTATCTAAGGATTCAAATCGAAAAATTCAACTCCACCTAACAAGAATGGCTGGTGGGGATTCGCTTGAAACAAACGATGACATTTCCAAGCTTATTGACAATTTGCTGGATGATCCAGCACCAAAAATCCTCTTCATGAGTGCTGCACTCTGTGATTTTGAGGGTAATGTGCTCGCTGGAAATGAATATAATGTTGGAGTAACCGAGTCTGGAAAAGAACAACCAAGGCTGAAGACATCAAATGGTTTACACATGCTTTCAATGAAACCAGCGGATAAGATCATTGGTCGTATTCGCAAAACGAGGAAGGACATTTTTTTGGTAGGCTTTAAAACAACAGCTGGCGCAACCGAAGAGGAGCAGTTTGAAGCAGGTATGAAACTGTTAAAGCAAAACAGTTGCAATCTTGTCCTCGCTAATGATGTTCATACTCGCATGAATATGATTCTTACGCCAGAAATGGCTGCCTACGGAAAAACCACTGATCGTTTTGAAGCATTGAATGAATTAATCGATATTACATTAGCTCGCTCAACAAATGAATTTACAAGAACAAGAGTTGTGGCCGATGTACCCATTGCATGGCATACAGCTCCTTCTACGCTGAAGACCGTAGTTGAACATTGTGTAAAACGAGGGGCTTACCAAGCTTTCGATGGCAAAACCGTTGGTCATTTTGGATTCTTGGTTAATGAAAAGTGTATCTTCTCTTCGAGAAGAAAACAGAATTATAATGAACCTGGTGGGCTTGATCTTGCCATGGTGTCATTTTCTGACAATGAAATTGTCGAATCGATTGGTGGAAAGCCTAGTGCGGGTGTACGAAGTCAATTTGAATTGCTTCGACAATATGATCAATTTGATTGCGTTGTTCATTTTCATTGCGAAATGAAAACTAAAAATGTTATTCCTAAGGTTTCTCAAAAGTTCTTTGAGTGTGGTTCGCATCAGTGTGGACAAAACACTGCTAGTGGTATTAAACTATTTGAGTCGGATAAGATTGGGGCTGTCATGTTAGACAAACATGGTCCTAACGTTCTTTTCCGCTCAACGGCTGATCCTGAAATGGTTATCAACTTCATTGAAACGCATTTTGATTTAACTAAAAGGACCGGCTGAAATAAACAAGTAAGGTAACAATGTCCAGTCTTGTGTGGCCAAATAAGAAATACGACATAGTCTATATTGATCCACCGTGGCCATACTACGGTGATCCAAATAAAAATGCTGCTGCCGGCAAGCACTACAATTTGATGTCTGTGGATGATATCAAAAAGCTTCCTATTCGCAATATCCTGAATAAACCAGGTGCTGTTTTTTGCTGGGCAACAAGTCCACGTTTGCATTTTGCAATCGAAGCCATTGAAGCATGGGGTTTGCAATTTAGGGGCGTTGCTCATGTCTGGGTAAAAACTCGCAAGAGCGACAATGGTATCATTAATGGCCAGGGTATTCGTGCTACTTACAGTAAGCCAACAACTGAATACTTATTGTTAGCAACTACGAGTAAGCAAGGTCGGCCCTTTAAACTTTTGGACGAAAAACTTCCACATGTTGTTTTGGCTCCAAGGGTTAGTGGTAAAAAATCACACAGTTCAAAACCTGCTATATTTCGTAAGCTTATCGAACAAGCTTATGGCAAAAGACCCAGAATCGAAGTTTTCGCAAGAGGAAAAGTCACAGGCTGGGACGTGTGGGGAGACCAGGCTGAGGTCTGAACTCGTAGTAGGTCAACAAGAACTAGAAAAGTTTTGCATTAGTGCCCTTGGTAATTCTGATCCTATTATTTTTGTTTGGGCAACTGATGAAAAGCCGACATTTGCCAGTGAAAATGATCAACTTCAGTCAATGGATGAAATAAACCTACTTTTTAGAGACATGATTGATTCTATATTTTTTCCAAACGGCTTCCGGAAGAAAGATTGGAATCTTGTGCTTGTTTCTATAAAGGAAGAATACCTAAGGCAAGTTCATCATTCTTCCAACGGAATCGTTAGGGGCTGGCTTATGGGCGCAGACTTCAATTCGCAAGCAATGGTAAATGGTAAAATTTTAGTTAAGCTGCCTAGTCCAAGTAATATTTAGCATTACCATGATTGATAAAATTTTAAAAGAAATCATACGAAAAGAAGTCCGACGAATTGTCGGCATGCTCAATGAAGAACACCTTGAGGAAGGCGGTTATGCTCGACTAGTGCGTAGTTTGGCTGGAATGGAGCCAAGTATTGACACCATTGGAATCATTACAGCTGAAAATCCAATGGCACAAAAGCTAACTCCAAAGCAAAACCGAGAAAGAAATCGTGAATTGGCAGAAGAGCTTAGAGAACTTGGGTATGGTTTCTATCAGGTTAGTGGTAGATATGGAAATGTCGAAAGACCATTTGTCGTTCCAAATATTACCAAGGATGACATAATGAGATTGGGTTCGGCTTTTGAACAGGATTCAGTTATTTTTGTAGAAAAGACTCCCGAAGGGAGTATGGCCGAATTGATAGAAACACATGGGGACAACATGACTGTAAAATCTCGTGTGATTTTGCCATTAGCACAGGATGTAGAAGATTTCTATACCCTTTACAAGGGAAGAAAGTTTGTTATTCCATTCTTCGATGACGTGTTTCAGGATAAAGCACTCATTCAAGGCAAGATTGTTGATGTTGATTAAACATCAAGATAAAATAGGAAGAATAATTAATTCAATGAATCTCTCTGATAAATTTGGTGAATTAGACTCGGCTTTTGGATGGCAATTGAACAAATTGCCGAATGATAAGTTTTCTATTACCATTTGGACCAAGTCAAAACTTGGTAATGAACCTGCTTGTTCATTTAAGACAAGTGTTCATGATAAGCTTTACAAAGCTGTAGACGAAGCTATAAACATGTTTAGAGAACATTTGAGTGACTGCTCGCTTTGCTGATATGTTTAACAAAAAAAGAAAAACAATGCTTAATAAAGCTATTACCACGAGGGCAATAAACCTTTCAAAATCCGGCTATAGCCGTAAACTTGCTAATAAAAACAAAGATTTCACATTACGGTACATCCAAAATGGTGGTCGACTTCCAAAACTAGATAGTTTTATGCTCATGAAGCAAGGAACGCTCGTTAAAACGTTGGACGAAATTAATGCTGCACGGACAACAAAACCTGGCAAGCGTGGATCATATAAAACCTGGCATTATTTTAAGCAGATCTTGACCACGGTTCCAAAAAACTCTAAGATGATGTTTTTGGAAAGGCACGATAAGTTTCCAGAATATTATCAGTTTTGCATTATTGGTGGTGGTAATGTTTGGATTGATATTAGCGATTTTTTGTCTTCACTTTCGATTATGAAGCCTCCGTCTAAATCAAGAAAGCGAGTAAAAGACACATGTTAGAACTAACTGATAAAGCAGTAGATAAGGTTAAAGAAATCGCCCAAAAGGAAGATTTGACGCCAATAATTCGTACAGGAATTAAGGGTGGTGGATGTTCTGGATATACCCATGATCTCTTTTTTGAAGAAGAGGAAAATGTTAATGACACTGACCATGTCTTTGAATTTGGCGAAATAAAAGTTGTTGTTGATATGATGTCGATGACTTACATAGAAGGTTCAATCATTGATTATGTAGATGGCCTAATGGGTGCTGGTTTCAAATTTATCAACCCTAAAGCAAAGTCGACTTGCGGCTGCGGGTCGAGCTTTAAAGTCTAGTTCAAATCCTAGCCAACTTATGGTAAACTAACTCAAGTGGTGATAAAGCTAAGAGCTTTTGGGCTTTACACGCCCACCACTTAGTGTTAGTCTGGCTCCATAGGAGGCCGCATGGCAAAGAAACTACCCGCAAGAAGATATCATAGAACACCCAGAATGCTCTGGAGTGACGCTTACACCATTAACGGATTTACCTTCGAGAGCCAAGAGGCTACGGAAAATTCCAAGTATTACGGTACTTTCAGGAAGTTTCCTCATGCACATGAGCCGTTTTATTCGCCTGAAGACCAGCGTATTGTCTTTGCTGGTTTGCAACAGCTTTGCGACTTGCTTTTTTACGATCCGATCACCAATTCCGAAATCGATGAGACTATCGAATTTTTGAAGGGCCGAAAGGCAAAGTACGACGGATCTTTTGACGATTTCGAATTTCCTGAGGAAATGTGGCGACGAGTCGTCAAGGAATACGGAGGCTACCTTCCACTCAAGGTCGTTGGAATGCCCGAAGGCTCTGTAATTTATCCGCACGAGCCATTCCTCAGGGTGGAGGCTACAGAGCCTGGGTTTGGACCGCTGGTTCCTTGGTTCGAGTCCACCCTGCTGCATGTTTGGGCTGCCACGGAGCGTTTGACCGCCGCTCGACACTTTTTGAAGTATGCCTACAATCTCATCAGGAAATTTGAGCCTGACTCGGTTAGCGACGAGGAGTGCATGTTTTTTGCCCGACTCATGATTCATGATTTCGGCGACAGGGCAGCAGCATCTCCAATGGAATCGGAATTGGTGGGTCGGGTTCACAACTATGTCTGGTTTGGTACGGACACGTTCCGTGCTGCTTTCCAGAACTGGAAAAATGGCGCACCAGCTGCTTTTGGCTCTTCGGTGAAAGCTCTTGCGCATCGCATCGTGCAGGGTTATGCAGTCGAAGGCGACTGTTATGAGAACATGTACGATACTGCTGACAATCACGAATTACTCAGCATGGTTGGTGATTGTTATGATTATTGGGCTGCGCTTGAGAAACACCTTATCCCCCTTGCCCTTAGGGCTCAGGCGGATGGCTCTGGAAGAACCGTTGTTGCCCGTCCTGATTCAGGCGATTCGACAGATATGGTGATTGGTACTCTACAAAAGGCACATCAGGCTGGGCTTATGGCTGAGCACTTGTGTGCTGATGGTGTCACACGTCATGTTTCTACCACGCTTCGATTTATTGTTGGTAACGGTGAATCGTTTGATAGTGTTCTTCAAATTACCGACGCAGCTCTTGCGGCCGGTTTTGTTCCATGGCGATGTGGTATTTTCAGTATTGGCGGGCATCTTCGTAACAATATCAACAGGGACCACATGAGCACCAAATTTGCTCTCTGTGCTGTCGGCAACGACGATCGTCCAGTTATCAAGTTGAGCAATTCTCCTGGTAAGCAGACTCTCCCAGAATGCATGGTTCTCCGTGATGATATTGCCCTTACCTCTGGGGTCACTCTTGCGGCACCTGGCGAACTTGGTGATGATGCATTGGTTACCTATTACGATGGCACTTCTGATGAACCTTTCGGCCCTGGCTTCACTGATGATTTCATGACCTGTGAGGCTCGTGTAATCCGTGAATTCGATGAAATGCCATTTTCTGCGGGTCGAAGAAGTGATTTACTCCAGACTGAGGTGGAGTCCCTGATTAATCGATATCGAGGTTAGTGTGCAACATCAACCTCAATTGCCTAAGGACAGTTACTATGCACTTTATCCTTTTGGGAGCAGAGTGTATGGCACTGCTCGTTCTGATTCAGATTGGGACTATGTCGCAATAAAGGATCAGGTTCGTCTAGGCGAAATGAACAAGGGTTTGATTAATATCAGGTATCTCACTCCAAATCATTTCCAACGTTTGTTAGATGAACATCACATTATGGCCTTGGAGTGCTATCATCTTCCAAGTGACAAGGTTCTTATTCAACCTGATGTTCCTTGGAAGTTTAAACTGGATAAAGCTAGACTAAGGCACTCTCTTTCAGAGAAGTCTAGTCATTCCTGGGTCAAAGCTAAGAAAAAATTTGTTTCGCCGTATGATCGTGAAAAAGAACTTGAGCGAGGCAAGAAGTCTTTGTGGCACTCAATCAGAATCATTAGCTTCGGAATCCAGATTGCAACTTCACGATCTATTTTTAGATACAGCGAAGTTAATCATCTTTTTAAAGAAATAATGGATGATTTGAGTGAAGATTGGCAGCATTACGAAGAAAAATGGAAACCGGTACGAAATTCAATGCTAACCAATTTCCGTGAGGTGGCTCCCAAATAGTAGAAAATTATGAGGCCGAGAAAGCCAAAGAAATCTTGAAAGATTATATAAAGTGCGCTGTAGGACGTCGTCCTACGAAGGAAAGTAGGTTAGTATGAATTTTGAAGAAGCGGCAATTCTATCAGGTGTTATACTTTTTGGAGCCTGGGCTGTATGGGCCGACATTCCAATGATTCCAAAACTTAAATTTGTTGAACGCAAGAAAAACAAGACAACTGGTTTAGATTCTTTTTATCTTTCAGATAAAAAGGGCAACCAATATGTCATTGCCATTGAAAGCCAAGGGATAAACAGCACTTGTTCGAGCCTTATTATTAATAAGGAAAATATGGGCTCGGGAGCCATAGGCGTTGCTTTGTTCTCATTGCCCACGCTTCCACTTTGGCTTCCATTTATCGTTCCTACAAATCTTTATTTCTCGGCAAAAGAGAAAGTCCTTGGGAAATCAAGGCACGCAGCAGCTATCCTTCAAAAGGTAAAATCTTCTATGCCTCGAAAAGATTATGAAGATTTAAAGGCAGCATTTGAAAAAGATTGGGTAAGGCATGCTAGTTGAGATAGATAAAGTCCGATTCGTTGAACTTTGCTCATTTGTAACAAGTAGGAGAATGGCATGTTGGTGAAAATCGGAATTGGGGATGCTTATGGAGGAGGTTTTGAGTTTGCAAAACCTGAGCGACTTACCCAGATCAAAAATGATTTGAGTACATATTATCCGCACAATCTTCCAGGACATTTGCCAGCAGGTTCATATACAGATGACACCTAGATGTCAATTGGTGTAACAGAGTATCTTTTGGAAAACGACCATTTTGATCCAAATACACTTCCGCTCAAACTCGCAAACAAATGGGTGGAGGTGTATAAACGTGATGCAAGAAATGCATATTCACGTCGTTTTCAAGCTATCTTAGATCAAGTTGAGTCTGGTAAAGAGTTGCTTGCCAAGCTGTCGAAGAAGTCAAATAAATGCGGCGCAGCAATGAGATCGTGTTCGATCGGATACCTACCGAACGTTTATAAAGTCTTAACATTTTCTAGAATGCAAGCTCAAGTGACTCACGATACGCCTGATGCAATTGCTTCCTCGCAAGCAGTTGCTTTGGCTACACACTATTTTCTTTACAATGATGGCAAAAAGAATAATTTGGTTGATTTCCTTGTACTTGGTAGTGGTTCAAGTAGAATTTTCAACGATAAAAAAGATCTTTGGCCGGTAGGAAAACGTTGTACTAGTGATGCTATTCCCTGTGTCAAGGCAGCAATTTCATCAGTATTGAGAAATAATTCTTTGAGCGAATGCCTTAAAGAGTGTATTGATTATACGGGCGACGTAGATTCAATTGCGGCCATGGCGCTGGGCATTGGTTCTTGTTGTAAAGAAATTGAAAACGACCTACCACAGCATCTTTATGAAGGTTTAGAAAATGGTCCGTATGGATTAGACTACCTTCGAAGCCTAGACGAAAAACTGGAAAGATTGCGAGAAAAGTGTGCAAGACGTATTTGATGATTTCGTACATCGTTACCAAGGTCCCAAACTTGCTTTTGTGGTAACTGGTGGTGGAATTGGTATTCATCAACTCGCCCAGACTCTTGGTGCAAGTAGGATCTTGCATGCTATTCATGTGCCATATTCATACGAGGAAAGCCAGAGTTTTATTTATCGAGCTTATGTGTCTCCCAAAGGTAAAGAGCTTGGAAGCGAATATAAGCAAAAGGCAGTAAGTGCCCGAGGTGCAGATTTATTGTGCATGGCGGGCGCTAGAAACTGGCCTAATTGCAAGGTTATATCTTGTACCGCATCCACCACAACAAATCGTTGGCGCCGAGGAGAAAATGAAGCATTTTTGTCGTTGGTCAATCCAACCGAACATTACACTTCATTTGAAAACAAGGTAAAAAGATATCACAAAAAGGTTTCGAAATTGGATGAAGAGGACTACAACAGACTTGGATTGGATTACGCACAGCAAAAGCGCAGGGAAGAAGACCGAGAGATTACTCGTTATATCCTCAAGTTAGCACTCGGAGAAATTCAATGAATCTTAAAGATGCATACTCAAAGCTTTTTGGTAATTCAGGTTATTCTTTTAAAAGATATTATCAGGCCGATAAGATAAGTAGAACATGTTCTGGATTGGATTTGCATCTGGAGCGGCTACTGTCGCAGTTGTAGCCGGAATTTTTGGTTGGGTTATAAACCGACAATTGCGTACTCTTATAAGGCTAACGTATGGTGTTTCGACCAAAGGGAAGAAATTGTGATAGGTAAAGGATTTCAAATTAATCTTCTCGTAGAAGAGAGCGAAGAGGAGACAATTAAGTTGGGCCTCGCTGGAAACAGGGGGTCATATGGCGAATCTATTATCAGGTTTGTCAAGAGAGAAGTTTCATTCTACGATGACTTAGACGAGGACGAATAATGAGCGGTTACTTTTTTGCATTTGGGGTTTTGATTGGCGCAGTTGTTACTATTGGCTTAACGATATGGCTAGTAGTTGGTCTTCTCAAAGATTTTTGGAACTGCTTTTGAAGCAGAACTAACATTTTGGACTGGAATTACAATCGGTGCTGGGTCAGTTGCTTTGATAGCGATTGCTGTTGGCTTAGTGCTTGCTACCAAGCTTGGCAATGAATTCATGAAGATAATCTCAAGATATAAATGAGACTTGATATGCTTGTAACAATTTTGATTAGTGCCACGTTTGTTTGTGGAGTTATTTTTGGCTGGGTCTGTTCGACCGAGTTAAAAAAGCGTTCAGAACGTCTAAAACGTCTGACTATTTTGGAGCAGTCAACTACTGCTTCTCTTAAGGATAACCTTAAAATGCTGAATGAAGAACTAGCAAAACGTGGAACAAACAAAGAATCACCATATAGGTGACGGAGGATAATAATCGTGATTTATGTAGCAATTGTATTAGCCTTCTTGGCTATTGGCGCATTTGTTGTCAGTTTCTTTCTAGAGGATGCAGCTAATTTTACCAGACTTGGTGCAGCTGGTGGTCTGGTGCTATCGTTAGTGTTTTTTGGATTAGCGTCCGCAGTTCAGGTGCAGACTGGTCATATAGGTGTACCAATTGTTTTTGGCTCTGTGCAGAATTATACTTTAGATGAGGGTTTTCATTTTGTAAATCCCTTCGCAACAGTTGATGAAATGTCCATACAGACGCAAAATATAACAATGGCTGGGGTATCTGCGCTACACGCTATGTCTTCTGACCAGTTGTCAATGACACTCGATGTTACGGTTCTTTACCATCTTAATTCAGGCCAGGCGCCGGGCGTCCGACGATATATGCCGAATTATCAACAGTCAGTTGTTGAAACTTCAGTTCGCACTGCTGTCCGTGAAGCTGTGCGAGAATATGATGCCGTAGCTGCGGTTTCCACGAGTCGTGATGAGCTTGGACGTGAAATGGTGCGACTTGTTCGACGTCGCATTTCTAATGCACTTGAACAGCGGAATTTGGAATCATATTCTATTCAAATTGATGACGTGCAACTACGTAATATTGCGCTCCCGCCTGAAATTCGTGAGTCTATCGCCTCGGTTCAGCGTCAGCGTCAACAGGGTAACGAGCGTGAGCAGGCAATTCGTACCGCCGAACAGGAAGCAGAACGTGCAACTGCCGAGGCAGAAGGACAGCGTCGTGTTGCTATCATTCAAGCAAACAGAGACGCAGAATCACGCTTGATTCGTGCCCGTGCAGAAGCCGAAGCCAATGAAATCCTTTCTCGCTCGATTACGCCCGAACTTCTACGGCTTCGTGCAATCGATGCTACCAGAGATATTACAACCAATGAAAATACTCGCACTGTGATTCTTGGTGGCGGGGATCAGCAAACTCCTCTAATCATGAACATGGGTCAGTGATTAGTTTGCATTGAATTAATCCCAAGCACACCTGCACAGGTGTCACCTGCACAGGTGTGCTTTTGTTTAGTACATATTCCCCAGTTTTATTTAAAATAGGTGAATCAATGAACAAGGAAAACAAAGGAAAAATTGTTCTCAATCTGTCAGGTGATTGGCGGGATCGTCTCCATGTTGAAGCTGATTATTATCACGATTGCAATGCATATGGTTGTGATGAGATTTGTCGATGCGGCACCATTGAAAGCACTCGAATCAAGCCGATAACAGTCTTTGGCGCTGTCGGCTTGGCCGAAACTTTTTTTCAAGATGGTCAAGGTAACGAAGGAAAATTGGGCTTTGCATTGGCTGTGAGGTTTTTGAAAAAACTTTTTGAAAACGTTGATGATTTGTTCGTAGTTGAGACTTGTGGTGGTTACTACGGAGACGAAATTGAAGGTGTCTTTGCTAAACCAGGAGCCGAGGTTGTTCTTTTGGAACGGGTGGAGGAATTTAATAAACGATCAAATTCCGAGCGAGTTAGGTTTGTTCTTGAGCAGGAATACGATTCCTTGTTACCCGAAGTTGAACAGTATAAAAGCTGGAAGCTAATTGAAGTACCTGTTGAAGAAGTATATGCTGATAAAGAAATATTAAAGCGATGCTCAAATTCGATATATCAAGAATATGTCTGGTTTTGCCCTTGGCATGGGCTTGGAAGCAATAAGTTGCTAAATAGATTATGGAATTCCACCAAAGGTTGGTACCCTGCCATTGTAGCAATTCCTAAAAAGGGTGGTGGATTTCGAGTAATTGATGGTTTTCACCGATACAAGGCTTGGACAACAAAACCTTACGGAGTTGGCCAACAAAAATGGAAACGTTTAAGACTTAACAAGACGATTAAGATTATTGCCCCAGTGGTTTAGTCACGTACTGATCAGTGGTATAGTGTAGCTATACGAAAGGATTATAAATGAGAAATGACGATAAGTTTGTTACGTCTGTTTCTGCTCAAGGGGCAGCTGTAGCTGATTTTGACATGGCTCGCTTCGTGGCTTCGGCCTCAGCCACGGGCGAAACTGGTAAGGAAGCAAAGGAAGCTTCAAAGACTGTAGTGTCTAAAATGACAGAACTATATGAGTCCTACAAAGAAGAAGGTGCTGTTGAGAATCTTAGAACCAACGTTAGCGTCGCACCAAAACGAGAATGGGAACACCGCTCAGGAGAGCACAAGCTCGTTGGATACACGGCTAACTATGGGATGGTTTTTCACACGTCGGAGTTGGACAAAGTTAGCAAAATTCATGATTCGTTGACAAATATTACAGGTGTAACAGTAGACGAACCAACGTTTGATGTAAAAAACAAATCTGAGCTTTCAACACAAGCACTCAAGAAAGCATTCGATAAATGTCAAAAGCGTTTTGAATCTGAGTGCAAGGTTTTAGGAAAAGATCCAAAGGCATATACAGTTGGGAGTTGGACTGTTCGTTACAGCGAAGATGAAAAGTATCGTAGTCGGGCTGTTCGTACAATGACAGCAAATGCCGCATTGGAAGAAAATAGCAATGCTATCGAAATCCATGCTGGAAAAGCAGAAGTTACATGCGATATCTCTATTTCTTATATTAAACGAGCCAAAAACAATAAATAAAATTTGTTTGCAATGGAGTAAATTCTGAAATGGCAAACAAGAAACTTACTCAAAAGCAAATTAATTTGCATGAAGCCGCAGTAGCTAACAAAAATTTTTGGTATAGAGACCCATTTACTGGTAAAAAAGTGTTAACTGCATACTTCCTCCGGGAAAGAGGATATTGCTGTCAAAGCTTATGCCGACATTGTCCTTATGGTTTTACCAAAGAACAAGATGAGGAAATGAATGAATAATAATGATAATGTGAGATTTGTTTCTGCCGGAGAAATGGTAGAGGTAATACTTGAGTCAAATGCTTCAACTGGATATGTTTGGCAACACATGTCGATTGGTGACTTCGAATATGTTAATGCTCGGGCAGTAAAGCCATACAACCCAGACACCATGACAGTGGGAAGTGGTATAAAACTAATACACACTCTAAAGCCAAAGAGAGAAGGCGAGTTGCGTCTTCGTTTTGAAATGCGTCGGCCATGGGAAAAGACAGCCCCGCCCATTGAAGTGCACGAAGAAGTAATAATGGTGCAAAAATGACAAAACTCAGACCAACAGACGATAAAATCGTCCTTAGGATAGAGCAAAGAGAAGAGCAAGATAAATCCAAAATTGAAAATAAGATTATTGTTCCTCAAACTGTTCAACGTGATGAGAACATAGCAACTATTGTTGCCATCGGTCCAAAGGTTTCAACAGAACTGAATGTTCTTGGCCGCCTAAGTGTTGGAATGAACGTTGTGTACAGGCCACATTCAGGTTTAAAGGTAAAGGTTGACGACATAGACTATCTTGTAGTTCCGCAAGATGCTATTTGGGCAGTGGTCAAATGACAAAATATGTAAAATACACCCAACTCAAATATGGTGAAATGTATGTTACGACAAAAGAACATACTTTCTCTAATTTTGATGAGAGATACAATCAAGTATCGGTACCAGAAGGTGAAAAGCTCTTATTTAGGAGTTTCCAGCCATACGGCCGACACAAAAACAAGGAGTTGTCTTTGTTTTATTGGCTGAAGCACAGAATGACCATTTGCTTGGTAGTCAGCGAAAAAACCCCGGTGCTTCATATGAAACACATCGAGTGGGAAAATAGAAATGAATTTGGCTAAAGTAACGGCTTGTGGTACATATCGGAGGTATTAAATGACTAAGCGTGAAGGTGTAATTCGAACATACCAATACCATAACAATCGTCTTGCCGTGCTTATTGAGGTTTCTTGCAATACTGATTTTGTTGCACGAAATAGTGAGTTTTTAACTTTTGTTGATAATATGCTAATGCATATTGCTAGTAATGCACCTGAGAGTGTTGATGCTCTGCTAGAGCAATCCTGGCTTTTTGATGATTCAAAACAGGTTATCCAAGTTTTGGATGAGCAGAACAAAAAGTTTGGAGAAGAGATTAGAATTCAATCTTTTATGAGATGGACTCTCGATCCTGAACCAGTTGATAACCCCAAAGCCGAAGCGGAGTAATCGTGGGATTCAAAAAAATGTTTTCGGATGATTTACCAAGTTATAGTTGGGGTGGAACACCTGTGAATGATGGGTATCCTGACAAATACAGTTTTAAAGTAAAAAGACGACTTGACTTTGGCAAGGTTGCGGTAGTTGAAGCAAACTATCCCGATTGTTTCAATCATGGTGGCAACAAAATCCTTGTGTACGAGGATAAATCAATTCTTGATCGTGGTGTCAAGTCTAAGTGTTTGGATCCTCACTTTTTGAAGATTGGCAATTCGCCTGTAGCTCGTTTTGAACCGAGCGAAACAGGATGGATTTATGCTATTTCATTTGCAAAGATGATTTCAGGGGCTTAATTCGATAAAGAAAATTAGATTAATATTCTAAGATAAGGTAGGGGTACAATAAATGGCAAGTGGCAATCGTAAACGTTTTTCTTGTGGGCACAAAGGCTTTGGGCAGCAGTGCCATCGTTGTGAAATGGCAAGCAAGCTTGAAGAAATGGCTACAAGTAATAAGCCGTACGTAACACATAAAAAGGCTGAGGCTCCTGCGAAGCCCAAAAGATGGACTGTGGAGGAAATGCTTGAGGAGGCAAAACGGCTTCGAACTACTGGACGTCGGTAGGAAACCTGAGCAGGTTCAGAACCAATCCAAGCTATGCTATGCTGTAGGAGCATAAAAGCGAAACCACTGTATAGAAGTGTTCAGTCTTGATTGTTATAGACATTCCTAGGAATAAACGGGAGTCTAAAACGACAGGTAAGGATGGGTACTATATGAATGAAGAAGAGTACGAGCCAACCCGAGTAAAGATGTTTCGTATTATTCCGCAGATTAAGACCTTCAAGAAGGGCACCCTGCTAAAAACGAAACAGGATCTTTATTACTCTCTTGAAGAGGATATCGTAGAAACTGGCGGTGAAGATAATTTTAATGCCTTTATGTTACAGGGCGGTGCTGGAGCGGGTAATTCCTTTGCACAGTCAGATCAGTTCCTTCACAAGGAAAAGACTGTAATGTTTGTTGAAGCGGCACAGTTTCGTGCGGATGATGGTTACGTTTACGTTAGAGGGCAGCTCCTAACTGACGAAAAGGCTGTATGGGTCAATATTATGCGCACCACCCAGCGCAAATGGGGATACATGATCAGGTCTCAGCAAAAAGCCAAGATTAAAGAAGAGATCGAGAATATGTTCGAAATCTTGGCAGAGTAATAAATACACATATAAGAGAGGGTATATTCATATCAATATGAAGTTTGTAGATGATGTTCAAGATCTTGACGCTGCTTTTATCAAAGCATGCATGGAAAAAATGGACCCGGATGTGGCAACACGCTTTGTTCTGTCTGGCGTGTCTCTTGACAAAACCAAGATAGAAGATGCTTTTGCATTAGCTTGCCGTGAAATGGCAATCAGAGCTGAAGAAAGGGCAGCAGCCGAGAAAAAACTTTCTGATAAGTTGTCTCCTTTAACAGATTCAAAAGAACCATATGATATGGAAAATGATGAAGGTTTATCTTCAAAAACTCTACTGAAAATTTTCGAAGATGTACTGGCTTCGGCAACAAAAAAAACTAAGTAGCATGCCCAGGTGACGGAATTGGCATACGTAGGAGATTCAAAATCTTCCGGGCGCAAGCCCTTGTGGGTTCGAGTCCCACCCTGGGTATTAACCTCAACGAAGACTTGTCATGAAAGCAGAAGATATTCTTAAAAAAGAATATTGGCAGAAGCAACTTGCCGAAACTGTTCCATATAGCCTTGTTAATATTGAAACCGATGTTAACAAACGCTGGGAAACTGGAGCAGAGCATCATCCAGAATCCATAGCTCTGATGGAAGCTATTGCCACCTTAGATTTCATTTTCAATGACGACTATTTTTGTTGGGCGGTAGGTGGCGATGGTGACAATGGAGAACAGCTGATGTACCTAATGGACATTTACTTTGAAGCGAGGGATAAAAATGGAACCGATTGACGTTCGGTCTGATCGACTTGTTTTTGACGCTTCTTCAAGAATTGATCGAAATGGAGTCATGAAGATTACCAAGAAATTTGACTCGCAAGTAAAGTCTTATTGTGAGAAGCGTGGTTTAGAGGTTATTTCGACCGGTGGAAACAATGACCGAGGAGAATTTTATGTCTAAAGCGCAGTCAGAAAAGATGCTCGAATGCGCAAGAACAAATGTTCTTGCTGAAAGAGAACAGCAGGTTAAAAAGGGCATTCAGCCTCAAGTTGGCATTGAATGGCGTGGGCCGGATAAATGGGTGATTGTCATGGATAACATGTACGTACTGAACAAAAAAGGTCAGTTTGAATATGAGCCCATGCCTTCATCAAGAACTGACGATTTTCTTTCGAGAACCCGATTTTCCTTTGAGGAAGCATGGCTAAAGGCAGAGTGTTTGATTGTGGAAGAAGGTTTTAGACCAGTTTGGAGCAGTAAACAATATAAAACGGAAGAGTCGGAAAATGAACATTGACGCAGGAGAAATAATTGGAACTCTGACAAGAGGAACAATTCTAATCGGACTTGTTTCAATGATGTTTTTTGGAATGAATTCTTGTATGAAAGAATCCAATCGCCATCATGAAGAAATGAGAAGGTTTCAACTTATCGAAAAGGGTCACATGGAAGCCAACTGATGATTTATATTCTAATAACTGTAGTTGTTGGACTTTTCTCGTTTATTTTGGGATATTTGACTAGCGTGTATACTTCGCCAAAATTCCTTACAAAAAAACTTAATAAAATTCTTGATGAGTATAAGGCAAACATCGAGGCCGAAACTCGTAAACAAGAAGCAGCCCAAAAAGAAATAACTGAACGTTATCAAAAAGCCGTACAGAACGCCATTTATGAACATATAATGGCAACTGGAGAAATCCCAGCCCACGGAGATATGAATTAATGGGATATTATACAAATTACGAATTGGAATACCGCTTTCTGGCTCACGAGGATCGTTTTTCATCGGTCTTTGAAGAGGAGCTTGCCAAGGATGAAAAGTGGGAAATAATTAAGGAAGTTGCGAAAGGTTACGGCGATAGCATAAAGTGGTATCGACACGATGAAGATATGAGGGCACTTTCAACCAAGTATCCAATGATTCTTTTTACCTTGTCCGGTAAAGGTGAAGAAAGTGGAGATATTTGGAAAAAGTATTATTGCGCAGGTAAATGCCAGGTGGCAAGGGCTCAAATTGAGTATGAGCCATTTGACCCAGACAAGTTGAGCTGATTATGAACAATAGTATTGTTGGCGTACAAGAGGCAAAGAGCAAACTAGAAGAAGCTTTTTTGGCACACTTTAAGAAGAAAGTAGCCGATTTTGATATCACTATAAATCTTTCCAACGGAAAATATGCGATTGCTGCGCAACTCTACTCCCGTGAATTGGTAGAAGCACTTCCCAAGGAAGTAGACGGATATCCAGTGTTTGCTGGCTTAAAAGAAAAAAATATGGACAGCTGATGGATGGACGCAAATTCGAAAACTTAGAAGATTGGGAAAAGGCATTCTTCGCCCTCAATAAGAAAATTGGTAATGATGCTTGGGGGGCTGCAATTGAAGGCGATGGTAGCCGTAATAGGCGTATGAGAATTTACCTTGAAAATAGTGAATTCAAAGAAGTTGTCTTGAAAGAGACAAATGGTAAATTGGCAGGATATCCCCTGGTGTTCACCGTTCTTAGTCAGGAGGCATATGCCATTTCTGAACATAAAAGAGCGGCAGAGAGAGCTTTAAAGTATGAAAAAGCTAAAGAAAAAGAGCAGACTAAATCCGAAAATGCTAAAAGCACCTCATCAGAGACTTTTTGAACATTGCAGAGAAAACGGAGCAAAGTCTGCATGGGCTGTTGGTTCCGGGACAACATCAAATGGTGTATTTTGCTGGGAAATATATCTCGAAGATAAGAACGATGTTGATAAATTGCCCAATGGGTTCGAAGGCGATCAGGTTCATGCTATACTTTGTCCGAAACCTAAGCAATAAACCCTAACCTCTAGGGGGATATGTGTCACACTACAAAGAAGAATTGGTAGAAGTGCCTCACTTCCGTGAGGGAAGAACTTTTGCATTTCACATTCCATATAATCTTGATGACCTAGATTGCAGACTCAATCCAAGACCTGAATTTGGTGAACTTCCTTGGTCGCCTTGGCCAGATCGAAAACATATTGAACGGCGGGTTGGTGATTTCGTTTTAAAGCTTCATCCGACTGAAACTCACAGGCAAGGCTTTGGAAAAAAGCTCAAAGAACGTCCGTGGCGATTAATTCGCCATGTGGATGATCCGCCAGATGAATGGATGGTTTTTTCCCAGAAATGGGGGTTTGACGAAAAGTTGAATCTTTGGAGTTTTAATAAGCGCCATGTTTTGTCAGTGATGAAAGAGGATTTTCCTGATTTGGAAATCACCAACGACCTTGCAGACACTCCCGCAAATCGAAAAATTCGTCAGTTGCGTTCTCCCCCTGAAATTCCTGAAGACATTCTCAACAAAGTTTATGGCCGTTCTATACCGAGGGTCGAGCAAATATATACTAATTTTGAGAATATTGAACAAATAAATGAATTTCAACTTTGTCTTGAATGGTACCGCAAAAACTTGCTGAAAATTCAGCGAAGGCGGGCCAATAGGTGCAAGAAAGAATTGGCCGAAGAGCTGGGTGTCACTGTTAAAGATATAGAGAAAAGGAGACGTAAAGAACGAAAAACTGCTAAAGAGGTTCAGTTTACTCAAGAGTGGATTGACATTTCTACAGACGTACACAACACAATCGATTTCCTCAATGAGGTTGTAAAGCAGATGGGCCAACGTGAGCGACTGGATCGTGAATGGTATGATGATAGTCGTCGAAGAATGCGCCAACTTGCAAGCACGATGCGACGACTTAGCAAATTCTTTCCAAAAAAGAAGTGAAAAACGAAACAATAATCAGGCTTATTAAAAAGAACCTTTCAGATGATTTGAGAAAGCCCAAATACAGAGGCGAATCAAATCAACTGAAAGGTCACTGCTATGTTGCTTCTGAAGCTTTTTATCATCTTTGTAACAATAGTTCAGAGTGGAAGCCTGGAACTCTTAGACATGAGGGTGATATACATTGGCTTTTAAAACATCGTAAAACTGGTGAAGTGGTTGACATTACTGCAACACAGTTTACCAGATTGCCAGACTATGATAAGTTTCGGGGCAGAGGATTTCTTACCAAGTCTCCTTCTAAGAGAACTCAAAAATTGATTAAAAAAATCAGAAAAGACATGAGAAAATTTCGTTTGTTGGCATTGTCGCCATCTAACAAAGGTAAGGGCTAATGACCATCACCGTTCAAATTTGGCCTAATTCGGCACTTAGACTTAAACGCTTTCATAGAAAGATGTCCACAGACGAAATTAATCAGGCCGTTACCTTCTCCTGGGAAGCGGGAGAAGAAAATCCATTTAGAGCTGACATCCTTAAATCAAAAAAGACTGAAAAACAAAAGGAAGAACCGGGCCCTGGGCAATTTATTCTGAATGCAGAGCAGATTATGGTTGTTGCCAATGGTTCCGAACTTGATCTGATTAGAACACACCTAAACAATACTCCTTGGCCAATCAAAGACGGCAAACATCCAGTTATTTGGTTCGGTGATCAAGCCAAATTTATAGCACTTAACTTTGTTTTTTAAGCATGACTGATTTTAAACAATTCACTGAAATGCTCAAGCGAGCTGGCATCAAATTCAAGACCAAGCATCAAAAAGGAAACAAGAAAATAAAAATTGTTAAAATTTTTGGTCGTTTTAATTCTGATCAGACTATGTTTAAGTTTGATGAGTCTGAGAAGTTGTATTACGTTGGGTCCTTCGACGAGCCTTCCATTCGATGGAATGAAAATCATGGAAAGTTCATCAGGGGTAAGACAGTTCGTAGATACCAGGATATGACCAAAGAACAAAAACAAAAATACGAACAAATGTACAATATCAAGTCTTGATAACCAATTTCTTAGATTTGTTTAACTTTGGAGAAACTCATGAAAAAGATGCTAGTGTCGCTTATGGTTCAAACTGAAATCAATTATGATGAAATGGATGATGGCGAGTATGAAGAAAACTTAGAGCAGCTCATTTCTGATTTGGAAGATATGGGGCTCACTGTCAACGTTGAATCGGAAGAGTCATTAGATGATGATGACGACGATCTTTTGTAAGTTTTGATGGGGTAATCATGAAACCTGGGAAATTGTTCAGGTTCTGCAATACTGCTACGGTATATCCAGTGGCGTGCAACAGAGATGAAGTTGGAAAAAAGGTACTTTCCAACACGCTTTTCATGGTCATCAACCTCAAGCCTTCTAGTGAAGATTTTCGAGCAATAAATTACTATGATTTACACAACCCATGGCTGATACTGCTTGGTGAGAAGCTTTATTTTGTTGACACGCTTGGTCGTAAATTGCTTGATGTAACTCCTTTTGTTAATGAAAATGGCGAAGCTTATTGGCATGAATATTTTTTGACCGAAAATTCAAAAGAGACTTTTTGTACGCAAAGTTTTTAGAAACTAGTTATTAAATGAGGGGCAGAAATGTGTCCCGGCGGGACACGTGAGGAAATATTCACCAAGTACCCTTTTCGTGTTTACATCCTTGGTGGCATGTGCTATATGTTATATAGCTCTGTTTCTCCTGGTGTTGCGGATGTTCCCGCTGATAATTCTGTCAGTCGGGGGTTACATCGGGTTCATATTTTTAGGCGTTTTCGTAATCGAAAAGTTAAGTCAATAACTTCTTAGTGATTAATGGTTCTTAACCAACTCATTAGAGGAATTTATGTCAACTTTTTCTGTAACTGTCGAACGGATTACTGTTCTTGAACACCCCAATGCTGATGCTTTAGAACTCGCCCAGGTGGGCGATTACCAAGCAATTGTCCGCAAGGACCAGTTTAAGAGCGGTGATCTCGTTGCCTACATTCCAGAACAGGCTGTCGTTCCTCAGGCTCTCCTCCGTGAAATGGGTCTTGAGGGTAAGCTTGCCGGAAAGGCAAAGAATCGTGTAAAGGCCATTCGTCTTCGTGGCATCCTTTCACAGGGACTTGTGTATCCTGCACGTCCTGAGTGGCAAGAGGGTGCTGATGTTGCTAATATTCTTGGAATTACCAAGTGGGAGCCTCCAATTCCGGCCCATCTTTCCGGTGAGGTGTTCGCTGCTGGTCAGGACCGTACCTTGAAGTACGATATCGAAAATTTTAAGCGTTTTCCTCACATTCTTGAGGAAGGTGAAGAGGTTGTTTTCACTGAGAAACTTCATGGATGCTTGCATGAAGCAAGTATGGTCCGACTTGTAGATGGAAGCGAGCGGTCTATCGCAGAAGTAGTGGCTGATAAAACAATTCAGTCGGTTTTATCTTATAATGAACAAAGCAAGGAATATATTGAGCGACCTATTACTGGTCGCATGCGTCGGCTAAACAGTGAAGATAAAAAATGGGTAAAGCTTACCTTAGAAAACGGTTCTACTCTCACCTTAACCGAGGATCACCCCGTTTATTCACGTGACCGACAAATGTGGGTGGAAGCTGGCAAACTTTTGCCTGATGAAGATATTGAAAGTCCAATCATGTAGCAAGTCCCATGCAGGCGTCAAATCGTGAAGAAATTATATCAGGGTTTATCGTAGACGGCTTGTTGAAAAGTGAGAAAGTTATCTTGGAATTCTATGGAGATATGTTCCATTGTAATCCAACAAAATTTCACGACCCAAGCGAATATTGCTCTTGGATTTCCAGGACTGTTGGGCAACAATGGAAAAGAGATAAAAGGCGCACCGCCGCCTTGCTCAAAAGAGGGTACAAAGTTCTAATTGTTTGGGAAAGTGATTGGAACAATCAAAAAGAAAAAACGATAGAAAGAGTAAAAAATGCGCTGTGTTAAGATTGAGTATGTTGAAAGTGATAGTGATCTCTATGATTTAGAGATTGATGGTGGCAACAACAACTATATTGCTGAAGGCATTGTTGTTCATAACACCTGGTGTATGATTGGCCTTATGCCGCCGAGGGATGCCCATCCCGAGGAGGGCCGTCTCATTATCTCATCCAAGGGTCTTTCGGCTCGTGGACTGGCGATGAAGTATGATGCCGAAGCCAACAAGACGAATCTATACGTGCGTGTCGCTCGACACTACAACATGGACAACCGTATTTCATTTGCTTTTGGTCATCAGCTAAAACACGATTTCGATCCACAGCCGGTTTACGTTCTTGGAGAGATTTTTGGACGTGGTGTTCAGGACCTTTCTTATGGCAGTTCTGCCGACAAGGACGTCGAGATCGGTTTTAGAGTATTTGATATTTATGTTGGACGTCCAGGGTCTGGCAGTTATTTGAACGACTCTGAGCTTGATGCGGCTTGCAAGAGACTTGGTCTTCAGCGTGTTCCGGTGCTTTACCGTGGGCCCTTCTCGAAGAAGGTTTTGTACGAGTACACTGACGGCTTCGAGACTATTTCCGGTAAGGAAATGCATATCCGTGAGGGTGTTGTTGTTCGACCTACGGTAGAACGCTGGAGCGAAGAAATTGGCCGTGTTCAGCTAAAGTCTGTTAGCGGTGATTACCTCACCCGTAAGGGCGGAACAGAATACAACTGAAAAAGGACGCTTCGGCGTCCTTTTTTTGTGAAGAAGGAATAATGTTCGAATTTCTATTGTTCGGACGATGGTTTGGTTTTGGGTTCTGTTCGGAGTGTGCAAGGTACCTGAAAAGGCGACCCAGCTAAAGAAAGCATTGCTTCTTTTAGAGCTTGGATTCAGACCCGCTGGGAAGGCTGCTTTGAATTTGGAAGTCCAGAAATCGAACAATGGGTCACCCGTGGTATGCAGTGTGTGCCCGAAGCTTTAAGAAACCTCTAATATTGTAAAGTGGTTCTCATTTCGACGAAGTGATGATACTCTCTAGTCAATGGATAGCCTGTACAACAGCAACGGTCTTATTTTCTGGTCTGAACGTGAAATCAGACTACGAAGAGTGTTTGAGCAACACTTTTTGGCTGAACTAAAGACGGCATTGCTCGAAATGAATCCGGCCTGGGCTTTTTTTCAGGTTGAAACTCCCATCCTTACTCCTGAAACTCTGATTAACCCAAACTATACACGTGAGGATGTTTGGTTTCAAGAAGGGGAAAATCCTGGACTCGTTCTACGACCTGAAACCACGCCTGGTTCGTATGCATACGCAGCCCATCTACTCCGGGGACTTTCAAAGCCAACTCGCCCACCTTTTGTGGTTTGGCAGACCGGTAAAAGTTTTCGACGGGAACAGGACCAGGTTACCAAAAACATGCGGCTGAAAGAGTTTTATCAGCAGGAATTTCAGTGCATTTTTACAGCAGATACACTAAATGACTATCATTCGGCAGTGCTAGAACCTGTTCGAAAAATGATTGCAGAAATGGTTCATTTGCCAACTAGAATTGTTGTTTCTGACCGTCTTCCATCTTACAGCCAAAAAACAATGGATGTTGAGGTTGATAATGGCGACAAGTGGATGGAGGTCTGTTCGATTTCTCTGCGAACTGATTTTCCTATCAGGGCAAAGTTTCAGGCAAAAAACAAAGTTGTAGAAAAAGATCTGTTGGTGCTCGAAGTTGCCATTGGACTTGACTGTTGTGTCTACAACTTCAACCTCAAAAAAGAGTAAAGCGTTCGACAAAATTGTATTGGGAGAATAAGATGCAGACCCACAACCTAAAACTACGAGTCCTGTGGACCGAATGGAATCCTTTTGCTGAAGAAGATGAGAATGATATCGAGGAAAGGTCGCTTGTGAGCAACCAATATCATCCTGAAAACATCTTCTTCGCAGAAGAATTTGGCAAGCTGGTTTCCTCTCTTGAGGAAAAGTATAACATCACCCTTGATCATGGAGGGGATGATGTTTTCTATGAGCTTACGTTGGCTGATGAAGTTGAAGATGATTCAGCAGAAGAAATTGCCAACAAGGTTCTGGTTGAACTAGAGAAATACCTGGAGTCTTGACATGAAGGCATTTATTCCCGAACTTGGCTCTGAGCTTAAAGTCGAAAAAGACTGGACGTTCGAGCTTTATCTTGAACATCGCAACAGTGATGTCGCACTTGCCGATGGTCGAAATACCAGTTATAGCTGGCAAAACGAGCTTGATTCCTATTCGAGAACACTTCCAGCTGGAACAAAACTTGAAGTCGATCGCATTTATGTTCGAAAGGGCCTTAAGGAATTTTCGAGTGTAACGCTCAAAATTATCGAAACTACAGATCAAGCTTTGGTTAAAGCCAAAGGAAACAGAAACAATTATGGACGTTTCTGGGTAAAGCTTGCTGATTTCAACTATGCAAACTTCACTGTGGTCAACGATACTTCAATTTCTGCGGAAGCTCAGGAAGATCACAGTGAACCCGCAACGCTTGCTATGATTAAGCGTCGTAATGGTTATGGTCAGAAGTATTGGGTAAAGTTTGAACATGAAGATCCTGAACTGTCCTACGAGGGGCCTTTGCAGGTTCGTAAACTCAAGGAAGTCCAGAAAATGGATCCTAGTTACAATCCTGGGTTTCCGCACACAGTAACAAGTGGTCCCGTCGGTCCCGGATGGAATGGGCAGAGACTATATCGTTATATGCCAAAATACTTCTTTGAATCGCTCGTGGCCGATTCATGGAAGGAAGCTCGGGAAAACGATTCTCGATACAAAGTTACAGTGCCGAATCCTTTCTATTATGTGTTTGGCATGTTTGCCGGATACGACATGCAAGGTTCTAGAGACAAAACCATGATTGTTACCAAACACCCACTTGAGGATAAAATCCACATCCCAACCGATAAAGATGAACGTTTGCCACTTGGAATTAAGACCGACAAGACTGAATTGATTGATATCCCAATTGCTGGTGGAAAGTTGTCTATCTATGACATCAAGTTGGTGTGAGTAAATTACTGTGAGTCACTCATCTGGTAAAATTGATGATTTTGTTATTGGTGAAATTACCAATGTCCTAAAGCCTGGAAAGTTGTATCAGATGACCGGCCACTTCGGCGACATGGGTCAAGGTAGATTGTTTACCTTGGTTAAAGAACCATCGCCTGGCAAGTTAGGTGAGATCAGAAGCAAATTTACGAACGTCATAACCATAGAAGGACAGCCTTGGGTAATGTACCTTGGCGCATCTGAATTAGGTGCTACAAATTGGGTACGAGTCATTTACAATGACGGTGTTTATTTTACTTCTGCTTTAAATTTTGAGCATTTTCTTGTTAAGAATAGGATCTTAACTAAAGAATACCTTAGGAGATACTGTGTATTACTGGAAGACAAGTGAGGTTATCGACGAGCTTAGCAAGATCAGCAAGGTCAAAAAGGTTGCTTCTACCCAACCCGGTGGTGATTATGACACGACAGAGGTTATTGTTCATGTTGTGGGCTGTTCAGACAGGCTTTATGTTTCTGGATTTTATTCCACTGAAGAATGCATCCCAAACCCTGACGATTCTACGGTTGAGTGGGTTGAAATCAGCGATGGGTTGGATTCGAGAGGTGGACTAAACTCAACCAATGATAACCTCGCTGAGGTTTATATTAAAATTCGGCAATATTTTGCCAAGCGTGGCGCTAGCATTATCAACCATTATAGCGAAATTTTTTGAGGCAAGCATAGTTCAACGACGAAAGAGTATTGACGAAGTTCAGATAATCTTAAAGAATATCCAATTTATGGGTTGGGAGCTTCGTCTCATGGAAAAGGGGGACGGGTTTCTTCTTCAATGGGTTTTCATGGACATCGATGTTGAGAATCCTGAGGCTGGTCCCATCCCACAGCATTGTCGCAAGTGGTATTTGTCGCCATATTCAACTATCACAGAAATCGTAGAAACAGCTTGGAAGGCTTGCAAGGTTGCAATGGAGCATGAAGTCCGTGAAAAATTCACGTACCGTGGACGTCGTATTTATAGCCCACATTTTGATGTTGAGGCACGTGTGTCCATGTGCGACAATGCCGAATATGATATGCGTGAAAACTAATATAATGCGACAGTGGTTATTTAAAATTTGGGTATGGTTCCACGTAAAGTTGGGACTTGTAACTCACCAAGTCAAAGATGATGGTGCTTGGGCCTGGGGATTTTTGCATTCTGGGTCAAATGACCACGTATTCGTGCCGGTTGGTCGATATCTCACATTGCTCGATAAACACTGTTATCACAACTTTGAATTGTGGCTTATGGATTGGGGAGGTAGAAGAATCTATATTCAAGCTGACAAGTGTAAATCGTTGTCACTTAAGACGAAAATAAGTTTTTGGTTTTGGATGCATTAGAATTTTTCCTCTTTGTCAGTAAAAACACAGGATATTTAAGCAATGGTCAACAAACGTTGTTGATTGCTTTTTTTGGGATTTAGGATGCCTGCTAAGAAGAGAGATGAACCTTATCTTAAACCATTCATAGGACGTGTTTTTACATTGCGGCAACATAAAGATATTCCCTGTTTCCATGAAAATAAAACACGTATTTGTCTTGATTTGTCAGATTTTGGCGAAGCTGTTCTTGTTACAGATGAAAGCAACACTAGAGTAAAAGTCACACTCGCAACTGGTTCCTTTGTGTGGATTCCAAAATTCTTCCTCCATAAAGAAGTCAAGAACGGCCTCTTTAAAGAAGTGGATAACATATCAGAGTGTATCCAGGAATTACTTTTTCTTGCTGGAGAGATGAAAAGCAAAGAAGAAGACTTTGAAGCTCTTTCAAATTATGCTGAAGAAATAGAGCGAGTCGCTTATTTGCTCAGGCAATATGCAGATGAAATAAGCCCTACCAATAAGAAAAATAAATAATGACGATTGAAAATCAAAACCTTAGACGATTAGTTGGTTCAATTGATCTGGTTGGTAGGGTAGCCATCACCACGCAAAAAACCCATGCGCTCAAATCTCCCGATCTTTGGACTGGAAGAGAAACAATTCCTGCTGGTACTGTTGCTCTAATAATAGAGCAGGTGGATAATAAATTCGTAAAAATAATTTGGGATGAGCAAACAACGTTCGTTACTACTGACACCCTCCGTTTAATAAAAATTAATAATGATTTCGGTGGTAAATCTTTTGCAATCACTGGAGACCTTTCAGTGTCTCGTGATTATTTCAAAAATCTAATCAAGCTTAAGGGCGGTAAATTTAAATCTCACATTTCTAAATATTGTGATTATTTGATTGTAGGAAGCCCAACCCACTCTGAAAAATCAACAAAGTTAAAGAAGGCTATGAAACTTGGAGTTGATATCATTACTGAACAGCAGTTTTTTGACCTAATTGGAGGAAAATAGTGGCAAAGCCAAAAGAATTAAAATTTAAACCCTACGTTGGGCATTTTTTTAAATTTACTGAACGCATTTGCAACAATCCAAGATTCGCCATAATGGGCAAACAAGTCTACGGAAACGATGTGAGAGGAAGGAAAAGTTTTGTAAACGAATCCAAACTTCCTGACTCGGTTTTGGTAGTAGATGAAAAGCGAAACCATGTTAAAATTTTAACACCAGACAACCAATATTGGTGGACCACTAAAGCTCAGCTTGAGCCAATTGAACTACCAACTTATGACGGCAATCCAATCCCAATATTGCAACAATATAGAAGTTTTCTTGTTTATTGCACGGATACTCCGATTAAAAACTTTTCGCTGGAAGAAATGACCAGGAAAGCAATGGATTTGTTGCCTAAAATAGATGCAATGATGGAAAATCATCGCATGAAAATCATCCCCCACTGAATTTTATATAACCGGTTTAGGTTAGAACTTCCCCATGGTATGCTGAGTAGGTAACCCAAGCAAAGGGAGAGATATGTCTACTCTAAGTAATGAAGAAGGTACTCTTGAACAGTTGGCCGAGACCGTCCGCAAGCCGAAGTTTTCGGAGTTTGTGGAAAAGGGCGTCTACCAAACTTGGATGGCCAGCAATGCTCTTGAGCTTAGGGACGGCCACGCTGTTACTCTTGCGGGTCGGGTTGTTAATTTTCGACGACTTGGCTCCATTGCTTTCGGAAAGCTTGTCGATCAGTCTGGAAAGATTCAGTTTTGTTTCAACAAGCGTGAAACCCCCGAAAGCTTCAAGGGGTGGATGAAGGCTGTAAAGATGGGCAGTATTATCACCATTGAAGGTGAAATGTGGACTTCCACTACTGGCGAGAAGACGGTTTTGGTAAACCGTGCTTTCAAGGTTCTCCGTGATCCAATCCATCCCTTCCCAAATAAGGTTGATGGAATTGTTGATCCGGAGCTACGTCTTCGTAAGCGTTACCTTGATATTGTCATGAACCCTGATGTGAAGCAGGTTTTCGTGACCCGTTCTCGGATTGTTTCGGAGCTTCGTAAGTTTCTGGAGCGCTACGGTTTCATGGAAGTGGAAACCCCGATCTTACAGACTCGGGCTTCAGGAGCCCAGGCTCGTCCTTTTCAGACGCATCATCATGCACTGGATGCCGATCTTTATCTTCGTATTGCACCTGAGACTTACTTGAAGCGTGCTGTTGCAGCTTCTTTTGATCGAGTGTATGAGATCGGAAAGAACTTTCGCAATGAAGGGGTCGATCCTTCCCACTTGCAGGAGTTTACCTCGGTTGAGTGGTATGGCGCTTACATGAGTTATATGGACAACCTTGAGTTGTTTAAGATGCTTTTGTCTTACCTTTTCTTTGCGGCCGGTCATGAATATTCAAACGATCCCGCTTCTCCTCTTATTAAGAGGATGATTGTCGAATATCAGGGGACCAAGCTTGATTTTACCGATCCTCCGGTAAGGTCTTATGCTGCGGTATTTGAGCAATATACTGGAATTTCGCCCTGGTCGTTGAGTTCTGCAAAGGAAATCGACGAAATGTTTAAGGAGAAGGTGCGGCCAAACCTTGTTCAGCCGATTTTCCTCAAGGATTACCCGGCTCACATGAGTCCTCTCGCACAGCGAAGCGAAGACGGCCGCACGGTCGAGCAGTGGCAGTTTATTGTCAATGGCTGGGAGCTTGTGAAGTGTTACACGGAGCTTACTGACGCTGTTCTACAGCGACAGTTGTTGGAGGAACAGATGGCTGCCCGTGAGGACGGCGATGACGAGGCCATGATGCTTGAGGAAGATTTTCTTGAGTGCATGGAATATGGCATGCCACCTTGTTCAGGCTTGGGAATGGGAGTGGACAGATTTGTTGCCATTATGACTAACCAAACCACTCTCCGTGATGTAGTTCTATTTCCAACACTATTGTAAAGATAATATGTACCGACTGAACATTGTTAGAGCTTTGTTGCTGGTTATTTTGGCAACAGTATTGTCAGCAATCCCCGTATCTTGGGTCTTTGTGCTGGGCACTGGATTCAAATCAAGTCTGCTTTTCGCCTTGGTTGGCAAATCAATGGCTAACGCCATGATGCTAATTTGGTTCATGAGTGCCGTCATTGGCTTTATTGGGGGCTTGGCTGGCATTCTTTGGTCTGCGAGTTTTTGTTGTAAATTTACAAACGAAACAGTAGCCAAATTAATGAACGATAAATTTTATTTGGTAGAATGGCATCACGCATTGCTGATACTACCATCTGCCATTATTGCTTTGCCTATTTATACTATCATGGTTGTGTTTATTTTCCTTGGAATTATCTTCACACCTATACTCAATTTCTATGATAGATTGAAGCACAATCCTCGCACTGTCTCTGTTTTTGAAAAAGCGTCACAGCCACTTATGGAGAAAACTGAAAAGGCAACTAAACCAGTTGAGTTTTGACAAGATTTTATAAAATCTTTGATGTTAGAAAACTAAATGCCAAATATTTGCAAAAATTGTGAAAACCAATGTTGGTCAGGTTATGGCGAATACGAATTATGTACACGATGCATGATTGGTGATCAAAGCCCATCAATTTGGGTAATGAGTCAGGCCAAGGAAAAAATCCTTTCTTTAAGGGAAAACCCGTATCACCCCGCCAAATATCGTTCTGTCACTGTCAATCGCACACTTTCCTACAATGTTGTTACTGGTGAATGTGTTGGTAGAGAAAAACCACCTGGGGGGGATAAAAAAAATTATGTTACTATAATGGTTTCTGTATCTTGTGAGAATAAAGAAGGTTTTCCAAACACCACAATAGTCTTTGACCGTTGGGCGGACGATGGCATGTCAGCCTTGGGTAAGGAAGGTCCCTTTGGCATTTCCAGTTTTGATAATTTGGTTGAAGAAGGAGCCCCTCTTTTCGTGGTAACGCTATTTAACTTGATTAAGTTCGCCAAAGAAGACTTGTATATTTGCTCGACCTGCAAAAAAGAACTTCCTAATCCACCGGTAGGTCGTCATTTTGCAGGAACTTATTGCAAAGTTTGCTGGGAAATCTTCAAAAGGAAGAATTCCAGAACCTGTAACAGGTGTCGTAAACCAATGTATGAGTGTTATTGTTAGGAGGTTATTATGCTGATTTCGGCTTTGGTATTTTTTGCTTTGCTGTTCCTTTTGCCAGGACTGATAGTGCATATCCAATCTCTTCGATATATGAAGAAGTTGGGTGCCACAAACGCCATTTGGCGTTCTTTTTCTCCGTTGAGCTTCTTGCTCACGCCAATTGTTGTCTTTCCGATGTATTCTTTTAGTATATACTCTATCCTTATGGTTCCTGCTGAGCAACGTCCAACAACACTCAGACTTTCTCTTGAAAAGGTTAACTCTGGCATTGACAACGAAGATGTCATCATCAAACAGAGCGTCATTTATGCAATGGCCAGTGTTTTTAAGATTAAATTGGACGACTAAAAGTTAATAACGTTTTATATTCTATGGCACTGACCGACAAACAAGTGAAACTGCTGCGTAGATGGCTGCGCAAACGCTCTGTGCGAGTCCGTGAGACGGCTGATATTTGTGCCGACCCCATAAGAGCTGCAAAGTTAGAAGGGTTGTCAGAAGGTTTTGAGGAAATCTACAAGGTACTGGTATTAGGACCAGACTTTATCGAAGAATTGGGTCAGGAATGAAGTTCGTGAAAAAGTATTTTGTTTCTATTTTTCTGGTAAACATTTTCATAGTTTTTGCTATTGCAATTTTTCATACCATTAGGTATGATCACATGGAAGACCCCAGCAACGCTGGAACGGTGATATGTCAACCCATTGAGTCTGAGGCCACTTACTGTAGCCAAAATGATGAAGATGTTCGCTGTCACAATGGTCGGTTTCGCTATCTTGTGAAACACAATGGTGAAGGAATCGTTTTCTACAACCAGGAACGTAGACGAATACAGTTAAACAACGTCTCTTGTCGTGTAGAATATGGTCTTCCGAGGTAGGGGTTATGTCCTGGTTATTTCCATTGTTTGCATGGAAAGGCGAGATCCCAACTGGAGATCACCCAGGTGCTTTTGCAGCCGTAAGGAAATACGACATTCATACAGGCGTTGATCTTTACGTGCCCGAGCCTTGCCTTGTTTATGCCGTGGAGCCAGGTATTGTAGTAGCAATAGAAGAGTTTACTGGTCCAAAAGCCGGCTCGCCTTGGTGGCTTCCTACGCAAGCTATTTTGATTGAAGGACCGTCAGGAGTGGTCTGCTATGGCGAAGTTTCTACTGTCAAACTGAAAGTTGGGGATGTTATTGAACAAGGACAGATCCTTGCTTGCGTTTCTCCAGTTCTAAAAAAAAATAAAGAAAGGGCTGATGTCCCTGACCATTCAAGGTTTATGCTTCACTTTGAACTTTACGAACACGGCACCAAGGAAACTGTTTGGTGGCACAAAGAATGTCCAGTCCCAAAAAATCTATTAGATCCAACTGATTTGCTAAAAGAGGCTCTTGATGGAACCTGAGGATTATTTTCTTTCTGGCAAGCTTTATATCTTTGGCGGTTTTGATGAGCGGTTTGATTTCAAAGGCATTACCCCAAGAACGCACCTTTGGGATCTTAATGGCAGCAAAGAATATTATCCCAAAATTGGTGAAACTTTCATGTGCGTCAGAGTCACAAGAAAAACAGTTAATCGCTCAAAAGGCAAGCCGATGACTGTAACATGTATAGTGTTTCTTTCGCCTGATGAAAAGATTGTTTTCGACATATTTGGTCGTTTTTCAAGGCGAATTGTTGACCGCTGGCATCCGCATCCAAAATATTTTGAGGAAGAATGACCTATCTCTTTTTTAAGCGTGGAAAGTTATACAGGTGGAAAATCGATGACCCCGATTTGTATGGAACACGCCAATGGGCATCATCGCTTTTGTGTGAAAAGACCGACAAGGGATTTGTACGTCACTGGCCTGAGCCTCATAGCATTTATTGTTGTGTTGATATAGTACGAAAACCAATTATTGAAGACGGCGAGTACAGCGGTAGTAGAAATTACTATAGATTGTTTTTTCTGACCCCGGAAGGTCAACTTGTTTTTGATGACATTATTAGAGATGAAATTGCCAATATCCGTTGGGAGCCAGTTTAGACTTTATCCGTTGATGATAGGATGTTGTTATGGGATACAAGATTGGAAAATGTGATTTTGTCAACTTGGACGGCCGTGTCTCAAACGCCCTGGGCAACTGTGAAGATTTCACAGAGTCATATTATGACCGTGCCTATGTTCAAATTTGCGAATTAAATTATGTTCAAAGCGAATATGTGCCAGATATTGCATTTAATGCAAAATGGATTCTGAAGCTAGACGAATATGGTGAATATCACATTGAGCCTACTTTGGAAACTAAAGAGCTTCTCGAAAGTCGAGAAATTATCGTAAGTTTTTGGCAAGATTATGTCCTTCAAAAAATCCAAACATTAATGGAATGTGAATTTAATTTCCCGCTCACAAATGAGTTTGGAGAGGAGGTTTGGCTGTTTAAAGACAGCGACGAGCCGCCTTGGCGGCAGCCTGCCCCTGTAGGAACAATCTTTCCTGTTGGAGAATGAAAATGGTCTATACTACACATCCACGATATTTCCCCGAAAAAACAATTGAGCTTGGGACGTTTAATGTCGACTCAGGAAAGCTTGTTGTTTCCGATCCTTGTTATTCGCCAGGTACTTGGTGTGCAGGCGCTTTGGGTAATGTTAAGAACGGAATTTGGAAAGGTTTTGTTCAGAAAGGCAAGACAGATTGGGGCAATCGCTGCTGGTCTGTACAAGCTGTTCACCTTGATCATTATTCACAAAACATGGGTTTTTCAGAAAAAACCGATATTACTGTTGGCGTTGACTCGGGTCAAGCTGGCATCTATGATGTAGCTAAATTTGGTGGTGGGCAAGACGAATATGGCGATGGTGGTTGGTATGATAATGCCTGTGAGACTACTTTATCAGCTCTTGGCGCCGGCGTCTTAGATGGTGGAGTTGTTTCTTCATCGGGGTTCGGCGACGGTGCATATGATTGCTATGTATCACGAGACAACAGTGGACAAATCGTCGGTGTCAAGGTTGTATTTATCCGTATCGAGGATTTCATTGAGGATTACGATGACTTTGAACAAGATGATGAGGAATTTGATGATGATATGTAACAACCATCATCATTTGAATGAAAATTAAATACAGTCCCGTAGTATAGAAGACTAACGCAACGACCTTTCAAATCAGAGAACATAGGTTCAAATCCCGCAGGTCTGGCTAAACATTATGAAAATTTTCCAAAAAGTTAAAGAGATACGAAGTAGGAAAGGCGAATTGCATTTCGAAAGATATGCAATTATTCAAACTACATTTTTTGGCCTTTATGTTCACACCATACATAAAGCCGATCAAGATTTTCATTTACACAGCCATCCTTGGAACTTCATTACTGTTGTTCTGCGGGGCTCATATATTTCAAAAGGGCTGAAGGGTCTCTTTCGCAAATCCCCAGGAACTGTGTCATTAATGACAAGAAATAATTTTCACAAAATTCAAGAAATTGTTGAAGGACCGGTTAAGGCACTGTTTTTCACCTGGGGCCGTGCCAAACCATGGTATTACCTTGTTGAAGGTGACCGCATTGAATCAAAAATTTACCGCAAGATGAAGCACGCTACAGGATTCAAAAATGAGTGAAAAGAAAAGTGTTAAGTGGGAGGCTGGTGCCTATATTTGGATTACAGTAGCTTCTCCAGAGCGGGACCCATATAAGGTTAACAAACAACATCATCAAGATTGCACGCTCTTTTACCAGTGGATGATTGACAATAAAATTAAATTCATAACCAACCGGGTTGGTGGTGGAAAATTTGATGGTTTAATTAAACTTGACGAGTGGAGTAGAGTAGAAAAATGGCTCAACGAAAACGGATATGAGCAAGGTTCAACTGCCATTCCTGATCCGATTGAGGAGGCATACTGGTCCGAATACGAGAAAATGGGTGGATAAATGGGGTATCATAAAAGAAAAATACCTCGTGGCAAATACGGCGACTTCTCTAAAATCAAAGAAGAGATGATAGAAGCACTGGATGCCAAAGAACAAGGTGTGGAAATCATGCTTCTAACAGAACTTTCCGATCTTTATGGAGCAATTAAAGGTTATTTGGAAAAGCACCATCCAAGTATTACCATGGAAGATCTTCGTTTGATGAATGAACGTACAGCTGAAGCTTTCAAGGATGGCAATAGAGTAGAAAGGGAAGCAGATGAATCATCCGATCAGGACGAAGAAGATTGATTGGGGGAGGATTGCCCGTGCCGTTTCCTTTTATGAAAGTAAAGGTTTGGGTATGTGGAAGTTCCATGGATTGTTGACGATAGATTTGTTCAAATAACGTATCCAGATGACTCTCCGCAGGACAACTGTTTCCAAACTTCAATGGGCACTTTGGTTGGCTCAGCTGAGCAATCATTTCTAGCATTTGTAAATGGTGGATATGGTAAATACACCAGCAAAAAACTTGTAGCTGTCACTCCATGTTTTAGAGACCATCAACCCAAGGATGATTTACACCAGCCTTGGTTCATGAAGGTGGAGCTTTATTCAGAAGATCCTTACTGTAAAGCAGATGAAATAATGGCTTTGGCTGGGGATTTTTTTGTCAGCGAAGGTGTTTCTTTGACCGCAGAAGAAACGGAAATCGGATTCGATTGGAAAGTTGACGACATAGAAATCGGCTCATACGGCAATCGAGTTTGGAATAATGCAAAATACAACACACTTTCCTGGAGTTATGGAACAGGGCTTGCTGAACCAAGATTTTCTCAGGCATTGAAAAGTCATAAGAAATTCGTGAAACATAAACTCATTGGCCTTAGAACCAAAACGGAAAACATGAACAAATGAGGATTCCTATGTTGGAAGATACTGATGTTTTAGATTATTACCCCCTAAAGGGTGGGAGCCTTCCACCTTCTTCTGCTGTGATGACAAAACTTGCAGCAGTTCCACAAAAACACAGAAACATCTTTCAAATTGATGAATTTCACTCTTGGTTCATGGATAACAAAAACAAATCTCATAAAGAAGATTTATCTAGTTATTATCAGTTTGCGGGAGCTATAAATCGAGCACCAATTATCAGGTTCATTATTGATCGGCTTTGTACTGATTATCCTCATTTGTTCAAATGGCATGAAAACAACAACAAGCTTTGGGTTGCGTTTAAGTTGGAGTTTATTCAGTTTGATAAAGATTACGAACTTATCGGTGCTGAAGATTTATTTGGAAACAAGCCCGACTATGCTGATGCTTTAGATGCATTGGCTATGCAAGTCCCAGAAGATCTTGTTATTTGCTCGGTAAATTCAGACGGGAATGATTTTGTTTCTACCGCTCATTTAATGTCGCCCGCTGGCTGGAGTGCTTCGACTGTTGTGGGCAAATCCTTTGCTCAGATTCATGAGCGTGTAACGAAGGTTGACGGACGTCCAATCATTAAAAATCCATCCGCTATGGTAAATGGAATAATTCGCATGGGTACACCAGTTCAAAGGGTTGGTGCTATCTCTTTTCGTTCTGACAGGGTTTTGAATTTGCATCCAAATAAATTTGTAGAAAACAAATGGACTTGGAATGACGATCAACAAGTTTATCTTCGCTTTGAACGACAGACGGTTATACCGTTCCCAGAAATAAATTCGTTTCTGTTTACAATCAAAGGCTATTGGGCAAATTTGCTTCACCCAAAAAGAATTGATGCGGCGATTCTTGCTTTGCAAAATTCTCATCCTAATGCTTATTACCGCAATTTCTTAAATCAAGAGGGTGAAAACCTTATTGACTTCTTGATGAAAAAGAAAAACTGTAGGTTATAATAAAGGAAATTTATGTCAAACATTGGAAATTTTGTTTTTATTTCGGTCATAATCATTTGTGCAATAGTTGCAGCGACAGTCGCTACTTTGCTTAATTTTAGCACTGCTTCGCTTGCATTTGTTATACTGGTGGGGTTCATTTCAGCTCCTCTGGGCTTACTTCTTGAAGGTTTGGTTGAAAAAACCAACAAAAAACACCAAAACATAATCAATAAAAGTTTAGGGGAAGACGGTGAATAGATTAAATATCAATACATTTATGACCGAAAATGAAATTGATGAAGGTCTCATTAACGCAAAGTCAGCCTGTGTTTTGGTTCTAAATCCAAGTGGGGACGGTTCCATACTTGCAATAACAAAAAGAAAAGAATTTGAAAACATTGGATTGCCGGGCGGCAAAATAGATTTAGAAGTAAAAGAAACCGCAAAAGATGCTGCTGTTCGAGAGTGTTTTGAAGAGACTGGTATTTTAGTAGAAAAAAGTTCTCTCATTCCTCTGTATGTTGGACTTGGTCGGACAATGATATCTTTTACTTTTTTTGCACAAAAAATTGTTGGCGGCAAATTGCATTGCATGACCCGTGAAGGGTTGCCAATGTGGGTAAATGCCCAAGCTTTACTTAGGGATGAGTGTTCCTATAAGCACTACAATATGAAATTATTCGAAAGACTAATCAAAGCAGGGATTCCAATTAATACCTAAGGTATTGCACATATTACTTCAACTAAAATAGAAATGCAAAATTGCAGATTTCTATGAAATTTTGTTTCATTGCAAAAGACTTTAAAACTTAAAAAGTTTAGGCTATAGTACACGTACTATGACTGACAATTTCAAGCTCCTTTTTGCGACTGATATCCATTTGAATTTTGTTCATGAGGAAGGGATTAAGTCCTTTTGTCGAAAGATAAAAGCTCAGGAACCTTCGGCCATCGTCATCACTGGCGATATTGCCGAAGCACCATCACTTGTAGATTATCTTGGTTTCATGGATTACAACCTAGAGCACAGATGCCCTATTTTCTTTGTTTTGGGAAATCACGATTATTATAACGGCTCCATTGAGAACGTCCGTGAAACAATGGGCAGGCTTTTTACCTATGATGAAACCTCCAAGATGATTTTGGAGGCTCGTCTTGGCTGGCTCAATACTTCTGGTGTAATTCCTCTCACGGAAAAAATTGCATTGGTTGGTCACGATGGTTGGTATGATGGGCAATACGCCAACTGGTTTAAAAGTAGAGTATATTTGAATGATTATTTGCTCATTAAAGAACTTGCAGATAGTGCTTGTCCAACCAAAGAGCTTCGTTTTGCTAAAATTAACGAATTGGCAAAAGAGGCTGCCGAGTATATTGAAGAGCAACTTCATGAGGCTTTCAAAAAGTTTGATCATGTGTTTGTGGCAACACACGTTCCACCATTTAGAGAAAACTCTACTTATGACGGCAAAATATCCGATGATGATTGGATGCCTCATTTTTCGTCCAGGCACATGGGCGACATGCTTTTAGCAGTGGCTGATAAATATCAGCATAAAAATATCACAGTTCTCTGTGGTCACTCACATGGTGGCGCAGATAATCAAATTACACCAAATATTCGATGTGTAACAGGCAGGGCTCGATATCGTCATCCGGCAATTGACAAAATTTTTGAGATTGATTAATGGCACTCAAGTCTCAAACTAGCAATCCACTTCATGATAACCCGTGTAGGTTCATTGGCAAACTTCTGGTTTTGCCAGGAAGGTTCAACAATGAGCCCGTGCTTTTTACTCATGTTTGTTGGGATGATGACGGTAATGGATTTGATGGTTTTTTCCTGACGGGGAAGGAAATTAAAAACCACTACTTTTGCAGAAGAACATTTTTTCAATATTGTTGTGTTGCTGAGGAGTTTTACCAAACGGTTTAAACCAAACGCTGGGTATGATATTGTATGATGTGTACTAGTTGACTTCTAACCTGGAGCAAAATATGTGGAATGTACCCGAGTCTATCAACCATCAAATTGATGGTCTTAATGAGGCGTATATCAATGCTTGCGACCGCAAGGATTATGTTCGTTGTAATGTAATTCGTTTGGAATTGAGTCGAGTCTTGACCGGAAAGAAGCTGCTGATCCCGGCAGGCTTTAACTTGGGACCTGTTCAGGATTTGACAGAAAACATGGTATCGTAATACAAATTCTTTCTAAGTAAAAAAGCTTGGTATAGGGCTCAAAATGAGCCCTATAATTTTTGATCAACCTTAAGGAAACTAATAGATGGTTTTTGTTCGTGAGTATTTGAAAACCAAGTCTCTTGAAGACTTGGAGCGTGAGCATGGCGTCAAAGCTCGTGTGCACGAGTACAAGTTTTCATTGAACTATGACCATATTGAATCTCGTGAAGATGACTTACTGGCACAGCAGTGCCGTGGTCTTATTCTTCGACCAACCAAAATTCAAGAGTTGATTGATTTGACTCGTCCAATTGGTGATACAGTTATATTGGCTCGATCATTTGATCGTTTTTTCAACTATGGACAGTCTGCGGCTGCCGAAGTTGATTTTAATCATCCGGCAACTTCCTTCTATGAAAAGATGGACGGAACGCTTTGTATCGTTTATTATGATGATGTGAAGAATGAATGGCATGTTGCAACTCGCTCATTGCCAGAAGCAAACCTTCCAGTGGATGGATCTGGTGAATATACTTTTCGCACCCTTTTTGAGAAAGCATTAGAAGAAACTGTCGGCAAAGATTTTGAATCGTGGACATCAGCACAACTATTTCGTGACACAACTTACATGTTTGAATTAACCAGTCCTGCGAATCGTATCGTTGTTGAATATGAAGGACACAGCATTACTTTGCTTGCTGCTCGCAAAACGGCAACAGGTAAGGAACTTCGTCCGGCCTTTGTTCAAGCTCAGGTGAAGACGCCAACAGCAGAGCGTTATCGTTTTGGTTCAGTTTCTGAACTTGTTGATTTTGTTTCTTCATGTGATCCGATAAAGCACGAAGGAATTGTGGTCTGCGACCAGCATTTTCGCCGTATCAAGATTAAGAATGCCGGCTATCTTGCCCTGAACAAGGTTCGTGACTCGGTATTGAAGTCTCCTCGGGGACTCGTGGAGTTGCTTCTTTTGGAGAAGCTCGACGATGCACTGCCGCTATTCCCGGACCACGTTGTGGATCGGGCACACAAGTTGCAGGCATCATTCCGTGACCTGGTGGCAAACTATCGTGATGTTTACGAGGCTTGTCTTGCAGAGGTTGCAGCATGGAACGAAAGTCGGGGTTGGATCCATGAGAAGGGCTCCAAGGAGCATCGTAAGATGTTTGCGCTTGCTGTTCAGGCCCGAAAGGGATGGATGGCGCCGATGATGGAGCAGTACCAGGGCCGTGTAAGCGGTCTTGTCGATTGGATTCAGTCAAAGCGGCATGTTGATGGTGGTTGGTCAAACAGCTTCCTCGATACGGTTTTGCAACACCTTGAAAACTGAGGCTGAAAAGCTTCGGTTGTTCTTGTTTGAAACGACAACAATGATCAAACTCAAAAATGCTCTATTTAGAGTTTTCTATCTTTTATTTATGATGATTCCCTTGATGCTCTTACTTCAGGGGTTTTTTGTGATATTTTTGCCTGAACTTGTGGCGTCAATTATTGCTGTAACGCTGGCATACTTCATTGCGGACTTTGTTTCTTTTACGTATAAGTTTCAGAAACAGGTGGAAGAAGTTGAAAGAGAGCAAAATGAAGGATCTTCCAAGGGAAACGATTGAAGCAGCCTTTTTGGGAAAAATTTGCCAAGTTGTTCATCCAGTCACCCTTCCAAATCCAGAAGAATTTTGGTGTTATCCGTGAATATCGTTTAAAGGGATTTGGACGTACCTGGGTCGCTTCAAACCCCATTCCTTTAATCATCAAACAAACAGAAAGAGTGTTGGTTATTGACGTCGTTAGGGATATTACCGGCCCAATTCCCTCATGGGATGCGGTTATTCTTATCGAGGAGAAATTATATACTGTTTCAGTAGAAGCCTTAGTGTTGGATAAAAATGAATAAGTTGGAAAATGGGACTTTGGTTCGTTTTGTATTTCAAGATGAATATTTGGATCATTATGCCGACCTTTACGAATTAAATGAACCATCAGATTTTGAAATTGGTCACAACCCCACAGATATAATCAATTGGCTTGAAAGTTTAGTAGTATACCTTGATTTCGAATCGGTGAAAAAGGCCGATAAGCACGAGGATAAAGTTGAAGCCGAAACAGGTCGCTGGATGAGTCTTCGCTTTGCCACCCGAGGCATAATTGTTGATTGTTGGGTAGGTAAAGAAAATCTTTGGCACAAAGTTCTAATAGATAAAAAAACGGTTTGGACTCAACGGCAACATCTGGTAAAGTTATGCAACCCAACTCTGGAGAGTGAAGAATGATCTACCGTGAATTTTCCCATGAACAGTTGCTTAAGAAATTGGATGAAATGCGTGAAGAAAAGGCTGCTGCCATACAGCGAGTCCTTGAACTTGAAGACGAATTAAGACAAAAGAAAAGTGGCGCAAATCTTAGGGCAAATAAAAATAAAGCTCAAACAAAAAAATTCACTCACGATGCCCCGAGTGTCGAACCAAAAATTGCACACAATCCTAAGGATTGGATGAAGGTCGGCGCCTGGATCATTCTTGGGTTAATTGCCATGCCAGCACTATTTGGTCTTTTTAATGTCATCATGGGTCCCGCCGTATCATATAAATTTTTGTTTCTAGCTTTTCTTGGTATTTCTGCCTGGGTTGTATACCAAATTTTCGAATGAACTAAGTTAATAGATAAACAAATACGTTTATCGGACATTTGGTTTACTCCTTGGGGTGCGTGTGTTAACCTAAACCCAGAAAAGGAGTGTTCGGATGCCTCGACTTGTTACTGATATCACGCTTCGTCACTGTTCTCGTTGTCGCAAAGAATTGACCGACCCTGCTTCACGGGAGTGTGGTGTTGGGCCGATTTGTCGCAATAAGGATAATCATCTTTATGCCAAGACCATTCAGGCGAATTTGCCCGTTGCTGGCGCTCTAATTCTCGGCACTCATGCTGATCAGCTTCCTGTAGAACTACAGGAACGTTTTGAATCGTTTAAGGCTTCTTTTTTGAAGAAGTCCGAGCAAGTACAAAAGGCCAATGATGACATTATGGCAATGAAGTTGGCTGGCTCAGATTATCGTGATGAAGTCCGTGAGCTAGACTATTTTCTTAGCTACATGATGAGCGATACGCTCAGAGAGCGACTGATCAAGATTGTAGAAGCTCTTGGTTACATTGGTCTTGCCGGTGTTCTTGCTGGTGATGCCTCTAAATCCGAGGCAAGGGTTTGGTTTGAGAATGGACGTGTTTGGCTTGTTGGAACCGCCTGTAAGCCCGGTTTCTTCCAAATGAAGAAGATTCCTGGCATTATCACGCCACGATATCGTGGAGATAAAACGCCCTATTCGGCACCTGCTACTGAAGCAGAGCAGTTTTTTGAAATTGTCCGAAAGTTTTGGCCTTTTTACGATACTGACCTTGAAAACCTTATGGACCAGGTTGATACTTGGAAGAGTAAAAACCCTCAGCAGGTGATGCAGATGGTGCAAACGGTTCCGCCTCCACAAAAGAAGGCAACCGCCCGAATTCGTTTACGCTCTGAAGATTTTACCCTTTCCTTTCCTTGGAAGAAGGGTGAAAATATGTATGGCTTGATTAACGGACTTAAGCAAGTTCCATATGACGATCGAAAGTACAATCCTGATACTAAGTCATGGAGCTTCAAGTTGAAGCACCTTGAACACGTTCGAGCGCAAGTTGCAAAAGTTTTCGATGATGCGGTCGAAGAAGAAACTGAGCTTCCGACGCCGAATGACCTATATAAGCCCAGGAAGGGTCGTAATAGCCCCCGTCACAAGCGTCGATATACACGACGACACTGAGCCTCCGTAGAAAACTTCTTTCTTTTAAAAGCCGACTAGAGCTTTCTCTAGTCGGCTTTGTTTGAGAACGATGAGCAAAAAGAAAAAACAGAAAAAGGCTAAGAATAGGCGAAAAGCAAAACTGTGCAAGAAATTGCAAGTTAGAAATAATCGTCGTATAATCAAAAAGCGGCCAGCCCTAAAAGCCGGAATGCTTGTACAATTTGTGGGAGATCCATCTAATAATATCAGGCCCAACGAATGGGTTTTTAGTCGAGGTATTAGACTGTGGCCTGGGAAATATACAGCCGAAGAACTCCATCCAGCCTTCTCATCAAAATTTACCGAAAAACGAAGAGAGATCGAATATGTCAAAAGGCAAGATTTATTTGACAGCGTTGCAATGTTGATCAAAACGGAACGAACAACATATGCGGATCTTTGTCAGGTGCTTGTTGACGAACAACTTTGGTGGGTTCTTAGAAGTGACTTGAAGGGGCAGTATCATGGCTGATTTCTCTCCTGGAGACTTGGTGAAGATTTATTCACCGCCACACAAAGCGAGAAAAGGTGGGAAAAAACGGGCTCCGAAATATGTTGTCGTTTGCCGACCTGACCCAGGTGATGAAAGCAAGTTTTGGGGTTGGGATTCTGATGGAGCCAAAACTGGTTCAAGCGCTTTCGTTGTTACCCGAAAAATTGATCGCTGTGGCAATAATTGGTATGACATTCTTCTTGAAGAAAGAATGGTTCGAATCCGTGAAACTAATCTAAAAAGATTGTTTGAAAATGAAGCTGCCATCGCCTAAAGCTGGTGATATTTTTATATATTGGGGATTTCAGGGAGTTGATGAGAATTTCTCACGGATTCTTCTCTTGATTTCTGACCCCGAAGAGATTTGGGTAAAACCTGGCCAAATACGCCAGTTTAAATATAGTTTCTTACATCGAGAACAGGTGATACAGCGAGAGGTTGAGCTGTCTATTGTTTTAAGTGCCTGCGACCTTGTCAGACAAGGAAAAATCATCTGGAATCGTGTAGATCCAACAAACAATTATAAAAAATTTCAACAGCTCCTGGAGCTTGCGAGAAAGCAGTAGAGGAAAAATGACTTGGAAATTATATCTTGATGATGAAAGAAACCCGACCCAGGCTGGCTGGACCGTTGTTCGATCTTCTGTCATGGCAGTTGTTCGTTGTGTTGAACGTAACGAGCTGCCTGAATTGATGAGTCTTGACCATGATCTTGGTGAAAAAGATGATACAATGAGGTTTCTGAAAGAGCTTCATCACATTTGGGAAACCATGGGCGCAGACCCGGATAAAATTCCCAAATATGTGGTACACAGTGAAAATCCAGTTGGGGCCAAGAACATCATTTCTTTTATGGAATCTTGGAAAAAATCAGTCTTCATGTAAGAAATACATGTGTACAAACAAAACACGGGCTTCGGTCCGTGTTTTGTTTTGGTGGTTTATTCATTTTTCTCTTTGCTATAGAGTCATTCCCATGAGCAGAAGTCGAAAACTTACCAGAAGAAAGCGTCTTTTCAATGAAATGAAAAAGACTTTCGACCATGTTGAATTTGCTGAAAACGATGTAGAAAAGCTTTGCCACGACATGGAAAAAATTTGGAATGATGCTTCTAAAGTTTTGGGTGATTTGAGGTTCGATACAAAACTTGCCCACAAAAGGGTAAGAAAAAACTTTGATAATGCAAAAAAGACAGTAAAGCAAGGGGAAAATAATTCCTCTCAAAAAGAGGAGAAGAAGGCGTCGGTCAACAAAGAGTTGGCCAAAAAATATTGGAATAAAAATAAGCGCAAGGACGACCCGCACCCAAAGCATGATGTCGATTTTCGTGGTGAATCATTTCGTGATTATGTGGCAAATCTTGAGGAAGAAAACAAGAGGCTGAAAACGCAGCTTGTTGACAAAGTCGAGCAAAGGAAAACTGTTGACGCAATAGCCAACTTTTGTCTGCGTTTTGTTGCGTGGACGTGTGTTGTTCTTTTGGTTGGGTTGGTGGTTTTTGGAATGGTTTTTTTATTTTTATGAGGGTAAAATGAGGAAGTTTTTTCTGTTTGATGTGGAAACCGGCGGCAAGAACCCGAAAACCAGCTTGTTGACGCTTTATGGAATGGTCTTGAATGACCAGCTCGAAATACTTGACGCAATTGATTTAAAAATAAAGCCCAATAATGGGCTTTATAGCTTGACTGCTGAAGCGCTTTCTGTTCACAATATTGATCTTGTCGCACATGACAAAGTTGCCGTTCCAGAAGAGCAAGCAGCCAAAGAATTCTACGATTTCTCCTGCAAGCATTCGCTTGGAGTTACAAAGATGATCCCGGCTGGACACAATTTGTCGTTGGATATCCGCTTTGTGAAAAAACATTTCCTGAAAACGGATAATTCCGAGGGTGATTGCTGGGGGAGATTTTATTCTTACCGTAGATTGGATACAGCAACAATCGCCCACTATATGATTTTGACAGGTAAATTACCTGACACTCTTGATTGCAGCCTTCAAAGTCTTGCTACCTATTTTGGCTTTGATTATTCTAAAGCACACGATGCAGAATTTGATGCAAAGCTTACTCTCAAAATCCTTAAAAAACTTATTGGACTTGTGGATGGTGCGCCCGTATACTGATTTCAACAAAGGAGATTTATGAGATATCTTGTCGACTTAGATTCAAGAATCAAAATTGAAAAACCAGAAGAACAACTTGATCTTCCAGTTTATATAGTTTTTAGCGGAGAATTTAGTGAAGAAAGCGCTAAAAGATTTCGGCATGAACTTGAAATCGCAGAATCACATGCGATGAAGTCTAAACAGGATATTATTCCAATTGTTATTGATTCTTATGGTGGCTCTGTTTATGCGCTTCTATCAATGATAGATTCTATTGATCATTGTAAAATTCCTGTTGCAACCATTGTTGAAGGAAAAGCAATGTCTTGTGGAGCAGTTCTTTTCACATGTGGTGCGGAAGGACATCGTTATGTGGGCCCACACGCTACAGTGCTTATCCATGATGTTTCTTCATTTTCTTGGGGCAAAGAACCCGAGGTTAAAGCTTCGGCCGAAGAAACAACGAGGTTGAATAAACTTATCTATAGAAAGATGGCCAGTAACTGCGGTCACGATGATGAAAATTATTTCTATGATATTGTCACTCAAAAGAGAGGCGCAGATTGGTTCATTACTCCGGATGAATGTTTACAGCATAATCTTGCAAACCACAAAAGAATTCCTTCAATGAAGGTAAACGTTACTGTGGATTGGAAGTTTGGCTAAATAAAACTTTCCCGGTTTACAAATCGCCAAAAACTTGATAAGGTGAGTCATGGCACGTGTTAAAACAATTATTCGTACTTCCAAACAAACCCACCAGCTGTTGATGAATAACCAGAAGCACAATTAGAAATTGTTACTCGGGATAAATTAATAGCTTTGGCAGCAGCCGTAGCACTTGCAAATTCGGCAATTTTATTGCCATTCAAATCATATTGAATAGTTCTTTTTCGTGTTGGAGCAGGTTTACCAAACATTGGATTATTTTTACCAGAGACATCAGCATGATTTTTTGAAATTCGACGTTTCCATCCTTTATAATCTTTTGGACGTGGTCTAGGCTTGCCTTTAAGAGCTTTACGTTGTTTTGCTCTAGTTTCCTTTGAAGGAGTTTTGCCCCACTGAGGATTGTTTTTGCCAGAATTTAGTTTGCGTAACCTTTCTATTGTTTCTGGTTTATGTTTATATTCCTGTATTCCTTGGCCGCCCGAAGTGGCATTAGTTAAATTAAATTTCATTCTTTTTGCAAAAGCGATATAGCGACGTTCGGCATTTTCAATATAGGTTTTGTCAGCAGATTCCAACAAACCAACAATTTCAAATTTTTTCTTTTTAGTTTTTAATTCACGAATATAATTTGATTTAGGAGTTGTTGATTTTCATCTTCTGTTTATTTTACAATGCGAATTCCAAGTATGCGACTGAAGTCTTTCCTTTAAAGTTCTCCGAGTAATTCCTATGTAAAACACTTGACCTGTTTCTGATTCAAATAAACAATATAGTTTATACATTCAAACTTTTCCTTCAAGGTGATATGGTTTTATCATGGTAAGAAAAAAGGTCATTGTATGTGGGGATATTCACGGAATGCTCGATGAGTTGGTAGAACTCATTGAACTATGCGAGTATAACAAGGATAAGGATCGCCTGATTTTCGCAGGCGACCTTGTCGATCGTGGGCCCAAGTCGGCAGAAGTTGTCAGCTATGCCGAGGAGCTTGGAGCTGAAATTTGCATCGGCAATCATGATGACAAGTATATCCGCTATCGTCGTCACGAACAGAAGAAAACCCATGTGGGCCGCAAGCATTATCGCAACCCCATATCGCTCTATGGACACAAGCAAGAAGTTTGGCAATCATTAACCGATAAAAATCTTGACTACCTTGAAGCCGGCAAATATTGTGTCCCTATTTGGGAATATAATGCTTTGGTGGTTCATGCTGGTGTTTTGCCGAAAGATGAGCCTTGGGACAAACGTGACCGTGAGGAGTACATCTTTACTCGATATATCGACAAAGATTCTTATCAGCAATTGAGCCTTGGGCCTGGGTTTACCAAACCAGAAAATTCAGTCCATTGGACTGAAGTTTATGATGGGCACATTGACATCATTTACGGCCACGATGTACGGTCTTTTGATGCTCCTGTTGTTGATTACAATAAAAAAGGAGCACGAATGATCGGACTAGATACTGGTTCATGTTTTGGGGGACGCTTATCTTGCATCATACTTACCCCAGAGAACCCTCAAGGTGTTTTCAAAAGTGTAAAAGCTAAGAAATGCTGGAAGAAGTATCAAATTGTAGGGGATGATCAATAAACGTCTAAATGATTGGGTGGCAGGAGACCTGGTAAAAATTACCAGAGAGCATTATCTCTCTAAAGGTGATCCAGATGGCGTTTGGCCAAAAGTCTTTTTTAAGACAGAAAGCGGTTCTTGTATCGAATCTAATTCGACAATTCCTGCCGGGACTGTTTTGATGGCTTTGGATTCTAAACCCCAGGATGGTGATCAAGCCTTGATAAGAGTTTTGTATGAAGGCGAAGTGTGGGTAGCAAATTCCAATAACGTAGCGAGAGAATCATGTATTGGTGCAAAGCAGGAGAAATGCTCATTGTAAATGCTTTTTATGATGATATTCATGAGAAGTATTTTAACAAGCTTGAGTTTGCCGGCTTCGCTGAACCAGCCTTTGTAACCGCTTATGTTAAAGGTGGCGGTAATTTTGTGCGTATTCCTCATGGCTCAATCGTACTCGCACTTGAAGGCTCTGTTGCTCCGTTTTTTGAATCAGATCGCATCCGATGTCTTTGGGATGAAAGAGTCGTCTTCATAAAAAGAAAGGCTTTGAATAAAATCAATGTCAGTGAAAGTTTTTAGGGGAAATTTGTTCGATGCTGTCATGGAGCAGCGGGTTTTGGCTCACGGGGTAAATTGTGCCGGTGCCATGGGCAAAGGCATCGCTGTCGAATTCAAAAGACGGTTTCCGCAAATGTACGAAGCTTACCGTCATGAATGTAAAGAAGGCAGGATAATTCCTGGAATGGCTTGGCTTTTTGAAGACTATGAGACGATTCTTTTTCATAATTCTCTTGGTAGAATTGAAGAAAAAGAGGCTGTCTCTACCTGGGTGTATAATCTTGCCATCAAATCACATTGGCGACTTCCGGCAACGTATAGCGCAGTCGAAAGCAGTCTCAAAAACATGGTACGATCTTTACAGGAGATCAACTTAGAAAGAGCCAAATCCAACTCTGAACTGAAAACAGTGGCAATGCCATGGATTGGTTGTGGTCTTGGTGCCCTTGACAAGGGCTTGGTTAAAAAACTTATGGAAAAGGCCGTTAAGGACACAAATATTACTATAAACGTATATGAATTATAAGCTTTTGAGGATCGAATATAAAAAATGGTGCCCTCTTCCCGGTTCCTTGGTTGGTATCAAGGGACAAACTGATTTATGTGATGACAAGCAAGGGAATTGTCATCCAGTAGCCAGTGCCAAAAATGGTTGGCAGTGGATTCCTGAGTCAAAGGCTGGACAGCCAGTTTTACTACTTGGATTTTGCAATCCTTGGTGTATGAGAATTCTTTCACGAAAAGGCATCTTTGATACGAATATAAACAATCTTGCATTTGTGTTAGTGTATGATGAACAAAAGCCTGCCAAAGAAGAAGCAATTTGAATCTGGGCAAATTGTTTATTTTACCCATCCATTAAAGTTAATGACTCGTGGATATGGGCAACGTATCTTTTTGGCTACTTCCAAATCTTCTTCGGTAACCGAAGACAAGAAATGGGCAGCAGAGAGTATTGATCCAAGCGAGCCTGGAATTTTGGATATTACTCTTGGACCACTGTCGAACCCGCCACAAGAAGGTTGTGGAATGGTTCTAAATTTCTGCTTTGAGCAGAAGCACGGAGCTGGAACTTGGTATTATAAAGTCTTATTGCAAGAACGATTATATTGGATTGCATCTGAGCATTTGACAACCGCTACCGATGGAGAAAAACATGTCTGATCCTCATGGGAGGGATTTTATTCCAATGCCACCCAAGAAACCGAAACATTTTTCGCCTATCAGGCCATTCAAATATCTAATTTGGCTATGGTTTTGGGCTCTTTCTGGTATGATTAAATGGGGTTGGTATGAAGTAGATAAATCTGGTGGGGATTTGGCTCTGCCAATGATTAATGCGATTCTTCTTTATGGTGGTATGTTACCTGCAATAGTTGCAATGTCTCTTGGTTTGTTTGGTAAATGGATTGCTTTGGCAATAGTTGTTTGGGTTTTGATAAATTTGGGCGTATATTTCATGTTTCATCTCAACGAAGAAGAGGGTAGAACCTATTGGAGAAATAAGCTCAAAAACTGAAAATAAAAGTCACTTATCAATGTGGATACTGTTCGTTGTATACTCTACTTGTTATTTGAGGAATGTTTCCTCAGAAAGGTAGAGAAAGATGGATAAACTTAAGACAGTAGCACTTTGGGGTGGGCCAGCGGCAGCACTTCTTTGTTTGCATCTAGCAGTCTGGGGCGTTCCAAATCTCGCAGTCGCAGCATTGCTTGTTGGCGGTGGATTGGTGCTTTCCTGGGGTGTTCCAAAGCTTGTTAAGTTTGTAAAAAGCAAAGTTAACAAATAATTAACAGAACTCATGAAGAGTCAAGGCTCGAAAAGAGCCACCATTTGGGAATAGTATAATGGTAAAACGCCGGGTACATTGGTAGGTTTATCATTAAACCATTCTCTTGATTGCGGGTTCGTCTAATGGCAAGACAACCGACTCTGGATCGGTTAATGTGGGTTCGACTCCTACACCCGCAGCCAAGTATTTGCTTTTTAAGCAAATGTTAATCAGTGTCATACGGTTCTTATAACCAAGATTGAAAAATTGGTTGGTCAGCAATCGCTTCGGGTTTTTTATTTGTCTTGAATTCCAGCTGACAATTTGGTATAGTGCCTTCATGGCTTACTACTACGAAACCACAAACAAAATTGAGTCACTTCGACCAAGGCATTGGGCTGATACTGCCATCTTCAAAGTCTGGCCAGAATCCCCAGACTTGGTCGTAAAACACGACAAAATTTTATTTAAATGGACAGTAGAAAAGATTCGTACTTCACATATTCGTGAAAGGAATAATGTTCGTGGCGCTTACGCTATAAAACTCACAAAGAAGTTTTCTTTGGATGATGGTCTTACCTGGCGGGAAGATAACCACACCAAAAGATATGAACGGGAGGCTGTTCGTTCCTCCTCTGATAGAAAGCTTGTTGAGTTGCTTGAAGAAGCTATTCAAATTAGCAAAAAAGAAAGAGCAAGGCAGCGTGCTCGTGAACGAGCAAGAAATCGTCGGGCTGAATTAAAGAGAGAGGCCGATAAAAAAGGCATTACTATTCAAGAGCTTAAGGCTAGAAAGAAAAAAGCTCGAAAGAGCCAGGCTACCAAAAAAGACGTAGAACTGTTGAACAGAAAGATTCAGGTTGGTCCTGTTCTAAAAGAACTCCAAGATGAAATCAATTGAGTCATGGAGAAGCTCGATTCGGGCCAAGTTAAAATTACGCATGTTAGCCGCTATACGAGCAGGCTGCAAACTGCTGTTGACATCCTAAAGGAATGGCAAATATGAGTTATGTTATTAAAGACGGAAGCTACTATTCCATCCCAAAACTTTGGGATAAATCCAGACAGACGAGCATCTGGCAAGAGTTTCCAAAAACGCCAGGTGAAATAAGAAAATTTAACAAATTTTGGCTCAAGTGGGAGTTTGTGAGTGGCCACTATGGCAGCAAAACTATTGGTTTTTATAGTAGAGATAAAGGCAAAACTTGGGTTGAAATTGACAACCTCCAAGACTATAAAAAGCCGTACTATAAAGAACTTCTTTTGGAAGTAGAAAAAGCTCAAAGTGAAGCAATTAAGGCTCACAACCGTGCAATGGCCCAAGAGCGCCGAGAAAAACTAAAAAAGGGAGCAAAAAAAGCTGGACTATCCCTGAAAGACTATAAAGCACGTCTTTCTGTCAAGAGGAAAGAAAATAGGAAAGCCAAAAAGCAAGACGAAAAGGCTGCAAAAGTGGCGGCACAAACAAACAAAAAAATGAAATTGGCTGCCGCCCTAAAGGACTTGCTTGAAGTTGCCAATCTTCTTCAGGAGCAATTACTGGATGGAACGGAATTAAATCTACGCTATCTCAACGATCGACTTCATAAGATTGACCAAGTTACAAGGTATTTGGAAACATGGGCACAACGAAAGAAAAGAAAATAGCAGAACAGGTCCATCGAACGAAAAATCTCATTAAAGCTGGGAGAAAACTTAGAGACTACAGAGACCGAATTGACGAAATTATTCGTATAATCAATTCGGGTAGGGAGTTTAACGAGGACATCGCCGATGAGTGTATCGATATTGGAGTGACAATCCAAGGTCTGTCAAAGCTTCTAAGGCCAATTTCAATTGAGGGCAAGGAAAAGAACCGGCAGAAAAAGATCAGGGCTCGTTGGAAGCTTAAACACGCTCAGGCCATAAAAAAGGACGATAAGGGCTGGATTAAAAAATATTCAACCAAACATCGATATGTAAATTATGGGTACGAGGGTCCCTCTGAAAGCTTTTTACAAGATTATTGTTCTGATATTTAGTTGAAAAAGCTTCATCTTCGCCATATTTATTTCATGACTTGCGCAAGTTGGAGTAAACAATGACAAAGCTAAACAAAGAACAATTGCTTGAAACTATCAGAGATACAATTTACGAAGTTCTTGAAGAAGAACTTGATCACAAGATCAATGAAGCCAAAAAAACACAAAATCGTCGTTTGAATGAGAGTAAAGCAAAAAGGGTGAGAGCCCGTAAGCAGCTTAAAGCATTGCAAGAAAAAAAAGATAAAGTAAAGCAATTGTATGCAAAGCTCCAAAAGAAAGAAAAAGAGCTTAAATCATCTAAATAGCCCATACTACAAAGTGTCAAAAAATAAATGTATAATCCGGATAGCCTTTTGAGTTTATCCGGATTTTTTTATATGCTACCGTAGAGATAAGTTCAGATACTAAGAACTATCCACGGAGTGTAAAATGAGCAAATCAGAAGAGTCTGGTGAATTTCAAACAGAAAATTTCATCGACAAAGAAGCCCGAGAACAAATTGACCGCTTGCGCAGACGTCTCGAAGGTGCTCATTTAGTGCCACCGTTTTGGGTTCTCGTGAAACAATGTTTTCAATCCATTATTCAATGGGGAGGCTGGGAAATTTTTGGAATAGGTTCATTTGTTCTACTAGGTCTTGCAATCTTGGTCTTAATCATTTTTACAACTTTCAAAGGATGTGAAAATCTTCACATGGACCTAAGGGAGCAAAGTGCTGCGGCTGAACGAGAACAATATTCGCCTTCTTGTGAAGCACTTGGACTTACTTTTACTGGCATAACCAAAATCTCTACTTCTCGTGGTATTAGTAGTGACGGCCGAATTGTTTGCACTGGCTCAGGACGAGTTGTTACGATTGACATCAATGATATTGATGAGACCGAAGTCCAAGTGATTGGAGAATAAGAAGAATGTCAATCTCGTTTTTCAGGACCATACAGATGACCGAATACAACCCAGAAAATTATCCAATTTCAGAATCGTGCCCGGTCAGAAGGATTGTTCGACCTGGTGATGAATTGTTTGTATTTTGTTCTTCCTTCTATGTGAAGGCTAAAGTGCAAGATGTGACCTACGTTCACAATTTCCCTGATTTCATTGGAGAGCGGAAAAATAGTACCTGGATCATTTGGGATGAAAATCCCGAAACAAACAGATCAATTGATTTGGAGGCTCTAAAGGGAACATTTATTTATAATATACTCCCTTGGGTTGATTGGCCCATTGGACACGCTGCTTATATTGGTGATGATGCGTTTTTTACTTTGGATGAAGCTCGACGAGTCTATGGTCGATTCTCCAAAAGAAAAAAACATAGGCGAGCAAAAACATACCTTCGGCAGACAATGGGGTTTATCTCTGGAACCCATAGAATGAACGGTCACCCAGGTCCAAAATGGCCAAAGCTTGAAACATATTATAGAAAAATTTACGTATAGAAAGATTTATGATTAAAACACCTTACCCTTGGCGAACACCACCCTCAACTCCGAGAAGAGACAGTTATCGTACAGCACCGTGTCGTTGCGCAAATTGTGATAGCGAAGAAAATACATTAGGGGTTGGACGCTGGATGAACGATTACAAGTTTAATAGTCCAGGAAAATTGGTTTTATGCAAGACCTGTTTTGATAAGCTAAGACACGACATAGAAGAAAGAGATTGTGTTCATGGCCTAGGTAAGAGACTTAGAATTTTGTTTACTGGAAAACTGCTATGACCGACAAAACAACATTAGGCGACAGAATGAAACTGTATGAAGCATCGTTCAAGACCGTGCTTCCGAATCGTATGCGGGCCAGGGACATGACATGTCCGCAAAAACTTGTATGAACATGCTGAAAAAAGATTTTGCAGACGGCAATCTCACCAAGAAAGATTTTATCGAATATTGTAATAGATTTGCAGAGCTTCACATGGTAGAAGCTGTCATGGCCACCACCCGCCATAATTGGCATCCCACGTCAGGAACAGGTAGTCAGGGTGCAAACTGGAAAGAAACAGTTGAGTTTCATCTCAAGATGGCCATCTGCGGAGCTAAGGCAGCGATTGAGAAAATCCTATATTTTGACGAAGGATTGGATGAAGTTTCCAACGAAGAATATGAAAAACTGGAAACGTGGGATCGTGAAGCTGTTGATGAAATCAAACATTTCAAAAAGCTTTTGAAAAAGCTTGCAGCGGTAGATTATCCTAAACAACATGTGGAAATGGAGAGACGACACAGCGAAGAGTCCTAATGTTTCTCTTCCAACTCCTGGAAAATTACTAAGAGTTATCCAGAAGTATCCTTTTGATCATAACCATGTTATGGATATTGGTTCGTATGTGCTTTTTCTCTTTTCTGAAAAGGCTGCACTATGTGGTCCACCTTGGCATAAAGATAAAAATATCGATAATGAGCTATGGCTTTTTCACTTCTTTGTAGGTGGAGAACCGGTAAGTCTAAGATGGTATGAAGAAGTGCCGATACCGCCCGGAAAAAACAACACAGGGGTTGTGGTTGTTCAATTTGATTGGACCAATTATTGGGAATATGTCTCTGGAGAGAGTTATGAGATACAAAGCTGATGATCCTAAATTTGAAAACTATAAAGTTGAATTAAATGGCAAAATTGAGCCAGATGCAGTTGAGGCGGATGACCAAGAAGGCTGGGTCAAGATTGAAAAAGAAAAGAAAACCTGGTCGAAAACTTGGGTCGAGCGTAAAACTCTTTACGGAAAAGTGTTCATTGTTAGGTTTGAAGATTTTGATAGCAAAGAACAGTAGAATGAAGCTGCACTCGGAGAAACAACTTGTCTTTTGATGATATATTTTCTAGAATAGCACCTTACAAAAAGAAGCCAAAGCGCAATCAAGAAAAAAAGGTTGAAGAAATTTTGCAATGTATGGGTCTAAGACAGGGTAGGATTTATACCTCGAACAGGTCCCTAGTATGGGTTTATGGAGATGTGACGAATCCAGAGTGGATGGGTCAACGCAGCCTTGACAAAACTTCTTTTACTATGGTGTCTTCACCCGGCGACATTTTTTTCTTTGTTGATTATGTTTTACTTCGTTGGTATGATGAACTTGAGAAAAGAACATACTGGCTTTATTGTTTTAAATTCATCGTCAATGACAAGGTTGTTTATTTTCCAATACCAAGCAAAATTCATAAAAATGAAATAGAAGATGAAATTAAAAATTTGTTTTGTGAGGCAGTTTGAATCTAGAGATTATAGCTTCAAACTTGAGAAAACCAAACAAATCAAATAAGTTTATTCAATTGACATCATTTTATCGTATGCATCCAATTTGGTTGCGTACAACTTATCAAGAGTTCCGTTTCGTCTGAGTATCTTGAACGTTAGATTTTCTACTGAGTATTCGCCGCCAGATTCAAGACCACCCTGTCTCATCTTCTTAATTTTTTCCGACATTAATTCTGCGGCTTTAATAGCACCGTCGTAATCCCCTTCTTTAAGTTTGTCAACAACAAGATCGTCGATCAACCTCATGATTACTTTTGCTTTATTTTTTATCGCCATTTTGTCGATGTTTGGACTTTGCGGTTTTGGTTCGATTACCCATTCATCCATCAGTACAGAGTACACGCCAGAGGAAAAATGCTCTCCTTGAGCATCTTCAACATATATTTCGACGTCAAAACCATGGATGGTGATGTCGTGATAATCATTCCACAAACTTTTTCTTGCTTTGAAATATTCTTCAACAAGATCAACGTTTTCATCAACAAGGGTGTAGTCGATAACGAGATGAAGATCGACATCACTGTATTTTGACCAATTGTAGTTGGCAAGAGAGCCGGTAAACCTAATATCTTCAAGCTCTGCCCATGGAATGTCAAGCTCTTTATAAAAATCTTCAGCAAGGGTAAGAAGCCTTTCTCTAATTTCAGGCTTTAGTTTCTTATCCTTCGTCCAGATATCGTCATTCAGTTTTTCTTTAACTGAAAGGCTTTTGATGTCGATACTCACGAGGATAAATATCAACACTTGGTCAAACTTGATTTATTGTTTGCTGTTTATCCTGTAAAATGAAGCTGTAACACTGAATGAGATTGTTTCACTTGGGTTTGGGCAAATTATAATGGGTGGTTGGACGTCACTTAAGACACAAGATGTTCTTCTTACGCCACTTTTGGTAAAAAGTGCGGATATCTTCACCAAAAATCTGCTTGCAGATTTTAATCAATGGTTGCAACTAAAACATCAAGGGTTGCCTGAAATAAACCCCATTCGACCAATTGGCTCTGGCAATTATTATGAAGAAGATATTGAAGAAAACCCCAATAATGTTTATGGGGACATTGATTATCTAATTGAATATCCAGTGATTGAATACTCCGATGATGAGCGAAAAAATGAAGTAATATCTGCAAAGTTCTACAATAAAAAGTTGTTTGAATTTTTCAGAGAAATCAAACCCCGAGGCGTCGACATTGAAGAATCAAAAGGTGATGCGGCGACGACTCCTGTGATAATTGCTGAAATTGAACCAGGGAAGTATGTGCAAATTGATTTTTTTGTCACACACAAAAAGTATTCCAATTGGGCTAAATCCAGATTCACTCCAATTAGAAACGTAAAAGGTTTTGTGTCTGGTGGGCTTTATGCGGCACTCGCAGAAGCTTTAATGATGAGCATTGGAGATAGAGGCGCTCGTGCAAAGCTTCAAAAGGGTGTTCTAGTTCCTTATAGAGTTCGTAAACATACTGAAGAAAAGGTCGCATCACTGAATTTTGAAAGCCTATTTCAGGATATTGTCAATTTCTTTATTCAGGCAAAATATGGAACCATCAAAGACAAAACAGTTAGTGCAAAAATTCCTGGAGTAAATGTCGATAACTTATCTGTTGAAGGGATCATTCAAGGAATAAAGTCTCTCGGGGATGCCTTGGAAAAGGCCGGCATTTTTGATGGCGGGACATTGCAATACAATTCTTCTGAAGAATTTGTTGTTGCGGTAGCAAATAATTTTATTTCTAAGATGGACAGTGTCTTGAACAATAAAAAATTTGAAAAAGCAGATACAGAAATAGCAATAAAAGCCAGAGATAAAATCTTTCAAACTGCTGCCAATGCTAAAAATACCGTAAAAAATCTACTACTATAAATTTTGATCAAATATGCATTATTCGGTTGATTTTCCGATTTTCGTGTGGTATAAACTGATATCACTGGAGTAATGTCATGTATTACAAATACCCTCGGACATATCATTGCCCCTGGAGTCCTGGGGGGACTCGGGACGACCGCATTCTTGAGTCGATGGATCATTTTGTTGGCAAAAAGGTAGTAGTAACGGAGAAAATGGATGGCGAAAACACAACCATGTATAAAGACCATATTCACGCAAGAACAACATCTTCGACGAACCACCCCAGTCGAAACTGGGTTAAGGCACTCCAAGGGCGTCTATCTCATCATATACCCGAAGGATGGCGAATCTGCGGAGAAAATCTCTTTGCCAGACATTCAATTGCCTATGAAAGACTCAACTCATATTTCCTTGCATTCTCGATCTGGAACGAAGAAAACATCTGCTTAGATTGGGGTTCTACGGTTGAGTGGTGTCAACTACTCGAAATTGAACATGTTCCGGTTTTGTATGTGGGGCTCTATGATGAAGAGGCTATCAGAGCATCTTGGTCGCCCCAGAATGGCGAAGAAAATTCTGAAGGGTACGTCATCAGACTTTATGATTCCTTCGCTTATGACGATTTTAGGGAATCTGTAGCAAAGTATGTTCGTGCTAATCATGTAACTACCGACGAAAGATGGGAACGAAATTGGACTCCCAATTCTCTTAAAGAGAGTTGATATATGTTGCAAACTTTTCTTTTTTTCTTGGTAGATATATAGTGCTTTTTTTATATAAAAAAGCATAAATGTGCTGTAAAACTTTTTGCTTAGTAATATTGATTGTACATTGATTAATTGATGTCGGCATACCATGCCCAGCGAGGACTTGAGCCATAACTTCTAAAAATTCTGGGGACCCTGAATATATAGACCAACGTTTAGTCCGTCCAGACTTTTGCTTATAAAAACAGCCATCCGCATCAAATACCCCTCTTATGAAATGTCGTTGAAGATGCGGTTTTAATGTTTTGGGCCATTTGAGTGTTTTGCTTTTGGCTTGAACGCATCCTAACTTCGTTAGAGCTTTGCACAAATGCTTACTTCCAATTCTTATTGAAGCTATTGAGCCATCAATAATTTTGATGGGATGTTTTGAATCAAGTGCCCTTTTCAATGAAAATAAGTGATTGTAATCTTTAACTGCAAGGTTCACAACTAATTCGTACCCGTTTTGATATCCATCTCCAAACAAAAAGCCTAACCAATAGGCTTGTATTTCTGAGTCAATGATGTCAAAGAAGGCATTGTTAATAGGATATTGCCGTTGCGCACATGATACCGAACAAAATTTGCCGTTGCCCCTATTTTCATACGCAATATTTTTTAATATAAATTTATGTTTGCAAGAATTGCAGTAGCGTACATGTTGTTTTTTTCTGAATCTATTTGAACAACTTCGGGAGCAATATTTTTGTGCTGAGTATCGTGGTTGGAACTCTTGATTGCAATGCAAACACATTCTATCAGTTCTTCGTTTTTGAGTTCGAATATATGATGCACACTTGCGATTACAAAATCTTTTAAATCTATCTCGTGGACGATTTATCTTAATGGTAGAATTGCAAGACTCACATATTGGCTCCTGATATTTCATGTGTATGAATATGGCTACTAACGAAAGAATCATGTTCAAACGATAAACATACTGGTTTACCACGCATTCGTGCTAATCACGTGCAATCAGATTCACATTGGATGTTCCAAGAAGTTGTCCCTAATAAATTGAGGCAATGGTATATCCTCAGCATGTTGAGACTGACCGATAAGGTTGAAACATAAACCAACAAGCCCTATACTTGTCTAGTGGAGCTTTTATTACAGAGGCGTTTTCTCGGTGTCAACAATTTTGACCTTCTGGTAAAGAGCCCAGGAGAGTTTGAAAAGCGTCGTTCTACATTTGTAGGAAAAACATCGCAGGAGCGAATTGTTATTCCTAGTAGCGACTATTGGGAAATTTGCCAGCTTTATCGACGACCTTACAGACGTTTTCCACCAGCTCCATTCAGAAGAGCTTATGAAAAGGTTCTAAACCCGGAGGATGAAAAGGGTTTCTACCTTCCAAAAAATTTTCCGTGGCGCATGGTGATGCCACCAAACATCTATAAAAAGGAACTTCAAGCAGTCGTCCAAGAACTTTGGGACGACTATCAAAACTTAGATCTGAGTTATTACTTCGGTCCCTTTAAAAGACATTCTGTCATTTTTAAGTCCCTGGGACGTACAGCAGTCGATGTAAAAAAATACGAAGAATTTGTTTCCGATGGGAATGAAAGTTCCAGCAAGGTCGTTTTACAAAGCTTTGCGCCTGCCAAGCAGCACAAGGGTATTTACTTTGCTTCAAAAATCAACTATGATCGATTTTCATCGATAACAGGTCGTTTGACTGTTAAGAATGGTCCAGGCATATTACATCTCCGCAAGGACTACCGCCAAGTCCTTACATCTCAATGGGGTGATGAAGGTGGGATATATTATGTTGATTTTAAATCATTAGAACCAAGAATATTGCTTGCACTCAAAGACGATAAGCTCAAAGCGCCCAAAGACCTTTACATGTTTGTGGCTGAAGAAATGGGTCTTGATGAAGATGTCGATCGAAAATCGATTAAGACCGCTATCATTTCCATGATTTATGGTGCTAGTGATGATGAGTTAATCAAAAAGCTCAGAGATAAAATTGATTACCCTGAACAATTCGTAAACTCCATTAAGGAGCATTTTGGTGTAGAAGAACTTCGCAAAAAGCTACAAGAAGAGTACAAAAAAAATAACGGCAAGTTCATCTACAATATGTACAGACGTCCAATATTTGCAGAATCAACACCACCATACGTGCTTGTGAATTACTTCATTCAATCGACAGCGGTTGACGTTGCTCTAAATGGCTTTTCGAACATAATAGAAAGACTGATGGCATCGGATGGCTTTTCTTATGTTAGGCCACTGTTTGTATTGCACGATGCTCTAATATTAGATGTTCACAACAAGGCCAAACACCTGTTGCCAAAGATGGCCAAAGCTGGCTCGATCAATATTCCAAAATTTGAAGGAACGAGATTTTGGCTGGATATTGAGCAATTAAGCTGAAGAAACTTTGTTCTTCTTTGGACAACCGAGTAATATCTCTACATGCTTTATTTGTCAGCTAAAGAGGTATGAAATGAGTGAAGAAAACAAAAAAAATCTAAGGCTTAGCGATGATGCGATTGCTCTTGTAAGAGAACTCGTACAGCTTTCAATTCTAACTGGCACGAACATTGTTGACCACATGCGTGCCATCCGCCTTGAACTTGTTGATGGCGCTGTGTATCCAACAGAGGAATATGTAAACGCTTACAATGCTCAGATTGAAGAGCTTACACGAAAAGCAGAAGAGGTACAACAGAAGATGCAAGAAAAGGTTGCAGATGACTCTGAGTCAAACGTCAACTGACGGCTGCAATTCCTTTAATTCGTTCCAGAAAACGTAACCAATGCCTCTTGTGGTGAATACTTCAATTGCGTTTTGTTTCGATCGTTCTTCTTTGATTCTGAAATCAGCAACTCTACCCGTGGCAAATACATTTTCGCCGACGGGTATTGTTTTTTTATAGGTTCCAAGCCTTCCGACTTCTCTTTTAAAGAAATGAAGGTGAACGTAGTCCATATGACTATAGGTTGAACAAACCTGAAACAGTCTGCCTCTAAGCTTTGCTGAGAACTTAATCGAATACATTGGCAGAACTTTCATATCTTTAATGTTTTGGAATTTGGATGGCAGCCGGTTTTGGCGCCATCTTTTTATGGCATTCCATACATTAGGTTTGTCTTTGTCCATAAGATGATGATGTCATCCACATTTTAGAAAGTAAACAGGTTGAATGCATCAGGCCAACATGTTAGATTGGCTCCGATTGTTTTGGAGTTGGTATGGAAGTTATTGTGTTTTTGGTAACATTTTGCGTAGCATTTGGCATATTTGCGATTCCTGCATACTTTGTTTTGCGAATGGTTGCAGGTGAACTCTTGTTGCTCCTAAATGGGAGCTGGTTTCTTGGGAAAAGAAGGGTATTGCTGATTACATCCTTACTGTTAAAGATCCAAAGAAATCTGAAACGCTTCAAGTGAGAGGGTGGTCAACTATATGGCACCATTACCCCGACGGAGGTCGAGTCGGCGTATTTGGTGAAGATAAACTTTGTGAATTCTTCGAGAAAGTTATCTGGGAAGAGTCGGATAACAATGGCAATCTCTCAAACCGAAGGTGATATATGTACACTGCAATAGTTCTCGACGAAGAAAGTAGAAAGCGGCTCATAAATCGTTTTATTCATCTGGTCCCAGCAGGGTGGGACGTTATTGCTCATCACATGACCATCAACATGGGCCCGATTGGTAAGGGACCAGCAGACCCTAGTTTGCTCGGTACGCCGGCTGAATTAACCGTGGTGTCAGTTGCAGCCGATGATAAAGTTTTGGCCGTCGGGGTCACCTCTGACGTCCCCAGTAAGAATGAAAGACCCCACGTGACGGTTGCGGTAAATCGAGCTGGGGGTGGTAAGCCGTTTATGAGCAACAATTTAAAGGATTGGGAGCTGCTAACTGATCCATTTGATCTTTTTGGTACAGTCCAGGAGGTGGGATAGTCTATTTATCCATGTGAACATAGAACAGAGGAAAGAAACCTTACCTGAAAAAATCTTTCTTCTTTTCTTTTCTATTGTATTCATATTTGCCGCTGGACTGCTTATCGTAGCAATATATTCGTTCATATTTTTCTTGTTGTTGTGCAAAACTCTCTATGAGCTTTTTTTGTTTGCAATTAGAACTGTGTTTAGCCGTGAATCACAAAAAGAAACAAATAAGATCAAATTTTAGATCGGCTGTTTTAAATGTGAATGATATTTGATTTCAATGAGAAAGTTAGCCTAAGCTATTAGGCATTGGAGTACAAACTAGCTATCATTTTCTAATGAAAGAAGAACAAATTATTAAATTATACTTAGACGGATGCTCTATTTCTCATATAAAAAATGAGCTTTCTACCAATTTGATAACACTAAAGGATATTTAGAAGGAAATGTTTGGTGGGTACATAAAGATGTCAATAAGATGAAATTTGATTTGCCTTTAGAGAGATTTTTAACTTTATGTGACAAGGTGGTGCAATGTCAAAAAAATCTATAAGATACAATTTTCGGAAAGAGGTTTTTGTGCGTGATAATTTTTCTTGCAGAATTTGCGGCAAGCGAGATTTGGTTTTAAAACAAAACCCTCAAAAATATAATTTTGTTAGCGAAATATTAGATTGCCATCACATAACAAATAGAAATGAAATAGAAAACGGTGGATACGTTAAAGAAAACGGTATTTCTCTCTGTAAAGATGTTTGTCACCTAAAAGCTGAAGAATATCTCCAAGGATCCACGCTTCACGAAGGTTTTTCTCCGGTAGAACTTTATTCTAAAATAGGCTCTAGTTATGAAAGAGCGGTTAAAGCAAGCCAAAGACTGGATTGACAGGCTACTTAAGCCTTAGAGGGTTATTGTTATGGAAATTGTACTCGCAGTATTTAGTTGGATTGTTACCATTTTGCTTCCACTTTTGATTCTTTCGGTTCCTGTTGATCTTATTGTTTCGAAAGTTAAAAAAGATTGGAAAGGTTCAAAAGCTCAAAAATGGTACCGAAGAGTTCAGCTCGTTTGTCTTGGGCTTTTTGTGCTAAGTTTATTGGTTGCCGTGGTGTTGATGACCGGAACATTTTAAAGGTTTACAACTTAGAAGCTATATGCTATAGTGAGCATAGTTTGTAAAGTGTGAATGGACCCATGGTGAAAGGGACATCACAGGAGCCTCCTAAGCTCTTATTCCAGGTTCGAGTCCTGGTGGGTCTGCCAAATGTCCCCGAAGCTCAATTGGAAGAGCAGTCGGCTTCTACCCGACCGGGTGTAGGTTCGAATCCTACCGGGGATGCTAACCTTTGTTTGGAGAATAAAGATGTTGAAGAATGATCTACAGTGGAGGTGTCTTTACCTGTTTTCCTGAACGAACAGAATCTTTTGTAAAGGAATCAGTAAAGTCACTAAAAATAAAGTTTGGTATTGATCCAACAAGAAATCGTCTTCATTTGGGACACTTTGTCCCTCTAAGAGTTTGTAGAAAACTCCAAGAACAAGGACATCATCTTGATCTCATTCTTGGAACTCTGACAGCCCAGCTTGGTGATCCGAGTGGACAGGACAAAACTCGTCCTATCCTTTCGGAAGAAGAGGTCGAGGAAAACGCAGAACAACTGCTTGCACAAGCAAGCAAAGTATTGCTTCCTGGGTTCAAGGTTCATAAAAACCGTGACTTTGTCAACGGTATGTCTATTCCATTCTTTCTTGCTAATCTTGCTAGCAAGTTTACGGTTGCAAATATGCTTGCACGTGATGGCTTTCGCAAGCGTCATGAAGCAGGCGCACCAATTTCATTACATGAGTTTTTGGTTCCCCTGCTGCAAGGTTGGGATTCTGTAGTGCTTGATTCTGACGTTGAAATTGGTGGAACAGACCAGTTGTTCAACTTTCAGGTGGCACGCAGTCTTCAGGAATCAGAAGGACAGTCACCCGAAGTTTGCATTATGACTCCCATCATTAGGGGCACCGATGGACGAAAGATGAGTAAAACCTTCAACAACACCATCTGGCTGGACGAGCCTCCAGAGGAGATGTTTGGAAAGGTGATGTCTATCCCGGATGATGTGACCGATGAGTGGATTTCACTATTGACTGATTTAATTGATCTTCCAGGTCATCCTATGGTAAAAAAGAAGAAGCTTGCTTGGGATATTGTAAATCAATTTCACGGTTCCGACAAGGCAGACGAAGCACAAGTTCATTTTGAATCACTTGTCCAACGCAAGGAAACACCAGATGAAATTCAAGTAATCGAGGCTGATCTTCTGCTGAAGATAGTGGCACTTGTCCGTGAAGTAAGCAACAACAGGGCTCGAAAGCTTGTTAGACAAGGTGGAGTCACCATCGCCGGCGAAAAGGTTTTAGACCCCCTGTTTTGGCCTGAGCCTGGAACAATCATCAAAATCGGAAAGCGAAATTTTGTAAAGGTAGCCTAGGTCATATTTATAGGTGATGGCTACCTTTAAAAGGTAGCCTAGGTCATATTTATAGGTGATGGCTACCTTTCGTGGATTTATTGCGGCAAGTGGTTCTTGGGCCTTTTGGTCAACTGGCGATCCTGTGCCAGCAGGAATATCTTTTGTTACTCAGGTGGCTGGAGCTGCGGCTGGCACAACCATAAATTTTTCTAGCTCGCTTACACCAGTTATTACAGACGGACTTTCTCATGCTTTTGATTTTACACAGGGCATAGCAAGGACAATTACAAACGTTACCGATTCTGTTTCCGGCTTCGTGATAAATGGCGGTTCACAAGTGGCCGACGGCTGGGCACCGCTGCTAAGAGTTAGCACAGGAAGTATTGGAGGGGGTGGAGCACCATCGCTTTCACAATTTAGCTTTAAAGCTAACAACGGTAGGAAGTTTATTGCATCTGGTTCTAATTCTATTATTATCACCGGTAGTATGACCGTTGAATTTATCGCAAAGCATGATCTCAGTCTTGCCGCAACGTGGGATTTTTTGGTTGGCAATTACGATGATGCCTGTTTTAGAATTTGGAAGCAAGGAAGTGGTGCCCCTAACAGGATTAGGTTTGATTTTGATGATGATGCAGGTACAAACCTTGCTACTAACAGTTCGTCATCTTTGCCTCTTGAACAATGGTTCCATGTGGTTTGCACCCGTGAGGTAACAGCCGCTTCTTCGGTTTTCATTACTCAGTCCATTTATATCAATGGTCAGTTTGACGCTGAAGGCAAGTACCAAATTGCCGGCGGGCCTTTCAGCGGCAGTCAAACATTTTATGTTGGCGGCAACGGAACAATTAGTGACAATTGGGAAGGGGATTTGATTTTTGTTAGAATTTACACCGACAAGGTATTCACAGCTAGTGAAGTACGTCAAACCTATTCTGCTTCCTTGGGTAAATGGCAAAATGAATGGTTTATCAATTAATGATTGATGACGCAAACTAATTAACAGTTGTGAATATTAAGGTTAAGCTGTTTAGCAAAGTTTTCTTGAGCAAGGCAGCTTTAACCAAATGGGGTTTAATTGCTTTGCTGCCTTGGCCTATACTGATGGTTGTGTTGACATACATGGGTATCAGGACATGGAACAAAACAAAACAGAAATGAGTAAAAAACACAGACGAGCAGAGACCGGACCTATGGCTTTTGGTGATGATTGGCCAGGTGTATTCATTCGTGGCGACAACGCCGCATATTATGCAATGACCCTCAAGCAGTTCTTGGATGATCCTGATATGGTGAAAGACAATGTTATCATGTCATCAATTCTGAATGGACTTGTTTCTACGTTGAACGGATGTATCGTTACGCCAGAAGGCGATCCGGTTGATTGTCAACGCATCAAGGATTTTAACGAGGTGGTAATCGACAAGCTTGAAGATTAGAAGTCCAACTTAAATTTGAACAAGAATTTGTCACCCGATCTCTTGAGAATAGGCTGCGCAAAATTTGTTCTTGCGATGACGTTCAGGTTGTCATCATGAATGTTGATACCAGTAATCCATACCGATTTCGGATCCGTTACGTTTGCCAACGACCCAGTTGTATTGAATGGCATATATGAAGGATTTGAAGATGATGTTTCTTTCAATGCTTTTGCAAAAGCATTAATTGTTAGTACATGCACATTCTGTTCTCCTCTGAAGGAGACTTCATATTCACGCTCGCCCAAAAAGAACAATTGTGGATGCTTTACAAGCACAATGCCTTCATCGTAAAAGATGTTTCCAACAGAAGCCCAAGTTGCGTGTGAACCACTTACATCTGCCCTATAAAGGTTTCCACGTGAGTCATCTCTGAGAGTGATGCCAACTTTGCCACCAGAATAGGTAAGTGCAGTATCAACAAGTTTGAATGAACCTGGCTTGATTCGATTGCCGTAGTAAAGATTCGAAATATCGAAGAAAACAACCTGGTTAGATGATGGATCGCTTGTGCGGTGCAGAACAGCCAAACTATCGCCTGGAAGTGCGGTAATACTTCCGGATTCTGGCTGAGTGCCCAGAAGATCATCAAGTAATGAGCCTGAGGTCACTATTCCCCTGGTTTTCAGACTTTCGGTAATGATGTTGTTTAGAGTAACAACACCTAATTCTCTTGCGCCCAGGTCATCAACGAAATTTGTTCCTGACAGTGGGGCAAGTAGATCAAAGTTAGGTAAGAATTTGCCATTGTCACAGGGCCACACTGTAAACAATCGCTGGCGAACAGAACCGGTTCCGTATAGAAACGCATTGGCGCTAAGTTCTGTCGTAGGAGGTGGCTCAAAGGTAGAACCAGTCAACTCCCAAAGTCTTGGGAAGTTACCGGTAGCAAAATCACGAACATAGTTTTCCAAATTGATATAGTGACCTCCAGCACCGAATGCCATTTCAGCCGCAAACGGTGTAAAAGTTTCACCATCACGAGTAAAGAAAGGTGTAACTAATATTCCACCAAACCCATTCAAAAATCTTCTGAATGGGCTTTCGTGAGTAAAAAATGGTGGAAGATAGAATTTCAGATTGCTCAGGGATCGTGGTCCAGAGCCGCTAAGTTCGCCTATTTCATCAAGAGTCAGGTACTTATCATAGAATTTGATGTCATGAACCTCGGAATTTAATGGGTGGGTGAAATCAAAGTTTGTTGGACCAAATACACCAGGTGTCCCGTTTAATTCAATCAACCCCTCACGAGTTGCTGTATCGGATGCAAAGAAACGATCCATTGCGTCCAGACTGGTGTTGCTACCTTCATAATAGTTTCCAACCACCAGAACTGATGGGTCGCCAGGCCCTGGGTCTCTACGTCCAAGCAATAAAGATTCAGTAATTGTAAATGTCGTGCTAGTTTGGCCATCTACTATTATGGAACCAGAACCAAAGTTGTAGTTTTCTCCTCCCCATCTAAAGGTGATGTGATGCCACCTGTTTCTGTCAAGTGCATTGTCTGCTGTCCAGAACGTATACGGATCACTAGTAGTAAGCTGACTCGGGGGGATATTTGCCGACGAAGAAAGCGCAAGAGCTACTCTAAACCCAGACGGGAATCCATTTATGTCTTTTCTTGAACCAGTGTGAAGCGAAATAGCATAGGCACCGCTGAGTTGCATCAAAGTCCCAGGCTTGTAATCAAGTTCGGGTGAATCTTGTACATATCTTGGCTTCATCCAGAAGTCGAAAGAAAACGCCCCAGAAAGTTCGTAAGCCGACTGTGAAACGAAGCTTGTAATTGAAGCTGAGTTTGGGTAAAGAATGGCAGAGCCAGTAGGGTTTTGGCTGCTTGAAAAGAAATTCAAACAATGATAGTTTGCATAGTTGAACTGTGCTCTTGGATACACTGTTCTGTAGTACGGCATAAGCGTTTGCCTAACTACATTCTTTCTAAGAGTGTTAGAAGTAAATCTAAAACTTGGGGTAAATCGAATTACTTCTTGAGTTTGCCTTTTCCTTACAGAAGGTTGTTGATTATTTACTCCATTAATGTAAGCTTCTACGTTTGCTCTTATATTTGATTGGGTTGAATTTACCGCAATTGTTCTAAGCTCATCAAGATTTTCATCTCTGTAAAAAGATTCACTAAAAAGCGACAGGGGCTGAACTTCTTTTTCAAAGTCAGAGCGTCTAGGGAAAACATTAACGACTCCTGTAAGCCCTGTAGAGCTTGATACAAAGGTTCTTTCTGGGTTGGTTACCAAAGTAAAAAACTCGAAGTTGTCTGGCGTGAGTCGTGTAATCATTTACTTTCCTAATGTAAGTAGAACAATGCATAATTTATGCATTCGTCTCACAGTGCGTTCAACGAGTCTTAACTTTTTTGTTATTTTTTATTAGCCAAAACTGTTCTTCCAAAGGTGGTAATTCGTCTTTGCGATGATGCATAACAATGCGCCCACCTGTGCTTTTATAGACACCTAGAACAATAATTTCGCCTGAGTGAATCAAATTATGGCATGAACCGCAAAGAATTGCCAAGTTACCATTGTTGTTATGACTTCTTGGATCATTCCGTGGAATAATATGATGTTCTTCAAGTGCACCGGGCTCTTTTAGACCGCAAATTTCGCACTTTTCTTTTTTAAGTTTGGGTTGACCTCTCACTCTTCTTATTGAAACCATAACATTAGATATGTTATGACATTTGACTAATTAAGTTTAGTTTTCACATAAAGTCGCTGGCCTGCGTCGTAAATTTTAAACCAACCTAACTCATCTGCATGTTGTTGTTGAGTTAGGTTCCTGTTGTCCATATTTGCTTTGCACTTTAATCTGTTGTAAGTTTGATTAAAATCCGTCCACTTCCAACCCAAGGTTTCTTTTTTGGCGACGAATTTCTTATCAAGTAAGTGCTTACCTGTGCCATAACGTAGGTCTACCCAATTGTGGATTTCCGTTATTTCTGGCTTTAGATAGTTTTTCTCTAAGTGAGACAACAATTTAGAAAATCCACCAACTACGTTGGTGTCCAAGATAGAGCAAAATCTTTCAATTTTGCAAACATGTTTTCTTTGCTTATAAGACAACAAGCAGACAAGCTTGTTGTCATGATAAAGCCCCAAATGCTTTGCGTTTGTGTAACCCATCAAATGATTTTCTTTAAGAAAATCTGTAGCTTCTGCCTGTTTAACAATTTGGACTTTACACTTTCGTGCAAAGACCTTGTTTTTGGTTTTTCCAAGAGAGTTGTTGATAATAGATTTAATAATCAAAGGTTTATCTCTTAACTCATCTTCTCTAAATTGAAAAATCCTGAGATTGTGTTCTTCAAATTCTTTTCTTAGGTTAAAATGATAACGTTTATTCTTTTGTTGATCAGAATGCCAATACAAACCATCTACATTAAGAAAAATTTGGGATGATAACTTAAAATCTGGTCGATAATATTTACCGATTTGCTTTGGTTTTTCATTGAAATGAGCTGTCTTAAATAATTTCTCACATGCAATTTCAAGCATTGTTTGTTGCTCCTTCCAAGAATGTACTATATCAAACAAGTCTGCTTCTTGAAAATAAGTCTGATCTTTGTATGATTGACAGTATCTTTGCAAAGTAAGTTTTGATGGCTTTGGCTCCGTCTGTCTTCCCAACCACGAAACAACAGACTCGTTTGTTTCTTTAACCCGATATTTAATCAAATTTTCTGATGGGTTTACTGAACCATATCTACTCACAAGTGTTTTTTTAATTTTCGTCTTTACAACTTTTGCTTCCAAAGGAGACTTGGCGCCATAACGTTTGTTGCATGTCTTTTTTCGTTTTTCTTTAATAGCCTTAGCTTTCTGAGGATCCGCAAAATTAGCCAAATGTGATTTACTTATTTTGTCTCTAATCTCCTGTAGGTTTGAAGGATGGTTAACGCCGTATTTTTTTTGAAATGAGTGCTGAATTTTTTCCCGTACGACTTCTGAGGCTCCGATGCATTCAACCCCATATTTTTGATTTACTGTTTTTTTCAATCTGGCTTGAATTTCGGGAGACTTCATGACATTGTTTACACCATATTTTTCAATATTAGTTTTTTTAATTTTTTCCTGAACATCTTTTGATTGTGCTGGAACAGGCGCACCATATCGTTTTAAATTTGTCTTTACGACTTTCTCCCTAACTTCTTCGGCTTTCGAGGCATTGTCAACGCCGTATTTTTTAATACAACCTTCCCTTCTCTTCTTTATAATTTCTTCTGCCTTTTCTGGATCCGCAAAATTTTCCAAATGAGATTTGCTTATTTTGTCTTTAACTTCTTTGAGTTGTGATTGGTGTTTGACACCATATCTTTTTAGAAGAGTTTCTTCTCTTTTTTTTGCGACTCTTTTTGGATGAACTATCTCTTCTTTCCAAACCCTATACGGAATAGACCAAAAATATTCACCTTGGACTTTATCAAAAAACTTGGATTTCTTCTTCCAACCTTGAAAGTCATCTTCACAAATTTCTATGTCCGTTCGACCTTGATCAATAAATCGTTTTTTAATATCTTCGAATGTTAGTCTTTTAATCATAAAACCTCGCCAGATACTAAATAGTATAGCAAGGTTCTATAGGGCTGTATAGTTTAGTTACCGCTAATAATCTAATCTTACTTTAAAAGTAATATCACGTTCGTCGTCCTTTAAAACAGGACGACTAAGTTTAGCAACAGCTAATAAATTATCAAAAGCATCATATAAACCAACGCTCGTAACAAACGTAAAACTTCTCTGAGTTTCTTCTTGGCCTTCGTCGATGACCACAATTCGACCATCTGAATCAAGATATGTTGGGTTTGAAGAGTAATTGAATTCATCAGCTGCTAGTCTTGCAAACAGTAGTGAACTATTAATGTTGGTAATATTTTGGAACGTGATTGCAGTTTGGTCTGCGGTTCCCGAAAGGAAGCGGGTGCTCGCCATGTGGTCAATAAAATCATCAATGGAAGCTGACATCATGAAGAAATCAAGAGTGGCGCTTACATTGGTTAAACCAGTCGTAGTAACCGCATCAATAGAGCCAGTAATTTTTACCGACTGATCGAAACTTCTTGACAAATCAAGAACCAAAACACCCTTGTCTATAAACAGCAATCCAAGAGGATTGTTTGTGTTGGCTGAATCAACTATAGTTGAAACTTGTCCACCAAAAGTAAATTGTTTATTTACAGTTGAATTAATATCAGTAAGAATCTTAGTAGTTGAATCTGGTGCCTTATTAATATTTGGACCAGTGGCCCCCTCTACGGCTGAAGCTGTTGGAAAATATTTGATAGCGAATGTCTCTCTTTTAATTTGGTCACGAGAAAACAGTCGTTTAAAACAAATAAACATTGCTTCGTTGATGTTGAATGCGTTGGAACCGGACTGTGTTGTGAAGATAGCATTAGCATCACCTAAAAGGCTCTGGGCCATAAGCCGATAGATATCAATTTTTTCCCTCATCATAACAGTTTCTGTTGGGAAAAGATACTTGCCATTGGCGTCAATAGTAAAACCTGCCTTGCTAACAACCTCCGAACCCGTAGAAAGGCCAAAAGTCATATCGAAAACAGGGTTAGCAGTCTGCAAGGTGAAGTCCTGGTCATATACCGTTTGGAATAAAGAACTAGTAACACCTGGTCCAACTCCACCAGTTACGAATACTTGATAAGTACGTCTGGTTGAAGGCGAGGAAATGTCAGTGTTGATGATATCCACCAACTGATTAAGGAAAGACCTAGAGGTCTTGATATCTTCTGCTGCGAATTCTTTAAAGGTTGCCATGATTCTTTATTCCTAAATTATGTGTTCTTGTTGATCTGTACTTCAAACTCAAGAACGGCGCCAGATTGAACGCCTGAGATTTTCACAAACGTGCTAATAAGGCTCTTGTTGAATGTTGCACCGAAGATTTGGAATTGTGATTCGGTGATAGCCTTTGTTGCGATGGTAAAAGTGAGGCGTGAACCACCAACAGAAGTTTCGCCAGCATCTCTGGTGAGGATGTATGTTGCACGTTGCTGACCATCAATATCGTCAGGAGACGAACCGACAATCTGAATGAACTGGTTGTTCATCTCAACGATGAATGCTTGGTCTCTAAGTTCAACATCAATAGAAGTTTCATCCTGAATAGTTTGAGAAATGGTGAGAGTTCTTTGTTTCTGGGTAGTGTTACCAATTGATATAATGTTGTTAACAGCGTCAACCCCTTCACCACTAAAGCCAAGAGTGGGCAGCCTGATGAGACTAGGGTTTGAAACAGAAACAAGGCGATACTTTTGAGCGAGGCTTTGGTTTGTAAGTGCTTCGAATACTGGAGTATTCTTTTCGATCTTTTCTTTGCCAACGGTTCGTCCAAACTTCTGAATGATAGTATAATCGATTTCATCGTCGCCTGGTGCAAACTTAACGATAGAAAAGCTGCCATCGTTTCTAGAAAGGAATTCTCTTCCCTTGTCTGTCAAAACGGCGTCCAAAATAATATTGTTTGTGTCTCCTTGCAGGAATCCCATTTGTAAACCTTCTTACTACTCGTTATTCTTTTGTGAAGTAGTCCTTTTGTCTTGCAGTCTTACCTTAACTACTTGTTGGTCTTGGATATCGATATTAATGAGCTGTAATCGATACTCTGAACCATTGTCCGTTTTAAGTAGGCGTAAATCATTATTTTGTGAATCGGTAACTTTTAAGAATTCAGGATTGAATACCACCTTTACCTTTTTATGCCCTGATGTCTTTATTGTATCTACAAAAGTATCCTCTTCGAGGAATGCATTTGGATAAGGTTTCGGAGCACCTGGAAGGGATATCAATCTTTTTTCTAGTTTATTGGTAAACCTATTGAATGATACTTGAAATTGCGTTGTGTAGTTGGAGGAAAATCCGTGCGCATCTAAGCAGGCCACAGTATAAATGAAACTAGTATCCTTGGTGAATTCTTTATCAATAAAGTAATTTCTGGGTGAACTCAGATTTTCAACAAGTTCAGGGTCAGGTGTTTCATTAAATGGAGTCTTGATTGTGCTATTATCAAAACTAAACATTTTGATTAATTGAAAAGGCTCGTCGATTGATGAACGCCTAAAAACTTGGAAGTGTTTAATATCTCGCTGAGTGTTAACAGGAAAATTCCACATCAGCCTAGCAGCTTGACTGATGACGCACCAATCAACGTTGAAGTCTGCTGGTGGTGGTGGTGGAATAAATTCTTCTGTTAGAACTGTGATTTGCTTTGTTGGTTTGGATGAAACCAAAAAACTCAATGCTACGACCGAGTTTGTTTCCGAGTCTTCTACTTGAAGTTCAACATAGGCAATTGACCTAATTGAATAAACATACCTGGTTCCATACCGTACTTGTAAGTCAACAGCAGAGTCAGCCCTTGGATTTTCAATAACAACAGGATCCATCGGAAGAAGATTTCCTTCTTCATTAAGTTCCCATTTGTCAATTATGTACCCAATCACTTGAACTGTAGAATCGAAAGCATTAGGATCTACTTTTCTAAAATTGATGAATTCAAGAACTTCAAAATCGTAATCCCTGCCATCAATAAGAGAAGAATTTTTGGCGTCAACAGCCTCTTCCTGTATTTGCCTGGCCTTTTCAAGCATTCTAGAAGATTCATCATTGTAAATGTTAAGACTGTTTTCAGATGTAGTCCTAAGCATTTTTTGAATAACTTTATTATTAATTTGAGTTCGGACTCGAATATTTGAAATTTCATCTAAAACAGATTCAACAAGCATCTGCTGGCCGTCTCTGTCAAGAAAACGGTATCCTTCTCTGGTGAAATTAAGAAAGACCTCTGTGAGGAATCTGGGATCGATGGAACTTCCAGTTTTTGTTCGACCAAATTTATTTGTTAAAAATTTGATGACATCAAGCGGAGATTCATCCTCCTCGGGCTCTTGCCCTTCACGTATTTCTTCCAAGATACGTTTAATAAAGAAATTAAGTTTCTTTTCAGAATCGCTATTTTGGAAGTACATGTTTGTAAAATCGTCGGTTGTAAATGTTTGTTCGTTATGAATTTTGTCTATATTGTCACCAATGCTTATTGCATTGATTTCTGGATTGCTAACAAATTCTGATCGACCTTCATCTATAGTTGGTTTCCAACCAAATCTCACAAATCTTGGTACAAAGCGTTGAAAATTAATAGAGTCGATAAAGAAATTGTCAAATGAATCGGCAGGTCTTCTTTGAATAAATCTTGGCGAATCCAGTCCTGAATCATTTTCTCTTTCGTCTGGCACAAAGAAGTTGTAATCGAAATTAGCAGTAAACTCAGTTACTTCTGGTACGTCTACGTTTGCAAATCGTTTTGATGGCAAGGATTCAGCCATTGGTGGTCCTCATACTACGTTTTCTATGGTTACGAAATAATCTTCAAATACAAGTTCATTACTGAGTTTTGGTCTAAAGAAAACTCGGTCGCCTATTCTAACAAGCCTTTCTTGCACAAATGACTGTTCAAGTGCGAGTTTCCCACTTTCGGTTTCCCTCGTTAGTTCTTCATCGATTTCAAATTCCTCGGTATTCAGAGCAATGTGGAAAACTCTGTCAAAAAGTTTTGGACTGGTTACTTGATTACGCAAGCGTTCTGGTTCGAAAATAATATCACCAAATATAAACAGTCTAAGAATATCCTTGGCTTCTTCATCGACTTCTGGGTCCACCAAAAGTTCCAAAATCGGTCTTTCAGGAACGTCTATATCCAAAACATCTCTAATGTAAGTAAAGACAATGTTGGTAAATTCTTCATCCAGAGCTGTGCCTGGATTAATTTCTCTTTTGACGAAAGTGCTTTCTTCAACTCTCATTCCAGTTAACAATCTGAGATATAGTTCAATTAAATTGCTGGACGTAATGTTTCTTATTAGATTTCTTTTCTGTTCATTTGTTAAAAAGTCATATTTGTCATTGTTTATAATGTCTTGATAGGAAACTTTTTTAGGACTATTGATGTTTTCGTAATCTTTAGCGGAAATTCTATTGACAATTCTGTCATAGGATTCATTGTCTCTTGGTTGCGTGGCATCAATTCGGTCTTCATCTTGAAAGAGACTTAAATCAAACAAGAAAGACTGTGGCTTAAAGATTATATCATCGAAACGTTGGTCTCGTTTAAAAACATTGACAGATACGACATCTATTTGTTTGGTTTTGAATGTGTCTGCGTTAATTGCACTTTGCTGAATGCGATCCGAAAGTTGTCTTGAAAACCCGGCAGGAACACCTACAGATACAAGCTTAATTCTTTTGTCGGCCTGATTTTGCAATAGGAAATCATTTTGCGACAAATAAGAATACAAAACAGTTCTGGTTTGTGGTTGAATGATTTCTGTATCCAAGAAATAGGTGAAATTTGCTCGACCAACTCGACCAAAATTCCTTGTTCTGTTCACAAAACTTTCAATTGCAAACGCAGCTGCACGAACTTGGGCTGGGTTGCGAACAATTTCAAGATCATCTAATGTATTCTCTCTCAAGAACGCTTGTAGTGTATTTTGGTTGTAAACGTTAAGCAATCTAGTTTTTGCGTTTCTAACTCGTCGGTCAACAACTTGAAGAATATTCAGAATGTTATTAATGATCGCATCTTCGGTTGAAATTTTGCTTCTAATTGCAAACAATGCGTTTCTTAGGTTCACTGAAGTTTTGCTGAAAAATAGAGGTGTGAAACGAGTTAAGCCTATCCGACGAATAGATTGATTGCCCAAGAATGCGGAACCTAAATTGTTTTGTATGAGCGTTCTTTCATTAGAATTTCTTACTCGACTTAGAAAACCACCAGCAAAAGATGTTGGGTTGGAAGATCTTGTGGACGCACCAGAACGTCTAACTGTAATACGAGTAGGACGAAGCAGGTTATTAACGGCAGAAGTTGATTGACGAATGGCGGTTGTAGCAGTGGCTTGTCTGCCGTAGACTATATTAGGAACCGTTCTTGCCAATCTTGTTGCGTAATCTGCTGGCACAATAACCGGTACAGATTTTTCTCCTATCATATCATCAATTACACTTTCTACAAAGTCATTTTTTTCACCATCAATTGTAATAAGAGTATTGAAGATAGAGGGAGAACGATCAAAGCTGGCAAAGCTATACTTTGCAACATAACTTGACAATATTTCAAAAACAATCAAAAGTTGAGTTGAGGTACTGATAAAATTGTATCTAGTTCTTCCTGTCTGATCGGGCAGCAGGTAATTGGTTTCACCATTATAGGCCGCAGCTTGTGCAAAATCATTTGCAATATTTACGTATTCTTTGATGAAATTTGAAATAGAGGAGCTTCTTGGATCTATATTTGATAGCAATACACGTCTAATAACAAACCTTTCGATATTAATTGTTGTTTGGTTGTTTCTTAATGCAGAAACGCTTAAACGTGAAAAGGCCGATACAGAAGCAGTACGTTGACTAGTTCTTGTTCGCAATCTGGTAAACTGTGGATTTGCTCTAAGGGTTAGACCTAAAGAAAATCGGGGCGTTGGTGTTGTCAGTGCAAGTACACGATTTTCTATGTCGGCAGCTAGGCGCTCAATGAAAGGTCTTAAGGTTTGCAACCCCCCAAACAAGCTGGGTGTTGAACCTGGTGAAACTCGCACTTCTGACAAGTTGTTTATTGTTCTAAGTTCAGACGCAAGTTGTCGAAATATTGGCTTTAAGTCTGAAGAACTGTTTGTAGCTAAGCCGACCAACAAGCAAAATTGAAACAGTTTGCTTTTTAGTTCGTTGTCATTGTTTGCAAGTTTAAAAATGGCAGCTACAATAGCCTGGTCTCTATTAAGAGAGAAAATGTTGGTTGTGTTTTCGATTGAGTTTCTGAACGATGCTAGAAATCTGTCATTCATTGTTGAAGGAGAGATTGCCGACTCACGTCCAAGGCTAAACAAGTTGTAAATAACTCCATTGGCGGTTGAAAATTTCCTAGCAAATTGGTTTGCATATTCTTCAAATGGAGTGGTGTTAAAGTCGTTGTTGGTAATGTTTAGTAGGCTATCTACGAAATATGAACTACCAGGGACGTATGTTTTCTTATAATCATCAGTATCAACGTATTTCCTCTCAAATGGAAGAACTGATGTGTTTTCATCTATACCCAAAGTTGTAAGCGAAAGTAATGATTCTGGACCAAGTGGCGATTCAAAAATATTATCTCCAACAACTCCAATAATGTTGTCAAAAGGAGAACCCGTATCTCCACTTGCAAAAATTTCGCTAAGTTGCTTTTGATTACTTGGAACACCAAGTCCTCTAGAAACACGATATTCTTTGCTTAAGACCGTAATGAGAAGTTTAATTCTATCGTCAGAATTACTCGGCAAAGAATTCAAAAACGTATTAAAGAATGCACGTTCACTTGCATTCACAGCCGCATCACTTGATCTGATTTGGTCAATAGTAAATGTAAAACCATCATTCAACGTATAGGTTCTATCGAGCAAGACAGGACTGTCATCCGTGTCTCGATCAGTGTCAATTAAACCAAGTAGGTTGGTAGAATAGTTTTCAGCAATTTCTTTGAAATCAGCAAGGAGCTGTTGGATGATTTTAGTATCAGAAAAGATTTTAAATTGTTCTGATGTGTATTGCATTCTGCGCTGGAAAAAATCCTCTAATGTAAGAAACTGTCGATCAAAACTAGCCTTGGGAATGTTCTTTAGGTCCAACAACGTTTTGAATACTTCAGCAGCCCCAATGAATTGTTGATAATAATTGACTGTTCTGCCGGTTCTTTGCAATTCGCTAAGAATTTTTTGCTCAAATTTATCAATTTGAAAGTTCAATTCTCTCTGTGAGCGACCCTGCCGACCTCTGCGTTGAGTATTTGTTCTCCGGCTTTCAGCCATGTTGGTTAGTAGGTCATTTATGGTTTCTCGTCTGAGCAATAAGGTGTTGTACTGAACGTCAATTAAACGACCGGTCGCATTAAAATCCTGAAAAAACCGACGGTTTTGTACATTTTTACCCCAAATGGGAAGGAAGTCTGTTATTTGAAGAACTTCAGGTACAAAAGAAGAAATGCCATCCGCTTCAACCGGAACAAAACTGTCGTTTTGAATTTTAGTTTCTGAAACATCGAGCGTGTCTTCAGAATACCTTTGTGACGGCGGGCGAATAATAAGCGGAACTTGGAATCGAATTCTGGGAGTCGGGATTTGCACTCTGAGCGGCACACGAATTCTTGTAATGGTAGTGGTGAGCGGCACCCTTACTCGTGTGGCAGCAACTTTAAGAACTGGTTTTGCCGCCCTAACAGCCAGTGCTGAATTGCTTCTGACGGCCGTTATAGCTTGAATTGTTCCTCTTCTTTTAGCTCTTCTTGTTGTTCCGCCAGTACGTATGACCACCCGACCAGAGGCACTGCGTCCCACCCTTCTTCGATTGTTTGAAGAAGGGTTTACAGTTACGACTGTACGCCTTTGAGTGGAAGTAACCGGAACCGCTTGAACGCTCAAGCCTCCAAGTCTTTTACAACTGCTGTTGGCACTTCTTCTTAATCTGCGTACTCTTGTTGCCATATTAAATCAATACCGAGTTTGTTTTAAGTTCAGGTCCACGGCCATAGTCAAAAAATACCGGAACAATAAAATAAGTCAGTTCGCCACTTTCTTTATTTGTTAGATTGTCTATAAACTGAAAGTAATTTGAGTTGGTAATATTGTGTGATTTACCAACGATGGTTCTCATCCCCAAAATCTCTAGAATAACTATAAAGTGGTCAATTTTATTGACATCACCTTGCACTTTCCACTGAACTAAAACTTTATTTTCCCCAAATCGAACAGCTTTGCCAGAAAGCAAGGAAGGTTGTATGTCTGCCAAAGACACTGTTAGAGACCGATTGTCAACGACTCGACCAAATGTAAATGTGCTTTTAGCATGATTTCTAACCAAAGTTCTGCTGGTAACCACGTTACCCCTGAGAAGGGTAATCGGGTGTCGCCAACGGCTAGGTGAAAAGCTGTAGCTTACATTTGTTCGTGGGTTGACGAGCTTATTTAGTGTAGGAAACAGGGTCTCTGTGTCTCTCGCATGTGCGGTAATGTTATATTTGTAGTCAAGTCCACCTTGTAAGGGTTTTACAGATCTTACTCTTCCAAATCGTTTGTCTGAGAAATTTGGACTTGAAATAATCCCAAAGTCTTCCAGCTCTCCGGTGGTAAGATTTCTTCTAGTGACTCTCACCCCAAACAAATTTTGCAATTGTTCCCTGTTGGCGAGAAGTTGATCTTGGAATTCGGTTGTAATACCTTGTTCTTCTAAAAATGACTTTATTAAATCGCCCTGAGTTTGAATGATGTTTTTTTCAATTGAAAAACTTACATCAATTTCATCTCCTGATTGTTCAACATTCGGCTCTCCAATTTCTAGTTCGAGAATGTTTGCTGAAACTGGCAAGAACTCAACAATGACATTATTTGCTGCAATTTCTTCTGTCCCACTGTCAAAAATGAATAAAGCCTTGTATTCATAGATCCTTCCTTCTTTTACCTGGTTGTCTTCAATAACAATTGGAGCGTTGGAATCAACTTCAATTAGTATAGTTTCGCTTCCTTGGCCACTTGGTTGAACAATAGAAAAATTTTGTTGGTTAATAGACAAATCTTTTCTTAATAAACGCATGGCAATAGGGCCGGGCGCAATATCTCTAATCGTTATTACAACACTTCTGCCTTGTACTTCATGATCTAAACTTGCAAAATACGGCTGTCTTTTAAATTTACCCCTGCTAAAAGGTGGTGACTTTTGTTCAATTACCGTAGAAGAAAATTCGGCTCCAAGAATTTCATCTCCGTTCACTGGAACCGCTCTGTAAATGATTGGGTTTGTGGAAGCGTACAAATCATCTATTTTCTTGAAGTCTTCTCCAAAATCTGCTTCTACCTCACCAACAAAGTCATATTGCGCATCAATTGCTGGATTGCCCTTGTTTAATTCTCGTCGAAATATTCTTATTTTTGTTGCATTTCGGTCTTTTTGCTTGACGCTAAGTGTCGTTCTTCCCAGAGCCCCCACAGAAAAGGCGACAATCTCTGGAGGTTCAGTAGGAATTTGTAACTTTGCAATATTTTCACTATGGGGAATTGAACGAGTTAGAGTTTGAACATCAAGCTCTCGATTGTTTCTCAACTCAAATGTAAGGAAAAATTCTTCTGATAAAAGACTTCCAACTGGGAGCCTGAGCGTTTCTTCGATTTCAATCCATGTTGATTCTTCTCGTAGAGGAACATTGAAATACGCAGAATTTCGAAGTTGAAATTGATTGGCGTAATTTTTTTGATTCAACAGTGTTGATACCAAGGGCGTTCCAAGTCTAATATTTGTTTGAGCCGCTGGTGACTTCAGCGACACTGTTCCGTTGATAGCTCTTGTGGCGGACGCAATAGAATTTGTTTTCGCACCAACAAATGAAGCTGGATCTCTTTTGCGATCTAATGCAAGACGACTTGAACGAAGTCTCACACTTCTTTTGGCGTCAGCCAAAGTATCGGACTGTACTATACTTGGAATCCTGGTAGTATTCCTATCCAGAATCGGCAATGCTAAATTCTGCTGTCTGATCGTGTTGACCAAAGCCGGCCTGACACGTTGAACTCTTGTTATTGTTGGGGGCGAGGTAAATGTAGCTCTCGCCAAAGAAATTGTTTGATTGTTTGGGATTTTTCGAGTAATGTCACTAATGATTGTAACAATTCTATCGGCTGCTTCTTGACGTAAAATATCTTTTGTAAGCGCCCTTCTCATACGAAGTCGTTTGTTGATCAAAACAGGATTGAAATTTGTAAAAGTTCTAACCTGCCTTCGCACTTGAGGTTTTTCAGTTGCGGAAATAACGGTCATGAAGGCTCGAGACCTTACTGCCTTAACAGGATCAACCCTGTACCTAATTTTGTAGATGAAATAACCGTCTTGAGTGATGGATTCAAGTCTTGCAAAATCGTCAGGCACCTCAATAATATTTGCATCTCTTTTGAGTAAAGCTCGCATTTATTCGAAGACTCCGTTTGTTCTGATAAGTAGAGGTTGTGCCAAGTTTCAAGTATAACGCAACCTATGTATGAAGAATGGATAAATAATCTAGCACGCCAAAATGAATAAAAACATTATTGATAAACTTGTTTGTTTTCCCGTCGGAATAGGGTTTATGACGCAAATCAACCTATGTAGTCTGTCTCAGACGAAGGAGTTGCCACGTGAAAGATATCGAAGAGCACCTACACCAATATTTGTTACAGGCTGGACAAACAGTTTATTTGCAAAACACTAAAATACATGGGCGCCGAAATAAAAAAGTAAGTGTTGTTTCTTATTCCCAAGAAGGCGTTGTTGATTTCTTTATAAAATGTCATGCGAAGCTCGTTACCAATGATGATTTTAGTCATTTGGTTGAAAAATATGGCGTTGATGGCAAGCTGGGAAATGAAATTATGATAACCAATGGTCAAATGGCTATTGTGCTTGCTTCTTTCCACTGGGGCCATACTGAAAAAGAGATCAAAGCTCTCCTGGAGAAGAACGTCATTAAAAAGCCCGAAGAAGCAACACCATCAGTAACTTGTTTCTTGCTTGTTGATGATCAATTTGTAATCGCTAGTCATGATAAGTGTAATCCTGTAGACTTATGAGTTCAAAGTTTTTTACACAAGGGCAAGCCATTACCTTTATCGAAAAAGTTTTCGACAAGGGGCGGTTGTCTAATGGTGGAAAAAACATCTCAGTTGTTTGCCCTATGTGCAAATCTGTTAAGAATGACAGATATGAAAAACAAAAACTGGTGATAAGAACTGACAACTTTAATACTAAAAATAATAAAATTTATATTGGTCGAGCTGTATGCCTTCGACGAAGATATTTGAGGCATTTGTCTAATTTATTCGCTAAAAAATATCGTAATAAATATCTTGAAAGAGAATATTGGAAATACGGAGAGGATGTTTTTGAATTTGCTTTACTAAAACATGTGCCCAAAGATAAATTGGTTATTGTCGAACAACAGTATCTTAATAAATTGAAACCATTGAATGGCAAAAAGACGTACAATCTAACATTGCATGCAGAAGGACCGGGCAATTGTTTAACAGAGTATAGTAAAATGAAAATAAGTCAAACCTTGACTGGGAGGAGACATTCTAAAAACCGCATAGAGAAGATTAAGAAATCTTGTGCCTGGCGGAAAAAACAAATAAAATTAATGTCACCCAATGGGAAGCTGGTAAAAATAAATGGCATCGTCGATTTTTGCAAAGAATATAATCTTGCCAGAAGCGGCATTGCTAAAGTAATCAACGGCAAGAGATTACATTATAAACGTTGGTGTTTGTCAAAAAATTATGATATCGTCCTAAAAAACCAAGGTAACGTTGGTAAAAATAAACTAAAAAGAGTGTTACTCTCTCCTCAGGGTGTTTCTTATGAAGAAATACGAAATATTAGAGACTTTTCAAAGCAAAAAAAATTATCATACTCAAGATTTTGTATGTTGTTACGTGAAGAAATAACCGAATATAAAGGCTGGAGATATAGATGAGTCATTATACTGAAGGACAATTTATATCTTTTATTCAAAGGTCTTTTGGGGATGGTAAATTAGATGGTCGTAAAAACAATATACAGTTAGTTTGTCCTTTCTGTAGAAATGCAAAAGGTGGTAGTTATTCAAAAAGAAAATTAGCTATAAAAACTACCAAGCCACATTTTGTTCATTGCTGGGTCTGTGGATACAAAAATAGGAACATCTACAAATTGTTAGCAAGGTGGGCTCCTGAACATTTGTCAGAATATAAAGATTCGTTCCTCGATGCTGAGGAGCTGAAAGCGAGCGAAGCTGAGGTCACACAAACATATAAGCCAATAGTCCTTCCAAAAGGGTTTACCTTGTTGGCCGACGCTTCAGCTCGTTTGACTTCTTTCGATACCTATCAGAGAAGATATTTTGAAAAGGCTATTGAATATCTCAACAGTCGTGGAATTAAAACTCAGGCCGAACTTTGGTATTGGAAAATTGGCATAACAACATTTTATAAAGAAGGCTGCAAGGATAGAATTATTATTCCATCTTTTGATTGTGATGGTACACTATCTTATTGGACGGGCAGAAGCTGGCGCCGAAACCCTAACAAGAAATACAATAACCCATACTGCAACCGAAAAAACGTCATATTCAATGAACTGAATATTGATTGGAAAGAAGCACTCACAATTGTCGAAGGACCATTTGATCTTTTGAAGTGTAATGCAAATGCAACTTGCGTTTTAGGATCAGAACTAACGCTCGAATATGAACTTCTTCAAAAGATTATCAAAAATCGTACGCCGGTTATTTTAGCTTTTGATCCCGACAAAGAAGGTCAGAGTAAACAACTTGAATTAGCCAATCGATTTCTAGAATTTGATATACCAGTGAAAATTGTTGAACATAGGGATAAAACCAAAGATGTCGGTGATCTATCGAAATCAGAGTTTATCGATCTATTAAATTCTGCTAAGACATATTCGACAAACTATCATCTTAGACTGAAAATTGCATCGATAATGCAATGACGTTTATTTGAGAAAGATTTACGGAACATATTATGCGCATAATTCATATCTCGGACATACATTGGCGAGGTATTCAAAGGCATAGGGAATATAATAAAGCTTTTGAAGAACTTTACAGGCAATTGAGAGAACTCAATGTTGATCTAATCGTTAACACTGGAGATACTTTTCATACCAAAACTCAGGGCATCACTCCTGAAATTATTGAACGACTTGCTTGGATGTTTCGCTCTCTTGCGGACATTGCTCCGACATATACCCTTCTTGGCAACCATGATGGCAACCTTACTAATTTGCATCGTAAGGACATTATTACCCCGATTCATGAATCGATTGATCATCCCAAAGCACATCTGCTTCGTAAGTCGGGCGTTTACAAAGTCGATGATCTTAAAGATCAAGATGTTTATATCGGAGCTTTTTCACCCTTTGACCAAAAAGGTTGGCCAAGTGTAAAGCCAGTAGAGGGAGCAATCAACATAGCTCTTTATCACGGTTCTGTTGCGGGCTCGGTAATGGACAATAATTGGACATTGCCTTGGGAAAACTGCGAAGCTGAGGTTTCGGACTTTACTAAGTTTGATTTTGCGCTTCTGGGCGACATTCACAAACAGCAGTATTTGGCAAAACGCAAAGATAAGAATGGTGTTGAAAAGCCATGGATGGGCTATCCTGGCTCTCTTATCCAACAAAACTTTGGTGAAACTGAGACTAAAGGTTATCTTGTTTGGGACATCCGCACACGAGACGATTGGGATGTTTCTTTTAAGAAATTGGAGAATTATAGCCCGTTTGTTACCATACATTGGGAAGGAACCGTAGACGAAACAATCAAGAAGGTTGTTGAAAGCAGGGGTGAAAAAGCTTTTTTGCCAGGCGCTCGTTTTAGAGTTTCTTCTTCATTTGCTATCCCTTCTATCGAAGCTAGAAAGTTAGTACATGATCTAAGAGAAGTTAGAAAAGCAAGCGAAGTAACTTTCAAATATGACATCATTTCAAAGATGGATCATGTTGAATCCAACTCGCTGAAGATCTCCAAAAAGGGATTGAGGCAAGACCCAGATGCAGTAGTTCGTCTTTATCTTGACTATATCAGAGCACATGCTCAAAACTATCATTTTGATATTGACCAACTAGATGAGGCTGAAAATTTGATTAGAGGCTACATGTCCAAGCTAATGGTCAGAGAGGCTGACAGTCTTACGAAGAATTGCAATTGGTCAATCAAGTCACTTGAGTTTGATAATATTTTCAGGTATGGGGAAGGAAATAGGATTAACTTCAACGATCTTGAAGGCGTGGTTGGAGTATTCGGTCCTAATCGAATCGGAAAAGCACTAGACATTAATACGCCCATACCAACAATAAATGGATGGAAAACAATTGAGTCGATCACTACGAACGATTTTGTGTTTGATTCTAATGGTAGGCCATGTCGTGTTACTGCAAAAAGTCCAATTTATACAGAGCATAAATGCTATGAACTTGTATTTTCAGATGGAACTAAGGTGGTGGCTGATGCAGATCATCAATGGATCGTTAATGATCACAAGGCAATGGCCAAACAGAGAAAACTTACAAAATCACATAAAAAAGTTGTTACCACCAAACAAATGTTTGAGTCTCAAACCTTTTCTGTGGGTAAAAACAAAGTAAACCATTGGTCAATTACAAATTGTTCACCAGTACAATACCCAAAACGATTTTTACCCCTTGATCCATACGTGTTAGGTTGCTGGCTTGGTGATGGCCATTCGCACAGTTCAGAAATTACTTGTTTCGATGAAGAAATTCTTGAAAACATAAAAAAATCTGGTGAAACGATCCTTGAGAAGAAACGACCAGGTTCATTTACGGTAAAGTTGTTGTCACCCCGCCTCCGTAGTCTAGGTGTGCTTGGAAACAAGCATATTCCCAGTATGTATATGATTGCTTCTGTACCTGAAAGAATTTCCTTATTGCAAGGTCTTATGGACACAGATGGCAGTTGTTCCAAGTCAGGGTTGGTGGAATTTTGCCAATGTGACGAAAAACTTGCTCATCAGGTAAAAGAACTAGCATGCAGTCTAGGATTTAAAACAACCATCAGAGTTGAAGACGCTAAGCTTTATGGCAAAACAATCAGCAAAAGATATAGAGTTTCCTTTACGCCACATAAAAATGATATTTGTCCTTTCAGACTTTCAAGAAAAGCAAACAGAATTAGGGCAGTAAAAAATGCTTTTGCAGACAGAACAAAGCGACGTTATGTTGTTGACATTAAACCGGTTCCTTCGATTCCAGTCCAATGTTTGGTGGTAGATAGCCCAGACCACTCTTTTTTGTTTGGTCGAAATTATGTTCCAACTCACAATTCTTCGATAGTGGGCGCCATTATGTACGCACTTTACAATACGACTGATCGTGGCCCAATGAAAACTGCCCACATAATCAACAAAAACAAAAACTACTGCAAAGCAAAGGTACGAATTAGTGTTGGTGGCACTGATTATATAATTGAACGTCAAAGTCAAAGAGTCATTCCCAAGAGGAATAAGAGAAAATATGACCCTGACAAAACAACCACTACTTTGAATTTCTGTCGGATTGAATGGGATGAAGAGCATGGTGTTGAGAAGAAAATTTCTGAGAACTCTATCAGTAGAGACGATACCGACAAGCAAATCAGAAACCTTATTGGCACATCGAATGATTTTTTGCTGACGGCTCTTTCTTCGCAAGGCTCAGTTGACAAGTTTATCAAAGAGGGGCCGACAGACAGAAAAAAGATTCTAGCAAGATTCCTCGAACTTGACATTTTTGAAAAACTTTATTCGCTTTGCAAAGATGATTACAATAGCCTAAATTCAAAGGGCAGTTATCTATCGCCTGAATCTATCGTGAATCAAATCAAAAAGGCTCGTAAAAGAGCTAGCGACCTTGAGAAGAGTATTGAGGTTCTCACAGAGAGAATTTTCAAGCATCGAGAACAAAAGGATGAGATCAAGCTTTGGCTAATGCATCATGAGAAGAGTGCAGCCGAAGTTGATTTGGCACAAATAGATGCACTTGAAAAGAAAATCAAGGAACTTGAAGATAAGTACATGGCCAAGTCAACTGAACTGGAAAAAACGAGAAAAACAGTTCGAGACACAGGCAAAGCTTTGAAAACAACAACTTCTGCCAAGCGTAAGTACAACATTGATGTTCTGAACGCTGAACTCGAAAGCTTTGAAGCTTTAAAAGCAACCATGCATGAGTTAAAGCATGAGTTGAATTCGCAGAAAGCAATTTTGGAAAACCAGAAAAAGAATGTAAAAAAATTAAACGTTGTACCTTGTGGCGATCAATTTCCAGATTGTCATTATATTCGTGATGGTCACCGAGATAAGAAAAAGGTTGCCAAACAAGCAGAAACCGTAAACAAGCTTTCAGAACAGTATTCTAATGCTGAAGCTACCTTTGAGGAGTACATCGCCAAAAGGATCAAGGAAAGCATTGAGGAGTACAGAAAGCTCGATCGGGAGGAATTTGAACTTTCTTCTAAGTTAGAGTCTGCCCGAAATAACCGAAATCACATACGCTCTCAAATTACCAGTATCAAAGCTGAAATCAAGAAAACCAAGAAAGAGCTTGTCAGGCTCCAAAAGACGGTTGATATTCTTGAAGGTAAAGAATTTGAACGAAAGAAAGAATCGCTCGACAGAATAAGAGATACTATTCATTCCTTAGAGTCTAAGAAAACCGACATTATTAGAGAGCTTGGCGGCCAACAAGAATCATTGAAGCGGCTTCTTTTAGAAGAAGAGGAAACCAAATCTCTTATCAAAAAGCTTAAGATTTACGATTCTATTGTAGCGGCTTTTTCGAAGACAGGAATTCCTGCAATGGTTTTGAAGTCGCAACTTCCCGCTATCAATCAAGAGTTGAATAAAATTCTTGAAGGAATTGTTGAATTCAAAATATCACTGGAAACTGATGTTAAATCAAATGTAATGGACGTCTATATTGAAGACGGACATAGTTCAAGAATTATTGAATTGGCTTCTGGAATGGAAAAAACTTTGGCAAGCCTTGCACTGAGAGTTGCCCTGAGTAATCTTTCCTCACTTCCAAAATCCGACATCCTCATCATTGATGAAGGTTTTGGCGCTTTAGACGAAGAAAATATTCAAAGTTCCATGGAAATGCTTACGTTTCTTAGGGGATACTTTAAAACAATTTTGGTGATTTCTCATGTTACCCAAATTAAAGAAGTGGCTGATAGAATAATTGAAGTTAAGAATGATGGTACCGAATCTAAAGTTACAACATTCTAAGAAGGGAAATAAAATGACAAAAGAAAAAGCCGTGGTAATTTTAAGTGAGTGGAAATGGACCAGGTTGGTCCTGTATGTTGCGAGCATTTCAAATGATATTTTTGGATGGCTTGCAGTTTTGGGCGCTTACCTTCTCTGGGGAGAAAAGGGGACTTTAAAGTGGGAAGCTGGAGTTCTTCGAGCAAAACTTAAAAAAGACAGTTGGCTTGACAAGCGCTCGTGGTGGGGTGGTCTTACCATAACTGCTCATGCCATGCTATACAGGCAAATTGATCTGTGGCCAGAAGAAAGAGAAGTTCCTCACCCAACACAAATACATGAACATGTACACACAGAACAGGCCGAAGGTGCAAATCTGCTTTCGCTTGTTCAAGCACTCATTCTTTTACCAATTACATTAGTTTTAATGGGTGGCTGGTCTGTGCTCTTTTGTGTGCTATGGTGGATTTTGATGGGTCACCTAGGAAAAGGTTTGGCCAATAAGCTAACTGCGATTTGTCGAGGCGAAGATCATTATTGGGGTTCTACACACGAGGAAGCTGCAAGGGCCTTGGCTAAAAACCCTAGAGTTTAAACTCCGACACGGTTACGATAACCTAAAAAAGGTTCGAGATTTGGTTTGATGAGCCTTTATAACTTGTCTTTTACAAACAGAATGAGCGTATGTCAGAAGAACACGAATCATCCGAAAATTTTTTTACTCCCATCGAGGCTGGCAAAACTTTTCATCTGCCAGAGCCAGTTGAAGAAGGTCGGCAGTCGTTCTACGATCATTATCGTTTAAAGTGCGATCATATTGATATCCAACCCAAAAGCATTGTCCTTCCTAAATTTATCTTCAATCCAGGAGTGGGGTACAAGGAAAAGGGTCTTTTGTTGTTAGGGTTTGCAAGTGATCACAAAAATGATCTGTTCGTGAAGGTTCTTACGGCTGCTGAAAAAGGATTTAAGAAGTTTGAAATCGCTTTCTTGGATGACGATGAAAAGGAAGTTTTATCCACTTGGCGATTCGTCGGTGCCAGAATTCAAGCTGTTGATTTTGGATTTGTTGCTAAGGAGCGACCTTCTCCCGCTGAATTGGCAATTGAAATTGATTATCAGCATCTCGCCATTGGAGATATGATCATTTGACAAACTAGCAATTAGGATCATTAATGTCTGTCAACCGTAAGTCCATGGTCGTTTGGCTATTTAGTATATGTGGATATTCGGCCCGGCCAACTGGTACTTGCGAAATCAGATTTTGAGGCTAGTGAAATTTCTATTGATTGGCATGTCGAACAATCTCTTCCTAGGGATCAACGAAAAACTTTAAGACATGTTCGAATAAAGAAAAATGAAATACTGTTTATAACGAACAGTCCAACAGAAGACACTTTTTTTCTACAATATGGGCATGGTACACAAATAAAAAGACACATGGTTACATTCCTTCGAGGTAAGTCATTGTGTTTTATGGTGACCGTGGTTGGACTAGAAGAGTATATTGAACCAGTTGACTATTCAGAGCATGTCTAAAATCTTACAATCGTGGGATACCATACCCGATGGTTCGCTAGTCAAATTTAAAGTACGTTCGACACAGATACAGAATTTTTCTGAAACGTATCTTTGGGATTCCCCAAAAGAGCCATACGAACAAACTAAAATCAACAAAGAAAGAATTTATTTGGTGGTTTCCTCCGCTCCAGAATATTATGAATGCCGACTCACCGGTCGAATTATATTCACTTTGCTCGACGCCGACAAAGTCAGATATTTTTTCTGCGCTACCAACCCCTTGAATATTTTTAATATCTTATTATAGAGCAGCCTCAATTGGTTTACAAGCATTAGCTTGGATGATATTCTTCCTAAGTGGCTCAAGCCACAAAACTAACCCTAAACATTTACATGGTGATATAATGAGCAAGGATTCTGTTAAAAACAGCGATAGTCAATCCAAAGATAGTGATAAGACAACAAGGCGCCGTCGTCGGGCAGAACGCAATAAAATGCGTACCATTAAGCACATTCACAAACTCCTGGATTCCTTCCAGGAAGGTGTGCTTAGTGGGTTTTCAAATGATAGCTGGGTTGAACTTGCTGGTACCTACCGTCAGCTTTCTCCCTTTTTGGCAACAAACGAGTATGAAGCTCTCGGCTATGTTTGGCGCACGGCTTGGACGCAGAATCCTGATCAAGATTCCGTGGAACAGCTAATTGGTGCAATTAAAGACCGGGTGGAGGGAAAGACCCAGCCTACCATTGGATAGGTGCTATTACCTATTCTTTATCCTGATAGCCAAGCCTTAGTTTGCCTATAAAGACAAAAAACCCCCTCCGGTTTCCGGGGGGGGTTTTTATTTATTGTGGTTGAATCTGGCTTGACTATTTGTTATATTCTTCATGTGGGATACAAAAGAAAACATAGACGTATGCCGACGCCGAAACATGACCAAAGAGTAGGAAAGGTGTATATTCTGCGGACAGGGCAGACTTTGGACATCAAGACCGATGATGGAATTAGAACAAACCAAAGTTTTGAAGATGATACCAAATTCTTGTTTTTGGGCGTTGGTAAATCGCTCGGAAGACCCTTCAAGGGAAGATATTTCGGGAAAGGTGCTTCCCAAAAGGTGCTTCCCAAAAGGTTCATCGGTTTCTAGCAGGGGAAAAAATTATCAAAGTGGTAATGTTTTCTTGTGAGTTTGGGCACAAGTTTAGGCTTTTATATCAACCAAACATGGAAGCAAAATGTTAAAGTATCTAAAGTCCGCAGAAAAGCTTGCACTTGAACACGAGTATGATGAATTGTTGGGGTATTACCTCTGTGCCCTTATCGTAAAGGGTGGCAACATCTTGAGTGTTGGCTTCAACAAGAAGTCTACCAATGGATTTGTTGAGCATTTTGCAGACCTCGTTCGAGGTGAGCGTGACTACTGCCTCTCCACCCATGCTGAGATGGATGCTGTTTTGAGGGCACGAGGCAAGCTTGATCTTCGGGGAACCAAGATTTATGTGGTTCGTATTAAGCCCTCTGGTGGGCTTGGCATGGCAAAGCCGTGTGAAATTTGCGAACATGTACTTTTCAACTATGGCATCCGTCGTGCTTATTATTCGATCAATGACAACGAGTACGGTGTTATGAAGGTTGTCAATCCTGCAAAGAGGTATCAGTGACATTGTCCCTAGACATAGGAAGCGTTGCATATCTAGACGAGAATGGATGCTTTCATAAAGCAATAACAGTAGTTTTCAACAATCCAATTATTTTGGCTGGCAAGGGAAGTTTGTGGACAGTTGTTGATGACGATCCGCTTGAACGGATATTGAGGTTTGTTTCAAACCCAAAAAGCTACTATGTTAGTAACTTTCGTTCTTATGAACAAGAAGGCAATAGCGCACACTATGCTCGTTATGGTGATACGCTACTATTTCTTGGTGATGTTTTCGAAACTGAAAAAGATAGATTTCTGAAAATGCTGCTTACTCTCAATGAAGAAAAAACAAGTTATGTACTATGGGGTAATGAAATAGAGTGCTGCAAGTATTTGATGCCCCTGTAAGAATATGCCAAAGCGGATCGAAATCGAAATAAATAACCCTCCGACCTGGGAAAGAAAATGCTTGTTCGTATACTTGACTTTCTATCTAATGTTGCCGAAGTTGCCTTTTGGGTGGGAATTGTTCTTATTGTACTTTCAATCGTCAGCTTTTGCCTAATTGCGTTAGGAGCTTTTGCTCTAATTGCTTTGCTTGCAACTTTCTAAAATTAAAATGAAAAACAAATAGAGCAATAATGATTAGAGTTGGTGATTTAGTAAAACTAAAAAAGAACAGTCGCAATTTTATTTCAATTCGATTAGTTCACAAAGACAAGTATTCTTATGAAGAAAAAGCCTATTTTGTTTCTGAGCCACCTCTTTTGGTTTTGGACATATTCCAGTTGAAACCAGCTCCGCATTTGCATTATGATAGACCTTATAGAGTGAAGGTTCTACACGAGGGTAAGATTTGGCTCCTTCGATTCGGCAAGGCTGATTCATTCACTCGTTTCTTTAGAAAGGTAACATAAAATGGGTAAAAAGGCTCCGCTACAGATGCGCTGGTCAAAGCAAGAGGAGGAATCCGAGCAAGGTAACAATAATTTATAAGCGGTTCAGAGAGTCTCTGGTCAATGCTATACTGAACATGTCCTCGAAACGAGGTTGAGATTGAAACGCTTGAATCAGCGACACTCTATTAGAGTGTAATGCTAACTGTTATCCTCAAAATAATAATGAAGGAAGGCGATCGCAATGAAGTAGTTATTTTCCGACTTGGAGTGATTTAATTTTGGAATAGCATTGAATATTTTAGACACTAAACGAGTAAGAAAATGGCAAGAGATTCGCCTTAAGATGTTCTTTTTGTTTTATAAAAAACCGGAGCAGTCCTACTGTGGGGTTTCTACTGTGAAGGTTCTATTGATGCTTATGAAGCCCCACTAAAATAAAATCGAAGCCAGTAGTTTACAACAGGAAAAATACCTCATTTTTATGAGGAGACTCCGGTTCAAATCCGGGCTGGTTTCCTAAGATAGCATCATTGGTTATATCATGGTTTCTTCTAAAAACTCATGATTAACGGTTCAAATCCGTTAGTGCTATCTAAATTTACCCCTGGAAACAGGGCAAGAGCGATCTCAAGTAAGTGTCTGAACCTATTCTTGAGACATTTCTGTAAGGCGACACCAGGCAGAACGCTCAAAATCTCCGTGTGAAGGTGGTTGTTGGTGGGCTCAAATTGATGCAGAGGGCGAAAGAATGCAAGCATTCTTGGGTGTTGCATCAAAAATTTTGCAGGCAAAACTCTACAAACGCTGGTGCGATGGGAGAAAAGCGAGCACCTGCCTGTAATCGAGAGGTCAAATGGTAAAGCGAAACGATAATTTTTCTTTGGAACCGCAAGAAGCAACGCTTTTGTATGCTGCAAGCGAATGCTATAAAAAGGTGACTTCTCGTCATCTTGCGAAACATTCTGGCGCCGGGAGTCGTCCCAGGGACGACACTTACGATTCAAACATGAGTCTGTGCGAAGAACTTGGGCGTTTTGCCGGGCTTACTTTCCGAGCAGCTGAAAAGTTTTATCCTTGGCCCGGAGCTTCAATTACAGAAGAACTCAGAGAAGAAGAATCTAATAATTGGTCTCAAAAAATTATCATCACATTCCTAAAAATCCTCGTTTCACTTTTATTGCTAGGCGTTGCAGGATTAGCTTTTTTGTTGTTGGCCTAGTTTAAGTCAGTAAATGAAATTAATTCCTGGAAAGCTATACAAGCCCAAAGAAGGCTTAATTGGGCCTAAAAGCTCCAAATATCCCTCTAACAGGGAGGCAATTATCTTATTTACACAGGCGAGCCAAAATCCAGAAAGACCACTGCATCATTACTATCTTTATGCGACCACAGAAAAACCGCCCATTTTGTTTGTTGAAATGGACGAGCTTACTGAGTTGCGTTTAGAATATTTGGGTTCAAGATATTATCATAATTTTCCCAGGGCTAAGCCGGACATGCACATTAAAATAAATGCTGGAAAGTTTCTTCACGAGGATCGATTTGTTTGGGTACTTGAAGACGTGCTTCCAGTATTGGAGATTGTAAACAAATGACTCTGCGTGGAAAAGCCTGTGACAATCCCGATTGCTCGGTTTCCTATGGAATCTGTGGACGACTTACTTTTGGTTGTGGCAAGTTGGATTCTCATGGCTATTGGGAAAAACCTTGTTATACTTGTGCTCGCAATCACGAGCTTTGTCAATACAAAGATACTGGTGTTCATTTTGAATCTGCATGGCCGCCAATGACAGGAAAAGATTTTTTTCAGCTTTGCAGGAATGCGACTACGTTTTCCACGTTTATTGCAAACGTTGGAAATAGCATTGTTGAATATAATCAAGATTATTTTTGGGCTTGTGCCGGATATGCTGTTTTAGCAAAAAAAGGACAAGTCATCTTTGCGAAAATTCAGGGCAATCTCGTCATGAGAAGTTTTGTAGAAAAAGTGATTAAAATTATGGATGAACACAATTGGCACATTGCAAACTGGCCTGGGGAAGTGTATGAGTAACAAACAAAAAAGCAGGCGCCGAACCAGTGCAGTTTCGGGTTTTGTCAATTTCCCAGTAAATGATCCTGACTTGCCCTCGGATGGTCAAGGTGGAATGTTTGTTAGGTTGGTTGTTTATGATGCCAAAGCCGACAAAAACTACTATGACAAGTGGGGTTGCTGCTGTGGTGGTACTCAAAGTTTTATCTATGATGAGTGTTACATTGGCGATGACCACTCTGATGAAAATTGCAATGATCAGACCGAAGAAGATTTTCATTTCCCCTGGTTGCACCTGGTCGAAGAACATCCCGCCAAGCATAGAAGTAGAGAGTATCTTTGCATTATGACCATTGGCTCAACTGGCTGGTCTAATACAGAGTGGACTTGCACTTACGACAGTTTAACCGAAAAGGGAAAAAGCCTTTATAAGTTAATCCAAGAGCTGTATCCTGGATGCAAGATTTTCCTACAAACATGGCTTGATACATAGCGAAAACAGCGAGACTCCTGATTTGTTGTAAATTACAACATGATATACTATTGAGCGCCTGGGGAAACTGCCTTGTCAAAAACTCGCAAAATAAATATAGAATTCGTTAAATCCCTTTTGAAAAAGGGGTTTAATGGCGATGCTCATGTGCTCGGAAATTATTGGTGCCAGTTTCTGGACGATTTCGAGCGTGAAAACGATGTAAAGATTACAGATGTCAACTTTTCCGGAGAGGTGCTTTCAATTACTGTTGACGATGAAAAACATGTTAACTTCAGGATCAAGGTTGAAAAAATAAGGTAGGCCACCAGTCAAAATTGAATCAAAAATATTTTAAGACAAATCACTACAAAAAAATTTACTTTGATAGTGTGAATCATACATAGTCCTTGGAGGCTGTGGTCATGCTTGAACTTTTATTGGGGTTTGTTCTTTTTTTACTGGGCTGTCTTTATGGTAATTTTGTTGAATGGTTTGTGCACAGATACATTCTTCATGCACTTGCCAAACGCATGAAAAATTTTCGCCCTCTCTCTTTTCATTTGCAAGAACATCATGTTGCAACATTGAAAAATGATTATAGAGATCCGTCGTATACAAACGACCCCATGTGGACAGTAAATCCAAAAACTCTTGAATTTTTTGGAATATTGGGAATGGCATTGCCACATGTCGTTCTTTTTTGGGTCTCAATTCCTTTTGCAATAGGCACGCTTTTTTGGATCGCATTTCATTATTTTGCTCACGTTATTTCTCATGTCAGGCCAGATATTGGGAAAAAATATTTTCGAGTTCATTATGACCACCACATGGGTGGCGACATGGAAAAGAACTTCACTGTAACTGTACCTGTCATGGATTACCTTTTTGGCACTCGAAAAAAGTTCAGTGGCTCCAAATCCACAAATAAATAAGTGAAACCAAGCAAAGCAGAAATGTGGTTTAAATCTTCTTTTGAGTCATGACATCAATAAGTTGTTCTCTGTTTGGAACGCTAGAGGTATAGCGCTCAAAGAGAAAAATAGGTGCAAATGTCCATGCAAATGAAAGCTGAAGAAACTGATATATTTCTTCATTTCCCCAATTTTCTGTCTACTAAAACAGCGGATGGGTTATTTAAGACGATTCGCAGTCAAACTGACTGGAATTGGGTAAAGTATCAAAAGCCTTGGGGAGAAATTAAAACTCCTCGGCTAAGCGCTGCATATGGCTTTCATGACTGGAACAATCCAGAACCAGTATCGGGTTGCGAACCCCGGCCTTGGCCTAAGCATTTGCTTGAGCTGAAAAATGAAATCCAATTGGTGTTCAATGCAGACTTTAACTTTGCGCTTTGCTTTCTTTATCGAAGTGGAAAGGATTCAATCTCATATCATTCTGACAATGAAAAGTTTTTGGGACCCGAACCAATAATCGCTTCTTTGTCTTTAGGTTCTTCCCGGAAGTTTGTCCTTAGGAATAAAAATGATAAAAAACGCAAACACGTGTTTGAAACCGGCCATGGCTCTTTGCTGATAATGAAAGGTCGTTGTCAGCATGAATGGGAGCACAGCGTAACCAAAACACAAAAAACCGTAGGGGAGCGCATCAATGTGACCATGCGCAGAGGTTACGGCATTGAAGCATCCAAAAATTATTACAAATATAATGTTGGTGTAGGAAATAATATTACACTGTAAAATGCATTACGAGGATAATATAGTTGGCAAGCTTTTTGTGCCTAGCGACCCTTGGAAAAAGATGTCTTCAAGGTATTCGGGATCTCTTTTTAATAAAGCAATTGATTCCTACATGCCTGTACTTCTTAGGGCCCACGAGGGCAATCCTGCGTTATATGGGCCAAACGATGATGTTTGGGTTGATATGGTTATGAGACGGTTCCGTTTTGATTCTCCTGCATTGTGCGTCGCAAAAAGAGAAATGTTTTTCGATGGTCGTGACAGGAGATTTTATCTTGAACCGAGAGGACAAGCCTATTCAAAATTTATCGTTTATGAGTTTTTCCTAAATGGAAAATATTTTTGCGTTAAGAACTCACATATGCAGATGGTAAAAATGGTCAAAAACTTGGTGAATTGTGAAGCTACTTGATTTACAAGAGAAATGTTGGATTGGCATTGGTACGCTTGACTGTGATGTTTAGGTGAAAATATGTCTCATTTTAGTGTAATTGTTATCGGTCCCGATCCTGAGGAACAGCTCGAACCTTATAACGAACATACAAGGGTCGAGCCTTACTTTAGACCCTCCAATGATTGGTCAATCAACTTTGCCAAAGAAAAGCTGCAATTAATTGGCAATAGGGATCCTACTCCTGAGGAAATAGCTGAATTCCTCTCTGAAAAATGGGACGACGAGCATCTCGTAGAGAATGGCGTGGTTGGCCAAATGTCGACCTATAATCCACTTTCCAAGTGGGATTGGTATGTTCTTGGCGGACGCTGGACCGGTTATTTTCCACTAAAGCCTGGGACTTCTGGAAAGGCTGGTTCGCCCGGACTCATGACAAATCCTGCGCCAAGTGGATATGCCGATGCTGCCTTATTAAGGGATATTGACGTTGAGCGTGCTCGAAGTGAAGCAGTTGCCGAGGCCAGGGAGCAATTTGCAAAATGGCGCACCTGTTTTGAACAGTTTAGCAAGCGGCCCGAATCCTGGGAACAAATTCGTGACCGCATTTGCGGTGTTGGGGATAACTTTGATCCGAAGCAGGTGGACGTAGCCCGTGAGAAGTACCATGATCAACCAGTGATCAAAAAGTGGGAACAGGTTTCTGGAGGTCATTTCTGGGGCTGCCCAGTAGACGACTATGGGTTTTACGAAGAAGTATACGTTGACAAGTGCCGAAATGGTGCTCTTGTTCCTCTTGCCATTGTTCGCAATGGTGAATGGTTTGAACGTGGCAAAATGGGCTGGTGGGGTGTCATGCGTGGTGAAAATCTTTCGTACGAAGATTGGTGCGTCAAGTTTCAGGAAATGCTTGATGAACTTCCGGACGACACCCTGCTTTCCATGTATGATTGTCATATTTGATTGCGCTTATTCGCAAGCAAGAAAAGAAAATGCTTGGACCTTATAGAAACAAGGAAAAAATGCCAATGAAACCTGAACTCTTTTTCGAAGAAAAGATCATTCAAGCTCGTATGCGAGTCCCTGGACCTATTCGTCGAATAGCTGGAATTGTGCTATTTGTTCCTGTCGTGGCTATTTCTTTTTTGTTGGCAGTTTTGATCGCACCTTTTTGTTGGATTGCAACAGGTTCTTTAAAGGTTTTTTGGGATTATGGCAATGAGCGATATTTGTACCAAGAGTCATTGTGTCGCAATCCTTTTTTGCGAGGAACAACGTCTCTTTTTTTTGACAATAGAGAAGTCTATGAAAAGATAAGGCAGCTCAATGTTTGAATGTAACACATGTGGACAAGATGACGACAATTGCGTTTGTGATGAAATAGCAGAAGGCTACGAATGTGGCAAATGTGGATATGAGCCAACATATCGTGAGCTTCACCAAGGTTCTTGTGTGCAGTGTCGGGAAATAAAAAAAGAAAAAGAATTTAAATCAAATAATGAGTTTTAATTTTTCACACAAGACTGAGGATAGCGAAGAGTTGAGAGCTTTAGCTCTTCGATTTTCTTCATTTGAAGACAAGTGGCAACTTGCCAAAACTGAAAAATTTATGCAACTGTCTTCTTCACTAAAAGCTATTCAAGATCATGTTGATGAAATGCTCAAAATAATGCAAAGCGGAAAACCTTTTTCTTCGCTGGAAGTGGAAGACAAGAAGTTTGGCATCAGCAGCTATGAACCACCAGTTGAAGCAGCTAGGATAATGCTGAACGAATATTCAATGGAGTCGATTTTTAGAGAGGTGCTCAGGGCAGCTTTTAGGGCTGCTGATTGGGGCCGTAAGAACAGTTTTAGAAAAATGCCGCATGCCGAGGCATTGGCATGGATAACATATTTCTCAAAATATGACGAAACCAAAGATGCTTATGTCATGAATGACAATTGGATTTCTTATTACAAAACCCACTTTCCTGTATCAAAACACAATTAAGTTTATCAGTTATTTCAAATCCGGTAGAGTCACTTCATGTCAAATGTCACCAAATGGCCGACGCTGGGCTATGCCTGCATCAATTTGACGCTTTCAAACGTCAAGCCCAAGAAAAATGCAAACATGACCAACAGGTCTATGATTCGTAAAACCTTTGATGCCAAAGGAATCAAATACGCTTCAGAACTTGCTCTAAAAAATGTCAAGGATCTTGAAAAAATCATTCGCTGGAATGAAAAGCACGGGTTCAAATATTTCCGTGTATCATCCGACATTTTTCCTTGGGCATCCGAATATCAACTCACCGATCTCCCAGACTTTGAAGAAATCTCCAAAAGTTTAAAACGTTCTGGTGATTTTGTTACTCAGCATGGCCAGCGTCTAACATCACACCCTGGTCCTTTCAATAAACTTTGCGCAAACAAAGAGCAAGTGGTTTTGAATACGATCCGGGATCTGGAGATCCACGGTGAACTGTTTGACCTCATGGGCCTGTCTAGAAGCGTCTACAACTGCATCAACATTCATGTTGGTGCTGCATATGGTGATAAACCTAAGGCCCTTGCAGCTTTTTGTAAAAACTTTGAGAGGCTATCTGAGTCGGTTAAGACACGCTTGACCGTAGAGAATGATGATAGACCAAGTCTATATTCTACCAAGGATCTATACGAGGGTGTTTACAAGTCTATCGGCGTTCCTATCGTATTTGACTATCATCATCACAAGTTTTGTGATGGTGGACAAACCGAGTCTGAGGCTCTGGCTCTAGCTGCGTCTACATGGGGAAAGATTAGGCCAGAAACGCATTACTCAGAAACCAAGCGTAATGCAGATGGTTCCGATTACTATAAGCCTCAAGCACACTCAGACTATGTCTTCAATTACATTGACCCGCACGGTCATGATATTGATGTGATGATTGAAGCTAAAGCCAAAGAGCTTGCAGTCATCCGCTATGTTAACGATTGGCACAGAGAGGTGGTTTTCAGTGAAAGTATTGTTTTACCCAAGCTCTAAGATTTATAAGCGTCCTGAAGTTTTAAAGCGACTAAAGTTTCTAACTAACGGAGGCTGGGGTAGGCATGCAGTTGGTTCAGGACTGCTTGACTCAATTCGCCATGAGAAAACCGGGTGGATGCTTCTTGCTTGGGAGCAAGGGCAAATTATTGGATGGGCTTTCATTAATCGACGACGATTTGACAGCAAGCTACAAATTGGTGTTTATGTGGCCAGGTCTTGGCGAAGAAAGGGCGTCGGCTCTAAGCTTTTAGAGAAAGCAAGGCAGTTTGCCAAAGAAGAAGGAAGAGAACTCGTGTGCCAACCTTGGAACAACGCAGGATATTCTTTCTACGAAAAGCACAGCGTCTCATACACTTGGGAATTCTAAACTAACTAAACTGATGGTGGTTTTCACAAAATGCGGGCATGACTAAATCATGCCCGCATTTCTTATTAAGTTCTTGGTGTGCGCCTACACGCTCAAAATGAACATGGATCATAATTAATATTTTACAATGGAAACAAATGACTGAAACAGATGAATCTAAGATAACAATTAAATTTGTCACTACTGGGTCCACCTTTAACAAGTTTATGTGGGTGGACAAAAGACAAAAAAATGGTCAGTGGGCACCAGCGTTTCCGCCTCCTTCTGTTGAAAAGGAAGAACAGTATATAAAAAAAATGATCCAAAGAGACAGGGAAAGTGATTGTTGATTTGGTTACACTGTTGACACAGTACACTGACGGTGTACGTTGTGTATCTCAAAAGAATAATCGATATTCGGTTGAGATGTTTCTTAGAATACCATATGCTAATGGTGTACTCCACGATTGAGTGGCGTGACACCACAAACAACTACATGAAAATAGAGATAAGTTATCAATCAAAGACAAGAGATATAGACGCAGAAGCATTCGTGGCTCTCATAGCCCATGCTATTGATGGCGCCTCCCTAAAATTGAAAGAAAAGAAAGATAATAAAAATCATCTAACAGAATTAGTTTTCATCATTCCCAATATAGTAAAAAGTAATTCTACTGTTAGAATTTTTTGTCAAATAATATACGAAGCGCTTGAAGATTTTGGTTATCAGCCAATTATTGGAATTGCATAGAAACTATGGAAAATTTACCAAAAAAAACTCAAGAAGAGTATTACATCGACCTGTCTATCGATGAAGATACAGAAGACAAAACTTTAGTTGAAGAAACACCAATTGAACTTTGTAATATAAAATCTACCAAAGCAGAAAGAAATTTGCAAAAGAAGTTAGGTTCATCAACAGCTTATCTTTCGGTGCCCCCGCAAACAACCAATTCCAGTGGATTCAGACTAAAAACCATTTCAAAAGAAAGAAAAGTTACCCCAAATTTTCTTCGGAGTCCTAAACAGTTTTCTGTAACAGTAAAGTATCACTATCCGCTAATATATTTTCCGGCAGCGTTGGAAAACGAACTAAAGGAACTGCAAAGTTTTTTCAAAATTCCAAATCGAGGTTCGGGTTCGATGGTGCATCGTGGTAAGATGGTATCTACGATCGGTTATCGAGTTAATTTTGATTTGGAGACGACTCGTTGTTTTTCTAGAACCGTAGTTGAAATTCTTGATCGTTATGGAGTAGAAATATTAGCTAACGAAATTGTTCGTATTGGGTGACATGATTAAAAAGAAAAAGCCAAAAGGTCGATCATTAGCAGAAAGACTTTCTAAAAAGAAGCATGATAAAGCTATCAGGCTCGGAAAGTTTCTTTACGAGTGTGTCGGCGGTGCTCATCAGCCTGAAGGTTGTGGAAACAAATGGTCTTCCAATCCTCTAAAAGGACACCCAGAAAAATGTCCACGTTGTGGAAACAAATACTATAAATGGTTGAATTACCCAAATGTTTAAACCTGGACAGCTCATTGGGCCAATGAACCAACATCATTTCCGGTTTGATTGTTATCGTTTAGAAGAGCTTGATAAGGTGTCCAATATTTGGACATCGGGAGCACCTCATGTGCTGCTTGGTGACAGCAATGTAGTTATGTTTGTGAAATTGATCACAAGAGAATTCCCTAACGTATATAAATTGCACAAGATGGTTATATTTCACAGTGAAAGACTTTGGACTTCTTCGGATTGGCTTCAAACAGAAGAAATTAAAGGTGGTTGGAAGCTAAAACCGTAGAACGGTTTACAACTCTAGCTGTTTGAACTATAGTTAAGAACATCTTGGGGACTTGGTGCTAACGGGAACACGCCGGCTTTGCACGCCGGAGTTAAGGGTTCGATTCCCTTAGTCTCCATAACCTTCTTCTTCGAAACAAAAACGTGATTGAAGATTTGTCTCGCAAAAATGCGGTTATAGCCTTATCAGGAGCCTTTGACCCCCTGCATATAGGGCACATTAGAATGTGTCAAGGTGCAAGGCACTTTGGTAAAGTTGTAATCATTCTTAATTCAGATCGATGGGTTTTTGAACGCAAAGGCTATGTTTTAATGCCTTTTGAGCAGCGAAGAGAACTGCTGCTCGCTCTGAGAGATGTTGACGAAGTAGTTGGCGTCGATGATTCGGATGGGACTGTTGTCGAAGCTTTAAAACGCATAATGCCAACCGTTTTTGGAAATGGCGGAATTAGAACAAAGGGTAATACGCCCGAGCGACAGTTTTGTTTGGAGCACGGCATTAAGCTAGTATATGGCATCGGCGGTGGCGAGCGAGAACATATTTCGCTCAACATCGAAGAGAAGATCAGGAATGTCAGCAAACAAGAATGTCTAAGCTAGAAAAGCTCATGCGACCCATCTTTCCAGCTTGCACTTGGGAGCCAGAGTTTGATCTGGGCTACATAAGTTTTTTTGGCAGAGAACTTTCAAAGAAACTTTATTCGCATGCTGTAGAAGTTCAAGTAGAAGGTCTTGGTAGGCTAATAATTGATGTTGGCATCAATGAAGAAATTTTAGGCATTGAGTCATTGAATGCAACAAAACATTTTCCCAAATGGGTAATTGCCCAGGCTCAAATCTTGGGTAAGTATCCAAATAAATGAAAAGGGTTGAAATCCCAGAAAGGTTGTGGTATAAAACAAACATGAGCAGTGATCACGTTGAAATGGAAGGTACTATCATTGATAGCACCAAGGGCATTTTTCGGGTAGAGCTTGAGCAGTTGCAGCCGAACGGCGAACCAACCGTTATCCTCTGCACAATTGCAGGAAAACTTCGAAAAAATAAAATCAATTTGCTGGTAGGAGACAATGTCAAGATCAAGATCAGCCCATATGACCTCTCCCGAGGAATCATCTTCTACCGAAACAAGAAACAGCGACAGCGTTGAAGTTAATACCAATCCTCTTGCAGTTTGCCTCCAATTTGGAACAAAGATAGACTTTGCTGTAGGTCAAGTCTATTATGACTTCTCTGGCGAAGAGACGAAGTATTGGCTTGAGGTTGAAAAACCTGGCGATGACATTTCCAACGTTATACCAGGCGGCGGGGTGCTCGTCAAGCCCAGGGTATCCAATAGGTTTGGTACCCCACTCTTGTTTCTAGGATGGAAGAACGGAAAACATTTTATTACCGAGACCTCGCAACGCCCGGTGAACTATCTTTATTTTTTGTCTGAAGACAAAATCGTAGGCGTTGTTGCTAAGCTGTTACCAATGATGTTTATCACACATGTTCAGCTTTGGCCTCACGATGAAACGTTAGTGCATAAAAATGTCTACTATTATAACAAAAAAAATCCGTAGGAAGGTTGGAGCACTCTATAAACTTGCCAATCCCGATGGCGCCCCCTACCTTTTCGTTTTTCCAAAAGCGCAAATGGAACGTATGGAAAGTTGCAAAAAGCCAATGAGGGCGATCTTGTGCTTTACCTTGGAAAACATTCCAAATTTAAGATCAGAGCCATTTGGAATGATTACGTGTGCGCCATAGACGAATTTTTTGTGTCAGAATCAAAGGTAATTTAATGACTACGCCTCCCGATCTAAGTGACTTCACTAAGGAAGAAATTCGTGAAACTCTTGATGAGGTTCGTCATCCTTTTGATGTGGCGATTTACTCGTCTGAGAATTATTTTAATATGGCATCCATTGTCCGCACCTGTCACGCAAATTTATGTGCCAAAATTTGGCAGGTGGATTTTACCAAAATGTATAAAAGAGCTACAATGGGCACTCATAAATGGGAAAATTTGTCTAAAGTTACCCTGAATGAATTTCTTGAACAAAACACCGATCGAAACATTGTGGTTTTTGAGCGAAATGACCAACTTGATACAGAGGATATTAGATATTTTCAATATCCCGAAAATCCGATTTTATTTTTTGGTTCTGAGAAATTTGGTGTTCCTGACGAAGTGTTAAATACAGCGTCAAACATTGTTTCAATTCCCATGTTTGGAATTCACAACGATCTAAACATTAGCGTCGCTGCCGGAATTGTGATGTATGATTTCATTCTTAAGATGAGTCGTGAGAATATATTTAACTTTGATGCAACAAAAGAAAAGATGGACCAAGAAAGAAGAGCAGTTAGTCTTAAAACTGTACGGGAAGGTTAGTAACAAATTTTTAGCAGAAAAATTACCTAATAGGTCAATTTATGCTATAAAACACAAAGCTAAAAATTTGAGTGTGAGCCAAAAGGCAAAAATAAATTTTTGCAATGAAGACTTTTTCAACAGAGACACTTTATGTTCATGTTATTGGGCCGGGTTTATTGCAGCGGATGGAACAATAGTAAAAACCAAATATCAAACAAGCTTAATTCTTTGGCTTGCAGCAAAAGATAAAATTCATTTAGAGAAATTTAAATCTTCTTTAAATTTCTCTGGAGAGGTGTTGGAATACAATTACAACAACAAACCAAGTGCCAGAGTGATTATCAACTCTGCAAAAATCGCAACAGTGTTGAAAAATAGATACAATATTATTCCAAACAAATCATTGGTTTTAAAACCTCCCAAAAGATTGCGTGCTAAAAAGTCACTGGCTTGGATTAAAGGCTATATAGATGGTGATGGTTCAATTATCAAATATAAAGGTAAATACAAAATAAATGTTATTGAAACAGAGCAAATCTTAGACTGGATCCAGTCTTGTCTTTCCAGCCAAATTAAGGTCAATATAAATAATAAAATTGCGCCAAGAGGGAATGTTTTTTTGTGGCAAGTTGCTGGTTTGAAAGCTTCAAAAATCTATGAACTCCTCAAAAGTCTTGACACGCCCCAAATAAAACGTAAGTGGTGTTTATAATCAATTAATTTTAAAAGGTAAGGCAATGAACAAACCTGCTAATAAACTTGAACCTGGAGACCTTTTTTTATTCCATGGAGTAGGAATGGTTTTTGGCACATTCCATTTTCGGGTGATCGATTGGGAATACAAAGAAGGCCATAAAGCTGCCTTTAGAGCAAAGCTTGAAGAAATTGTCAAGTCTGGTTCTGGAGATTATGATCGTTTAGGTGGTGTTGGGCTTGTTGAAACTTTCCGTGTAACCAAAGGTTCTTTTGGGCGGCCGCAATTTAATGTTATTGAACAGGGAAATTGTGGTAGAGGATACTGCAAAGAGTGTGCCGAACCTCTTGAGTGGGCTGCTTTGGCTCTGCGCTGTCCTCAATGCTGGAAAGTTTATTAATGAAACAATGGCAATATAAAGAAGTAACAGTTCATAGACCAACATTGCCACATGATTTAACAGTTGAGAAACAGTTAAATAAATTTGGTAATGAAGGCTGGGAATTAGCAGCTGCCAGTTATGAGCAGCATGTTATAAAAGCTATCTTCAAAAAAGAGGTTTTTAATGGAGAAGGTCCATACAGATAAATACGAATTTGTCAAACAAGAAGATGGCTACTTTTCTTCTGGGCATATTTACGCACCAGGCTGGCTAAGCGCCCGATTGTCGGCCGTCGGCCATGAAGGCAAGCTTGGGTTTGGGAGAGATGCGAATACAAGAATAATGTTTGTAGGGTATGTGCGGTTTTATCTTTCTGATGGCACCTTAGACAAGTTTGTCCAGCCATTGTTTTTAACTGAACGTGGACTATATACTTGGGGTTCTGACGTTATTCAGATCAATGAGAGATTTGTAGATATTTGGTCAGGAAAAGGCAATGGATAGAGTTTTTAGAATTAGGCAGTGGAAATCTGGCGGCAGCATAATGCCTAACCACTTTCGTGAATTTAAAAGCGGAAATCGCCTTCTTTATGATGAAGAAAGGCTTTATAACAACAAGATTAAGCTGCTAAAAAGACGAGCAGACATGCTCAACTCGGAATACATGCGTTTTGCCATTACGGGCGAGGAATTCCTTGACGGGCAATGGGTTGTACTGAGTCACTATCCAGAAGAATTCGACTATAAACAACACATTGATTAATGCAATGAAAATGACGCACAAAATTAAAATTGACAACCAAGCTCTGTGGCAAAAACCAGGTTGCCATCGTTCTATTTCTTTTTCTATTGCATATGTTCGTGTTTGTGAGTGGGTTCGGGAGCCTCATAACTACTCACGGCCCAAGCCAGACACTTTAGAAAAGGCCAAGGACCACGCCAAAAGATTAAATGACGCATACATCCTCGCAAAGATTCAAGAGTGTTACAAATACTATAAAAAGGTTGAAATAACTCCCACACCTAAGCTGCCAGAGGCTACAAATGTAGCCAATAGGGTTTCCAGGGAAGTGACTCGAAAAATTCGCCAGGCAACTCAACCTTATTCTGCGCCGACTTTGACTGAACAAACAGATAAAGAACTTGATGGTTAATAACCAATATGTGAAAGATGCTTATAAAGTAAATGTTGAATCTTAAAATAGATTCGAAGACTTGTTCATCTATTTATGATAGTGAGGTAACATGGCACACTTGAATGACCCAAGGTTTTGGGAATGGCTTAAGGAAAAAGGGCGAGAGCAAACCAAAAATCAAGAGTTTGAACCAATACCTCTTTACATCTCTATCGACCAACCACAAAAGAAAAATGAAATCGAAAAAGAAGATTCAGCTGAAGGCGAAATTGATTATAGCATTGAAGATAATATAGTTTATCAGCTATGATGGAGTTACAAATTGTATACTGAGCAACAAATGGTTGAAATGACAATGGAGATTGATGCAATTGTCGATTTGATGAATGCAACCGAACGGATTCTCAATGAAGAAAAATCAGGTGGAAACACCATGCCGCTCGGCAACATAGTGCATGTCGATTTCTTCATTCTACCTGAATTTAAAAGGCTTGCAAAAGCCAAGCTAAAACTTCCACAAATTTTAGCAGTTTATCATGATTGGGCTGAAAGAACCTATATGCTTGCGGTTAAAAACCGAGGCAGGCTTCAGCGAGGCAAGCTTCGAAAATATATTGAAAGTAGCTTAGCTCAAGTTCAAACACTGCAAAAGTTACTTCCCAATGCTATGTAATAAAAAAGCTCCCGAGTGGGAGCTTTGTTTTTACCAGGAAATTTTTTTCTTTTGCCGATGAAACTCCTCAAGCAAGAGGAGTCCAAAAGTATCACTGGAATTGCAAATCACATGTGAAAGTCTGGACCTTGCAAAATTTGCATAACTGTCGTTAGGGCCAACTTCAACCCATTTTTTTGAACGAGCATCCCACTCATCTTCGCTGATTTGTTCTGGACCGTCGGTATTATTCCAATACCCATATTCTTCAATCCAGTCAATCTGGTCTATCAGCTCTGACAACGAGTCAGAAATGGATGATCGACCCCAGGGGATTATGTAAACATATCCATCATCATGGAACCAAACATTTAATCCGCATTCCACAAGATCCATTTGAAACTCCTTGCAGAAGTCTTTTAGAAACTTTGAGGTAATAAACATGCGAATCCGACCTAAGGTCTGTATCTGGAACTGTTAAACCCTTTGTTCTCTTTTCGATTAATTCGGCTACTTCTGATGAATTCATAGTCTCTTCATAAATCTCATAAGTTTGCTCAAGAAGAAAGCGATGCATGAGCTTGAGAGACTCTGAGAATCTTAGTTGGGGCACTCGGGCAGCTACATAAATTTTGGTGCTCATATGTCCTCTTCATCTGCGAAACGCTCGGAATAAACTGCATCCGGGCCTTCGTTTTTGACTCGTCGAGCCAGGCTGGGGTCTAGTTTTTGCAAAACGTCATAAAGGGCCGTACGATTGTGCTTATCATTAGCATTATAAAGGTATAGTGTTCGCACAATTTCGCCCTTTACGGCTTCAAGATCTGGATTTGCTGCAATAGCATCTTCTTCAAGGCGCTGTCGAATCTTATCTTCAACACCAAGATAGAAAGCATCAAGATGACCTTTGTTTTTTATGAGTTTTTCTACATTTGCAGCCAATCCTTCAGGGCTGTGTTGCCAGGATTTTCGAATTTTTTCGAGTTCCTCATTGGTCACAATAAAATCAAGCGTAATTTTCATCTTTCACCATTTCAAGTTCTTGAGCAAACACCCAAAAGGAACGAACATGACCTTCGATAACAACAATTAGCTTTACTAGGAAAAACTTGCTGCCATCAAATGAAAACTCAAGCGTGTCAACAACTTGACCAAGTAAATTCTTGGGGATGATATTACACAGATAAAGCATTTCTGGGTTTGAAACCCATTGCTTCTTACTTGTGTTTCCGCACCAACACTGAATTGTCGTCGGTTCATGCGTAGTTTGCATTGGTTTGGTAAGAACCAAACTGCCTGCTGACAATTGCTCTAAAATGTTATCAGGCATCTTCTTCGAGAATGGGTACAAGATTGTGGTAATGCGTCCAGCAAATGCGTGGGTCCACATCTTTTGAAATGATAATTTGAGCAGCCATTACTTGGCCTTTTATTTTAAGCACTTGACCAGTGGTCATTACATTAGGAGGTGCTGAATCAGTTGTGAACCTGGCAGCGTAATAGCACTGCTCTGGCTTCTCAAAAAGCGTGTATGGACCATCTATTTTATGGATGCCGACGTAGTTGCTATTTTATGGATGCCGACGTAGTTGGAATCGTATTCTACAACTTCATAAGATGTTGCTTTAGACATCTCTATCTCCGGGTGGCTTGAAGCCTTTGACCACCATCCAAAATATAAACGAAACACAAACTACTGACAATATTGGAATTACAAGTTCCATGATCAGTAAGGTGCGTAAATAACAAAACCATTACTGGTTTTGTCCCATTGAATGTTTTTTTGTCGAAAAGAAATAGACTTCATGGAATTAACATGAACTGCTGGGCATTTCATTCCCTTTTCAAAGCGATTGGAATAATTGTAATCGATTTGGTAACCCTTGCTCTGCGCTTCGGCTACAAATTCTTCTTGTTCTTTGCTTAGTTCGTAATGGGGCATACTTCACCTTCCTATCGAACAAGCTACTACAAATCGGAAGCAGATTGAACCGCAAGGGCTTTGAGAGCCTTTTTGTACTTATTGCTTCGCATGCAACTTTTACATGTTACCTTTACAGGATCCTCTGTCCCATAATAAAATGGAGCAACACCTGGCAAGTATTCGGGTGGCTCACATTTCTCTTCAAAGATGTGGTAATCGCAAGCTGCAACATATTGGTCAGGTCCGCCCGCATATTCTCGCTTGAGTTTTTCAAACGTGAAAAAATGAATAATCACTATTTTCTCCAACCAACCCATGTCTTAGGTGCTTTTTCTTCTTTTTCGGGTCTTTTAGTGAAGCAATCAAAACAAGGATTGCTCGGCCTATGCCCTTCTTCAAGGCAAATATTTTTCCAAGCTTCCGATTTGTTATAGTAATCAAGACGCTTGTGACGCTCACAATAATGAATTACGGCATGATACCTATCTACAAAATCAGGCCGAAAAGGAATTGGCGCATAAATGCCTTGAGCAACATCATACCAAATATTTTCATGCTCGTCATTCCAACTCCAAGATGGAGTCATCGAATCATCTGGAAAACTCGACCAATTGCAATAGTAATGGACACCGTCTTCGCCAAGAGCTTTCCAGCCCTCATAAGTCTTGTCGGGCTCCCAAACGGCTGGAACTTGTCGAGTTTCAACAATTTCAATCAATACAAACTCATCCTCTTCCTCTGATTGATAAGGAAAGGGCACCTTGTGCAGGATGATCAACCGGCCGATTTGGCTAGACATTCTTGTTATCTCCATTTTCCATAATTTTTTTAATTGTTTCTTCTTGGCGAACACGGTTATTTTTTTCAAGTGTGAGCATTTCACGGATAACACCGTTTTCAACGCTTCCGAACAACATGGCAATCGGAATTGCTGCAATGTATGCCCAAGCACCACCAGAAGAAATCATAGCAATAGCGAGTATACAAAGAAAAGTGCGCCAAAGAAAAAACATTGTCAAATCCTTGCGTAAACAACCATACCAAGACCCAAACTGTCCCTGGCCACTGCTGCCGTGAACTTATACCGAAGAAGATCCTCAGCTTCGAGGCGAACAGCAGGGCAGTATGCACCATACATGCCACGGCCACTATAAGTGTAGTCAACCTCAAGCTCCTGTTCCTCGGCCTCCCGAACAAAGAGCATTTGATTTGCAGTAAGCGTATATCGTTCGTCAGTCATCTCTATTTACCTTCCTTAAAGCAGCGACTGCCCAATCAGCAAGTGTTGCTGCGTCTTCTGCGGCTCCAAGCGCAGAATCAGTTTCGCCACCAACCCATTCTTGCCAACCGTAACCTTTTGTTTCAGCACGGTCCTTAGCGTCAGCAACAAATTTTGCTGCGAACACAGCAGCCCAAACTTGTTCATCGGTTGGTTTAATTTTCGGTTCGCTCATTTCATTTTCTCAAAAGCTTTGACAGCCAGAAAAGACCCCCAAGGAACAAGGCTGCACCAATAACAACCTTGGATCTTTTTGGGAAGCGCCTATTTGGACGGAAATCTATTCCTCCGTGAGGGTGGATAATATCTCTGGCCGCAAGCTTCATTTCATGTTCCGCAAGTTCTGGTGTTGTGCCCAAGGCCACCACATTTGCCGCATTTATATTGCTTTCGTCGAGAACCTTTGGAAATCTTTCGTTTGACCGTTTCCTTCTCATGGGGGCTGGATATCCCTCCAAGAGTTTTTGATTTTTTTCGCCCACAAGTGCGAGCATTGTGTCCAGCACAACCGCAATTGCTACAGGTCCGAGTACCTCTCCTGGAGGATTTTACAGTCCTTGTAGCGCTATTGTTGGCCGAAGACGTCAAGGGCCCGATACGGGCCAAATCCTTTTCTTCGAAGATTCCCTTGGTTTTAGCCTCGTCAAGCATTTCTTTTGGACATGGGCCCTCGTCACACATGAAAGCCGACCATTCCCTGCTTGGTCGGCTACTTTCTTCAATTTTGGCCTGACAGGCATCATGACACTTCTTATCACACCAGAAAAAATACTTGTTTTCTGTGAACTTAGAACGCTTGCTTCCAAGCAAATTTTTATTGCAAAAGAAGCAATGAAAAATATCGATCATGCCTCCTCCAAAATCTTCAACATTTTGAGCGAATGCTCCAATTCGCTAACAATGTTAGCTCGACAATTCTCGCTGTGGATGTCATCCTCTTGAAAACTCATATCATTGGCGCATTCAAGAGCCAGCGTCAACGCCTGGCGAACATCTTCGAGAATTTTGGTTTCTCCCTTGGTCATGAACCAAATCTATCACAGGAATATGGTGTTTTCAACCCATTTTAAAAAAGTCTGTTCGGAGTTTAAACCGAGGTCGAAATACGATATATTCTGTATGTAGGGAAAGGAAGCATACAGTGACCATTGCACCGCCAAAGGCGATGAATGCCCGAGGATCCAAGTCCAAAGGTCGTTCTCGAAATACAAAGCGACCGAAAAAGGTTCCTCGCCAGACTTCTGGCCTTCGTGGTCAGATTAATACTTGGATGGCTGAAGCATTTGAAGCCATGGGCGCACCCGAGTTAATTGATCAGGTTCCGTGGAATTTGAACAAGCGGATGACTTCCGCAAGAGGTCGTGCAGGATGCACTTGGAAGGACGGCAAGGCTTGCGAGCTTTTCATGGAATTTTCGTTGAGCCTGTTCAAGCTTTCGGACGAAGATGGTCGGCGTCAGTGTGTATTTCACGAGTGCGCACATATTGTCGACTATCACAAGGGAACTTATGTTAAAGGTCAGCCGCACGGGATTTCTTGGAAATCCTACATGGCAAGTGTTGGCGTCGAGGCCAAGCGTTGTCATAACGTTCAGCCTGTGAAGCAACGCAGAACGAAAAAATGGAAAGCATCTTGTGCTTGTAAGGTGTGGGAAATCTCCTCTCAACGCCGACGAAAGATGAAGTTGGGCGAAGCTTCTTACAAATGTAAGAAGTGTGGTGAAAAACTAGCCCTGGAAAGGTAAAATGCGTCATGCCTGCCGAGAAAAATGATGAGCTTATTTTCAAGCATCCGGTTCTTGCTGATCTCCGAGACATCTCGGAGATTGATCGAGTCAAAATTAAGCATGCTGACTTCAACACGGGCTGCATTATCGTTACGATTGACGGCGAAGATATTTCGTTTGAGGGGGTAATGCGCTCATTGAGGTTTGTTGATCTTCTGGAAAAGATGGAAGTTCAGGCTGTGGATTTTGAGACGGGTGAAATTACTGTCCGTTGGCATCCCAAGGGCGCACCTAAGGTGTACGCCCACCTCAATATTAGCCAGGCCGAGATTGATTCCATCAAGGCTGGAAACAAGATTTATGCAATCAAGTTAGCTAGGGCCCGAACTGGTTTGGGGCTAGCGGATGCTAAGAAGCTCATCGAGGATGCCGCTGATGAACTTAGGCGACGAGGACTGTTGTAATAGCTTCAAAAAGGCTATGCAGCCTTGTAGGCTTGACTTCCTATAACGTAGGAGATAAAATGCGCAAGGCTGCATGTATATTACTAATTCGACCAGATGGCCGAATTTTAGGCGCCTCTCGGCGGAATAGCCTGATTGACTTCAATCTTGTTGGGGGTAAGGTCGATTCTGGCGAATCTGTCAGGGAAGCTGCTGTCAGAGAGTTTGCCGAAGAAACGGGGACTTATCTATCTACAAATAATCTAATAGAGGTTTTCACTCATCCGTGTTATGGTGAAGCTGACTACGAAACTACTACATTTTTAGTTTATCAACAGCTCGATTTGGCAGCCCAGCAAATTCCTGAAAATCCCAATTGCCCTGAGGATGGCATACTAATCAAGTGGATCACTTGGAACGACCTACTGGGACCCAATTCTTCATTTAGAGAATATAATCAGTTGCTTTATAATAAGATTTCTCATTTATTAGAGGATAAACCATGAAACAGTATCCTTCAATTCCAACCAAACCCAAAGGCAATTGTACTGCCTTTTGGGTTTTTGATAAATTGGATGGTTCCAATATTAGAGTTGAGTGGACTTCCAAGCGTGGTTTTAATAAGTTTGGAACTCGCAAGCGACTACTTGGTTCAGATCAGGGAATCCTTACACGAGCTGAGGTGCTCGCAAACACTCAGGAAAAGACCTTCAGGAGCATTTTTACTCAAAACAAGATTGATAAAGCAATTTGTTTTTTTGAGTTTTGGGGACCTAATTCTTTTGCTGGTTCACACAAGGAAAACGACGATCATAAGCTTACACTGATTGATGTTGACGTTTATAAGCAAGGCATGATTCCTCCAAATAGGTTTTTAGAGCTGTTCGATCCGACTCCAGTCAACACACCAAATTTCATCCATTATGGGCTTGTTGATGAAGAATTTAAGAATCAAGTTCGCAAAGGTGAGGTTAACGGTGTAACCTTTGAAGGTGTCGTTTGCAAAGCTTATAACAAGCGTAAACGCAACACCGAAATGTTTAAAATCAAATCCGAAGCATGGATCGCAGCTGTTAAAGCCAAGTATGGGCACAATCCAAATCTCTTGGAACAAATTCTATAACAATCCCAGAAGAAACCCCTAATATGAAAGATTTTTATCAAATTTTAGGCGTCTCAAAAGATGCCTCGGAAAAGGAAATAAAAAAAGCTTACCGAGCCAAAGCTATGGAATTTCATCCGGATCGCAATCCAAATGATCCAGAAGCCGAAGAAAGATTTAAAGAAGTTCAAACGGCTTACGAGACTCTCAAAGATCCACAAAAGCGTCAAGTTTACGATATGGGTGGTTCACACCCTAGAGCCGGGTGGAATGTTGGCGGATTTGACCCTTTCAATCCTTTTGATTTTGGAATGGGAGACAATGAAATCAATGATGTGATTAATGATTTCTTTAGACGGGGAGGTGCTCAAGCGCATAGAAAAGCTAGACGAACCATGCCTGGCAAAGATATTGGTTTAACTGTTTCACTCACGCTCGAAGAAGTCCTCACGGGTTGTTCCAAAAATATAACTATCACCCGCAAGGAACGTTGCGGCACTTGTGATGGCTCGGGTGCCAAAAATGAACCTGGGGGGATGGCGAAGTGCATGCAATGTCATGGTTCGGGTCAAGTTGGTCGTAGAAATGGATTTATGCACGTCATTACCACCTGCCCTCACTGTTCTGGCCTTGGCGAATATATCGCCAAACCTTGTAATTCCTGTTTGGGAAATAAGACATTTGACAAAAACGAACAGATCAACATAAAGATCCCCAAGGGGGTTCGTTCAGGCAACACGCTTCGTATTTCAAACAAGGGACATGATTCCACTGATAAAGACGAAAAACCTGGCCACCTTTATGTAGAAATTTCGGTTCTTGAACATCCTGTGTTCAAACATGATAATGATGAATTATATCTCGAACTAAAGATTCCTTACACCGTTGCAGTTCTTGGCGGTGAGATCAATGTTCCAGTTCTTGGTAAAAAGCCCGGAGAACGGTCAACCATCAAGGTTAACCTACCAAATGGCATTTCACAAAAAAAGGTTTTGGAAATAGAGGAAAGAGGGCTTCCGAACATCAGATCGGGCAAACGTGGCTTGCAGATTGTCAATCTAACGGTTCACATTCCATCCGCTGATGAACTCAATGATCGTCAAAAGGAGCTTTTGCAAGAATTGCATGAAAGCGTAGATAGCTCATGGTTAGAAGATTGGTTAGAAAATGAGTGAAAAATTCAATCTAGATATTACTATACCTTTAGGCTCCATGGGCCTCGACTCACGCATGGGACGACGTTTGGTATTATCACCACTACCATCTTCTACACGAAGAGACTCTTTATGAGATTACATTTAAAACCATCGGAACCGATTTCCATCCTGATGACTTTCTAAAAGTGCTCAAACGAGCTAAAGATAATTGAGCGATGAATCTATCAGAAAAATTCAAACCTGGCGTCTTGATTAAGCCCAAAGAAGACAGACTTCATAATACGCTAGAGACTCAGCAAGCAGTATTTGAAACTGGAAGGGTGTTATACAAAACACATGAAACAGCCTTGGGCAAAATTTGGGTTGCCGATGGTTATCGATACACATTGGAGGATGAGCACAAGGGAAGCGATTGGAAAAACTTTTTACACCGAGTTGAACCCAATGATGTTTATATGATTTTAAAAGCTCCTGCGTTTTGTATGATACCAAAATATTTCAGACGCACATATGCCGAACTTGAAAAGAAACATCCTATTTGTTTTCTTAATATGATGGTTTCTTACGGTCAAAACAATTGGGAAATACCCATTGTTGTGTCAGAGGCATCTTCACTGTCACGTAAATTGATGTATGAAAAAGAACTTGGTGTACTGTTTTCCGATCCAGATATTTGGTATTCACAGATTTTCGAACCAGTTGGGTGATCTATGGCAAAACATACACATATCAAATTGTTTAAGCCCGGAACGTTGATAATACCAGAAATCGGCTTCTGGCTCAACATCAATTCAGCAGCCTGGAAAATCCGAGTAGAAAACCCATCGGCAAAACTGCGTCCCCTTATCCGAGATGCAGACAAAATGCTGCTTGGGGCACTGCTTGATGAGGCTCATGTTGGACTTGTACTTCTTGATGAAATTGAGGAGTTTCCATATCAACAAGTATTACCACCAATCTTTTGGTGGGAACACTTGTTGATTCTGATTCGAGGTCTATACTCTGAGCAAGTTGTAAGAGTACGAAAGACAACATTGCTATTTGGCCAAAGGAAAGCAGTTGTGGAAGTAAACGAATCTTTACTGGAAAGCACTTTGTCGATTTCCAATCAAGCCTGGAAAGTAGTTTCCAACCCAAAATCGGAGGACTCAAATGAGTGACAAATTTGACAAATACATGAAGACATATAGCGCTAAGATGCTGCTTGAAAAGCACTCCCTTGAAGAAACCAATACCTGGGAAGTCCGGGGAGAAGATCCGAATTGTGATTTCGGTGGACCTCATCACCAGCCGCTCCTTGGCATTTTTGAGGGCGTGCTTTACGATGTCATCGAGCACGCAGTAGAACTTCCAGGATTTTGGCAATGGGGTGCTGGTGGTGACATCAAAGCTCGCAGAGTTACAAAAGTTGTCAAAATCAACCCTCAAACAAGAGCAAAACGTCAGGAAATCCGCAATAGAATCCAAGCGCTGGAATCTGAGCTTGCCTCCCTTAAAAAGCAACTTGACGATTTGACATGAATAACGAACTCAAATGTCGCTTCCCGCCTCATTGGGAAGGAATGGATCGGGCAAGGGAAAAAACAGAGTTAGTTAGAAAAGAAAACAGCATTTTCATGGATAGCCTAGAGCCCGGAATGTTGTTTCGTCCTGTGACGAAAAATGGAATGTTGTTTAATAGTGAACAACTTTTGAAATTGTTTGACGACAACAACCGTGATTTTAGTGACATAACCCTTTTTGAACTTGAAAAGTTGTTGCTTAAAACCAAGGATTCACTCGTTCTAATCAACGAGTATAAGAATTTTAATGAGGCCAAAGACTGGTTCTTCTTGTTAAGCACATCTTTTCAAACAGTGTGGACGGCTGGTGTCTATCTCGAACAATATTTTCCAAATCCTGACAGCACCGAGGGTTATAGATTCATCGAATCTCTTTGGGGGGAAACACGAGTCTTTGTGTGTTATCCTACCAATAGGCACAAGTTAATAAAAAATGAAATCGAATTCAAGACATAAGCTAGAAAAGGGTTGCCTGATAAAACTGTCAGGTTCATATCTCCGATTTGATCGGAAGAAAAAAAAGCTTTTGTTTCCAGGAGTTATAAAAGACTTTTTCATCAAACGTGTAGCCAATGATAACGAATTTCATTCGCATGATGATCATAAAGAGGAATCGTTAGTTGGCTATTGGTTTGTATGTGAAAATGAGAATGCTCCTTTCTTGTATTTGGACTATTGGAGCATCCCTCTAGGTAAAAAGACTCATGGAGCAGACCCCATTATAGAGCACCACTTTAGAGTATTATTTGAAGAAAAAATGCTTGATCTCATTTTTGTAACAGAAATGGGCTTTTCGGCACCAGAGTTATTCGAGGTAATTCAATGAAAATAAGAGATGTCGATTCCAGGTTTGTTGAAGTCCCAATGGAAATACTGACATCTTATTCTGAAGTCAATTCGGAAATATTTAGGGATTGGCTTCAACTGCGAGATTGTAAAGCAGGTAGTTTGTTTTCATCAAAAGATGAGTTGCGCTTTAATCAACGCCATATTGGTAAAGGTGACATAGTCATGATTATAAGCGCTACGTTTACGGTGGTGAAAGCACAAAAAGTTTGGGCCGAATTTATCTTCCTGCATGAAGATCATGTTCATACCATAGAGATTCCGGTAACAAACTGGCAAGCTTGGTTCACTCCTCTTAAAAATGAAGCCTGAAGTAAAAATAGGCAAGATTTACGAACTAAGAATTCCTCCTCACGAATCACATGAAGGCAAATATGTGATCGTAACGGAAATTATTCCTTGTTCAGTGACATTCGACAAGCGGCCAACTTATAATTTTCATTTGCTTTAGGGCGAAAAAATTATTGTCAAACACACGACTGAAGATTTTTTCTTTGCATGGTTTAAAGAAGCGAGTAATAGTAATGATTAAAGTTGGACAACTTTGGCAGGCTCTCGAAAATATCGAAGTCAATGACTACACCTACTACTTTACAACAGTCGATTTCAAACCCGCTGTTGTTCTCAGACATGAAATTGTTATGATAACAAAGGTCATCGAAGTAATGAAGAGCGACCCCACTTCATTTTATTGGATTGAGTTCCTTTCAAGAGATAAAAGGTGCTTTGTTCACAATGTCACATATATGTGGATGCAAAAACATTTCTTGCAAATGCAACCAGAGGTTTATCAGGAAACTTTATAAGTTTTATTCGTTTTCTCATATGTGCTATGGTTTGAGCATGGGCATTTCATCCGAAAATTGGTTCCCTCCTTCGTATTCATCTGAGCTGGTAACTAAGCTAAAAGCTAAAAATCAAGATTCTTGTTTTGCTCCACCATGGAAGAAAACACACTGTTATCATCGAGCTGTTCCTGGTTTTAGTCCAGAATTACAATGCAAGAGAAATCCAGTTTGGTGGCACCCAGATTGCGTGGATGCCTATTGTGATTTTCATGTGACCACAAGAATGAAAAAGTACATGCGGGCAAAGTGGGCTCGTAGCTTATATCAAATGACAATAGATGAAATCTGTTTAGCCTATCCTCATATCACGCTTTTCTAATGAATAAAAAATACAAATCATCTGTAAACTTTTCCCCGCCCAATTTTTGGACCCCTCCCAGGTATACAAGAGAGTATGCACAACATATTGCTGAAAGAATTAGCTATTACCACGACGTGGTACTGCATTCCAAAATAGAGTTTCCGTTGTACAGGGGTACAAAACTAACATGCAGCAACGGTTATTGTAAATCAAATTCGGATGACATTTGGTGGACCCCGATAAAAAGCGAAAGCTCATACTGTTCAGCATGTGCAACACCAAATTATAAATCTAGCGTATATCGCCAATGGCTAATAACCAGCTATTTCTACTTTCTGGACAATAAAGGCTTATTAGAGAAGTTTGTCAAATAAACACTAAGGAGATAAACGAGATGACGCAAACAAGCCAAGTGACCAAATTGGTTCCAGAAAATTGGTCACCTCCCAAGTGGTCCAAGGAATTAATGAAAGAGTTTCATGATTTAATGTTGCCACATATGAAATATGATAACCACAGACACAAAATTCAATTCTTAAATCAAAAGCCTCTTTGCGTCGTCAAAAAAGCAAAAACCTCGCCACTGGTATCATTTGAGTACAATTACATTCCTTGTAACAAGGACCTTGTAACAAGGATGGAGTTTGGTGGGCTCCTGTTGTTACAGATACTTATTGCGAAGAGTGTATTGATTATTTTCTCAAAGATATTTTTTACACCATTTGGCAGCAAATAAAAGTGGAGCTTACCTATTGTCGTCTTAACAAATTTTGGCGGCTCCATGAGTAAGCAAGATTTAGCAACCAAACGAATGGATATATACAAAGCCAAGCCTGGTATGTTGGTTGTAAACCAAACATGGCTTTCGTGTCTTGATCATAACAATTTGAAAATTCAGCTCACCCCCTACAAACTTATGCTTCTGGTCAGTGTTGAGGTTTTCATATATAAAAATCGCTGTTACGTTCGAAGCGACATTCTGTTAGAAGAAAAAGTTTATCGGCTTCTCGAACTAAGCAAAGAAAAATGGAATGAAAGTTTTAGAATAGTCTTACCATGAACAAAGAAATGACTATGGATTTTAAAATCAAATGCAATGCCGATGGATGCAATCATAGTGCAGACTTCTTCCAAATAAAAAAAACTTGTACTAGCTTTTATTGCTCTGAGCACGCCCCTTCAAAACTAAGACGACAATACCAACGAAAAAAGAGATATAATTTGATTCTAAGCAGAATTAATGAAGGTACAATAAAATAAATGATATTAGCACCAATATGCTTGATTGAAAAAAGATAATCATGGATATTCTCTCAGAACCAGATTGGAGACCACCAAAAATAAGCAGTGAACTGCTTATCAAAATAAAGCCGTTCATCCATGATTATGAATATTTCATGGCTACCGAACATAAATGCCAACACTTTGTCTCTACCGTAGATGAAAAATATGAATGTCACAATGAAATAACTTGGTGGTGCCCACAGTCAGGCGATTGCTTTTGCGAAGAACATGTCACCTCAGGATTAACCAATTTTCTAAAACAACAATGGCGATGGATTCGATATCAATACTTTATCAAAGAAATCTTTCCTAAACTTAAGAAATAACCATTTCTTATAAGTTTTTGGCGCCCCCCATATGACATATCATCCCAATATCCTCCAGAAAAATAAACACAACATATGGACCCCTCCCAAGTGGTCCAATGAACTAATACTCTGGTGTGAACAATACTCCTCCATCTCAGATTACCTAAAGTTCTCCCCACCCCACTGCTCAGCTTGTAACTCATACCCCATATGGTGGTTCCCACAGACTTATATCGCCTACTGCCAAAAACACGCAGACAAAGGTTGGGTCTCCCTATGTTCCAAAGTCTGGTTCCAAACCCTCTATGAATTCAACCTCTTCCTACTAACAAAAGAAGGGAAAATACCACATGACCCATATGCCAAACTGTAAACTGCACACAAATGAAAATTGCACTTATAAGTTTCATCAAATACAACATACTAAACCCTAACAATAGACCACTAGTAGAACTACCCTCCTGTATCAATAAACTTAGCCTCACTAAACATATAGGTCACATTTGGTGGCAACCCTTCTCAGATATCGCTGTATGACAAAATCATCTCGATAACGTCCATAAATCCTGGTTCTATACCAAATGGTTACTACTCAAATATCATAGAACTCTAACACATATTCAAGAAATATTCCACTCCTACTACCAATAACTTCTCTAACAAAAGACACATAATTTTTTTCATAACAATTTCTATATTCCGTCAGATGAGGTTTTTTAAAGAATGTTTACTTTTGGCCTGTTATGTGCGATTATGAGGCAAGAGAGGGTACTGAGGGGGTTTTGAGAGAGCTTTAGGGGTGCTTTAGGGGTGCTTTAGGGGTAATACCCCTTCACGGAACGATTCTCATGGGAAAACGAAAACGTTGATATGGATACAAAAACGCACATTTTGACTCGATCTCTCCCTAAGGGGGAAACAACTTTGGGGGAGTCATCTTCTGGGGGATTTGCATCAACTAGTAGTTCTGGTTCTACTGTGGTATTGAAGGATTATCGTCCTAGGTGGTCCAATCATCTTTTTGGTCCGGGTACATTGGTAGAGACGAGGCACAGTTATGGTGGTAAGGGATTGGTTAGGAGGGTGAGTCAGTATCCTGGGTTAATGAAGAGGGGGTATGGGACTGAACATGCTATTGAGTTTAGTTGGTATGTGAGGATGGACTCATCTGTTCTACCTGAGGGAGAAGAGATGTTGTTGGGCAGGATAAGGGAAATTGCGTATCAGGATGGTGGTCGGGAGCCATTGAGGTTTCCTGATTCTCCTTATAGTGCGAAGTTGGTACCGGTTGGTGCCCTGGGTATGGTGGTGACTTATGTTAGGGTGGGGAGAACATTTACATTTCTTGAAGAAGAATTTCTTCCTTCGTTGGATGACCCAAATTTCTATATTGTTTACTTTCAGGAATACCTTGACATTGTTAAAGCAGGACTTTATTTGGTTCCTGTAAAAGAAACAAAAAAAGCGAAAGAAAGAACTTCTTATGAAGAAGGTTTAGAGATTAGTGTTTGGTAAACAAAAGAAAGAATATTAAAGAAAAAAGCATGACAACCAATTAAGGTGTCATGCAATTAAGGTGTCATGCTTTTCTTTTGTGTCAAGTCACTTTAGTTATTTTTCATACGAAACTTTTTTATGTATCGAAGATCTTTTTTTTCGATCCAAATTTTTGCTTCTTGATTGAAGAAAGAAAAGTAAGTGTAAGGAGAGAACATTCCATCTGTTCTCTGAACAATTGTTTCGCCAATGTAAACAAAGGGAGGAGAGCCTACCCATCTCCAGGCCCAGGCCCCTGTAATCTTACGGTCATCTTCAGAAGAGTAAGCAACAGGTTCCGTGTTCTTTCTTCTGGTATAGAGCTTACCTACCTGTAGTAGGATAGGCTTACCAGGATAAGTGTGAAAATATGAAGGAGCCTGACCTTGTGAGAATTCCCCAGGGTTGTAGATGTAACGATCAGGCTCCCTCATTTTTCTTTTTTCTCCGTAGCGCTTGACCTGCTTTAGTTTATTAACGTCGTTTTCTAAAATAGAACAGTCTAATACCTTTTGAAAGCTTTGTCTCGCTTCATCTGAACTGCGAGGTCGCCCTTACGGACGGCATCCATGGTACCATGCTCGGTGATGACCCAGATCACACGGGTTCCGATGATCTGACCCATGGTCGGAGCATAGCCATCGGTGAGCATAACGATGCCGGCCCACTTGCCTCGGTTCTCGGGGAGGTTCATGAAATTCCGAACGCAGTCAAAATCGGTACCACCGCAGCGGGTACGATGGGCAGGAGGGAAGGGACGCCCCTTCTTCCAGACCGTGTGACTCCTCTCGTCCACCTGAGTATCGAAGTGATAGACATCGAGGTCGGTTTCACCAGCGAAGGACTCAAGCTCAGAGAACAACATTGCGATATCGTCATCGCTCATGGAACCCGACTGGTCGATGAAGCAAGCAAAGTTGGCCTTGTACTTGCGCTTGTAGCCTGGGAACATGTAAGGCGCCTTCTTGTTGATGCGCTTGATGGTGCTGTTACGCTCCATGGAACGACAACGACCGATGAACTGACGAAGGATGGAACGCCAGTCGATTTCCCTGGAAAGAATCTTACGAATGATTTCCGCAATTTCCAACGGAACCGAGCCCCAATCGTTGGTACGATCGGCACGCTTCACAGCCTTTTCGAGAACGTCACGGACCTTGTCACGAATCTGCTCCTTGACTTCCTCAGGGAGTTCGCCCCATTTTCCGTGGTCATCGATCGATGACATGCCCTTACCGACAGCGACGGTAACGGAATTTCCGTTCCCATTCTTCTTCTGCTCTTCTTCGATTTCTCGGAGCTTCTCGAAATAGAAGTCTGAGGACTCCATCTTTGGAGCGTTGGCGATAAACTCTGCGTAGGGACCATCAATTTCCTTGCCGGTAGCAGGATCAATGGGGTTCTTGCCGGGGATCAAGCAAGCGTCTGGGAGATTCTTTTCTCCAATGATGGAGTTGATTGCAAGGTCGGTTGCCCAATTCCAAAGGACCTGATAATCCTTATCACCGGGAGCACGCTCGAAAATGTGCTGGAAAATCAGGTGGTACATCTCGTGCTTGATGACGCCCTGTCGCTGACTCGGGGAGAGCGACTTGAAGAAATTCGGGTTGAAGCCCATGACCACCTCATGACGACGCCCGTTAGGACGAACGCCCACGTAAGCGGTAGGCATGTCATAGTCCGAGATCTTGGTAACTTCTGCGGACACCGTTCCGATGAACGGATCATTCATGTAGACCTTAAGGAAGTCGTGGTCGAACTCACGGGCGCCTACGGTGCGCTCTTCCTCAGCCTTCTTAGCGATCTCACCAATTGCGGCATCGGCAGCAGCCTCGGCTTCCTGCCGAGACATGCCTTGTTCCTTCATGCGACGTTCGATGATCTGCTCACGGACCTGAGCCTTGATATCGTTCAGTTTTTCTGGAGAGACACCTGCGGTCTTCTTCTCCGACATTTCCTGTCCTGGCAGTCCCTTGTGAGCGGTGGTCTTATCTGACATATTTTCTCCCATTAGGTTAAGTATGGGTCTCGATTATCACAACAGAGATACGGATCCCATCCTCACAAGGGGTAGCATACATCGCCAAAAGCCTGAAGTAAACCGGATTTTAATATTTTCGGGCTTTCCTTATAGGTCCCCTACCCTTTGGAATATATCGTGCGACTCCATATCGTGCGACTCCAGGTTTGGAAAAAATCCCAAAAGGGGTTCAAGAAAAGAAGAAATGGTGGTATGGTTTCATCATGGACGATTTAGTCATTCCAGTGTTTCGCCCGGCGAATCCTTGGTGTGGCAACGAACGTATTTCGTGCGACTCCAAAAAGCTGCTTCCGTTGGAGCAGGCAGTGGTAAACTACATGGAATCCAATTTTGGAGACATCGATCTTCGAGATAAAAATGAAGTAGATGGTCATTGACCATAAAACGAAGTTGTGGTTCACTCACAACTTTAGAGGTGCTACCTTCTTAGAGGTCATCCCACAGGGAAAAGGTTGAAAGGTAAGGAATAGATTTATGAGTGTACTTTGTCAGATTGTCGGCATGGAAAGTCTCAAGCGGGTGCTTCGCCATGTTAGTTCCGATATCACCATCTGCGTACGTGGTCGCCACGCTGTCGGTAAGTCCGAGGCCGTCTACCAGGCAGCTTCCGAGATTCGGTCCGACTTCTACAAGGACCCAGCCAATTGTGCCAAGATGATGATGGCTCTTGGTGGAGAGGTTCGTACCGTTCTCAATGGCGAGAAGGTGTGGACGTCCGAGTGGAAGTACGAATACGGCATTCCCGTCGTCGAGCGCCGTCTTTCTCAGATGACGGAGGGTGATATCATCGGTCTCCCGGAGATGGTGCAGCTCACCGACGGTGAGCGCCAGTGGAATTCTACGGCTTTCCGTCCGTGCGACTGGCTCATCCAGGCATGCCAGTTCCCTGTTATGCTCTTCCTCGACGAGCGCAACCGTGCTCTACAGGGCGTGAAGCAGGCTGTGTTCCAGCTAGCAGATTCCAAGGTGTTCTATGGTGCCAAGCTTCACAATGACACTCACATTGTCGTTGCTGAGAACGTCGGCGAGAACTATCAGGTTGAACAGAGCGACCCGGCTGAGGTGTCTCGTTGGGTTACTTTTGAGCTGGAGCCGTCAGAGGACGAGTGGCTCAAGTGGGCAGAGGGCAAGTGTCATCTAGCAACCATCGAGTTCATTCGTGCAAACCCGAAGGCTCTAGAGCACAAGGGTACGTTCGAGGCGGACAAGAAGTACCCGGACCGTCGTTCTTGGTTCAAGCTCGATCAGGAGTGTCAGCGTCTTGGCATTTTTGATACCGACGATAAGGATCTTGTCGGCAAGGCAGGTCTTTTGTACCACTTGGCCGGTGGTTTCATCGGGCCCGAGTGGGGTTCGAAGTTCACCAAGTTTGTCCAGGAGCGTGACCGTGAGATTAAGGCCACCGACATTCTGAATTCTTGGAAGAAGGCCAAGAAGAGGTTGTCGAAGGGTCAGAACGGCCAGATTTCCAACGAGCAGTACATCGAGGCGGTTCATAAGCTCGGTGACTGGTTGAAGGAAGAAAAGAACCAGCTTGATGTTCGTCAGGCCAAGAACTTCGCTGCTTTCATGCACGATTGTCCCCCGGAGCCCTGCATGAGTGCCTGGGCAATGCTTCAGAAGAACACGAAGAACCTTTTCAAGGTTCACCCCTACATCGAGAAGCTCATGGTCGCCCGTGCTTCTGGTCAGTCCATCACGGACCTCACTCCTCCGGATCCGGACGAGGATGACAGTGTCAGCGATACTGAGGCTGCTCCAAAGCCTCGTAGCAAGCGAGGACGACGTCTGTAAAATCCCAACCTCCCTTTCCCCGGCCGGGGGGCAATTCTGCCCCCCGGCCCCTCTTTGTCTGGATACCCCTTCATATATTTCGTACGACTCGTATTTCGTACGACTCAGAAAAGAGGATATGAGAGATCTTGATGAAGCCATCGGAAAGTTTGTTCGTATTGGTTACAACACAGTTGAATACAACAACGTAACCAGACCACGAGCTTATCCTGCGTGGCTCCCAGGTGTGGCTTTGAAACCAAGTTCATCGGAACCATATCTTTTTATACCACATGGTTCGGTAGTTTTGTTGATTTCGGCAGGTTACGACTTTAGTAGCATTTTTTATGGCGAGCAGGTTTTATTTGTTCATTCTGGACATTTGAGCAAAATGACTTCTGAAGAAGTAGAGGAGTGGGCAAATGCCCAACCGCAAGTTTAAAGTTCCTGAACCGGGGACATTAGTTTTGGCTAAGGGCCGTTGGTCTTTGTTTACCAAGGCTCCAAGTGTTATAATTAAAAACTATACAAGTTGGCCTGATGGTCGTGGTGAAGTCATTGAGCTGATTCCAGGACAACCTTTGATGTTTTTGGAGACAATAACCTGCCCAGGTAGTGTTACACTTGGCTACAATAAATTTGTTTATAAGTTTTTGGCAGATGGTAAAGTAGCTTATACAGTTCCTACCAGAGACAAGCCGAAGAAGTTTTTGGCGCAACACGTTAGAATACCAAAGAATAAAAATGAACGCAAAACCAGAAGTTAGTTCTTCAGTTGAATCATTGCTCATAAAAGAAGTTCATTATGATCCTTTTATGAGTGTAATGACACTTACATTTTCCAATGGTGGAATCTACGAGTACATCGAAGTCCCTGAGGAAACTTACAAGGAACTTACGGAAGCCCCTTCAGCTGGAAAGTATTTCCACATGAACATCAAGAACAAGTTCCAGTTTCTTAGAAGAAAGTGAGATTTATTTTCAATGAAGTTTTTCATTCCGGTTACTTTATGCCGGAAAGACGAAATCTGGAAAACAGAAGAAGTCCTTAGGAGACTTTTGGGCGAAACTCGTGGATTTCAACCAGATTGATTCGGAAATTATCGACGATAACGTACGACTTCATAAGTAATAAATCGTACG